>Ga0315912_10000104_pt1 | contig 203145 bp, 182 predicted proteins | sample VfabasoilMG_FD_204469 | JGI IMG/M metagenome (GOLD analysis project Ga0315912, IMG submission 204469) | Garden soil microbial communities collected in Santa Monica, California, United States - V. faba soil | ecosystem: Environmental > Terrestrial > Soil > Garden | place: USA: California...
GGACAAAGACAGCCGACCAAATCCTGAACTCGCTCAAGCGTTACTGCGAACGAATTACTGACTCGTCACACTAGTTCCACTTCGGCAGGGGTCTGCCGAAAACGTAGATGTACAAGTATCGCTTCGGGTCTGGTATCGTTCCCGTTGGTGTTTGTATGCTCGCGATGACCGGTCGGGTTTCTATGTCTTTCACATCAACGCCGCCAAATTGCACGAGCGCCTCGCGAATCGCGACGGCCGCGTCTCGTTCATCGGCCGAGTGCATGACGTGCATCCCCGAGAGTCTCCCTGCCATAGAGCTGATATCAGTTCCTCCTCTATCGTTGACTTCAAAGCCAGCCAGGGCCAATGCGCGAACGAGGTATTGCGTAAAGTAGAATGCCTCATGGTTGTACGAGCCGGACCGTATTTCGATTTGTTTGCCAGCATACTTGCGCAGGGCATTGCGGATCGCAACTATTTGGCTATCAGTGAGAGATCGTGGCTGGACCAACTGGCGAAGCTTGAGGTTCTCTGTCTCCAGGCCTTTTGCTTTGAGATTCGCCTCGGCCGCCGTACTTCGAACCGTATCCAGCTCACGATCTTTTTTCGCTCCCAAAGCATTATTCGCGATGACGAGATCCCTGTTCGTTTTTTCAGCCTCGGTGTGTATCCAGAGTTCTCCGGCGACACCAATAGTGATGAGTACAGCACCAGAGAGATGAAAAGCGAGGTGCCCCATTGTCGGCTTATCCGGTGTGCTGATTACGCTGCGTTTCCACGCTTGGTAATCGCTCCGGTACTCGTCAAGAATGAGGAGGATTTCAAGAACTAAGCCTACGACGACGAACCAGATATAGTACGTCAGCACCTCATCTTGTTTTGCCGAACAAGACTCCAAGCTCCGCACCAGGAGTTCTTCCGTGGAACGATCAATAGCGCAATGCGGCACGAAGAACGAAAGAGGATTCCACAGCATCACAGTAATATTCGGGGTTGTTCATTATAACCAGAACCTGACGTACTCCTCTATGCAAATGTCGGCGCGGCTGCGTGGGAGTTGGTTAGCTGATCAGCCTTATTTCTGGGTTGATGGAAGTACTAGGCAATCCGATGTGGGGCTTGCACCAACATTCGGAAAAAGGTGAGCGTGTTCGCTCGCGATCCTGATTACTTCCTTCGCTATTCTTGCCGCTTGAGTAACGGGCAATCGTGGTTTTTCGTTCAGGAAGTTCATGATCTTTTCGTTGGCGCGAACGTTATCAAACTCGGCCCGGTTGCCTCGCCATACTTCTCTCAAGAAAGCGCCTCCGCTCCCCCACCCACTCACTCGGTTCAGCACGCTGTCGTCAACGTAGGGCGTCAGCACGTTTGGCCGTTGAAAAAAGAATGTCGTGAGGATGAGCCTGACGCCATCGCTTTCCGTCTTGAAGACGAGCGTTTGAAACAACGAGGTTCTCGGTGCGACGGTGATTTCTTGATTCTCAAATGCCGGCTTGAACGCTTGGGTGTGCTCCGTTTTGAGCCTGTCTGCGAGTTCCGAGGCGTCCCAAACCTTTTTTGTGGCGATAACGGCTGACGTTATCGCGAATGCGTCCCGGAATACCGTGCGATCAAGGTTTCGGTAAAAGGCAGTATTTCCAACCGCAGACCATGCCATATCGGTGGGGATGGCGCGAACTTTCGTCTCGGAGTCTATCGTGCGATCGGTTCGGGTGTCTGTAATTCGCTTGTCGCCGCCCAAGACGTATCCGTCGGTGGCCGGAGCGAACAGGATAAGCGTTGCTTGCAATTGTGGACACAAGAGGATTGCCGAAACCCCGATGATTCCGCGCCGGATTTTAAACATCGTAGTTGATCCCGAACTCGTAGCCTTGATGGGTGTCGCCAAGAAAGTGCTGGTCACCTACTCGCAGAAGTCTGGCTGGCGGTAGCAATTGACTGCCTCGTGATGGAGACCATTCAAGAATTCATTGAAGGCGTGTCAGAATCCGATTCACATAGGTCTCACAAAAGCCGCGGTCGAAATCCCCAAACCGGCGCAGCTTGGCCGCTCAGTCTCTGTTCTATACTGTCGGAAGATGGACGAGATTCTAATCACAGTAGAAAGGTGTCCTGATTCGGGACAGCTTATCGCCTCCTGGGACGAACCCTCTGGTGACGGCGGCATTTCGACCCAGGCAGCCGACTTGCGCGAACTCCAGGCCCAGGTCGATGACGCGGTGCGATGCCATTTTGAAGCAGGCTCCATCCCCAAATCGATACGCTACCATTTCGTGTCGGATCCGGTTCTCTCTACCACGTGAAACTTCCACGTGACGTTTCAGGCGAGTCGCTATGCCGGGCTCTGACTCGACTGGGATATGTTCGCATGGGCCAGACAGGTTCTCACGTGAAGTTGAAGAGTGGCAGCCGGACCGTGACGGTCCCTGCCCATGGGTCGATCGCGCCGGGGACGCTGGCAAACATCCTTCGCCAAGCGAACATTGACCTCACGGAACTGCTTCCGCACTTGCGGTGACACGGGTATGTCGAATTCGATTCATCAACGTTTAGCGGTTTCGCCATAAACAGTCGAGTAGCCTTGTGCGGTCAGCCTCTGTAACTTTCTGTAGAATAACCACTTAACTAGATCTATTAGGAAATTCGCCCGCGCCAAAACACCGTTCCCGATTTTTTGAAATCTTTATTTCCCCTAAAATCAATAACTTTGTGATGTAAAGTATCAAACACCCCTTCCCCGCCTGCTAGAGTCGAATCAGCTCGGGAAACAGTTCCCGGCAAACGAAACCGCAAAAGGGCCCTCCGGCCAACCCGGAGGGCCCTTTTGCGTATAAACCCTCAATTCGGAGAACAATCATGATAACGAAGGAACAACGAGCCGAAATTTCCCGCCGCAATGGAGCGAAATCCAAAGGCCCGAAAACCGAAACCGGCCGCCGCCGCATCGCTGCGGCCAATCGCACGCACGGCCTCTATGCGGTCGATGCCACCGTCCTCGACGTGGAATCCCAGGAAGCCTTCAACCTCATCCGGGACGCCGCCATCGCGCAATGGCAGCCCCGCAATGCCTTCGAAAGCCAGTACGTTGAGGAAATCGCCGACTGCTCCTGGCGCATAGCTCGCCTCCGCAACTGCGCCACCCATCAGGGCAACACCGCCATCAGGCAGTTCCGTCAGTCCTCGGACACGGCAACAAACAGCATGGACGCCGTCACCAAAACCGAGATAGACGGCAGTAGCCCGCAAGGCGCACAGTCCCTGCTGCAGCGGCGCATCAACTCGCTAATTCTCAACCGCAGCATGGTCACCGCCGAGCTTCGCGCCCTTCGGGGGGTGCCTGTGTTGGGAATAACCCAGCAAACATTGCAAACACAAGACTTGCCCTCTGGAATAACCCAGCCTGGAACCCAGCGGAACCCGTTGGAACCCAGAGAAAACCCAAAATAAGTGCCCAGGATCCCAGCCATGACCGCATACATCGAATCCGATCAACTCTGGCTCCAGCCTCTGGCGCCGTGCCCGAAAGACCTTACGTCAACAGCCGAACTGCGTCCGGACACACCCATCGCCGAATGGGCTCGCGCACAACTCAACTTCCACGCCGACCCCGTCCAGGCCGGCATTCTCAACTCCGATACCCATCGCCTCATCCTGTGCTGCACGCGCCAATGGGGCAAATCCAGCATTGCCGCCATCAAGGCGCTCCACCTGGCCCTCCGCAAGCCCGGCGCGCTCATTCTCTTCGCCGCGGCCTCCTACAAACAGTCGGCCGAGTTGCTCCGCAAATTCAAAAGCTACGCCACTCAGGTCACACGCTCCAAATGCAAAGGCGACGGCATCAACCCGGGCTCCATCGTCCTGCCCAACGGCAGCCGTGTCCTCGCCCTTCCGCAGTCGCCATCCACCGTCCGCTGCTACTCTTCCGTCGACCTCATCGTCGTCGATGAAGCCGCCTTCGTCGACGACGAAATGCACGCCGCGCTCACCCCCATGCTCGCCATCTCTAACGGCGATCTCTGGCTGCTCTCCAGCCCCAACGGCCGCGCCGGCGAGTTCTACAAAGTCTGGACCGGCAGCGATCCCGCCTGGCGCAAAGTCAGCGTCAACGCGCTGGACTGCCCGCGCATTCGGCCCGAATTCCTCGAATCCGAGCGCCGTGCCAAAGGTCTCGCCGTCTTCAACCAGGAGTACATGTGCCAGTTCGCCTCCGCCAAAAATCAGGCTATCGAGCAACACCACATTGACGCCGCTTTCCGGGGGGATTACCCCGCCATGAACTTCCCAAAGTAAGGATCTCCCATGCAACGCATTCAGTACACCTACTTCGGTCTCGACCTCGGCCAGCGGAACGATTTCTCCGCCATCGCCGTCATCGACCTCGTCGAAGACATCGGCGCCAATCGCGATCCCGTTACCTTCGAGCTCCACCGGACCTTCAGGTTCTGCCTCCGCGGCGTCCACCGCTTCCCGCTCGGTACGCCCTACACCAAAATTCCGTCTCTTGTCCGCCGTTGCGTCGCCCAGCCGCCGCCCGGCCACCTCGGCCGCCAGCCCCAATCAGCACTCGCCGTCGACGCCGGCGGCCCCGGAATTCCCGTCGTCGAGCTCATTCGCGGCGCCCGTCTCGACTGCGGCACCCTGCCCGTATTCATCACCAGTGGAGGCATGGGCTCCCTGCTTCCCAACGGTATTTATTCCGTTCCCCGCCGCGAACTGGTCTCGTTGCTGCGTCTCGCCCTGGAAGAACAAAAGCTCGTCTTCCCCGCCGGCATGCCGCTCAAGGATGAGCTCGCCGCCGAAATCGCCGCCCTCCAGCCATCCGGCGCCCAATCCGAACACGACGACATGGCCATCGCCATCGCGCTCGCCCTCTGGGCCAGCACCAAACGCCATCCCGGCATCCTGCAACTGTAGTCGGCGGGTGGGAATTTTTCTCTCTGGTAATCGACTTGAATCAGGCGTATGCTGTTCCCATCACAGGAGGACCTCTATGTTTGTGTTTCCTTCTAGGTTGCTGTTGTGCGGCTTCCTTTGCCTTCCTCTGACCGCCATTCCCATTTACCAGGGTGGTACAGGCGTTATCGTCTACGGCGTTGCGCCCTATGGCGGTGCACCGGTCCCCGGCGCTCCCACCTATATCCCGAACACATTCAACGGCCTCACCGACGTTCTGACCAGCCCCGGTGGCGGCTATCTCACAGCCGCTCCCATCGTCGCAAACAACATCTACGACAGCGGAGTTAACGGCCTTCCTTTCGGCTTCTGGGCCGCCGGCGGAGCGAATGTCAATGGGAACTTCGGACTCGGCGCCACCGCTATCACCGGACCCCAGATCGGGTTCAGCCTTCTCGATGCCAATCCCGACGGTATCGGCGCCGCTTCATTCTCCATCTCCAGTTGGAACACCACTTGGGTCGAAAACGGCGGATTCAATGGCCTCGCCGGCGCCTGGCTCGCTGCCCGCGGTTTCTTCGGCACTCCCGTCTCCGCTGGTGCCCTCGCCCTCCGTGTACGAATTAATAGCATCAACCACGTCAACCTCGACCTCGGTCAGCTCGTCCTCGCCCCGCGCGCCAATGGACCCTGCTTCGGCGTCAACGGCATCGTCGCCTGCACCGTAAACGCCTTTGCCGGAGGCGCCCTCTCCACCGCCAACGTCAACTTCGTCAACGGCGAGGTCATTACCGTAAACGCCACCCTGACCGCCATCGCCGATCCGATGAGCTTCGATCTCATCTCCCTCAACGATCTCGACCCGCTATTGCTCTCCGACCTCCTCACGCAGCAGGGCCCCCTCCCCGGCGCGACTTTCGTCTCGGTCGACCCCTTCCTGGTTCCGGAACCCGGCACCTGGGCCCTTGCCGCCATCGGCATCGCCGCACTCGCCTGGAAACAACGCGTCAAGGGGCCATCAGGTCGGCGTTTCTAACCTCCGGCACACCCAACTGCCGGCGAATATCGGTGTAAATATCGGAGATGCTCCGGTTGGCATCCACCGTGATCAGCATCCCTAACTTGCTGTACAGCTCCAGCAGCGGCTTCGTCTTCTCGTGATACTCCCGCAACCGGATCTGCAGCGCATCCTGGTTGTCGTCGGCGCGCTTGGTGAACCCGCTGCCCTGCCCCATTCGCGCCCGGTACATCACTCTCTGGAACACCACTTCATCGGTCAGCTCCAGGTAAATCACTTTGTCCAGGCTCCAGTTCTCGAACAGGTACTCCGCCTGTGCCCGGGTCCGCGGAAATCCGTCCAGCACAAACCCGTAGTTCCAGTCGTGCTGATCCAGCCGCTCCCGTACCACCCGCTCCACAATCTCGTCTGGCACCAGCATCCCGGCGTCGGTAATCCGCTTGATCCTCGCCGCCAGTTTCGTGTGATGCTTCACATTCCAGCGGAAGATCTCGCCGATCGATATATGGACCAGATCGTAGTCCCGGCAAAGCAGTTCGCTCTGCGTTCCCTTGCCCGAACCCTGCGGTCCGCAAATCACATATTTGTGCATACCAAAGGTTCGATCATAGATCGAATGCGATGCCTTGTGCTAGCGGTAATTCATTCGACCAATTAATCGTCACCGTCTGACGCCGCATGTACGCCTTCCATGCATCCGACCCCGACTCCCGTCCCCCGCCCGTCTCCTTCTCCCCGCCAAACGCTCCGCCAATCTCCGCGCCGCTCGTGCCGATGTTCACATTCGCAATCCCGCAGTCGCTCCCGCCATGGCTCAGGAACCGCTCCGCCGCCTGCATTCCGCCCGTAAAGATCGCGCTCGACAAGCCCTGCGGCACGTCGTTGTGCTGCCGCACCGCGTCTTCCAAATCTTCAAACTCCATCAAATACAGCACCGGCGCAAACGTCTCCTCTTGCACCACCGGCATCGACGAATCCGCCCGCACCAGCGCCGGCCGCACATAACATCCGCCCAGCAGCGGCTTGCCTTCATAATCCAGTTCGACCCGCTCCCCGCCGAATAGCACCTCTCCGCCCTGCGTCCGCGCCTCGCCCAGCGCCGCTTCCATCTTCCGCACCGCGTGCGTATCGATTAGCGGTCCGCAAAGCGTCTTCGCATCCAGCGGATGCCCCACCCGTACCTGCCCCCATGCCTTCAACAAATACTCCGTAAATTCATCTTTGATGGAACGGTGCAGGAACAACCGCCGCAGCGTCGTACAACGCTGCCCTGCCGTTCCCACCGCGCCGAACAGAATCGCCCGTACCGCCAGCCGCGGATCGGCGTCTTCCATCACAATAATCCCGTTATTCCCGCCCAGTTCCAGCAGCGTTTTTCCCAGCCGGCTCCCCACAATCTCCCCGGCTCGCCGTCCCATTGCGCACGACCCCGTCGCCGAAATCAGCGGAAGCCTCCGGTCCTGCAGCATCCGCTCCCCGACCACCCGCCCCGTCCCATTCACCAGCGTGAACACCCCCCGGTACCCGTGCCGTTCCAATACGCGATCGACAATCCGGTGCACGGCGATCGAACACAACGGCGTCTTTTCCGACGGCTTCCAAATCACGCAATCGCCGCATACCGCCGCGATCAAGCCATTCCAGCTCCAAACCGCCACAGGAAAATTGAATGCCGTAATGCACCCGATCAACCCCAGCGGATGCCACTGCTCGTACATCCGGTGCCCGGGCCGCTCGCTGTGCATCGTCAAGCCATAAAGTTGCCGCGACAACCCGACCGCGAAATCGGCGATGTCGATCATCTCTTGAACTTCGCCCCGCCCTTCGGCCAGAATCTTGCCCGATTCCAGCGCCACCAGCATCCCTAAATCGTCCTTCGCTGTTCGCAGTTCATTGCCGATTTCCCGAACGATCTCGCCCCGTTTGGGCGCCGGTAGATCCCGCCACTTCGGCCAGACCTTCTGGGCAAAATAAACGGCATCGTCGTAATCTTCTTCCACTCCCATCCGCACGGTCGCCAGCAGCGATCCGTCGGCCGGGCTGATCGCCTCAACCTCCGTTCCTCCGGGGTCCGCCCATTCTTCATGGCAAACCCCGGACTGCTCTGGTGAAATTCCCAACCGCGCCAACAACCGCCGAACCTGCGTCTGGTCCAGGCTCGAATCCAACAGGCTCATAAATCCTCAATCCCGATTCTTCACGTGCTTATCGAACCACTCGATCATCTCGGCCAGCGTGTGCTGTACCGATTCCCGCGCCGCGTACCCGTGCGACTCGTGCGGCAACAGCACAAACCGTACCGTTCCGCCGTTCCCGCGAATCGCCGTGTACATTCGCTCGGATTGAATCGGGAACGTCCCCGTATTGTTATCCGCTTCGCCGTGAATCAGCAGAATCGGTTCGTTGATCTTCTGCGCGCTCAGGAACGGCGACATACGAAGATAGGTCTCCGGCGCCTCCCACAACGTCCTCCGCTCGGTTTGGAAACCAAACGGCGTCAACGTGCGGTTGTAAGCCCCGCTGCGCGCGATCCCGGCCGCGAACAGGTCGGAATGCGCCAGCAGGTTCGCCGTCATGAACCCCCCATAGCTATGCCCCCCCACCCCTACCCTCTTGGGATCCGTAACGCCCATTTCGACCGCTTTATCGATCGCCGCCTTCGCGCCGGCTACAATCTGCTCCAGATATGAGTTGTTGAACGACTCTAAATCGCCAACCACCGGCAACGAAGCGTCGTCCAAAATCGCATATCCCTGCAGCAGGAAGAAAAGGTGCGACGGCCCGCTGACCGTCGTGAACCGGTTCGGCGACCCCGTCACCTGACCCGCCGTATCGGCGTCCGAGAAGTCCCGCGGATAGGCCCAAACCACGGTTGGCAGCCGCGTTCCGGGCTTGTAATCCGGCGGCAGATAGAGCGTGAAACTCAACGGCACGCCATCTGGCCGCTTGTACTTCACCAATTGCTTTGTAACCCGTCGCAGCTCCGGCGCCGGATCGGTAAACGACGTCAACGCCGTTCGCTTGCCTTTGTCAATTACGTAATAGTTCGGCGGCTCGGTTGTCGTCTCCCGCCTCGTCAGCAGCCGGGACCCATCGGCCGACAACGGCGCCACCACCGTCTCGTAGGCGCCTTCGCTGGAGACGAACAATCGCGTTTTCTGCTTCGTCGCCAGATCCATGCGGTCCAGGAACGGCCGGTCGCCGGCTGGCGTCGCGCCCGTTCCCGACAGAAGGATCGTGCCGCTCTCTACGGGCACCACGCGCGCCCCTTCCCCGAATGTCGAGGTAACCGGCGAACCGATATCGCGATAAGCATCCTGCGAGTTTCGCGACTCCATCTCTACCGCCGTTCCATCCTTGCCGACAAGGAACGTCCGCCGCCGGCGCGAACGGCGCTCAAAGTCGCTCACCCAAAGCCGTCCATCGCTGGTCCACAGCGGTCCGCCTCCCGCGCCGGGTCCGCCACCCGCCATTACGCGCTCTTCCAGCTTCACAAACTCCTTCGGCGCGTCGAACGGCGCCGCCGACATCATTAGCCGGTCGCGATGCGGGACCTTCTCCTTCGGGTTGCCGCCGTCCATCGCTTCCCACCACTGCAGGGTCGCCGGTTGGCCGGGCGTCCAATTCAAATTCCGCGGTCCGGTGCGCACGCCGTCGATCGGAACCCGGTCGGCCAGTGGCAGCGCCGCCAACTGCTTCACCAATGTTCCATCCGGCTGCCAGACCTCCAGATCCACCGGAAACTGACGCGCCGGCAAAACCCAGGAGTAAGGACGCTTCAACCGCTGCGCCAAAAGGTATTTCCCATCCGGCGATGGCCGAAGAGAATTGAAAATCCCAGGATTTCCAACCATCGTCGCTTTGCCGCTGCCCACGTCAACCAAAACCGCCTGCGACGTGCAGTAGTAATCAAAGAGCTTCTCATCGTGCACACTCTTCAACAGGTCCTGATAAGTCGGCGCCGGTGACGCCTTCCCGAAGGACTCCTGGATCTCCGGCCCCAGGGGCGTTATCGGCGCCTGCGGCGCCGCACCCCGCCCCGCCACGACCGCGCGTACCAGCAATCGCTGGCCGTCGGGCATCCACTCCAACGGATCGCCGTACGCCGAATTGGCCCGGAGCCCCGTCAGCACTCGCAGTGTCCCCGTCGACGCTTCCATCACCGCCACTTCAATCCGGTCTGGATGGGATACCAGCAGGGCCGCTTTCTTCCCGTCGGCGCTCCATTGAGGAGTCCCGATTCGGGCGCCCGTCGGAACGGGCAGCGCCGTTTTGCGCAGCGTCGCCAGGTCAACTAATTCGGCCTTGCGATAACTCACTTCGCCGCGCGGGCCGTTATTGCGCGGATTGATTCGGAGCCCGGCCAGGCGCAGCATGGGCTCGGCCAGCTCGGCGATCGGCGGGTACCGGTCGGGTTCGAGCAGCACAACGTGGGTTCGAGGGGGATTGAGGTTCGCTACCGGCGTCGCCGGGGCGTCTAAGACTTTGAGAATGGCCGCCGGAGGCTTCTTGTATGCGGACTGGGCACACGCAATAGCGGCGCAGGCGAAGAAGAGTTTCATCCGGGTCATAGTTGCCATAATCGCACTGACAAACTCTCCCATGGGGGGCGGCCGTCAATCTTTCGTTCTAAGGTCGACCTTAGGCCCCCGGTCAGTGGGAAACGTAAGTGGATCAGCATGAAACCCCGATTCTATTGAAATGGGGGGTTCCGCATAATCGACTCAACTGGAAATATATGGAACAATTCGGGCTCGCTCTCATTCTCTTCGCCGCCTTCTGGGTTGGCTGCGCTGCCGGCTATATCGCCATGCGACTGCGGGCGCAAGTAGCTTATGAAAGAGGACGAAACGAGTCGGCGGCGGAAATCTCGTCGCTTTCGGAGCGTTTAAACAGCCGTGACCTGCAGTTTACCGAGACCAAACAGCGCGCCGACACGCTGACGGAATCGGTTACGCGCCTGGAAGTCGAGGTGCGCGCGGAAGCCGACCGACGGAACGTGGCTGAGGCGCGCTTGACGCTGCTGCCCAGGTATGAAGCGGAGCTCGAATTGCGCGGTAAAAAACTCGCCGAGCAACAGACCGAGTTGACGAAACTGCACGTCACAGCTTCCGAGCTCGGCGCCCGGCTGGAAGAGGCCAAGCGGAGCTCCGATGAGAAAATCAGCGCCCTGCAGGCGCTGCAGAACCGCGCCACGGAGTCGTTCCAGGCGATGAGCGCCGAAGCGCTGATGAGCAATAACAAGGCGTTCCTTGACCTGGCGGGGGATGCGTTAACCCGTCTGCAAGACTCGGCGCGCGGCGATCTGGACCAGCGGCAATCGCTGCTCGGGCAGATCCTGGATCCGCTGAAGAGCTCCCTGGAGCGGGTTGACAGCCGGATTACGGAGCTGGAGCGCGAACGGGCCAACGCGTATGCGGGCCTGCAGCAGCAGGTGGAGAGCATGATGCGGACCCAGGTCTCGCTGCAAGCGGAAACCTCGCATCTGGCCAGCGCGCTGCGCACGCCTTCCTCACGCGGCCGTTGGGGCGAAGTGCAACTGCGGCGCGTCGTCGAACTGGCCGGCATGATTTCTCATTGCGACTTTATCGAACCCCGCGCAACGGAAGAAGGCGGCGCTTCGGGGCGTCCGGACCTGATTGTTCAATTGCCCAATTTTCGCCAGATCGTTGTGGATTCGAAGATTTCGTTGTCCGCGTATCTGGAGTCCAACGACGCCACCGACGAACCCACCCGGATTGCCAAACGCCGCGAGCACGCCGCTCAGGTTCGCGCCCATGTCACCCAACTGAGCGCGAAAGGCTACTGGGATCAGTTCCCCCAGAGTCCGGAGTTTGTTGTGGCCTTCCTGCCCGGCGAGTCGTTCTTCAGCGCGGCGCTGGAACATGACCCCGAACTGCTGGAGTTTGGCGTGGAACGCCGGGTGATTCTGGCAACGCCGACAACGCTGATTGCCCTTCTCCGCGCGGTTGCCTGGGGCTGGAAGCAGGAGTTGGTTTCGTCCAACGCCCGCGAAATTCGCGATCTCGGCAAAGCGCTATACGACCGCCTCCGCTCGCTGGCCGACAACTTCACCGAGGTACAGCGCGGCTTGAGCCGCACGACGGCCGCGTTCAATCGGACCGTTGGGACCTTCGAGTCGACCGTAATCCCGTCGGCGCGCCGGATGCGTGAATTGGGCGCCTCTACCGGCGATGAGATCGTTTCGCCTCCTCCTGTGGACTTTACGCCCCGGTCTCTCCAACTGCTCTCCGAGGCGACCGAACCGGTTTTGTCCACCGAGGCGGAGCCGGTGGAAGCGTTGCAAGCTCCTCTGGCGAAGATTGCAGTCCCAAGCGCCGCCGGCGCGCAACCGCGCGCTGCGTCGATCCGGCAAGGGGTGGACCCTGCCACGGCAAAGACCTCGCATCCCGTGCCGGTGAATCACACGGCGTTCGAACAACAGAAACCGGCCCCCTCCGCGCCAACGCCCGCACCCCAGGCGCCTCGTGCCCCCGAACCGCCGGTAAGAACGGCGACGGCTTTGAAACCCGCTCCTGCTCCCGAACCCGCCAAGGCCCCTGCTCGGGTGACTCCGGCAACGAGTTCGTCTCAACCGCCGGTCCTTGCCAAGCCTGACACAGCGCCGGTTGCCATAGCCAAGCCCGCTCCGGTCACGGCGCCCGCCGCTCCGGCTGAACCGCCTGCTCCCGAGCCGACTCCCGAACCGGTGGCTGTTGCCAAGCCAGCCGCTCCGGTCGAGCCGCCTGTTCCCGAGCCAGCTCCCGAACCGGTAGCTGCCGCCAAGCCCGCAGCCCCGGCCGAGCCGCCTGTTCCCGAGCCAGCTCCCGAGCCAGTGGCTGCCGCCAAGCCCGCCGCTCCGGCCGAGCCGCCTGTTCCCGCGCCTGCTCCCGAACCGGTTCCCGTGGCCGCAGTCAGCGAGCCGGCGGCTCCAGTTACTTTCGTACTTTCGACCCTCCCCTCGGAACCCGAGCCGGCAGAGGTTCCTCCGCCGCCCGTGGCTGAGATCCCCGCGGCGACGCCGGAGGCCGAAGAGTCGCTGAAGGCGCTGGCGGCCCTCTATACCGCCAAGCCCAACGGAGCGGCTGAGACGGCGAACGGAAAGGCCATCGAAACGCCCGTGGCGGTAGCCTCGTAAGGGGACCTGTGACGGGATTGTCAAAGTTTTGTAAAGCCCCGTTTTGGTGACATCCGCTGCCTTCGCTTCCCGCGTCATAGGGTTAGGAGGCAGTATGAAATACACACTCAAACAGACGATTTTGGCCGTGTCGATGGCGGGAGCGTTCCTCCTGCCCATCCACGCCGCCGTACCCGCAACGCAACCGGCTGAAGAGCGAACCGGTAAGGCGATTCGAAAGGAATTGCTGACCATGCCGTTCCTGACGATCTTCGACAACCTGTCGTACCGGATCGACGGCGACACGGTTCATCTTTACGGGCAGGTGATTCGCCCAACGCTGAAGTCGGGCGCCGCCAATCGCGTCGCCAAACTGGAAGGCGTCGCTCACGTTGAGAATCACATCGAGGTCCTTCCGCTTTCGCCGTTCGACGACCGCATCCGGGTCTCGGTGGCGCGTGCGGTCTATGGCCAGTCCAGCCTAAACCGGTACGCTCTTGGCGCCAATCCTTCGATTCGGATCATCGTCAAGAACGGCAATGTGACACTGGAGGGCGTGGTAGCCGACAATGGCGCGCGCAACATCGCCAATCTGATGGCCAACGGCGTATCCGGCGTATTCTCGGTGACCAACAACCTGCGAGTCGAGAAGTAGCGGCTCGCGCTCAGCCGCGGCTACCTGCTCTCCAGTAGCTCGTGGATGGCGCGGTCGAGCATTGGCGGCAGGAATGGCTTGGGCAGGAGCGAGGCGCGCGCGCCTCGCTCCTGCCCCAAGCCATCCAGCGATAGGACATATCCGCTGCAGAGCAGAACGCGGAGTTCCGGGAGGCGGTCGAGCAATACCCTCGCCAACTCGGTGCCGGACATACCCGGGAGCGTCTCGTCGGTCACAAGGAGGTCTGGCTCCCAGCCCGGTGCTTCGAGCGCCTCCAGCGCGAGTTCCGCCGATGGACACGCGATCACGGAATGTCCCGCGCGCTCCAAATGGCGCTTGAGCAGCGCCAGTAGAGACGCTTCGTCATCGACAAGTAGAATACGATTCACAGACGCTTAGAAGAGTCCGGCCGGCCCGCCCTGCGGATGGTAGGTCAGGCCAACCGAAACGCGATAGCCGCCTCGGTTATAGTTCGACTGTTGCAATCCGTAATGGCGCCATTCGTAACCCGCCGTAACGCCGATGGTGTCCGTCAAACTACGGCTCGTGCTGACACCTGTGTTCCAGCCTGAAAAGCGATTGGAGGTAAAGCCGAGGCTGGTCATCCGGTTGTAACCGCTATATGCGTTAACGAATATGGTGCGGGTGAAATTATGGTTGAAGGAAGCGTAAATCGATTCGTTAAGCGAGGTCACCAAGTAACCGTTTCCGGGAACAACCGAGCGTTGCGCCGAGACGCCAAACGAAGACCGGCGCAAACTGCGGTTGACACCGGCGGAAAAGCCCATCAGGAAATCTTTGTTATCGAAGGTTTCGGTCCCGCTTGGGCGCCCGAGGATTGCGGCGATTATAGGGTCGAGCAGAAAGGTGCGAACACCAATGGTGTGCTGATGGATTCCGCTTACGCTACCTCCGACGCTCCACGCACGTCCGATCCTATGGCTGATGTGTACACCGAGCATTTGGACATCTGATTCGCCGAACACCTGTTTGTAGTCGTAATGGCCGAACGTATAACTCACGCCGACACTAGTATTCCGATTGAGGCGGTGTACATAGTCGCCGGCGCCGCCATAAGACTGCATATCGACGAGACTGGTGGCGACTCGTTTCACGCTCGAGACATATCCAGAGCCGCGTATCGATCGCCTTTGATCCAAGGTATACAGGACGGATGTATTGTTTCCGACGAAATACGAGCGGGAGTTAAAAAGTTCCTGGGTCGGTGCGGTGATAAATTCGAGTTGTTGCTCTTGAAAAAGCGCTTGACCGCCAATGTAACGGTTGGACGTACCAGCACCGGTCTGGCTGACGATTTCCCATTTTTGATTGAGTTGCTGCCCTACGACGGCGTTGAGTTGATGGTTCCAGCCGCTGTAGTAGGTGTTCGGGAAGTTGCGGGAGTAGTCTCCCAGGTAGTCGACAGCGAAGTACGTCTTCTTCCAGAATTTCGTTCCGGACGCACTAAATCCGACGCTTGCGCCGTAAACTCCCACCGGGTCCAATTTTCCCTCCGAATTAACGGCGTAGCCGAGCATACTGGAGTCGTAAGAACCGTTCAGGGAGAGTCCAACGCGAATCGGGTGAGGCTCGGTGCCGGCTCTGCCGACGCCTGTACCGCCGCGACCGAGAATCGAGGGCCCGCCAAACCCGCCACCGCCCTGCCAGCCGCCGTACTGAGCAAAAACAGGAGAAATTGCTGCCAGGAGCAATGTGAATTTAGCGAACTTGGAAACGAGCAACAATTGACCTCCTTGCTATTTATCGACGCAAATGCACATTCCCTTTACCGGAACGCGCCCGTGCGGTCTAACCGCCGCACTGGTACCAGATTATCAGAAGCAGGCGGAGGGCCAATTTCGTCATAATGGCGGTTACCGGTGAAAGGAAATCGCGGCGAACGCGATCTAGTGTGTAAGGAGCATATATGAATCAGAGAATCGTACCGGCGGTAGTAGCGGCGTCCTCGTTAATGGCGACCGAATTGATGGCGGCGGAGCTGCCGGTAAAGCGGGTGGTGCTCTACAAGCATGGCGTGGGATATTTTGAGCGGAGCGGCGATTTGGCGAGCGGGGAGTCGGCGCGGCTGGACTTCAAGGCGTCGGAGATGAACGACGTTTTGAAGTCGCTAACGGTGGAAGAAACGGGCGGCGGGAAAGTGAAGGGTCTGCGTTACGATTCCTCGACGCCGCTGGACCGGCGGTTAGGGGAATACTCGTTTTCGGTCGGTGAGCATGTGCCGCTTGCGCAGTTCCTGGATCAATTCAAAGGTGCTCGGGCGGAGATGGAAACCGGCGGCGTAAAGCTGGCGGGAGCCGTAGTGAGCGGACGGTCGATACCGTCAACCGGGCAGCAGCCGCAGAAGGACATGATTGTCCTGTTGACCGATGAGAATGAACTGAGGACGATCGATTTGACGTCGGTGACATCGCTAAAGCTCGCCGATGCGGTGCTGCAACGGCAGTTGCGGGAGTACCTGGGGGCGCTGGCGGGAGCGCGCACGAAGGAGCAGCGAAGCGTCTATATCGACTCGACAGACGCCAAGGGGCGGAAGGTGGCGGCCTCCTATCTGATTCCGACGCCAATCTGGAAGTCGTCCTACCGGCTCATTTTCCGGAACACGCCGCAACCGCTGTTAGAGGGGTGGGCGATTATCGACAACACGACCAACGACGATTGGACGAATATTTCGCTGTCGCTGGTATCGGGGAAGCCCATTTCGTTCCAGAGCCGTTTGTACGACCCGAAGTTTATAGCGCGACCGTTCGCAGAGTTGCCGGAGGAACAGGCTGCGGCGCCGGTGCTCTACGCGGGCGCGGTGGCGCAAGCGGCCCCTCCTCCGCCGCCTCCGCGTGCGGCGGCGCCAAATATGATCATGGGCCGCCGGCAGACGGCGGCGAAGGAGAGCGTTGAGATCGCCGCATCCGCGGACGCGGTGATGTTGAATCGGGAAAGTTCGGTGGCGGTGCAAACCGAAGGGCGGGAATTGGGAGAACTGTTTGAGTATTCGTTTGGCCAGCCGGTGACGGTTCGCAGGAATCAGTCGGCGATGCTACCATTTCTGCAGCAGCCGCTAGATGCCCGAAAATTGCTGATCTACTCGGACCGGTCGAGCCCGAATCCGCGTACGGCGGCCGAGTTGTCCAACAACACAGGCAAAACGCTCGATGGCGGCCCGATCACGGTCTTCGATTCGAACGCCTATGCGGGCGAAGCCCTGGTGGAAACGGTAAAGACGGGCGACAAGCGGCTGATCAGCTATGGCATCGACCTGGGGACGCGGGTGACGACGGAAATCGATTCGAGCAACAAGCGGTACCTGGAGTTTCGGGCAACCCGCGGCACGGTGACCGCGAGGTCTGGAATTGAGGAGACGACCACCTACACGATCAAGAACATCGACAACCGGGCCAAGACGCTGATTATTGAACATCCGCTGCGTTCCGGTTATAAGTTGATGAACCAGAAGCCGGTGGAAACGACGGGCGCGATGCAACGGTTTAGCGTGGCGCTGAGGGCGGCGGCCGAGGAGACGTTCGCGGTGAAGGAAGACTATGTTCACGATGAGTACATCTCGATCTCCTCAATGACTCCGGATGCGATCACCGCCATTTCGGTAAACCGGGCGATTCCGGCGGCTGGAAAGCAGCAGTTGGAGAAGATCGCCGCGCAGAAACGGCTGATCGCCGACGCCGACCGGACCATTCGGACGGCCGAGCAGCGGATTCAATCGCTGTCGACGGATCAGGACCGGCTGCGGCAGAACATTTCCAGCCTGAACTCGATCACGGGACAGCAGGAGGTGGTGCAGCGGTACGCGCGGGACCTAGCGGCGCGGGAGCAGCAGATCGTGACGTTGCGCGATCAGGCCTCCGAGCAGCGGGTGAAGAAGTCTGCGTTAGAATCGGAACTCAATGCGATGTTGGAGAAGCTGGAGTTCTAATCGAACGGTAGCAGGCCGATGCGGGTAGCGCTGATCGGGTATGGCAGCGTGGCACAGGCGTTCGTTACCCTGCTGCATGAGCAGCGGAAGCGGTTTCCATTTCGAATCGCGGGGGCACATACGCTGCGGCATGGGACGGCGTATGGGTCCCCGTTAGAATTTGGGCCAGCGGCGGCGAGCGTGGGGGAGTTTCTGGAGAAGGCGCAGGCGGAAGTGCTGGTAGAAGTGTCGTCTCTGGAGCCGGAGACTGGCGAACCGGCGTTGACACATATCCGGGAGGCGTTTGCGCGCGGGATGCACGTGGTGACGGCGAACAAAGGTCCGCTGGCTCATGCGTATGCGGCACTGCGGGCTGAAGCGGCGGCACGGGGCGTGGAGTTCCGGTATGAATCGACGGTGATGGACGGGGCGCCGGTGTTCAACATGGTCCGCAACTGCCTTCCCGGGGTCCATATTCGTGGGTTCACCGGGGCGTTGAACAGCACCACGAAAGTCATTCTGCAGGCGATGGCTGAGAAACGTACTTTCGCCGAGGGAGTGACAGAGGCGCGGGCGCTGGGTATTACCGAAACCGACCTATCGGACGACGTGGAAGGCTGGGATTCCGCGGTTAAGGCAGCGGCTCTGGCCAATGTCTTGATGGACGCCAATGTGAAACCGCAGGATGTGGAGCGCAAGGGCATCGAATCGCTAACGGAAGCGGATGTTCGCGCGGCCGCCGATGCCGGCGAGGTATATGTTCTGATCAGCCGGGCGGAGATGCTGGCAGACCGCAGCGTGAGAATGCAGGTGCGGCCGGAACGTCTGCCACGGACCGATCCGCTGGCGACGGCACAGGGCACGACGAATATCCTGCTGCTGCATACGGATTTAATGGGAACGATCGGGACTGTGTCGGTACGGCCTGGCGTGGCGCAAACCGCCTATGGGTTGTTGAGCGACCTGGTCGATATAACGAGGACTTTATGAAACTGATTCGATACTCCTTTCACGATGACGTTCACGCGGGTGTGGTGACCGCGGGAGGCGTAGTGCCGGTGCCGGCGATCAATCTTTACACGGGTTCGAAGGTACCCGACTCGGTGCTGGGGATCATCGAATCCGGCGACTTGGAGCCGCTACGAGCGGCCGAAGGGATGACGGCGATTCCCTTCTCCGCAGTGCTGCCGCTGCTGCCGTATCCGGTGCCGCCGAAGATCTGGTGCATCGGGTTGAACTACCATTCGCATGCGGTGGACATCAACGCGGTGCAGCCGGATGAACCTGGCTCGTTTATGAAACCGGCGTCATGCATGACGCGGCCCGGGGGCGAGATTGTGCTGCCGCCGGCGCATATTACGAACGACGTGGACGCAGAAGGAGAGCTGGCGGTGATTATCGGCAAAAAGTCGCAGTATCTGAAAGACCATGCGGCGGCGCTGGATGCGATTTTCGGGTACACGGTGACGCTGGACTTAACGGCGCTCGATGTGCTGTCCAAGAACCCGCGGTATTTGACGCGGTCGAAGAGCTTCGACACTTTTTTCAGCTTTGGACCGGTGATTGTTACAAAGGACGAGATCGCCGATGTGGATGCGCTGGAGGTGATCACCGAGCGAAACGGGGAGGTGTTTTCGCGTGATTTTGTGCGGAACATGAAAACGCGGCCGCTGGAGCTGGTACGGTTTCACAGCGATTATCAGACGCTGCACCCGGGCGATATCATTTCGACGGGCTGTCCGAAAGGTGCGCGAATCAAGACGGGCGATGTGGTGGGGGGCCGGATTGAAGGCGTCGGCGCGATTTCGGCGACGGTGCGCTAAACGTTCGCTAAAATAGAGTTATTGTGAGCAGTGTGTTGAAAAAGATCATCTTCTGGGACTATCCACGCGGATCGTGGCAGTACGACGTTATTGTGTTGGGGATTTTGGCCTTCATCTTTCTGACTCCGCGGGAAGTTTTCCGCGATCAGCCGCGAGTCCGGAGCATTGTGCAAGTGGCGAATGACACGCCCGGCATGGCGGATTTCTACCTGGAGCCGAAACTGTTGCTGGATACTCCGGAGGCGGAGCGTTTTCAGAAAGCCGCCAAGATGTTGGAGGTTCGTGACGGGAAGCGGTTCCAATTGTACCGGCTGGCTCCGTTCTACGATCCGGAGAATGAGTTGAAGGGCTACATGGCCTACACCAAGTTGCTGAAGTAAGAGACGGAATGGCGAAGTAACGGCCGGAAAGGGCCGCGCATCCAACATAACGAGATGAGATTTCTCATGGCAGTTCTGGCGATGACCGCTGCGGCAGCGACGGCGGCGGAGTCGTTGAGCGCGGTGCAGGAGCGGATCGATAAATCGGCCGCGGAGTTCACGTCGCTAACGGCGCGAATCAAAAAGACCGGATTTACCGCGGTCATCAAAGATACGACCGTTGAAACCGGCACCTTCACTATCAAGAAAGTCAAGGTGGGCGATGTGCGGGTGCGGATGGAGATCGATAAGCCGGATCAGCGGTCGCTGGCGCTCTCGCGGAAGAAGTACGAAGTGTTCCTGCCGAAGATTAATACCGTGCAGGAGTACGATCTGGGGCAGTACGGGAAGCTGGTGGACCAGTTCATGCTTTTGGGGTTCGGCACGCCGGTGAAGGAGATCGTCAAGAGCTACGACATGGCGATTACCGGCACCGACACGATCGACGGGCGGCAGGCGACGCGGGTGGAGCTGCGTCCGAAGACGGCTAGCGTGAAGGAGCACCTGAAGCTGGTGGAGATGTGGATTCCGATGAACGACGGGAATCCGATACAGCAGAAATTTCTGCAGCCGTCGGGCGATTTCACGCAGACGACCTACAGCGATGTGAAGGTAAATCCGTTGCTGAAGGACGCCGATGTGCAGTTGACGCTGCCCAAGAATGTGAAGCGCGAGAAGCCGCAAAAGTGATAGTTTTGGGGGGATGAAGCGGCGTACAGTATTCAAGTCGCTGTTAGGGGCTTCGGCTGTTGCCCCGGCAGCGATGGCGCAGTCCCCACAGGGTTCCAACGCACCTACGGCGGACGATGTATTCAAGATTGATTTGACGGCGGCGGACGCGGTGGCCGATCCGCGGCACAAGTTTTTTACTAGCCAGCAGTATGCGACTTTAGAGCGACTGTGCGATCTGCTGGGACCGGCTTACAAAGACCGGCCATCGGCGAAGCAAGCCGAGGCGCCTCAGTTTCTGGATTTTCTGTTGTCGCAGTCGCCGGCCGACCGGCAGTTGCTTTATGCACATGGATTGGATCAGTTGGACATCGACTCGAGGTTGAAGAAGGGGAAGGGCTTCGCCGAGCTGAGCGATGGCGAGGCGGGAGAGCTGCTTTCGCCGCTAAAGGCCAAGTGGGCCTGGAAGGCGCCGGCCGAGCCGTTGGCGCGGTTCCTGCGGGAAGCCAAGAGCGATGTGATGCGGGCAACGATGAACTCGAAAGCCTATGCCGATGCCGCGGCGGCTGGGGGACGGCGAGCCACGGGTGTGAATACCTATTGGGAAGTGATCGATTAAGAGATGCGACAGGATTACGATGTAGTGATAATCGGCTCGGGCGCGGCGGGCGGGATGGCGGCGTATGTGCTGTGCAAAGCGGGCGTGAAATGCCTGATGCTGGAGGCCGGTCCAATGGTGGATCTCCAGCGGCACCGGTCGATGAAGGCGGTCTACGATCTGCCGTATCGAGGATTTAATAAGCCGGGGCGGTTTCCGCATATTACGCAGGCGTCGGAGTTCGATGCCAATATGTGGATCGATGAGAAAGCGAATCCATACAGCTATCCGGAGAACGACCCTTATTACTGGGTTCGAATTCGGATGATGGGCGGGAAAACGTTGCGGTGGGGGCGGGCTTCGTGGCGCTTAAGCAACTTCGAGTTCAAGGGCAAGGATCACGACGGATTCGGCGAGAACTGGCCGGTAACGCTGGAAGAGTTGTCGCCGTTCTACGACCGGGTGGAGCCGCTGTTCCGGGTAAGCGGGAGGAACGAAGGCTGGCCGCAGATGCCGGACGGCAAGATCGTGGCCGATGAGTCGCGCGATTCGTTGAGCGTGCAGCGATTCAAGGAGTCGGCGGCGAAGCTGGGTGTGCCGACGACGAAGCCGCGGCGGGCGACGGGGACGCTGGCTTCGTCGTTAAACCTGCTGCTGCCGGACGCGATCGCGACGGGCAATTTGACGATTGTGCCGAATGCGGTTGTGCGTGAAATTGGAACGGATCCGGCGACCGGACTGGTGAATGCGGTCCATTTTCTGGACCGGCGGAGCAAACGGGAGTACAGTGTTCCGGCAAAGGTGCTAATGCTGGGGGCGTCGACGCTGGAGAGCACGCGCCTGTTGTTGAATTCGCGGTCGAAGCGGTTCCCGAATGGCTTGGCCAATGGGAGCGGCGTGCTGGGACATTACCTGTTCGACCAGTTTTATGTAAAGAACACGGTGGTGGCGATTGTGCCGGAGGCACGCGGAGGAAAGGGCGGACGGACCCTGATGGGCGGGGGCGGTTATATTCCGCGGTTCCGCAATTTGAAGGGCAAAGAGAAGAATTTCATTCGCGGTTATGCGTACGACTTCGGCAGCGGGGGAACGCCGGGCGCGGAGCTGCTGCCGGCCTATGGCGGCGAGTTGTTGAAGATGCAGGAGGAGCTGCAGGGGACGGCGTTCAGCATGACGACGATGGGCGAAGGGTTGCCGCGTTATGAGAACAAAGTGAGCATCCATCCGACGTTGAAAGACGACTGGGGCATTCCGTGCCTTCATATTGAGCAGACCTATACCGACAATGAGTTCAACATGGCGAAGGATGCCATGGAAACGGGCGCGGCGGCGTGCGAGGGGGCGGGATTTGAAGTTCTGGCCAAGCACTGGGAGATGGTTCCGCCGGGCGAGAGTATTCATGAACTGGGCACTTGCCGCATGGGCGCGGACCCGAAGAAGTCCGTGCTGAACCGATGGAACCAGGCGCATGAGGTGAAGAATTTGTTCGTGCTGGATGGGTCGGCGTTTGTGTCGGGCGGCGTGCAGAACCCGACGTTGACGATTCTGGCACTGACGACAAGGGCTTCGGAGTACCTGATGGAGCAGAAGAAGAAAGGGCAGATTTAATGCGGTTGGCGGTGCTGGCGGTTGGGGTGGCGTTGGCGGCATGGATGGGTTTGGGGCAGACACCGCCGGCAGCCCCTGTGCAGCCGATTCCCTATAGCCACAAGCATCATGTGGGGACGCTCAAGCTGCAATGCTCGTTTTGCCATGAGAATAAAGACCCCGGGGAGATGATGGGAATACCGGCAACAGCCAAGTGCATGGGGTGCCATAAGGCGGTGAAGACCGATTCACCGCATATTCAGAAGCTGACCGGGCTGCATGAGCAGAACCGGCCGGTGCCGTGGCTTCGGGTTTATCAGATACCGAGCTTCGTGTTCTTCTCGCACAAGGCGCATTTGACGGCCGGGGCGACGTGCGCGGAGTGCCATGGGCGGGTGGCGGAGCGGGATGTGTTGGCCAGGGAGAAGCCGATCAACATGGGGGCGTGTATGGAGTGCCACCAGAAGCGAAAGGCGTCGAACGATTGCATGTTCTGTCATGAGGCGCGGAATTGAGTTCTTATGCGCATCTCGCGAATTATCTTAAGGAATTGGCGAAACTTCCGGTCGGTTGATGTGGAGTTGGGAGAGCGGGTTTTCCTGGTGAGTCCGAATGCTTCAGGAAAGTCGAACTTTCTGGATGCGATTCGTTTCCTTCGGATGTAGCGAAGGCCGGGGGCGGGTTGCAGCCGGCGCTCGAGAGCCGCGGAGGCCTCTCCAAGGTTCGCTGTCTGGCGGCGCGGAAAGATCCGTCGGTTGAGATCGACGTGAGGCTATCGGCAGGTGATGAAAGCGAGAGCTGGCGATACGCGATCGGCATTACGCAGGGAGCCCGGGGGCGGCGCCAACCGCAGATTCGTTATGAGAAAGTGTGGCGCGGAGAAGAGCTGGTCCTGAATCGGCCCGATGAGCAAGACAGCGCCGATGAGTTGCGCCGGACGCAGACGCATCTTGAACAGATCAGCGCAAACAGCCGTTTTCGAGAGATCGGATCGTGATGAATTCCGAAAACAACGATGTGAAGAGTAACTCGATTATGAATTCGAAGATCGGCGTGCTGGCCGGCGCGGGCGTGAAGTCGAATCTGATCCGCGGGAATAAGTCGCTGTTCAACACGGTGGACATGCAGGACGATAACTTCAACCCGCCATGCGGCACCGACGACTGGATTCGCAACTCCTTCACGGTCGCCAATCAGTTCCGCATCCAGTAAAAAGGTTTTGAGTTCGGAATGGCCAAGATCTCCGGGGAGACCCGGAGATCTTCGTTTTTTGAAATGATAGTGGTGGTGCCTCTCGACAGATGAAGACTTGTGGTGTCTGCCGCCCCGTACGACAAGGTCCCGCCACCGGCGAGGGATCGACGCCGTCGACCGGAAAGACGCTGCCGAACGATCTGCTGCAGGAGGCGTCATTCCGGTTGGGCATCATGGCGGCGCTGGGGGCGGTGCTCTGGCTGGTGGCTACTTTCCTGTACCACTTGGCGGCGAGCACGCAGGAACCGGCTGCCGATACGAGCTGGATGCGGCCGCGAGCGACAGATGGGATATCGGCCGCGGCGATTGTCGCTTCGCTGGGTTTGTTTTATTACACCCGGCGAACAGACCGGGATCCGAAGTTCATCCTTGACCTGGGGCTGGTTTATCTTGTACTAACGGCGCTGGCGCTTGGGTTCGTGACGCACTGGGACCCGGTAAACCACATGACCGATGTGGTGCCGACGATCACATGGACGGGCGCGGTACTGCTGATGTTCGCGGCCATTGTGCCATGCGCGCCTTCGAAGATGCTGGCGGCGGGATTGATCGCGGTTTGCATGAATCCGATTGCGATGCTGGTGGCCAAGGCGCGCGGCGCATGGGATTTCGGGCCGTCAGTGAATGTGCTGGTGATGCACTATCCGGACTTCTTGCTGGCGGGCGTCGCGGTGTTGATCTCGCAGGTGGTGATGCGGCTGGGGCACCAGATTAACAAAGAGCGAGAGCTGGGCAGTTACAAGTTGATTTCGCTGCTGGGCAAAGGCGGCATGGGCGAAGTGTGGCTGGCGCGGCATGGGATGCTGGCCCGGGAGGCGGCGGTGAAGTTGATAAGGCCGTCGCTGCTGAACTCGGGGGCGTCCAAGAACGCCATGGTCGCCCAGCGCCGATTTGAGCAGGAGGCGAAGGCGACGGCGGTACTGCGATCGCCGCATACGATCAATTTGTACGATTTCGGAGTTACCGAGGATGGTGTTTTTTACTATGTGATGGAGTTGCTGGACGGGATGAACCTGGAGACGCTGGTGAAGACCTATGGTCCGCAGCCGGCGGGCCGTGTGGCGACGATACTGCAGCAGGTGTGCCGGTCGCTCGAGGAGGCGCATCAGCGGGGGTTGATTCACCGGGATATCAAGCCTAGCAATATATTTTTGTGCCGGATGGGCGGGGAGTACGACTATGCGAAGGTGCTTGATTTCGGACTGGTGAAGGTGGTGGACGACGCGGATATGGAGTTAACCGGGGAGGGGGCGACGACGGGGACGCCGGCGTATATGGCGCCGGAGATCGCGTTGAATCAGCCAATTGACGGGCGCGCGGACCTGTATTCGCTGGGATGCGTCGGGTACTGGCTGGCAACGGGGCAAATGGTGTTTCAGGAGAAGGGCGCGACGGCGATGATGTTTGCGCATATTCGCGATACGCCGATGAAGCCGTCGGAACGGAGCGAACTGCCGGTGCCGGAGTGGCTGGATCGTACTTTGCTGCTGTGCCTTGAGAAGGAGCGGGAGAAGAGGCCGGCGAGCGCGGACTCGCTGCGGCAGATGCTGGAGGCGCCGGGGCGGGCGGGATCGTGGACGGCCAAGGAAGCGGAGAACTGGTGGAACATGCACCAGCCGGAGGATCGTGGAAAAGCGGAGTCATTCGATGCGGCCGGGGAGACGGTGATCTAGCGGCGAGTGGCCCTCTGTTTGCAGGGGTAACGTTCGAGGAACAGTGGGCCGTCATGATTGGACACTTTGAATCGACCTGGCAGGAGTATACGCGGCGGATCGCCGATGGCGATGAGCGGGCGCTTGAGGCATTCATCGAAGAGTCGCAAGCGCTGGTGTTTCGAACGGCGCTGCGGATTGTTTCGCAGCCTTCGGACGCCGAAGAGGTGACGGCGGATATCTTCGCGCGAGTTTGGATGGCGGCGGGGGCTTACGATCCGCGACGGGGGAGCGTGGGGGCGTGGCTGGTGACGATGGCACGAAGCCGGGCGATTAGCGTGCTGCGCGCGCGGGCGGTGCGGGTCCGGACATTGGGGAGCCTTCGGTATGCGGAGTTATCGGCGGGCGATGGGGAGCGGTGGCTCTATGCCGCGGAAGCTCGTTTGCGGTTGCGGCGGGCGCTTCGGGGGCTGTCGGCGGAGCAGCGCCGGGCCGTGGAGCTGTTTTACCTGTCCGAAAGGCCGCTGCGGGAGATTGCGGATGAGACGGCGGTTCCGATTGGGACTGTAAAGACGCGGCTGCGGCTGGGACTGAAGAATCTGCGGCGATTATGGGGATCGAAGGAATATTCTCCGGAACCATTCCGGACTTCGTGCGTATGAGCACGAAATGGGAAACTTAGCGGCTGATCTGAAATTCGCGCTTCGGACGCTTCGCCGGAGCCCGCTGTTCACGTCGATTGCGATCCTTTCGGTGGCTTTGGGCATTGGGGCGAACACCGCGATCTTCACGATGATGGATCAGCTTATGCTGCGGCTGCTGCCGATCCGGGACCCGGACAGCCTGGTGATGCTGTACCAGGAGGGCGCGCACATGGGCAGCAATAGCGGCCCGCGGATGCACTCGTACCCGCTGTACCAGGACTTCCAGAAGAAGGCGGAGCCGCTGGCCGAGGTGTTTTGCCGGCGGGGCGTGGAGGCGGCGGTCAGCATCGACAATCAGACGGAACGGGTGGATGCTGAGCTGGTATCCGGTAATTATTTCACAGCGCTTGGAGTGAAGCCGGCGGCCGGGCGGCTGTTCACTTCCGAGGAGGACGACCGGGTTTATGAAGCCCATCCGGTGGTGGTGCTGAGCCACGAGTATTGGGTGCAGCGATTTGCGGGCGATCCGAGAGTGATTGGGCGGAAGGTGCTGGTGAACAACTATCCGATGACGGTGGCCGGCGTGTCGGCGCCGGGATTCACGGGGATGGACCCGGCGCGTTCCCCGCAAATTCGCGTGCCGATTCTGATGAAGTCGGTAATTCTACCGATGCAGAACAGTTGGATGGGGATGGATAACCGGCGGTCGCGGTGGGTACAGGTATTCGCGCGATTGAAGCCCGGGTATACGGCGGCGTCGGCTGAGGCCGGGATTCAGGTGCTTTATAAGCAGATCCGCCAATACGAGATGACGCTGCCGGCGGCCAAGGACTGGTCGAGTTACTCGCGGGACCAGTTTATGAAGGGCGTTGTGCATGTGGAGAAGGCGGGCGGGGGATATTCGCAGATGCGGAATAGTTTCTCGACGGCGCTGATCGTGTTGATGTGCATGGTGGGGCTGGTGCTGTTGATAGCCTGCGCCAACGTGGCGAACACCACGCGAACGGTTTTATACAGTTCAGCGTGCGGCGCAAGTTAGCGGCCTAGCAGCGGCTTCAGCGATTCGGCGCGGTTCGGGGTGCGGTTCGATGCCCCAGCCGCGCCGAACGTGTCTGCGGGCATCTGACGCAGGCTGCGGGTTCTATGCGCGGGCAGCGCTAGGGAAGGATCGTTTCGGGGTGCAGCTTCTTATACCGCTCCATCAGTTTTTCCTCTTCACTGTGAAACTTTTCCGTCAACTGCTGGCTATTGGCCATCAGAACTTCTGGCGGGATCGACGCAATGATGTGCTGAATCTGGCTGCTGTCTAGCGTCGTGTGCGTCATCAACTGTTTTGCGACTTCCGCAATTTGGGGCCAGTTGGCTTCCACCATCCGCACCGTCTGCTTTTCGCAGTATTTCAGGAAGGCGAAGGACACGTCATTGTGGTAGGAAATGACCGAAACAAGATTTCTGACTTGCTGATAATCGTTTTCAAATCCCCAGCTAATGCGCTTTCCCGCATATCTGGACTGTGCGATTCGTCCAGCAAGTAGCGCCAGAATTTCATTTTCCGCATAAAGACGGCGGCGTTCTTCCTCTTTTGGCGTCCGTGGTTCCCTGAACCATCGCGGACGGCGAATTTCCACGTGGCCAAGTGAACGCCCATTCGGATCTGGCTTAATTGTGGCGTGTCTTTGCGGTATCCCGAGCACCCAGTGAATTACCGCGTGGCCAGCTTCGTGATAGGCGATTTCCCACAGATCCGGCTGCTTCTTCATGACCGGAAATTTACCCCAATTGTCGGGGACATCGCAATCGGGGCCGCTATTCGTAGTCCGTCGCGCGGGCGTGATGCGCCCAGATCACCTCGCCGCTGTCCAGGTGTTCGCGCACGGCGAACGCAGTTCCGCTGATCTTCGGCTGTGACGGTTCCCCGATTCGCTGGGCGTGCGTCCTGTTTGCTGAATGGCTACGTCAGTCTGCTTATCGCGTAATAATAGTTGCCGTGATTGAAGTTACATCATTCATTTCAGTTATACGTTCAGACGGGCAGGGCATAAAGCGGTTAACCGACCTGAAATGGTGGCCGAACCCTTGTTTGATGACCGTCCTACTGGGCGTGTGCTGGTTCGTTGCTTCCCCTGTATTTGGGCAGATTCCATCCGTGACGGAACTGCGCAAAGCCGCCGAAGGAGGAAACACCCAAGCCCAGTACAATCTAGGCAATTTGTACGCGATGGGCAAAGGTGTGCCGGAAAACTACACCGAAGCAGTACGCTGGTATCGCAAAGCCGCAGAAGGCGGATATGTCCCAGCCCAATTCCTTCTGGGCGTTTCATACAGCAACGGTAACGGCGTGACCCAAAACTACGCGGAAGCTGCACGTTGGTATCGTAAAGCCGCCGATGCAGGATACGCATCAGCCCAGCGCCATCTAGGCGTTGCATATGAAAACGGCCATAGCGTGCCGCAAGACTACGCGGAAGCTGCACGTTGGTATCGTAAAGCCGCCGAAGGGGGAAACGCCGAAGCCCAGTTCAATCTGGGCGTTTTATACTACGACGGGCAAGGCGTGCCCCAAGACTACGCCGAAGCAGTGCGTTGGTATCGCAAAGGCGCGGAAGCGGGATACGCTCCGGCCCAGTTCAATCTGGGCATTTCATACAGCAACGGGCAAGGCGTAACCCAAAACTACGCCGAAGCAGTACATTGGTTTCGGAAATGCGCGGAAGCGGGATACGCTCCGGCCCAGTTCAATCTGGGCATTTCATACAGCAACGGGCAAGGCGTGCCGCAAGACTATTTATTGGCGTATTTGTGGTTGAATCTTTCTGCGGTGAACTCTACTGGTGAAGATCGGCTACGCCGGACCAAAGCACGCGATGCTGCAGCAGAGCGTCTAACGCCCCAGCAACTAAGTGAAGCGCAAAAAATGGCCCGCGAATGGCGACCAAAGAAATAAGTAGCCGCGCTTGATAGCATCAGATCGGCGCGCATTCCTTTCGCGTCACGTTCGTCGGCCAGAGGCCGCGTTTCATCAGCGCGGCCTTCCGTTTTTAGCGGGCTACTTCTTCGGGCCGTTCGCGGCCATCGCCATCGCGGGCGGCGTGGCGGGCAGCGCGCCAGCGACGAACGCACCCGGCTGATAGCAGGCCAGCGCCGCGCGCAATTCGCACCGCAGCGCGACCAAGTTTTTCACGAAGTAATCGCCATGTTCACGCGATGCTTCGACCATCGCCTGTTCACGGTCCAGCAGTTCCACGCTATCGCGGGCGAACCGCCCGACCAAGAACGAACCGGGCGTCATGTGGGAATCGATGGCCAGCGTTAAACCCCATAGGTTCGGCAGCGTGCCGATGGTCGGCTGCTGTAGAACATAACTGCCATCGGTTGTTTTTATCAACCGCGCCCGTTCGGCATCGGTTGGCGATAGAACGGCGGCGCTGGCCATGATCCCGCTGGTGGCAAGCTGCGTCACCGCATGGCTGATGACATCCAACACGCTGTCGCCCGTTAAGGTCAGCGCGGTGTTATAGGGCACGGCCTGCGACAGCAATCCTTCCAACTGGCCAGCGGCTGCGCCCGTGCCAAGTAACGTCTGCCTGTCGGCTTCATCAAGGGTCAATGCCGTCAGCGTTTCATCAAGGAAGTGCTGCAATTGCCGGATGTCCGAAAGCGCCTGCGTGCTGCACGAAGTCCACGCGGCGATAGTCACGGCCACGGCTTCTGCGGGGCCGATATCGAAGCTTTGTTCCGCCTTCGCGCTGCCTTCGGGAAACTGCGATGCCGCGCCGGGTGTCGGGCGCGATAGCAGCTTCAGGTACGTCACCTTGTCCATCGTCATCGGGGCCGATGGGATCAGCGCCAGCATCGCGGGCGGCGCGATGGGATACCCCACGATTCCGGCCAACCGTTCGCCACCGGGGGGCACACCCGCACTGGTGATAATATTCGTCGCGGCCTTCGTGCGTAGCGGAACCGCGACGGCGCAGCGGCCACGTTGACCGGGCGATTCCACCCAGCTTTTGAACTGCTGGCTTTTGACGAAGGCCGCACCGGGCCGTTCGATCAGGGCGCTGCCTTCGGGATCGATGGGGCCGAAGCCGGGGATCTTCGCGCCGCGTTGTTTCAGCTTTTGCAGATCGGCTTCCAACCGCAGAAGGCGGTTTTCGTGCGTCAAGCCGTCCTTCGTTTCTGTTTGCTGCATTTCGTCCAGGCCGTCCAGCAGCGTTTTGATTTCATTGCCCGTAAAGCCCGTAAGCAAGTCTTTGCATTCCTTCGTCATGACGAAGTTCTCCTGTGCGTCGAATTCAGCGCGCTGGAGAAACCGCCCGCGTCGCGCGGGCGTTCCGCAATTGCGGGGATCTGCGGCGCAAGCCCTACGTCACGCAGGGTTTGCCTTTGTTCACTGTAGCGAAGACGATGGACCCACGGCGTGGGGGAACTGTAAAAGCAGCTATTGCGCCGAACGCGGCGCTTGGACCTTTTGCGGGCTAAGATCCGTAGGCGTATATCCTTTTGAACCAGCTATATTCTCTTATTCTGTAAGGCGTCGAATCTATTTCGGATTCCCCGATCAGTCTACAAAGACTTTCAACATGACGGTCGCCGCATATGACCAGCATTTGGGTGTCGCTGCTTATCTGTTCCCGAATTCTGTCGAACATATACTTTTCGCGAATTTCGTTCGATGCTATTACGGCGGGATCATGCGGATCTACGATTCCATTTGTATTAGGCAGCGTCGATATTCCTTGGCGTTTCCGTTCAGCGGCAGGCATATCGATTGGCGTATAGCACAACCCTTCACCGCTTGAAATTGCCTGCGCAATAGTTGGAGAAGTTGCGTGGGCTTCCTCTGAAATATGCGTGATCTGGTGCTGAAGGATAATCATCAGCAATTCTTCTGTGTAATGGTTTTTCCCCCTGTGAAACTCCCATATGTGTTTAAGATCGAAGCCAACCGGATTTTGATATTGCAGTAGATGGGAGGTCCCGAACACATGTATATGGGCTTTCATATGGTGCCGAAGGGCTTGTGGGAATCATGCAATGATACCGTGACGCGCCAGGACCAGTGCGGTGATCGGGGGGAAAGGGGGATGCGAAAACTTTGACGGGGGTGCCCGCAATCCCCCCTCTTCCGGCCGATTTATTCGCCCGCAACTGACTGATAATAAAGCACTTAGACGTTTTCTGGCAAATTCCCATTTTATCACTGGCCGCAAACTGCTGATTCCACGATACTTGTGTGGGGGTGATTTTATGCCACGCGGCGTCAATTCCAGGAAGCCGACACTGCTGAAATTCCTTCGGGGCACGTTAGATCCCAGCAGGCACGCGGCGGAAGCGTTCCAGCCGATCCCACGGGCCGAACTGGGCGAACCGCCCGCGCACTGGAAACCGGATTCAGTGGCGCGCCGGGAATGGGAATACGCGCTGCGGAACTGCCCGAAGGGAATGCTGCGGTCAACGGATCGCGCGCTGCTGGTGCTGTTCTGCGAATCCTGCGCCGAATACGAATACTGCGGCAGCATGATCGAAGAACAGGGCATGGTGATCCGCTGCGGCAGGCAGAACGAACTGGTGAAGCAGAACCCGTATTCGGCGATCCGCGATCACGCCGCCCAGCGGGTGCGGCAGATCGGCGATTCGCTGGGCTTTAACCCATCGGCGCGGGCGCGGCTGCATACCGGGGAAGCGCCGCCCGCCGAAGGTTCCGAATGGGACCAGATGAAGGCGCGGGCCGAAGAAGATCCGTCTGCGCCGACGCCGCGCAAACGGGGGAGAAACCGGGTGCAGTGAATCAGTTCATGCCATGTGGCGGCGGCGCTGGCTTCCGGGGTGCCGACGCGATCAGCGATGAAACACGCTGCACCGTCTGCGCCTTGAATTCCGTGTAATCGGCCACCAGCAATTCAATGCCCGTGGTCAGCTTTTCCAGCGTGACCTTCAATCCGTTCACCGCCGTGATGCTGTTCGCGGAATTGGCGGCGATCTGCGCCATAGCCGTCTGCTGATCCCGCACCTGCTGCTGTAAGGCGGCGATGGTGGCTTCAGCGTTCTGAAGGCGTTCTTCGGTGTTCATGGTCTGCTTCCTTTCCGGGTTCGGATTCTGGTTTTCTGTCGCGGCTGTCGCGGCAGGTGAAATAGGGTGCTACGCGGGCCAAGCTACTTTCTTCGTTTTCTTCGTAAAAAGACTTACTTCGTTTTCTTCGTTACTTCGTAATGGGTATCGCCATGCGCCGGAACCGTTGGCGACACCCTTTACGAAGAAACGAATTAAACGAAGAAAGGGTGTCATAGGACCATGTACCGGGTGCTGGCGCGCCCACCTGTGTTTTCCTTCACCGAACGGATCAGGCCGCGTTCAGCCAGCACACTTAAGGCGCGGTCGATTTCAGCGGCTGGCTTGTTCCGGCCAAAGTGGTTATGAACATCCACCCGCGTCAGGCCGTCGGGGCTGGCCTTCAGCGCCCGCTGGATTTCATCGGCCACCGGATCGCCGATGGTATCGCCCCAGATGAACTTCGCCGACGCATAGCAGTAGTCCCAGACGGCCAGCGCCGCCCGCAGGTGTTCTACCCGGATTACGGCTTCCGTTGCGTCCAGCAGCGCGTAGGTCAGCGACAGGCGAACCACATGGGCTTCGGCGCGGGAAGTCATCATGGCCAGCATTCCCTGCCCGCCTTCGCTTAGTTCGGGATATACCGCTTCCCACAATTCCGACGCGGCGGCATCGAAGGTGAAGCGCCGATTCCCGCCGCGCCGCGCCACGTCCAGCGCATCCGACAATCGCCGGATCAGGCGCGCGTCCAGTTCAAACGAACCGCCGCCATGGGGCAGAACTTTAGAACGCCGGGCGCCGATCCACAGGAAGCGATTGCCGAAGCCGTTGGCCATTTCGGTATCGCCCAGACGGCGCAGCAGTTCTTCCCGCGTGATATGGCCGATGACGCAAAGGTGCGCGCCGCGTACTTTCACGCATTCCCGCCGCGTGCGGTTTTCCAGCGTCCCGCTGTCCCAGCCGTTGCGGATACTGGCCGACATGATGGACCCTTCCCTATTCGCGACCGCCAGCAGCCGCGCGAATTCCGATTCCATCACCAGCGCCCGGTGATCGGCGTCTTTTGCGAACGCATCGAATAGGGCTTCCCCGCTGCCGATGCCGTAAATGATGCGTTCATCGACAAAGCCTTCATCCACCGCGCGGGCGACATTCAGCACGCGGGAAGCCGACGTTCCCTTGCGGCCTTTACTGGTGGTGCCGACGATCACCGCGTATTCGTTCGCGTGGTGCCAATCACCTTCGGCCTGATAGTGTCCGGTGCGCCCGAAGATCCACCCCATCACGATCAGCGTCTGCGCCAGCAGCGCGGCGGGATCGGCTTCGGTGTGCGGTTCGATGGCGCGGGTGATCGCGCCCGCGATCCCGTGGAAGGCTTCTTCCCGCATCGCGTCGGGCCACTGCGGAATGACGGGCGGCGTTTCGGGCGGCGCGCCGTTCGGCTTCGCCGTGCCCAGCAGTATCGCCTTCGCTTCCGGCGTGATCTGCGCCTTAAGATTCCTGTGTTTCATCGAAGTACCCCTTTAGCCACTGCGCCAGTTTGCGCTGCACGCGGGCTTCATGCCTGCGCCCTACTTCCGTCATCGCCGTTGTAAGTTCCGGTTCCCGCTGCCGCCAGTCCCGGTATTCATTCACCAGCGCGGCATCGCCCAGCCGAAGCGCGGCCAGCAGCCGCGTCATGATCCGCCGCTCCGGGTGGTTGGCGGGTAGGGCTTCCAGCGTTTCTTCGGCCATCGCGGCGGCGGCGATGGCCCACCAGACGGCCCGCCGCAGATCGGCATCCCAGCCGCTATCGGCAGGTGCCCGAACCGTGGCCGGGGCCGCAGACCGGGTAGTACCGAAGCGATCCGCCAGCCATACCATCGCGTCACGATGACCGCAGCCTAAAGCCGTTTCCACCAGTGCGATCACGCCGCCCGATTCGCCCGTGGCGTGATCGTGCCAGACGTTCTTCGCGATGTTAAACGCGATATTCCAGCCCTCACCATCGCGCCAGATCGCACGGGCACGGCGTTCATCGCCGCTTCCCCGCAGCGTGATGCCCAGTTCCCGCGCCACGGTTTCAATCGGCGGCAAATTCGGGTATGGTGAAGTCTGCATCGTTGAAACATTTCCGCGCGTTCGCGTTTTGCCCAGCAGCGGGCGCGGCGCGCGGATTTCCTTTCAGGCGGCGTTATCGAAATCGTCACCGGGCCATGCCGACGGCGCGGGCGGCGTGTCGGAATCGATCACGCCGATGATCTTCAGCGCATCGGCGAAGCGTTCATCGGCATCGGGCGCGGGCACGAAGGTGATGCGAATGCGCAGCGGCGGTTCGGGTTTCGGTGTTCGTTTCATGGCGTTCACGCTGACTTCTGGCCGCAGTTTTCCAGCCACTTCATCAGCGCGGCCTTCGGGATGAACCATCGCTTGCCAGCGCGGATTCCAGGCAGTTCGCCGCTTTTCAATAGTTCGTAGGTGAAGTTCACGCCGAAGCGGGTGATCTTTGTGGATTCACGCGGCGTCAGCGTCTGGGCATCGCGGGTGGTGGTTAGCTTCATGGCCGCAGTGTAGGCCACTACAGTGCTTGTGTCAAGCTGTCATAACCAAATGTGTTACGGCGTGTTAAACTGTCACGTATGGGATTACCAAACACGATAAAGGAACTACGGCGCGTCTATGGCGACACGCAGCAGGCGTTTAGCAATAGGCTGGAAATGGCGCTAGCCACCATCGGCCATTACGAACTTGGTTCGCGCACGCCCGATGCCGTGGCATCGGCGCGGCTGGCGCAGTTGGCCGAAGCGATTCACCGTCCCGATCTGGCGAAGCCGTTCCAGGACATAGTGCGCGATGCCATGGGCGGAATGATTATGCCCATACGCAGCGAAGACGAACACCGGAAGTTGCGCGCTGTCCAGTACGTTCTGTTCGATGAACGGTTCGCCGCTGACCGCGCTGGCCTGAACAAAGCACTAAAGAAGGCCGATGCGCATCTGCGTCGGCTTGAACGAAAGAAGATGGCCGACGGCCAGAAGCTGATGGACGAAATGGATGCGCTGGCGAAGGCGCAGGCGAAAGGCAAAGGGAAAAAGAAATGAACTACGCAGCCATCTATTCACGGGTATCGCTGCCGGGGCAGACCGATAACTATTCGCTGGATTCCCAGCGCCGCGCGATGCTGAAGCTGGCGAAGGAACGGGGCTTCGCCGTGCCCGCCGAATTCCAGATCACCGATCCCGGAATGCTGGGCGGCGAACTGGACAGGCCGGGGCTGACGCGGATTCGGGATTTGGCGCGGGCGGGCGCGATCAGCGCCGTGATCGTGCTGGATCAGGACCGCTGGACGCGGGAGTTAAGCCATCTGCTGCTGCTGGGCGACGAAATGGAAAAGGCGGGCGTCGAACTGATTTTCGTCAACGGCGGCACCGCCAATCAATCGCCGGAATCGCAGATGCTGACGCAGATGAAGGGCGTGTTCAGCCAGTACGAAAAACTGAAGTTCAAGGAACGCAGCGCACGCGGCAGGCGGGAAAAATTGCAGCAGGGATTCGCTACGCCTACGCGGACTGCCTACGGCTATCGGTACGAAGGGAAGAAGCTGGGGAAGCGCGGCGAATGGGTTATCAACGAACACGAAGCGGCGGGCGTGCGGCGGATGTTCGCGCTGGCCGAAGGGGGCGCGAAGCTATTGGATATTGGCCGCGCCATCGAAGCCGAAGGGTTCATGCCGCGTACGGCGGCATCGTGGTCGAAGAACACGATCAGCGGCATTCTGGCGAATCCCTGCTACACGGGCGCGGCCCGGTTCAATCGCCGCAGGGCAGCCGAACCCGCACCCGGCAGACGGCGCATTGCGCCGAAACCGGGGCAGTCGAAGAAGACTTCCCGCGTGCTGCGTCCGCAGGGCGAATGGATCGAAGTGAAGGTTCCGGCCATCGTCAGCGTTCCGCAGTTTGAAGCCGTGGCCGGGGCGATGGAACGCAGCAGTCAGATCCGTTCAGGGCGTCCATCGAAGACCATCCACCTGCTGCGCGGCTTGCTGAAGTGCGGCCACTGCGGCGCGGCGCTGCACCTGAACCCGTGCCATGGCCGACCACGCTATGTCTGCGGCGCGGCGGTTTCCCGACAGGTTAGCGGGCAAGGGAAATGCGCCGCTACTAAGTCCGTATCGCTGGCCGCGATGGAACGGGCCACCGAAGACGCCGTGTGCTGGGTGCTGGAAGATCCGAAGCGGATCATGGCCACGCTGAAGGCGCAGCAGCCGAAGGCGGCGGGCGCGGCGGAAGGGGCGCGGATCGCCGCGCAGATCGAAAAGCTGAAGCGGCGCGAAGCGAATTCGGTGCGGCTGCTGCTGGACGCGGATCTGGCCGATAACGCCCAGCAGATCCGCGACGATCTGAAGCGCACGAAGGCCGAACGGCAGATGGCCGAAGGCAGGCTGGCCGCGCTGCGTCCCGCTGGCGGGGAATACAACTTGGCGAAGATGGCGTGGCTGACGCTGCTGCTGGACGGGATGGCGTGGCGCATGAAGACGAAGGATCAGCGGCGCGACATAATCACGAAGCTGGTGAAGCGCGTTGTACTTCATGACGGCGGCGAAGCCGAAGTGCAGTTCGCGATCCTCGACGCCGAAGCCGCAGCGGGAAGTGATCGAAACCGTTCGTCTGACGAATCTGTTGATAGCGCGGGCGGTATCGCGGCAGAAGGAGATCGCGGTTCGATTGTCGGTGGGGGCATCGCGGGGGCAGTTGGTACGGCAGTTACTGGTGGAGAGCCTGGTGCTTTCGGTGACGGGCGCGGTGTGCGGCGTGTTCCTGTCGGTTTGGATTACGAAGGGGCTGTTGTCGCTGATTCCGTCGGAGGGGAATCCGCTTTTATTGAAATCGACGCCGGATTTGCGGATTTTGCTTTTCACGCTGGGGTTGACGCTGGTGACGAGCTTGATATTCGGGCTGGTTCCGGCATTGAAGGCGAGCCGTCCGGATTTGTGGACGACGCTGAAAGACGCGGTGGGGACAGCGGCGGGGTCGGGCGGGAGCGTGCTGTTGCGGAAGGGATTGGTGTCGGCGCAGGTGGCGCTGAGTTTCCTGCTGCTGTTTGGCGCGGGGTTGTTTGTGAGAAGCCTGCAAAATTTGAAGACGACCGATACCGGGTTTCGCGAGATCGATTCGCTGGTGAAGTTCCGGCTTTCGCCGGCGTTGAATGGGTATAAATCAGACCGGGTGATGCAACTCTACAGCGACTTACTGGCGAATGTCCGGGCGGTGCCGGGAGTTCGCGCGGCAGGTTATGCGTCGAATCAGTTGCTGGCGGGCGGGACATCGGACAGCACGATGTCGGTGGAGGGGCACCAGGCCAAGGACGGCGAAGATATGCAGGCGTTCATGAATTGGCTGTCGCCGGGATATTTCGCGGCGATGGGAGTGCCTATGCTGGAGGGGCGGGATTTCGACCGCCGCGACCTGAAGAGCCCGGCGACGACGGCGATTGTGAACCGCAAATTCGCTGAGCACTATTTTAAGGGCCGGAGCGCGGTGGGACGGCATTTGGGATGGGGCGACGGGCCGGGGACGAAGCTGGATATTGAGATTATCGGCGTGGTGGAGGACTCGTTATACGACGGGCCTCGGAGCGGGGTTTACCGGCAGGTGTTTATGCCGCAGTACGGGAATGGGTCGACGACGTTTTATGTACGGGCGGCGGGACGGCCGGATTCGTTGTACACGGCCTTGCGGGGGGAGGTGAAGAAGTTGGATGCGTCGATGCCGGTTTACGGAATGCAGACGTTGGAAGAGCAACTGGACGATACGCTGCTTACGGAACGGTTGATTGCGATGTTATCGGCGGGATTTGGAGCGCTGGCGACGCTGCTGGCGTCGATTGGACTATATGGAGTGATGGCATTCGTGGTGGCGCGGCGGACGAAGGAGATTGGCGTGCGCATGGCGCTCGGGGCGGTGCCCGGGACCGTACTGTGGCTGGTGATGAAAGAGGTTCTGCTCCTATTGGGAATTGGCTTGGCGGTGGGCGTGCCGGCGGCGATTGGGCTGGGACGGTTGATGGCGACGCAGTTGTATGGCGTGCAGTCGCAAGACCCGTGCGTGGCGGGGGTGGCGATTGCGTTGCTCGCGGGAGTAGCGGCAATGGCGGGGTTAATCCCGGCGCGGCGGGCCAGCCGGATCGATCCGCTGATTGCGCTTCGGTACGAGTAACCGGTCCCTGGTCCGTAAATTGCTGGGCCTGAGGTATGGCACTGGAGAAGTATCGGGCGAAGCGGGATTTCAAGGTGACGCCGGAGCCAGCGGGTGCGGTGAAGAAGACTGGCGCCGATTCGACCCTGCGGTTTGTGGTGCAGAAGCACGCGGCGTCGCGCCTGCACTATGATTTCCGGTTGGAGTGGCAGGGAGTGTTGGTGTCGTGGGCGGTGCCGAAGGGGCCGTCGATGGATCCGTCGGTGAAGCGGCTGGCGATGGCGGTTGAGGATCATCCGTTGGAATATGGAAGCTTTGAGGGCGTGATTCCCGAGGGCGAGTATGGCGGCGGGACGGTGATGGTGTGGGACTACGGGACCTGGGAGCCGGAGGCCGATGCCGCGGCCGGGTTCGAGAATGGCGAGTTGAAGTTTTCGCTGCATGGCAAGAAGTTGAAGGGCTCGTGGGCGCTGGTGCGGACGAAGGGGATGCGGGGGGACTCGAGGAAGACTTCGTGGCTGTTGATTAAGCATCGGGACCGGTATGCGAGCGATGCGGATATTGTGGCGGAGAAGCCGCGGTCGGTGGTGTCGAAGAAACTGATGGCGCAGATTGCGCGGGCCGCCGGCGGGGACGTTGAAAAAGCGGCAAAGGCGGACCCGGCATGAAGAGGGGTAAGAAGCCGTTGCCCTTAGATCCGGTGGAATCGGCAAGGTTGGCGGGGCTGCGGTATGGAGCTTTGAATGGGGACGGGATTCGGAGGCGGCGCGTGGGCAAGGGGTGGATCTATACAGATCCGAGCGGGCGGCGCATAACCAATGAGAAACAAGTGCAGCGTGTTCAGGCACTGGCGATTCCGCCGGCGTGGACGGATGTGCGGATCGCGCGGGACGCGTCCAGTCATCTGCAGGCGGTGGGGTTCGATGCGCGGGGCCGGAAGCAGTACCGCTATCATGCGGCCTTCCGCGAGCTAAGAGACAGCACGAAGTTCGGGCGAATGCTCGATTTCGCGGCGGCGCTTCCGAAGGTGCGCGCTCGGGTGGAGGAGGACTTGCGTGGCCGCGGACTGGCGAAAGCGAAGGTGCTCGCGACGATTGTGCGGCTGCTGGATTTGACTTCGATCCGGATCGGGAACGGGGAGTATGCGCGATCGAATGAGTCGTTCGGATTGACAACGCTGTACGACGACCATGTGGATGTTGCGGGGTCGAAGGTCACGTTTCGTTTCAAAGGGAAAAGCAGCGTCGAGCATAACATCGATGTGCGGGATCAGCGGCTGGCTCGCATTGTCCGGGAGTGCCAGGAGATTCCGGGCCAGGATCTTTTTCAGTATTTGGATGAGAACGGGCGAGCGCACAAGATTCGCTCCGAGGATGTGAATGCCTACATTCGCGAGATCAGCCGGGGGCCTTTTACGGCCAAGGATTTCCGGACCTGGAACGGGACACGGACGGCGTTGACGGCGCTGCTGGAGGCGGGGATCCCGGAGTCGGCCACACAGGCAAAGGCGGCGGCGGTGAGCGCGGTAAAGACTGTAGCGGCGGCATTGCGGAACCGCCCGGCGACGTGCCGGAGGTTCTATATTCATCCGGCGGTGCTGGCGGCCTATGAGGCGGGATTTCCGAGGCGTTCGGCGGCGCGCGGGGGACTAACGGAAGAGGAAGACTTGATGGTGGTGGTTATTTCTACGTGGCGGAATTAACGGGGACGGAGTTCCAGGGCAGGCGGGCGAGAAGGGCGGCGCTCCGATCCCGGTACCACTGGCTGGCGACGAGGCGCGTCTTGGCTACCGAGAGGCCGAGCATCAGGGCGATGACGGCCAGGGCGTAGAGCGCGGTTTCAAAGAGCGAAGTCTGGCCTTTGAAGGGGTTGGCCCAGCGGCCATAGACGAGCTCAATGTGAACCCAGTAGATGAGGAGGGAAGTCTGGCCGAGTTGGCGGGGAATGCTGAAGCGCGGACCGACGCCGGCGCCGGCGCGCACGCGGGGCACCCATTCGTTCCAGAAGTAGCCGAAGGCGATGACCATGAGGATGACCCCGACCTTGATGAATGTCAGGCAGGGGCTATCGAGCCAGAATTCGCTGTGCGGGTAGATGTTGTAGGGGAGATTGGAGACGTACTGGCCGGCGAAGGCGAGCGCGAACCCGGCCCATCCGCCCCACTGCATGAGGTTTTCGCGGCCCTCCTCACTGACGCAGCGGAAGACGGTGCCGCAGGCCATGCCGAAAGCTACGAAGGTGCCCCATGGAAAGAGGGCGAAGGCGCCGTAGTCGGGAGCGAGGTACATGCGCATCAGGCTTTCGGGCGCGTCGGCCTTCCAATCGCTCATGAACGGCGCGCCGAAGGCGATAAGGGCGGAGACCGCGATGGCTCCTCGCACACGGCCGAGCCGCCCGAAGGCGGCCACGGGCGCGAGCATAACGCAGGCGGCGGCCATACAGTTGAGGATGTCGACGCGGAGCAGATCACCCCAGGGCGAGTTGGGCCAGTAGAAGGCCCACATCTGCAGGCGGAAAAGGATTGCCAATCCGCCCAAATAACCGGCGCGGCGCAAAGCGGCGAGGAACCGGCCGCGGGCATCGGCGCCCTTCTGCTGGCGGCTGTCGATAAGGAAAGCGAGGGTGACGCCGGAGAGGAAGAGGAACACGGCCGGGGCGACGCCGCCGGGAAACTGGGACATCATATAGACGCCGGTGTCGCGGAGATCCCTGTGGGTGAAGCTCTCCCAGACGTGGCCCTGGAGCATTACGAGAGTGGCAGCGCCGCGGGTCCAATCGATGAATGCGAGGCGGTCCGAGCGACCAGCTTTCTTCTTTTCCGCGGCAGAAGGCGCCGGTGCTATTTCGACGGGACTACTCACGTTGACCTAATCTCACGGTATCGTATTTCTGATGCCTGTAAACATGACCCGACGCAATCTTCTCTTTACCGGGGTGGCCGCGGCCGCCGGCGCTCAATCGGCGGGGGAGCGGATTCTGGATCTGCATCAACATTCGCCGTATTCGGGGCGGACCGACGATGAGATGGTGGCGCATCAGGAACGGATGGGTATCTTCAAATCGGTGCTGCTGCCGGCGGGGGCGCGGTACGGGCTGGCGGCGGGCGCGGGCGGTAACGATATCTGCTACGCGCTGGTGAAGAAGTATCCGCAGAAGTTTGTATTCTTCGCCAATGAAGGGCCGAGTCCGGACGAGACCAAGGCGGTGATTGAGAAGTACTTGAAACTGGGCGCGATCGGCATCGGCGAGCAGAAATTTCCGGTGGATTCCGATTCGACGCATGTACATCTGGTGGCGCAGATTGCGCGCGACCACAAAGTACCGGTGTTACTCCATTTCGAACACAATACTTATAACATCGCGTTCCAGCGGTTTTACCGGATTCTGGAGAAGTATCCGACTGTGAATTTCATCGGGCACGCGCAGACATTTTGGGGAAATATCGATAAAGACCTGTCGCAGGAGGTGCTTTATCCACGAACGAAGGTGACTCCAGGCGGAATTACGGACGTTTATCTGCGTAACTATGAGAATATGTATGCGGATATGTCGGCGGGTTCCGGGTTGAACGCGATGTTACGCGATGAGGAACACGCGCGCGGATTTTTGGAGCGGCATCAGAATAAGCTGATTTATGGAAGCGATTGCAGCGATCCGGTGGGGCATGGGGACCGGTGCAGCGGAAGCAAACAGATAGAGACGATACGCCGACTGAGCCCGCACCCGTCGGTGACGCGGAAGATATTCTGGGAGAACGGCGTGCGGGTTCTTGGGCTACGCGGCTAGCTCGGCGGCGAGGCGGTAGGTTTGCGCGTGGGCGGCCGCGGTGAGTTCGATGGGGTCGGCGTAGCCTCCCCCGATGGTGATGACCAACGGCGCGGCGATTTGGCGGACGAGGGTGAAGACGCGGCGGTCGCGGGCGGCGAGGCCTTCGAGAGTTAAATCCAGTTTGCCGAGGGTGTCCTCTTTGAGGGGGTCGACGCCGGATTGGTAAAAGATGAACTGCGGGTCGAATGCGAAGGCTTTGGGGAGGACCGTGTCGAGGGCGGCAAGGTACTCGGCGTCGCCGGTGTGGTCGTCGAGTTCAACGTCGATGGTGCTTTGCTGTTTGCGGAAGGGGAAGTTGTTGCGGCCGTGCAGGCTGAGGGTGAAGACATCGGGGTCGTTGGCAAAGATTTGCGCGGTGCCGTCGCCCTGGTGGACGTCGAGGTCGATGACGGCGAAGCGGTTGAGGCTGGTTGTGGCACGGAGGTGTTTTATGGCGATGGCGATGTCGTTGAAGACGCAGAAGCCGGAGCCTTCGGCATGAAAGGCGTGATGGGTGCCGCCGGCGAGAGCGCCGCTTAATTTCCAGGTGAGGGCGGATTGGGTGGCAGCGAGCGTCGCGCCGGCGCTGGCGAGGGTACGTTGCACGAGTTGCGGCGACCACGGGAAACCTATGCGGCGGATAGCGTTGGGATCGAGGGTTCCGGCAAGGAAGGCATCGACGTAGGCGGGGTGGTGGGCGGCGGCGATTTGATCGCGAGTGGCGAGGGGGGCGGGCAGGAGAGTAAAGCGGGAGTCGCCGGTGAGCGACTCCCGCAGAAGACGGTATTTACGCGCGGGGAAACGATGAGTGGGCGGGAGGCCCATGTCGTAGTGGTCGCAGTAAAAGAGCTCCACTCTTTAGGGCTTGGGCGCTTCGTCGCGTTTGGTGAGGTCGCGGATCATGATGTCTTTGAAACGCATGTTGCCGCTGCCGCCGGAGTGGAGTTGGAGCGAGATGCCGCCGTCGAAGCTCTTGGGGCTGGGGTCGGTGAAGTCGACCATGAGCACGCCGTTGAGACGGGAGATGTAGCGATTTCCTTCGACTTTGAGCAGATATTCGTTCCAATCGTCTTTACGAACGACGGTTTCATTTTCGGGCGACGGCCAGACGATCCACTGGCGTCCATCGCCATAGAGGCCGCCGGTGTGCTGGCCGATGGTGCAATCGACTTCGAATTGCAGGCCCTGGGTAATGGTCGGGGTGCCCGGCTTGAACTCGGAGTGGAAGAAGACGCCGCTATTGCCGTCGCCTTCACATTTGAACCGGAGCGATAGATGGAAATCCTTGTAGTTCTTGACGGTTTTCAGGTAGCCGTATTCTTTGGAGATGGCCTGACCGTGGATGGTGCCGTTGTCGACGATCCACTTTTCCTTACCGATTTCGACCCAGCCGGTGAGGTCCTTGCCGTTGAAGAGCGAAACCCAGTCTTCACCGGGAAGTTTGGGGCGCTGCGGGCGTTGGGCCAGAACGAGAGTGGCGCTGAGCACGCCCAGGGTGAGGAGATGACGAATTCGCATGACGGTTAGTTTACCGCGACCGCATCAGGCTCGGAGTTCGTGCCGGATGGCGTCGGCGATGGTTTGGGCGTGGTGGCCGACGCGGTCGTGGGAGGTGCCTTCGACCATGACGCGAGCGAGCGGCTCGGTGCCGGAGAATCGGACGAGGACGCGGCCGGCTTCGCCGAATTCGGCTTCGCAGGCGCGGATAGCGGCTTGGACGTTGTCTAGCTGCTCGAGCGGGCGCTTCTTTTCGAAGCGAACGTTGATGAGGATTTGGGGCAGGATGTGGAGCTGGGAGGCGAGCGCGTCGAGGGTCGCGCCCTGGCGCACCAGTACATCGAGAAGGCGGAGCGTGGTGAGCATGCCATCGCCGGTGGTGGCCTGTTCGTGGAAGATGACGTGGCCCGACTGCTCGCCGCCGATGGCGGCACCGATACGGATCATTTCTTCGAGGACGTATTTGTCGCCGACAGCGGTGCGGGTGAGGTGGATGCCGTGTTTCTTGAGCGCGATGGCCAGGCCGAGGTTCGACATGACAGTAGCGACGACGGTATCGCCCGGGAGGTGTCCGCGGGACTTGGCGTCGGCGCCGCAGATCAGGAGAACATGATCGCCGTCGACCTTCTTTCCGGTGGCGGTGGCGAACATGGCACGGTCGGCATCGCCGTCGAAGGCGACCGCAAGATGGGCATTGTGAGCGACGACAGCGTCCTGGACTTTTTCGATGTGAAGGGCGCCGCAATCGAGGTTGATGTTGCGGCCGTTGGGACTGCAATTGAGTTCGACAACCTCGGCGCCGAGGGCACGAAGCAAGCCGGGGGCGAGGGTGCTGGCCGAGCCGTTGCCGCCGTCGACGACAATTTTCCAGCCCGCGAGACTGTGCGGAAAGGTGGAGCGGAGGAAGTCGATATACGCCGTGCCGGCGCCGGAGGTGGGGTTGAGGTCGTCCGGCTTTTCTGGCGATTCGGCGGCGAGGGCGAAAATCCGCTTTTCGAGGGCGAGTTCCTCGGGGTCCGGCACTTTGTAGCCGGAATGGGCGAAGATTTTCAGGCCGTTGTCCTTAAACGGGTTGTGGGAGGCGGAGATCATCAGGCCGGCGGCGAAGGGACCGGTCCGTGTGAGCCACGCGACGCCAGGGGTGGTGAGGACGCCGGCAACCTCATAGGCAACGCCGGCGCGGCGGAGGCCGGCGGTAACTTGCGATGCCAGGCCCGGCCCGGATTCGCGGGTATCCATACCGATGAGAACCTGCGGGGTTGGGGAATGCTGGATGGCCCATTCGCCGAGCGCGCGGCCAAAGGCATAGACGGTCTGGGGGTCGAGGGGGTACTTTCCGGCGACGCCACGAATGCCGTCGGTTCCGAATAGTTGGCGGGACATTTATTGCTCCAAACCGTGGCCGATTCGTTCCATGACGAGGCGGACACGGACGATCGAGTTGCCGTCGATGCGCAGTTGGGGGTCGTCGACGAAGGTGCTGACGCGAGTCTCGGTCTCCGAGATGACTCCGTTCAAGTCCATGGGATCGGTATCGATGAAGCGGAGTGCCTCGACGCGGCTGCGCGGCCCGACGACACGAAGGTGATCCGGATAAACTTCCTGGCGGGCGATACGGTAACCGGGCATGGGATTGCCGCCGTAGCGAATCTGAACAGGAACGTCGCGGGCGAAGCGCTCTTCGAAGCGCATGCGAATCTGGCTGGGGGTTGCGCGGTCGAGTTCAAGGCCGCTGGGGATGCGGATTGCGCTGTCATCGAGATTGAAGGTCCAGTCGCCGGGCCGCCGCACACCTTCGAGATCGACAATGACAGAGACGTCTTTTAGAAATGAGTCGTTCATCTTGCCGGAGGGACCGCGGATCAGGAGGTTGACGCGATTGACCGAGCCGCTGGAGACTTCGTAGGACTTAGGGAAGTTGCGGTATTCGACGGGAACGTCGACGGCGGTGACGAGTTCCTGCTCGCCAACAATGGCGATCCAGAGCAGCGATGCGATGGCGACGCTAAGAGACTTGGCGCCGACGTTGACGGTGAAAAGGCGGCGCGCGGCGGCGATCATGCTCCGGGTTCCCTGACGGAGGTAAGTTGCGAGACGGAATCGGCGGCGGGATCGGCGAAGCGGCGGGTGAGGCGTTGTTCGACGCGGTCGATGGTAACGTCGTACTCGATTTCATTGCGGGCGGCGATGGAGATCCGGCCGGTTTCCTCGCTGACGATGAGGGAGATGCAGTCGGCTTCTTCGGTGATGCCGATGCCGGCGCGGTGGCGGGTACCGAGGAAGCGAAGAAGCTCCGGATTCATGGTGAGGGGGAGGAAGCAGGCGGCGGCGGCGACGCGATCACCCTGGATGATGACGGCGCCGTCGTGCATGGCTGAACCGGGATAAAAGATTGCCAGCAGCAGGTCACGGGAGAGACTGGCGTCCAGGGGAACGCCGCTTTCAATGAAAGTCCGGAGGCCGACTTCGCGTTCGATGACGATGAGTGCGCCGATTTTCTGCTGGGAGAGTTGCTGGAGGGCGAGGAGGAGTTCCTCGACGGTCTCCCGGCGATGGAGGCGCGAGCCGAAGCCGATGATGCGCCGCTGGCCGATGCGCGCCAACAGACGGCGGATTTCGCTTTGGAACATGACGATCATGCCGAAGGCGGTGTAGGGCGCCAAGGTTGCGAGGATAGTCCGGAGCATCTCGAGCTTGGCGTAGACGGAAACCAGGTATGTCAGTACCAGGACCAGCAGGCCGGCCAGCATGGCGGCGGAACGGCGGCCGCGGACGATGATAATGAACTGATAAATGATGAACGCGGTGACGAGAATATCCAGCGCGGCCGACCACGTAAAGCGCGGCATTTGCGACAGGATTGACTCGATCATCGGGATCATTTGGTTCGTGTTTCCGGGGCTTGGTAAAAGGCCTCCCCTACCAGTATGACGTAGAGGCCCAACATAGGTATATCAAACGCGCCACCGGGTCCGGTATTAGTAAAAGGGATTAGTTCCCGGTGCGCTGGAGCTCTTTGGGCACGCGTTCGCGGTCGTGGGGCTCGACGGTCAATTTCCAGGTTACCGGAACTGTTTCGGGAGGAAAACAGACGCGGTCGTTGCAGGCCTGGTAGCGGAATTGCGAGGCAATTGCGATCTCGCCGTTCGGGGCGAGTTTGCCGAGTACGGGAGAGGCGGCGATGGTGATTTCGCGGGTGACTTTGAATACGCCGGTATAGTTGGGAATTTTCTCGTCATAGCCGTAAAGCTTGGTCAATTCGGCGGCGGGCCATTGGGGTTCAGCGGCTTTCCAAGCGGGGGAATCGGCAATGGTCCATGAAACGGGAATGAATTCCTGGGGAGCGCCGGGGGCGTAGGCGTGAAGGCCGGGGCCAAGGGCCAGTTCAAGGGTGAGGCGAAGCCGTTGACCGGCGGCGACGGTGGCGGCGCTGGCGGCGGGGGTGACGCGGATGCGGGCGCGCTGGAGGGGAGCCGCTTGCGAAGGGGCGGGGGCGCCGAAGCGGCCGGTAAGGATGGAGGAGGCGGTGATGCGCTCGCGGTAGTCCTCGTCAAAGTACTTGGCTTCGACTTTGCCGTTGGCGTCGAGCAGGAAAAGGCCGGGATGGGGGACGCCTTTGGCGAAGCCGTCCTTGATGTTCTCGTTGCGGATTTTGAAGGCGTCGATGATTTTGGAATCGGGGTCGGAGAGGAGCGGGTATTGGATCTGGCGGCGATTAGCGAAGTGGGCCAGGGCGGCGGGTTGATCGTAGCTGAGCGCGGCGACGCCGTAGCCGAGCTTGCGGATGGCCTCGGCATGGTTGCTGAGTTCGACCAGTTGGGCTTTGCAGAAGGGGCACCAGTCGGCGGAGCGGGTGAAGAGGATCCAAAGGCCCTTTGGACCGCGGAGGGAGGCGAAGTCGCGGGGCTTGCCGGATTGATCGACGGCATTGATGGGCGGGGCCTGGGCGCCGACGGCCGGGCCGAGACGTTCGGCGAAAGAGGGTTTTTCAGCTTGCCCGTAGAGAGGAAGAAACGTCGAGAGGAGAATTGCCCAGGATAAGCGTCGGCGCGGCACTGCCTTCATCATACTCCGGGACCGCGGCCCACTTATCGAGAATTCGGGCGAGTTCGTCGCTGCGGACGGGTTTGGGCAGGTAGTCGTCCATGCCGGCGTCGAAGCAGCGTTCGCGGTCGCCCTGCATGGCGTTGGCGGTAAGGGCGATGATGGGAGTTCGTTTGGGCGGAAATTCGGCCGCACGGATTGCGGCGGTGGCTTGAAACCCGTCCATTTCCGGCATCTGGCAGTCCATCAGGATGAGATCAAACGGGCGGGCGGCGGCGGCCTGGACCGCCTCGCGCCCATTGCGGACCACTTCGACTTCCACCTGGAGGCGCTGCAGAATGCGGACGGCGACTTTCTGGTTGACGATGTTATCTTCGGCCAATAGGACGGCGCGGCGTTTTTCCTTGCGGATTAAGGGGACGGCCGGGCGCGGAACGGGCGCGAGATCGATACGTTTTGCGAAGAGGTGCGCGAGTGCGCGTTCGAGCTGTGCGTGGCGGATAGGGCGCGGCAGGGATAGTTGGCAACCGGCGGCGACAGCTTCCGGCGCCTGCTGACGCTGCCAGGCAGCGGCCTGAAAGAGAATGGGGATGGTGGGGTCGGGAAACGTGGCACGGAGACGGCCGATAGCGGACCACCCGGCATCGGCAACGATGCGGTAGTTGACGACGACAGCGTCGACCGAACCGTAAGTCCATCGCGGCGAAACCGCGCCGGCGTAAATGGGGCGGACGCCCATTCGCTCCAACTGCTGACCCGTCTGGTTGCGGGTGGCCGGGGAAGAGTCGATGACCAAAACCGAACGGCTGAGCGAAACGGGAGGCGCCACGGAGGCGGATTCGACGTTTTGCAGTTGGGCTGTGAACCAGAAACAGCTTCCGCTGCCCGGATCGCTAATCACCCCGATTTCGCCGTTCATGAGTTGCGCCAGGCGGCGAGCAATGGCCAAACCGAGGCCTGTACCGCCGTAGCGGCGGGAGGTACAGTTATCGACCTGCGAGAACGATTGAAAGAGCCGGTTCTGCGCATCCTTGGGAACGCCAATGCCGGTATCGATCACTTCGCAACGGAGGAAGGTTGCATGGGAAGAGGCGGCGTCGATTTTGAGACTGACGGTAACGTCGCCGGCCTCGGTGAACTTGATTGCGTTGGAGACGAGGTTCAGGATGATCTGGCGGAGGCGCCCGGGATCGCCGGAGAGGAGGGTCGGAAGGCGGGGATCGAAGAGCGCGGTAAGGTCGAGCCGCTTGGCGCCGGCGCGTTCGGCCATGAGGTCAATGACCTCTTCGACGAGGGTGTACGGCGAGAATGGAATGGACTCCAACTGCATCTTGCCGGCTTCGATTTTTGAGAAGTCCAGGATGTCGTTGATGATGGTGAGCAGCGCTTCGCCGGATACGCGGACGGTTTCGGCGAGTTCGCGTTGTTCCGGAGTGAGCGATTCTTCGAGCAGCAGAGACGTCATGCCGATGACGCCGTTCATGGGCGTTCGGATCTCGTGGCTCATCATGGCCAGGAACTCGCTCTTGGCGCGATTTGCCGATTCGGCGCGCTCCATGGCCTGAACGAGCGCGACTTCAAAACGCTTTCGTTCCTCAATGGACGCAATGACGCCGACCATGCGAGCGGGCCGGCCGTCATCATCGTGCTCGACGATACGCCCGCGGTCGAGCACCCACCACCAATCGCCTTCGGCATCGCTGATGCGGTATTCGCACTCGTAGGTTTCCATGGCGCCGTCGAGGTGGTACTGGATGGCACTCTGAACCCTGGCGCGATCGCCGGGATGGATGCAGCGAACCCAGTTTTCACGAGGACCGTTGAGGGTCTCATAGTCGTGGCCGAGCATGGAGACGAGTACCTCGGAACAGCTCAACATTCCATTGCCAAGGTCCCAATCCCAGGTACCTTCGCGAGCGCTTTCCAGGGCAAGGCGCAGGCGCTCGCTTTGCCGGTTGAGCTCGACTTCCTGCGTGTGGCGGCTGGTGATGTCCTCGAACGTCACGACGAAGCCGCGGTCGGCGCCGCCAATGATCATGCGCGTCGCGGTGACTTCGCTGACCACGGTCCAGCCGTCGGCACGGCCGAGGCGGATCTTCGTGTGAAAGTTCCCACCTGCGGAGGTTTGCTCGTACCAGCGCGCGGTGAACTCATCGCGATCTTCGGCCAGGATCGCGCTTTTCCAGCCGTTTCCCGCGGCGCTTTCGGCCGATTGCCGGGTGATTTGCGTGTAAGTAACGTTGACGTACTGGCAGTAGCCGCGGGAATCGAGGATGAGAATGCCGAGCGGGGAGGTGTCGCTGATGGCGGTGAATCTGGCAATGGATTCGTCGGAACGGAGACGCTCCCGGCGCGCCTTACGTTCGACGTAGACGAGTAGGACACCGAGGGATACGACGGAGAGTAGGGATAGTGCGAAGGGCCGGCGGACCTCGGCAGAGATGATCCGGTCAAAGTGGACATAACCGAATAAACCGAGGAGTAGGCCGCCCGCCAGAATAGATACCCATAGCCACATGCGCGGATCGAAACGGAGCTTCGACGAATCGACTGCGGTCGGCGGCGCGTTCATCTACGATTCCTCATCGGCACGCGCCGCCATTTCATGACTCACAATAGAGAAGGCTCGGAAATGGATTTTGCGCAGCAACTGAAATCGACGGTGGATATTGTGACGGTGATCGGAGAGCGGGTGCCGCTGAAGAAGCGGGGCACGTATAGCTATGTCGGGCTGTGTCCGTTCCATCAGGAGAAGTCGGGGTCGTTCAATGTGCATCAGGAAAAGCAGTTCTTCAAGTGCTTTGGGTGCGGAGCGGGCGGGGATGTCTTCAAGTTCCTGATGGATTATGAAGGGATTACCTTCGTGGAGGCGATCACTTCGCTGGCCGAGCGGTACGGGATACCGATTCCGAAGAACCGGCCGGCGGACGATCCGGAGTCGAAATTGAAGGCGGCGCTACAGGAGATGCATGAGGTAGCGGCAAGGCATTTTCAGCAGAACCTGGAAGGGGCGGCGGGCGCGGAGGCGCGGGCTTATCTGGCCCGGCGAGGAGTGACGCAGGCGTTGGCGAGCGAGTTCCGGCTTGGGTATTCCGACCGCAATGGCGCGCTGGCGCGGCTGCTGCAGAAACAGGGGTTCCCGGCGCCGGCGATGGAAGCCTCCAGCCTGGTAAAGAGGCGCGAGGACGGCAGCTACTACGACAATTTCCGGGGAAGGCTGATGTTCCCGATTGCGAGCGAATCGGGGAAAGTGATTGCGTTCGGCGGGCGGGCCATGCAGGACGGCGATGAGCCGAAGTATTTGAATTCGGCGGGAACGGCGATTTACCACAAGAGCAGCGTCCTTTATAGCCTGCACCGGGCGCGGGACGGGGCGCGGAAGAGCGGGCGGATTGTGTTGGTGGAGGGGTACATGGACGTCATCGGCGCCTGGTCGGCGGGGGTGCCGGAGGCGGTGGCGCCGTGCGGGACAGCGTTGACGGCGCAACAGGTACGGGCGATGCGGCGGCTGGCGCCGTTGGCTGTTGTAAATTTTGATCCCGATGCGGCGGGGGCGAACGCGACGGAGAAGTCTATACAGCTCCTGTTGGCCGAGAAGTTCCGAGTGCGCGTGGCAACGCTGGAGGGGGGACTGGATCCGGACGAGTTCGTAAAGGCAAATGGGCCGGAAACCTACCGGCAGAGGTTGGCGGACGCGCAGGCCTATTTCCATTGGCTGGCCGGACGGGCGCGGCAGCGGTTCGACGTGCGAACAAGCGAAGGGAAGGTGCAGGCGCTGGAGTTTCTGCTTCCGAGCGTGCGCCAGGTGGCCGACCGGATGGAGCGGGCGGCGCTAGCGACGGAGTTGGCGGCGGTACTGGGCGTGGAGCAGGGGCTGCTGCTGGAGCAGTTCCGGCGGGCGGCGGGCGGGCGCGGCGACGAGCGGATTGAGATGCCGGCGCTGGAAGTTTCACCGGCCGAGCGGATGCTCTTGGAGCTGTTCCTGCATAGCCGGGAGGTACGGGAGCACGTCTTTCCGCGGTTGGGGGAGTATCCGCAGCTTTTACAGTCGGCGGGGCGCGAGATCTGGGAAGCGTTGCTGGCGTTGCCGGACGCGGCGTCGTTCCATTGGGAGCAAATGGAGCAGAAACTTTCTCCGGCCAGCCGCACTCTAATGGCGGCGATGGCTTTTGCCGATCATTTACAATCCGAGCAGAATTTGGTTGAACAGGCCTCGGCGTGTCTGACCCAATTGAGCGCCGGAAACCGGAAGGGGCAGATTATCGAAATGAAAAGGCGAATCCGGGAGGCCGACCAGCGCGGTGCGATCATGGAAGCACTGCAAATTGCCGAAGAGCTTCATAAGCTCGAACGGGAAGGCTGAACGGGGGAGCCGTTGCGATACAATGAGGGTTCCAAGTGCAGGGGTAGCTGTGGCATCGGAAGAAAAGTCAAGTCGAATCCGAAATCTCGTAGATGTCGGCAAAGAGAAGGGCTATCTGCTCTATGACGATGTAAGTGAAATTCTGCCCGATGACTTGAGCGGCGGCGGCAACCTGGATGACATCCTCGCCGATCTGGAAGGCGCGGGCGTGGAATTGCTGGTCGAACCAAAGGAAATCGGGTTCGGCACGAAGTTCGAAGACGGGGAAGAGGGCAGCGAGGGCGACGGTGTCCCGGAGTTCGCCGATAAAACGAACGACCCGGTGCGCATGTATCTGCGCGAGATGGGGACGGTGCCGCTGCTTACGCGCGACGGGGAGATTGAACTGGCGCGCCGGATCGAGCGCGGGCAGCGGATGGTGGCCAAGTCGCTTTCCCGTTCGTCGGTGGCGGTGGGCGAGTTGCAACGGATCCGGGCCGATATCGCCAACGGAAACCTGCTGCTGGACGATGTTCTATTGCGGCAGGAGGAAGTTGAGCTCTCCGAAGAGGAAGACGAGCCGCTGGAGAGCGCCGAGTTAATCGAGTTCTATGCGGAATTGGACAAGCTGCAGGAACGCGCCGACCAATACCGGCAGAAGATGCAGTCGATGCCGCGGTCGACGAAGTCAAAACCGTACCGGATGCTGCAGTGGAGCCTGGGCCGGACCCTGGTAAGGATCAGCCAGTTGATCCGGTTGATGTCGTTTGGATCGCTGGTCACTCGCCGCATGAGCAATCGGCTGCGGGCGGCGGTGGAAACGCTGCGGCCGATGGAGCAGCAGATCGCCGAGACGCAGCGGCGCGTGGAGGATTTGGAGGCGCATGCCGGTTCGGATGGCTCCGCCGAGTCCAACGGCGAGGATCGCAGCGCGGCGATGGAACAGGCCAAAGAGCTACGGCGTGAGATGCGGCAGTGTTCGGACTGCCTGGAGCAACTGGAGCAGGAGTACGGCGCCACCTATACGGAGCTGCGGCGAAGTTTACACATTGTCGAACGGGGCGAGAACGAGGCGGAGGCGGCCAAGAAACAGTTGATCGAAGCAAACCTGCGGCTGGTGGTCTCGATCGCCAAACGCTACACAAATCGCGGGCTGCAGTTCCTGGATCTAATTCAGGAAGGTAACATCGGCCTGATGAAGGCGGTAGACAAATTCGACTACCAGCGCGGGTATAAGTTTTCGACCTATGCCACCTGGTGGGTCCGGCAAGCCATCACGCGGGCGATCGCCGATCAGGCGCGGACGATTCGTATCCCGGTCCACATGATTGAGACCATCAACAAGCTGGTGCGGACGCAGCGCCAACTGCAGCAGGAGATGGGACGCGAGCCTTCGACCGATGAACTGGCACGGAAACTGGAACTCCCGGTTGGCAAAGTGCGGAAGATCATGCGGATTGCGCAGGAGCCGATTTCGCTGGAGACGCCGGTGGGCGAAGAGGACGAGTCGCACCTCGGGGATTTCATTATCGACCGGCGGGTGGCGTCGCCTTCGGAAGCCGTAATTAACCTGAACCTGCGGGAACAGACGGCGGAAGTACTGAAGAGCCTTACGCCGCGCGAAGAGAAGATCATCAAAATGCGCTTCGGGCTGCAGGACGGCAGTGAGCACACGCTGGAAGAAGTGGGCCAGCACTTTGCGGTGACGCGCGAACGGATTCGCCAAATCGAAGCCAAGGCGCTGCGGAAATTGCGGCATCCCAGCCGCAGCCACCGGTTGCGAACGTTCCTGGAATCCAATCGCGACGGAGAGTAGGGCGGTCACCGCGCGCCGTAAAGTTTTGCGACGTGGCCGTGGATTTGTTCGGGTACAAGGTGCCGCCACGCGCCACCGCACTGGATCGATTGCCGAATATCGGTGGCTGAAATGTCGTCCCAGTTGGATTCGGTGATCAGGCGTTCTGTGCGGCATTCGATTTCGGGCGGGGGATCGAACTCGCCTTGCCGCGCGGCTACCAGGAGGCGGTACTCCTCGAGTTGGCTGGAGAAGGGGAGAGTTTCCGGATAGTTCCAGTTGAGGACGCGCTCGGCGGCATCGCGGCCGCAGAGGAGGTGGACTTCGCCAGTCGATGGGTGGAGTTGACGGAGTTCGCGGGCTATTTCCACAAAGAGACCGCCGTCGGACAGGGCGACGGCGAAGCGGGGCTCGCTTGTCGTGAGGGCTTGCAGGAGGGCCAGGCGGCCGGCGTGATCGACGCCGTCGAAGCGTTTGTGCGGGAACGTCCGCGGAAGGGTGAAGACGACGGTGGCAACGCGGGTAAGCGCGGCCTGCGCCAAGCCCAGATGGGCGATTGTGGGAGGGTTGAAGCTGCCGGGGAGAAGCGCCACAGGGAGGCCGGGAAAAAATTCTCCGCTGATCAGCTCCATTGGTTCATTATCCCTGTCGTAACCTGTACGGAGAGACACAATGTTCACTTGGATCTGTCCACAATGCGGCTGGGAAGTCCTGCCGTCACAAGATGAGTGCCCGCGGTGCGCAAAAGCGGCGAAAGAGGCGGCCGAGGCGAAGGAAGCTCAGCCGCAAGCGGTTGTTGAGCCGGTGGTTGCGGCTCCCGCTCCTGTTGCTGCCGCTCCTGTTGCACCCGCTCCGGTTCCCGCACCCGCTCCAGTAGTCGCGCCGGTTCCCGTGGTGGTTCCAGCCGCGGCGCCGGTAGTCGCGCAGGCGGCGCCCGTGGCGACGGCGCCAGCGCCCGCGGTTGCCGCTCCCTATACGCCGAGCTATCTGGAGCCTCCTGCTCCGAAATCGACGGGCCTGCGTGACATTCTGGTGACGCTCGGCGTGGCGGCTGTGCTTCTGGGCGGGGGCTATTACATGTGGACCCGCTCGGAACGCGCGGAAAAAGTAGCCGCGGAAGCGAAGGCCGGGCAGGAGAGCGCGGCAGGCCGGCCAACACATCCGTTGGCCAAAGCGATTGAAGTGACTGGGATCCGTTTACGGATTCCGAAACCGGGTCAGGCCGAGGTGCAGTTGGTTGTCGTGAATCATAGCGCGGCTGAAATCGCGTCGATATCGATGGACGTGGTTTTGATGGGTAAGGGAACGAACAAGGAAGTTGCGGTTTTCCCGGTGGCGGTGAAGCGTCTGGGCCCGTTCGGTTCGTCAGAAGTCACCGCTAAAGCCAAGACGCTGGTTAGCGCAATCGACCTTCCCGACTGGCAGTTTCTAGAGTCGAAGGTGGTTGTGCAAGCCAATGAGCCTTAGCGGCTCGTTCCACTAGCCGGGCGACATGGCGTGGCCGCCGGCTGGACACCCATGCGTTGAAGATTTTCGCGGGCCGGTTTCAGACAGGGGTCGCGCTTAAGAGCGGCTTCGAAGTCGGTGCGGGCGGCGTCGGTTTGGCCGAGGGCCAAAAGCGCGGCGCCGCGATTCTGCAGGTGGCGGGCGTTGCTGGGGGCTAACGCTAGGGCGCGGCCGAACTCCGCGAGCGCATTGGCGGCATCGCCGGATTCTAGTAGTACCCTGCCCCGCTCGGAGGAGACTTCGGGATCGAAGGGGGCGAGTTCCTTAGCGCGGTCCAGGTAGCGCAGCGCGTCGGTTTTTTGGGAAAACCGGGCCAGTTGAATATACGGCCGAGGCTTGTCGGGGGCCAGTTGGACCGCTTCGGCCCACAACGCCGATTCGCTGGCCCATGTGGACCGGCGCATTGCGCCCATGGCGGCCCACAAGAGAATCAACGCCAGCGCGGCCTTTGGCCAGCGGCGCAGGGCTAGGGCGAGCGCAATCGCGATGAGGGCCATCGGCAGATACATGCGGCGGAAGGCGATGGGATCGGCTGCCGGAAGGATGGAAGAGCTGGGGAGCAGGATGAGGAGCGCCGGGATGAACCAGAAGCCGGGTTGGTGAGCCTTGGGCCAGAACCAAGAGATGATGGCGAGTAGGCCGGCGAAAAGGAACCAGAAATGGAGGTTTTCGGCAGGAACGGCGGGGTCGATCGACATCCGAATCGGGACAGCGAGGCGGAAGAAGTACTCGGGAATCGCGCCGCCCTGCAGGAGGAGGTACTTGGCGGGGAGCATGTCCTGGCCGAGGCCGGACCCGGCGCCGGCGATGGCCTTGGTGGCGTAGATAACGCGTGCCCCGAAAGCGGCCGAGAGGGCGAGCATTCCCGCGATATACGGCCATTTCGGTTTAGCGCCTCGGGCGAAGTCGATCAGCAACAGGGCCAGCGGGAAGGCGACCCATTCCTCCTTGGCCAGCAACGATCCGGCGAAGGCGGCGAGCGCCAGCGCCGGCCTGTCGTTCAGCCAGAGCCAAAACGCCAGAAGACAGAAAAGGGCGGCGAGACTCCCACTACGGGCGAATACGTATAGCAGGGGTTCGTGGGTTAAGGGATGAAGGGCAAAGATGGCGGCGGCGATGAGGGCGGCGGGCTGGCCGAAGAGGCGCCGGGCGGCCAGGAATAGCAGCGCCGCGGCGCCCGCGTGAATCAGCAGATTCGTGAATCGGAAGCCGGCGGCGTTCGCGCCCCAGAGATGGTAATCGAGCCAAAAGGTGACGTAGGTGAGCGGGCGCGTCTGTTCGAGCTTGATCCACTGGCGCCACGCATCGAGAGGAACGACTGCCGGGTCAACGAAAAGCGAGTGGTCGTCGAAAACGAAAGTGCCGGGGAGAGATAGCCATAGAAGATAAATGGCGGCGAGGGCAACGAGCAGGCGCGATGCTAACATGAAAGGTTCATGAAACGGCCCCGGTCGAAGGCGGAAAAACAGGCAAGATTGCAGCAGATTCTGAGCATTTTGGATGAATTGTATCCGAACGTAACCTGTGCGCTGCACCATTCAAACGCCTGGGAACTGCTGGTGGCTACGATCCTCTCGGCGCAGTGCACCGATGAGCGGGTGAACAAGGTCACACCGGGGCTATTCGCCAAGTATCCCACCATGGAAGACTTCGCCGCCGTGAAGCCGGAAGTCCTGGCTGTCGATATTCACTCCACCGGTTTCTTTAACAACAAGGCCAAATCCATTGTCGGCGCGGCACAAATGATACTGCGTGATTTCGGCGGCGAGATTCCAAGGGAAATCGAAAAGCTACTGACGGTCCCGGGCGCGGCTCGAAAGACGGCGAATGTGGTGCTGGGAACGGCGTTCGGAATCTCTAGCGGCGTTGTGGTCGATACGCATGTCGGGCGGATTGCTTATCGCCTGGATCTCACGCGGCAGGAGCATCCCGTCAAAATAGAGCGCGATCTGATGGCGCAACTGCCGCGGGAACGCTGGATTTCCTTTGCCCACCAGTTGATCCATTTCGGACGGCAAACTTGTATTGCGCGGCGGCCGAAGTGCCACGAATGCCGGCTGAATCCAATCTGCTATGCCAAGGATAAAGTGGCATGAGCCGCTGGCTATTGCTGGCGGTGCTTCTGAGCGGCTGCACACCTCTGCCGCAATCATACGCCGTGCCGGAGCAGCGAAACTCGAAGGACGGGCCCGAACCGGAGCCGCTAGGTCCGTTCGTCACGTTTTCCGATGCGCGATCGGCAGACTATATCGTCGGCGGTCTACTGCCGGCAGCACCGGATTCGTTGTGGCGATGGGCGAACGAAGTTTTCACGATGCGAGTGCGTGTGAGTGAAAGAAGCGGGTTGCGGTTGCGGATGACCTTTGCATTTCCTGACGAAAGCCATAAGCCGCTGCTCCCGATTACGGTTAAGTACTTCATCAACGACAAGCTGCTGGATACTGTCGCTTACAAACAGGCTGGGGTCCTGGAATTCCGGAAGGCGGTGCCGCAAGAGTGGCTTTTGCAGGATGCCGATAACCTGATCCGGGTGGAGATTTCGCCGGTCTATGTGGCCAAGGCCGATGGGATGAAATTGAGCATGATTGTCTCCGAGATCGGACTGGAAGCTAACAAATAAGCGATGGGCGCTGTTATATACATTCTGCTGGGCTGGCTGCTTACGGTGGCGGCTTGTTACGCGTTGGGTGCGATTCTTTTGAGCCGACTGGAGAAAGTCTGGACTCGTGAAGAGGCATTGGGGCTGCGATTCGTGGCCGGCGCCGGGCTATACGGCATGGTGGTGTTTTTATTGGGGTTTCTCCACCTTTACTACCGCGGCGTCTTTGTAGCGATGGCTTTGATACTGCCCGCGGTTGCGTGGCGGATCGGCGCGCTTGCGCTGCCTGAGGAACGGTTGGAGCCGCTGCCGCTGGTCTGGCGGCGGGTGTGGTGGTTAGCGGCACCGTTTACGCTGCTTTATCTTTCCAACGCGATGGCGCCGGAGTGTAGCCCGGATGGCGCAGCCTATCATCTAGGGCTGGTCGCGAAATATTATCGCGAACACGCCATTGTGCCGGTGACAACGAACCTATATGCGGCGCTTTCACAAGGCGTGGAGATGCTGTTCCTAGCGGCGTACGCGGTGGGGAGACATTCGGCGGCGGCACTGGTTCATTTCACTTATTTGTTGGCGCTGCCGTGGCTGATTCTTTGCTTTGGAAGGCGTTACCGGATGCCGGGCGCCGGGGCGGCGGCCGCCTTGCTGGTGTACTTGTCGCCGGTGGTGGGGATTGATGGTATTAGCGCATACATTGATGTAGCGGCGGCGTGTATCTGGTTTGCGTTGTTCATGGTTTTGCGGCGGATGGAGGAGTTGCCGGACTCACGCGGGTTAGTGGTGCTCGCGGGAGTGTTGGGGGGCGCCGCATTTGGAATGAAGTACACGCTGTTCCCCGCCCTGCTGCTTGCGGGGGCCTGGGTGGTTTGGGTCTACCGCGCGAGGTCTCTGAAGCCGCTGTTGACGCTTGCCGCGACAGCGGTTCCGTTCATCGCGCCATGGATTCTGCGGAACATGATCTGGTACAACAATCCGCTGGCACCGTTCTTCAATAACTGGTTCCCCAACCCCTTTGTACAGTACTGGTTCGAGTTGGATTACCGCAGCCATATGGCGATGTACTCATTGACGTCGCGGGCGCAGATTCCGATGCACGTGACGGTTCATGGAGCGGAGTTGAACGGCTTGCTGGGCCCCGTGTTCCTGTTGGCGCCGCTGGCGCTTTTGGCCTTGCGATTTCCGGAAGGGCGCCGGCTGTTGCTGGCGGCGCTGTTCGCGCTGGCAACCTATCCATCGAACATCGGCACGCGGTTCCTGATCCCCGCGCTGCCGTTCGTGGCCCTGGCGATGTCGATGACCTTTGGAATGGTGAGATGGCTGCCGCTCGTTGTGGTCGCGATTCACGCCGCTCTAAGCTGGCCCAATGTAATTCCCACTTACTCCAACCCATATGCCTGGCGGCTGGAAAAAGTGGTGTGGAGAGAGGCACTGCGACTGAAGAGCGAGGACGACTATATTCTTGCGCACTTACCGAGTTACGGACTGGCCCGAAAAATGGAGACGCTGGTTCCGGCGGGACGCCGCGTGATGGGGTTCGGACAACTGCCGGAGGCCTATACGAACCGGGATTTCTTCGTGGCGTTTCAGTCCGCCGAAGGCAATGGGCTGCGGGACATCTTTCTGCATCCGCTTGCCAAGGAACGGCAGGCAACGCGTCAATTGCGAATGCAGATACCGCCGGGGCGGTACCCGGCTGTGCGCGTGGTGCAGAACCGCGATGAATCCGGCGGGCAGTGGTCGATTACCGAGATGCGGCTGTTTAACGACGCCGCTGAAATTGTCAGATCGCCGCACTGGCGTCTGCGCGCGCGGCCGACGATTCAGGAGGTTCAAAAGGCCTTTGACGGATCGTTTGTTACTCGCTGGCTGACCGATCAGGGACGCTACATCGGCATGTATGTCGAAGTGGATTTCGGAAGGGAAGAGTTGATGGACCGGGTGGTGCTGAATCTATCGCCGGATCAGCCCTGGGACTCCTACCATGTGGAAGTACCCGGCCCGAATGGCACCTGGGTGAAGGTGAAGACGGAGTTGCATCCGAAAGAAGTCACGACGCCGTTGGGCTTGCGGCGCGCCGCGGTGGAGGAGTTGCTGCACCGCAATGTCCATTACCTGGCGGTCGCCGATTCGGATTTCGGTTCGGCGGATTTGATTTTGAACCGCGGCGTTTGGGGAGTAGAAGAGGTGGCCAATGTGGCCGACTGGCGGCTGTACCGGTTAATTCCCCGCGAAGAGTTTGAGGCGCGCCGGAAGGCGGGCAAGTGATGCTGTTCCTGGGTGTAGACGGCGGGCAGTCGAGTACGACGGCGTTGATTGCCGATGAAGCGGGCCGGGTCCTGGGGCGGGGCTCCGACGGGCCGTGCAATCACGTCCAATCGGCGGCCGAAGGGCGGGAGAAGTTCATTCGCGTCATCGGAGGATGTGTCCGGAAAGCGGCGCAGGCGGCCGGGATTAGCGAGGCGATGCCGGCGTTCCGCGCGGCCTGCCTGGGCTTTAGCGGGGGTCCGGCGGATAAAGAGCCGATCCTGCGGGAGATGCTGCGCGTACAGGAGTTGCTGGTTACTACCGATGCCGCCATTGCGTTGGCCGGCGCCTGCGGCGGAGGCGCGGGAATCATTACGATTGCGGGCACGGGGCATATCAGCATGGGGCGCGGTCCGGATGGCAGAGTGGCCCGGGCGGGAGGTTGGGGCTACCTGTTCAGCGATGAGGGCGGCGGCTTTTGGATTGCTTGCCAGGCGGTGCGCGCGGCCATGCGCGTGCATGAGAACTGGGGCACGCCGACGACGCTGCATGCGCGCCTTTTACGGGAGACGGGGTTCGACGACGCCGACGCCATGATGCATGCGATGTATACGGCCGATTGGCCGCGAAAGCGTGTGGCGGGGCTTTCAACGCTTGTCGATGAAGAGGCGGAAAATGGCGATGAGGAGGCGCGCGACATCCTGGTGCGCGGCGCGGCGGAGTTGTACCGGATCAGCAGCATCGTGCGGAGCAACGTGTTCAACGAAGGGGAGCCGGCGCGGCTGTCGCCGATAGGCAGCACATGGAAAAGCCGGCTGTTGCGGGAGAGCTTTGTCGAGTTGTGGTTGAAGGCGAATCCGCGGAACGCGTTCGGTCCGCCGGCGATGGGTCCGGCCGCGGGCGCGCTGCTGGAAGCATTCCGTATCGGCGGCGTGAGTTCCACGCTGCACAACGTGCCCGAAGGCGAAAAATAGGGTCTACGGGCGGCATGCTACGATCAGAGTTTTACCCCTCCAGCAAGAATCCCCATGTCCAAACTTTCTATTCGTGATCTCGAACTCAAAGGCAAAACTGTCTTCATGCGTGTGGACTTCAACGTCCCGCTCGCGCCCGGAGGACAGGAAATCACCTCCGATAAACGCATTCGTGCCGCTTTGCCGACTATCAAGTACGCCTTGGAACAGGGCTGCGGCCTGATCCTGGCGAGCCATCTCGGCCGCCCGAAAGGCAAGCGCAACGCCGAAATGAGCCTCCAGCCGGTGGCCGTGAAACTGGCCGAACTTCTAGGCAAGCCGGTGACGATGGCGCCCGACTGCATCGGCGCCGAAGTGCAAGCGATGAAGCCGGCGGCAGGCGAAGTTCTGCTGCTCGAGAACCTCCGTTTTCACGCCGAAGAAGAAGCCAACGATCCCGAATTTTCGAAGAAATTGGCCGCGTTGTGCGATGTCTATGTCAACGACGCCTTCGGCACGGCACACCGCGCTCATGCCTCCACGGTTGGCATGATCGCCTTCGTTTCGCAGGCCGCCGCCGGACTGCTGATGGACAAGGAGTTGCAGTGGCTCGGCAAGGCCACACAGAACCCGGACAGGCCGTGCATCGCGATTCTGGGCGGCGCCAAAGTGTCCGACAAGATCGAAGTGATTCAGAACCTCGCGAAAGTCGTCGATCGCCTGGTGATCGGCGGCGCGATGGCGTATACGTTTCTGAAGGCGCGCGGTGAGGCGACGGGCAAGTCGCTCGTTGAGGAAGACAAGATTCCGCTGGCGTTGGAACTGATGGCGTCGTTGGGCGACAAATTGTTGCTGCCCACCGATCACGTCGTGGCGGCGGAGTTCAAGGCCGACGCCGAGAACGAAGTGGTCACCGAGATCCCCGAAGGCAAGATGGCGCTCGATATCGGTCCGGCGACCGTGGCGGCGTATGAAGCCGTCATCAAGGCATCCAAGACCATTATCTGGAACGGACCAATGGGTGTGTTCGAATTGAAGCCTTTCGACACCGGTACGGTGGCTGTGGCGATAGCGGTGGCCAACTCCGGCGCGGTGAGTGTTGTTGGTGGCGGCGATTCCGAGAAGGCGATCAAGTCGGCCGGCGTATCCGACAAGATCACGCACGTTTCCACCGGAGGCGGCGCGTCACTCGAGTTCCTCTCCGGCCTGGAACTGCCCGGCGTGGCCGCGTTGACCGAGAAGTAAATCGACTTACGACACCAGCGGCTTGATTACGTTGCCGTGAACGTCGGTGAGGCGGAAATCGCGCCCTTGGAATCGATACGTCAACTTCAGATGGTCGATTCCAAGCAGGTGCAGAACCGTCGCTTGGATGTCGTGAACCGTGTACCGGTCCCCGGTCGGTGAGAAGCCGAACTCGTCGGTGCCGCCCACTACGGCGCCGCGCTTGATACCCCCGCCGGCCATGAAGAGGCTGAAGGCGTCGATGTGATGATTGCGCCCGATCTTGCCCTTTTCGCGCACTTCGCCCATGGGGGTACGGCCGAATTCCCCGCTCCAAATGACGAGGGTGCGGTCCAACAGGCCGCGCTGCTTCAGATCCTTGATCAACGCCGCGGTTGGTTTATCAACCTCGGCGCAGACGCGGTCGAGCGGCTTGGTGATGTCGTCGTGGTGATCCCAGTCGGCGTGATAGAGCTGGACGAATCGCACGCCGCGCTCGACTAGCCGGCGCGCGAGTAGGCAGTTATTGGCGTAAGACGCCTTGCCCGGTTCGGCGCCGTACATTTCGATCGTTTCTTTGGTTTCGGACTTGAAATCGATGAGTTCCGGTCCGCTCGTTTGCATGCGGTACGCCATTTCGTACTGGGCGATGCGCGTGGAGATTTCACTGTCGCCCGTCTCTTCGAGCTCCATTTTGTTCAGGTCGCGGATCGCTTCGATGGTCCGGCGCTGTTGCTCGCCATCGACTCCCTGCGGGTTGGAGAGATCGAGAATCGGATCTCCAGCCGAGCGGAACGGCACGCCCTGGTAAGAGGACGGAAGGAATCCGCTGCCCCACAAAGCGGCGCCGCCACGCGGACCGCGCGGGCCGGACTGCAGCACGACATAACCGGGAAGATTCTGCGATTCGCTGCCAATTCCGTAGGTGACCCAGGCGCCCATCGATGGCCGTCCCACGCGCACCGACCCTGTATTCGCGAACAGCTTTGCGGGGCCGTGGTTGAAGTTTTCGGTCGAAACGCCGTGGACCATGGCGATGTCATCGGCGACTGATGAAAGATGCGGCACCAACTCGGAGAACCACATGCCGTTGTTGCCGGCCTGCTTGAACTGCCGGCGCGTGCCGAGCAATTTGGGCGGCTCCTTGGAGAAGGTGTCCATGAAGGCGAATCGCTTGCCCTTGAGGAACGACTCCGGAGTAACTTTGCTGTCCCACTTCACCAGTTCCGGCTTGTAATCGAATAACTCCAACTGCGTCGGCGCGCCGGCCATGAAGAGGAAGATCACGCGATCGACCTTCGGCGCATGATGGCGCGCATTGGCCTGCGCGATCAACTTGTCGGCCAGCAGGCTGGCGAGCGCCGCTTTGCCTACGCCGAAGCCGCAGTCGCGGAACAGGTGCCGGCGGGTTCGTTTGAGTAAGTATTGATCTTCCAGTGACATGTTGTTACTCCCGCGTCATGAACTCATCGAGGTTGAGAAGTACGCGCGCCACGGCGGTCCAGGCGGCCGGTTCGCTCTTTTCTTTCTGCGCATCGCGTTGCGCGGCCAGGAACGCGAGCATCCGCTGGCTTTCCACCGGCTTCAATTCGCGCTGCAGCGCCCGCTGCCAGGCGAGCGATAACTTGCCCTTGTCGTCCAACGCAGCCCCATCGGCCAGAATGCCTTTCGCCAGCACTTCGGCGAATTCGAAGTAGGCGTCGTCGTTGAGCAGTATCAGGGCCTGTAGCGGCGTGTTCGATCGTACGCGGCGCGTGCAGGTTACGGTGGCGTCCGGCGCGTCAAACGTAATCAATCCGGGATGGGCAGCCGAGCGCTGGAAGTACGTGTACATGGCGCGCCGGTATTTATCCTCGCCTTCGGAAACCTTCCATTCGCGCTTCACCTGCGTGACGTCGTTGGCGCCTTTTGGAATCGGCGGATAGACGCTGGGCCCGCCGACTTTCCGGCTTAACAACCCGGTTACCAGAAGGGCGGAATCACGAATGATTTCGGCGTCGAGACGAAGCCGATTCTGGCGGGCGAGCAGCTTGTTGTAGGGGTCAATCGCCGCGGCGTCCGGACGTGTCTTTGAAGACTGGCGGTAAGTGGCGCTCATCACCAGAGTCTTGTGCATCCGTTTCAACTTCCAACCGCCGTTCATGAACTCCGAAGACATCCAATCGAGCACTTCCGGGTGAGTGGGCTTGTCGCCGGCGAGGCCGAAGTCATTTTCCGTCTCGACGATTCCCTTCCCGAAATACTGCTGCCACAGGCGGTTCATCGTAACGCGCGCGGTGAGCGGGTTTTCGTTATCCACCAGCCACTTGGCCAGATCCAAACGGTTCGGAACCGCGTTGGCGTTTTTCATTGGCGGCAGAACGGCGGGAACGCCCGGCTGAACCGGACTTCCCTTGGCAGTGAAATCGCCGCCCAGGTGGATGTAGTGTTCCCGAGGCTTCGCGAGGTCGCGCATTACCAACGTTCGCTGCACTTGCGGCTTGTTCTTGCGCAGGTTGACCAGTTCCTTGCGGAGAGCAACCAAGCCCGGATCTTTATCCGCATCCTGCGTCAACGTCTCTTGCAGTTTGCGAATCCGGTACTCGACATCCTGCACATCGGCGTCCCATTTTGCCAGTGCCGCGATCTGTTCGGGCGTGCCCATTTCCAGGAACGGTTTGTTGAAGTACTTCCGATCGGCTTCCTTGTCCACTTCGTCAACGTTGTTCAAGAAGGCGAAGATCTGGTAATGCTCGCGCTGCGAAATGGGATCGTATTTGTGATCGTGGCAGCGCGCGCAGCCGAGGGTCAACCCGAGCCAAACGGCGCCTGTGGTTTGCACACGGTCGGCGACCGCTTCCACTCGATACTGTTCGAAGTCGATGCCGCCTTCGTAGTTCGAGGGCGTGTTGCGATGGAAGCCGGTGGCGGTGATTTGGTCATTGGTGGCGTTGGGGAGCAGGTCGCCGGCGAACTGTTCGATGGTGAAGCGGTCGAACGGCATATCGTCGTTGAGCGCGCGGATCACCCAGTCGCGATAAGGAAATATGTCGCGCGGCGCGTCGATCGTATAGCCGTCGGAATCGGCGAACCGGGCGAGGTCGAGCCAGTGGCGCGCTTGGCGTTCGCCGTAGTGCGGAGAGGCGAGCAGGCGGTCGACCAGGCGTTCATAGGCGTCAGCGCGTTGGTCGCCGACGAATGCCTTCACTTCGTCTGGAGTCGGGGGGAGACCGATAAGATCGAGGCTCACTCGGCGAATGAGTGTGGCGCGATCGGCTTCGGGAGAAGGTGCGAGATTTTTCTCTTTGAGTTTGGCTTGAATGAGTGCGTCGATGCCGTCGGTTTGCGGACGCTTAACAGGCTGAAATGCCCAATGCGTCGACTTACGCCGCTTGGCGGTTACGAATTCCAGCGTCGCAGGCATTCCGCGCTTCACCCAATCTTCGAGCTTGGCGATCTGCTCGGGAGGCAGTTTTCGGCCAGGAGGCATCTTAACCGCGCCCTCGTGCCGCACGGCTTGCAGAATAAGACTTGCCATGTCGCCCGAAACCGCCGCGGGTCCACGATTGCCGCCCTTCACGAGCGCTTCGCGGGAATCCAATGCCAAGCCGCTGTTCAGTACGTTGACCGAATGGCAGCCTTGACAGTTGTTGCGCAGCAGCGGGCGCACTTCTTTGTCAAAAAATTCGACATCGGCAGGCCCTTGCGCGAACACCGCCGCGGCCAACAGGGAACAGATGGCAAAACGCATTTGCCATCATCATATCAACCGTAGAAGGCAGGCGGGGCGGCTGAAACGGCCGCCCCGAAAAATGTTATCGGCTGGCGGTAGCGAACCGGGCGATCAATTCGCGCTCGGCCCGGTACCAATCTTCGTCCGGAGAGCCCATCGGGCAGCCGCGTTCAATCCACGACTGGTAGGCCCTTTCTTCCACTTCACGCATATCGACGGCGGAGGGGGTTTCGACGGCAGCGGCCAATTGGCTGATCGATCCTGCCTGTGCGGGTTCGACGGACTTGGGCGCGGCCTTACGCCGCGGGGTAACGGCTTTCGCGGCTTTCACGGGTTTCGCTTCTACGGAAGCGGTCACCGCTTTCTTCCGCGTTTTTTTGATTTCGGGGCTGCTAGCATCGCTGACCGGGGGAGGGGCAATAGTAGCTTCGTTCACGTTCTTTTTCGGCATATTAGATGGTCACTCCAAAACTGATATGAGATATCGACTCACAAACGGGGTAACGAGGAGGAACGAGCTCTCAGTTTATTTTACTAGAATTACGTACCGAATTGCAGATACCCTGGGACCATGCGCGGACGGCCCCTGGCGATGTTCGCCGCAGTGCCCCTGTTCTATCAGGACGTCCTGCCCATTCTGGAAAAACGCTGCCTTTCCTGCCACCGCCCGGGGGAAGCGGCGCCGATGTCGCTACAGACGTTTGAGCAAGCACGCCCCTACGCCCGAGCGATTCGCAATGCCGTGGTGCGCCACACCATGCCGCCGTGGTTTGCCGATTCCGAACCGGGCGAGTTCGCCAACGATCCCCGGCTAACAGATCAGGAGATTGCGACGATCCGGCGTTGGGCCGATGGCGGGGCTCCGTCTGGAAAACCGGTTGCCGCGCCGCGGGTCTGGACGGAAGGCTGGCGAATCGGTACTCCGGATGCGGTGGTCGCTATGCCGGTTCCGTTCGCGGTTCCCGTACGGGAAGAGGTGGACTATCAACACGTTATCGTTCCGACCGGTTTTTCGGAGGACCGCTGGATATCGGCTATTGAGGTTCGTCCGGGAAGCCGCGAGCATGTTCACCATGCGGTGATTTTCGTTCGTCCGCCGCGTTCGGTGTGGCTTCGGTCGCAGCCCGCCGGTGTCCTATTCACCGCCAAAGGCCAGGCGCTGCAGGGGTTGTCGACATTGGATGAGGTTATCGGCACTTACCTTCCCGGAGCGGAACCGCACATCCTGCCCGCAGGGTACGCGAAGCTAATCCCCGCCGGGAGCGATCTGATTTTCCAGATCCATTACACGGCCAACGGCCGCGAGGCCAGGGATCAGACGCGCGTTGGCTTCGTTTTCGCAAAAGAACGGCCGCGCATCCGCCACTATTCGCTCTCCATCGCCCAGGGCGATTTCACGATTCCGCCGAACGCGCCGGCGCATCCGGTTGAAGCCTCGTTTCTGGTGAATACGCACACCGAAATCTATGCGATGGCGCCGCATATGCATCTGCGCGGCCGGTCGATGCGCGTGCGCGCGGTTGAACCGGACGAGACCGAGCACGTTCTGCTCGACGTTCCCCGCTACGATTTTAATTGGCAACTCGTATACCGGCCGGCCAAACCGATACCCGTTCCCAGAGGAACAAAGTTGCTAATCGACGCCGTTTTCGACAACTCAACCGCCAATCGCCGTAATCCGGACCCGTCAGCAACGGTCCGCTGGGGCGAGCAGAGCCGGGAGGAGATGGCCGTCTGTTTCGTCGACTTCCTGCTTCCCCTCCCTATCTCTCCCAATGAGCTATTCCGCGCTCCCCGCGTCCGGCCTTAAGCCAATTTGACGTAGCGGATGCAGACCGGCGAGGGCGCTTTCACCGGAGGCCCGACCTGCTCCAATGCGCCGCTAGCTTGGTTAATGCGGAACAGCACGATTGTGTGGGTGTTCTGGTTCGCCGCGATCAGGAATTGACCGGTGGGATCGATGGCAAAGTTGCGCGGAACCTCGCCCTGCGTCGATTTGTGTTCCACGGTCGTCAATTTTCCAGTGGCGGCGTTTACCTGGAAAACCGCGATCGTATTGTGACCGCGATTTGAGCCATAAACAAAACGGCCATTCGGATGCGCCACCACTTCGGCGGTGGAATACCCACGCTTCACCGGCTCGGGCAGCGTCGTGACGGTTTTAATCTCGGCCAGCGTTCCCTTCTTCGCGTCCCAATTGAAGGCAGTTACCGTACACGCCATCTCGTTGATTACGTAGGCGTATTTTCCGGACGGGTGGAACGTGAAGTGGCGCGGACCGGAGCCGGGCTTGACCGAAGCAAACGCGGGCTCGTTCGGCGTCATGGCCCCGGTGGAGGCGTTGAACTTGTAGACTTTAACCTGGTCGAGGCCGAGATCGGCAACGATGACGTGCTTGTTTGCTTTGTCGAGGTTTACCGAGTGGGCGTGGGGCCCGCGCTGACGCCCGGCATCGACGCTGCTGCCCGAATGCTGGTGGAACGCCGTCCGCTCCCCAAGTTTCCCGTCCGCGCCGATCGCGAACGCCGCGCAGCTTCCGGTTCCGTAGTTTGCCAACACCGCGAACTTGCCGTTGCGGCTGATGTTCACATGGCAGGTCGAGGTGCCCCCGGCGGCGACATCGTTCAGCTTCTGCAGCTTGCCGTCGGCGCTGTTGATTTTGAACGCGGTCAGCGAACCGCTGGCCTGTCCATTGAACTTATCGAGCTCCCCGCAGGAATACAAATACCCGCCGGAGGGGTGGATGGCTAGGAAAGAGGGGTTTTCGGTCTCTCCGGCGATGCCCTCCGGTGTCAACGTGCCGACCCCGGTATCGAGGACGAAACTGTATATCCCCTTGCTTTCGCCCCGGGTGTACGTTCCAACGTAGACCCGGAACTTGCCTCCGGACGACTTCGCCGCCAGCGCTCCCGCGCCCAACATGCCGATCAATTCTCTACGTGTAACCATTTCTGTCTCCTGATGGGTCGCCCCAACTAAAATAAGCGCTCCTGCTTGCGCAGTGTTCCAAAGCTGCCAATGTTCGCCACCGAAAACGATACCAGATATAAGACGTCATTGCGCGTACCGACATTCTGGAAGCGGCGATGCTGAAACGAGAGTCCGCAGCAATCGGTATTGTAGGTCACTTCGGCGGAAAAGTACGACAGGATGCTGGTCCGGAAGTCGTAAACGGCGTTGAATCCCGCTCGCCAACCCGGTTTGCCCTCGACGCCGTAGCCGCCGCGGGCCAGAAGCTGATTGGCGTTTGGGGACAGTCCCGGCGCCCCGCGGACCTGATTGTGGCCAATCGCTCCCGAGTACCTGTCCTTAACCCGGAAGTCGGCCGTCACCGAGGAGTTCGACATGCGCGGGAACAGCGGGTCGTAGTCGGTACGCCATTCCACGCCGGTACTCGCGGTTGGTTTCAGCCGGAGCGAGGAGACGACCGGCGAGTAATTTCGGGGTCCGTTTGAGAAGGCGTAGGCTGTCAAACCGATAGTGGAAGCGAACACGTTACGCTGACCGGGAACAACGGCGCCGCCAAAAGTCGGGTCGAAGTAGCGCCGCTGGGAAACCTGCCAGGTTAGGAATTCGTCGGTCAGGTCTCCGCGTTTTACATAGATTCGATTGATGAGGGCCACCTCCGCCTCGGAAGTGCTGTTCAAGATGTCGAGTTCGTCGAAGCGCAGGGTTTCCCGGAATTCATGGACGCCATCGACGCGGCGGTACGACACGCGAGGTTCGATGACGTGTTTCATCCGGCTGCCTCCCATCCATTTCGGTGCGTCGAAAACCTTTTCTAATGTTGGAGTTAGAAACTCAACGTAAAGGTCGGACGCGAAGCGTGTCAGGTTTTGACCGTACACCTGATAAGTCTGCGGATCCCGCCGGGAACCGTAACCGGTGCCATGAAGTGCAATCGAAGGAATTACACGGAAACCTTTCATATTCAAGGCAGTTGTTAATCTTGGCACGAAGTCGAGCCGTTCCGTAAAGGACCGGGTTTCGAACAGCAACTGGCGTCGACGAAGAAAACCTGCACTCGACTCCATCGAGAACCAGACCGGGAGAAGCTTTTTGTTGATCTGCCGGTCCCGAGCGTAGAACTCGAAGCTCGGGAGTTTTCGGATTACGATCTGATCCACATCCTGGCTGCTTTGAAAGAGCTGGTGACGAGTGAAGACGGCGTGAAACGAATAGTAAGACCAGGATTTGGAAACATAGCCAATGGAGTTGACTTCGGAGAAAATAGCCTCATTAAAGCTTTGCGTGAATGCCTGTCTGAAAGTGAATGAAGACAAATAGTTTATATTTGCGAATCCAATCCATCCGTTGCCGATATCGGACTTGGCGGAGACGTTGTATTGATAGCCACCTTCTTTGAATCTCGTCCCATCGTCCAACAACCGCCCGCGATCCTTGACGCCGAAAAGCGTGAACCCAAACTCGGTACCTGCTCGGGGCTTGCCTCGGAAATCGACGTCATGAGCCACACCTCTTTGGGTAAAAAGGCGGGCCCGGTACATCAGGTCGTAGCTTCGGTTGATCGCCCAAAAGTAGCCGGCGCCGTACATCCAGCCGAACCGGGTACTGCGCCCCATATTGGGGGTCAGGAAGCCGCTGCGGCGCGGTTCTTCTTCGAGCGATTTGTAGAAAACTGGTGTATATAGAACAGGTATGCGACGAACCTTAAAGAAAGACTTATAGGCAAGCGCCCGGTCCCGGGGAATGATGTCGAACTTTGGACCCGTGAGGCGCCACCATGGTTTCGGCAACTTGCAGTTGGTGACGAACCCGTCATAGAGAATATAGCGATTCTTTATCTTTTCCGCCCAACGGCCTTGGAAAATAAACGGGTTATTAGTCATCAACAGACCGGGGCGATAATCCACCTTAATTGGCGAAGAACCCTTTACTTCATAGAATCTTCCCGTCTCTTCCTTCAAGTTGTACTCGATGCGGCTGGCCGAGAGCTTTTCCCCGCTCTCAAAGTTCTCAAAAGTGACGTTTCCCCGCGCCTCGGCTTCGCCGGTTTCTTCGTTGTAGTCGATCTCGTCGGCCGTCAACAGCATCTCCGCGGTCTCCAGTCGGGCGCCTACGCGGAGTTTACGAACTGCCCCGTCCATCTCCTGCCGGAGCACGGCTTTGGTGACAATTTCGTTCGGCCCCGGAGCGTCAGGGCGACCAATCGAGGCTCCAGTTTTTACCTCGGGAACGGCGACAACGGGCTGGGATTGCGTCGGCGCAGGGGCTGGTTGAGCCGTCACCACCGTAGAAAGTACTATAAAGAAAACGAGAGCTTCACCCGATAGACACCTTAGCGTCTTACGTAGAGACCCTGAGGGATTGCTACAAAAGTGCTTGAAAAATAAAGGAATAGTGTTAAAGTAGCTGAAAGGGTAAGGACTAGTCCATTGGTCCTGTACTGGGTGACTAACCGAGGGTTCCCCACTGGAACTTTTGGCTGCTTGACTCAACCCTGCAACGCTAGCACGGACTTCGAAACGGAGGCAACCAGATGATCTGCTCCCGCTGCTCACATTGGAACAATGAAGACGAACACCGCTGCACGAAGTGCGCAACGCGATTGAACGACCGCCGCGTCGAATCCGCCTTTCATAGTTACGGCGCATTGGCGCTGCAACCGGTGGCGCAGGAGTCTTCGGTCGCTGTGCTGGAATCGCCGGAATCGATTCGCCTCGAATCCACTTCGGAAAACGAACCGCTCCAAACCCGGATTCCCCGCTACGTTACTTCCCTGCAACAGTCGTTGTTCGCCCTGCGGGAAGCCGGCAAAGTCGTTTCCATTGATGGCACTGAGTCGGACCGACGTCCCTCCAAACCGAAATCGGCGCCCAGGCGCCGCCAGGCGACCGCATCCTACCTTCCCCAGCAGGGCGTATTGGAGTTTGTCCCGATGGCGGCTCCGCAAGCCAGAAAACTTGCCACTTCTGTTGATGCCAGGATTTTTTGTGAACATCCCGTAGCCTCGGTCAGCCACCGGCTTTTCGCGGCTCTCTACGACCTGGGCTTTGTTGCGCTGCTTATCATGAGTTTCCTCGGAGTCCTCTATTGGGGCTGCGACGACCTGGCCAGCGCAATCGCCGACCCGGTTAGCGCCACGGTTTTGGTGGCGGGTGCGGTCCTGATTGGATTGATTTATCACAGCTTGTTCCTGGTTGTGCGCGGTGAAACCCCCGGCATGCGGTTTGCCGGCCTGCAGCTTGTCGATTTCGACGGCCGCCGGACCACCGAATCGCAACTGCACATGCGGGTACTCGGCGCGTTCTTCAGCGTGTTGCCCGCCGGTCTGGGTCTCCTTTGGGCTTTGGTCGATGAAGAGAGTCTGACCTGGCAGGATCACATCTCCCACACGTTCCCGACTTCTGTCGCCACCGACTAAGCCGCTCGCGGTAAGCTGAAATAGCCGCATGTCGAATCCCGCCTCTCCCTTCCCGGAAATCGAGGGGGCCATCGCAGACTTCCGCGATGGGAAGATGCTCGTCGTTGTCGACGACGAAGATCGTGAAAACGAAGGCGATCTGACGATCGCCGCCGAAAAAATCACGCCGGAAATCATTAATTTCATGGCGGTTCACGGCCGCGGCCTCATCTGCCTTGCGCTGAGTCCGGGCAAGTGCGACACGCTAAACCTGCAACTAATGTCGCCGAACAACACCTCGCGCTTCGGCACGGCGTTCACCGAAACCGTTGACGCGGCTGAGGGAGTCACAACCGGTATTTCGGCCGCCGATCGCGCGCTGACGATTCAGGTTGCGATGCGTCCGGACGCCAAACCCTCGGACCTCGCTCGTCCCGGCCACATGTTCCCCCTACGGGCCAAAGAGGGAGGCGTGCTGGTGAGGGCCGGTCAGACCGAAGCCGCGGTCGACCTGGCGCGATTGGCCGGCTTGAGCCCGGGCGGCGTAATCTGCGAAATCATGAACGAAGACGGGACCATGGCCCGGGTCCCGGAGTTGCGGGGGTTTGCCGAGCGGCACGGTATCCGGCTGATTTCGGTCGCCGAACTGATCCGCTACCGCCTTCGCCATGAACGGTTTCTCGTTCGTAAGGGCGAGGGAACCATCCGAACGAAGCACGGCGAGTTCCGGATGATCACCTATCACTCCCCGATTCAGCCGTTGATTCATACGGCGCTGGTAATGGGCGATATCACGACAACGGAAAACGTATTAGTTCGCATGCACGCCCACTGTGCCTACGGCAATCTCTTCGGTTCTATCGACCACGACGGCGCGGAGTTGATGGATCTTTCGATGGCCGCGATTGCCCGGGAGGGAACCGGTGTCCTCGTGTACCTCCACCAGAACTCCGACGGCATGCGATATATCCCGCAGGCCGGTGGGTCCATGAAGATTGAGCCTCGCACGCGCGGGCCGCAAATCATTGCCACCGCCGACGGCACTCCGGTTATGCATGAAGCCGGAATCGGATCCCAGATTTTGTTCGATCTGGGGCTCCACCGCATCCGCCTTTTGACCAATAATCCGCGCAAGGTCCTGGGCCTGGAGGGTTACGGAATCGAAATTACTGAGCAGGTTCCGATCCTGCGCGGCTGAAAATTCGCGTATTTGGGTGGAACACTTCCCTTAGCGGCATCGTTTCTAGAACGAAGGAGTTCAAAATAGATCATGCGTTTGCAATCCACACTGTTGTCCTTACTGCTAACCGCCTCGGCCGCTTTTAGTGCCGACTCGGCACTACTTAACATGTTGATGCCGGAGGCGCGGATGGTGGCGGGGATCGACGTTGAACGCGCCCGCGATTCGTTCATCGGCCGCAAGATCATGGAGCAGATGGACTCCAAGGACGCCGACTTCGCGAAATTTGTCACGGCCACCGGATTCGACCCCCGGCGTGATTTGAAAGAGATCGTCATCGCGACTCCGGACACCAATACCAAGAATCCTCCGGCCCTCTTCCTGGTCCGGGGCACGTTCGACATGGCGCGCATCAATGGATTCTTAAAGAGTTCGGGTGTTGCGGCCGCGGAGACCCTCGGCGGCGTTGAGTTCTACACGCAGGCCAATGGGAAGGAAGACATGGGTTTTGCATTCCTCGATTCCTCTCTCGCCGTAGGCGGACCCAAGGAAGTGGTGCGGGCGGCGTTGAAACGGCGCGCCGGATCCGGAGCGGCGCTGACGGCCGCGACGCTGGCGAAGGTGCAGAGCATGAGCCAGTCGAATGACATCTGGGCTGTGACTTCAATTCCTGTGGCCGAACTCTCCAACGCGCTTCCGGGCGGCGAGAAGGGCCCATCGGGAATGATGAATGGCGACGCCTTCAAGGCCATTGAGCAGGCGGCGATGGGCCTGCGCTTCGGCGCCGAGTTTCTGGAATTCACGGCCGAGACGATTTCGAAGACCGAGAAGGACGCCACGGCGATCGCCGATGTCGTCCGGTTCCTCTCGACCATGGTTCAGATGAACCGCGAAAAGCCGGAAGTGAAAGCTTTCGCTACCGCTCTCGATGGCATGAAGCTTTCCACGGAAGCCCGGACCACCAAGCTTTCCATCTCGTTGCCCATGGCGGAGATGGAGCAGATGATCAAATCCAACGGCAAGCCCGCTCCCAAGAAGATCTAGTTTTCAAACTCCGATACGGACGGCGGGGACCCGAACAGGTCCCCGCTTTTCTTTTGGTATCCTCCGCGTATGCTTCGATTTGCGCTCCTTACTTTGGCATTGACGGTATCGGCCCAGCCCGCCGCTCCCCGGCCGGACCAGAATCTGAATGCGACGTTATGGGTGCAGTCGTCGGCGGAATACGCCGCTATCGCCACGCAGACCTATCGCGCCGCTGGCGTGGCGTTGCAGGCCGCGCTGGCCGATCCGCACTGGACCGCCGCTTACGAACAAACGAATGATTTCCGGACGCTCCCCCCGGCCGTGATCCTCGACCTTGATGAAACGGTGTTCGACAACTCCGGCGCGCAAGTCCAGCTCATCCGATCGGGCCAATCCTACACGGAACAAAACTGGGCCGCCTGGGTGAAGGAGGCACGGGCCAGGGCGGTCCCGGGCGCCGTCGAGTTCCTGCACGCCGCCGTACTGAAAGGCGTCGCGCCGCACTATATCTCCAACCGGGTCTGCAATCCCGCCGATGCCGAAGACCCAACGGTCAAAGTATTGAAAACGTTGCGCGTACCGTACTCCCCGGACCGGCTGCATTGCAAAACCGCCGGTAGCAGCAAGACCGATCGGCGCCGTGCCGTGGCCGAGAGGTTCCGAATCCTGCTGCTGATCGGCGACGATTTCAACGACTTTTCCGCCGTCCCCGACAATGTAGAGGAACGCTCCAAACTCCAGAAATTTTACGAACCGATGTGGGGGACCAAGTGGTTCCTGCTCCCGAATCCCATGTACGGCTCCTGGGAGCGATCCATCGGCTTCGAGTTGGACAAGAAATGGAAGGCTCTGCGGCCTTGAGGCCCCGTAACCGCGAATTCACGGCACCGCCACATTTCAAAAACAATCGTGTGAGAAATTGTTCGGAAGGTCTCCCCTCCCCTCCGGTTGCTAAACTGGAATATTCCTCACATGGAACTCGACAAAATATACGAACCGCAGCGGTTTGAGCCACATTGGGCCGAATGGTGGGAGACCTCCGGCATCTTCGAATCCGACCCGGCGGCGCCAGGCCGTCCTTTCTCCCTCGCAATTCCTCCGCCAAACGTAACCGGTTCGCTTCACATTGGCCACATGATCGGCCATACCGAAATGGACATGATCATCCGGTACCACCGCATGCTGGGTGACAATACCGTCTGGATTCCCGGCACCGACCACGCCGGCATCGCCACGCAAATGGTGGTTGAGCGGGAATTGGCCAAGGAAGGCGTCACGCGCTACGACTTGGGGCGTGAGAAATTCGAAGAAAAAGTCTGGGAATGGAAGGCGAAATACGGCGGCAATATCGAGCGCCAGATGCGCCGTATCGGCGACTCGGTCGATTGGAAGCGGAACCGGTTTACGCTCGATCCCGGCCTGTCCCGCGCCGTGCGCGAGATCTTCGTCCGGCTTTACGACAAGGGTCTTATCTATCGCGGCGAGTATATGGTCAACTGGTGCCCCCGCTGCCGCACCGCATTGTCCGATCTTGAAGTGAATCACGAGGATATGTCCGGCAGCCTGTGGGAGATCCGGTATCCGGTGAAAGATCAGCCCGGCCGCTTCCTCACGGTGGCGACGACTCGTCCGGAGACCATGCTAGGCGACACCGCCGTGGCAATCAACGCCCGCGATGAGCGCTATCTCGATCTCCACGGCAAAACCGTTGTTCTCCCGCTGGTCGGGCGGGAGATCCCCATCATCCTCGACGACATGGCCGATCCGGAATTCGGCACCGGCGTCGTTAAGGTGACGCCAGCCCACGACCCCAACGACTTCGAAGCCGGCAAGCGTCACAACCTTCCGCATGTTCGAGTGATCGACGACACCGCCGCCATGACCGCCGCGGCGGGCGAAAAGTACGCCGGCCTGGACCGGTTCGAGGCGCGCAAGCTGGTGCTTGCCGATCTGGAGGCCGCCGGCCTGCTGGCCGGCACCAAGCCGCATAATCTGCCGGTCAGCCTTTGCCAGCGTTGCCGCACCGTGGTCGAGCCGCTCGTCAGCAAACAGTGGTTCGTGAAAATGGAACCGCTGGCGAAACCGGCCATCGAGTGTGTGGAGGATGGCCGAATCCAATTCATCCCGGAGAACTGGGCTCACACCTATTTCCACTGGATGCGCAACATCCGGGACTGGTGCATCTCTCGTCAACTATGGTGGGGCCATCGCATTCCGGCCTGGCACTGCGGCGATTGCAGCGGCATCACCGTAAGCCGCGAAACTCCAACGGCGTGCCAGCATTGCCAGTCGGCCAACATCGAACAGGACACCGATGTTCTGGACACCTGGTTCAGTTCCGGCCTTTGGCCCTTCTCCACGCTGGGATGGCCCGACGAAACCGAGGCGCTGAAGAAGTACTACCCGACCTCGGTGCTCATTACCGGCTTCGACATCATCTTCTTCTGGGTCGCCCGCATGATCGTGATGGGCCTCGAGTGCACCGGCGAAGTTCCCTTCCGCCAGGTGTATATCCATGGCCTGGTACGCGATGCCGAGCGCCAAAAGATGTCTAAGACCAAGGGCAACGTGATCGACCCGCTCGCGGTCACCGAGAAGTACGGGACCGACGCCGTCCGCATGTCTCTTGTTCTGGCCGCGCCTCCCGGCACCGATATCATCGCGAGCGAAGACCGCATGCAGGCTGCGCGGTCATTTGCCAATAAGATCTGGAATGCGGCCCGCTTCCTCTTCCTGAACCTGGAGCGCGCGGGCGCCGAACCCTGGGCGCCGGAAGAGAAGACATTTTATCTGCCGGAAGCGATCGATGGCGCCGTGGCGCTGGAAGACCGCTGGATTTTCTCTTCGCTCAATACCTGCGCCGGCGAAGTCAACAAAGCCATCGCCAGCTACCGTTTCCACGAAGCGGCCAACATTCTCTGGCACTTCTTCTGGGACGACTTCTGCGACTGGTACATCGAAATCAAGAAACTACGATTCCGCGAAGGGTCCGGATTGGACGCCAACTGGCGGAATATCTTAACGGTCTTCGAAACCTCGCTGCGCCTGCTCCATCCTGCGATGCCGTTTATTACCGAGGAGCTTTGGCAGCGGCTGTGCAAGGGCCGGCCCGGCCGCCCGGCGTCGATCGCGCTCGCCCAATTCCCGCAATTCGATGAATCGGTGCACGACCCCGAAGCCGCCAAATCCTTCGCACTACTGCAGGAAATCATTTCGGCGGCGCGCAACCTGCGGGCTGACGCTAAGCTCGATCCAAAGCAGCAACTCGATGCATTCCTTTACTGCGAAGGCGTGGTGGAGGAATTGGCGAGATCACAAAAGGTTTCCATCGAACGGCTGGCCAATGTCACTCTGACGCTCGCTTCGCCGGAAACAGAACGGGCTCGCGGCGCCAAGCGCTCGACGCCTGAATTCGATTTGGTGCTCGCCGTTCCCGCAGCCCAAATGGAGAAGCAGCGCGACCGTCTTGTTAAGGAAGTAGCCAATCTCCAACAGGTGATCGCCAACTCGGAAAAGCAGCTATCCAACGAGGACTTCCTGCGAAAGGCGCCCGAAAAAGTGCTGGCTACGCTGCGCGAGAAACTCGCCGATTACAAGGCCCAATTGGAGAAGAGCCAGGAAGCCCTGAAAGAGATTTAAGTTATGGATTACGATCTACGCCATCCGGAAATTGTCGACGCCGTGCGCCGGGCGCTGGCCGAAGACATCGGATCGGGCGACATCACCACCAACGCCACGGTGGATGAGAACCTGATGGCCACGGGCCGGTTTGTGGCGCGGCAGGCTATGACGGTCTGCGGTATTGAGCTGGTGGAACTCGTGTTTGCCGAATTGGGCGGCGTAGATTTTGTCGGCATCCATATCGGCAGCGGAGAACGCGCCGCGCCCGGCGATGTGCTGGCCACCGTTCGCGGAAAGGCCCGTATCCTGCTTACCGGCGAACGGGTGGCACTCAACTTTCAGCAGCGGCTGAGCGGGATTGCCACTCACGCACGCCGGCATACGGACGCCATCGCCGGAACCGGCTGCAAAATCCTCGACACACGCAAAACAACACCCGGCTTGCGGCGGCTGGAGAAGTGGGCTACCTCCTGCGGCGGCGCCACCAACCATCGCATCGGCCTCTTCGATGCCGTACTCATCAAGAACAATCACATTACGGCAGCCGGAGGAGTTCGCCAGGCCCTGGAACGCGTGAAAGCGGCCGGCGTCCCCGCAGGCGTCGAGATCGAAATCGAAGTGCGGACGCGCCTGGAGTTAGAGGAGGCTCTAACATTCGGAGCGGATCACTTACTGCTCGATAACCTCACGCCAGACGAAGCGGCCGAATGGATTGCGTTTATCGCCGGCCGCGCGACCGTTGAGCTCTCCGGAGGAATGCGCCTGGAAAAGCTCCGCGAATATGCCACCACCGGAGCCGACTACATCTCCGTGGGCGCTTTGACCCACTCCGCTGTTGCCGTCGACATCAACTTTCGGGTCTCGCTGGAAACCGAATGAGCTTCGATATCGTCCATGTCCGCGCCGCGCTGCCGGAGCGGCGCATCGATTTCTACGAATCCATCGATTCCACGATGATTGCGGCGGCGGAAATCCGCACGCCCGGCGCCATCGTCATCGCCAACCAACAGTCGGCCGGCCAAGGCCGCCATGGCCATTCCTGGCACTCGGAACCCGACAGCGGCCTGTACTTCACCATCGTGCTCGCGCCGCGATTGGCCATGGATCTGCTCCCTGTGGTCACGCTCGCTCTCGGCCTCGCCGTCCAGGAGTCCATCGCCCAGGTTTGTAACATTCACGCCGACTTACGCTGGCCGAATGACTTACTCATCGGTCCGCGCAAGTGCGCCGGAATACTTACTCAGCTCGACGGCGATCGCGTCCTGGCCGGTATCGGAATTAACGTCAATCACGCCGGACTTCCACAGGAGCTCGACGGCATCGCCACGAGCCTTCGCCTGGCCACCGGCCGCCTCCACTCTCGCGAGGAACTGTTGTGCGCCGTTGCCGCCGGTGTCGACCGCATGATCAGCCTGTTGGAAACCGAAGGAAGCTCGCCGGTTCTGGCACTATTTACCGCACAATCGAGCTACGCCCGCGGCCGCCGCGTTCATGTCGATCTGCCCGGTAATCCGCTTACCGGAACAACCGCCGGGCTCACGGCCGACGGCTACCTGCTGCTTGACGGCGACGATGGCCGCAGGCATACGATCTTAGCTGGCGGCGTTCGCCCGGAAAATTGATCCATGCTTCTCGCCCTCGACGTAGGCAATACCAACATCACTATCGGCGCCTTTAACGGCAGCCAACTCACCGGCCGCTGGCGCCTGCGGACCGTCCGCGAGCAAACCGTCGACGAATGGGGCATCCTGCTGCGCAACATTTTCTCGCTCAGCGATCTCTCGTTGGATTCCGTCCACGGGATCGTCATCTCCAGCGTGGTACCCGTGATCAACACGATCCTCGCGGAGATGGTCCGCAAATACTTTCAGCGGGAAGCCGTATTTGTGACCGCGGAGACGGATCTGGGTATACGAGTCCTCTATGACAATCCGCGAGATGTCGGCGCGGACCGGGTGGTCAATGGCGTAGCGGCCTGGCAGCTCTTCGGAGGCCCGGCCGTTGTCGTCGACCTCGGCACGGCGATCACATTCGATGTGATTTCGCGCGAGGGCGAGTATCGCGGCGGGTTGATCTGCGCCGGGATTGGAATGGCGATCAGCGGACTGTTTTCTAAGACCGCGCTGCTTCCCATGGTAAGCTTTGCCGCCCCGGAAAAACTCATCGGCACCAACACGATGGGCAGTATTCAAAGCGGCCTGTATTATGGCTCCCTCGGTATGATCGATGGAATTCTCGAACGCCTCGTAAATGAGTTGGGACCGGACACGAAACTCATCGCCACCGGTGGAAATGCAAGCCTGATTCGTGAGGGCTCGCGGCTGATCCAGCATGTCGACGAGGACCTCACTCTCACCGGGCTGCGGCTGATCTGGGAGCGCCTGCAGGGATGAAAGAAGACTCCTGGTCCGGGAACTACTTCAACTATTTCACGGAGGTCGAGGAGCACTTTCAGAAGGCACGCGGCACCAGCCTGTTCCTGATGTCGCCGCTCGATTGGGCGCTCGTGGAAGGTTGGAAGAACACGGGTGTGCCGCTGGAAGCGGTACTCCGCGGCATTGACGATGCCTTTGAAAAATACCATACGCGCAAACGGAAGACACAGCAACAGGTCAATTCTCTTTCGTATTGCGCGCAGGCCGTTACCAAAGCTGCCGAGGACTTGCTGAACAACCGGCCGCAGCGCAAGGCTCCGCCCACTGCCGAAGAGTCGCTGCCAAACGAGCAACTGAAAGCTGAACTGGAGAGCCGCATCCCGGAATTGGAAGCGCGCGGGTATACCGAGCAAGCCGCGGCCGTTCGTGGCATCGTCGACGATTTCGCTTCGCATCACCAGGACCTGGAAAGCCTGGAACAGCGCCTGAGCGCGATCGAGGAGAAGATCCTCGCGCAGGCACGGGCCGCGCAAACCGACGCCGAACTACTCGCCGCCCGGCAGGATCTCGATGCCGAACTGCGTCCCCATCGAAGCCGGCTCTCGGCCGCGGAATTGGCCATGCTTGAGAAGAGTTTTCTGGACCGGCGCCTATTCGATCGGATCGGCGTCCGGCGCCTGAGTTTATTCTTTCTCCTGTAGGCGCCCGTTTTGGTTGATAATAAGAAATTGTTCTGCAACAGAAGTGCAGCCAGATCATCTATAGTGGTGATCCATGTCCAAGTCGAAATCCAACAACTCGGCGGGTAAACAGGAGCGTCCCATTTCCAAGTCCACTCCAGCGAAAGCGGGCTCAGCGGCTAGTGCGCCCGTTCCTAATCAACTCACGGCCTTCGACAAGGCGATGAAGCTATTTCACAAGCGGGATTTTCAAGGCGCGTTACCGGGTTTTGACGAAGCGGCGAAGGGTGCCGATGTCTCCATCGCGCACGCCGCTCAGCTCCACGCCAACATGTGCCGGCAGCGGTTGGAACGGGACTCGCCGCAATTGAAAACGTCCGAAGACAACTACGCGTTCGGTCTCGCGCTGGCCAACCGGCGGGAACTGAACGGAGCCGAACGCTACCTTCTACGGGCACTGCAGTTGGCGCCCAGGGCGGACCATGTCCTCTATTCGCTGGCCCTTGTGAAGGGGTTGCAAGGGGACATGCAGGCGGCGGCGGGGTTCCTGGCGCAGGCGATCGAAATTCAGCCGTCGAATCGTTCTACGGCCAAGACCGATCCGGACTTCCACGAGCTGCTGCGGCATCAGCCTATCCGCGAAATTGTCTTCTAATCCCCTCTCGACAACAGCGGCCGCGGAGTCGCTACGGGGGCCGCTTCGGATCGTATCGATCGGCGGCGGCACCGGGTTGTCGACTCTCCTCAATGGACTCAAGGCATGGGCCGTGCCGGATCGTCCCCAGGTCTCCATCACCGCCATCGTCACCGTTACCGACGACGGCGGCAGTTCGGGCCGGCTTCGGCGTGACTTTCTGGTTCTCCCCCCTGGCGATATCCGCGCCTGTATCGTGGCCCTCTCCCAGGACGAGGCGTTGCTCAGCCGTATGTTCCAATACCGGTTCAAAGAGGGACGCGGCTTAAAAGGTCACAGCTTCGGCAATCTGTTTTTGACAGCACTCACTGACATCACCGGTGACTTCGCTAAAGCGGTTCGCCTGGCCTCCGAAATTCTCGCTTCCCGCGGGCATATCATCCCTTCGACGGCGGAAAACGTGGTGCTCGAAGCGCAACTCACGGATGGCCGTATTTTGAAGGGGGAAAGCAATATTGGTAAGAGCCGGGCCCCCATCGATTGGATCCACATCCTTCCCCGTTCCCCGCAGCCGATGCGGGAATCGATCGAAGCCATTCGCAACGCCGACCTCATCACGATCGGGCCCGGGTCCCTATTCACCAGCATTATTCCCAACATGCTGGTGCGAAGCATCCCGCGGGAAATTTGCAAGTCCGCCGGCGTGCGGGCATTCTTCACAAATCTAATGGGCCAGCCGGGAGAGACGATCGACTTTACGGCGGCGGACCACATCGAAGCTCTTCTAAAGCACTGCGGCATACCAGCCCGGAACGCCTCCCAACTACTCGACTACGTGATCGTCAACAACGCCTCGCTGCCGGAAGCCGTCGTCCGGCGGTATGCGGTGCACCACGCATCGCCGGTTGTCGTAGACTGGGAGCGGTTACGCGCCATGAAACTCCGCGTGATCGAAGCCGCCCTGTCCGATGGCCAGCCAAGGATCCGCCATTCGCCCGAACAGACTGCGGCGCTCGCCGTCAAGCTGGCGCGGCTCGGCCGGCGAAGGCGCCAGCTTCGGGCGCGGTTAGGCTATGGGGCAAAATAGAGAGTAGTTTCCATGTCATCTCCCCTGTCGGTTGTTATCCTCGCCGCCGGTTTCGGCACGCGAATGAAGTCCAGGATCACGAAGGTTCTGCACCGCGCCGGCGGCCTTTCGCTTGTTGAGCATGTTGTTCGAACCGCCCTCACCATCGCCCCAGCCGATCGCATTGTCGCCGTCATCGGTCATCAGTCGGAGAGCGTCCAGGCGGTGCTCGCGCCCTACGCCGTGCGAACCGCCTTGCAGGACGTGCCGCGCGGCACCGGTCACGCCCTTCGCTGCGCCCGCGGGGCGGCTCCCGCCGATGGACATCTCGTCGTGCTCTACGGCGACGTTCCCCTGCTCTCGGAAGCAACGCTGGCGCGGCTGATTATGCAGCACGTTTCGGGCACCGCGGCCGCCACCGTGCTAACCGCCGAACTCGATGACCCCGCCGCCTACGGCCGCATCATTCGCGGCGACGACGGAACGGTGGAAGCGATTATCGAGTACAAAGCCGCCACCGAAGCCCAACGCGCGATTCGCGAAATCAACTCCGGCATTTACTGTTTCAATGCCGCGCTGCTCTGGGAACACATCGATTCCATCACCACCAATAACCCGGCGGGCGAATTCTATCTCACCGACATGGTGGAGATCCTTCGGGATAATGGACATCGCGTCGACGGGCAGATAATGGCCGATTCGAGCGAATTACTGGGCATCAACACGAAGGTCGAACTGGCGGAAGTCGACCGGCTGTTCCGTAACCGCAAAACGACAAAGCTGATGCTGGAGGGCGTCACCATTGAACGCCCGGAAACCGTCACCATCGACGTCGATGTCACGATCGGCGCCGATACGATCGTGGAGCCCAACACACGTATCCTGGGCAACACCGCTATCGGTGAAAATGCCCGCATCGGCGCCGGTTCGGTGATTCAGAACAGCACGATCGCCGACGGCGTGCTGATTCAACCCTACTGTGTAATTGAAGACTCCCGCATCGGGGAAGCCGCGCACATCGGACCCTACGCGCGTTTGCGGCTGAAGAACCGCGTCGGCGCCCATGTCCACATTGGCAATTTCGTCGAGCTCAAGAACACCGAAATGGGCGACGGAGCAAAGGCGAACCATCTGGCCTATTTAGGGGACTCGACCATCGGCGCCAAAACCAACATCGGCGCCGGAACCATTACCTGCAACTACGATGGGAAGAAGAAGCACCCCACTACGATTGGCGATGGCGTCTTCGTAGGAAGCAATTCGACGCTGGTGGCGCCGGTGACATTGGAAGCAGGCAGCTACGTCGCGGCCGGTTCCGTCATCACGCACAAAGTAACCGGCGGTTCCTTAGCTATAGGCAGAAGCCGGCAGACGAACAAAGAGGGCTGGGTCGAAAAGAAAAGCGGGCTTTAGTGCTCGGCTGAGCGATCCCGGTGAAAGTGGAAGCGCTCGCTTTCGCGGCGAAACCGCTCCATTTCGCGTTCGAACCGTTCGGCTTCCCGCCGGGCACGTTCGGCTTCCCGCCGGGCATCGCGTTCCCATCGGTGCCCATCCCGTTCGGCATCGCGAATCGCCTCGCGGATTTCGTCCCGAACATCCGCATGGGCGCGCCGCAAATCGTCTCGAACCTCAGAATGCGCCTTCCACAATTCATCTCGTACTTCCAGTTTGGCGCGCCTCAACTCTTCCTTCGATTCTCGCGCCGCCTTTCCTATATCCTGCGCGGCTTCCCGCAGAGCTTTTCGAACCTCCAGCCCCGCTTCCCGCAAATCGTGACGTACCTGGTGACGGTCGCGATGGCTGCAGCCGGCCGTACCAATGACAAGTAGCAAAATGCCGATTGAGAGTCGAATCATTTCCTGGCCCCACCTGCAATACGAAGGAGTCGTTACAAAAGTTCCGAATTTTTACAAGACTAACATTGGGTGGTACAAATTTGGAAGCCGGATCTCGCCGATCGCCACCAACTGGCCATCTTCGCCCACCGCCCGGACAAACGGTGCGCCGTTCCGGACGCGAAACGGCGAGACGCGAAAGTCGCGCCCCTGGCGAATAAGCGTCGTCGTCGCTACATCCACGCGCTCGGCCGGAAAGTCGGGCAGCAGTTCCACCGCCGGCACAACGGCCTCTTCGAAGCGCCCCGCCGCCGCCAACGCCGCCAGTTCGTCGAGCGTTCTTGCCTGTTCGATAGTAAACGCACCAGCCCGCGTCCGCCGCAACGCCGAAAGATGCGCGCCGCAGCCCAGCGCTTGCCCCAGTTCGTGCGCAATCGACCGGACATACGTTCCAGACGAGCAGTGAATCCGCAGCCGCGCCGTGTCACCTTCACACGCAAGCAGTTCCAGCGAAAAAACGGTAACCGCAACCGGCTCCAGAACCACCGGCTTGTTCTTTCGTTCCAGCTTGTACGCCGGGACGCCATCGATTTTCTTCGCCGACACCGGCGGCGGCGTCTGCATTAATTCCCCGCGAAAGGCATCCAGCGCACGCTCCAGTTCATCGCGATTTAGCGTCACCGGTACAGGATCGGACGTCGCGTGCCCCTCTGAATCGTACGTGTTGGTGGCAAAGCCAAATCGCAGTTCAGCCTCATACACCTTGTCGGCCTTCATCATGAACTGCGACAAACGCGTCGCCCGGTTCAACACCAACGGCAGCACGCCGGTAGCCAGCGGATCCAGCGTTCCCAAATGGCCCACTCGCTTCGTACCAGCGATGCGCCTCATTTTCCCTACAACGTCGTGAGAAGTCCACGACGTGGGCTTGTCAACGACAATAACTCCATCCATCTCTCTCCAGGGTAGCGCGGAACTAAACAACCACCGGCTCAAGCCGGTGGGGTTGGATGGCGACTGAAAGTCGCAGGGCGCGGCTAAAGCCGCAGACAGGTGTTCCCCCGGTGAGGGCGGGCTCGGTGCCCCCGAAAACCCGGAATCTCCGAAACCGCCGCTGACAGTAAGCCCGCTCCACCCCTGCCAAGTCTTGCTTCAGCACCACTGTGGCTGAAAGCAGCCCGCCTCAAAGGCGGGGGGATTAGACCCGGCACATGGAACTAAACTAAAAGAAGTGCAGGCCGACGAACCAATAGGCAAACTCTACGACGGCCGCATGCTCCGGCGCCTGGCCGCCTACCTTAAGCCCTACAAAGCCAGCGTGGCCCTGACCTTGTTGTTGGTCGGACTCAACGGACTATTCGACTCCCTGGGCCCCCTCCTTACCCGCTACGCCGTCGACCGCTACTTCACGCACGCCCCGCTAACCTCCCTCCCCATCGACCTGCCCTCGGACCCCTACACCGGCGTCGGCCTTCTTTCCATTGCCTACCTTTCCCTCGTAATTCTCGCGCTCCTCACTGAGTTCGGGATGAGCATCCTCATGAACCGCACCGGCCAGCGGGCCATGTTCGACCTTCGCCGTGACTTGATGGACAAGCTCCACCGCCTCGATATCGCCTACTTCGACAAGAATCCCGTGGGCCGCATCGTCACACGCGTCACCACCGATGTCGACACGCTCAATGAGATGTTCTCCTCCGGGTTCGTCGCAATCTTCGGCGACCTGCTGATGCTTCTCTGGCTGCTGGCGATTCTCTTCTACCTGAGCCCCGGCATGACGATGATCGTGCTGCTGGCGACGCCGCTGATCTTCGCCGCAACGATGCGATTCCGGTCGGAAGTGGCCGGCTCCAATCGCCGCATCCGCACCGCAGTCGCCCGCATCAACGCGTTCCTGCAGGAACACATCAATGGCATCTCCATCGTTCAGCTATTCAACCGCGAGGAGCGCAGCCGCCGCGACTTCGCCGCTATCAATCGCGAGCATACCGATGCCTATAAGGACTCGATTCACGCCTACGGCTGGTTCTATCCCGTTGTCGAATTCCTGAGCATGCTCGCGCTCGCCGGACTTCTGATCTACGGCGGGTTTCGCGTTCCGGGAGGCGACATCTCCATGGGCACGGTAGTCGCGTTCTTCCAGTACGCCCTGCGATTCTTTCGTCCCATCCAGGACTTAAGCGAAAAGTACAATGTTCTCCAAGCCGCCGCCGCGGCCGGGGAGCGAATCTTCCAACTCCTCGACACCAAGCCGTCCATCCAGGCCCCGGACAGTCCCAAATCCATTCCAGCCGACTGCACGATCGCCTTCGAGAACGTCTGGTTTGCTTACAACGAACAGGAGTGGGTGCTTCGCGACGTCAGCTTCGTCATCCGTCCCGGGGAAACGGTCGCTATCGTCGGCCACACCGGCGCGGGTAAAACCACGCTCACGAATCTCCTGCTGCGGTTTTACGATATTCAGCGCGGGCACATTCGGCTCGGAGGGATCGACATCCGCGAATTTCGTCCCGAAGATCTGCGCTCACTCTTCTGCATCGTGCTCCAGGACCCCTGGCTGTTCACCGGCAACATCCGGTCGAATATTACGCTCGGGACGGAAGGGCTTTCCGAAGAGCAGATCCGGCTCGCCGCTCGGCGAGTGAACTTACTCGATTTCATCGATTCGTTGCCGGCGGGCCTCGACGAGAAGGTCGCCGAACGCGGCGCCAACTTTTCTACCGGCCAGAAACAACTCATCAGCTTCGCCCGCGCCTTGGCCCACGAACCGCGGATCCTCATTCTCGATGAAGCCACCTCCAGCGTCGACACGGAGACGGAAATCCGCATTCGCGACGCGCAGCGCGAGCTTATGGCCGGCCGAACGGCCATCGTGATCGCCCACCGGCTGTCAACGATTCAGTCCGCGACCCGCATTATGGCTTTCCACAAAGGCCAACTGCAAGAATCGGGCACACACGCCGAACTCATCGCCCAGCGGGGCATCTATTGGCGGCTATACGAACTCCAATACGCCCTGAAAAACGAGGGAACGATTCCGATACCGGCATCGTCTGAATCGGCATGCGAGCCCTCGCCTTCCTAGCCGCCCTCACCGCGGGCGCCGAAACCGCCGAGGAAATCATGGCCAAGGTCGCCGCCAACATGGAGCGCGCTTCCGCCGAACGCCGCCAGTTCATCTACCAGCAGACGGTGCGGTCCCGCTTCATTCGAACGAATGGAAAGGTCGCCCGCCAGGAGACCCGGCAATATTCGGTCGTACCCACCGACGGCGCTACGGAGAAGAATCTCGATTCCCTGGATGGTGAGATTCATGACGGCAAGACCGTGCTGAAATACACCGATCCGAAAACGCGCGGCAAAGGCCTGGATATCGACGGCGAGTTGATAGACAACCTGACCAAGGACCTTGTGGACGAAAAAGACTCTCGCGACGGACTTCCGAAGGAACTCTTTCCGTTGGGCTCGGACGCCTTGCAAAAATATGATTTCAAGTTAGTCGATACCAAGGACTACAAAGGCCGCTCGACCCATCATTTGACGTTCCAGCCAAAGCCCGGCAGGGACGGGGCGTGGAAGGGCGATATTTATGTCGATGCCGCCGAATATCAGCCCGTGCAAATCGCTACCGATCTGAATTTTAAGATGCCGATGATCGTCCGCGTTGTGTTTGGAAGTAATATCCGGCAAACGGGCTTCGCCGTGACTTACCAGCGCGTGGCGGAAAATGTCTGGTTCCCGGTATCCTACGGGAGCGAGTTCCGGCTCGATTTACTGTTCGGGTACAAACGAGTGATCACCATGGCTCTCACCAGCTCGGGTTTTAAGCGGACCAGTTCCGATTCCAAGATTGAATTTGTCGCCCAGTGAGTAACGCGGCGATTTATCGGGGACGGTTCGCGCCCTCCCCTACCGGACCGTTGCACCTCGGTTCACTCGTCGCGGCCGCCGGGTCGTGGATCGATGCTCGTCGAAACGGCGGAAAATGGCTGGTTCGCATCGAAGATATCGACGAGCCACGAACTGTTCCCGGCGCGGATTCGCTGATCCTGAAGACCCTGGAAGCCTACGGGCTGGAATGGGACGAGGAAGTAGTTTGGCAAACGCGTCGCCACGCGCTCTACGCCGATGCCATCGAGAAATTGGGGGATAAGTGCTACCCGTGCGCTTGTTCACGGAAAGAGGCGGGTGATTTTTATCCGGGAACATGCCGCAACGGGATTCCGCCGGGAAAGTCCGCGCGCGCGATCCGGCTTCGCGTGCCCGACGAATTGGGGTTTTCCGATTTCATCCTCCGGCGCGCGGACGGGCTCTACGCCTATCAGTTAGCGGTCGTTGTCGACGATGAAGCTCAGGCAATCACCGACGTCGTTCGCGGCGCAGACTTGCTGGATTCCACGCCGCGTCAGAATTTCCTGCAAAAACAGCTAGCATTCGCCATTCCGCGCTACCTGCATTTGCCGGTTGTGACCAACGAAGCCGGCGAAAAGCTCAGCAAGCAAACGAAAGCGCCGCCAGTGGACCCAGCCGGCGATCCCGCCACGCTCCGCCAAGCTCTTGCCTTTCTAGGATTCCGGCCGCGATCGACCGGATCCTGCCGGGAATTGCTCGCGGCTACTCTTCAACAACTATGTTGACTAACTTGTTTTTGATCGAAACAATTCTCTTTATCATTTTACCGCCAATCCACTGCTGAATTTTTTCATCAGCGAGAGCCCGTTCTTCCAAAGTAGCCGTTGAAGTACCGAGGGCCACGGTGTCACGCGAACGAAGCTTTCCATTAACCTGGTAGGGAATTTCAACATTGTCTTGCTTCGCGAGTTCGGCGTTGAATTCCGGCCACGGCTGTTTGAAGACTGGCCCCTGGCGGCCCATCAGCTCCCACATTTCCTCGCAAACATAAGGGGTGAAGGGGGCGAGCAAAAGCACGACTTTTTCCAGCACTTCGCGGAGCGCGGGGCCGGTCAACTGGGCTTCGTTAGCGTATATCTCGTTGACCAGTTCCATGAACGCCGCGATGGACGTGTTGAAATGCCAGCGGCTTTCGAAATCGCTGGTGATTTTCTCGATAGTCTGATGGAGCTTGCGGAGGACTTTGCGGTCGGCTTCGCTGGGCTCGCCGCCGCTGTCGAGGCGGTCTATCGAGCGCGTGACAAACTTGAAAACACGGTTGATAAACCGGTAAGCGCCTTCGGCGCCGGAAGTAGTCCAATCCAGATCGCGCTCCGGAGGAGCGGCGAAAAGGCCGAATAGCCGGCCGGTATCGGCGCCAAATTGATCCATCATGTCGTCCGCGCTGACGACGTTGCCCTTGGACTTCGACATCTTCGCGCCATCCTTGATCACCATGCCCTGAGTGAACAGCCGCGCGGCGGGTTCACTGTTAGTAATCAGACCCAGATCGCGCATCATCTTGGTCCAGAATCGCGAATAGATCAAGTGAAGAATGGCGTGTTCGACGCCGCCGATGTACTGATCGATCGGAAACCAGTAGGCGATCTTTTGCGAGTCGAACGGCGCCTGGCTGTTGTGAGCGTCGCAGTAGCGGTAGAAGTACCAACTGGAATCGACGAAGGTATCCATCGTGTCGCACTCGCGCCGCGACGCGCCGCCGCATTTCGGGCACGGCACGTTCACGAATGATTCGCTGCCGGCGAGCGGGGATTGGCCTGTGCCGGTGAACTCGACGTTGGCGGGCAACAGGACCGGCAACTGGTCATCCGGGACCGGAACCACGTCGCATTGCGGGCAGTGGATCATTGGGATCGGCGTGCCCCAATACCGCTGCCGGGAGATGCCCCAGTCCTTAATGCGGAACGTGATGGCCGCTTCACCAAATCCATTGGCTTGCGCGAACTCCGCCATCCGCGTGCGGGCATCCTCGCTAGGGAGGCCGGACCACTGGCCGCTATTTTCCACAACGCCGGAGTCCCCGAATGCCTCTTGCGCCACTTCCGGCAGAACGCCGTCCACAGGCCGGATCACGGGCAAAATGGGAATGCCGTACTTGGTACAGAATTCGAAATCACGTTCATCATGGGCCGGAACGGCCATAATGGCACCGGTTCCGTAGCCGGTTAGAACAAAATTGGCGACCCAGACAGGTACGCGCTCGCCATTGAATGGATTGACGGCGTAGAGCCCGGTGAACAAGCCTTCCTTCTCGACATCGCCGGGACCCTGTGTAGCCCGCTTGTCGATCATCGCCTTCACTTCCGCCGCCTTATCGCCGATGACGTACTGCTTCACCAGATCGTGCTCCGGCGCAAGGATCACGCAGGTCGCGCCGAAAATAGTGTCGACGCGCGTCGTGAAAACCCGCACTTTTTCGCCGGTTTCCAGCGTGAAATCGACCTCCGCGCCTTCGCTGCGCCCGATCCAGTTGGTCTGCATGGCGAGCACGCGATCGGGCCAGCCGCCCTGCAGATTTCCGATGTCCTTCAGCAGCTCATCGGCGTACGCGGTGATCTTGATGAACCACTGCGTGAGTTCCTTTTGCACCACGGGAACGTCTTCGTGCCGCCAGCAGCAGCCGTCGATCACTTGCTCATTCGCAAGGACCGTCGCGCACTCGTTGCACCAGTTCAACAGGGCTTGCTTGCGATACGCCAGGCCCTTTTCGTACATCCGGATAAAGAACCACTGGTTCCACTTGTAGTATTCGGGTTCGCACGTCGAAACTTCGCGATCCCAATCGTAGGAGAAGCCCATGCGCCGGTGCTGGCGCTTCATCTGTTCGATGTTGAAGTTCGTCCATTCGCGCGGATGGCGGTTGTTCTTAATGGCCGCGTTTTCCGCGGGCAGACCGAAGGCATCCCAGCCCATGGGATGCAGCACATTGAAGCCGCGCATCCACTTATAACGGGCCAGCGCGTCGCCGATGGAGTAGTTGCGGACATGGCCAATGTGCAGCGCGCCCGAGGGATACGGAAGCATTTCCAGCACGTAGAATTTCTGCTTGGAGGAGTTCTCTTCCGGTGCGAAAAGCTTGGGGTCGGCCGCCCAGCGCTCGCTCCATTTCGATTCAATTTCCTGATGACTGTAAGCTTGTTCGGGCATGTTGGGTTATTTGATGAGGGACCAGAGGGCGTCAACGTTTCGCTGGTCGTCGCCTTCGTTATCGATGGGCGTTTCCAGGATAAAAGCCTTATCGCGCAGGGCGTGGGCGTTGAGAATTCGTCGAAATGCCTCTAATCCAATATAGCCTTCGCCGATATTGGCGTGCCGGTCCAGATGCGAGCCGAGGGCGCCTTTGGAGTCATTGCAGTGGAAGACGGGGACGTTCTCCAGGCCCAGTAGTTTGTCCGCCTCGGCAGTGAAAGATTTCAGGCCCTTCTCGGTTGTGATGTCGTAACCGGCGGCGTAGGAGTGGCAAGTATCGAGGCAGTAGCCGACAGGGAATTTGAGAAATTTGGCGGCGAGATCGGCGATAGCGCGAAGCTCGGCTAACTTACCCCCGAGGAGGCTGCCGTGGCCGGCGGTGTTTTCGAGCAGGATCGTGACGGAACCCGGTTCCAGATCCTTGGCGGCTTCAACGAGCCCTTCGGCGAAGCCGACGATTGCTGCTTCGGGGTGCTCGCAATCCCGGAACGAACCCGGGTGAACCACAACGTACTCGGCGCCAATGATGACCGCTCGTTCGAGTTCGCCGCGGAAGGCGGTGATGGATTTGGGGCGGTTGGTGGGGTCCGGCGAGCAGAGGTTGATGAGGTAGTTGGCGTGAATAACCAGAGGCCTGAGGTCGTATTGAGCGCGGAGTTCGGCCATCTTGGCGACAGCTTCCGGTTTCGGCGGGGCCGCGGCCCAGGTGCGTGGGCTGCCTGAGAAGATTTGAAAGCAATTGGCGCCGAGTTCGACCGCTTTGGTGGCGGCATTGTATAACGCGCCGCTGGTTGAAGTGTGGATGCCGATGCGGCGAGTCTTGGATTTAGCCATAAATGGCAGGATATCGCAGGGGGGCTAATCGATAAGGGATTTGAACATCACAAAGGCGTCAACGTAGCCGAGGGTCGGGTGGTGGAAAGCTTCTGGAAGTTGGCCAACGATTTGGAATCCGAGGCTTTCCCAAAGCCGGACTGCGCGAGTGTTGGTGCTGACGACAAAGTTGAACTGCATGGCGCGGAAGCCGTTTTCCCGGGCGTATTCGAGCGAATGAAGGCACATCGCACGAGCGATGCCCTTGCCGGAATGGGCGGCAGCAGTCATGTAACCGCAGTTGGCGACGTGTGCGCCGCCGCCCTTCTGATTGGCCCGGAGGAAGTAGGTACCGGCGATCTGTCCTTCGAATTCAGCAATGAATACTCGATGTCCTGCGGCAAACCAGTAGTCCAGTGCATCCTGTCGCGCCATGTCGCGAGGCACTGTGTAGGTCTCGCCCGCGCGAATGACGGGCTCAAGGATGGCCCAGATTCCGGGAGTGTCGGAGTGTTGAGCAGGGCGTACCGAGATCATGACGCCCCAGTATAATCGGCGCGCCGGTATCGAGGATAATGGGTTGGTTATCGTGTCCAATACCTCCAATCCAATGCTTCGACGGCTTACTTTGACGAACCTCCTGTCGTTTGGACCGGAGCCTGTGACGCTTGAGTTGGAGAACTTGAACGTATTGATTGGCCCCAATGGATCCGGTAAATCCAATTTCATTGAGGCCCTTTCGCTCTTGCGAGCGATGCCCGTATCGGGGCGCCACTCGGACCGTGATCTGGCAGGTGTAGTCCGGAGCGGCGGTGGTGTAACGGAATGGATCTGGAAGGGGGCTCCTCGAAATTCGGCTGCGGTTAAAGCGGTCGTGAGCGTTTCGGGCGGGCTGGATCCGTTAGAACACTCTTTGTCGTTCTACGAACAGGGGCAGCGGTTTCATACAACTGACGAGACCATTTTTCGCGAGGGTACAACGGAGCCGCTGTATTCCCGGTATCCCAAGGAGCCGAAGAAGGGTTTTGCGCCGGCACACATCGAATCGTCCGTCCTGGCCGAACGGAGAGATCCCGACTCGTATCCCGAGTACGCACTCTTGGCGGATTTCTATGAAGGCATTCGAATCTATCGCAATTGGACCTTCGGGCGAAATTCAAAGCTACGTGAACCGCAAAAGACGGATCTCCGAACGGACAGGTTGGAAGAAGACTTATCCAATCTGGGACCGGTGCTCAGTCGATTGCGGAAGGCGCCCAAAGCAAAAAACGAAATTCTCGAGCGGCTAAAGGTATTGTATCGGGACTTTTCCGACTATGACGTCAGCTTAGACGGTGGCTATGCTCAGGTCTACTTCACCGAGGGCGATTTCACGATTCCGGCAGTCCGGTTGTCAGATGGAACACTGCGGTATCTCTGTTTACTGGCAATACTTTGCGATCCCGCTCCCCCGCCGTTGATCTGCATCGAAGAGCCGGAACTCGGACTTCATCCGGACATTTTGCCGACCTTGGCAGACCTGCTAGCGGAGTTTTCGGAGCGAACGCAACTCATTGTGACAACCCACTCGGACATTCTTGTCGACGCGATGACAGCACGTCCGCAGGCAGTCGTCGTATGCGAAAAAGACCAAGGACGAACAAGGTTGAGCAGGTTAGATCCGAATGAATTAGCGGCCTGGCTCGATGAATTCCGGCTCGGTCAGTTGTGGATGCGCGGCCAATTGGGAGGTACGCGATGGTGAGAGCCCACATTTACATCGAAGGCGGAGCCACCGGGGCGGACTCAAGCGAACATAAGATTCGTTGTCGGGGAAATTTTGCCCGACTATTGGAGAACTGCGGTTTTGCCGGAAGGCTACCAAGATTGACGGCTTGTGGACCGCGTAGCGACGCGTTTAAAGCCTTTCAGACGGCCCTCAGCCGCGCGAAAGCGAACGACTTCGTGGCGATGTGGATTGACAGCGAGGATCCGATCGTTGATGTGGAGCAAACCTGGACGCACCTAAAGCAGCGGGACAATTGGGATCGGCCGCCCATTGCGACGGAGGAACATGTCTTGTTCATGTCGACCTGTATGGAGACGATGATCGTGGCGGATAGAAGCACAATGAAGTCACATTTCAAAACGAACCTCCAGGAATCCGCACTTCCGCCGCTTGAAAACCTGGAGCAGCGGAATCGTCACGATGTTCAGGATCGATTGATCCGAGCTACTCGCGACTGTTCTAATCCGTATGAGAAGGGAAAGCGATCCTTCGAGATTATTGGTAAGTTGAATCCTGACACACTGCAAGAACTTCTGCCCAGTTTTAGGAGAACTCGGAGAATACTGAGTAAGAATTTATGACACGAAGTCTCTTGTGCTTCTTAGTAGTCGGTGCAGCGGCGGCTGCCCAGCCCGCCGGGTTTAATTACGACGAGACGAAGGTGCCGCAGTACAAGCTACCGGATCCTCTGGTGATGGCCAACGGCGCACCGGTGAAAGATGCCGAGACGTGGCGGAAACAACGGCGTCCGGAGATTTTGGCGATGTTCGCCGAACAGGTCTACGGCCATACGCCCAAGCAGCGCATCAAGCTGCGAACGGAGCTACTGGAAATCAACAAAACAGCGCACGGCGGTCTGGCGACGCGCAAACAGATTCGCGTCTGGTTCGGCCCCGCTGCCGATGCTCCCTCGATGGATTTGCTCATCTACTTGCCGAATGGCGTGAAAGGAAAGGTGCCCGCCTTTATCGGCTTGAATTTCGGCGGCAATCACACCGTTCAGCCGGATTCGGAAATCGTAGTTACTAAAAGCTGGGTGAATTCGAAAGCCAATAACTTTCAGGCCAGTGAGAAAGACCGCGGCGCTGGAGCGAGCCGCTGGCCGGTCGATATGATCCTGAAGCGGGGTTACGCCGTCATCACCGCATACTACGGCGATATCGATCCCGACTTCGACGATGGGTTTAAGAATGGCGTTCAACCGCTGTTCTATAAGCCGGGCCAGACGAAACCCGAGCCCAACGAGTGGGGCTCGCTGGGTGCGTGGGCCTGGGGCATGAGCCGCGCGATGGATGTGCTGGAGAAGGAAAAAGAGATAGATTTTCAGAAGATTGTGCTGCACGGCCATTCGCGGTTGGGCAAGGCGGCGCTGTGGGCCGGCGCACAGGATGAGCGGTTCGCCATTGTGATTTCCAATGACTCCGGGGAGGGCGGCGCGGCACTGGCCCGTCGTAAGTTCGGAGAGACTACGGCCCGGATCAACACATCTTTCCCGCATTGGTTCGACAGCAATTTCAAGCAGTACAACGATAAGGAAGACACGCTTCCCTTGGACCAGCACATGCTTTTGGCGCTGATCGCGCCGCGCCCGCTCTATGTGGATTCCGCGCTCGACGATGCCTGGGCCGACCCGAAGGGCGAGTTCCTGGGCGCGCTGGGTGCCGATCCCGTCTATCGGTTGCTGGGAATGCCGGGGCTGCTGGTCAAAGAGCATCCGCCAGTGGAGAAGCCATCCCTGGGAGGCACCATTGGCTATCACATCCGCACCGGAAAACACGACGTGACCGACTACGACTGGACACAGTGGATGAACTTCGCCGACCGCCATTTCAAGCGAACGGGCAACTAAGTTATTTCTTCTTTTTGCCCGTGTCGGGACGGTTGTCCTTAACGAAACCATCGCGATTCGGCATTTTCACTTTCGGCAGCGTCTGCGCGTTCATCTCGTCCCTCTCGCCGATGATGCCGTTTAAATACAAGATCAAGGCCGTGACAGCATAGGTCTGGTTCGCGTCCAACAGCCCCGGGTTATCGAAAGGCATGGCGCGATGAACGTAGTCATAAATCGTCGTCGCGTAAGGCCAGAAACTGCCCACGGTTTTGAGCGGCTTGGCTGATTTCAACGAACCCTTGCCGCCGGCCAGCGGCCCCTCTTCGTCCCCTTGCCCTTGCGCGCCATGGCAGCGGGCGCAGCGGCGGCTATAAATATCGCGGCCCTCGGCGGCGGTCCCTTTACCCGGTGGCAGGCCGGTTCCATCGGGAGCCATGAACTGGTCGGTGGACTTTATCTCCTCGGCGGTAGCAGGCCGGCCGACGTGGTATTTCTGGCCGTAAATCGTGAATGCAATCAACGTGGCGAGCAAAAACTTACGCATTCTTCACGCTCCCGTCCGCGTTGATCTTCCAAGCCTTCAAGCCGTTGTAGTGATAGTTGGAATTCATGCCGCGCGCTTCGGTCAACTCGTCTCGCGTGGGCTGCATGTAGCCGCTGGAATCGACCGCGCGCGCCATGATTTCGGTATCCTTGCCGTCCCACATCCAGGGCAGCCGGAACCGCGTGAACGCCTTTGGAAGGCGGGGCTCCTGCAGTGTAGCCTTCTGCCAGGTCTTGCCGCCGTCGGTTGAGATGTCGACGCGGTCAATGGTCCCGCGGCCGCTCCAGGCCAGGCCGCGAATCTCCTGGAAGCCCGGGCCGGTTAGTTTCTGTCCGCCGCTAGGGGAAGTGATAACGCTCTTGGCATCCATCAGAAAAGTGAACTGGCGGGAAGTGCCGTCAGCCAGTAAATCCGTATATTTCGACGTCTCGTCCTTGGTCTGATTCGGCTGATCAACAACTTTGATCTGCCGCAGCCATTTGACGTTGACGTTGCCCTCATAGCCCGGCACCACTAGGCGCAACGGGTAGCCCTGCTCGGGGCGAATGGCTTCGCCGTTCTGCGCGTAAGCGACCAGGCAATCGTCCAACGCCTTTTCGATGGGCAGGCTGCGGCTCATCTTGCAAGCGTCAGCGCCTTCGGCCACCATCCACTTCCCTTCCTTCTTCAAGCCGGCTTCTTCGAGCAGGATTTTCAACGGTACGCCGGTCCATTCGCTACAACTGGCGAGTCCGAAACTTGCGGCGGCGCTGGGCCCGCCGGGCGCTTTCCATTCGCCGCCGGAGTTGCCTGCGCACTCGACAAAGTAGATGTGGGATGCCGACGGGAGTCGCTTTAGATCGGCGACGGTGAAGACCAGTGGTCGCTCCACTAATCCGTGAAGCAGCAAAGTGTGTTTGGCAGGATCGAGGTCCGGCACACCGGCATGGTGGCGTTCGAAGTGTAGGGACGAGGGGGTAATGATCCCCTCGGTCTCGGCCAGGGGCGTACGCGTGGAGCCGATCTGCGGCCGCTTAAGATCCGGGACGGCCCGCTTGGCTGTTTCAAACTGTGACCGTTCGCCATAGGCACGAATGGGCTTGCCCAAGGCGCTGGGCAGTTTTTCCTCTTCGGTCGTGGCAACGGGCTGCGGACTGCAACCAGCCAGGGCGGCAATACCGGAGAGTTGCAGGAAACTACGGCGTGGCTTTTTCACGGGTCGATTGTACCCTACTTCGTTTTCCCGAAGTAAATATCGACATAGTCGGCGGCTTCGTCACAGGGGTTCTGCTGCTCGCGCATACGCCAGAATTGACGGGCGCCGCTGATGCGGAATAGAAACGTCCCGTCGCGGACACACGGGTTGCCCTGGTTGATGTAGCTGACGCGAGTGACGATTTTCCCTCTGAAACTGAAGTCTTTCGCGTTGATCGCGGTTACTTCGCCGTCGATCGTCAGGCGATTGTTGTCCTTACCCTTCTGCTCGCCTTTGACTCTGTAGGTCCCGTTGGTATCGGTAATCGTGACCGTACCTTTGGAGGAGTCGAAGGTCACCCATTGCAGCGTCAACGGATGGGTGCCAAGGAGTCTCGCGGCCGCGGGCTTGTCATTGATGACGGTCTGGGCGACCGCCGAAAGGCAGAAAATGATTGGGAGCAGAAAGCGCATGTTCTATGGGGCCTTTACTTGGCGAGCGTCAATAAAGCGGCGATCGAAGAAGTAGAAAAAGCCGTCTTCGGCGCCAATTAAGAGGTCAAGTTTGCCGTCGCCATTCCAATCGGCGGCGTTGGGCGTGGGGTTATGTCCGGCCAACGGGGCTCGGGCAACCAGGCCGCGCTGGGCCATTACCGGCCGTTCGATGGTGCCCCTGTTTTCGTACCAGAGGGGGCCTTGATCGGAGTCGGTGAGGAGGTCGAGATCGCCATCGCCGTCCCAGTCGACAAGGTCCACTTTGCGGCGGCCGCTCGAGCCGGCGCGGCCGTTGGCGAGGTTTAAGAATCGGCCGGATTCGGTCACGAAGATCCTCTCCGGAGCTCCGAGCACCAATTCCCCGTTTCGTTTCGCGCGGCGGAAGAGGCACAAATAGCCTTGATGATTGAGCATCACCAGGTCCGGCAGTCCATCCCGATCCCAATCGACCACTTCCGGCGTCGTGCGCCACTGTGTAAGCAACTGCATTCCCTGCGGCTCCCACCACACCCACTCCGGCTTGGGAGCGGGGCCATTCCATTCCACTTCGATGTTGCGCGCCGGCTCCAACTCCTGGATGTTCCCAGTTCCGCGATACCAGACCACTTCGCCCCAAATGTCATTGACCAGCAGATCGAGCTTGCCATCCATGTCCCAATCGGCGACGGTGGGATTCGCATAGCCCCACTTCGCCTCCGCCGGGCCCTGGACCGATTTATTCTTTCCGGCCACGCGCCGAATAGGCTTGCCCGAAGCGCGCAGATAGCCGCGCGCGGTGAAGGCGGGGACTTCGCGAGAGCCAGTGTTTTCGAACCATTCGATATAACCGGCGGAGTTTCCGGCGACGAGGTCGAGTTTCCCGTCACCGTTCCAATCGGCCGCGACCGGCCGGGCGAGCGAACCGCTTTTGACGTAGGGATCGATTTGCTCGAGCTGTTTGGGCTCCGCCCATTTCGGTTCCTGCCCGAACGGGGCGAGGTTTTCGACGAAGGAGAGCGTGCCGCCTTCTTCCCCGATCAACAGCGAGGGACGGCCATCCTTGTGCCACTGGATAACGCGCGGCTGAATCATCTCCAGGTCGAGGCGGAAAGGCAAGACTTGCGACTTTTTCAGATCGTCCCGCTGGTGAAGAGTGACGTAATCGAGGAAACTGCCGATCAGCAGATCCGCCTTGCCCGTCGCTCTCCAGCGGAAGAGCTGCGGCACGGGCGAACCGTAGGAATCGATGTCGAGCTTGACCGGCTCCTCGTATTTAGGCGCTACGTTGGTGCCGCCATTGCGCCAGAAATAAACGAACCCGTGAAGGGGCCCGCGCAGCCATTCGCCCTTGCTGTTGAAGGCGTCGTCCCAGCCGTAATCGCGCCAGTCGCTGACGCCGTTCAGGAGATCGATCTTGCCGTCGCCGTCCCAGTCAACCGGCAGCCAGAGATCATCCCGTCCCACATGGTAGCTGCGCTTGAGATTGAACTGACGCCGCTCATTGAAGCCGTTACGGCGAATGTCGGAGAACCAGCGGCCCCCGGCGGAAGTGGCGTCGATTTTACCGTCGCCGTCGACGTCGCCGACCGCGAGGTCCTTGAGGGCCGGACCGAGCCAGGCGGCGCGGTCGAAGAGCGGTTCGGCCGTAGTGCCGATGTTACGGAAGAAGTATGTGCCATTGTAGGGGCGATCGGGCGAGGCGACGAGGAGATCGAGGTCGCCATCGCCATCCCAGTCGATGGCGGCCGGATGGGAATAGAGCCCCACAGCGAGCTTCCCGAGAACGCCAGCGCGCCCGAACGTGACGCGATCGCCGCTGCCGACCATTGCAGGAGCGGCCTGTCGTTCGGTTTCCCCCTGGCCAAACGCGTCCCATGTGACGACGTATTTACTAGCGCCGGAGGAGATGAAATGGAGGACGGCGGAAGGGCGGCGGTATTCAACTTTTACGGGAATCGGATTGCGGCTGTCCTCTTCGTAGAGCCGAACGGAGTCTACGGAAAAACCGCGAGCCGTTGGGATTTCAAGGCGAACAGGAAACCCGGCCGGGGAATCAACAGTGAGGGAATTCGATTGGCGGTTCTTGTCCGCGGCAATAACCGTGAGAGCGAAGAGCGACAGTAACAACAGACGCATTCCAACCAGGATACTGAGTAAGCGCTCAACGGTGGGCTAAGGAATCTCGCGAATCAAAAGATTGCGAAACCAGGCGTCCCCGCCATGGTGGGTGAGGACGATTGGGTATGCCTTCCGAGGGTTGAACTTGAGTTCATCGAGATTTGCGGGTTTGGGAACGTCGGGCCGCGGCTGAGCCTCCATGGCGGCACGAAGTTCGGGCGATTCGAGATCGGCATCGACCACTTTGACCCCGTTGATCCAATGCTCGACACGGCGGCCGTTAACGACGATTTTGGCGCGGTGCCATTGGCCAACAGGTGTGGGCGGGAGGCTCGTTGGCGCTTTGTAGAGATAGAGCGCGCCGGTGCCGTGGCTGGGGTCGAGTTTGGCGTCCGCAACGTTGGCATCGTCAATCAGTTGGAGTTCGAGGCCGAGGGCCTTCGGAACTTCGGGATCGATGTAGCCGACCAACGGATTGGGGCGCATGCCGAAGACCAGATACTTCACGCCGCTGTTGGCGCCCTTTGCGATTTTCCATTCGAATTGCAACTCAAAATTGCGGTAGTTCTTCGCCGTGCAGATATCGACGCGCGGCGCGGTGGGAATGGAGTGCAGCGCGCTGGCATCGATGTTCCAGGCGTGCGTTGGAAAAGTGGTTTTGCTCTGGGTTCGCCAGCCAGCCGTAGTGCGGCCGTCAAAGAGCGGCTCCCATTGAGCGGGTTGCGCGGCAAGCGTGAGCGAAAGGAGGAAGAGGCTACTTTTCATCGTAGCCGCGAAGCTTGCGCGCCCAGATGTTGCGGTAGCGGACGGGCTCATTGTGATCCTGGAGCATGAGGGGCTCTTCGGCGGCATGGGCCTTGAATGGCGCAACGACTCGGTGCGCCATTGGGGCGACGATCTTCTGATGATGATGGAGGAGGACGCCGTTGTGGATCACAGTGACGTAGGGATTCTTGACGAGCTTGTCGCCTTCAAATTTCGGGGCCTCGAAGAAGATGTCGTAGTAATTCCAGTCGCCGCGCTTTTTGATGGCGTTGACTAACGGCGACCATTGACCGTAAATAGCGCCGGCCTGGCCGTCGGCATAGGTAGGGTTTTCCCAGCTATCGAGAACCTGAATTTCGTAGCGGCTCATAAGGATGATGCCGCTGTTGCCGCGCATTTGCGAGTTGCCGAGAATCTCTTCCGGTGATGCCCACTCCACGTGGAGCTGCATGTCGCCGAATTTTTCCTTCGTGACGGCGTCGCCGGCGCCATTGGCCACTTGCATGTAGCCATTTTCCAGTTTCCACGTTCCTGCGGGCTGGCCGCGCTTGCCGTTAAAAGTCCATTGATCGAGGCTCTTGCCGTCGAGTAGAACGATGGCGTCCGAGGGCGGGTTCATGGGTAGCGCGCCGGGTGTTATTTGGCGCGGTGTAGGACGGCTGATGTCGTGGACTTTCCACTTTTGTTCGGGGATGAGCGGTGTGTCCGAGTAGCCCACCGGCTGATTCCACCGGCCGGCGTCTCCCTTTTTCTTTTGCGCCTGGCCCATGAGAACGACGGCGGCCACAGACACGATACCGAGAACCAAGAATTTCCGCTTCATAAAGCGCTTACTTTATCACGGAACCAATTTTAGAAGCACCGACTAAGATGGAAGAATACGCATGGAGAACATTGAAATCGCTCGCGTTCTTGCCGAGACTGCCGACCTGATGGAGATCGCCGCCGAGGATGGGTTTCGGATTCGCTCTTATCGAAATGCGGCGTCGGTAATTGAGGGGCATCCGGAACGCTTGGCGACGATTCTGCGGGACCCGGCGCGGAAGGTGACCGAGATTCCGGGAATCGGCAAAGGGATTGCCGGAGTGCTGGTGGATCTCGAAGAACGGGGATCGTTTGCCAAGCGCGACGAGCTGTTGGAGAAGTACCCGCCGACGGCGCTTGAGATGTTGCGCATTCAGGGGCTGGGGCCGAAGACGATTGCGTTGTTGATCGAGACGTTCCGCATTTCAACGTTGGACGATTTGAAACGGCTCGCCGAAGAGCAGAAGATCCGGACGCTGCCGCGGCTCGGCGCGAAGCTCGAAGAGAAAGTGCTGCGGGGGATTGAGCAGTACCGGAAATTGGCGGGGCGGTTTTTGTTGAACTTCGCGCAACAGACGGCCGATGAATTGTCGGCGTATTTGGGCGCCGTGGAAGGCGTATCGAAAGTGACGCCGGCGGGATCATTCCGGCGGGCGAAGGATACGGTGGGGGACCTGGACCTGCTGGTGACCGGGCCGGGCGCGGCGGCGGCGTTGGACCGGTTCGCGGCACATGGGAAGGTGCAGGAGTTGCTGGCCAAAGGTGAGAACAAGGCCAGTGCGCGATTTGGGATTGAAGGAATTCAAGTGGACGTGCGGGCGCTGCCTACCGAGCATTTCGGCGCGGCGCTTCAGTATTTCACCGGTTCGAAGGAGCACAACGTCGCGCTGCGGCAGCGGTCCTTGAAGATGGGCATGACGTTGAATGAATATGGCTTGTTCACGCTGGAAGGCAATACGCTGGTGGCGGCGGAGACGGAGGAAGAGATTTACGCCAAGCTGGGCTTGGCGTGGATTCCGCCAGAGATGCGGGAGAACCATGGCGAGATAGACGCGGCCGAGCGCGGATCGCTGCCGGTGCTATTGGAGTTGGCGGATATGCGCGGCGATCTGCACATGCATACGCGGGAATCCGATGGGCGGGCGACGCTGGAGGAGATGGCCGAAACCGCGCGTGGCCACGGGTACTCGTATATCGCCATTACCGACCATTCCAAGGCGCTCGCGATGGCTAATGGTCTCAACGAAGAGCGCACGATCGCCTTTGCCGAACGGGTGCGTGCGATGGATCAAGAGCCACTGGGCATTCGGGTGATGAGCGGGATTGAGTGCGACATTTTGAAGGATGGCCGGATGGATCTGGACAACGAGGCGCTGGGGCAGTTGGACCTGGTGATCGCCAGCGTCCACAGCTATATGAATCTCACGTCCGATGAAATGACGGACCGGTATCTGGCATGCCTGGAGAATCCGCATGTGAAGGTCATCGGGCATCCAACGGGGCGCGTGCTGCTGCATCGCGACGCCTTCGTTTATAACTTTGAACGCATCGCGGCCGAAGCGGCGGCGCGCGGCGTGGCGATGGAGATCAACGCCAGTCCCGAGCGGCTGGATCTGCATGCGGTGCTGATCCGGATTGCGAAATCGAAAGGCTGCCGGTTCACGATTTCCACGGACGCGCATCATCCGAAACACATGGGGAACATGCAGTACGGAGTGCGAATGGCCCGGCGGGGTTGGCTGACGCGCGGCGATGTGTTGAACACATTGCCCTATGACGAATTCAGGAGTGCATTGAGGAAATGAAGCTGATTAAGAGCGAAGAGCTGCTGCGGACGCCCATCTTCTGGGTGACGATGGATCAGGCCATCGATCCGGAAGGGTTTGAGATCAAACGGGCGATCATCCAGCATGGCGGGAGTTCGGTGGTGATGCCGATCGATGAGAAGGGGCGGGCGCTGCTGGCGCGGCAGTACAGGCTGCCGGCGCGGGATTATTTGTGGGAGATTCCAGCGGGGCGGATGGATCCGGGCGAGACGCCGCTGGCCGGTGCCAAGCGCGAATTGAAGGAAGAGACCGGTCTGACCGCGAAGAAGTGGACGAAGCTATTCGGACTCTACATGAGACCCGGATTCCTCGCCGAGAAGATGCACATTTATGTGGCCCAGGAGTTGAAACAGGGCAAGACGCAGTTCATGGACGATGAGCGGATTGAATCGAAATGGTTCACGCCGAAAGAAATGAACGAAATGATCAAGACTGGGAAGATCATCGACGGAAAGACCATTTCCGCGTGGCTGGCGTGGCGGACACTGTTCAAAGCAAAGTAGGATTGCAGAATGCGATTTTTATTGGGATTGGTTTGCGTTGGGCTTGGATTGGCGGCGGAGGTGCCGCCGGTGCTGGTGATTGGCGATTCGATTTCGATCGGTTATACGCCGGCGGTGACGACGATGCTCGCGGGCAAGGCGGATGTGAAGCACCACGAGGGGAACGCGGCGCATTCCGGCAACGGCGTCGCGAAACTCGATGAGTGGCTGGGCACGGAAAAGTGGCGGGTGATAACGTTCAACTTCGGGCTGCATGATTTGAAGATCATGGAGAATGGCAAGCACCAGGTGAGCGTCGCCGATTATGAGAAGAACCTGGAGACGATCGCGTCGCGACTGAAAAAGACCGGCGCGCGTCTGCTGTTTGTGACGACGACGCCAGTACCGGAGGGAAAGCTTAGTCCGATGCGAATTCCGGGCGATGAAGTGGTGTTCAATGAGGCGGCCTTGCGGGTGATGAAGAAGCACAAGATTCCCGTGGTGGATCTTTACGCGTTTGCGAAACCGCGGCTGGCGGAAATTCAGGGAACGGCTAACGTCCACTTCAAGAAGGAAGCTCAGGCGCTGCTGGCCGAAGTGGTGGCCAAGGCGATTGAGGAGCAGTTGAAGAAATAATGCTCACTTCCCTTCCCGGCACCGATTTGGAGGTTTCGCGGCTCTGCCTGGGGACCATGACGTTTGGTTCGCAGGTGGATGAAGCGGGGTCGCTGGCGATGGTGGATCTGGCGCTCGACGCCGGGATCAACTTTTTCGACACAGCGAATGTTTATAACGCCGGGCGGTCCGAGGAGATCATGGCGAAGGCGATGGAGGGGCGGCGCGGCAAGTTCGTGCTGGCGACGAAGGTGCGCGGAAAGATGGGCGATGCACCGGATGAGCAGGGGCTTTCGCGCGCGGCCATCTTGAAGCAATGCGAGGCGTCGCTGCGGCGCTTGCGAACGGACTATATCGACGTCTACTACATGCACATGCAGGATCATGCGGTGCCGATTGAGGAGTCGCTGGGGGCAATCGATGAACTGGTGAAGGCGGGCAAGGTGCGGTATCCGGCGGTGTCGAATTTCGGCGCGTGGCAGATTTTGGGGATGCAGCATCTGGCGGCGGAGAACGGTTGGACGCCGGTGCACATCTGCCAGCCGATGTATAACTTGCTGGCCCGGAATATCGAAGCGGAACTGTTCCCGATGGCGAAGAAACATGCGGTTTCCACGTTCGTTTACAATCCGCTCGCCGGGGGATTGTTGACGGGTAAACATGTCGCTGAGAAAGCCATTCCGGGCAGCCGGTTTGACGGGAACAAGATGTACCGGGACCGGTATTGGTTCGACGAGCAGTTTGAGGCGGTTACCGAGTTGTCGTTTGCGGCGGGCGCGGCACACCGGAGTTTAGTGAGCATTGCGCTGAATTGGATTCTGCATCACACGCCTGCGACCGGGCTGATTCTGGGCGCATCGCAAATGCGGCATTTGACGGCCAACATTGCCGCTTGCAAAGAAGGGCCATTGGACGAGGCGACATTGGGGGTTTGCGAGGCGGTATGGAAACGATTGCGAGGCGTGACGCCGGAATATATTCGATGACGCGGTTGTTGTTGCTGCTCGCTTGCGCGGCGGCCGTGAACGCGCAGTCCGTGGTGGTCAGCCAGGTATACGGCGGGGGTGGTAATACGGGGGCGGTCTGGCGAAACGATTTTGTCGAGTTGTTTAACCGGGGCTCGGAAGAGGTTTCGTTGAATGGCTGGAGCGTGCAGTACGCCTCGGCGACGGGCACGACCTGGCAGGTTGCGCCCATTGAGGGGACGATTGGTCCCGGGCAGTATTTCCTGGTTCAACTGGCGGCGGGCGCGGGCGGTACGCAATCCCTGCCGACGCCGGACGCGACAGGAACGCTGGCGTTGGGCGCTGCGGCGGGCAAGATTGCGCTCGTTCGAGACACGCAACGAGTGGATCTGGTTGGGTATGGGAGCACGGCGAATGAGTCCGAGACGGCACCGACGCGCGATCTTTCCAACACGACGGCGGCGATCCGGGCAGGCGGCGGGTGCATCGACACGGGGAATAATCAGGCCGATTTTGCGATTGGCGCGCCGGTGCCGCGGAACAAAGCTACCCAGCGCAATGACTGCCGCGCGACGCCTGAACCGGCGCTGCGACTGAGGATCAGTGAGATACAGGGGAGCGGAGATACTTCTCCTTATGCTGACAAACGCGTGGTGACGCGGGGTGTCGTTTACGCGCGGCGGACGAACGGGTTCTACATTCAGTCGGAGCCAGGAAGCGAAGATGGCGATGATGCCACGAGCGAAGGTGTGCTGGTATTCACGGGAAGCGCGCCGCCGGCGGAAGCGGCCGTTGGGAACGTGGTGGACGTAGAAGGCGTGGTGGTAGAGTTCAAACCGGCGTCCGATCCGGGTAGTCCGACATTGACCGAGTTGACGTCGCCGGGGGTTACGGTGTTGGGCACGAGTCAACTACGGCCTATTCCGGTCGCCCTGCGCGGTACGGATTGGGAACGCTGGGAGGGGATGCGCGTTAGCGCGATTGTTACCGCTGTCGGACCGACTGGCGGCGTGTTCAATGACGCGCGGGGAGATTCGACAACAAACGGGGTGTTCTTCGGAGTATTGGAGGGGCCCCGGCCATTCCGGCGGCCCGGCATAAATGGAGATGACACCACGGGGCGGCTACGCATTGACACTAGAGATATACCGATGGAAGCGATTCCAGGCGATCGTGTTAGCGTCACTGGGCCCTTGGATTATGGAGCGCGCACTTATACGTTGCTGACGGATGGGTGGTTGGCCTTCACCGGGAGCCGGACACCGCTGGCGGTTCCGGCAGCGGATGCGGCGGAGTTCACCGTTGCGACTCTAAATTTGCAGAGATTTTTTGATACGGCCACGGCGTTCCCGACAAGGGTGGCGAAGTTGAAGCTGTACATTCAGGACGTACTGCGGTCGCCCGATATTATTGCCGTGCAGGAAGTGGGAAGCATGGCGGCGCTGGATCGGCTGACGCTGGAGTTGCCCGAATACAGAGGATTCGTTGGCGCCACGAATGACATTTCGGGTATCGCGCCGGGCTTTTTGGTGAAGACGTCTACAGTGACTGCTATCACGGCGTCGTCGTACCCAGACAGTCAATTAGTGCATGACCGTCCACCGTACCGGCTGGATGTTCGGATCGGCGGTCAAAAGATGGTCTTTCTGTGCGTGCACATTCGGTCGCTGAACGATATTGAGGATGCGCGGGTGCAAGCGAAGAGGAAAGCGCAGGCGGAGTCGATCAACTCGATGGCGCGCGGCATTGCCGCCGAGGGTTTACCGTTCGCAATTCTTGGTGATTTCAACTCGTTTCCGTTCGACGATGGCTATTCGGACATGCTCGCGATGATTGGAGATGGGCTGAATCTGACGAGTATCAATCCGCTGCTGAAGAATGGCGACGACCACTCCTACGTCTTCAACGGCGCGACGCAGGCGCTGGATCACATTCTGGTGAGTCCGGCGATGCGGCAGTGGCTTACTCGGGCCGCTTATGCGGGCGCCAATTCGGACTTCCCGGAATCGGCGCGGGCGGTTGCAACGAGTCCGCTGCGCGTGTCCGATCATGACGCGGCCGTCGCGTGGTTTCGAACCGATCCCCTGCCCTTCACGGCGTTGAGCACGACCAATGCGGCCAGTCTCCTGACCGGGAGCATCGCACCATCGGAACTTCTGACGATCTTCGGCCGGGACCTTGCCGGGACACGGCTGACGATCGATGGACGCACGCCCACGATGATTCATCAGAGTACGAGTCAAGTCAGTTTTGTGGCGCCGTCCGATTTACGGACGACTGGAATGATCGAACTCGCCCTGGAGCGGAATGGGCTTCGGCTGCACAGGGTCCTGGTGCCTGTTGCGGCGTCGGCCCCCGGACTGTTCAACACGCAGCCGTCGGGCAGACGGGGCGGAGTGGTGGAACTTTGGGGGACGGGCGCGGGCAACGGACTGGAAACAACAGCTCAGGTTTGCGGCCGGCCAGCGGATGTTCTCTACAGCGGGCAGGCGCCCGGACTTGTAAGTGGAGCCTGGCAGATCAACGTACGAATTCCGGCGGATTGTCAGCCGGGATTGAGCACAGTGGAAGTAAGCGCAGGATCACGGACGAGCCAGCAGATTGGGATCACGATCCTGAATTAGTAACTGAAACCGGGTTATTTCGGGTATTGCCGGGTTCAAAGCTGGGTTATTCCCGGGATGATTTCCGTTTGTTTTCAACTACTTACTGGGTTGTTCCCAACACAGGCACCCCCCCCTTGGGATTTCTCCCCCGCAGGAAGGGAAAAGGGCCGAATCCGCGGTAGCAGACCTGACCCTTATGACACCATTGTAACATACCGCCAAGGCCGGAGCTTAGAATTCCAGCCGCAGAGAAACCTGACCAGTACGGCCGGATCCGAAGTCGACGCCGCGAGCGCTGGTTATACGGCCGAAGTTCGCGTTGGCGATGTCGAGCACGGGATCGCCGAGGTTCGTCCAGTTCGGCACGTTGGTGAAGCTGCCTTCGGCGCGGAGCGAAACACGTTCGGCGATCATGAACCGCTTGCTGAGAGCAGCGTTCAAGCCAAACGTTCCGGGACCGGTGACGATTCCGACGCCGGAGTTGCCGAAGCGGCCGATGGGAGCGGGGTCGCGGCCGGCAACGACGCCGACGGCACAGTTGAACTGGTCGGGGCCGACCGCACGGCCGGGGCATACGAACGCGTTGCGATCAACCCAACCGTCGCGGTTCGGTGAGTCCAACGCTCCATTGCCGACACGATCCGGACGCGAAGATCCGCGACTGGCGGCATTCGTGCCTGAAGGATCGCCACCGGCGAAGACCGGCGTGAGGAACGGGCCCGATTGCAGGGTGAGAATGCTGGAGATTTGCCAGCCGCCGAGCACCAGATCGGCCGCGCGGTTGGCGCCGCTCATGAACTTGCGATTCTTGCCGAAAGGGAGTTCGTAAACCATAGTGCTGACGAAGCGATGGCGCCGGGTGGCATAGACATCTCCGCGATCGGACCGGCGGTCCAGCGAATTGGTGAGGCGTCCGCCTCCGGTCTCCCCGGCGAAACCGCTGGGATTGGGGCCAGCGTTATCGGCCAGGTTCTTGGCCAGAGTGTAGGCGGTAGTGAAGCTGAACCCGTTGGAGAAACGGCGGTTCAATTCCACCTGCAGCGAGTTGTACTGGGCGTTGGCCCCGGCGTCTCGACTGAAGATCAGACCAAAGTTAGGGAAAGGCCGATCAAGACTTGTGCGCTGCGAGTAGAACCGTGTGGACGGCTGCATCTGATTGACGTCCGGGGCCCACGGAAGGTGCGTCGATTTGTTGCCGATGTAGGAGACGCGGAGACCCAGGTTTCTCGCCAGTTCCCGATCGACGGAGAATTGCCATTGGCTCATGTAAGGCGGTTTCAAGTCGATTTGGTTGGCGGTACGAAACTCGAATGTTCCCTGCGCGCCGGCGCGGACGCCGCTGCCGGGAACGCGGGTTTCCGGGAACATGAAGATGGGTTTGCCGTCGGCGCCGACGTTGTTAAAGTTGCGTACGTCGCTTTGTACGGTGCCTGTAAGGGAGAAGAAGATGGACCCGAGCAGGATCATGTTGTACATGCCGTAGCTGGAACGAATCGTAGTTTTGTCGTTCAAGCGATAGGCGAAGCCGAGACGGGGCAGAAATTGCGTCTTGTAAGTATTTCGCAGTGCCTCGGGCAGTCCCGCTTCCTGGGCGGTGACGATGGGAGTACAGGGCACGCCGCTGATTGCGGGCGCCGGGCAGGCGTTGAAGGAGAGCAACGCACCGGGGGCGAGAAACTCTTTTGCCTTCGGATCCGACATGATGACAACCTTGCCGGTGACGGGTACGGTGCGGTCAAAGTTGCCGATATTCAAGCCATTGTCGGCGTAACCGGGGTGAAGTTCGTAGCGCACGCCGATGTCCATGGTGAGTTTCTTGGAGATCCGCATGGTGTCCTGGAAGTAGGTTTTATAGTGCGTGGCGCGGCCATCGTTGTCCCGCGAGAGGACGGCGATGGAACTGGATGCCGGCACACCCAGAAGGAAATCGGCGAACGGATTCCGGGTGAAGTTGCCCGTGAAATTGTAGTCGCCGTAATTGTTTCCGGTCGTGAAGCCGAGGGCTGATTGGCCGACGAGGCGGCGGACGTCAACACCCATTTTTAAGGTGTGACGGCCCTTGATCCAGGTGACGTTATCGATGAACTGAAAGTTGGATGAAACGCTGAATCCTGGACGGCCTTTAGAGACGGCGGTGTAATTGGTGATGTTAAAGGCGGGCAGGCCGTTGAAGAAGATGTCCTTTTGAATGTCCTTCAAATTGAGACTGTTGGTAAACTCGCGGCCAGGGTAATTGAAAATCGTCGCGCTGTCGGAGTAAACGGCGCCGAATCGGAATTCGTTCAAGAGTGTCGGCCGAACCGTCCATGTCCATGAGGCCGCGCCCTGATAGAACTTGTTGGCCGAGGTGTCGCTGGGAAGCAGGAGATTGTTGGCACCGAGCGCCGGGGCGTTTTTCGTTGTGAAGCGGGCGAACATCGAGTGCTGGCTGTTGAAGTTGTGATCGACGCGCGAATCGTACTGGTCGGATTCGGCGTTTGTCGCAACATTGTTCCTGTAGTTGCCCGTCGTGAAGCGCTCCGTCGTGCCGAAATTGATGGCGGGATAGAACTCATTCATCACAGTTTTGGAGGTCGCATTAATCCGATTGGCGGGGATGATGTTGCCAGGGAACGGCTGTCCGGAGAATGGGTCGAGCAGCGGCTGCGGGAGATTTTCGCGACTGAAGTCTCCGTTTCTCACGAATGAGGTCGGCACCGTGTTTTGAATTGCGGACTGGCGGGGATACCGCATGGATTCCCAAGTGAAGTAGAAAAACGTCCTGTTCTTGCCGTTGTAGAGTTTCGGCAGAACGATTGGCCCGCCGATGGTGCCCCCGTAGGTGTTGCCGATTTTGAAGGGCAATGCGGTCTGGCCGTAGGCGCGGGCATCAAACGCTTTGTTCTGGTGGTACCAGAAGGCCGCGCCGTGATAGTCATTGGTACCGCTTTTCGAGGTGACGGTAATGTCGCCGGGCTGGCCAAACTCGGCGGTGTTGCCGACGCCCTGCACACGGATTTCGCCGATTGACTCGACAGAGAGAAACTGATCGCGGTTGGCACTATTGCCGGTCAATTGGGTGATGGCGATACCGTCAACGCTGGTCTCCGATTGCGCCGGGAGTCCGCCCTGAATGGAGAAACCGCCGCCATTATCGGCCTGAACGCCGGGCAAGGCCTGGATCATCATGTAGGGGCTCGTGCTGCCCGATCCGCGGATGTTAGATGGAAGATTGAGAACTTTTTCGGGCGTGAGACTGGATGAGATGGCGGGGTTGTCCGTGGCGATGACGCCCGCGTTAGTAGATACTTCGACTACTTGCGTCACATCGCCGATTTGCAACGCCGCGTCGACGCGAAGCGTCTGGCGGGCAACGAGAGTGAGACCACTGGCATTGAATGCACGGAAACCGGGGGCGTTCACGGTTACGGTGTAGGGCCCTGCTTTCACATTTTGAAACTCATAATTGCCGTTGCTGTCGGAGACCACTTCGCGGGTAGAGTTCTCCGCCGTATTTGTGAGGCGGACACGGGCTTCACGAATTACGGCGCCCGAGCCGTCCTTGACTTCTCCCAGCACTACGCCAAATGTGGACTGCGCATTAGAAACCGCAGAAAACATTAAGAAAACTGTACTAATTCCAAATAGTCGAGACATATGTGAACTCAGGCTAGCACGCCCACGTTTCCCTGTCATTACACGCCGGACACACGGTGAACCATGTTGACCAGCTTGCGATAGCTCACCTCTTGCGGCGTGGGAAAACTGAGCCATTCGCCGTCGCGCCAGGAGGAGTAGAACCAGCGCGCCAGTAAGGCCAGATGCTCGGCGCGTTCGGATTGGCCGATTGGGCGCGGTTGCAAAGCGTGCACGATCTCCCGCAGGCGGCGATCGAGTGATATGGGTTTGCCGTCGGCTGCCTCCTGCAACGGGAAGGCTATCGGGGAAAGCCAAGCTCCGTCGAGCAGAAAGAGTAGGGTCACTTCGGCGGGCTGCGGGGATTTGAGAACCGCGACACCGTTCATCGTGGCGGCGCCCGTGGCGAGTTCATCGCGAAGGCGCCAGACACTCTGGATCTTCTCCAGGCGCCGGTGCTGGCGCGCCGCTTCTTCGAATTCCATGTCGGCGCTGAAGCGGTCCCGCATCCGCTCGACGGTTTCGGTGAGCGAGCGGCCCTCGGTGGCGAGGAAAGTCACCAAGCGATCGACTTCGCTGGCATATTCATCCGGTGTGACCGCCGCCTGGCAGGGCCGCAAACATTGGCCCATTTCGCCGTAGATGCAGCCGGGATGCTCAGGTGACGGGTCCAGATCCTCCTGGCACCGGCGCACTTGAAAGAGGTCAAGTGCGGCTTTTTCGAACTCTTCCGCGGAGGCTCGAGAACGGAACGGTCCGAATCCGGGACCGCGTCCGGAGGCGCGAGTGGTGACCTGCGTGCGCGGAAACTCGTTGCGGGTCAGCAGCCGCATGTACGAAGGCATGCGGAGGTTACAAAGCTTCAAGTAATTATCCGGAAAGTACTGGCGGGCGAGTTCGTAGAAAACCAGGGCGGATTCCAGACGGGAGGCCGATGGCCAGTAGTCGAGGCGTTCGACGAGACCGCGCAGATTGAGGGCGGCTCGCCGCTTGTCGTCCGCTTTCAGAAGCCGGCGGACGCGACGGCCGAGAAGCGCGGTTTTCGAGAGATATGGCTGCCCACCGGTTGCCGTGAGAAGAAAGACCGCCGGGATGTCGGGCAGCGTCGCGAGTAGGGCGTCGAGGTCCGGACCGGGCGCGGGCAGCGGTACGGCAATGGGCTCAGCGGCCATAGATGGCGTAATATTCGCGCTCGCTGAGCGGAGGGACGTCTTTCATCGCGATGTTTTCGGCGACGTGAGCCGGGTTGCTCATGCCGACGAGGGAGACGGCGATCCCGGGCGTGGAGCGCGAGAATTGAATCGACCGCTGCGCGTCGGTAGTAAGTCCGGGAAAGCTGGCGACAAGTTTCTCCGGGAGTCCCTTTGTGAGCCGTCCCTGATAGACGGTGGCGCTGCCGACAACGGTTATCCCGAGTTCCGCGGCGGCCTGCAGCAACGACGTTCCGCCGTCCTGTTGCCGCTTATTGAACGCCTCCAGCATGGCGAGGTTAAAGGGCAGTTGCACGAACCGGAAGCGATGGCCGGGACCGGCGATTTCGCGAGCAATGGAAACGAGGCGATGCAGGCTGACGACGTTGGTCTCAGCACGAAAGGCATCCCAAGTGGCAACGCCATAGAAGCGCAGCCAGCCGCGCGCGGCCATGGCTTCGCATCTTTCGAACGCGGCGCGGATCTGTTGGTAGAAGTCCGGTTCGGCGAGTTGCGTCTCCGGGTTGTGGAGATAGAAGATATCGACTTGCGCGATGCCGAGGTTGGCGAGGCTGGCGAGCAGATTCTGTTCGAGGAACTCCGGGGCCAGGCTGTGACCGCGGCGGTCCACGAAATAGCCAGCCTTGGTGCACAGCACAAGTTCATCGCGATTTCGGCCGGCGATGGCGCGGCCGATAACGCGTTCAGAACGCTCGCCGCGATAGTTGCGCGATGTGTCGATAACGTTGATCCCGGCATCGATGGCGGCGGTAATGGCGGATTCGTAACTTGCGTCCGTGGCCGCGTCTGCAGCGCCGAGATAGGTCCCGATGCCAAGCGAGCTCAGCCGCATACCCTGCGCCAGCCGGTAAAACTGATTTCCCATTGGCTATTCGATGAAACCGGCGCTGCGAAGGGTGGCTTCGGGCTCCTGGGCGTCAAAACGCTGCAAGCCGCCCTTCATCCGGCCGTGTTCGAGCATGACGCCGTAGGGCGGATCGCCGAAGGGAAAGATCGCCTTTAATGAGGCGTGATCGGGCGAATTTTGGCCCTTCAACCCGGTGGAATCCATGAAGTATTGAGCAAACTGGGGAACGCGGGTTGCGAGGCCGATGACTTTGACATCCTTCCAAACATGTTTGGACATGCGCTTGGCCGCGTCGTTACAGTGGGAGCATTCGGGGTCGTAGAAGTAGAGCAGAATCTTGCCCTGCTGCAGCGAGAAGGGCTTGCCTTCCACGGTGATGCTATCCGGCGCCTTAGTGCCCGATTGACGCGACTCGGTGATGCCATATGCGGCCCCGGCGAACACCACGATGGACGCAAGAATGAGCGCGGCGCCTTTGAATCCACCGCTTTGATGAGTCCACCAGCCGGCCAGGCCAGCCATGGCAATCATTGCGCCATCGGTCCAGAAAAACGCCGGGCCGACGGCGCGTTTCAGCCAAGGGAAGCAGGTGCAATCCATCCCTTGCAGCGCATTGTAGTTCCAGCCGATGTAGACCATGAAGGCCACCAACAGCCCGGAGCACAGCAGGGCGCCCCAGCGGCGGTAGCGTGGAACCAGCAGCAGCAACCCACCGAAAATCTCAGCAATTCCGAAGAATACGGCGGTGAAGATGCTTAGGCCGGGCGGGACTAACATTTGGGCCATGCGCGTGGAGGCGCCCAAGTGATCTGTCAACTTCCAGAGTCCGGCTCCGATGAAGAAAACGCCGACCAGCACGGCGCAGATCCAAGCAATTGCATTCTGCCACATGGGCAGTTCCACAAACGAAGGCCCAGGAGAGGCCTGTGCCATACTGTCATCCATGGTTCCCATTCTAGCGATGCTTTGGATGGCTATGGCGGGGGAGCCGGCCGATCTGGTGATCCAAAACGCCACGATTTACACCGCCAATCCAGCCCAACCAAGGGCCAAAGCGATGGCGATTCGTAACGGTCGAATCGTTGCCATTGGCGACGACGTTCGCGCGAACATTGGCCCGAAGACGCAGGTGATGGACCTGAAGGGCGCGGCGGTGATCCCCGGGCTGATCGATAGCCATGTGCACATGGCGGGGCTGGGGCAACTGCTGGAGACGGCGGATTTGCGGCATGTAAAGACGGTGGCCGAAGTGGCGGAGATGGTTCGCCAGCGGGCGGCGAAGCTTCCGAAGGGCGCTTGGGTCCGGGCCCGGAACTGGGACCAGACGAACTGGGGCGGTGAATTCCCACTGCATAATGCTTTGACGGAAGCGGCGCCGGAACATCCCGTTTTTTTGACCCGGGTCGATGGGCATGCCGGGTGGGTGAATCGCAAGGCGATGGAGATTGCCGGTATCGACGATGCGACGCCGGATCCGATGGGCGGCAAAATCATCCGCGATTCGGCCGGGCATGCGACGGGCGTGCTGATTGACCGGGCGCAGGGGTTAGTGGGATCGAAAATTCCCGGCGCCAGCGACGATGAAGTGATGGCGCGGCTTCGCGCAGCGGCACGGGAATGCGCACGACTGGGATTGACGAGTGTCCACGATGCGGGCGTCGGCGAGCAGGAGTTGCGGGCCTACCGGAAACTGCTGGCGGCGGGGCAGTTGCCGGTGCGAATTTACGCGATGATCGGCGGGGAAGGGCGAATGTGGACGCGCTTCCTGGAGACCGGACCGGAGATTAACGAACGGCTGACGGTCAGGAGTATCAAGCTGATGGCCGACGGTGCGATGGGTTCGCGCGGAGCGGCGTTTTGGCAACCTTATGCGGACGATCCGGGGAACACGGGTTTGATGATTCTGAAACAGGAGACCGTGGAGCGGGTGGCTCGCCAGGCCGTGGAGAAGGGTTTTCAAGTTAACACTCACGCGATTGGGGACCGGGCCAACCGCATGGTGCTTGATGCCTATGGGAAAGTGCTGGAGGGCGATAACAAGAAGCGTTTCCGGATTGAACATGCACAGGCAATTGCGCTGCCGGACTTTGCGTTGTTCAAGAAGTATGGCGTGATCGCTTCCATGCAGTCGACACATGCGACGTCGGACATGCGATGGGCGCTGGCGCGGCTGGGGCCGGACCGGATCGCCGGCGCTTATGCGCAGAAGCGGATGTTGAATTCGGGCGTGGTGGTGGCCAACGGCAGCGATTTTCCGGTGGAAGAGCCGAACCCGCTGATGGGCTTTTATGCAGCGGTCAGCCGTCAGGATGCCACAGGGCAGCCCACGGGCGGATGGCGGCCGGAAGAGCGGTTCACGCGCGATGAGGCGCTGCGAAGCTGGACCTGGGCGGGCGCTTACGCGGCGTTTGAAGAGGATTGGAAAGGCACACTGGAAATGAACAAGGTGGCCGACTTCCTGGTTCTTTCCGGGGACATCATGACGCTGCCTATTGCGGAGTTGCCAAAGGTGAAAGTGCAGATGACTTTCGTTGCGGGCCATACGGTGTCGAGCGATCGATGAGGTTGTTGCTATTGGGATCGTTGGCGTGCGTTTCGGCGATTGGGGAGCCATCCCGAGCGGTGCTGTTGCAGGAATTGGTGCGACTGGACGCGATGGAGCGCAAGACCGTCGTTATGTTCCCGCTGGCGCAGCAGGATGCGCTGTTGGAGATCAAGTTTTCCTCCAAACGCGGGGGCGAAGGCGTGCGGTTGGCGGTTTATGCGGACTCGTCCAACGTTCCGGTTGCAAGCACGGCGTATGAGCTCACCGGCGAGTTGCGAACGCCCTTGACCCGCGAGGGACAATACCGTGTAGAAATCGAAAATCAACGGCAACGGCTGGGACATGCGCTAGTGGACCTGGATGTTTCGCTGGTCTTCGGCGTGCGTCCGCCCACGGCGGCGGCGGCGTCCGCGCTAACACTGGAGCCGCAGCGACGGCTGTATACGTTAATTGTGAGCTGGTCGTTGTTCGCCATTATTGTGGCGTATTCGGCTATTCGGCTGACCCCGCCGATTCTGGAAAGATGGCGGGGGGAACGGTAATGGAAATCCGCGCGTATACGCTTGCGGACCGGGACGCTTGCCTGGAGGTATTTGATTCCAACGCCGAGCAATTGACCGGGCGCGAAGAGTTTGCCGCCTTTCTTTCGGATCCGGGCGCTTTCTACGTCGCCGAGCACGACGGGCGGATTGTGGGCTGCGGCGGCTTTGCGGTGCAGGGGGCAACCGCGCGCCTGCATTGGGGCATAGTGCACCGGAGCGTGCAGCGGCAGGGGCTGGGGCGGTTTCTACTCTTTCATCGTTTGCGGGAGATTACTCGCAATGGCGCTGTGCAGATTGTCGGCTTGACCTCGCCGCGGGCGGTGGTGGGGTTCTTCGTGAGCCAGGGATTCCGCGAAGAGGTTGGCGATGAACACTCGGCGGAAATGATCAAGCGGCTCACGGTCTGCGCATAGGGCTATTCGTGGGGTCGATTTGAAACCGGCATTTGCTATCATCGGGGCGAAAAGTGGAGTGCCTAACAATGGTTAGAACCGTTAACTTAAATACGGAAATCCCACCGAACCGAGAACTGCACATCGTCCTGCCGACAGATTTTCCTGTAGGGCCCGCGGAGATTGTGCTGGTCGTGTCGTCCACCCAACCCCAAACATCATCACTTCCAACGATCGGCAGCTTGGCTGACTCGGAGTTCATAGGAATGTGGAGGGGCCGCTCCGACATCGTGGATGGCGTCACATTCGCACGCAATTTGCGTGCTGAAGGCTGGAAACGCTCCTCCTGATGATTCTTGATTGACACTGACTCTTTATTCGAGTCCCTTCGAGGTTCGGTGGAGGCCACGAGTTGGCTCGCGTCGATTCGGAGTGAAACCTTCGGCATACCCGGCGCGGCCGCAATGGAACTGCTCATGGGATGCCGAAACGAATTACAGCGAGTCCGGAGGTTTCTTTCCTCATTTATGGGGCGGGAGACGGGGATCGAACCTCGACCAACAGTTTGGAAATTCGTTGTGCTGTTGGACTGACCTCACCGGGGGGAGTTGTGGCGTTCTACGTCAGCCAGGGATTCCGCGAGGAAGTTGGCGATGAACACTCGGCGGAAATGATCAAGCGGCTCACGGTCTGCGCATAGGGCTATTCGTAGCGCAGCGCTTCTATTGGGTCGATTTCCGACGCTTTCATGGCCGGATAGATTCCGAATAGAACGCCAATCGAAACCGAGACGCCGAACGCGATGAGAACCGACGGCGTGGTGACGATCGTCTTCCATTCCGCGGCTTGGGCGATGACCCAGGAAATGAGGATTCCGCAGATTACGCCGAGCACTCCGCCGCCAACGGATATGAGAATCGACTCGATCAGGAACTGGCGGATGATGTCGCCCCGGCGCGCTCCGACGGCGCGGCGGATGCCAATTTCGCGCGTCCGTTCGAGTACCGTTGCCAGCACGATGTTCATGATGCCGATGCCGCCGACTAGCAGCGAAATGGCGGCGATGGCCACCATGACGTAAGTGAAAATGGTCTGCGTGCGTTTCTGCTGCGCCAGCAGCGCGGCCGGGATGGTGACGGTGAAGTCTTCCGCGCCGCGGTGGGTGGAGCCGAGGACCGCGGTGACCACTTTCGCAGCCGCCACGCTATCGGCATCCGGCTTCATGCGGACGTCGACGCCATCGAGTTCATCCTTCAAAAACCGGCTGGAATCCCAGAAGCGGTAACGGAAGGTGTTCGCCGGCACGAAGATGGCGTTGCCGCGATCGAGCGACTTTACGCCGAGCCCGCCGTCGCTCAATTGGTCTCCCAGCACGCCGACAACTTCCATCCACGTGTCGTTAACCTTTATGTGCCTGCCGACACCGGGCCCGAAGCCGATCATGGCCTGCTTTGCGGCCTGGCCCAGGACGCAGACCGCGCCGCTGGCTTCGTTGTCGCGATCGGTGAAGAACCGCCCTTCCTGCAACGCCAGGCTGTGAATCGCCGCGTAATTGGGACGAACGCCGTGAAGATCCGGGATGGTGCCCGACGGTTTAGGCAGCACGCGCGCCGGATGGAGGGAGCGGCGCTGCGAGATGGCCTCGAGGCCTTCGAGATTGGCTTCCAGCACACGAATATCGCGTTCGGTGAGACCCGGCGAGATACGCCGGCGCTGCTGCAATTCTTCCGGGCTGGTGGAATGCCGCGATTCGACCAGGATATTGCGCACACCGAGGCGTTCGATGAATTGCAGCGACTCCTCGCGAGCGCCGGCGCCAATGGAGAGCATTCCGATCACTGAGCCAACGCCGAATACGATGCCGAGCGCCGTCAGCAGGGTCCGCATCTTCTGCGCATAGAGGTTCTGAAAGGCGTCCTTGATGTCGCCGCCGATGTTGACGATTCTCATTTGGGGAGGGCTTTGGAAGCGCCACCGGCGGCGGACTTCGTGTCCTGATTCTGCAGCGGATTGGCCATGGAGATCACGTCGCCGTCTTTCAAGCCATCGATGATCACCTGGCTCTCGCCGCGCCGGATCATGGTCACATCCTTCGTGGTGAATCCGCCCGGCGATTGCAGGTAGACGAACTTGCGGCCATCGCTTTCATAGAGCGCCTGCGCGGGGATCCATAAAACATTCTTGGCCGTGTGCGTGGCGATGGTAATCCGCGCCGTCATGCCGGGACGCATGCCTGGGACTGTGCCCGTCACATTCAATTTGCATTCAAAACGCCGGTTCCAAGGGGAGCCCGTGGTGCCGCCCAAATTGGAAACGGTTCCGGTTAGCTTACCGCCGGGCAGGGCGACCAGTTCGATTGCCGCCTGCTGACCCAAGGCCAAATGTCCGCGGTCCTCCTCGCCGATCTGCGCCGTGGCCTCCCATGTAGCCATGTCGGGAATTTGGGCCACCGGCATACCGGGGCGAACGCCGTCGCCGACCTGCAACAACGGCAGTTGCATGCCCTGGTAGAAGAAGTTGCTGTTCTGGTTTCGATCCACGTTTACGTAGCCGGCCATGGGGGCGCGGAGAGTCATCATCTCAATGTTGCGGCGACCGGTGGCGGCCATCATCCGGGCCTTCTCGCGCGCAGCCAGTTGGATGGCGATTGAGGCAGTGGCCGCCTTCTTTCTGGACGGATAGTCCTTTTCGAGCTTTTGCAGCCTTTCACGGGCCGCGTCGCGCGTGATGTCATTTTGCTGGGCGGTGATGGGCGCCAACAGCGAATTGCGGGTACATTCGATTTCGGCGATCTTCAGGTCGCCGCGCGCCTTGATCAATTCGTAATTGAGTTCCTCTTCGCGGGCCTGCGACTCGAACTCCGACTGTTTAACCTGCAGTTCGGTTTCGGCGAGGTCCGCTTCGGCTTCGCGCAGTTTGTAGGTCTCCTCGGTCGTGTCGAACTCGGCGACGATTTCGTCCTTCTCCACCATTTCACCGGGGCGGCGCAGGGTAGTGAGAACCATCTCCCGGCTGCCCGTCATTGGCGCGACCAAGGTGCGGGATTTGCCGCCTTGTACGGAACCCTGCGCGGAAACATGGAAGGTCACATCGCCGCGCTTAACGCGAGTGACCGGTATTGTGACGGCCGATTGCGAGTGCAGTTCCGCGTAGACGTGGGAGCCGCCCCAGCCGGCCAGCGCCAGTACGCCCGCGAACACCAGCAAGCCGAAATACTGCCTTGTCATTTCGCCGCCTCTTTTTTCTTGCTGGCAGATTCATCAATCAGCGCGACGCGAACGCCAGCTTCGAGTCCGCGAACGGCGACCTCGTCCGGGTTGCGAGCGATGATTTCGATAGAGATGGGCCGCGTGCCCTCCGGCGTGACGGCCAGGACGAATGGCTTGCCGTCGCGGGAGTGGACGGCTCGGGCAGGAACGCTGATGGCGTCGGGGATGCGCTCGACGACGATATCGGCGCGGCCGTTCATGCCGGGGCGCAACCGGGGATCGATGGCGTCAAAATTGGCAAAGACGCGAAAACTACGGGATGGCGGCCATTCGAAGCTTTGCTCGGTCAAAGGCGAGATGCCTGCGACGGAACCCTTGAATGGCGTTTCCTGGAAAGGATCGAGATGCACACGGGCCACCTGCTTACCCTGGACGCGAGCGCGCTCAATTTCTTCGAGCTTCCCTTTGAAACGCAGGCTGGTGAGGTCCGGGATCTCCGCGACAGAACTGCCCGGCCAGACGTTGTCGCCGAGTTTGAAGGGCTTCGCGTTCATCCATCCTTGCGAGTAGTTCATGAGAATAATCAGCACGCCGTCAGAAGGCGAGGCTACTTCCATACGTGTGATACGGCGCTTGGTTAGCTCCACTTCGGCATTTGATTTATCGGATACGGTTTTTACTGAAGCGATCTTGGATCCGGCCGAGGCGCGGTTAAACTCGAGCGCCGCCTCTTGCACCTTCAGCTTGCTGCGCGCCAGTTCGAGGTCGATTTTGCTCTGCTCGGCCTGCATCTTGCTGACGATCTCCTGCTTGGAGACCTCGAGTTCGGCGCGGCGAACGGCGTGAGTTAGGGAGGCTAGTTCGAGCTTGTCCTGTTCTTCGGCGATCTGTGCGGCGGAAACGGCCTGTTGCAGGCTGGCTTCGGCCTGTTTGAGCGCGGCTTCCTTTTCCTGCAGTTGGCGCTTGGCGCCGCTGACATCGAACTTGAGGATGATCTCGCCTTTCTTCACCGGACCGCCTGGCGGCGCCGTCCAGATCAGTTGAAGGTTTGGTACGTTGAGCGGCGCGGTGACAAGGGTGGAGCGGTCGGCGATCAGTTCACCGCGGGAGGAGACCAGCACGAGGAACTCGCCGCGGCGGGAGATGGCTGTGGGTAAGGACGTGGTGGAGGCTGTCTTGGCGAAGCGGAAATAGGCCCAACCGCCGGAGGCGGCCAGGATTAGGAGGAGGAAAGCGAACAGGAGAGTTCCGCGTTTCATTTGGGTGAATCCTTGACGATTTCAAGCGACGCGGAGAGATCCGGGAGCAGACGCGGATCGCGGCCATCGATACGGAAGCGTGCGGAGAAGGTTCGAATGGGGGAGTCGAGGCCTGCGGTGGCGACGGGGCTTGCGGATTCGAGCCGTGCACCGAATGTCACGCCCGGATAGGCGTCCAAATACACACGCACGGCGGCGGCATTGGGCAGGAAGGCGACATCGGCTTCGCTGACGGTGCCTTCAACCACCATTTCGCCGGGGTCGAATATACGGAGAACTGGCTGGCCGGGCGAGAGCATGTCTCCTTCCTGCGGCGGGCCCATCGAGCCATTGCGCCACGTATTTTCCAGGGCGATCATGCCGCTATGCGGGGCCTTTACGACCAGCTTTTCGAGGTTGGCCTTTATGCGGTTGAGTTGGAGATCGAGGCGCTCTCGTTTCTTTTCGAGAACGCCGGCCGCGGCGGCGTCTTCGGAATCACGGAGGGCGTTCGATTTTTTGAGGCTGGCTACGCGGGCGATGGCGGTGTCGGCGAGGGTTTGGTTCTTGCGGCGATCGATGTCGCTGAGGATTTCCGCTTTGCGGAGTTGAATGCGGGCTTTGGCGAGGTCGGCTTCGGCTTCGGCCAGCGCCGCGCCGCGCTTGGCGGCATCGCTGCGGACTTTGGCCTGGCGTTCCTCTAATTGGTAGGTCGCTTCGCCGAGTTTGGCCTTTACGTCGCGCTCCTCATCGAGGACGGCCGTGGGATCGAATTCGGCGATTGTGTCCCCCTGGTTCACAGTTGAGCCATTTGGGATCAATGCGGCCAAAGTCAGCCGGCCGTTTTGCGCAGAGATCTGCGGGACACGGATGGAGACAGATTTCAACGCCTGTACCATTCCGGCAACGCGAACGGCGCGTTCGGCTGGCGGCTTGTCCGGAGCAACAGCGGCCCGGGTCGCGGAATCAACGACGCTGCCGCCTTGGGTTGCGCATGAGGCTAAGAGGAGGCAGCAGGTCAGGACGAGCACGGCGGAAAAACCCACAGGCCGGTTCTCCAATCAAAGTATAGTTCTGATGTACTTTGACGCCGGGGAGGTAAATTTCGTTTAACTTTTGCGTGGAATTTTTTGCGCGGTAAGTGCCGCTTATCTGTAGAGAATTATTGGAGCGGAAGACCGGGATCGGCCACGCCAGATTGAGGTCGACAATCTCGTCTACGTAATGTTAGTTCGACTGCGACAAGCTGAATAGCTCAGTTTTCGACTTCAGTAAACGTAATTCGACCAGTTGCTGTATAATTTAATTCGACCACAGAATCGTTAGTAACCCACTTTTCGACCACGCTGGGTAGGTTTTCGACCATGCGCCATTCAATCACAGCTTTGAGGGTATTCCAGGAAAAAACAGTTCCAGCCAATTCCAGACTTGCCGGGTGGGCGGCCCTCGTTCATGCACTCTCCGTCAATTGTCCGGTACGAACTCCCAGTTGCGTTTCGGATGGCCACATCAAGGGAAGTCAGCGGAAAAACCACGAATGGAATACATTCGACACCCGATATTGGCCTGGCGACGATTTTGGCGATCACATCTCCTTTGCGTTACGCCATGAGGACCTGGACCTTTTGGTTATCAAACGAGTGTTCGAAGCCATCAATCCTACTGTGATAATGGAATTTGTGCGCAAAGCGCCAATTGGCGTTTCGAACCGCAGGGCTTGGTTTTTGTACGAGTTGCTCATGGGAAAACGTCTCGAGATCCCCGATGCGCCTCACGCCACGGCAATCGACGCATTGGATCAAAAACGGTACTTTACTGGACGACCGCGGGTATCGAGCCGGCACAGGGTGCGGAACAACCTGCTTGGCACCGCTGCTTTTTGTCCCGTCATCCGCCGGACACCGGCACTCATCCGGATGATCGAACAGAACTTGGGAGCCAAAGCGAACGAAATCGTTGGACAGACGAGTGCACAACTCGTCACTCGCGCGGCCAGTTTTCTTCTGCTTGCCGATAGTCGAGCCAGCTTTGAAATCGAGGGAGAACGGCCTCCACGCGGACGCCTCGAACGATGGGGCCGCGCCATTTTGCAGGCTGGACGAAGCGCGTTGAACCTGGACGAAGTCGTTCGGCTCCACGGGATTCTAATTGAGGACTCGCGATTCGTAAAGATCGGGCTTCGACCTGACGGTGTGTTTCTTGGCGAGCGCGACGTAATGGGCGACCCGCTGCCCGAATTTATCGGTGCGCGCCAAAAGGATCTCGCGGAACTGATGAACGGATTGATCGACACCAATGAGCGCATGCGTGAGGCTCAGATTGATCCCGTTCTTCAGGCAGCGGCGACCGCGTTTGGTTTTGTCTACGTCCACCCTTTTCAAGACGGCAACGGCCGGCTTCACCGTTGCTTAATCCATCACGTTCTGGCGGAACGCAAGTTCACGCCGAAGGGGATCGTATTTCCGGTATCGTCGGTAATGCTCGATCAGATCGATCGCTATCGCGACACCCTCCAGGCACACTCCGCTCCGCTGATGAACTTCATCGAATGGCGTTCGACGCCGGAGCGCAATGTGGAAGTTCTGAACGAGACCGCCGACCTCTATCGCTACTTCGATTGCACGGCGGCAGCGGAGTTTCTTTATGAATGCGTCCAGCGAACCGTGGAGAAGGACTTGCCGCGGGAGATTGAGTATCTGCGGCGGCAGGATGAAGCCATTCAACAAATCATGGAAACAGTCGAGATGCCGAACGATTTGGCAGGAAAGCTGGTTCTGTTCATTCGCCAGAATTCCGGACGGCTTGGAAAGAAGCGCCGTGAAGGCGAGTTCAAGAAACTCACCGACGGTGAGGTGGCGGCTATCGAGTCAATTGTCAGGACAGCCTTCGCGGATTTTGGCGATCGTTAAACCGGCGCTGAATCATGCGACTCGATCAGCGAAGAAAACCGGAGTAGGGATAGGGGAAAATTCTTAGAGTCATGGAGCGGGAGACCGGGATCGAACCGGCGACCAACAGCTTGGAAGGCTGAGACTCTACCACTGAGTTACTCCCGCTCGAACCAAAACGCCTTCCGATACCTATGATATCGTTGGCGCCCGGGAATCTCAAGTTAGCTGGCGCATTCGCCGCGACCTAACTGTAGGCTGAAGGCGGATTCGTCGCCCCAGTCCATGAACCATTCGGCGTTGTATTCGGCGGGTTTGGCCAGATCGGCCACCATCGAGCGGAAGAACTCCACCTTGTGGCGCACCACGTAATCGCGGAAGGTCTCGCCTTCGGTGCGGTTCACGATGAAGTGATCCAGCACACGCCGGGCCGCCACGGGAACAAGCTTCGCCGGGAGGCTGGAGATCGCCAGTCCGAACCGCAACATTCCCTCGCGGTCATAACCGCCGCCGAGCATCATCTGGTAGTAGGGCACTTCCTTGCCTTGCACCTTGCGCGAATTGCCGTAGAAACCCAGGCTTCCGATCCAGTGCTGGCCGCAGGAGTTCGGGCAGCCGGAAATCTTTACCGAGAGTCCGCGCACCTGTTTATCGGTGTAGCTCGCTACGGCATCGCTCACCGCGGCGGCCAGATTCATCGATTTCGTCAGGGCAAGATTGCAGGAATAGGCACCGGGACACGATACTGTATCCACCAATTCGCCGGCGCCGGCGCCGGCAAGGTCATGAACCTTTAGCGCAGCGTAGGCGCGGCGCAGGTTGTGCACCGGAATGTAGGCGAGATGGACGTTCTGGTCGATGTCGACGCGGAGTACGGAATCGCCGGCGTTGCGGGATAACTGCGCCAAGGCGCGCATTTGCGCGGCACTCAGGTTACCCTGCGCGAGACGGATAGAAACTATCGCGTAGCCGGTCTGCTTCTGTTCGCGAACGTTCGATTCCAGCCAGCGGTCGAATTCGGGATCGGCCGCGGTTGCGCCGAGGACGGGCAACAGCGCGCCGTCGGCCAGCGGAGGCGCTACGCTCTGGAAACCGCCGAAATTTTCGGGGACGATCTCCGGCGTTCTCGTTCCACCATTGGCCATGATATCGGCGTAGTTGTCTTCGATCGTCTGCCGCACCCAGTCCAGGCCGCGTTCGCGCAGCACGAACTTCAAGCGGGCCTTGTTCTTGTTACCGCGGTTGCCGTGCTGGTTGAATAGCCGCAGCACCGCTTCAATGCGGGGAACCAGGTTTTCTTCGGGCAGGAACTCATCGAGCAGTGCCGCTTCATTCGGCAACGGGCCCAGACCGCCGCCGATAACAGTACGGAATCCACGTTTGCCGTCGCGGATCATCGCGGTGGCGCCGAAATCGTGAATGGCCAGAGCCATGTCGTCGCGCTTGCCGCCGCTGAAGAAGGCGATCTTGAACTTGCGCGGCATGCTGTCGGTCAGCGGGTTATGCAGGAAGGCCAGCGCAACGGCGCGGACGTAAGGTTGCACGTCGAAGGCTTCATCGGGCAGCAGGCCGGAGAGGGGGCTGGCGGTGATGTTGCGAACGGTGTTGTAGCAGGCTTCGCGAGTGGTCAGGCGAGCGTCGGCCAGCTTGTGCAGCAGGTCAGCAACCTTCGGCAGCGGGATGAAGTGATACTGCATGTTCTGACGCGTGGTCAGATGGCCTTTATTCTCGGCGAAGGTCTCGGAAACTTCAGCCAGCGTATCCATCTGATCGGCCGTCAAGATACCGCCCGGAATCTTCGTGCGGATCATGTGAACGCCGGTCTGGCGCTGCGAATAAACACCCCGGCGCAGGCGCTGGGCGCGGAACTCGTCGTCGGTTAATTGCCCCGCCATGTAGCCGGTTGCGGCCGCGCGGAATTTCTCGATATCCTCGCGAACCGTCGCATCAAATTCGGCTTCAACGGCTTGCCGTGTTACGAGGTTTGGATCTTGCAGCAAATCAATCTCCCTCTTCTTGATAGAGAATACCATAATTGGCATTTCCGGTGCATCCGGTGTCTAATACCCGTAGATGCTCCGTGTGCTCTCTTTGCTGGCCGCGGTGACCGTTTGGGCGGATAGTCGCTGCGCCAGTTGCCACCAGTCTATCGTGGAATCGTATGCGCGCACAGGGAAGGCGAAAAGCGTTGGAAGACCGAGGGCGGAAGTGCAGCCGCAGCGACAGTGGTTTCACGAGTTTTTCGGCCAGCGCGTGGGAGTTATTTGGCAGAACGGAAAGATGACGCATTTCGCCGAGCGCAAGGGCGGGATTGAATCCTATGAGATCGATTGGGCGATCGGATCGGGCAAAGAGGCGAAAACTTACATCATTAAAATCGGCGATTCGTTCTTCCAGTCGCCGTTGGGATGGTGGGCGAACCGCATGTTTTGGGAGATGGCGCCCGGTTACGTTATCGATTCCAGCCCCTCCTTTTACCGCCCGGTGGACCAAAGTTGCCTGCAGTGCCATGCGGGCCGCGCTGCGCCCATAGCTGGAACGCAAAACCGCTATGCCGACCCTCCCATTCCCGAACCCACTATCGGGTGTGACCGGTGCCATGGAGATCCGGCGCAGCATATGGCGAATGCTACGAAGGAGAACATCGTTAACCCGGCCAAACTGCCCGCCGATAAGCGCGACGCGGTGTGCGATGCCTGCCACTTGTCCGGCCAGGCGCGCGTGACGAATCCCGGGAAGCGGATTGAAGACTACCGGCCCGGAATGGCGATGGAGGAGGTGTTCTCAATCTATGTGTCACGGCGGAACGGCGACGACACGATCCTTCGAACCTACACGCAAGCTGAGCAGATGGCCGACAGCCGCTGCTCGATCGCCAGCGAGGGTAAGCTGTGGTGCGGCACGTGTCATGACTCCCATCGCGAGCCTTCCGAAAAGACCCGGGTGAGTTTCTACCGGGATAAGTGCATGGGATGCCATAAGGGAGAGCCGTTCGAATCGCATCGCCGCCGGACGGGCAATGACTGCGCCGGCTGCCATATGCCGAAACAACGTCCATTCGATGGCAGTCACTTCGCTCGCACCGACCACTGGATCCGCACGAAGAAGAGCGAGGAGAAGTTTCTCGACCGCGGGGAGAAGCTGCGCGCCTGGCGCGAGCCTCCGGCCGATCTTCGCACCCGGAATCTTGCGCTGGCCTATTTGGGCAACGCCGAACATAGCCGCAGCCTGCGGCGCCTGCGCGAGGGGTTGGCTGTGTTGAATGAAACGGTGAAACAGGGGCATACCGACGGCGATGTCGCCTATGCGGTGGGAATGCAGTATCTGCGCCAGAAATCGGCGGATCTTGCCGTGGCCTGGCTGCAGCGGGCGGTCGAAGCAAGTCCCGGCAATACGATTCGAAGGCTGCAACTGGCCGCCGCACTGGCCAACAATGCGAGAACGGAAGAAGCGAAACGAGAGGCGATGCAGGTCATCAAGCTGGAGCCGCTGTTGGAGCAGGGTTATACGGTCCTCGGACAGATTGAACCGCCTAAAGCTGGTTATTGGAAAGAACAATATCGGAAGGTCGCACCGAAGCGGCTTCCGTAGGGTGTCAGCGGAACACGGCGGCACTCCATCCGTCTTTTTCACGCATTTGGATGGCGGGGCCGAATAGATCCTCGACCGCGGCAGACTGATCGGGCAGAAAGCCACTTACAAGCAGCCAGCCTTGTGGCCTCAACAGGCGCCGCAATTCTGATTGCAGTTCCTGAAGGACGCCGAGATGGATGTTGGCGATCACTCCGTCAAACCGGGCGCCGGCGAGGGCGTCGGCGGACCCGGTGAAATCGGCGGGCGCAGCCGGGTCGATATCGCAGCCGACGGCGCGCGCGCCCAGGGCTCGGGCCGCTGCCGTGAGGATGCCGGTTCCGCAGCCGATATCGGCCACGCGGGAGCCCGGTACAACCAGGGTCTCCAGCAGTTCCAGGCATAGTTGCGTCGTGGGATGATCTCCCCCACCGAATACATTCCCCGGTATCATCTCCAATCGGATGCGTCCGGGCGGTGTTTCGGCTTCGCACCAGGACGGCGAAAGGAAGAAGCGGGTACCGATTTCGATTGGGGTCCACTCGGCCTGCCAACTCGACGACCAGTTCTGGTCCGGCACTAATACCGGGGCCATGCCTCCAAGTGCCGCGCCCGCTTTCGCTGCCTGCTCGATGGAACGAAAGTAGACGCGCAGGGAATCGTGCAGCTCTTCGATTCCATCCACTTCGAGACCGGCCAGCCATTCGCTCAAGTCTTCGGACGAACGGCCGGCCAGGGGAATGGTTACAAGGAAGTACACTACTCGCGGTTCAAGGATCTTACGCGGAAGTATGGTTTGGCCTTCTCCGCCGGATCCATTGCGAACGTCTCGGAAGTCTTGGCCGGATCGTATCCGCGCCAGAGCCAGGTGAGCGCTTCGGGCATGTCGGAGGCGCTCTGCGTGCCGTTGTGCTGCGACGTGCCAAAGAAGAAATGGAAGTCGTATTCTTTCATCTTCAGGGAGTTGGCAAAGGCGATATTCTGCAGCGGCCAGGAGCCATGATTGTTCTCCAGATCGTTGTGCCCGTCGGTCATATAAACACGGATGTTTTTGCGTTCCGACTTACGAATCAGGAACGGGTAGATATTGCCGCCCTCTTTCTTCCAGGGATCCCATTGAATGCTCGTGTAACTTCCGATTCGCGACAGCACGCGGGTAAAGTGCTCGTTGTGCCACCAGGCCACGTTGAAAGCGCAAATGGCGCCGGAGGACTCGCCGGAAATGGCGCGCGAATAGCCGTCCTTGCGGATGTTGTATTTCGCTTCGACGTCTTTCAAGATCTCGTCCCGCAGATAGCGGGCGTACTTATCGTCAACCGAGTCATACTGAACCGACCGCATCCGCCGTTCGCCAATCAGGCCCGGAGAAATGAGCACGAGAATGGTCACCGGCATTTTCTTTTCGTGCATCAGGTTATCCACCACTGTCAACAGCCGCGAGTTCCCGGCACGATTGGCAAGTCCCTGCCCATCTTGGAAGACCATCAGCGCGGCCGGTTTCGACGAATCGTACTGCGCCGGAACATAAACCCAATAGTCCGCCTTCATTCCGTCGTAGATAGTGCTGGTGTGAACGATCTTGTCGGAGATTTTTCCCTGCGGCACGCCGGGTTTTTCATAGCTTAAGGGGCCATACGCCGGAATGTCGTTCGGCAGGTTGAGAGGAGCGGCGACGAGCGCTTTCCCATCCACTACCCAGTAGTAGTTGTGCGAACGCCCGGTGGCGCCGGAGACTGTCGCGATCCAGGTATCGGAACCTTTCAGCCGCACCAGTTTCCCGCCGGGCGCCTCGTCGAAGAAAAATGAGGGGGTGGAAGGCGTATCCACGGCAAACACGAATTCGCCGAGATAACCGGCCCATCCGCGCCCGGCCTTTCGATCCGGCTCCTTGGTGAAGGCCAATAACTTTTCCTTGAACTCCGCCGACTGGGGCGATTTCTTTGCGAGTTGCACCAGCTCCTGCGCCGGGTCGGCGGCTAACAAAATTGCCGTGGTGAACACGTAAGCGAGTAACTTCATGGTTTTCTGGTCACTTTCTGAAAATAGGGATCCGACTCAGGAATTGCCGCGCCGTCTTTTCTGGGCGAAGACGCTCCGTAGTGCATTCCTGTCGCTGTATCCAACAACACCGCCTGCCCGCCGCCCATCTGTCCGGAATACTCCGCCCGCAGATCGACGTAATGCCCCAGTTCCTTCAACTTATCGAGCGCCGTCGAATCCAGCCGGCCTTCCATCATCACGCCGCAGCCCTCGACGAAGCGGCGCGTGAATCGGGGCGCTTCCAGCGCCGCCTGAATGTTCATCTTATGATCGACGACATTGGAAACAAACTGGGCGTGTGCCTGCGCCTGGTTGCCGCCGCGCATAATTCCGAAGGCTATCTTCAATGGCCCTTTCTCCATGAAGCCGGGAATGATCGTGTGGAACGGGCGCTTGCGCGCCGCCAGCGCGTTGGGATGCGCGGCCTCGGATGAAAAATTTCCGCCGCGGTCATGGAGATGGAATGCGAAATCGTCGACGGAAACCCCGGAACCCCACATGTCCGAGATGCTCTGGATCCAGCTCACCGTGTTACCGTCCTTGTCGACGACGCTCAAATACACCGTGTGGCCGGTCTCCGGTTCGCCCGCTTTCGTGTCGCAGTTTGCCCTTTGCTCGCTGATTCCTTTGGCACGCGCGGCGGCATACTCTTTGGACAGCATGCCCTGAACCGGCACCTTTGCCTGCCGCGGGTCGGCGACGAAGGCGTAGACATCGCGGTAGGCCAGCTTTTGCGCCTCTATCTTGACGTGCATGGCGGATGCCGAGCGCTGTTCCATGTCCGGCAATCCGAACTTCTCCATCAGGTTCAGCATCATCAACGCCGCGATTCCCTGCCCGTTCGGCGGCATCTCGAATACCTTCCAGCCCCGGTAATCCACCGAAATGGGCGCCATCCATTCGGAAGAAAATTCGGCGAAATCGGCCGCTTCCAGGGTTCCCCCTAGCCGTTTGGAAGTCTTCAAAATCGCCTGCGCGATCGGCCCCTTGTAATAGGCATCCCGGCCGCCCCGTGCAATGAGCTCGAGCGCGTCACCCAGCGCCGGCACCTTGAAGAGTTCCCCGACCTTCGGCGCGCGCCCGTCCACCAGCCAATACTTCCGGGCATTCGTGTCGGCGCCAAGCTTCGACAACCCTCCGGCCCAATCTTCCTGAATAATCTCGGTGACCGGAAATCCATTGCGGGCGAAGTAGATCGCCGGTTGAAAAAGGTCGGCCCAAGGCAGCTTGCCAAACTTCTTGTGCAGTTGCCACCAGCCGTCTACCGCGCCGGGGACGGTCACCGTGTGAATGCCCGTGGTGGGCACGCCATTAAGCCCTTTGGCCTTATAGGCATCGAGTGTCTGGCCCTTGCCGGCCCATCCGCTGCCGTTGATTCCGCTTAGATTCCCGGTCTTGGCCTCATAGTGAATCGCGAACATATCGCCGCCGATACCGCACATCATCGGTTCGACTACCGAGAGCACGGCATTGGCCGCGATGGCCGCATCCACCGCCGATCCGCCTCGCGCCAGGATCTGCGCTCCGGCCTGGGAGGCCAGCGTCTGACTGGTCGCGGCAATTCCTCGCGGGGTGATTACCATCGACCGCGCCTGCCATCTTTCCTGCGCCGCAAGGGGCAAGCACACTACAATTACGAAGAAGAGAATCCGTATCAATTTTCTATCCGTGCCGTGATATCGTACCAGTTGCACGCACGGGAAATCCAAAGACGCCTTAGCGGCTAAACTCTCAAGAAGGAATCACCTCATGAAAATTTTCACACTCGCCCTTGTCGCTCTCGCTTCCGCCGGATTGGCGCTGCCCCAGGAAGCCAAGAAAGGCGCCGCCGGTCCGCTAAACCCCTCCATGACCCCCGTCGGCGATCCGACCTACAAGAAGCCCATGGGATCCATCGGTTCCAAGGGCGATGCCTGGACCCAGACGACCGTGGCTGCCGGTGTCGACGGCAAACCTCGCGATGGAAAGGCCACGACCGTGGTTGGCGAGATCGTTGAGTTCTCCTGCTATCTCCAGCTCGGCAAACACGGCGAGAAGCATCGCGCCTGCGGCCAGAAGTGCATCACCGCCGGCCAGCCGGTCGGCCTGCTTACGGCCGATGGCACGCTCTATATGCTGATGGAAGAGGAACATGATCCCCGCCGCGACGGCGCCACGATGAGCGACTTCCGCAAAGCTGCCGCCGATCACACCGCGCACGTCATGGAAGTGTCCGGAACGCTCGCTAGCCTCGGCGGCTACCGCGCCATCTATGTCCAGGGTTTTGTGAAGAAGTAACCGGAGCGACAATCCATGCGAAGCAGCCTTTGGCTGGGAGCGGCGGCACTAGCCGCCGCTCCCTTTCTTTACCTATTGCAAGCTCAGCCCAAGCCAGCCGCGTTTGTAATTCCCCGCGGCCTGCCGCCCATCTTTTGGCCGAAGGACAATCCTTATTCGCCGGCGAAGGCCGAACTGGGCCGCCTGCTTTATTTCGACAATCGCATATCGGCCGACGGCACCCTGTCTTGCGCCACTTGTCACCATCCATCGAAGGGATTCACTGACCAATCGCCCGTTTCCACGGGTATTAAAGGCCAAAAGGGTGGCGTAAGCGCACCGACGGTTATCAATCGCGCCTACGGCATGCTGCAGTTCTGGGATGGCCGGGCCGGCTCATTGGAAGCCCAAGCGGTCGGTCCGATGGCTAACCCGATCGAGATGGGAAACACGCACTCGACTGTCGTTGAAACCTTACGGAAAATTCCCGGCTATCGCACGCGGTTCAAAGCCGTATTCGGCACCGAAGATTTCGAACTGGAACACGTCGGCAAAGCCATCGCGACCTTCGAACGAACCGTGCTGAGCGGGAACGCTCCGTACGATAAGTACAAGCTGGGGAACAAGGCGGCATTGAGTGCTTCGCAGATCCGAGGCATGGACGTCTTCTTCAATAAGGCAAAGTGCGACCAATGCCACGAAGGCGCCAACTTTACGCTGAACTCCTTTCATAACCTTGGCATTGGGCAGAATAAGTCGAATCCGGACGAGGGCCGCTTCGCGGTGTCTAAGCGGGCCGAGGACTTCGGCGCTTTCAAGACTCCGACGTTGCGTGAAATCGAACACACCTTCCCTTACATGCACGATGGCAGCCTGAAGACGCTGGAAGAGGTCGTTGACTACTACGACAAAGGCGGCATTGCCAACAAGAACCTCGACGAACGCATTAAGAAGCTCAATTTGACGGCGCAGGACAAGGCCGATCTGGTGGCGTTCATGAAGGCGTTGAGCGGCACCGGTTGGCAACAGCTAACGGAACCAAAGGAATTTCCCCAGTAAATGGAACGACGAACCATTTTGCGCGGCGCCCTTGGAGCCGCCGCGCTTCCTTTTTCCGGCTGCAACCGAAACGACAAGCGGCGTATCGCCGTGGTTCCGAAGGGGCAGGCGCATCTGTTCTGGCAATCCGTGCACGCCGGCGCCGTAAAGGCCGCCCGGGAGTCCAATGTAGAAGTGCTGTGGAAGGGTCCGGCCACCGAGACCGATTACAACGGCCAGATTCAGATCGTCGACGCCATGATCAATCAGCGCGTCGATGCCATCTGCCTGGCGCCTATCGACAAGAAGGTGATGGTCTCCGCGGTGGAACGGGCAGCAAAGGAGAATATCCCGGTCGTAATTTTCGATTCCGGCATCGACACCGAGAACTACGTGGCGATGGTGGCGACCGACAACTACGCCGCCGGGCAGTTGGCGGCCACCCGAATGGGGGAAATCCTCGGCGGTAAGGGGAAAGTAGTCGTCGTAGCGGTTCAGCCCGGTGGCGCATCCACTATGGCGAGAGAGCGGGGATTTGAAGACGGCATCAAGAAGTTTCCTGGCATTCAAATCGTCGATAAGCGTTACGGCATGGCCGATTTCGCGAAATCCCTGCAAGTGGCTGAGAATATGTTGACCGCGTTCCCGGATGCTGCCGGCCTCTTTGCCTCGAACGAATCCAGTGCCGTTGGCGCCGCGCAGGCGTTGAAAGGACGGAAGGGCAGCGCGGTGAAGATGGTCGGCTTCGATTGGAGTCCGACGCTCCTCACGGATTTGCGCGGAGGATTGATCGACTCCCTGGTCGCGCAGGACCCGTTCCAGATGGGTTTCCAATCGGTGGTTGCGGCGGTGAACAAACTCGGCGGCAAAGCGGTGGAGAAAAACCAGCCGATGCCTCCGCGGCTGATCACGAAGGTCAATATCGATTCCCCGGAGGTCAAGGCCCAACTGGAACCGGATCTGAAGAAGTATCTGGAATAAGGGCCTATCCGAATGGATAGGCGCCGGAAGGGGACCGCTATCGAAACGGTGAGCAGTTGAAAGAGGAAGTCCAATCACAACAATGAGTTAGCGATTGGAAACCGCGTTGCCTTTTCAAAGGGCATATGCGCCTCCCACTTGCCCTCCTTTGGTTTCCAGTTTCCGTAGCCGCAGTGGCACAGGTGGAAGTCCGGGTCCACCTCTACAATTCAGCCAATTTGTCCCAATATGTCCTAACGCAGGCGACACAAGTTGCCAATAGAGCCTTTGCCGTCGCCGGAATCTCGGTCCAATGGCACGTTTGCGAACCGTCGTGCGACGAGAATTCCGGGCCGCCCCGCTACATCGTTGGGATCGCCGGTCCTAACGTGCAACCCCGTTCGAGCGGAGCGCTTGGCTTCGCAATGCTCGAAGCGGGGGATGGCGACCGAGCCGTTGTTTCCTTGCCGCGTTTGGAACTGTTTGCCAACAGCACGGGCTTGGCATTACCCGTCGCGATGGGCCATGCAATCGCCCACGAACTGGGCCACTTAATCACGCGATCGGCACGACACTCCTACGGCATCATGTCGGCTCGATGGGACCTCGCCGGGGTGGCGCGCATGCAACAGGATAGCCTTCGCTTCGCAGCCGAAGATGTTGAGAAAATGCAGAAAAATCTAAAGGCGAGGCACCCTTCGGTACGCCTCGCCTCGTCGAACCGGCCCGAATTGTGACGAACCCGGGTGGAAAGTAATGAATCTAGAGATTCGCTGCTCCCAGAGACGAACTCACTTTAGAGAAGATCGCGCTGATATTTGGACCGATGCTCTGCGGGAATATGGCTCCCACCGCTACCGCGATTGCCGCCGCCATCAAGGCGTATTCGATCAAATCCTGCCCCCGATCGTCGCGTAACAGCCTGGCCGCGAAGCCCGGCAACGACACGATGTTCGGAACATTGGTGCGCTTATTTTCGAGTTTGAGTCTCATTGGCCTAGTCACTTTCTGTGGGCAAGGAAGATACAACCAGCTTGCAGGACGCGACGAATTGACTCAAGACTCAAAGAATCCTAGTACCGTAACTGAATTCCCTTAGTACGTCGCGACATAACCTACCAGCGGACTTTGGAAGGGAAGAATTCCGCCACCAAGCCCTCGTAGTAAGGTTTTAGAACCGACAACTGCGGTTTGCTGTCAGATTTCGAATACAGGTCGTACGGGTTGAATTTCCGCACCCATTCCATCATTTCCAAATCATGGTCCGACATCAGGTACTGATAGTCCAGTTCGCGATGGGCGGAATACCAGGAGTGATAGCGAATCATGTACTGCGCCTCTTCGGGCAGATACGGCTTAGTTACGTGATAGAGGTATTCGTCGTGGCCCCAGCTCAGGTTCACGTTCTCCAGCCCGCACTGTTCCTCATAGACACCGTACCGGGTCATCAGCTCCGATTTCTGCGTGTCCGGATTGGCGGCGAAATACTCGGGGTAGACGATTCGCTCCGACCACCGGCAACCCACCGGGAACGTATCGCCGACCACCGCCCATTGCGGCTCTCCCCACATGGTAAGTACCTTGCCCAAATCGTGAATGAACCCGGTCAATTGAAACCATCGCGGATGCCCATCGGCACGGATGGCTTCGGCCGTCTGCAGGTTGTGTTCGATCTGCGAAAGGTCGGTATCCGGATCCGAGTCGTCCACAAGTTCGTTCAGGCGCTCCATCGCTTCCCATATCCCCATTTCGGCCTTCGCCAAGGGCCGGTACTCCGCCCGTTTGGCGCGGGCGAACTCCAAGGTCTGCTGGGCGTGGTTCTGCTTATAGAAGTCCCGTACGACCTGCGGCGTGGAGTCGTCGTATACGCGAAACTCCTCTTTCTTCCGGTCGGCGCGGTAGCGCGCGCGGACATCGTCATCCCATTGATCTAGTGATTCCAAAGGCCCATTCGATACAGTCGCCATATTCGAAGGCTACACCAAACAGGCCGCGATTTCTAGCCTTTGTAACCGGAACTTAACATTGCCAGCGCCACAGATTCGCGCCGGCGGTATACCCGGCGCCGACGGCGGCAAAAAGAACCAGGTCGCCCTTCTGGAGTTGGCCGCTCTCCACCGCGTCGAGGGTTGCCAGCGGAATCGTGGCGGCCGTCGTGTTCCCAAAGCGGTCGATATTGATGATCACGCGATCCAGCGGCAGGTTGAGCGACTTCGCCGTGGCCTCGATGATCCGCCGGTTGGCCTGATGGGGAATCAGGAGCTTAACATCCTCGGCGCGAAGTCCGTTTCGCTCCAACAAGGCGGTGGACATCTCGGTCATTTTCCGGACGGCGTACTTGAATACCTGCTGACCCTCCTGGTGCACGTAGTGCTGTCGCGAATCAACGGTTTCATGGGAGGCGGGCAACCGGCTGCCTCCGGCAGGCATTTTCAAATACTGCCCGCCGGAACCGTCCACCTCATTGACGAAGTCCAGGAATCCCTCTTCGCCCGCGGCCGCTGTTTCCACCAGAAATGCGCCCGCACCGTCGCCAAATAGAATGCACGTGGACCGGTCCGTGTAATCCAAAATCCGCGACATCGTATCGGATCCGATTACCAGCACCTTCTTGGGCGGTCCGGCGGAGACGAGATGCGCCGCGGTCGTGAGCCCGTAAACGAACCCGGAGCAGGCCGCGATGAGATCGAATCCCCAGGCGCCGCGGGCGCCCAAACGATCCTGAACCAGGCATGCGGTCGCCGGGAAGAGCATGTCGGGCGTGACCGTACAAACGATCACCGCGTGAACCTCCGCCGGATCGATACCGCGGCTGGCCAGCACGACGCGGGCCGCCTCCACCGCCATATCGGAGGTGGCCATTTCCGGACCGGCAATGTGCCGTTCCCGGATGCCCGTACGTTCCGTTATCCACTGATCATTGGTCTCTACCATCTTCTCCAGGTCGTGGTTCGTCAACACTCCCGGAGGCACGTATCCGCCTATTGCCGTAATCTTTGCCCGGTACGGATTCGTCGTCATCCCAGCTATTTCCAAAAAAACCCCCGTCTCAACACGGAACGAGATTGATGTCGCAAACTGATATGGTACCGTTCAGGATACATGCAAGTCGAGAGTCGACAGTTGCGGCTCCCGGGTTTCGAAGGCGAGCTGTACTCCGAACCACCGCCGCTGACCCCGGTGGAAATCTGCACCCGCGTGTTCCGTGAGATCCGCCCCCGGACTCCCCTCCCCGACATCACCGTCGAATTCTGCCGCTTCGCTAACGCTAACTCCTTCATTCGCATGGAGGCGGGGAGAATGGTGCTGCGGATCACCGATGCGCTGCAATCGGCGCCCCCGCCAATCCTGGAGGCGCTCGCTTATATTCTGATCTGCAAGCTGTACCGCAAGCCGGTGCCTGCCGAGCAACGCGAGCGTTACGGTCTTTACCTCAACCGGCAGGATGTTCGCCACGATCTGAATCTGCTCCGCCAGGCGCGCGGACGCAAGCATATTTCCGGACCGCAGGGCGAGCGATTCAATCTGCATGAGATCTTCAACGAAATCAACGCCCGGTTCTTCGACGGCCTGCTTCCCCAGCCGGCGCTCGGCTGGAGCCGACGAGTCTCGAAGACCATACTTGGGCACTTCGACCCCTCCCACAACGCCATCATCATCTCCCGGCTCTTCGACAAACCAAATGTGCCGCGTCTGGCGGTCGAATACCTGATGTACCACGAGATGCTCCACGTCCGGTATCCGATTGAGGCCAAAGGATCGCGCCGCCGCATTCATCCCAAGGTGTTCCGCGATGCCGAAAAGCTGTTTCCGCAGCTCAAAGAGGCCAAGGCGATACTCGAAAAGCTCTGCGGCGCGCGGCGTTCGGAAGTCTGGTAGGGGTTAGTAGATTTCGACTTCGTCCAGATGGAGATAATTCTTCTCGCCGAGCTGAATGCGAACCCAGCGCGCCTGAACGCCGCTTAAGGGAATTCGCAGCGGCTGTCCATCGACGCCGAAATTCGAGCCGTCGTGGGTATAAGCGGGAGTCCACTTGACGCCGTCCGCGCTCAAAAGTACCCGCAAAGACTTGGCGCGCTCCGGATCGATCTTGCTGTTGTAGATTCGGATCTCGTGCAGGCTGGAGGTTTGCTGCAAATCGACGTCCCACCAGGGTTCGTTCTGCAATTCGGTATAGAAGCCGGGCGTGCCGGTGATCCGGCCATCCACGCCGCCGCGCGACGGGAAGAAGCGCGTGCTGCTCTGCCGCGTCGGCTTTGTCAATGCCAGGTTGCGTGAATGGACGTCGGGCGGGGCCGGACGAGCAGCCGTGGGCGGAGGAGGAACATAAGATTGCGGCGTGTCCTTGCCCGCGGTTCTCGGAACGGTCCGCAATGGCACCGTCAGAAGTTGGGGTACAAACTGATGCGTCTGATTCGCGAGCGCCGCCCTGTCCGCTTCGGCGTTCATCATGTCATTCATGCGCAGCAGGCGGTTCTGTGCGGCCTGCAGTTCGGCCAGTGAAAGGTTCGGATCGGCGTTGAGCGGCAGCCGCAGTGCCTCTCGGGAACGGGTAGCAGAGTCGGTCACGTCACGGACCGGATCGGGCTTGACTTGGTTCAGTTGATCCCGGAACTGGTCGACCAGAATCGGATTTGGCTGCGGCTGGGCTTGAAGCCCGAGAGCGGCGAATAGGAGCCCGAAAGCGGTAACTTTCATTGGCGGAACCTCTCGCTTCCATTATACTCACCGATTATGGGCCTTCGAACGGGACTGCTCTTGCTCTGTAGTATCGCCGCGGCCGCAGCCGATTGGCCGCGATTCCGGGGCCCGAACGGTTCAGGAATCGGCGAAGGCGCCGGCCTCCCGGCGGAATTCGGGCCTGGTAAAAACTTGGCATGGAAGACAGCGGTGCCATTCGGACGGTCGTCCCCGGTCATCGTAGGCGAGCGCATTTTCATCACGGCGAGCGAGGCCGGATCGCTCCTCACTCTGGCATACGATGTCAAAACCGGCCGTGAACTTTGGCGGCGCGCGCTGAAACCGGCGAAGTTACAGGAGATCTATAAGGCAAATGACGCGGCCTCGCCGACCCCAGCCTCCGACGGCAAGAACCTATTCGTCTTCTTCCAGGACTTCGGACTTGTTTCATATTCCCTGGAAGGCAAGGAGCGGTGGCGGCACGCGATGGGGCCGTTCAAGAACTTCTACGGAATTGGGTCGTCGCCCATCGTAGCCGGCGGATTTGTAGTAATGCTTTGCGACCAGATTCGGGGTTCATTCGCCGTGGCTCTGGACGCCGAAACAGGAAAGCAGCGATGGCGGCGCGAACGGCCCGAATCGCCCGATGGATGGGCTGTGCCGCTTGTGTATCAGGATCAGATCGTCATGGTGGGATCGACCCGTGTCGACGGCTATCAATTGGCGACCGGCGAGACGCGTTGGTGGATTCCATTGATGTCGAATGGGTCCATGGGATCGGCGGTAATCCACGGCGATACGGTCCTGGTAACGGGCGCCGGCGCCGATCAACCGTGGATGCCGACCTTTGCTTCCACGATCGCGAAATTAGATAAGAACGGCGACGGCAAAATATCGGCAGCCGAGGCGAAGGACGAAAAGGATTGGGCTGAACACTTCGGTTGGGTGGACGAAAACAAGGATGGGCTGCTGGACGCCAAGGAGTGGGAAGTCGCCCGCCAGTATGGGGTTGGCGAATACGGCGCGGTAGCGATACCACTGACCGGGAAAGGGAGGCTGGAGACTTCGGCGTTGAAGTGGCGGTTAAAGCGAAATCTTCCTTATGTGCCTTCTTCGATTCTTTACGACGGCGTCTTCTATATGGTCAAAAGCGGCGGCATCGTTACTTCCGTGAACCCGGCCACCGGCGAGATCTTGAAGCAGGGGCGCTCGCCGGGAGCCTTGGGCGAATACCACGCATCGCCGGTCGCCGCTGACGGCAAGATCTACGCCGTGAACGTCGAAGGCAAGCTGACCGTATTGAAAGCGGGCGCGCAATGGGAAGTTCTGGCGACCAACGACATGGCCGATGAAGTATTCGCGACGCCGGCGATTTCCGGCAAACGAATCATCGTACGCACGCGCGGCGCTCTCTACTCCTTCGGCTCCGCTATTTAGGGGTGTACTCCAACACCTGCCCATCGGCCAGCAGCCGTTCGCGCAGTTTATCGTAAGGCACATCCTGCACCGCGATTTTGCTGTCGATCGCCATTACCGCGGCCGTCGCCGCCGATTGCCCGAGAATCATGAACACCGGTTCCATGCGGATGGAGCCATAGGCGATGTGCGAACTGGAAACGCACACGGGCACCAGCAGGTTCGCCACTTGCCCCTTCCTGGGGACCAAGGATCCGTACGAAATCTGGTACGGCCCTTTGGTGCTCACGCCAATATCGCCTTCGTTCTGCACATAGCCCTCGGGCGTGATGTAGCGCTGAATATTGTGGGAGTCGATACTATAGGAGCCCATCCCAACCGACTCCGGCGTGGGCCGCTTCTTCAGCAGTTCATTCTCCGTCATGACGTAGCGGCCGATCATCCGGCGCGCCTCGCGGATGTACATCTGATGCGGCCAGTTGCCTGAGTCATTGAACTCGTCCTTAGCCAGGCCCCACTTGGCGAACTCCGTCCTCACTTCGGCAGGCACGCGCGGATCGTTGGCAATGAAGTACAGCCAACCCTGTTGATAGTTGATGTGCTCCTGGACAATCTCCTTCCGCCGCGCATAGCTGGCATCGGGATAGTCGTAATTGCGGCCGATGTTATCCGTAGAAAACGGCCCATGGTTGTTGGTGTCTGTCTTCCCGTTGGGAATCATGTCGAACTTTTGAAAGGTCTCGCGCCAGCCGGCATCGAATATGCGCAGCAGCAGTTCGTACTCTTTGGGGTCGTAGCCGGCGGGTTTAGGGAACGGAACGCGGTTGGCAGGAACCTGCGTCAGGCACATGCGGAAACAGTAAGCTTGCACTTTCTTGTCCGCTTCTCCCTTCACGCCGGGCGGTTCGGTACTGATCCGGCGCAGCACGCCGCTCTTGGGATCTCCAGGAACAACATACGGCGAAATGGGCGTCTTAACGGCGCCGAAGTGGTGGCGATGGTGCAGGACGCCAGTCTGTACTCCGTTCCACTCCTCCCCGTAAGTTTTCGTCGACTCACGCCCTACGTGATAATCTACGCCGGCGGCCGCCATCAGGTCGCCTTCATACGTAGCGTCCATGAAGATCTTCGCCGCGTACGTCTTGCCGTCAAGCGTTCGGATCTGAGTAATGTTCTGGCCGTCTTTGGTGACGCCTTTCTCCCGGTCGAGCCACGCATTCCGGACGATTGGAATCTTCAACTCCTTCATCCAGTCCTCATAAACTTGCTCGGCGACACGAGGCTCGAAAACCCACATCGTCTTTCCGGTAATATCGAGAGCCGGTGTCCCCTGCCCCTTGTTCCCGTACTCCTCCCTTTTCTGCCAGCGCCATGTGGAGGGTTGATCGTAAACCTTCCAGACGCGCTGATAGAACTCGCGGGACACGCCGCCGATGACGGCCTTATTCCCCGTATCGCTCCATCCCAATCCGCCCGCCGTCAAACCACCCAAATGCTTTTCCGGACACACGAGTTGGACGGACTTGCCCATCCGCTTCACTTGAACGGCGGCGGCCATGGCGCCCGAAGTACAGCCATAGATCAGGACATCGGACTGGCGGGGGGCGGCGGTCAAGGCAACCGCAAGACAAAGAGGCAGTATCCGTAAAATCATCGGTCTCCATCGTATCGCGATATCTGCGGAACCAAAATTGGTCCGGCGATAGTGGCGGAATCGCCGGAGTATCGAAAATCGGTGATTAAAGAGGCTCGATGCGGATCTCTACCGACTCAGCGGGCGCAGAGGCATGCTCAACGGAAAGCTTCACATCGACGATGCCAGGCCATTCAACTTCCGGCCGGACTTTCCAAGTGAGCCATTTCCCCGGCGGGCCGGCATCGTTCTGTTCGGGCGGTGACTTCACCGAGGCAGTTTGGGACCACAGCGTCGCGCCTGTAACAGGATGCACAACTGCAACTGTAAGGTAGGCGCTGGTATTAACTCGGCATTGAATCTGGATCGGGATCCTCACGCTTTCCCTCCTCGTCGCCCACTTGATAGCCCGGCCCGGATCATCGGCCCTGGCGCCTTCGTCAATCCATCGCCGCAGCGTTTCGATCTGCCGCGGCGTTAAGGGACGGCCGCCGATTGGCATCCGGTGCGCCTCCCCTCGCCGGCCTTCGACGAATTGGATGATCAGACTGTTCTCCGCATCACCGGCAATCAGCGTTTTTCCCGAATTCCCGCCGCGCATCAACTCCCGGTAGCTTCGCAGGTTCAGTCCGCCCGCTTCCCCATGGCAGCCGTTACAGTGCATGGCGAAAATCGGAGTCACGTCACCGTAAAAGCTGACTGGCATTTAGCGATGGCCGGCCTTGATTGGTTTGCCGTTGCGGAACTGGATCTCAATGAGCTTTTCGCTCGTCGGAATATACGTCACCACTTTGTGCGTCAACGCGTCGTAGACGACGCCGCCGTCCGGATACGCATACTTCCCATCGATGCTGAACGAAACCCAACCCGGCTTCGGCGTCTCCTTCGGATCCTTGAAAATCGGCATATCGGCGACATGGCGGGGCGGCAACTTCGAGACGTCATAGGCGTAGACATATCCATAAACCCCGTCCACAAACCAGACCTCTTTCTGATCCGGACGAAGGTTAATCCCGTGGCTGTCGGTGCTGTGCGGTTTCCTCGGCGGAAGGTTGGGCAACTGCGCCACTCGTTCGGCAGGAGTTTTGCCCTCCACCCGGTGCAGCACCTTGCCGCCGAAGCCGTTCGCCGTCCGCCCCTCGGCCACTTCAAAGCCCAACAGCCAGTCCACATTAGCGTAGATGTACTTCTCATCGTCACTGACCGCAAACGGCCGAATTCCCTTCCCAAACGGCCCGGCCCGGCCGATCACCTGGTTCGTACGCGTATCGGCGATATAGATCCAGGGCACGGTAAGAATGGACATGTAGACCCGCGCGCCGTCACGGCTCATCCACGTGTTATGCGGGCCGATACCGAGGATCGGGTGGTCCGTGTAGTTCTTGCCGTGTTCGGTCTTGATTTTCGCCTTCACGTCGCCGGTAACGGCGTCAATCGCCCACCAGCTATCGCTGTCGCGCATGGGAACATAGAGCGTTTTGCCGTCGGGCGTAATCGCCTGGCTGTCGGCATAGCCGCCGTCGTAGTGGCGCCGCCAGTCGATCTTCTCAGTCGCCAAATCGATGCAGACCAGCTCATCCTTCAAATTGGACGTCAGATAAAGCTTGCCTAGCTGAACGCTAGCCGAGATTCCCTTATAGTTGGCCGTGTCCGGAACATCGAACTGCCGGATCAGCTTATGGCCGTCGTTAATATCGTAGATACTGACGCCTGTTTTGTTAGTAACGTACAACCGGCGTTCGATCCCGCCTATGACCTTTCCAGCTTGCGGGAAGACGGAAGGAATCAGAAGGAGCAGCAGCAACTGGCGCATCGTGGCCAAATGCTATCACAGGCTAAAAGCGGTCCTCCGATTTCCAGACCGCTTTTCCCGCCGGATCGATGTAGCTCCAGCCTTCATTCGTCATCACCATCGCCAGGCAGCCTTTGAAATCCGTCGCGCTCGAGTACTGGTTCGTCAGCGCAAGACGGCCCGTCTTGTCCATAAATCCAAACTTCCCATCGAGTTTGATACGCGCCATTCCGCACTGGTAATCGTAGGCCGCATCGTACTTGCGGAATTCGAACGCCGGCTTGCCGTCGGGCAGCAGATAGCCCAGCCGGTCGCCATCCTGCGCCAGCGTCAAACCGTCCGACTGCGGATGAATCGGCCGCGGACCCTTCTTCGGTGCGACCGTCTTGCCCCGCGTGTCGATATCAATCCACTTCCCCTCTTTTTGCACGCCTGCGACGCCGTTCTCAAAATCACGCGCATCATCGAACTTCGGCTCAATGGCCCAGGCGCCCTTGGCGTCTTTGTAGCCCCAATGGAAGCCCTCCTTCCAACGGAGCAGCCCATCCTTGAAACCGGGCGCGCGGTCATGCCCCTCCATGGGCAGGCGCAGGATGATATTGCCGGACTTATCGAAATAGCACCAGTTGCGATCCAGACCGCCGACCGCCAATCCGCGGCCATCCTCGGGGAACTTGCCGGCCGGCATGAACCGGGGCTCAATGACCATTTTTCCGTTGCGATCGATGTAGCCGTAGGCGCTCGGAACAGAACCTGCCCGCGCCCGCTGCACAACAGCCAGCCCGGCGCTGTAATCGCCCATTACACGGTGGGGAATCTCCGCGACCGTCTTGCCCTGCAAATCGATAACGCTGTATTTTCCCTCCCGGCTGACGATCGCCCGCCCTTCTTCGAAATTGGCTGCCGTTGAGTACTCGGCAGGAATTACGAGACGGCCAGTCGGGTCGATGTAGCCGGCCTTCGAGCCCATCCACACGACGGCGCGATTCTCCCGAAACTCGTCAACACGATCGAATTTGGGTGGAATCACGACCTTGCCCGAGCGGTCAATGAAGCCGAATTGCCGTCCGGTGCGGATGGGAAACAGCGCGGGCTGAGCCGCTAGTGTGATCGAAAGGGCAAGCAGCAAATATCGCATCGCAATTAAAGATGCGGATTCGACGCCCCAAAATGATCATTACTTCCCGTAGCTGATCCGCCAGATCTTGTTGTTGCCGTCCTCGGAAAGCAGCAAACTGCCGTCCTGGAGCTGCAGCACACCCACCGGCCGGCCCCACACTTCCTTGACATCCTCGCCCAACATGAAGCCGGTCAGGAACGGCTCCGGCTGTCCTACGGGCTTGCCGCCCTTGAACGCCTGGAAGACCATCGAGTAGCCTACTCGCTTGCTGCGGCCCGATGAGCCCCGCAATGCAATAAATGCGCCGTTCTTATACTTTGCGGGAAATGATTTGCCGGTGTAGAACGCGAAGCTCATCGCCGAAACGTGAGCGCCGAGCAGTACATCGGGCTCAACGGTCTTCTTCACCGCTTCCGGGTTTACGCCCTTATGGCGCGGATCTTCGTTAGGGCCCACATAGGCGTAAGGCCAACCGTAAAATGCACCCTTCTTCACTTCCGTGAAGTAATCGGGAGTGGAGTCATCGCCCAGGCCGTCCCGCTCTTGAACCGTGGTCCACAGACGCTTGCTTTCGGGCTGGAAGCGGATCGTCACCGGATTCCGAAGACCCGTCGCAAAAATCTCCGGGCTCGAACCATCGAGATTGTAGACGTTGACGGCGTTGCGGTTGGGCGGATCGCCCAGATCCACATTGCTTCCCGAGCCAACGGAAACATAAAGTTTCTTCGCCTTGCCGTCAATGGCGATCGAACGCGTGGTGTGGCCCTTGTTGTAACCCTTCAGATCCACCAACATTTCGCCCGGCCCGGCCGTAACGGCCGGGAGCTCAAGCTTGTAGCGCTTCACCGCCTCGGCTTCAGCGACGTACAAATACCCCTCATGAAACGCCATGCCGAACGGGCGGTCCATTCCTTCAATCAACGCCTTGCGGGGCTTATCGTTGTTGACAACGTAGACGCCGCCTTTAGCCACACTCTCGGTTACCAGTACTGCCCCGCCAGGGAGCTGCACCATGTCGCGCGGCTTCTGGAATCCGCCGGCATACTCGGTAACGGTAAACCCGGCCGGAACGGTCAATGTCTTGCCCGGCGGCTGCGGGATCACTTTGGATGGATTCGTCACCTGGCCGGCCGGATTGGGCGGCGGAAGGGTGTATTTACGGGCCTGCGGATAGAGAGCTGCCGCGAACAGCAAGGAGGAAAGTACAGCAAATTTCATCGGTCTGGTTAGTTTATCATTGCGGTGCCGGGCCGGACCGCAACCGCTCGTGCAGTACGGTTTCATCCAAATCACCGGTCCATTTAGCCACCACAACCGCCGCGACGCCGTTGCCAATCACGTTGGTAATCGCCCGCGCTTCGGACATGAACCGGTCAATCCCCAGAATCAGCGCCAGGCCCGCCACCGGAACGTTGCCCACAGCCGAAAGCGTCGCTGCTAGCACGATAAAACCGCTACCGGTAACCCCGGCGGCGCCCTTCGAAGTAACCAGCAGCACCGCCAGCAGCGTCACTTGTTGCACCAGCGTCATCGGCGTATTCGTCGCTTGCGCAATGAACACCGCCGCCATCGTCAGATAAATCGAAGTGCCATCCAGATTGAACGAGTAGCCGGTGGGAATCACGAGCCCCACCGTCGACTTCCCCGCCCCAAGCGATTCCAGCTTCAAGATCATTCGCGGCAGCGCCGCCTCCGATGACGATGTACCCAGCACGATAAGAATCTCCTCGCGGATATACCGCAGGAAGCGGAAAATGCTGAACCCGTGATACCGGCAGATGCCGCCAAGAACGAGGAAGATAAATACCAGGCATGTTAGATAAAAAGTGGCCATAAGCTGCGCCAGCGACAGCAGGCTCTTCAGGCCGTAGGTGCCAACCGTAAATGCCATCGCCCCGAAAGCGCCAATCGGCGCAAGCGCCGTAATCATCTTCACCAACGCGAATAGAATCTCCGAGGTCCGTTCGATGAACTGAAAGACCTGGTTCTTATGCGAGCCGAGCCGCTGCAACGCCACGCCGAAGAGTATCGACAACAACAACACCTGCAGAATTTCGCCCTTGGCAAAGGCATCGAAAAAACTGGTGGGAATGATGTTGAGAATAAAATCCTGCGTGGACGTCATCTTGCCGGGACCTGTATAAGCGGCAATGGAACCGGTATTCAGGGTCTTCGGGTCGATATTCATTCCCACGCCCGGCTGCACGACGTTCACCACGGTCAACCCCACCAGCAGTGCAAGCGTCGACACAACCTCAAAGTAAAGCAGTGCCAGCCCGCCCGTCTTCCCCACTTTCTTCATATCCGCGGTCCCCGCAATACCCACGACCACGGTGCAGAAGATCACCGGCGCGATGATCATCTTGATCAGCTTGATAAATCCGTCGCCCAGCGGTTTCATGGCAGCGCCGGCCTCCGGCGCGATCGCTCCGAGCGCAATGCCGATTGAGATGGCGATCAGGACCTGGACGTAAAGAGAACGAAGCATGTCTAGGAGATTCTAGCGGAATAAAATGATTACGGGCTTGGTTTTGACATGATGCGGGCGCTTTTATTCCTATCGGCGGTCATAGCCGTTTGCGGCCAGACGATTACACCCAGCCGCGCGAGGGTGGAAGTCATCGTGGAAAAAACCGGCCTGATGAGCGGGAAGAAGCACACGCTGCGATGGGAGAAGTTTGAGGGGACATTTACAGTCTCGCCGCCACGCGTCGAATTCGTAGTGGAGGCCGCGTCCGTAAAAGTCCTCGACGACTGGATCAACGATTCGAAAAAGGAGAATGTGCGCAAGGAGACGGTCGGGAAAAACGTGCTCGACGCAGCGAGGTTTCCACAAATCCGGTTCGTCTCGACTTCCGTGACCGGCGATTTGAGTTCAACTTTTCATGTTGCCGGCATTCTGACCATCCGCGACGTCACAAAGCCCGTAACGCTCACTGTCAAGCGCATCGCCAGCGGTTACGAGGCCGAGGCGCGTTTTCCGATGTCGGCCTTCGGTATCAAGCCGCCGAAAGCTGCGTTGGGCGCCGTGGGAACTAAGGACGAGATGACGATGCGCTTTGCATCGGAATCGTCGAAGTAAATGGGAGTCCCACGACCGCCAGTTCGGCCGTCAGAGTAACCGCGCCGGGTACATCCGGAAGCGGCACCGGCCAACTCGTTTCGCCGGGGGGAAGATCCACCCCGCGGAGCGCCAGCGTAAACGCCTTGCCGTCCGACCAGCGATAAAGCACTTTCCCATCGGCATCGCGAATCGTCAGATCGTAAGTTTGACCGCTCCGGAATACGAGCCGCAGTGCGGCGCCCGTATTGTTGTTGAGGAAAATACGGGCGTAGTCCTTTCCGCGCGCGACTCCAAAACCGAGTCCGCTGGCGTTCAGAACGGTCACGCCGGAAATCCGGGCGTAGACGAGATCCTGCGTTCGAAAGGAGGGCCCGCCGGTGTTTTCGGCCCGATAAACCAGGCCAACATAAGGCAGAAAATCCTCCTCCGTAATTCCAACCTGAAAGACGCCCGGGTAAGTGATCTGGTGAAAAGCCTTCTCGAAAATTCCCAACGCGACCCGTTTGGAGGCATTGGTGCTCGCCACCATCGCCCGGCCGCAGCAGGTCGGCAGAGCCGTCGGATACGACTCCCCTGCCGCAAGGGAAAAGTCGTACCAGAGATCCTCTCGCGCCGCCTTTTCGTCGAATCGATACACCCGGCCCGCGCCATCGTTTCGAACCCAATATTGGCCGGCCCGGTATTCGGAAAGCAGAAAGTACAAACGGCCGCCAAAGCTCTCAGACCGGGTAACCTCAACCGTCACCGGCTGCTGGTTGGCCACCGCGGAACGGTAGATCCAGACATTCCCAACTTCCAACGGGAAATAGTCCGGAACTTGCGCCAATGCCGAACAAACTGCCAGAACCCAGCTACTGATAAAAATTCTTCGTCCACGCATGGCGTTTGAGTATGGCGAGCGTTTCGGCCGGCAATGGGCCCATCGCGCCAACGGCGGCGTTCGCTTCCACATTCCTCACTTTACGCATTCCCGGAATCACAGTAGAAACGGCGTCATTAGCCAGCGTAAACCGCAGCGCTGTCGTGGCAACCGGTTCCCCGGAATCGCCCAGGTCGTTAGCCAAAGCGCTAAATGCCTTCACCACCTGCGTCTTCCGGTCCCCACGGAAGTAGAAATCGCGGAATTCGCCCGGTTCAAACACTGTGTCCGTGCCAATCGACCCCGTCAGCGCGCCTTCATCCAGCGGCACCCGAGCCAGAACGCCGATATTGTGCTCCTTACAAGCGCCGAATAGATTCACTTGCGGTGACTGCTCATACACGTTGTAGATAACCTGCACCGTATCGATAAGACCGGTAGCAATAATACCCAGCGCCGAATCCGGTTGATGGTCGTTGATGGAAATGCCGAAATACCGGACCTTTCCCGCCTTCTTCAAATCCTCGATGCCGCGCCGCCAGTCGTCGTCGTCCAGCCAATCAGGATTCCAGACATGGAACTGCTGGAGGTCGATGCAATCGGTATTAAGATTCTTCAGCGACTGCTCCGTCATCTCGACAATGTAATTATAGGGAAACACTTCGCCAATGGCGGTCCCTTTGCGTGCCGGCCAGACTCGATTCTTCGGCGGAATCTTGGTAGCAACGATAACGTCCGCCTTGATCTCAGACACAACCTCCGCGATAAGGCGCTCCGAATGTCCCTCGTTGTATGCGTAGGCCGTGTCGATGAAATTGATCCCGAGCTCGATCGCCCGCCGAAGGGCTTGCAAGGACTCCTCGTCGGAACCGTTCATCCATTGTTTGCCGCCGATTCCCCAGGCGCCGAATCCAACCTCGGAAACGGCAAGCCCGGTGCGGCCCAGTGTGCGAGTGCGCATAGAGTTCTATTATGAAGGCAGTATGCGCTGGATTCTCTTCGTCCTGGCAACGGTACTGGCCTTCGGCGCCAACATCCGTCTATTTCTCAAAGACGGGAACTACCACGTCGTCAGCGAGTACAAAGTACTCTCCGACCGCATACGCTACTTTTCGGTGGAACGCAGCGATTGGGAGGAGATTCCGCTTGAACTGGTAGATCTGGCGAAAACCAAGGGAGCGGTTGAGGCGCGCGAGACCGAAATCGCCGATGAGAAAAAGGCTGAAGCCGAAGAGGAAGCCGCCGAAAAGGCCCTGCGGAAAGAGATCCGTTCCGTCCCGAAGGAAGCGGGCGTCTACCACCTTGTGGAAGGAAGCCCCATGCAGCCCATGAAGCAGGCGGAGCTCAAGGTTGTGACGGACAAGAAACGGCAGCTCCTGCAGGTCATCTCGCCGGTCCCGATCCTTTCCGGCAAGAGCCATGTCGAAATCGATGGGGTGCGAAGCGCATTCGTCATTACGGAAGAACGGCCGGAGTTTTATTTCCGCCTCGCCAACGAGGAACGGTTCGGACTCGTCCGCTGCGTCCCGGCGCCAAAGGGCGCGGCCCGCATCGTCGAGCGGTGGGAGGTTGTGCCGGTGGTGAAGGAGATCATCACCCAGCATGAAGACATCCAGATCTTCCGGAAACAGGTCGGCGAAGCGTTATACAAAGTCTGGCCCATGGAGCCGTTGCCGGTAGGCGAATACGCCTGGATCGAGTTTACCGACGGCAAAGGCAACACGCAGGCATGGGATTTCTCCATCCAAACCAGGAAATAAAGCTGGGATCGTGTAACGCCGATTGTAAACAAAAATGATTCGCAACAATTTGCTGGCGTAAAGCATCTTACGTCCGGGAAACTGCAGAATAGCTGGTAAGTCTAGCAGTTTCATAGGATTATGTGCTATTCTCAAGTCGGCTGCCGGGGTTGGGGGTATGCGGCGGCGTCTCACAAAACGACCCTCGCAAACCTCGCAGCATTCAATCACAACAAAAAACAGACTTTAGGGAGGAGGACTCGTTTATGCATAGACGTCCCCTGACATGGCTCGCTTTATTAACGCTTTCCGCAGCCGGACTCTTGGCCCAGGGCCAATCGACAACGGCGACGAAAGACGACTGGGAAGAAATCAATTTTGAAACCAACTCGGCGATACTTACCGATGGGTATCCAAGCTTGCTGCGGTTGGCTGAACTGTTAACCAAGAATCCAAGCTACAAGGTTCGCGTGGAAGGCCACACGGACAGCGTCGGTTCGAAACGAGCCAATGAGAAGTTGGGAATGCAGCGCGCCCAGGCCGTGAAGTCGTTCCTCGAGAAATACGGCGCGCGACCCGACCAGGTCACAGCGGCAACGCAGGGAATGGGGACCCCCAAGGTCGGCAACGACACCAAGGAAGGCCGGTGGATGAACCGGCGCACCATGCTCTACGTCACCGATGGGCAGGGCCGCCCCGTGTCGGCCGGAGGTGTCGGCGATGCGATCCGAAACCTGAATCAGGCAACCGGAGGCCCGGCGTCTGCCGCCGACCCCAAGTGCTGTGACGAGATCCTGAAACGCCTCGACAAACTCGACGATATCCTGGCCCTCCTTCGCACAATGAAAGGCGACCACGACAAACTGGCCGCCGAAGTGGCGAAGTTGAAGGAAGACGCCGGGAAGCTTGCGGCGGCGCCTGTCGGTCCGCCTCCAGTTTCAAGAGAAGAAGTTACCGCATCCTCGACTAAGGCGATAGAGGACGCACTAGCGAAGCACGTTTCGCCTAAGTGGTCCATTCTCGGCGCCAATGCCGGAGTCGACAACAAGGGCGATTTGACGTTTACCGGCAAGGGCCGCTACTTCGCGCCATTCGGCAAATCAAGTGCCATCCAGACCGAAGCGGAATACATGTATTTCCGCGATCGCAAGGAAGGACAGTTTGACGCCGGCCTCGTGCAGCGCCATGGCAACGTCCAGATGGGCTTGTTCTCCAGCTTTAAGCACGCCAACTTCAACCAGTACCAGAACGGCGGCACGCTGGGCCAGGGCTCGCTGGCATTCGACTACATCTTCGGCCGCGGTCGCCTGGGTGTCTTCGGCACGAAAGCGTTCATGAACAATGCGGTACTCAACCGCGCCGTGATTAGCCCGAACGTTTTCCTGGAAACCTACATGCGCGCTGTCGATCAACTCGGCGCATCCACCTCCGTGGCGGTCTGGAAGGATAGCTACATCGAAGGAAACTTCGGCTTTCTGCGCGCCTACGGCGGCAGCGGCAATAAACCGGGCGGTATGATCCGCTATGTTCACCCCGTGAACAAGATCGTGGCGATCAGCGTCGAAGGCGGCCTGAACGAGACCCTGATCGGTAAGAGCAACACCGGAGCCGTCCGCTTCGGTGTTCTGTTCGGCAACTGGCTGCGTCCGAAGGAATACGGCAGCGTGGAAACTCCGGTACCGATGGATATTCCCCGCATCCGTTATGAGCTCCTGACGCGCCGCGTTCGCACCGGAAACGGCGCGCCCATCGCCGACGCGGGCGGAGACAAGATCGGCGTCGCCGCCGGTTCGGTCACGCTTGACGGCAGCGCCTCCTACGATCCCGATGGCGATCCGATCACCTTCCAGTGGCAACAGGTTGCGGGTCCGACCGTTACCATCAACAACCCGACGAATGCTGTCGCCTCGTTCACCGCCGTCGAAGGCCAGAACTACGTTTTCCGCCTGACGGTCAAGGACGATCAGGGTGCTCAGGCCGTCGCTCGGGCAACAGTTACTACCCGGGCTCCGCAGCCGGTTAGGATCCTTCGCTTCGCGGCCAACCCGGCGCAGGTCCGTGCCGGACAACCGGTCAACCTCCTGTGGCTGATAGAAAACGCCGAATCGGCGACCATTACTCCGGTCGGCGGCGCCGTCAACGCAACCCAGGGCACCACGCAGGTGACTCCCACCGAAACCACCACCTATCGCTTGACGGCGCGCAACGCTACAAGTGAGGCCGTGGAAACCGTGACCGTCACCGTTGAACGGCCGCTCCCGCGAATCATCAACTTCCAGGCTTCGCCGGCGACGATCGACCGGGGCCAGTCGTCCACTCTTTCGTGGCAGACTGAAAACGCCGACCGGGTTACCATCACCGGCATTGGGAACGTGAACGCGAACGGCACGTCGCCTGTCTCTCCCACCGAAACCACCACTTACACCATCACCGCAACGAATGCCTTCGGTTCGGCTTCGGCGACGGCTGTGATTCAGGTTGGAACGGGCGGCGGTGGTACTGGCGATGGCTTGCCGCGGATTATCCGCTTTACCGCGGCGCCGATGGACATCTTCGTGGGCGACAAGTCCACCGTGGATTGGCTGGTAGAGAACGCTACCAGCGTCACCATCAGTTCGCTGGGCGGCGTTGGCCTGTCGGGCAATGTCCAGGTTTCCCCAACCACCAACACGCTATACACGCTGACGGCAACCAACGCCCAGGGCCAGGTCTCCTCGACCATAGGCATCAACGTTCGGCCGAAGGAAGTCATTCCGCCCCAGCCGCAACCGCCAACCCTCACAAGCTGCGTTGCGAACCCGGTGGAAGTAGCCAACCCGGGTGACCCGTCATCCATCAGCTTCACCGCGACGAATGCAACCGTGGTCACGCTGAACGGACTCGGAATAACCAACCCCGTTACAGTGCGTCCAACCGCAACCACCACCTACACGCTGATCGCCTGGAACGCGAAGAACGAACAGGCGCGCTGCGACGTGACGGTGCGCGTAAAGACGATTGCACCCGAAGATAAGCCGATCGCCAACGCAGGTCCGAACGTCGATACCCTCGACCGGCTCCTGACGCTGGACGGCTCCAAGTCCGTCGATCCGTCGGGCGGTCCACTGAAGTATCTCTGGACCATCGAAGACAAGACGGCTGTCATCCTTGAGCCCACGTCGATCACTCCCCGCGTGCAGCTCGGCGAGCAGTTCGGACCTTATATCTTCCTTCTGACCGTGACCAATTCCAAGGGAATTTCGTCATCGTCGACGGTAACCGTTAATTTCGCATCCACGCGCGTTCGCTAGAACGGGCGTCAAACCAGAACGGCCGGCGCACCGGAAGGGCGCCGGCCGTTTTGTTTTTACGCGCAGCTTACGGGGTTCTCGTAGCAGTCCTCGTTGTCCTTCGGATTCGCCGGAACCGTGCACTTGAAGTCCTTCTCGATCAAAATGTGCAACCCTTCGGTCGATTCGAATCCCACTCGTTCATCCGTGTCCCAGCCCGCCAGCCATGGTGCCGGAATCGTAACCGTCAGCCGCGACCCTTCAAAACTCGCCGCCAACTTCGTCCCCGCCGCATCAGGCCGGAGCGCATAACTAAGGGCAGCCGGCGCCGTCGGACAACACTCCGTTACCTCCCCGCCATCGACAAGCGTTTTCACATCGGACTGTTTCAGGCGAAGCCGAATACTATCGGCGTGGACACGCAGCTTCATACCTATCAGTATCCACCGGGCCTGTATTTCTCAATTCACCGCCTCCTGCCTTATAGTGGTCAACAGACTATGCTCACACTTGGATTTGTCAGTGCAATTCTGCCTGACCTCAACCTGGAAGAAGTACTCGCCTTCGCCGCTTCCAACGGTTTTTCGTGCGTCGAACTAATGTGTTGGCCGCTTGGAAAGGCCGAGCGCCGTTATGCCGGAATCACCCACATCGACGTGGCCGGGTTCACTAAGAGCGACGCAGCCAGAGTAAAGGATCTATCGGTGAAGTACGGTGTGGCCATCAGCGGCCTCGGCTACTACCCGAATCCGTTGGCTCCCGACAAGGCCGAAGCCGCAGTCTACGTCAAGCACCTTCAGAATGTAATCAAAGCCGCGAGCATGCTCGGCGTAGGCGTGGTCAACACCTTCATCGGCCGCGACTACACCCAGTCCATCGACGAGAACTGGCCGCGTTTCTTGAAAACGTGGAAACCTCTCATCCAGTTCGCCGAAAAAAACAATGTCAAAATCGGAATCGAGAACTGCCCCATGTCGTTCACCAAAGACGAGTGGCCCGGCGGCAAGAATCTGATGACTTCTCCCGCAATTTGGCGCCGCGCCTTCAACGACATCCCCAGCGACCACTTCGGCCTGAACTTCGACCCCTCGCATTTCATTCTGCAGCACATGGACTATTTGAGGGCCATGCGCGAGTTCGCTCCCAAGCTCTTCCACATGCACGCCAAGGACGCCCGCATCGATCGCGAAACGCTCAACGAAGTGGGCGTATTCGCCTACCCCAATCTCTGGCATACTCCCAAGCTCCCCGGACTCGGTGACGTCAACTGGGGCCAGTTCTTCAGCGTCCTCACCGAAACCGGATATAGCGGCGGCGTATGCATCGAAGTCGAGGACCGCGCCTACGAAGGCGACCTCGAATTACGGAAAGCGTCTCTCATTCAAAGCGGCCGGTTCTTGAAGAACTACTTGCCATAGTGCCGATGCGCTTAGGGATCTACTTGCTATTCGGAGTCCTGGCCGCCGAACCCGTCCTGCACGTCGAGATGCCATATCAGACGATAGCGGGCACCCAGCTAAAGCTCGATCTCGCGGTTCCCGGCACCGGCAAGGGGCCGTATCCGGTTGTTGTCTGCCTGCACGGCGGAGGATGGTCGATGGGCAGCAAGGGCTCCTTCCGAAAGTATCTACCCCAGTTCGCTGCCCTGGGCTACGCGGCCGCGGCCATTCAATACCGCCTGGCGCCGGAAAACCAATTCCCCGCTCCGATTGAAGACACTCATTCCGCCATCGCATTCCTCCGCGCCAATGCCAAACGATGGAATCTGGACCCTGATCGCGTCACCATTCTCGGGGCTTCCGCCGGCGCCCACTTGGCTCTACTGGCCGGTTTCGACAACCGGTCCAAGGTAAACGCCATCATCGACATCTCCGCACCCACCGACCTCCGCGACTGGCGAATGGGCCCCGCCGCCGAGCAGACGCTTATCAAAACCACTTCCAAAACGTCGGCCCTCCTGGTCAGCGAGCTCTTAGGCCCCACCGACCCTGTAACGGCCTCCCCCGTAGCGCAGGTGCGCCCCGGTGGCGTTCCTGTATTGATCTTTCAATGGAAACAGGATCAGGCCGTCGCCGCACAACAAGTCGAGCGGCTGGTCGCCGCGCTGTCCGAAGTCCGCGTGAAGCACGAAATCGTATGGTTCGAAGGGCGCGGACACGCGCTCTCCGGCCCTGGCGTCGAACAAATCGTTCCGAAGACCGTCGAGTTCCTCAACCGGCTTCGCCAATGAAAAAAGCGGCCATTAAAGGCCGCCTTTATTCGCGTAGTGACAAAAACCTAGAGCAGTTCCGAAGCCGAGAAGAAATAAATCGTCTCAACCGCCGCCGTTTCCGGAGCGTCCGAACCGTGCGAGCAATTGCGCTCGATCGACTCGGCAAACCGCTTCCGAATGGTGCCTTCGGCCGCGTTGGCCGGGTTGGTCGCGCCCATCATCTCACGCCAAACGGCAATCGCGCCTTCCTTCTCCAACACCAGCAGAATCGAGGGCCCTTCGGTCATAAACTTCACTAGCGCACCGAAAAACGGCCGCTCGCGGTGTACGCCGTAGAACCCTTCGGCTTCCTTCGGCGTAATGTGGTGCTTCTTCATCGCCACGATGCGAAAGCCATTTTCTTCAATCAACTGGATGATCTGCCCGCAGATTCCGCGGCTGACCGCGTCGGGCTTGATCATTGCAAATGTACGTTCCAATGCCATATATCTTTAACTCGAAAGTCTTTCCTTAATTTTCTGGCCAATGTCGGCCGGGGTACTGCAAACTGTAATTCCCGCGGCTTCCATCGCCGCCATCTTGTCCGACGCCTTGCCGCTGCCGCCGGCGACAATCGCACCCGCATGGCCCATACGCCGCCCCGGAGGCGCCGTCTGGCCGGCAATAAACCCGACCACCGGTTTCTTCACGTTCTCCTTGATCCACGCCGCGGCGATCTCTTCGTTGTTTCCACCGATCTCGCCGATCATCACTATCGCGTGCGTATCCGGATCGTCGTTGAACAGCTTAATCGCATCCAAATGCGTCGTGCCGATAATCGGATCGCCGCCAATCCCAATACAAGTCGATTGCCCGATTCCCAGCGAAGTCAACTGCCCCACCGCCTCATACGTCAATGTGCCGGAGCGGCTAACAACGCCCACATGGCCGCGCAAATGAATATGACCCGGCATGATGCCGATCCGGCACTCATCCGGTGTAATAATTCCAGGGCAGTTCGGGCCGATCAGCCGGGATTTGCGCGACTGCAGAAACTGCCGCACGCCGATCATGTCCCTCGCCGGAATGCCTTCGGTGATGCAGACGATCAGGGCGACCCCCGCATCGGCCGCTTCCATGATTGCATCGGCGGCGAACGGCGGCGGCACAAAAATCACCGAGGCGTTGGCCCCGGTCTCGCGAACGGCTGCGTCCACGGTGTCAAACACCGGCCGGTCCAAATGCTTCGTGCCGCCCTTGCCCGGCGTCACGCCGCCAACCACGGTCGTCCCGTAGTTGATCGAGTTAGTCGCATGAAAGGTGCCTTGCGCACCGGTATAACCCTGCACCAGCAGGCGGGTTTCTTTGTTAACTAGTACGCTCATTGTGCCGCCTTAACGACCTTCTGGGCCGCATCCTTCATGCCATCGGCGACTTCGAAGTTGAAGCCCGACTCGCGGATGATCTTCTTGCCTTCCTCGACGTTGGTGCCTTCCATCCGGATAACCACCGGCAGGCTGATGCCCAATTCCCGCGCCGCGTTCACCACGCCCGTCGCCAGGATGTCGCAACGCAGGATGCCGCCGAAGATGTTGATCAGCACCGCCTTGACGGCTTTGTCGGAAAGCAGAATCCGGAACGCGTTCTTAATCTGCTCCTCGTTGGCGCCGCCGCCCACATCCAGAAAGTTGGCCGGTTCACCGCCCGCCCACTTAATGATGTCCATCGTCGCCATCGCCAGACCGGCGCCGTTCACCATGCAGGCGATGTTGCCGTCGAGCTTGATGTAGTTCAACGAGAACTTCGACGCTTCCACTTCCAAGGCGTCTTCCTCATCTACGTCGCGAAGATCGACATAGTCGGGGTGCCGGTACAGGGCGTTGTCGTCGATATTGATCTTGGCGTCGAGCGCCATTATCCGCCCGTCCTTCAACAAAATAAACGGGTTAATCTCCGCCAGCGACGCATCGGACTCTTCATAAGCTTTCGCCAGCGCGATCATCGCTTTCGCCGAAGCGTTGACACTTCCCGCCGGCAGGCCAATTCCAAAGGCCATATTCCGCGCCTGAAACCCTTGCAGCCCCAACCCCGGCTCAATGGTCTCCTTCAGAATCTTTTCCGGCGAATGGTGAGCAACCTCCTCAATCTCCATGCCGCCTTCCGACGACGCCATAAAGACGTTTTTCCCCGTCAGCCGATCCAGCGTAATCCCCAGGTAGAACTCCTTTTCGATCGGGAGCGCCTCTTCGATCAACAACCGCCGCACGGTCTGGCCCTGCGGTCCCGTCTGCGGCGTAATCAGTTGCATCCCAAGGATCTTCTTCGATGCCTCCACCGCGTCTTCAACGGTTTTGCAGACCTTCACGCCGCCGCCTTTTCCGCGGCCTCCGGCGTGAATCTGGGCTTTTACGACTACAAAGCCGCCGAGTTCTTTGGCTGCGGCTTCAGCCTCTTGGACGGTAAAAGCGACTTTGCTTTTCGGCACCGGCACGCCGTAGCGGGCCAGGATCGCCTTTCCTTGATACTCGTGGATTTTCATACGGTAAACTCTGAGTTTAGCATCGTGCCGGAACCCAACTCAGCCTTTCTGCCGTTCGTCCACAACCTGATTCGAGAAAAAACCTTCTCCTCCGAAGACGCCGAGCAAGCCATGGGCCTGATCCTCTCCGGAACTGTCTCGCCGGTACAACTCGCGGCCTTTCTCGCCCTGCTCCCGCCGCGCAACGTCGGCTCCGAAATCCTGCTCGGGTTTGCCCGTGCCATGCGCGCCGCCATGATCCAAGTCGACCCCGGGCCGGGTCCGGTGCTCGATACTTGCGGCACTGGCGGCGACGAATTGAACACGTTCAATATTTCAACCGTTGCTGCCTTCGTCATCGCCGGCGCCGGAGTGAAAATGGCGAAGCACGGCAACCGGTCGGCCAGCAGCCTTTGCGGCAGCGCCGATGTGCTCGAAGCGCTCGGCGTGAACATCGATCTCACCCCGGATCGAATGGGAGAATGCATCCGCGAAACCGGAATCGCATTCCTTTTCGCGCCAAAACTGCATCCGGCCCTCCGCCATGCCGCGCCCGTCCGTACAGAACTGAAGATCCGCACGGTCTTTAATTTAATGGGACCGCTTTGCAACCCGGCCGGCGCCCAGGCCCAGTTGATCGGCGTCCCGGCCGAAGGAATCGGCGACGAAATGGCCCAGACTCTGGCCTTGCTCGGCAATGGCCGCCAAATCCTGGTCCACGGCTCCGATGGCCTCGATGAAATCACGCTCTCCGGTTCCACCACCATTTGGCGGGTAGCCAATGGCGCCGTTGGCAAAGAGTTCTGGCAGCCCAACGATTTCGGCCTAACCCGAGCCTCGCTCGACGCGCTCCGCGGCGGCGACCGGTTTGCCAATGCTGTCATCACCCGTGAAATTCTCAACGGCGCCACCGGGCCCAAACGTGATGTCGTGGTCATGAACGCGGCGGCCGGCTTATTCGTCGCCGGTGCTGTCGCCGATATCCGTGAAGGCGTCGCGAAGGCCCAAAAGTCCATCGATTCCGGCGCGGCAGCGGCAAAACTGGCAGGAATGTCCGCCTTCTCCCATGCCTAGCGTCTATGCCTTGAAGCCGGCATTTCAAGCACTACTGCGTCCGGTCGCGAATGGCTTGGCGCGCCTCGGCATAACGGCCAATCAAGTCACGATCACCGCTTGCCTGGTCTCCATCGCGCTCGGGTTGGATCTCGCCTACGGATCCCGCCGCTGGCTGCTCCTTCCCCTTTGGCTATTCCTCCGAATGGCGTTGAATGCCATCGACGGCATGCTTGCCCGCGAGCACAATCAGGCCAGCCGCCTCGGCGCGTTGTTGAACGAACTCACCGATGTCGTTGCCGATGCCGCCCTTCTGCTTCCATTCGCCTTTCTGCCGGATTGGAGTCCGTTCATGGTCGGAATTCTCGTCCTTCTTGCCGCCCTGACCGAGATGACCAGCGTGGTGGGGCAAACGCTCTCCGGCAATCGCCGCAACGATGGCCCCATGGGCAAAAGCGACCGCGCCCTGGTCGAAGGAGCCGTCGGAACCTGGGTCGGACTCGGCTGGAAAGCGCATGAGGTGATCGCCCCAATAATGGCGCTATTACTTGTAGCGACAGTGTACAATCGCGCCAGGCACATCCTGGCAAAAGAGGAATAATGCGAAGCGTCGAAGAACGCCAGTTTAAGCTGCGGGACGGCATCGGGCTCTTCTACCGGTACTGGCCGGGGACCGAAAAGAAAGCCGTGGTTCTGCTCCATCGCGGTCACGAACACTCCGGCCGCCTGGCCCATGTCGCCGAAGAGCTCAACCTGCCCGAATTCGCAATCTTCGCCTGGGACGCCCGCGCCCACGGCAAAAGCGAGGGCAAACAGGACTCGACGGTTACCATGTCCACCTTTTCCTCGGACTTGGATGAGTTCGTCCGGCACATCAGCGACGGCTATGGAATCGCGGTCTCCGACATTGCCGTAGTAGCCCAAAGCGTCGGAGCCGTCTTCGCCGCCGCCTGGGCCCACGACTACGCGCCCGAAATTCGATGCCTCGTTCTTGCCTCGCCCGCGTTTAAAGTCAAGCTCTACGTGCCGTTCGCCCGCCTGGGCCTCACCCTTTGGCACGCGCTCATCGGTGACTTCTTCGTCCAGTCCTATGTAAAGGGCGCCGCGCTCACCCACGACCCCGAACGGGTCAAATCTTACGCCACCGACCCTCTCATCAAACGCCCCATTTCAGCGCGCGTTCTACTCGGCCTCTACAAAACCGCCGAGCGCATCATCGAAGACGCCCAAGCCATCCACATTCCCACCCAACTGCTGCTCTCGGGCCGCGACTGGGTCGTTCACAACAAGCCCCAGCATGATTTCTACGACGCGCTGGGGACGACGGAAAAGGAAATCCACACTTTCGACGGGTTCTTTCACGACACGCTCGGCGAGAAGGACCGCCACCTCCCCATTGCGAAGGCCCGCGCTTTTATCCTCAAGTACTTCGCACGGCCCGTCATTCGGGAAAACCTCCTCGATGCCGACAAACAAGGCTTCACCTATCAGGAGTTCGAGTCTTTGAAGCAGCCATTAGGCCCCGGCCTGAAGGCCCTGAACTTCGCCATCACTCGCCTGTCCATGCGAACGAGCGGCCAGTACCTCTCGAGCGGTATCGGCCTTGGCGTACGGACGGGCTTCGACTCCGGCGCCACCCTCGACTACGTATATCGCAACCAGCCTGCCGGGCTCACGCCCCTCGGCAAATTGATTGACTGGGGCTATCTGAACGCAATCGGCTGGCGAGGAATCCGGGTCCGCAAACAAAACCTTCAAATCCTGATCCGCAGAGCGATCGAACTGGTTCGAAAGGAAAACCTCCCGTCTCGCATCGTCGACGTCGCCGCCGGGCATGGCCGCTACGTCCTCGAAGCCGGCGCCGCCGCCGATCATATCCGTCTGCGCGATTTCCGCGAAGAGAATGTCGCCGATGGCCGCAAACTGATCGCTTCCAAAGGCGTCAACGCCGTTTTCGAACAGGGCGATGCATTTGATCGCGCTGGGTTCTCGAATCTCGACCCCAAACCAACAATCGGCATCGTATCAGGACTTTACGAGCTATTTCCTGACAACTCACTGTTGGAAAAATCCTTAGGCGGATTGGCCGATGCGATCCCTTCCGGCGGTTACCTCATCTACACCGGGCAACCCTGGCATCCCCAGTTAGAGATGATCGCCCGAACCCTCACCAGCCACCGCGCCGCCGGTGAACCCTGGATCATGCGCCGCCGCACCCAGCTCGAATTGGACCAACTGGTAGCCGCGGCCGGATTCCGGAAAGTGGAGCAGCGAGTGGACGAATGGGGTATTTTCACCGTCTCTTTAGCCCGGAAAATCTGAGGCGTCTGGCGTGGTTGGCGTTTCTCGGCCCCCTGTTCTTCCTTTCTTATAATTTCGCCAATCGCTTGGCCGCCTCGCACGAACCAGGCATTCCATCCATCGTTTTCGATTGGGAACGCTACATTCCCTTCCTCGCCTGGACCATCATTCCTTACTGGTCAAGCGATTTCCTCTACGCAGGCGCGTTCCTGACCTGCCGCACCAAAGTGGAGATTGACCGCCTCGGGGTCCGCCTGCTCACCATCCAAATACTAACCATTGCCTGCTTTTCGCTATTCCCGCTCCGGCTTCAAATCCACCGCCCGCCGACGGACGGCTTATTCGGAGACCTCTTCCAAGCGCTCGAATCCTTCGATCTGCCATACAACCAGGCCCCGTCCCTGCACGTCAGCCTCGCCTATATTCTCTGGCGCCAGTACCGCAGGCCAATCTGGGGAGCATGGTTCGTCCTGGTTGGACTCTCCACTCTGACCGCCTACCAACACCACTTCATCGACCTCCCTACCGGCCTTTGGGCCGGCATTTTGGTCGTAGCGCTGATTCCCGACAAGCCGCGACCGGATTGCGCTCGCCCACTCCTTACTGCCTGTTACGGTATGGCCTCCGCTATCCTTACTTACGCCGCATTTCGCTTCGAATGGTGGCTCCTTCTTTGGCCGGCCTTTGCATTGTCCCTCGTTGCGGCAGCCTACTGGACCGGCAACGTCGAAACATTGGGAAAGAAAGGAGGCCGAACGCCGTTCTCGCTCTGGCCATACACCCTCGGCGCCTGGATTAATTCCCGGCTGTGGAATTCAAGCACCAGTGAAGTAGCCGGCGGAGTATGGGTTGGCCGGCCCGATACCGCCCAATTCCGCTCAGTCGTTGACTTGACCGGCGAACTACCCATGCGCGCCGACCGCCATGTGCCAATGCTCGATCTCGCCCTGCCCTCGACCGATCAGATTTCCGAGGCCGTCGCCGCCATCGAATCGCTTGGCGACCGGCGCCCGACCCTGGTCTGCTGCGCCTTGGGATACTCCCGAAGCGCCGCGGCGGTCGCCGCATGGCTCGTCGCTTCCGGGAAAGCCGAATCAGTGACCCACGCCGTCGAAACCGTGCGAAAAGCCCGTCCTAAGGTCGTTCTCAGCCCCGCCCTGTTGGAACGTCTGGCACAATGGGCGAGTACCTCGTATGAATCCAAACGCTGACTGGCAGGGAACCGCATGTCTACTGCGCGCGGGTTTCCGGGCTTCCTTCGCCGGTCACGTAGGAGCAATTCTCGCCGGCGCCGGCATCCTGCATCAGGGAGTCGAGGCGCCGTATCTGATCGCGCTCGCCGCCTGGGGTTATCTGGTCTATTTGCAGATGCGGGTGAGCTTGGACGCGGAGCTATTTTCTTGGCTCGGCAGCGGTGGAACAACCGAGGAACTTGACGGATTCCTGGTGCGGGCTGGGCTACTATCGGCCCCGCGCGAACGGTCGGACGAGGATCGCTGCCGGGGAGCCATCCGCCTTTGGAAGCGCTTGCTATTTGTCTTGGCGGTAGAACTGGCCGCGGTGGTGGCCGGATTACGATGATCGATCGTTTCGTCGCCTGGCTGCTTTCATTCGGCCTGCAAATCCTGACCGGCGCGCATGGACGCTGGAGCGGCTGCGGCCCCGTCCCCGGCCAGCGCATCTACTGCGTCAACCACTCCAGCCACCTCGACTTTCTCCTTCTCTGGACCGCACTTCCAGCCCGCCTCCGGCGCGTCACCCGCCCAGTCGCCGCAGCCGACTACTGGAACGCCGGGCCCATTCGGCGCTACATCATTCACCGGGTTTTTCACGGCGTGCTCGTCGACCGGAGCGGGAAAGTGCCCAACCCGCTCGAACCCGTGTTCACAGCTCTGGCCGAAGGCAACTCGCTCATCTTTTTCCCTGAGGGAACTCGCGGACCGGGCGAAGGACTGCTCCCTTTCAAAGGCGGCATCTACCACGTTGCGCGCCAATGCCCTGCCATCGATCTGATTCCCGTCTGGATCGACAACTCCTATCGCGTAATGCCGAAGGGCATGTTCTTCCCGGTTCCTCTCCTCTGCTCGATGACATTCGGCGCGCCTTTGCGCCTGTTGGATCAGGAGGAGAAGGAAGGCTTTCTCCTCCGGCTACGAAATGCCATGCTGGAGTTGCAACCCCCTCAATGAACGTGCCGCAGGAAGCGCTTTATATCTTCGCCGGACTGGGAATGGCGCTGGCCATCGCCTCCGCCGTCGGCTACGTCCTGCATCGCCGCGCCGCCAGCTCCGTGGTCGACAATCTCAACGCACGCATTCGCGCGTGGTGGGTCATGATCGCCATCTCCGGCGGTGTGCTGCTAGCCGGCAATGAAGCCATCATCACCCTGTTCGGCCTCCTGTCCTTCTTCGCCTTCCGCGAATTCGTCACCCAAACCCCCGTTCGACGGGCCGACCACACCGCGCTTTTCGTCAGCTTCTTCCTCGCCCTCCCGGCGCAGTACCTGCTCGTCGGCGTCCAATGGTACGGGCTCTTTGCGATCTTCATCCCCGTCTACGCCTTCCTGACCATCCCAATCCTTTCCGCCGTTTTCGCCGACGCTCAGAAATTCCTCCAGCGGACCGCCGAAACCCAGTGGGGGCTCATGATCTGCGTCTATTGCCTCTCCCACGTTCCTGCGCTATTGACTCTTCAAATCCCCGGCTATCAGGGCCGCAGCGCCCTGCTCGTCGTCTTCCTGATGCTGATCGTGCAAGCCAGCGACGTGCTGCAGTACATTTGGGGAAAACTGGCCGGCCGCCACAAGATAGCCCCCGCCGTATCGCCGTCAAAAACCGTGGAAGGATTCCTGGGTGGAATCGCCAGCGCCACGCTCCTGGGAGCTGCCCTTTGGCAAATCACTCCGTTCTCCCCGTTAGCCGCCGGCGCCATGGCCCTGATGATCACGCTTGTCGGGTTCCTGGGCGGGCTCGTCATGTCGGCAATTAAGCGCGACCGCGGAATCAAGGATTGGGGACAACTCCTCGAAGGTCACGGCGGAATGCTCGACCGGCTCGACTCCGTCTGCTTCTCCGCCCCGATCTTCTTCCACGTCACGCGCTACTTTTTTGCGCTGTAGTTTCGAGAATCTGCGGCAAATCGGTCACAAACCGGGACCGCGGAACGACTAAATCCGCCCCCGCCTCCCGCGCCGCTTTGGTCAACTCCACCTGCACATGCGAAACGAATCCGGCAATCGGAACCCCTCGCGTCTCCGGATTCCCTTTCAACTTCCCGATCAAGGCGACGGCATCCACCGACTTCGCATTCAAGTCGAAGAGAATCAACGATGGGGATTCCAGTGCCGACGCCAAAATCCGCTGCTCGCCGGTGACTATCGCCACTTCCATACCGGCGCGCTTGGCGGCGTCCATGATCTTCACCGTGAAGAAGAGATCATCGACCACACATATAACTCTCCGGGGCATACCGGAGCCGATTATCGCATGCGGCCGTCCTATCGGGCCGCCAGGTTCCGCGTAACAATTTCCACTAGCTCAGCCGTGTGCACCGGTTTCGAAAGGAAGTCGTTCATTCCGGCCTCCAGGCACGACGTCCGTACTTCATATGCCGTGTTTGCCGTGCAAGCGACAATCGGGACCGTCTTTCCGCCAGGCTGCGCGCGAAGCCGCCGGGTGCATTCCAAACCGTCCATCTCCGGCATCTGAACATCCATTAGCACGAGATCGAACAGGGCAACCCCAATCGCTTCCAGGGCCGCCTTGCCGCTGGGAGCCACATGAACGTCGTATCCCTTTCGCTCCAGCACGGTCCGCATAAACCGCTGCGCAACTTCGTTGTCTTCGACCAGCAGGATCTGCGGCCGCGACGGCACCGCCGGCGCATGCCGGGCGGCAGCGTCGACCGCGTTATCAGGGAGTTGCAGAGGCAGCGTGACCGTAAGAAAGGTTCCCGCCCCCCGAACCGACTCTGCTTCCAATCGCCCGCCCATCGCCCGAACCAGTTGAAACGCCAACGGCAGCCCCAGTTCCAGCCGCGCCTGCGTATAGCCCCCAGTCTCTGGAGGATCAAATAGTTGAGCCAGACGCGACGGGGGAATTTCGTGCCCGTTATCCCCAACGCTGACACTCAATATCAGCCGTCGATCCGATTCGGCGCAGTACGTGGAAATCGCCACAGTAATCTCATCCTGTGCGCAGGCGTTGATCGCATGCGACAGTAGAATCCCCACCACCTGACGAAGCCGTACGGCGTCGCCGACCACGACCTCTACCAGACCAGACTCCGTCGATTCCGCAAGCATTTGGATCAGCAGGCCGCGCGACTCCGCTCGGGACTGCATGGCGGCTACCGAAGTCCGTAAAACTTCGTGTAAGTGGAACGGAGCTTCCGACAAGTGCAACTGCCCGGCCAACACGGAAGAGTACTCCAAGGCGTTGCTGAGGGATTCCAGCAGGTTTTCCGCGCAAAGGCGTGTCGATTGGACATATTCCCGCTGTTCCGACGACAATGACGACTCCAGCAGGAGGTCGGACATGCCGAGAATTCCGGTTAACGGCGTCCGAATTTCGTGATTGAGCGCGGCCAGCATGCGGGCATGGGCGCGCTGCAATTCCTGCATCGATTCGGGTAAGGATACCGCTGGCGCCACGGTCGATGGTCCGGAAATTTGCGCGAGAGGTACTTCCACCAATCAATGCTCCTGTAACCTTCATCGGCCATGAACGCGATAGGGATTAGCCCTTTTAACCCGTCCGTCACGATTTCGGATCGATTCCAGGCCCGGAGCCGTTGACACATCTCATTGAATCCGCTATAGTTTTCAAGTAACTTGGGGCTCCTTCTTCATGTAGTTCGGAGCCAATTTTTTTTACGGCCGGCAGCGGGGTCACGCGTTCCTCGGGATTGAATGGGATCCCTTCGCCGTGCACGGAGAACAGGCAATGGGAAATAATCCCGAACATCCGACCCCGGAAGAAACACTCGCGGCGACGCCGGCGCCCAAGAATCCCTATTCGCCAGCGCACCCCGCCCCGGCTGAGCATGGCCGTCCAGGGCTCCCGGGTCCGCCTTCCGCGGACGATCCCGACCGCGCCCAGGACGAGTACTTCACCGAGGAAATGATGTCGGAGGAGATGCTCGAGGATTACAGCCATTTCGCGCCTCCGGCCGAAGGCGAAGTTCTCCAGGGTTATGTTCTCAAAGTTACCGCCACGGACCTGATTGTCGACTTCGGATACAAATCGGAAGGCGTCGTACCGATTGACCAGATTCCAGTCGTCGACGGCAAGCCCGCCGTCAATCCCGGCGACACGATCGAAGTGATGGTCGAAAAAGGGGGGACCCTTACCCCCGAAGGCTACGTTCCGCTCTCCCACCGCAAAGCCCAGAACACTAAGTGTTGGGACACGCTCGAACAGGCCTTCCGTGACAACTTACTCGTCAGCGGCCATATTACCGGACGGACCAAGGGCGGCCTGATGGTCGATGTCGGCGTTGAAGCCTTCATGCCCGGCTCCCAGGTCGATGTCCGGCCCGTCTACAACCTCGACGCTCTCGTTGGCCAGCACATTCCCGTACGCATCCTGAAGTTGAATCGCCGCCGAGGCAATGTAGTGGTCAGCCGAAAAGCCGCGCTCGAAACCGAAGTGATCGACCGCAAGTCGGCGCTGCTCGAAACCGTTTCCGAAGGTTCAATTATCCAGGGAATCGTCAAGAATCTCACCGACTACGGCGCATTCATCGACTTGGGCGGCATCGATGGCTTACTCCACGTAAGCGACATGAGTTACGGCCGAGTTACACACCCCTCCGAGTTGGTGCAGGTTGGACAGGAGTTATCCCTCCGCGTCCTGAAGTTCGACAAGGACAAGGAGCGCATCTCCCTCGGCCTGAAGCAAATGGCGCCCGATCCCTGGGAGTCCGTTCACGACCGCTACCAGATCGGGCTCAAAGTGATCGGACGCGTCGTCTCGATCACCGACTACGGCTCGTTCGTCGAACTCGAAGCCGGAGTCGAGGGTCTCATCCATATCTCCGAAATGACCTGGTCGCGGCGCATGAAGCACCCTTCCAAAGTCGTCAAAGTCGGCGATACCGTCGAAAGCGTAATCCTCGACATCAAGCCGCGCGACCGGCGTGTTTCCCTCGGAATCAAACAGCTTGAAGACGATCCCTGGACAACGGTTGAGTCCCGCTATTCGGTCGGCAGCGTGGTTGAGGGCCGTGTCCGCAAACTCTCCGAATTCGGCGCATTTATCGAAATCGAAGAAGGCATCGACGGGCTGGTGCACGTATCCGACCTCTCCTGGACCAAACACATCAAGCATCCCTCTGAAGTCTTGAAGAAGGGTCAGGTTGTACAGGCGGTCATCCTCAACATCGACGCCCCCACGCGCCGCCTCTCCCTCGGTGTCAAACAACTTCAGCCCGATCAATGGGAATCCTTCTTCGCCTCCCATGTCACCGGCGATACCGTCCGCGGAAAAGTCTGCCGGGCGGCGACATTTGGAGTCTTCGTGGAAGTGGCGCCCGGAGTGGAAGCGCTTTGCCACTCCTCGGAAATCGTGGGCCAGGCAGGCAAAGAAAAAGCATCCCTGCCGGTCGGTACGGAATTCGCATTTAAGATCATCCGCTTAAATGCTTCGGAAAAAAAGATCGGATTGAGCTTCAAAGCGGCGATCGTGGATGAAGAACGGCAACGGATGGCAGAGTATCAGAAACGCGCGGCAGCGGTTACAACCGCCACAGAAGAGGCAGCCCGGTCCGAATCGGCCTCCGCGGCAGTGCCGGCGCCAGAAGAATCTGAAGGCGCGGAACCGGGTGACCCGTCCGCGGCCGGCGAATAAGGACGGAAAGGAATGGGCATGACAAAGGCAGATCTGATCGAAGAAGTCTCCAAAGTAACCGAGATGACTCGGAAGGATTCCGAGGTTATCGTTGAGGCCATCTTCGACAGCGTCGTCCGGAGCTTGCGCGAAGGGGACAAAATTGAGATTCGAGGATTCGGCAGTTTCCGGACACGGCAGCGCCAGCCTCGCGTGGGCCGCAATCCGAAAACAGGAACACGCGTGGAAGTACCGGCAAAGCGGATTCCGTACTTCAAGCCGAGTAAGGAACTGAAGGACCTCGTCAACGGCGGCGAGGATCACGGTCCGGATGATGAGGACGGCGACGACGAGTAAGCGGTAAATAAATGGACCATCTCTGGAGTCCTTGGCGTTATCAATATGTGACAAAAGCCGCCCCCGTGGGCGGCTGCGTCTTTTGTGCGAAAGCCTCCGCCACCGGCCCGGATTCCCTCGTCGTCCACCGGGGCGCCTTCAACTATGTCGTCCTCAACCTCTACCCCTATACCAACGGTCACGTGATGATCGTGCCCTATGAACACGTCGATTCCCTCGCCGCCGCCCGTCCGGAAACGGCGCAGGAGATGATGGAGCTTGCCCGGCGAACCGAACTTATCCTGCGCGAGCTTTACAACCCGCCCGGCATCAACATTGGCATGAACCTGGGGGAATGCGCCGGCGCCGGCGTCGCCGGACATATTCATCTCCACTTAGTTCCTCGCTGGCCCGGCGACGCGAACTTCATGAGCGTAATCGGCGAGACCCGCATTCACATCGAAGAGTTGGCGGTGACTTACGCCCGCATGACCACCGCCTTCGCGGCGGTTTAGCGCTTCTTCACGGGCTTGCACGCGCCGCGCGCTAATTCTATCTCGGCCCCGATGAAGCCAAAAGCCGCCCAATTCTCCCCCGACACAACGCGTTCCCACGTCGTGCATGCCTGCTCTTTTCGCCCGTTCAGCCAGTGCCAAAGCCCCACGCCATAGCCGATCGTCGGCACGGCGTTGCCATCCATCGGCGGCTCCGACATCTGCTCCTCCGTCCGCAAGCCCTTATAAAGCAATAACGTGCGAAAGTACGACTTGTTCTCCGTCACCGTCATCTGCGGGTGGATCGTCTCCAATAACTTCGCGGCCTCCTCCGGTTTCCCAGCCCGCCGCAGCGCCCGCCACGCCCATTCGGTAATCGCAATCCGCGGATCGTCCTCCATGGCGTAACACGCGCGCCAATCGGCCGGCATGCCCTTCATAAAGGCGGGCTTGGCCGCCGGCGCCATCGCCAGGCAGCGCTGATACTCGCGCGCGGCGTGATTGTAGTCGCCGCGCATATAGTAGGCCAGCGCTAAGTGGTAACTTACATCGAAGCTCGCCGGCGCCATTTCAGCGGCTCGCTTCAAATCCGAAATGGCAAAGTCGAACTTACGCGTCGAAATAAACCGGTGTCCGCGGAAACGAAGAAATCGTACATCGCCCGGATAGTCGTCGATCCCCCTCGTATAAAGGGGAACCGACTCCCGAAATCGCAGCACGGCATCCCGCGCACGCGCCGCCGCCAGTAACAGATCCGCCGAAGCCGGTCCCTTCGCCAATGCCAGATCGGCCTTTTCAACGGTACCTTCCCCGTCGGGTCGCGCATGGAACGATCGCCCCAGTGCCGAAAAAACCTCGGGTTCCTGGGCGTAAATGAGGGACGCCGCCGCCAGCATGGCAGCCGCAAAAACTCCCACCCTCCATAAAGCGCCCATACGTCTTAAAATAGCGCATCGCAAGGGTCAACTACGACGGTAGGGCGAACTTAGATGCCGCCGCGCCTCCCGCGCCGCATCGCTATCCGGTGCCCGGTCCACCGCTCGCTTATACGCCGCCTGTGCCTCGCTCCTCCGCCCCAGAACGTCATAGCACTGCCCCAACCGCAGCGACGCATTGACCTCCGTATTCAGTCCCGCCTCCGGCGTCACTCGCTGCAACTCCGCAATCGCCGGCGCATAATCCCGGTACCAGAACAACAGGTTCCCGCGCGAGTAATGAATCTTCCCCGGCGGCACGTTCCGCTTTTCATCCTCCATCTTCTTCAACACCGCCAGCGCCTCATCCTTCTTACCTAAGTCCCCGTACATTTGCACCATTTCCAGCCGGAATAGATAGTTCCTGGGAAACGTCGCGATCAACTCGTTCAACAACACCACCGCTTTCTCGGCCTGCCGCTCCCGCCGGTACGCCACCCCCAGAAGAATCATCGCATCCACCCGGCTCGACTTCCCCTGCGCCGCCACCATTTCCACGGTTCGAATCCCGCCCTCTTTGTCCCCGCGGAAGCCGATCAGGAATCCGAACACCTTCAACCCGAATGGGAGCGATCCCACGATATAGTCATGCACCCCCTCCACAAACCGCGCATCCACGAAATCGGGCTTTATTTCCAGCGCCTGCTGATGAATCTTTCGCGCCATCGTAAACTCCCTCAGCGATTCCCGCAGTATCTTCCGCACCAGAAAGTTGTAGTTCGACCGCAGGCTGTGCGCCACTCCCATCGCATACAGCGCCTCTGCATCCCGGCTGTTGGCGTTCACCCGTTCCTGGCTAAGCGAAATCGCCTTCGCCACGGCATCGTCGAACCGCTGCTGTTCGGCGGGAGTAGCCAATATCCGCGCCCGCGCCAGCGACACATTGCTCCCCGATACGAGTTCCGTCTCCAGCACGCCTGCATTGAAGAGCTCTCGATAGAGCAGCGCCTGCGCCAGGTGAGTATAAGAATACGGATCGCCCGGGCGCTGTTTGATCTCCTTCTCAAACTCCAGAATGGCCTGTTCGTATTCGAGATTGTAGAAGTGGTCGAAGCCCTTGCTGACCGGCGGCATGGCCGCATACAGGTGACAGGCCAGCGCGGCCACACAAATCAGGCGCATGGAATGTCTTATTCTAATTGCCCCAGCGCCCATCGCGCGTGCTCCGCGATCACTGCGTCATCCATCGCCGCCAGTCTTTCCAGCGGCGCCCGGAACCCGGGCAGTCCGGCGTTACCCATCGCCACCGCCACGTTCCGCAGAAAACCTTGATATTTCGTCCGCTCCACCGGCGATCCACGGAACAGTTCGCGGAACTCTTCCCAACCTAGCGCCGCCAGCTCCGCCAACGGTGGCGCCGCCCGCCTCGGCTGCCAGTGCGCTTCCGCCGTCTCGGCCGCCCGCCGGTTCCACGGGCACACGTCCTGGCAAATGTCACACCCGAAGATCTGATGCCCCATCCCGGTGCGTTGTTCCTCGGGAATCTCCCCCTTCAGCTCGATGTTCAAATACGCGATGCAAAGCCGCGCATCCACTTCCCACTCCGGCGCCGCATGCCCCGTGGGTACAATCGCGACCGTCGGGCACGCATCGATACACCGCGTACAACTCCCGCACCGGTCCGGCGGCGCGCGATCCGGCTCCAGTTCCAACGACGTCAGCAACTCCCCCAGAAAGAACCAGGACCCCCGTTGCTGATTGATCAAACAAGTATTCTTGCCAATCCACCCAAGCCCCGCCGCTCGCGCCAACGGTCGCTCTAACAGCGGCGCCGTATCGACACAGATCTTCGTCTCGCACGCCGCCCGCTCCCGCAGCCGCTTTTCCACCTCTTCCAGCCGCCGCCGCATAACCGCGTGATAATCGTCCCCCCACGCATACCTGCTGATCCACCCCAGCGCCGGGTCATCCAACTCCGTCGAATACGGCTCCGGAGAATTGTACAACTGCCCCACGACCAATACGCTTCGCGCCGACTCCAACAGCATCCGCGGATCGCGCCGCTTCTCCGCCCGGTGATCGGTCAAATAGCCCATCTTCCCGGCCAGGCCCCGCCGAGCCCAGTCCAGGTAGTGCTCCGCTTCCGCCATTGGGGCCGCCGCCGCCACACCCGCGATCTCGAAGCCGCAATCGAGCGCAATCTGCTTCAATTCGGCGGCCGAAATCCCCTGCACGACTCCCAGCATAGCCGATACAATCAAGGATTCACCCAGCATGAAACGCGAGTATCAGTCGTGGTGGAGCCCGGCCCTCGGTCGCCAAATGGAGATGCTCGTATTCGGTCACGCCGGCACGCCGCTCCTGGTCTTCCCCACATCCATGGGCCGTTTCTTCGACTACGAAAACCGCAACATGATCGGCATCATTGCCGATCGATTTGCATCCGGCCAACTGCAAGCATTCTGCGTCGACAGCGTCGACACCGAAAGCTGGTACAACAAACGGGTCCCCCCGCGCGCTCGCATCGAGCGCCATATCGCCTACGAACGATACTTGCTCCACGAAGTACTGCCCTTCATCCGCCAATCCAACCCCGCCCCGCGCATCACCGTCACCGGCTGCAGCTTCGGCGGCTATCATTCGGCTGACTTCGCCTTCCGCCACCCCGAAATGGTCGATGCCCTCATCTCCTTCGGCGGCGCCTTCGACATCGAGCAATTCCTCTCCGGCTACTACGATCAGGACGCCTACTTTCACTGCCCGCCGCACTTCCTGCCCAACATCACCGACGACGCGCTCCTGAACGAAATCCGCCGCCTTCGCATTGTCCTCGCCGCCGGCGAAACCGACATCTGCTTGCCCGAAAACCTCCGCCTCAGCCAGATACTTCATCAAAAGAACATTCCCCATCAACTCGACATCTGGGGCAACGGCGCAGGCCACGACTGGCCCTGGTGGCAACAAATGGCCGAAAAGTTCCATCGAAGCTAGGGAGAAAATCATGAAGCGCATCGGAGTCGTCTACGGCATGGAGAAGACCTTCCCGCCGGCCCTGGTAGACCATATAAACGCCCGCAAAATCCCCGATATTCGCGCCGAACACGTCAAAATCGGCGGTGTCCGCATGGACCAGCCCTCCGGCCTGAATGTCATCATCGACCGCATATCGCACGATATCCCGTTCTATCGCGCCTGGCTGAAGAACGAAGTCCTGCACGGCTGCCACGTCATCAACAACCCCTTCTGGTGGTCCGCCGACGACAAATTCTTCAACTACGCGCTCGCCGCCAAACTCGGCGTCGCCGTCCCGCCCACCGTCATGCTGCCCCACCGCGAGCACCCCGAGGGCACCACGTCGCAGTCCATGCGGAACCTCATCTATCCGCTTAACTGGCAGGAAATCTTCGACTACATCGGCTTCCCGGCCTTCCTGAAACCCCACCTCGGCGGAGGCTGGAAACACGTTTTCAAAGTCGACAACCCCGCCCAGTTCTTCTCCGCTTACAACTCCACCGGCACCCTCGGCATGGTGCTCCAGGCCGAAGTGAAATTCAAGGAATACTTCCGCTGTTATGTCATCGGCCGGGAACATGTCCGCATCATGCCCTACGATCCCCGCCAGCCTCACGCCCACCGCTATGTGCTAAACCCGCCGGATTACGATCCCGCCCTCCTCCAACGCGTCCAGAAGGACGCACTGCTCCTCTGCCGCGCCCTCGGCTACGATCTCAACACCGTCGAATTCGCCGTCGAAAACGGAATCCCATACGCCATCGACTTCCTCAATCCCGCCCCCGATGCCGATATCCATTCCGTCGGCCCCGATAACTTCAACTGGGTCATAAAAGCAGTCGCTGATATGGCCATCGCCCGCGCCTCGGCTCCGGCCGCAGAGACCGGCGAATTGCACTGGGCCCGCTTCCTGAACGGCGTATGAAGCCCTCATTCACCCTCGGCATCGAAGAGGAGTTTCAAACCATCGATCCGGAAACCCGCGATCTTCGCTCGCATATCTCCAACGAGCTCATCGCTCAGGGCCACCGTCTTCTCAAGGAGCGCGTCAAGCCGGAGATGCACCAGTCGGTGATCGAAGTCGGCACCGCGGTTTGCCGCGACATCAAGGAAGCCGCCCGCGAAGTGAAACGCATCCGCGCGAATATCATCGATCTTGCCGGGCAAAACAACCTTCTGCTCGCCGCCGCCGCGACGCACCCCTTCGCCGATTGGCGCGCCCAGGACATCTATCCCGACGCACGCTACGATGCCATCGTTGAAGACATGCAGATGGTGGCCCGATCGAATCTCATCTTCGGTCTCCATGTCCACGTCGGAGTAGAAGACCCGGAAACCGCCATCCACCTCATGAACGCGGCCCGCTACTTCGTGCCCCATCTGCTCGCGCTCTCAACCAACTCCCCCTTCTGGCGTGGCATGGAAACCGGCCTGAAAAGCTACCGCTGTAAGGTCTTCGACAAGTTCCCTCGCACCAATGTTCCCGAGTACTTCCCCAGCTACAGCGAGTACACCAACTTCATCAACCTCCTCATCTCCACCGGCTGCATCGATAACGCCAAACGAATCTGGTGGGACATCCGGCTTCATCCCAGCTTCCCCACCATCGAGTTCCGCGTCTGTGACCTTCCCATGCGCGCCGACGAAACCATCGCCCTCGCCGCGCTCATCCAGGCCACCGTCGCCAAGCTCTACAAACTCCACGAGCAGAATCAGAGCTTCCGCATGTACCGCCGCGCGCTGATCATGGAGAACAAATGGCGCGCCGCCCGCTACGGTCTCGACGGCAAACTCATCGACTTCGGCAAACGCATCGAAGTGCCCATGCGCCAACTTCTCGAAGAGTACCTGGCGCTAATCGATGACGTCGTCGATGAACTCGGCAGCCGCGAGGAAATCAACTATCTCCGCCGCCTGATGGACGAAGGCACCGGCGCCGACCGCCAGCTCAAAGTCTGGCGCGAAACCGGCGACCTCACCAAGGTCGTCGACTACATCGTCAGCGAAACCAAACGCGATGTTGGCGAACCCGGTCCCATGGAGGCGGAGCCGGCTCCCATGGAGGCTCCCTGATGCTCGCAGAAATTCCATTCGACCCCGAATTCCTCATCGGAGCCGGCAATGCCGTTCGCACCTGCCTCCGCATCCTGCCCGGCGAGCGGGTCACCGTCATAACCGACGGCGAGACCTCTCCCATCGCCGCCGCCATCCGCCACGAACTCGCCGCTTTGGGCGCCGACCATCGCGTCTGGGTCCTCGAAGAGGAGGGCGCCCGACCGCTCACCGCAATGCCCCGCGTTATCCTCGACGACCTCGAAACCGCCGCCGTCAGCATCTTCTGCGCGCAAGCAAAAACGGGCGAACTCCCCAGCCGCATGCAGATGACCGAAGTCGTCAACCGCCGCAAAATCCGCCACGCCCACATGGTCAACATCACACCGGAGATCATGACCCACGGCATGCGCGCCGATTACGATGCCGTCGACCGCCTCAGCGTGAAACTTCTCGACATGGCCCGCAAAGCCAAAGTCGTCCTCGCCACAACACCCGCCGGCACGCGCATCGAAGCCCGCATGTCCCCGGAATACCAGTGGCTCAAAACCTCAGGCATTATTAGCCCCAACACCTGGGGCAACCTGCCCGGCGGCGAAGTCTGGACAACGCCCGGCGATGTGAACGGCGTCTACGTCGTCGATGGCGTCGTCGGCGATTACCTATGCGCGAAGTACGGCGATTTGAAAGCCACGCCTTTGACGATCGAAGTCGAAGCCAACCGCCTGAAATCAGCCAATTGCGCGAACAGCCAACTCGCCCAGGAGTTCTGGGACTACACTCACGCCGACGAAAACAGCGACCGCGTCGGCGAGTTTGCCATCGGCACCAATATCGGCGTCCGCGACGTCATCGGCAACATCCTGCAGGACGAAAAAATCCCCGGCATGCATATCGCATTCGGACATCCCTACGGCGATCATACCGGCGCCAATTGGACCTCCAAAACGCACATCGACGTCGTGGGGCGCGGCTTCAGCATCTGGCTCGATGACACTCAGATCATGGAGAACGGCCGCTTCCTGGTGACCGCGTGATCGCCGAACTCCGCCGGGACTTCCTTCGTCGCTGGACACCCGAGTCCTACACAGAACTCCTCGCCCGCCTCTCCTGCCAAAGCCGCACCGATATCCCGTTTCGAATCGCCGAAACCCCGTGTTTCCTGCCGGCCGAACTGACGCGCACGCTCATCCAGTCCGGTCGCGAGCTGATTGAACAGCTCCAAACTCCTGATTACCGCCAACGGTCCGTCGCCGCGATCCCAGCCCAATTTCGCGTTCCCAATGAGAACCCCAAACCGCTCTTCGTTCAAGTCGATTTCGGCCTCATCCGCGGCGCCGGAGGCCGTATCGAACCCAAACTCGTCGAGATCCAGGGCTTCCCCTCCCTCTACGGTTTTCAGTCCCTGCTCACCGAAACCTACTGCGATCTCTACAACTTCGAACATCGCGGCTTCCCGAACTACAACGACGTTCTCCGCCGCGCGCTCCTCAACGGCCATGACCCCGAAAACGTCATCCTCCTCGAAATCGACCCCGCCAATCAAAAAACGTTATGCGATTTCCACGTCACCGAAGACCGCTTCGGCGTCCGACCGGTCTGCATCACCCAGGTCTGCCAGCGCGGTCGCAACCTGTACTACCAACGCAACGGCGTCGAAACTCCCATTCATCGCATCTACAACCGGGCCATCTCCGACGAACAAATCCGCCGAAACGTCCAGCCCGGCTTCGACTGGACTGCCGATCTCGATGTCGAATGGGCCGGCCATCCGAACTACTACTTCCGCATCAGCAAGTTCTCGCTGCCATTCCTCTATCATCCGTCCGTCCCCGAAACGCACTTCCTCCATGAACTCCGCGAATGGCCTACGAACCTGGACGAATGGGTTCTAAAACCCCTCTACTCCTTCGCCGGCCTCGGCGTGATCATCGGACCCGTCCGCGAGCAACTCAATGCCATCCCCCCAAACGAACGCGAAAACTGGATCCTCCAACACCGCTGCCGCTTCACGCCGGTCATCGAAACACCGGCCGGAATAACGCAAGCCGAAATTCGCGTCATGTACATCTGGCTCGACGAACTCCACGCTGTTGCCACCCTCATCCGTCTCGGCCGCGGCAAGATGATGGGCGTCGATCACAACAAAGGAATGGATTGGGTCGGCGCTTCCGCCGGCCTCTGGGCGCCTAATAACGCTGAATGACAATCCCACGCGCTTCCATCTCCGCCAACAGCACCACAACCGCCTGCGAGTGTGCGCTCCCCCCAGCCACCACCACGGCCCACTCCAAGTCCTCGCGAAACGCCTGATTCACAATCTCCCATCCCGCCGTCTCCGGCCGCGGTCCAACCTGAATCACCGTCCACTGCCGCACCAGATGAAGCGCCGCCGCGCGATCCGGGCACACTCCCGCGACAACAAAGTGATTATCGCCGTGTACCAGAATGCCAATCATTCACTACGGCGTCGTCGCCGGCTCCGCTACGAATGAAGAAAATCAACCGGCGTCGGTGCGCGCCGCGCTCCCAATGCCTGCCCCAGCCTTCCGCGTCGGCCCGGCCGGCGCCGCTACCTTACCCGAAGCAAAAACCCCGGAATTGGCCGTACTCGCCTGGCGGTCGGCTTCGATCTCTTCCTGCGTACGCAAATCCGGTTCGGAAACCTTCTTCTTCTCCTGCGCCCGCGCAACCTGACGTTTATGCCGCTTTGCTAACCGTTTGTCCACACCTCTACCCTACTCCCGGAAGTCGTAACAAAGCAACCGCGGCCCCGCGTTCTTCAGTACGTCCCGGCTATGTTGAACCACGTAAAGCAGCCCGTGGCTCAACACCGGCAGCGACCACGTTTCCCGCGCCGCGAACAGCCACGACCGCGACCCCTCCTTGAACCCCTTCGGATTCAAATCCATCCACAGCAGATGCCCCAATTCCCCAAGCACCAGAAACCGCCCGTCCACATGCAGTAGATTCCCCCGGTAAGGGCTCATCATCTGCTCCCGCTGCTGCCCGCCCGCCTGAAAAATTTCCTGCCACTCCAGGCTCGTCCGCCATGCCACTTTCCCCGTCTTCACATCAACACAAGCCAGCGACGCATCCGGCTCATTCCGCCCGTCGAACCCGTACAAAAAGCCGTCCTTGTGAATCGGCGTATTGAAATGCAGCCCGAACTCCGGCGTCGTCCAAGCCACTTTGTGCTTGAAGTCCGGAGTAATCTCCAGCATCGCCCCGCCCGTCTTGTAGCTAGCCGATATAAACACGAAATTGCCGATAATCACCGGGCACGAAGCGTTCACCGACTCATAACTCTTGCTCCGCCACGGAAACGTGAAATCCACTGCGCCCGTCGCCGGATCCAGCATCAACAATCCGCCCGTCGGCGGCTGGCTCTCCCCGCCAGCCAGCACAAACACGCGCCGTTTCCCGTGCACGACGGCCGGAATCGGCGACGCATAACTCCCGCCCCACTCCGCGCCCGCGCCCCACCGCATCTGCCCCGTCAACTTATCCAATCCAATGACGCAAGGTCCGCCCGGAGCCCCCACGTTCACAATCAACAGATCCCCTTCCACCAGCGGCGTCGAAGCGACACCGAAAAAGTCCTGCGGCACCTTGAACTCATCCCGCAACTGCCTCCGCCACAGCACCTGTCCCGACGGCAAATGCAGGCAGTGCAGCAAGCCCTCGGCGCCCATTACATACACCCGTTCCCCGTCGATAACCGGGCTTGATCGCGGCCCGTTGTTATACCCGTACCGGTCCTCGAAAGATGTCGGATACGCGTGCTGCCAATACCGTTCGCCCGTCTCCGGATGCAGGCAATCCACTGTCTCCTGCGATCCGCGCCGGCACACAAACGCCAGCTTGTCGCCCACAATCGAAGGCGACGAGTAACCCGTTCCCTTCGACATCTCCCACACCAGCGGCGGTCCGCCGGGCGGGAACTTCTTAATGATCCGCGTTTCGAGCGAAGTTCCGTTGTGGCGAGGCCCCAGAAACGCCGGCCAATCCTCGGTCACCGCCGCCTTATGCAGCGCCGCCGGCTTCTTATGGAACTTCACATCCGAATTCGGTTTCAGCGCAGCCTTAGCCGAACCGGGCAACGCCACCTTCGGCGCGCCCGGATCGGTAAACTTCTTCTGCCCCCAGGCGGCCAGCGAACTGAAAAGTAAGGCTCGTCGTTTCACGGTTACCGCGATTTCACCTTCGTCCAACTCCGCGACGCCGCCGATGCCAGCACCGCATCCGTCACATCGTCCGTCGCCAACCCATCGCGGAACGTAGGCGCCGCACTCTTCCCGCCCCCGGTCGCAATCAGGAAGTCCGCCACCTGGTGAATGAACGTATGCTCATAGCCGATCTGCAAGCCCGGCACCCACCAGTTGCCCATGTACGGATGCTCGCGGTCGGTAATGTGGACGCTCTTCCATCCGCGCAACTTGCCCTCGTCCCGATGATCGAAGTACTGCAAGCGGTGCAGATCATGCAGATCCCACATAATGGAAGCGCTCTCGCCATTGATCTCCAGCGTATAAAGCGCCTTATGCCCGCGCGCATACCGCGTCGCTTCAAAAGTCGCGAGCGATCCGTTCTGGAACCGCGCCAGAAACAGGCTCGCATCGTCAATCCCCACCGGCGTCACCTCCCCGGTTAGCGTGTGCTTCCGTTCTTTGATGAACGTCTCGGTCACCGCGGAAACTTCCTCAATCCCCCCATTCAGCCACATCGCCGTATCGATGCAATGCGCCAGCAAATCTCCGGTAACGCCGCTCCCGGCCACATTCACATCCAGCCGCCAAAGCCCCTCCCCGCCCTGCGGCAGTTCGGTCGAAATCGTCCAATCCTGCAGGAACTTCGCCCGGTAATGGAAGATCCGCCCCAGCCGCCCCTCGTCGATCAACTGCTTGGCAAGCGTCACCGCCGGCACACGCCGGTAGTTGTACCAAACCATGTTCGGCACGCCCGCTTTTTCCACCGCGTCAACAATCGCCTCCGACTCCGCCCCGTTCCGCCCCAACGGCTTCTCGCACATCACCATTTTCCCGGCCTTCGCCGCCGCAATGGCGATCTCGGCATGCGTATCGTTCGGGCTCGCAATATCGATCAGGTCGATATCCGGCGACTCCACCACCTTCCGCCAATCCGTCTCCGCCGACGCATAACCCCAGTTCTCCGCAAACTGCCCCGCCCGCGCTTCATTCCGCGCGCAGATCGTCTGCAGCACCGGCTCATACGGAACATCGAAGAAATTGGTCACACTCCGAAACGCATTCGAATGCGTCCGGCCCATGAATCCATAGCCAATCAACCCAATCCGAAGTTTTTTCATTGTCTTAATTCCACCCGTGCGCGTCGCGAACCGAAATCATCGCCTGCAGCACTTCATTCCACGTCTGCGGATTCGTCATTACCGCATTGGAGAACATGCACCCGTCCCAGCAAACATGCGCCACCGGTTTGGTCAGGTTCCCGTTTTCATCCCGCAGCCATGCCCCCGAATCCCGCACAATGTCCAGCTTCCCGTTCGGATCAAACGGCTGGCAGTGCCGCCCCGTCTTGTCGTGCGAACCCGATCCCTTCACGGTTCCGTCGTTCTGCGCCACATGGAAATCAATCATCCACGGCCGCAGCGCTCGCGCCATCGTACGATACGCTTCCGCCAGCGCCTCGCCATCGTCCACGCCCGGGGGCAGCAACCGGTCTTCCGGCGCGTTATAACCCATCGTGAACAACATCGTGTGCGCCATATCCGCCTGAAAACCCAACGTTCCCGGACGCCCCACCATCTCCAGCAGTTTCACGTTCTGCCGCCAGCTATGCATCCCCGCCCAGCAGATCTCCCCTTCGGCCGCCAGCCGTTCCCCAAACGAATCCGCAATGTCGCACGCCTTGTTGAAGGTATCCGCAATCCGCCGCGTCCCCGCCTCCGGATCCGCATACCAATCATGCGTCCCCGTAGCCGAGTCAATCCGCACCACCCCATACTTCCGAATCCCCAGCTTCTTCAGCTTCTGCCCAATCGCGCAAGCCTTCCGAACTTGCTCCAAAAACTTCGCCTGCTCGGCATCGTCGCCCATCGCCGACCCGCCGCCCGTCGGTCCCCACACCGGCGCCACCAGCGACCCGACAACCAATCCCCGCCCGCCGATATCGTCGGCCAGCTTCTTCAAATCGTCATCCGTGGAATCGATATCCGTATGCGGCAGCGAAAGGAACAGATCCACGCCGTCAAACTTCACGCCCCCCACGGAAGCGCCGCAAGTCAAATCCAGCATCTCCGTCAATGAAATCGGCGGCTCCGAATCCGGGCCTTTGCCCACCAGTCCCGGCCACATCGCGTTGTGCAGCGCGGGAAACACGTTCTTTGTGCTCATCAAAATCCTCGGATGCCAGCATACAACAAGCGCCTCTAACGGGGCAGCGCGCCTGCCCGCCGGAACGACTCCACATGGTAATCGAACCAGATCCCCTCATACCGTTTCACCATCTCCACCCGCTTATGCGCCAGCCCTTCAATCTCCATGTAGGTATGGTCCACGCCGCTCGCCAGCAGCGCCTGATGATACTGCCTGATCGTAATGATGTGGTCCTCGTCCTTCGTCCCGCACCACACCTGTATCCGCATCTGATCCTTGATCCGCGAAAGATTCTTCTGCAGCAGTAAATACGAGTCATTGTCGATATATCGCCCCCGGTCCGGACCCATATACTCCGTCAGCGGATCGGTCGAAGTATGCATCACGTTCCCCGCCTGGTTAAACAGCGAAATAAACATCTCCGGATACTTCATCGCCAGCCGCGTCGACCCGCGTCCGCCCATCGAATACCCTTCAATCGCGCGCCCTTTTCGCTCCGCGATCGTCCGGTACGTCCCGTCGATATGCGGAATCAACTCCCGGATCAGCGTCGTCTCCGGAAGGCTTTTGCCGTCAGCGGAGTCTTTGTAATAGGTCGTCCTTCCGCCGTTCGGAAACACCATGATCATCGGCGGCCACTTACCCGACCGGATCCCTTTGTCCAGTAACTGCGCCTCTTCGAATCCGTGCCATTCGTCGCCGCCGGCCCCGTGTAGGTTGTAAATCACCGGATACCGCCGCGCGCCCGATGAATCATAGTCTGGCGGCAGGTAAACCAGGTAACCCACATCGCATTGCATCGCCGCGCTCCGGTACGTCTTATGCGTGACGCCCGCCGGCGGCGCCGCGCCTGCCTTTGGCGCATTCACCCACTGCGCCGAAAGCGTCAAACCGACAATCGGAACCAGAAAAAGCCGCATCAGAAGAACTCCTCAATCGCCTTCCGCGTATGCGCAATATCTTCCGCCGTATGCGCCGTCGACAAAAACGCCGCTTCAAACTGCGACGGCGGAAAGTAAACCCCCCGCTCCAGCAAATGATGGAAGAACTTCCCGAACCGCGCCGTATCGGACGTCTTCGCCGTCTCGTAATCGGTAACCGGCGTCTTCGCGAAGAACAGCGTGAACATCGATCCCATCCGGTTCACCGTCAACTCCCCCGGCAGCCCTGCGCACAAAGCCGCGGCCCTCTCCTCCAAAGCCGCGTAAAGACCCGGATTCAAACGAATGTGCCGCAGCATCGCCAGCCCCGCGCTCACCGCCAGCGGATTGCCCGATAACGTCCCCGCCTGATAAACATTTCCCAACGGCGCCACTTTCCGCATAATCTCCTTCCGCCCGCCGTACGCCCCAATCGGCAAGCCCGCGCCGATAATCTTCCCAAAGGTCGACAGATCCGGCTTCACGCCAAACACCGCCTGCGCCCCGCCCCGCGCCACCCGGAATCCCGTCATCACCTCATCGAAGATCAACAAGGCGCCGTGCTTCCGCGTCAAAGCAACCAAACTAGCCAGGAACTCGGAAGTAGGCAACACGCACCCCATATTCCCCACCACCGGCTCTAAGATCACCGCGGCAATATCGTCCCCATGCGCCGAAAACGCCTGTTCCAGCCCGGAGACACTGTTATACGGCAACGCCAGCGTCGTATCCGCAAACGCCTTCGGCACCCCCGCCGTATCCACAATCCCCAACGTCGCCATCCCACTCCCCGCCTTCACCAGCAGCGAGTCCACATGCCCGTGATAGCACCCCTCGAACTTCACCGTCAGGTTCCGCCCCGTAAATCCCCGCGCCACACGCAGCGCCGACATCGTCGCCTCGGTCCCCGAGTTCACCAGCCGCATCATCTCCATCGACGGCACCGCGTCCCGGATCTCCTCGGCCAGTTCAATCTCCCGCTCCGTCGGCGCGCCGAAACTCGTCCCGATCGTCAGCGCGTCTTCAATCGCCGCGAGAATCTCCGGATGCCGGTGCCCCAGCAGCATCGGCCCCCACGAGCCGATAAAGTCGATGTACTCGTTCCCATCGGCATCCCACAGCCGCGCCCCATCGGCACGAGCCATAAACCGCGGCGTCCCCCCAACACTGCGAAACGCGCGCACCGGCGAATTCACCCCGCCTGGGACCAGTTCCTGGCCGCGGGCTAACAACGCTTCCGATCGATCCGTTTTCATTCCATCCCTTCGCCAACCATACGGCGTAAAAACAGGTTCACGCCTATCTCCGTCAACGTCAAATGCAGGCTCTCTTTGATCTGCTTCCGCAAGTCATAATACGGCATCGTGCCCGCGAACAACTCCTGCATAACCCCGTGCAGCCGCGGGCTCCGCCGCAAAAACTGCACCAGCCGCGCCGTATTCGAGCCAAACAGATACTGTCCGCGATACAGACGCCGCGCCAGCGTCGACGCATACGCCAGGTCCCCGCCAAACTCCCGCTCAATCGTCCCCGCATACTCCGCCTCCCGCCCGCAAGCCACCAAATCCCCCGCCAACTCCCCCGACCGCATCGCGTAGTAAATCCCCTCTCCCGTCACCGGATCCACCAGCCCGCCCGCATCCCCTGCCGCCACCCACCCGTCGCCCGCCAACCGGTTCCCCGCCCACGACCCCGCTTCCAACGCCGGCAGCACATGCCCATAAAAAGTCGCCCCCGCCCGCGAAATCCCACTCTCGTCCATATACCGCTCCAGCCGCGCCCGCATCGCCGTCGCCGCTTCGCCCTTCCCGCAAATCCCCACCGACAAGTGATCCGCCCGCGGGAACACCCACACGTATCCCTCGAACTCCTTGAAAAACTCGATCTCGATCTGCTCCTGCGCCTGCGGCACAAAGTAACCCAGAGCCGTCATCGAATCCCCCCCGGCAAACGCGGTCCCGACACTCCGCAGCGGATTCCGTCCGCCTGTCGCCACAACCAGGAAGTCCGCCGCCATCCGTCCGCCCGCCGTCCGTACCTGCCATCCCCCATCCTCCCGATCCACACCCAACACACGCTCCTGCCGCAACTCCGCCCCCGCCGCCGCCGCCCGGTCCAGCAACAACTGGTTCAACTCCCGCCGCGAAAATATCAACATCGGCTGACTCAGGTTTAGCCGCGCCGAACCCGCTTCCGCCGTATGCAGCCGTGTCTTGAATACCTTCCGGTACGTCCCCGCTTCCAGCAGGAACGGATACTGCTGATACGCCTTAAACGTCACCCCTCCGCCGCACGGCTTCTCCCACGCCATCTTCTCATCGAACAATACCGTCCGCACATTCGCCGACGCCAACTGCCGCGCTGCGAACGCGCCCGCCGGCCCGCCGCCAAGCACGGCGACAGTCTTCACGGATGTCCCTTGGGCTTCTCGCCCTGCGGCGGCGCGGGCGGATGTCCCGCCGGCAACTCACCCGTCGGCGCCGCGGCATTTCCGTGCGGCTTCGCCGGCCCCGGCTTAACCACCCACTTTCCGCCCTCCGCAATCAACGCATAATTCATCTTCAGTCCCGCCCCGCCTTCCTTAGGTGCGATCGACACCACCGCATCCGCCTCTTTATCCCGAAAGCTAACCGACACCACCTCCACCTTCATCGCATTCAGCAGCATATCGCTGCGCTTTCCTAAGTGGTCGATAATCGCCTGCTGCACCGCCGCCTGATTTTGCGGTGCTTTCGTGCAACCAGCTAATAGCAGGCAAAGAACTGTAAGAAATCGAAGGGTCACCTTCGGATTATATCGAGCGGCCTTATACTTGGGAAAGAGAATCACGTTGCTCTCCGCTCGCGCGTTGATCCTCCTCTCAGTTTGCCTGCCCGCCGTCGCTCAATCGGAGGGCCAGATCGGTTCGCTTGCTCGCCTGCGAACGCTCACCAGAGATGAGGTCCGTTTACGGCCAGAAGCCCGCCTCCAGGCGGTCGTCACCTTTGTCAATCCCGCCAATCGCTTCGTCTTCCTCCAGGAAGACGGCTACGGTACCTTCGCCCGCCCCATCCCCGGCTTCACCCTCCCCCCGTTAAAGCCCGGCGATCGCATCCGCCTTACCGCCAATGTCGATAGCTGCGGGTACTCACCCTGCCTCTATCTCCGCCGCGTAACCCTCACCGGCCACTCTCCGCTTCCCCCCGCCATCAGCGCCACCGCCGCCCAAATCGAACAATCTATCTTCGAAAACCGCCGCGTCACCCTCAACGGCTCCATCCGCGCCGTGCGAATCACCGCCGAACCCGCCTGGCCCGGCACCGCCGTTCTGCTATTTGAATGCGAAGGCCGCCGCTGGCGTCTGCGCGTCCCCGACTCCCATCCCGATCGCCTCGCCCGCCTCCACAACGCCTCCGTTCGCGTCGAAGCCATCCCCGGCGCCCTCGCCAACTCCGGGCGCCAGCTCATCGAACGCATACTCTATGTGCAGGACATCTCCGCCATCACCGTCACGTCGGACGCCTCCGCCGATCGCGCCCCGCCCCTCGTCCCCGACGCTCACCTCCTGCGCTATGAAGGCCCCGCCTTCCCCGGCCGGATCGTTCGCATCCGCGGCGGCGTCACCGCCACTCTCAACCACATCGGCATCTTCCTCCAGGACGTGGATACCGGCGTCTTCGTTGAAAGCCCCCAAACCATCGACGTCCGCCCCGGCGACCACGTCGAAGCCGAAGGCCGCGTCGCCGTCGGCGAACGCCGCCCCTACCTCCGAGATGCCCGTTGGATCCTCATCTCTTCCTCCTGGAAACCCATCGCCGCCCGCCCTATCACCGGCGATCAACTCGCCCTCGACCGCCACGATAGCCGCCGCGTCTCCATCGAAGCCATCTTCGAGGGCGATAACCGCGCCTCCACCATTCGCCCCCGCCTCGTCCTCGATCTCCGCACCCTCGACGGCACTCGCTGCGTCGCCTTCTATGAGGACGCCCTCGAATCCCTCCCCCGCTTCTCCATCGGCGCCAAACTCCGCGTCTCCGGTGTCCTCCGCACCGCCTCCGATCCCATCAGCCCCCACCGCGAAAACTACCGCCTCCTCATCGCCTCCCCCGCCGATGTCGAAGTCCTCGCCCACGCCCCCTGGTGGACCGCCTCCCGCGTCGCCTACGCCCTCGCCTTCGTCTCCATCCTCGGACTCCTCAGCCTCGTCTGGGTCTGGACTCTCCGTACCCGCGTCCGCCGCCAGACCAGCGAACTCCGTGCCGCCAAGGAAGCCGCCGAATCCGCCAACGACGCCAAAGCCCAATTCCTCGCCCACGTCAGCCACGAAATCCGCACCCCCATGAACGGCGTCCTCGGCATGATCGACTCCGCCCGCCGCACCGCCGCCGACCCCCTCACCGCCGACAGCCTCTCCACCGCCAGCGAATCCGCCCACGACCTCCTCACCCTCCTCAACGACGTCCTCGACTTCTCCAAACTTGACGCCGCCAAACTCCCCCTCGAACACATCCCCTTCTCTCTCCACTCCCTCCTCACCGTCGCCCACCGTCTCTTTACCATCCGCGCCGCCGAGAAAGGCCTCGCCCTCCAGCTCGATCTCTCCCCCCAACTTCCCCCCTGGTCCCTCGGCGACCCCATCCGCCTCCGCCAGGTCATCCACAACCTCCTCGCCAACGCCATCAAGTTCACCCCCGCCGGCCACATCAAGCTCAGCGCCTTCCCCGCCGGGCACGCCATCACCATCGCCGTCGAGGACACCGGCATCGGCATCCCCCCCGCCCAGGTCGCCCGAATCTTTCAGCCCTTCGAACAAGGCGACGCAACCATCACTCGGCGATACGGCGGCACGGGTCTCGGCCTCCCCATCGCCGCCAAAATCGTCGCCGCCATGGGCGGAACACTCGCCGTCACCAGCCGCTTCGGCCAGGGCAGCCGCTTCCACTTCACCATCACCCTCGCAAATGCCAATGAATCCGAAGGCTCCCCAACCAGCGAAACAGTCTCCTCCCCCACCCAACCCCTGCGCATCCTCGTCGCCGAGGACAACAAGGTCAACCTGACCGTTGTCCGTCGCATGCTCGAACACCATGGCCATCAAGTGATCCCAGCCGCCGACGGCCGCATCGCCGTCGAACTCTGGGAGTCGGAAAGGCCCGATCTCATCCTCGTGGACATCCAGATGCCGGAAATGGACGGCCTCTCCGCCGCCCGCGAAATCCGTGCCGCCGAACGTGGCGATGCCCGCGTCCCCATCATCGCCCTCACCGCCCACGCCCTCGACGGCTACAGCCAGCGCACCGCCGAAGCCGGCATGGACGCCTACCTCACCAAACCCATCCGCGAGGCGGATCTACTCCGCACCATCCACCAACTCCTCGCCACCGCCGCCTCCTGACTTATCCTTCAACACAGAAGGGCATGCCGACATCCAGACGATCGTTTCTCGTGTTTCCGTTCACTTTCCCGGTCGCCTTCGACCGGCAAGGCAGAGTAACCCGCTCCGAACAACGAAGCGTCGAAGGCTTCGCCGATCCATTGCCCAACAACGCACCGGCACTGGAAATGGTCCGCCTGCCCGCCGGTTCGGTTGACGGCGAAACAGGCCGCAAGACGCTGATCTCCGCCTTCGCACTGGGCCGCTATGAAATAACGGTGCAGCAATGGAACGCCGTCGTTCATCTGCCGAAACGGAAGAGAAAATTACAGCCGATTCCGGTCGGAAAGAACTCTCCCTTCGGCTGGGAGCCGGAACAGGCCGTGGAAATGGTCGCCTACGATGACTGCCTGGAGTTCTGCGCCCGCGTTGCCCGCCATACCGGCCGCAACTACAGGCTCCCTTCAGCGCTGGAATGGCAATACGCCTGCCGCGGAGGCACGCACGATCGCTTCTGGTGGGGAGACAAATTCAACCCCGAACTGGTCGCGCAACCAGCCGACAAAGCGCCCAAGCCCCCGGGTTCAACCGGTTTCGCCAACAGCTACGGAGTCTACGACATCATCGGAAACGTGGACGAATGGGTAGCGCCCGGCGGCAAGGGCCGTGACCGTTTTCACCTCTTCCATGCGACAGCCGCCGAATCCGAATGGCTGAGCGAGAAGCTGGTCAGAAACCGGCTCGGTTTCCGCGTGGCGGTTTAGTCTCACCGCCGGGGAGATAATAGACTTCGCACGCGAGTACTGGACCTCTAATGCCATCAGCAAATCGTCGAACCCTCCTCTCGCTCGCCTTGGGCAGCGCCGCGGCCCGGCTCGGCCACGCCGCAACGGTCGAAAACTCCCCAGTAGCGGAAACAGCCTGCGGGCGCGTGCGAGGCGCATCCGTCAAAGGCGTACACATCTACCGCGGAATTCCCTACGGAGCCCCCGTGGAGGGAGCAGCCCGCTTCCTGCCCCCCGGAAAGTCCGCCAAGTGGACCGGAGTCCGCGACGCCACCGTAACCGGTCCCCGCTGCATCCAGGCCCCTGGCAACATTTTCCTCAATGCCACCATCGGCGAATACTTCGGCGGCGGCCGGCCCGATCGCGTGCAACTGGCCCAGCAGGTAGATGACGAAAGCTGTCTCAACCTGAACGTCCTCACCCCTGGTCTAAAGGGCAAGCGTCCTGTCATGGTCTACCTGCACGGCGGCGGGCTCACCGCCGGTTCCAGCGCCTTAACCCTCTTCGGCGACGCCCTGGTCCGCGAGCAGGACGTCGTCCTCGTCGGCGTCAATCATCGGATAAACGTCTTCGGCTACACCTACCTGGGAGGCCTCGATCCGAAATTCAAAACCGGCAACGTAGGCCAGTTGGACCTCATCGCCGCGCTCGAGTGGGTACGCGACAACATCGCCCGCTTCGGCGGCGATCCCCACAACGTAATGATCTTCGGCGAATCCGGCGGCGGCTCCAAAGTCAACGCCCTGATGGCCATGCCGGCCGCCAAAGGGTTATTCCACAAAGCCGCCGTGCAAAGCGGCTCACAGCTCCGAGTCGCCACGCCGGAGCGAGGCACGGAAGTAGCCCGCCAGCTTCTGAAAACCCTCGGCCTCAACGAATCCCAAGCAGACGAACTCCAACGAATACCGGCCGCGCAGCTATTCGCCGCCGCCAGAACCGCCGGCCTACCCGGCGAGATCGTCATCGACGGCCATTCCATTCCCCAACAGACCTGGGATCCAAAGGCGCCGGAAATCTCCGCCCACATCCCCCTGCTGGTCGGCAACGACAAGGATGAATCGACGCTGTTCTCCGTGCGCGATGAGGCGCTATTCAGCCTGGACATCCCCGGCTTGCGCAGCCGCCTGGTCAAGGCCGGAGTCCCGGAGACCAAAGTGGACGGCCTGCTGGCGCTCTACCGCCGCGATCACCCGGCAGAAACACCCACCGACCTCTGGTTCCGCATCTCCACCGACCGAGGAGCCCGCCGGAACGCCATTCGCCAAGCCGAGCGGAAAGCCGAGCAAGGCAAGGCGAATGTGTACTTGTACTACTGCCAATGGAACACGCCGCTCGGCGAGGGAAAGTTTAAGATCAAATCCTTCCACACCTCGGACCTGCCTCTAATCATGCGAGCCGTCCGCTTCCCCGAATCCGAAAAGCTCTCACGCCAGCTAAGCGCCGCCTGGGCCGCCTTCGCAAGAACCGGCAACCCCAGCCAGAAAGGGCTGCCCTGGCCTGCCTACACACTCTCCACCCGGACAACCATGGTCTTCGACGGCCCCAGAAGCGAAGCCGTGAACGACCCCGATAAGGACGAGCGCCTCATGCTCCAGGACCACCCTTCCCGCTCGGCTTTGTAACTGGCGCAGAGGAGACTTTCTATTTACGGATCGTCTTGGAGAAAAGGTATATTAAACCACCGACAGCGAGGTCAGGCAATTGCCGTCAGATTTTGCAGACGCAATCAATGAAGGTCGGGGCACGGTTGACGCCTTGGTTACAAAAAGAATCCTGGACTGGGCGGCGAATCGCTGTCCAATAGTTCGGTAGGTACCCTGTTTGACTTGCGGGTTTATCTGCCTAAGCGGCTCGTCAAATTGGTCGAAGAGTTCTGAAAACAATTGCTCTCGATCAGGGCGCTTCGCATTGAGAAGGATCACAAACGGTCCTGCTATGTTGCGCTTCCCGTTGCCTTGTCCGCAGGGTTCAGGAAAAGTTCCCAGATATTAGCGTTATCACATGGCACCGCTGACATCAGTCGAATCCGCAACTCATCATTTACTGAACTTGAAGAACACCCCGTTTGCCCGCGAAGCATAAGAGCAGCAGGCGCGGAGCGGACAGCGCCGGCAAATTGGCGCCTTAGCCAGGCAGTGGACAGCGCCGAGGTCTAAAAGCGCCCAGTTGGTGCGTCGCGCCACTGGAGCACGGTTCCCGGCAATCGCCTCCGCAAGCGCCCAAACGCTGGGGCAGCGCCTCGGCTCGTACCGCGTAGCTGCGATGCCGAAAACTCGGAGTACGATCCTCGCTACGTTCGTATCAACAATTGGAGCCGCCTTATCAAAGGCAACGCAAAGAACGGAATTGGCGGTATATGGCCCGACGCCTGGCAGGTCCAGCAGACCGTGGCGAGAAGTGGGAATGTTCCCTTCGTAGTTCGCGACTATCGCCGAGGCCAGCGATCGAAGCTGATCCGCTCTTTGGGACGATAGTCCGAGAGGTTGCAAGATCCGCCGTAGGTTCCGCACTGGGACTTTAGAAAGGGACTCGACGTTCGGGAAATTCTGCAGGAAGTTCGGCAGGAACCGATCCACTACAGGCGCTGTTGTTTTCTTCAAAAGGACTTCCGAGACTAAGACCACATATGGACTCGTCTCCCGCCTCCAGAGGAAGTCCCTGCCTTTTCGTGTAAACCACCGAAGAAGCCTCGCGCGTACCGCGGTCGCTTTGGCCCGACTCAAGGAGTCTACGGAATTATTGTCCAAATGCGATGCGCGCGCCATCTGAGAACCGTACCACGATCACTGGGCCGCCTATCGTCAGTGTGTCCTGTTCGGAGCGCGGATCGAAATGCCTGACGCGCATTGCAGCCTCTTCCGCGCTCGGCACCTTAACGAACGGAATTAGTTCGATGGCGCCTCCATTGGGATTTGGGTGCTGTGCAAGTAGCGCCAGCACATACTCCGATGAAATCAGGTAGCCAGTCCCGCCAGCCAACGGCTTGGGCTGAGCACCTTGGAAAACGAGAGTGGCAAATTCGCTGGCCCTGCTCAGGTGCGACGTCAGAATCAACAAACTGATCTGCTTCTGGTTGGCGATGACCTTTGCATCCGTGAGTGTCGAGTTCGCGAGGTTTATGGTATAGGGATCGGCCTTCTTCAGCGTTCCGAGTTCGTGCGTCTGGCGCCCAAGCCATACAAGGTGCTTCCGGTCGTCAAGCTTCATCCACTCAACATCCGGCAGATTTGCCAGGATGGTCTCTGGCTGATTCCGGCTGGAACCGCTGCCTCCCAAGACACTATCGACATGGACTGGCATCCTCAGCGTTAAGCGGTCGGCAACGCGCCGCAACTCAGTGAGAGGCCTTGACTTGATCTCCCCCGAGCGGTTCTTGAGCTTGATGTACTCATCGTCGACCTCAGTAACGTGAATGTCGCTCTTGCCAGAGATCGACTGTAATAGCCGGCCCTCCATCCGCTTCAAGGAGGGCAAGACCTGGTTCCAATCCATCTTTATAATCTATCTGAAAGCGGCGGCGGGAACTTGAGCACGTGATCGTCTTCACCGGCCGATTCAATTGCGGCTACATCCTCTAGCCACTCGCGCAAGAAAGACTCAGCCTGCTTGTCTTCGCCCACCAGATTCATGAACCGAACCTTACTGCCAATGCTCACATACTGAGGGCCCTCCTGCAGCTTGCTCTGGAGGTCCAGACCGGCTGCGAAGCGGCGGACATCTGAAACGAAATCCAGTACGATGACCTTGTCCTTGCCAGCCGCGATTCGCAATCCACGCCCCAGCTGTTGCACGAATATCCGGCGGCTGTGAGTCACCCGCTGGAAGACTACGATGTTGACGTCAGGAAGATCGATTCCTTCATTCAGCAGGTCCACTGCACACAGGACGCCCGCCTGTCCGTCGTGAAAATCGGCGAGGATCTTCGAACGCTGCGCGTGGCTGACGCGAGGGGCGCCAGGACTTCCGGCGAACAAGGCTTCTGCGCGGGCGAATCCCAATCCGTTCACACGGTCCCGCATCGTAATCGCGTGATCGACGTTGCCACAAAAGACAATTGCCCGTGCATGGGGGATTTCAAACCACGTCTCCTTCAGTTTCTGCACGACCGCGTCGTCCCATTCTTGAATGAAGATCGTGCGGTTTAGTCCCCGCGGCGTAAGGTGGTGCGCACGATTTAGTTCCTGCCAGTTGATATTGTCTACGTGCATCCGATAGTCGACGTTGGAGAGCCAGCCTAAGTTGAGGCCTTGCACAATATCCACACAGGCCACTGGTTCGCCGAACAACGCGTGTATGCTTGTGCCATCCGGTCGCCATGGTGTGGCGGTCATCCCTAGCAGAAAGGGTCCGTCTGGAGTACCGCAACGCAAGGCATCGAGAACCGCCCGATACTCGGGGCTGCCGGCGTGATGGCATTCATCCACGACGACCAGATCAATCGGTAAGTCAAGGCGTCCCGCGAGTTGCAATTTGGAAGCGACCGAATCAATGCAAGCGAACGTCAGACTTGCATCAGGATCCGGACTCTCATACCCGTTCCAAACGCCTGTGATTTCATGCTTGCCCAGGCCGGGCCAGAAAGCCCGCTCCAACTGGTAAACCAAGTCGTTTGTATGAGCGAGTACAAGCGCACGCAGGCCGGGACGCGCATTCTTCAGACGCTGATAGGATTCCGCCGCCACAAAAGTTTTGCCCAGTCCCGTCGCCATAACCACGAGCGCAAACCGTTTGTCGCGTGAACTGGCCTCAATTACTGATTGGATTGCACTCTCTTGGTACGGGCGAGGCTGCCGAGTGTTTCCAAGGATCGGTGGCAAACGTTCCCATCTCTTTGAAAGCGTGCTCCTGTCCCACAGCTGGATAAGCGTCCCGGCTGCCATAAGCAGCGATTGTTGCGTACGTGCTTGGTCGGTGAAACTCGCGTTGGTCGCCACAACCGGAACGTCCGCCCGGTAAATATGCGCAGCCCGCACAGTCTCATCGAGTACTTCGACGCCGACGTTCGCGGCCCGTCGGCGTTTGACCTGGACGAGCCAGCGCTTTCCATTTCTGTGACCCAGAACGTCGGCGCCCTCGTCACCTGTTTGCCCAAGCATCCTAACACCCGTGAAGCCCTCGCTGAGGAGCAGCCTGCCAACCGATCTTTCGAGGTACTGCCAGCTGCAGCTCGCAAGGACGTCACCCGACATGAAACCGCGGTGCATCGATGTCCTTAGAGACCTGGTCGCAAATTGCGGAAAAGTAGATGCAGTGTTCTCTCAACTCGGACGATGTAGCCGGGGTCAGACTGCCGCGTATCTAGGAAACCCACGACGTCATCCAGCAGATTTCGGTATCTGGCCAGAACGACGCTCTGAATGTGAGTAATGGTGGCGGGATCGTCCACAGGCAGCTTCTGGTAGGAATCGGCCCAGAAGTTTCCGTCAAAGAACCTCTCCGGAAACTTCTCAACAACTACCGCGACCAACCTGTGTTCGAGGTATGTGAAGTACTTGCCAGATCTGATCAAGTCGGGCAGTAGGCTGGCGTCGACGCCGTTTTGAACGATCGTTCGAACAAGAGAGCCTTGATCGGTGGGCGGAAGGGACTTGTAGAACTCCTCTGCAACTTCGTTCATCAGTTCAGGCAAGGAGTCACGAAGAGTCTCAAAGAATTCCTCCGCCCTCTTTCGCGTCCGGTCGGGGTTCACGGACAGTCTGTCGCGCCAGTAGTTTGCGGATATGCGCCACGAGAGCGCTGGCAGGGACCAGAGGTGAGCCTTGTCGCCAGTCATAAACCTGGCGTTCGCGTCCTGCAAGAGGCGTGCCGCCTCCATGCCTATGACATGTTCGGGACGGACTTGGTATTCACTGAACAAGGGGTGGGCCGGGTCAATGAATATCTTCAAACCCTGATCGCGATGTACCACCGCCGGGAGTGCTGAGCCGTCTCTGACCAAGCTCACCCCCGGCTTGACCATGTAGGTATTGATGTCCATCGGCGGACAAGTAGCGCCGTCAGGCAGCGATATTGAAAACGCCGGGATCGACAGGTCATCATCCTTGTTCGAGTTTTCCGTGAGGAACGCCAAGCTCAACGGATTGACTTCACCGACCGGCCGATTGCAGTTCAAACACGAAGGCGAAGACGGCGGGTTCTCACGAGCGCAATATGAGCAGCGCCACCGCCCCTGCGGCCGGATGTCTTGGGACTGGCCACACGTAGGGCAGACCACCGCAGACCTCGGCATCTCAGCAGCGCAGTCAGAGTTGATGCAGGCCTTGCCCACAAATATGTGGCCACAGCCAGGACAAGATTCCGCACCAGATAGGCACTGGAATCCACAATCCGGGCATTCCTTCATTTCGGTCGCTGGTTTGTTGTCAGCTTGCTCAACAAGTTTCCACCACTCGCTATCGTCGTAAAAACCAGGTTCCTTGCGCCTGAATTTCTGTAAATATTCGCTTTCGCGTTCCCTGCTGATGCGCTTAGGACGCTCTTCCCCGGGTTCCCAGTAACCCATATAGAGGTCACGTGTTCCGACATCCCTTACCCTTCTGTATCCCTGGTACAGGGCATAGATGGGTGAATCGTTCTTTGGCTCTCCGGCTTCAGCCGCGACCTTCGGCTGTAGCGAACTCTCCCCGCGTAAGAATGAAATGGCGCGCGTCCACTCCGGGCTTGTCCGCTGAAAGTCCTGCTTCAGAAAATCGGTGGGCACATGGTCGAGGTGCACCTCCCCAACAATTCGGCCAAACGGGCTGTCGATTGGATAGTCCTTGATTTGGCGCCCTCGAGCATCGGTCCATGTGAAAAAAGCTTCCTTCTCCAGGACACGGATCGCTCTGCCGTTTCTGATGAGGTCGATACCGTAGTGATTGGCGTCATCGTAACGCTGGATGCCAGCCCAACCGCGGATGCGCTCTTGTACCGTTCTGAACGCGCTTTTTTCTCCGCACTGCGGGCAGGCACGACCGTCAACGAGGGTGAAGCACCGCGCGCAACGGACTTGCGATGCAAGCACTTTGTCGAAACGAATTGCGGCGGGGATGTTGCCGAAATCGCGGTGGGCCACAAATCGCCGGTCTGCCCAAGTGCAGTGTTCGAATGCATCCACCATTTCGTCACCGACGAAGATACGAACGGAGCCATCCCGGAGCATGGTCGAGTATCTACGGCCCAGTTGATCGCGGATTTCACTTTGACCAACCCGTACCAGCTTCTCGGCAAACCCTGCGTTTGGATTTCCGGCTGGCCACCACTGCTTAACCTCTACCAGGGTGCCATGAAAATTCGGCGGATCTTTCGGGGATATCCTTACCGGAACATCGTAAGTCCGCTTCTGGACCATCTCCTCAAGATCGATCTCGATGCTCAACATCTGGTCGCCGTCCTGCCTTGCCGTCTTGAAAATCGTCTTTCGGGCGAGTTTTCCGGTCGAGATATTGAAGCCCATTCCGAAGAGCCCCAGCCGATCGAAAGGATTGTTGGAACTAAAGCCCGCGCGCAATGCGTTTTGCGCCTCTTCAAGAGTGAGACCAGGGCCGTTGTCGAGCACGGCTATTGAGCCGCGCCCACGGGATACCTCTGCCACTTTGGGGAGATAAAGGGTGACAGTGTTATTCTCAGATCCTTCCTGCTGGAAGCCGCTCGATGCAAACGAGTCGATACTGTTGTCAATCAGTTCGCAGAGAGCGTCCATAGGACGCATCGGGTTACGCGTGATTGCGAGGAGGATCCTCGGATCAGGCTGGAGGTTGATCTTCTGGGCAGGCACTTCTGATGGTCTCCTCGTCACCGGGCCGGATCACGGTCCCTTTGCCCAAAACGAACTGCCTGAGCGAATTGCCAACGGCCGCCGCTAGTTGGACGGGCACTCCATTCCCGATGAGTTTAAACTTGAATGAAAGCGGCATTTCCGCGGGGAGGGCATAACCGTCGGGGACTGTCTGAATTCTCATTGCCTCCCGCACGGTCAATCTGCGAGCTTGCGTTGGATGAAGATGTACTTCGTTGTTGCCATACGCGGCGGTCGGACTATAGCGGAACCGATGTAGCCGCTTAAAGGATTTCCTGGAATCGTCACCTTCTGCAATTGTATTGAACTTCTTGCTGTATGGCGCGAACCCCTCCAGACCGTTCGGTAGCTTCGCTGTGTCTTCTACTTTGAGTATCAGTGGGGCTAGACAAAGTTGCTTGGGAAGGCCTTCGGGCATCGGAGGATCCGCGCCGAACGGCGATGTGGCTGGCCAAGCGAACCGGAGCTTTGCGCCCTTGAAGTCCAGATCTTCCGGCCATGGGAACCATCCACGACCTTGCTTCTCGATCCGTAGGCGGTAAAGGCGTCGGATCACTTCACGACGAACACCTACAATAAATACACGCTCCCGATCCTGAGGTACCCCGAGATCCAGTGCGTTAAGTACTTTCAAGTCAACTGCGTAGCCCTTCTCCTCTAGCTTCCACAACTCTGTGTCCAGGAACTCCCTGTGAGCGCGCGTACTGATTAGACCCTTAACGTTCTCAATCAGGAAAAAAGTCGGCTCCAGCTCACAGATCCGTTCGATAAATAACTGCGTAAGCTGACCTCTGATGCCGGCGAATCCCCGGTTCTTTCCTCCAACCGAAAAGTCGGGGCACGGTGGGCCCCCAATCATCCCGAATTCATCACCTCGGGAAATTGTGCCAAACACTTCGCGACGGATGGCGGTTGGACCCTTCATCCGAATATCTTCTCTGCAACGGATCGTTGGCGCGACTCCCGTGATACCGAGGTTGGCGAAAAGCGTCTGCATGCCGTGGTCATGCGCGTCGCAGAAAGCCTTTTGTACCTCAAGGCTCCACGCGATGGGAAAACCAGCCCTCGCCATCCCAAGGTCGAGGAAACCGCCACCTGTAAAAAAAGAGAGCAGGGGTGGCGATCCGTCAAGCTGAACGAACGGGCGGGTCCTGATATTTGCGAGGTGGCCTGCTCCGTTTTGAAGTACGACCTTCGGTCCTTTCATAGCAGTGTCACCTTACGTCAGAGACGGTTGCGTGAGTAATGTCCCAGCACGTCCTACACGGAGACCCACCGTCTGCCCCTCTTCCCATCAGCGTGACATTTCCTTCCTTAACTTCCATTCATCCCTCAGCGAACGTCAAACGGAAGCTTCGGCCCCCCTGTTGCTTCCTCAATGAACCGATCAATAGCCTGCCTAATCAGCCACGCGACGCTTACTTGGTACTTCGATGCCAGCTCCTGAAGGGCAGCCTTTTGGGAGACCGTCAACGTCGCCGTCATCCGCTTCGACCTTTCCACAGTGCTTGGATTCTCTCCAGTCGGAGAGCCCGGAGCAGAACCGATATCGTGCATCACTTTGCATCATAGCGCATCGCCACGATGCGAAACAGGTCCGGGTTCTTGAACATCTCCTTAACCTAAGTTTATCGGCAAAGGGGGCCAAATATTTGCTCTTTATTCGCCCCGGTATCCAGCTCCGCTTGACAGGTCTACTGGGTCGGCAAGGAGAGCAACAAACCCCAGCCCACTGGCACTGGAAGCAGCAGTACACGGAGGAGGCCCAAGCCTGCCCAAAAAATAACGGAAGTAGAACTCGTCGCCCAATCCGCCGCGTAGCAGCCGCCGCCGGCGATGAAGGCGCCCCATTAACAAACGCCAAAATCCAAAAATGCTACGAATTCGAAGCCGGCCGCTTCGTGACCATCGAAGACGACGAACGGAAAGCCCTCGAATCCAAAACCGCCGCCCAAATGGAAGTTTTGGAGTTCGTGCCATTAACCGAAGTCGACCCCGTCTACTTCGAGACCTCCTATTACATCCGCCCCGATCCCGGCGGCGAAAAACCCTTCGCACTCCTCTTCCTCGCCCTCCAGCGCGCCGGCCTCGTCGCCCTCGCCCGCTTCGCAATGCACCGCCGCGAGCACGTCACTCTCATCCGCAGCGGCCGCCAAGGCCACATCGCCCACACCATGTTCTACGCCACCGAAGTCCGCGCCGACGAAGAATACCGCGCCGGCATCGGGCTCCTGAAACCCAAGGAAATCGAGCTCACCGACGCCCTCGAACCCAAGAAAATACCACGACTCCTATAAAGAAAAACTCAAAGCCCTAATCGCCGCAAAAGTCGCCGGCATGCCCCCCGCCGCCGCCGGCGCCCCGCCCGCAAAGCGGCCTCCGTCATCGACATCATGGAAGCCCTCAAGGCCAGCCTCGCCGCCCGCAAACCACCCGCCCGGAAGCGGCCCACGGCCGGTTTAAACCCATCAAAATCTGGATCGAATTCGTGTTCATTCGTGTTCATTCGTGGCTAATACAAAAAGCACGGATGAATATGGATTGAAAAGAATGCTAGCCGATTCGGGAGTATCATGAAGGTGTGGGCCGGCGCGTAACGATTGTGCTTCTGTTCCTGGTGCTGCTGGCGGCGCCAGTGGGGAACTTATGGTGCGCGACGGTTTGCGAGGCGATGGCGATTTCGAGCGGTTGCGGGCATGACTTGCAACCTTCCGATAACCTGCCCATGGCGAAGGCTGAGCCGGCGCCGGCTGTTGTGACGGTGTTTGCGGCGTTATGGCATGCGCCGCTGGAACGCTCGGTTTCGCCGGTATTCGTGCCGGCATTGCAACTCACACCGCTTCGACTTTGATCCCTCTTTTGAACACCTCGACTTGAGTGCTTTCTTAAGAGGAGTCTTATGTCTTTCGATCGCCGCGGCCTTTTCGGCCGCTTATTCGCGGGAGGCGCCGCGCTGCAGGCTACTACCCCGGCTGTTCCGCGCGCGCCGTTCCAGACCCCGGATCTGGGGAAGTTGGAGCCACGCCTGGTGGATGGGGTGAAGGAGTTCCACCTGACGGCGGAGGTCGTCACGACGGAGATTGCCCCGGGCCGGAAGTTGACGGCTTGGGGATATAACGGCACGGTGCCGGGTCCGACACTGGAGGTGAACGAGGGCGACCGGGTGCGGGTGGTGTTTGAGAACCGGCTGCCCGAGCCAACGGCGGTCCACTGGCATGGGTTTGAAGTGCCTCACACGCAGGACGGGAGCGTCGGGCTGGGGCAGGATCCGACGCCGCCGGGCGGGCGGCACGTTTACGAGTTCACGCTGAACCAGAAGAACTCGTGCTTCTACCATTCGCATTTCCCGATGCAGGAGATGATGGGGGCGATCGGGTTTTTTCTGATTCATCCAAAGGCGCCGGCGGGGCCGCGCGTGGATCGGGATTTCGGGCTGATTTTGCAGGAGTGGGACCTGCGTCCGAACAACGTGGTGCCGAACTCGCTGGCGATGGAGTTCAACTGGCTGACCTTCAACGGGAAGTCCGGGCCGGACTGCACGCCGATGGTGGTGCGGCAGGGGGAGCGGGTGCGGATCCGGATGCTGAACATGGGGATGGACCATCATCCGATTCATCTGCACGGGTTTCAATTTGTGATGACGGCGACCGAAGGGGGGCGGGTGCCGGAGGCGATGTGGTATCCGCAGAACACGATCCTGGTGGGGGTGGCCCAGATTCGGGAGATCGAGTTTGAGGCCCATTTGATCGGCGAGTTCATGCTGCACTGCCATTTGCCGCATCACATGATGAACAACATGTTCCCGATGGTGGGGCCGGTGATGTCGCATGGGGTGGATCACTGGCCGAAGGACGATCCGGAGCGGAAGAAGGTGCCGGGGTATCCGCAGGATATGTGGATGCCGGATGACGATCCGTATTCGCATAAGCCGGAGAATTTTGGGCTGCGGAAGGGTTGGTCGGCCGCGATGGGGGGGATGATGACGCTGGTGCGGGTGGTGACTCCGGAGGTGTACGCCAAGATTGAGGAGCTGCGGAAGAATCCGCCGCCGAGGAAGGCGCCGGCCGGCGGCCATGAGCACCATAAAGGCGGTGCGGAATGACGGGGGTGTTGCTATTGGCGGCTGGGCTGACGCTGGCGGAGCTGGAGGGACGGCTGCTGCAGCAGAACGTGGAGTACCGGCAGGCGGAGGCCGCGGTGAAAATGGCCGAGGGGCGGCAGGTGCAGTCGGGGTTGTATCCGAACCCGACGATAGGAGCGACCGGCGAGCATGTCTCGCGGGCGACGCGCGGCGGGAGCGTGGGCGGCTTCGTCGAGCAGCGGATTGTCCTGGGCGGGAAGCTGGGCATCGAGCGCGGGCTGGCGGGCCAGGAGTTGGAGCAGGCCAAGGCGATGCGGGAGGCATGGCGTTTGCGCTTGAAGGGCCATTTGACGGGCGTGTTCTATGACGCGTTGACGGCCGCGGAGCGAACAGGGGCGCGCGCGAAGCTGGCGGCGAATGCGGCGGATTCGCTGAAGATTGCGCGGGAGTTGAAGAACATCGGCTTGATGGACGAGCCGGATATTCGGGCGGCGGAGGTGGAGGCGCAGCGGGCGGAGATCCGCTTGGAACAGGGGCGTCAGTTGGAACGGCGGGCTTGGGTGGAGCTGGCGGCGTTGTTGAACGTGGATGCGATGGCTCCGGAGCCGTTGGATGGGATGGCGGACGATTTCCCGCTGTTGGAGCGGGAGGCGCTGTGGGAGCGGGTGCGAGGGCAGAGTCCGGAGGTGGCGATGGCGGTGACGGAGTCGGCTCGGGCGGAGTTTGCGATGCGCCAGGCGAAGGCGGCGCGGGTGCCGGATCTGCAGGTTCGCGGGGGCCTGCGGCGGAACGGGGAGTATGGCGATGTTCCTGGAGGGCGGCCGGTGGGGTTAGAGGGGATTTTCGATGTTGGGATTGAAATTCCCTTGTTTAACCGGCAACAGGGGAATCTGCAGGCGGCCAAGGCTGGGATGGAGCGGTCGCGGCTGCAGAAGGAGCGGACGGAGCGGGCGCTGCAGGCGCGTTTTGCCGGGGTGTGGCAGCGTTATGAAGCGGCGCGGGTGACTGTAGTGCGGTACCGCGAAGATACGCTGCCGGCGGCGCGGAAGGCCTATGAGACGTATCAGCAGAATTTCCGGGGGATGCAGGGGGAGTACTCACGAGTGCTGACGTCGCAGCGGACCTATTTTGAAGTGCAGGAGGAGTACTTCGATGCGCTGCGAGATGGGTGGCGGGCGGTGGCGGAGTTGGAGAGCTTGCTGTTGACCGACGCCAACGCCTTCAATTAAAACAAAACAAACGACTTGCAATTTTATTTAAACGCGATCGAATTAACGGAACAATCGTCCTTTGAAAACCTGCCTCTAAGGCCCGATAAATCTATCAGTTAGCGGTGCGGGCGCTTTTCTTGGGCGGCCGCGAGGACGGTGCGCGGGAGCAGGGGCCACTGCGCCAAGGGCTTCGAGTT
>Ga0315912_10000105_pt1 | contig 202768 bp, 194 predicted proteins | sample VfabasoilMG_FD_204469 | JGI IMG/M metagenome (GOLD analysis project Ga0315912, IMG submission 204469) | Garden soil microbial communities collected in Santa Monica, California, United States - V. faba soil | ecosystem: Environmental > Terrestrial > Soil > Garden | place: USA: California...
CCTCCGCCGGCCATCCCTGGCCGGCGGACCCCCTGCGCGCCATCGGCGCTCGCCGTCCACGAGCATCCGCGCTCGAGCCACGACGACGCGCCGCACACGATCGACGCTCACGCAGCTCGTGGCTGGAACTCCCGACGCCCACGAAGGCGTCACTGGGTTACCGCGCTCAGACCTTGTTCGCCTTCATCGCCGCCAACGGGTAGAGCGTGCCGCGCCAGATCACGCCGCCCTGGGCCAGCGTGCGCCACATCGAGTTCAACACCGTCACCGCCATCAGCAGCGCGCCGAGCGGGTAGCCGAGCGCGGCCCACGGCGGCAGCCCCGCGCTGCGGATGGCGGCGGCGACCATCAGCACCAGGGTCAGCGCGACGCTGGCCGCGTGGCAGGCCCAGGCCGCTCCGCTGGTGGTGGCGAGACCGACCAACGGCCCGAGCACCGTGAGCAGGAGCGCGGCGATCGCCGCCAGCGTCCGCGGCACCGAGTAGTCGAGGAACGGGAACGCGTTCTTCTCCAGGCCGCGCACCATCTCGCCGGCGGTGCGGTACCACTCGACCTGCACCAGCTCGCCGCCGGCGACGAAGCGCTGGCGCGCGCCGCTTTGCTTGATCAGCTTGCCGAGCTTGAGGTCGTCGTCGGGGCGCAGCGGCAGCCGCGAGTGGAAGCCGATCGCCTCGAGCGTGCGCCGCCGCACCAGGTTGAACGCGCCGATGCCGATGTGCTCGGCGCGGGCGGGGTCGGCGGCGCGCCACGGCCGCATGCTGAGCGCGAAGCTGAGCGCGAAGCACACCAGCATCACCTTGAGCAGCGGCGTGCCGCCGATGATCCGCGGTCCGACCACCAGGTGGTCGAGGCTCTGGCGCTCGGCGAGGGCCAGCGCGCGGCGCAGCGCATCGGGCGCGAACATCACGTCGGCGTCGGTGAACAGCACCCAGTCGCCGGTCGCGGCCTGACCGGCGAGGTGGAGGGCGTGGTTCTTGCCGAGCCAGCCCGCGGGCAGCGCGCTGACGTGGACCACCCGCAGGCGCGGGTCGGCGGCGGCGAGCGCGTCGAGGATCGCGCCGGTGCGGTCGCTCGAGCGGTCGTCGACCGCGATGACCTCGAGCGCCGGCCACTCGAGCGCCAGCACCGACCGCATCGCCCGTTCGATGTGGCGCTCCTCGTCGCGGGCCGCGACCACGATCGAGAGCCGCGGTGCGGGGTCGGCCAGCGCCGCCGGATCGAAGTCGCCGAGGTGCTCGACCCGTCGCCCGCCTTGGATGAGCTCGGCCAGCGCCGCGAGCCAGAGCGCGAGCACCGCGACGGCGAGCGCGGTCGTCAGCAGCGTCACGCCGGGTTCTTCATGCGCCAGGCACGCCGGCGAGCGCTTCCCCGCCGCGGTCGAACCAGCCCTCCAGCAGCCGCCACGAGATCGAGCGGCGGGTCGAGATCTTGAGCGTGCCGTCGGCCAGGCCGGCGACCAGCTCGTCGCGCGTGAACCAGCGCGCCTCGGCGAGCTCCTTGCCGTCGACCTCGATCCGCTCGCTGGCCGGCTCGGCGTGGAAGCCGAGCATCAACGAGGTCGGGAACGGCCAGGGCTGGCCCTCGAAGTAGTGCGGGGTGTGGATGCGGATCCCGGTCTCCTCGAACACCTCGCGCGCGACCGCCGCCTCGAGCGTCTCGCCCGGTTCGACGAAGCCGGCCAGCGCCGAGAAGCGGCCGGCGTCCCAGGTCGCGCCGCGGCCGAGCAGCACGCGTTCGTCGTCGCCGACGATCACGATCACCGCCGGATCGGTGCGCGGGTAGAGCGCGAGGCCGCAGGCCGAGCAGGCCCGTTCGTGGCCGCCACGCCGCGCCGCGGTCGGCGTGCCGCAGGCGCCGCAATGGCGATGGGTGCGATGCCAGTGGGTCAGCGCGCGGGCGTAGGCCAGCAGCTCGAAGTCGGCGGCCGGCAGCAGCGGCAGCGCGCGCCGCAGCTCGAGCCACTCGCAACCCTCGACCTCGCGGAGCGGCGCGGAGTCCGTCGCGAGGTCGGCGGCGAAGACGGGGGCATCGCCGAGCAGGCCGAGCCAGGTCAGGCCGGCGCCGGCGGCGAAGGCGGTGTCCATGAAGCGCGCCCGCAGCATGCCGTCGTCGTCATGGCCGACCAGGTTCCGTTCGCCATGGACGGCGACCAGCAAGGCGTCGTCGCGCGTCGCGGCGTCGGCCAGCCACGCAGCATCGTCGCGACGCGAGGCGGCGCGATCGAGCGCGGGCAGGGTGGGCTCAGGGCGGGACATGTCGCCTCCGGCCGTCGTCGCCGGAGATGCGAGACGGGCGAGCAGTGTATCCACTGCTCGCCCGCCGGGGGTCGATCACCGTGGGGGACGGCGACCGTCGCGGGGGAACCGGCGCGTCAGCGCGAGCCGGCGTTGTTCTTCTTGTTGGTCGTGACCGCGGGCGCCGCGACGGCAGCTGCCGCGGTGGCGGGGGCGGCTGCGGCCGCTTCCTCAGCGGCGGCTTCGGCCTCGGCGGCCTCGAGGATCGCCGGCTTGGACGGCGCGCGCATCACCGATGCGTCGGTGGTGGCGCTCTTGGCCGCCTTGCTCGCGAGCCGGCGGTCGAGGGCGCTGCCGCCGACCTCCTTGGTCGTGATCTCGAGCGCGGCGCCGTCGAGCTCGAGCGCCTTCGGCTCGAACGACTTCACCTCGAAGGTCTTGACCTCGACGACGGCCGGAGCCGGCGCGGCGGCGAACGCGGAGCCCGCGAGGGTGAGAGCGGCGAAGGCGGTCAGGCTGCGCATCGGCGGTGGACCTCATCGGTTCCAGCTTTCGAGGACCGGAATCCTACGGAAGCGGGCCGATGCGGTCGCCAAAGAACCCATCAAAGCCGCATCAAGAAAGCATCAATTCACAGTCCGCCCAGGGGTGGCGGTCGACCCATCCAGCGCCAATGCGCCCAGCCAGACCAGGTGGAGCGGCCAGCCGTTGACCGCGGCGACCTTCGCGCCGTAGACGTTCCAGGCCTCGGCCGCCTGGTCGCCGCGGGCGACCCGGGCGGTGAGCGCGATGCCGGCGAGCCGCGCGGCGGCGGCCGGCGAGCCGGAGGCCTGCGGCAGCATGTGCTCGGCGATGCGCTGGGCGAGCTCGAGGTCCCAGGCCCCGATCGCGCGGTACAGCGCGTACTCGTCGCGGCTGGACTCGGGCCAGCGCGCGCGGCAGCGCTCGGGGACCAGCCCGTCCCACAGCGGCGCCAGCCGCGATGGCGCGAGCCAGGGGTTCAGCACGTCGGCGAGCTGGTCGAGCGCGGCGTCCATGTCGAACTGCCCGACGCCAGGCTCGCAAGCCCGCAGCACGAGCTCGGCGGCCCAGCGATGGCGCAGGTCGGTGACCAGATGCGGCGCCGGCGCGGTGCGCGTCTCGAGCGCGCGGGCCAGCTCGTGCGCGGTGCGCGCCGCGCTCGCCGCGCGCAGGTAGCGCGGCACGCCGGGCACCCAGTCGGCGCGCGGCGGCGCGCCGGCGAGCCAGCCGACCAGCGGGAACGGCTGCAGCCGGAGCGCGGTCAGCTCGCTCGCGTCGTGCACCAGGTACTGCGCCTTCGGCGCGTTGATGCTGAGGAACGGGAAGTAGTCCGAGTTGACCGGCGCGCCGAGCGCGGCGACCAGCGGCCGCAACCGGGCGGCGCGGCCGACCAGCCGGACCTCTAGGTCGCCGATCGAGCTCACCCCGATCGGCGCGAGCAGCGCGGCGAGCGCGGGCTCGTCGAACACGGCGGCGTCGAGCGCGCCGAGCGGCGAGTCGCTCGCCACGATCAGGATGTTGAGGTCATCGGTGGCGTAGACCGCGTAGTCGGCGAACTCGCGGCCGAGCGCGGCGAGCACGCTCGCCACCAGCTGAGGGTCCGACGAGTAGAGCTGCAGCCACTGCACCAGCACGCCGCCCGGGGCCAGGCGGGGCTTGATCCGGGCGTAGAACTCGCGCGAGAACAGGCTCGCCACGCCGCTGATCCACGGGTTCGAGGGCTCCGAGACGATCAGGTCGTAGCGCTCGCCGCGGACCGCGAGCCAGGCCTTGGCGTCCTCGATGTGGATCCGGCTGCGCGGGTCGCTGAAAGCGCGCTCCGAGGCGGGGCCGAACAGCCGCGCGCCGGCCACCATCTCGCGCTCGATCTCGACCGTGTCGACCGCCTCGAGGTGACGCGCGCCGAGCAGGGTGTGGGTCGTGATGCCGGAGCCGATGCCGATGTTGACCGCGGTCCGCGCCTGAGGCCGCAGCGCCAGCGGCAACGCGCCGGACAGCACCATCGTCACCGAATCGGCGCCGGGGTCGGCGACGCCCGGCGCGAACGAGGCGTCGGTCTTGCCGTTGGTCAGGATCGCGATCGCACCGTCGACCTCGCGCAGCACGGTCACGGTCGCGGTGCGGCCGTCGCGGTGCGAGAGCACCTCGGTGCCGGCGGGTTGGCGCGCCTGACCGGTGCGGAACACGCCTGAGGCGAGCGCCAGCGGATCGGGCCGGTACAGCAGCAGCACGGCGCCGAGCACCGCGACCCCGAGCGCGCCGGCGAGCGCGAGCTCGCGGACCGGCGCGCCGTCGCGGCGACGGGTGGCGAGCAGCGCCAGACCGAGGCCGACGTCGGCGGCGGCGCCCAGCAGCACCGCGCCGTGGGTCCCGATCCAGGGCAGCAACAGATGCACCGCCAGCAGCGCGCCGAGGATGCAGCCCAGCGTGTTGAGCGCGTAGATGCGGCCGATGCCGGCCTCGCCCGAGCCGGCGCGCAGCGCGGCAGTGGTGAACAGCGGCAGCGTCATGCCCGCCATCACCGTCGCCGGCAGCATCACCGCCAGCGCCAGGCCGTGGCTGCCGGCGAGGAACAGCGTGTAGCCGCCGTCCGACTTGGCCAGGCTCGCGAGCAGCGCCTGCATCCAGCCGAAGCTCGCGCCGTAGACCGGCAGCGTCAGCACCGCGAAGCAGCCCATCGCGACCTGCACCATGCCGGCGAGGCGAACCGGATCCTGGTCGTCGCGCGCGCGGCGCCGCACCCACAGGCCGCCGAGCGCGAGGCCGAGCAGGAACGCGGCGAGCATCAGCTCGAACGACTGCATGGTCGAGCCCAGCACCAGGCTCAGCATCCGGATCCAGGCGATCTCGTAGATGAACGAAGCGAGGCCGGTGACCGCCGCCGCGATCAGCAGCAGGCGGGGCGCGCTGCTGCCGGCCTGCGGCGCGGAGGCCGCGACCGGTTCGCGGCGGGCGCCCGCGCCGGCGAGCCAGGCGGCGCCGGCGACCAGCAGGTTCAGCAGCCCGGCGACCAGCAGCGTGCCGGGCAGCCCGAGCGACGGCACCAGCACGAACACGGTGATCAGCACGCCGAGCGCGGCGCCGGCGCAGTTGGTGAAGTAGAGCGAGGCGATCGAGCCGCCGAAGCGCTCGCGGTCGAGCCGCAGCACCGCCGCGCTCATCAGCGGGAAGGTCATGCCGAGCAGGATCGCCTGCGGCAGCATCAAGGCCGCACCGACGCCCCAGCGCACCAGGTCGACCGCGAGCAGGCCGCCGTCGCCGGTCGCGCCCGCGCCGAGCAGCGGCAGCAGCGCGGTGTGCAGCCAACCGTCGGTGGCGACGAACAGCGGGTGGAACAGCAGCGCCGAGACGCCGATCGCGCCCTCGACCAGCGCGTAGGCCTTGAGCGGGTCGCGCCAGCGTGCCGAGCGGCTCGCGGCCCAGGCGCCGAGCGACATGCCGCCCATGTAGACCACCAGCACCAGGGTCTGGGCGTAGGCGGCGTGACCCAGCATCAGCTTGAGGTAGTGCGACCACACCGACTCGTAGGCGAGGCCGCTGAAGCCGGAGAGCGCGAACAGGGCGAGCAGCGCGAGCCGCAGGCGAGCGTCGGTCGGGGCGAGGTTCATGGCGGCCATGGTACCTGCGGCGGTAGGATGCGCGCGCATGGACGTGACGGCGATCATCGCGCCGCTCAACGATGCCCAGCGCGAGGCCGTCACCACCGAGACGCGCTCGACGCTGGTGCTCGCGGGCGCCGGCTCAGGGAAGACGCGGGTGCTGGTGCACCGCATCGCGTGGTTGCTGCGCGTCGCCCACGCCACGCCCTGGTCGATCCTCGCGGTGACCTTCACCAACAAGGCCGCCGGCGAGATGCGGGCCCGGATCGAGCCTCTATTGGGAGGCCCCCAGGGTGGGGTCTGGTCGGGGACCTTCCACGCCATCTCCCATCGGCTGTTGCGGATGCATTGGAAGGAGGCGGGCCTGCCGCAGACCTTCCAGATCATGGATTCCGACGACCAGCTGCGCCTGATCAAGAAGGTGCTGAAGGCGCTCGAGCTCGACGACTCGCGCTACCCGCCGAAGCAGGTCGCCTGGTTCATCAACTCCAACAAGGACGAGGGCCGCCGGCCGGCGGCCCTCGCGCAGAGCGACCCGAGCCAGCGCCAGATGGTGCGTCTGTACGAGGAGTACGAGAAGCATTGCGCCCGCAGCGGCGTGGTCGACTTCGCCGAGCTGCTGCTGCGCGCGGTCGAGACCCTGCGCGATGACGCCCGCCTGCTCGAGCACTACCAGCGCCGCTTCGCCCACCTGCTGATCGACGAGTTCCAGGACACCAACGCGGTGCAGTACGCGTTCGTGAAGCTGCTGGCCGGCGCGAACGGCGGAGTGTTCGTGGTCGGCGACGACGACCAAAGCATCTACGGTTGGCGCGGCGCGCGGGTCGAGAACATCCTGCGCTTCCAACAGGACTTCCCCGGCACCAAGGTCGTGCGGCTCGAGCAGAACTACCGCTCGACCAACGGGATACTGAAGGCCGCCAACGCGGTGATCTCGAACAACACCGAGCGCCTGGGCAAGAACCTGTGGACCGACCGCGGCGAGGGCGAGACGGTCAAGGTCTACGGCGCCTACAACGAGCACGACGAGGCCCAGTTCACGATCGAGCGCATCCGCCGCTTCGTCGACGCCGGCCACGCCCGCGCCGAGTGCGCGATCCTCTACCGCAGCAACGCCCAATCGCGCGTGTTCGAGGAAGCGTTGCTCTCGGCGCGGATGCCCTACCGGGTCTACGGCGGCCTGCGCTTCTACGAGCGGCAGGAGATCAAGGACGCGCTCGCCTACCTCAAGCTGATCGAGAACCGCAACGACGACGCCTCGTTCGACCGGGTGGTCAACACGCCGACCCGCGGCATCGGCGCCAAGACGCTCGACGAGATCCGCGACGAGGCCAAGCGCGAGGGCTGGAGCCTGTGGCAGTCGGCGCGCTCGTTGCTGGCGCGCAAGTCGCTGCCGGCGCGCGCGGCGAGCGCGCTCGAGGGCTTCCTGCGGCTGGTCCAGGAACTCGACGATTCGATCGAGGGCCTGCCGCTCGGCGAGCAGGTCGACGCGGTGGTGCAGGGCTCGGGGCTGCTCGAGATGTACGCCAAGGAGAAGGGCGACAAGGGCGAGGCCCGCACCGAGAACCTCGGCGAGCTCGTGAGCGCCGCGCGCGGCTTCGATCCGGATGATGCGCCCACGATAGTCGCCGACAACTCGATCGAAGCGCAGGGCTCACCCGATGGCGCGGTGCTTCTAGACGGAAGAGCGGTCGGCGATCCGATCACGCCCATGGCCGCGTTCCTCGCCCATGCCGCGCTCGAGGCCGGCGAGGGCCAGGCCGCCGAGTGGGAGGACTGCGTCCAGCTGATGACGCTGCACTCGGTGAAGGGCCTCGAGTTCCCGCTGGTGTTCATGACCGGGCTCGAGGACGGCCTGTTCCCGCACCAGCGCTCGGTCGAGGACGGCCGCGGCCTCGAGGAGGAGCGCCGGCTCTGCTACGTCGGCATGACCCGCGCGATGCAGCAGCTCTACATGACCTACGCCGAGCAGCGCCGGCTCTACGGCAGCGACACCTTCGGCATGCCGAGCCGCTTCCTGCGCGAGGTGCCGACCGACCTGATCGAGGAGATCCGCCCCAGGGTGCAGGTCGCCCGCCCGATGTACGCCTCTCATGGAGGCGCGCTGCCGGAGACGGCCACGCGGGTCGCGCCGGGCTCCTCGCTCTACGAGCCGCCGGCGATCAAGCTCGGCGCGCGCGTCCGCCATCCGGTGTTCGGCGAGGGCGTGGTGCTCAACAGCGAAGGCCAGGGCGCGCAGGCGCGCGTGCAGGTCAACTTCGAGCGCGCCGGCGCCAAGTGGCTGGTGATGCAGTTCGCCAAGCTCGAGACGATCTAGCTCAAGCGCTCGCCGCCGCGCTCCAACGATCGCTGGCGAGCCGCATCAGGTCGGCGAGCGAGCGGGTCTCGGCGTAGGCGAGCCGCATCCAGGCCGCGTCGTTGCCGTCGCTGAGCGCGGTGCCGAGCTCGGCGAGCGCGGCCTGCGAGCCGAGCGCCGCCGCATGTGGCGCGAGCATCTCGAGCGTCCGCGCCACATCGTCGCGCAGCCGGACCCGGCTGCCGTCGCGCGGATCGAGGATCTCGCCGTCGAGCCCGAAGCGGCTGGCCTGGAAGCGGTTGTAGCCGTAGGTCAGGTAATCGTCCTCGGCCGGCACGCGGTCGCAATCCTGGATCAGCCAGCGGCCAAGCGCCTGGACGTAGGCGGCGAGCGCGGCGGCGCGTCGCACCGTCAGCGGCGTGTCGAACACCCGCACCTCGACCGTGCCGAACTCGGGCTTCGGTCGGATGTCCCAGTAGAAGTCCTTCATGCTCTCGACCAGGCCCAAGCCGCGCATCCGCTCGAAGTAGGCGCTGAAGCCGTCCCAGTCGCGCACGAACGGCGCCCGGCCCGAGAGCGGGAACGCCGCGATCGAGTTGAGGCGCGCCGAGTCGTAGGCGGTGTCGACGCCCTGGAAGTAGGGCGAGGCCGCCGACAGCGCGATGAAGTGCGGCACGAAGCGCGCCAAGCCGTGCAGCAGGTGGACCGCCTGGTCGCCGTCGGCGGCGCCGAGGTGGACATGCTGGCCGAACACCGTGAACTGCTTGGCCAGGTAGCCGTAGAGCCCCGACAGGTGCTGGAAGCGCGGGGTGTCGAAGATCGCGCGCTCGCGCCAATGCTGGAACGGATGCGCGCCGCCGCCGGCGAGCGCCAGGTTGAGCCGGTCGGCCATCCCGGTCAGCGCATCGCGGCTGCGCTCGAGCTCGTCGAGCAGCGTGCCGTGGCTCTCGTGCACCGAGGTGCTGAGCTCGACCATGCTCTCGGTGATCTCGGGCTTGATGTCACCGGGGTGCGGGGTGCGCGCGGCGAGCTCGAGCAGGTCGGAGGCGCCGCGCACCAGGTCGTAGTCGTGGCGGTTGAGCAGCTGGAGCTCGAGCTCGACGCCCAGGGTCAGGGCGCGGCCGGCGGGGAAGACCAGGCCGGTCATCGCGGCGGCTCCGCGGTCGCCTCGCGCGCCTCGATCAGCGCGCGCTGCGCCAACACCGGGCCGACCAGCTGCATCAGCGCCACCGCCGCCAGCACCACCGCACCGGGCGCGGCCTCGAGCTGCGGGTAGTGGGCGGTGGTGTCCTGCACCATCACGATCGCCAGCACCGACATCGGCGCCAGGCCGAGGCCCGTCAGCACGCCCTTGCGCAGGCCGACGCCGCTCGGCAGCGCGAATGCCGCGGTCGCGAGGGTCTTGCCGAGCAGGCGCGCGACGATCAGCGCCGCCGCCATCGCCCACAGCCGGGCATCGCCGCTGAACTCGAGCAGCGCGCCCGAGACCGCGAACAGCGTCAGCGCGAACAGCGTGCCGATCAGGCCGAAGTCGAGCGCCAGCGTGCGGCGATGGCCCCAGGTGTTGCGCGCGAGCGCGCCGAACGCGAGCAGCGCGAGCAGCATCGAGGTCGCGACCGCCTCGGCCGCCGCCACCAGCAGCGCCACCGCCACCAGCAGGCACAGCGTCTCGGCGCCCGGCAGCCGCCCGACCAGCCGCAGCGCGCCGTGGAGCAGGCCGGTCGCGAACACCGCGAGCAGGAACGACGCTGACAACAAATAGAGCGGGTGCAGCACCACGTTGAGCGGGTCGCCGGCGTAGCGGGCGTTGAGCCAGGCGTGGAGCATGGCGAGCGCGACCACCGCGTAGGTGCAGTTGAGCGCGGTGAACAGGCGGACCCGCTCGGTGACCTGGCCCTGGGCCTTGAGCTCGGCGGTGATCAGCGTCACCACCGAGGGCGAGGTGGCGACCATCACGGTGCCGGCCAGCGCCGCCGACAGCGCGCCGACCCCGAACAGGCTCATCACCGCGAACACCGCGAGGAAGCCGAACAGCGCCTCGGCTAGGCTCGCCGCCAGCAGCCACGGGTTGCGCTTGAGCCAGAGCACGTCGATCCGCGCCCCGAGCTCGAACAGCAGCAGGCCGAGCGCGAGGTCGAGCACCGGCCGCAGCGCCTTGAGCCCGGCGGCGTCGACGAAGCCGATCAGCTGCGGGCCGAGCAGCAGACCGGCCGCGACCTGGCCGACCAGGCTCGGCACCTTCAGGTAACGGCGGGCGAGCTCGCCGGCCAGCAGCGCCGCCAACATCAGCAGCGCGAGCCGGGCGAGGTCGGTCAGCGCCGGCGGCCAGCTCGGCAGGAAGAACGCGAGGTCCGAGGTCTCCATCCGGGAAGGCTAGCCCGCCTTCGGCGACGGCGAAACCTTGACAGGGTCGTCGGACGGGGGGCAGGCCGGAACTGGGTCACAGGAAATGCGTCAGGCGGGTTGTTCGACCAGGCGCCGCAAGCGCACCACCAGCTTGGTCGACTGCGCGTCGTACTGCTGGCGGTGCGAGGCGATCAGCACGCGACCGATGCGGGTCACGCCGCGCGCGAGCAGATGCGCAGCGAGCAGCTCGATGATCTGCTTGCCGTAGCCCTGGCCGCGGAACTCGTGGTCGATCCACCAGCTCGGCCGCACGGTGGTGCCTTCGCCGAACTCGACCAGCGCGATCAAGCGACCGTTGGCCTCGTCGAAGAAGGCATGGAGCCCCGACTTGTAGGTGGCCCAGGCGCGGCTCGGACCCTCGTCGTGGGCGTGGACCGGCAGCGCCAGCCGCTCGGTGATCGTCGCGAGCTGCGCCGGCGAGAGGTCGTGCTTGTCGAACATCCTGAGGCTCATCGGCAGAGGGTACGCCCTCTGCGTCCGGGCTGCCGACGCGGGTAGCATGGGGACCCGAGATCACGAGGTGCGCCATGTCCGACCGCCGTCCGTTGTTGATGTTCATCTGCGCGATCGCCTGCCTGACCAGCGCGTCGGCGCTCGCCGCTCCCGCGAAGTCCGCCGCGCCCGCGGCCGTCGCACCCGCGGCCGTCCCGCAAGGCAACTACGATGCGACGCTCGCCGCCAAGCTCGGCGCCGACGAGCGCGGCATGCGCCGCTACACGCTCGCCATCCTCAAGACCGGACCGACCCGCGTGCCCGACGGTCCGGAGCGCGATGCGATGTTCAAGGGCCACTTCGCCAACATCCAGAGGCTCGCCGACGAGGGCAAGCTCGCGCTGGCCGGTCCGTTCGACGGCGTCGACGGCTGGCGCGGGATGTACCTGTTCGCGACCGCCGACCTCGCCCTGGCCAAGAGCTGGATCGAAGCCGATCCGGTGATCGTGCACGGCGAGATGGTCGCCGAGTTCCACGGCTACTACGGCTCGGCGGCCTTGATGCTGGTGGTGCCGGCGCACACCAAGCTGGTGAAGCCGAAGCCCTAGCCCATCACGCAAGCCGCAGCGCTCGCTAGAGCGTCGCGCCCTGCTCGGTGCCGCGACCGTTGGTCGCGTCGTAACCGTCCTGGCGCGCGCGGTCCTCGGCCAGCACCCGCTTGGCCGCCGCCTCGAGCTCGGCCGCGAAGCCCTCGCAGCCGCCGGGACGGGAGCCGCGCCAGAGCACGTCTTCGAGCCGCTGCGCCATGTCGCGCGCGAGCTCGACGTGGCCGGTCTCGTGCCGCGCCACCGCCGCCCGGAAGTCGGTCCAGCGCTGGCGCAGCGCCGGATCGCCGCGCTCGGCGTCGATCCAGCGCGGCAGCGTCACCACGATCTCGACCGTGAGCTCGACCCTGGTCACGTTGCAGCGACCGCCGAACTCGCGGAAGCCGTAGCGCCAGCGCGCGTCGTAGCGGGTGTGGGCGGTCCGCGGCATGCCGGCGTCGTCGCGCGGCCCGCGCTCGGCGATCGCGCGGTTGAGCGCCGCCGCGTCGCGACCGGCGATCTCGTACTCGACCTCGCGCTCGACCAGCGTCGGGGTGGCGGTGGCCGCGCCGGCGATCAGCGCGAACGCGCTCAGCGCGAGGCGGCCCATTCGATCGCGGGCTCGAGCTCGGTGAACAGGCAGTAGGCGAAGCCGCGGTTGACCGAGAGGCCGGAGAACACGCGGTAGTCGTTGGCCTGGGCCGGACGCTTGCCGTCGTAGACGTTGGCCACCCGCATCGCGCGGCTCCACCCCAGCCGCTCGAACGCCTGCGGCATCGCGTAGATCTCGCCGACGCTGACCCGCGGCACCACCTGGCGGTCGTCGAACACGAAGCGCGAGCACTCGTGCTCGCGGGCGAACGCCAGGGTCTGGGTCACGCGTGCGATCAGGTCGGCCATCGTGAAGTCACCGGCGCCGTCGACCATCACCAGCCGCGGATCTTCCAGCAGCTCGATCCGCCACGGCAGGCTGCTCGGCGCGGCGTAGACCCAGCAGTCGAGGCCCGAGGCCAGCGTGGTCCTGACCCGGACGTAATCGTCGGTCTCGTAGGCGTCCGCCCGAGCGAGCTCGGCCGGCGTCAGGCGCAGCACCTGGCCGTCGACGCGATCCATCGGGTCGCCGGTGGCACGCGCGATCCGGTGATGGGTCTCGCCGCTGGTCTCGACCACCTTGGGGTCGTCGATCGCGATGCGGTCGAGCCGGTGCCCGACCAGCGCGTCGGGCTCGCCGCCGAGCCGGCGGCCGAACAGCGCGCGCTGCACCGGCTCGAGCTGGAGCGTGCCGTAGGAGAACAGGAGTTCGCTGGCGTCGTCGCTCATCCGGCGCGGCTCGGCCCGGGTCAGCGCTTCTTCTTGCTGTTCTTGCGCTTCTTGCCTTTCCGCTTCTTGTCCTTCTTGGCTCGCAGCTCGACCAACGGCTTGAACCCGCCGTAGTGGATGCGCTGCATGTCGAACGGGATCGCGCCCGGCTGCATCAGCAGGTGCATCCGCGGGTCCTTCATCACCCGCTTGTTGACCGCGTCGCGATGGCTGCGCGAGCGGTAGACGATGTACGAGAAGAACACCGTCTCGTTGCGCTTGCAGCGCGCCGCCTTGGTCATCGGCACGCAACCCTTGATGTTGAGGTCGTCGCCGACGCACTCGAGGTACTCGAGGGCGCCGTGCTCCATCCACAACGAGCCGGCGAGGCGCGCGATCCGGGTATAGACCTTGACCTTCCGCTTGGGGACGGCCAGCAGGAAACCATCGACGTAGTTCATGGGGTCCCTCGCGATCAGCAACAGGCCTGAGTCTAGGCCAGCCCCCGGTTCAACGCGCGGGGGCGGTGCGGGTGAGCCGTGCTTCGAACCGCGGTCTGGCGTCGCGGGCGAGGGCGTAGGTGAGCGATCGGCCGTCGGCCGAGAGGCTGATGGTCCAGACGTTGGTGCGCGCCGCAGGGATCAGCTCGGCCGTGCGCGCGTCGGCGGCGAACGACTGCGAAGCGGCGCTGCCGCCGGGGAGCGCCAGGCCGCCGTAGTCGGTGATCGCGTCGGGCGTGCCGTCGGGGTGACGGTGGTCGTGCTGCAGCAGCAGGCCCTGCGGCGTGACCCGGAACACCCAGGTGCGCGAGCGGTCGTCGCCGACCTGGAACGGCACGCGGACCTGGTCCTCGGTGCAGACCGCGAACGCGGCCACCAGCCGCTTGCCGCGGAACGCGTCGGCGGGGTCGGTCGGGAACGTCGACTCGCCCACGAACTCGGCGCCGCAGAGCGCGCGCAGCGTGGCGAAGAACGCATCGCCGGGCAGGGCAGGGGGGCGCCCGGTCGCGCAAGCCGCGAGCGCGAGCGTCAGCGCGAGCAGCGCGCCGGTGCGACCCGCCGTGGTGGTCACCGTGCCAGTCGACACTCGCGCACTTTCGCCATGCCTTCCGTCTCGTTGACGACCCGGAGGTTCGCGCCACCGACGAAAGCACCCATCTTGATGTACTGCTCGATGAAGTAGTTGGTGCCGGCGACGGCTTCGAGCGAGATCGCGTTGTCGCTGAACTCCGACTCGGTCGACACTTGGTGGGTGCCGGGCGTGATCTCCTGGTAGAAGAACACCTTGTTCGAGGTCTCGCCGATCAGCGCGCCATCGATGTAGAACGACTTCTTCAGCGCCTGCCCGACGAAGCTGTTCCTGAACACGTACAGGCCCGCCTTATCGGCCGGCGGCTTGGCGAAGGTCTTCAGCGCAGCATCCTGCTCGGGTGCCGCGAGCGGGACCGACGCGCAGCCGGTGACGAGAGTGGCGGCGACGAGCGCCGCGGCCAGACGCAACTTGATCGACATGGTGATCCCCTCGGCTGGCGGTGGTTGGCGAGCGGCGACGATAGCGTCCTGGCTCGCCATCCCGCAACGCGCGAAGCGTACGAGAAGGCTGACGCCGGCACGGCCTAGCGCTGCCTCGCGCACCAGCGGTCGAGCGCGTCGGCGAACCGCTTCTTGTCGACCGGCCCCAGCGGCGGCGGGCCGCCGCTCTGGATCCCGCTGCCGCGGAGCTGGTCCATCAGGTCGCGCATGACCAGCTTCTGCTTGATGGTCTCGGGGTCGTACTTCTCGCCGCGCGGGTTGAGCGCCTCGGCGCCGCGCTCGATCACCGCCGCGGCGAGCGGGATGTCGGCGGTCACCACCAGGTCGCCGGCCTGGACTTGGCTCACGATGTGGTCGTCGGCCACGTCGAAACCGCCCGGCACCTGCAGGCTCTTGATGTGCTTCGAGCGCGGCACGCTGAGCGGCGCGTTGGCGACCAGGGTCACTTGCACCGGCACGCGGTCGGCGGCGCGGTACAGGACCTCCTTCACGGTGTTGGGGCAGGCGTCGGCGTCGACCCAGATGGTCATCGTCGCGCCCGACCCGCTACTGGATCTTGTCGGGGACCACCGGCGGCGGCTCGCCCTTGGCCGCGGCCTTCTTGGCCGCCTTGGCGTCCTTCTTCTTCTGCTTGGCCAGCTCGCGCTGGCGCTTCTCGAACGAGTAGTTGGGTTTCGCCATCCGTCAGTCTCTCCTCATCATTGGGGTTCGAAACGCGTGCGCTCGAGGGCCTCGTCGGTCTGGCTCTCGGCGAACTCCTTGAAGCAGTTCATGTACTTGAGCGTCTGCTTGCGGAACAGGCCGGGCAGGATCAGCGCCATCAGCCTCATCATCAGCCCGTCCATCCTGAACTCGGTGGTCTGCTCCCAGCGCGTGGTCGCGGGACCGGTCGCCGAGAAGCGATGGCTCACGCCGTTCCACATCCCGGGCGTCTCGTAGGTGTGGTCGTAGCGGTCGGGCAGCTGGCGCAGGACGATGGTCTCGGTCATCACCATGTCGCGGCCTTCGTGCTTGAAGGTCAGCCGCGAGGTCGCGCCAGGCTGGCCCGGCACGCCGGTCAGGTGCTCGAACGAGCGCATCCCCGGCATCCAGCGCTTCAGGTTGGCAGCGTCGTCGAACAGCGTGATGACGCGCTCGCGCGGCAGGCCGATGTCGATGGTGCAGGTGTAGCGCATGACCCCCTCCGGGCAGGGTCATACGATACGCGAGCCGCGGGGCCGTGGCTCGCGCTCAGTGCGCGCCGTACAGCCACTGCGGCAACCAGGTCGCCAGCAGCGGGAACGTCCACACCAGCGTCAGCGCGACGAGCTGCAGGCCGATGAACGGCATCACCCCGCGGTAGAGGTGGGCGGTGGTGACCGCGGGCGGCGCCACGCCGCGCAGGTAGAACAGCGCGAAGCCGAACGGCGGGGTCAGGAAGCTGGTCTGCAGGTTGATGCCCATCATCACGCCGAGCCAGATCGGGTCGACCCCGAGCGCGAGCAGCACCGGCCCGACGATCGGCACCACCACGAAGGTGATCTCGATGAAGTCCATCACGAAACCGAGCACGAACATCGCCGCCATCACCAGCAGCAGCGCGCCGTGCTTGCCGCCGGGCAGGTCGGCGAGCAGCTCGTGCACCAGGTCGTCACCGCCCAGACCGCGGAAGGTGAGCGAGAACAGCGAGGCGCCGAGCAGGATCAGGAACACCATCGCGGTGATGCGGGTGGTCGAGCGCATCACCTGCTGGAGCCGCTCGAGCGTGAGCTGGCGATGGGCGAGCGCGAGCAGCAGCGCGCCGACGCCGCCGAACGAGGCGGCCTCGGTCGGGGTCGCGACGCCGGCGATGATCGAGCCCAGCACCGCGACGATCAGGGCGAGCGGCGGGACCAGCGCCTTGAGCGCGCGGCCGAGCACCTCGCCGAGCGAACGGCCTTCGGGATTGCCCTTGGGCAGCGCGCCGGGCGTCGAATAGGTGCGCCAGATCAGGTAGGCGGTGTAGAGCGCGACCAGCAACAGGCCGGGGATCAGCGCGCCGGCGAACAGGTCGCCGACCGAGATCGTCTTCGGCGAGTAGATGCCCTGCTTGAGCTGGGCCTGCTGGTAGGCCGACGACAGCACGTCGCCGAGCAGCACCAGCACGATCGAGGGCGGGATGATCTGGCCGAGCGTGCCCGAGGCCATGATGGTGCCGGCCGACAACGCCGGGTCGTAGCCGCGCTTGAGCATCACCGGCAGCGAGAGCAGGCCCATCGTCACCACCGTCGCGCCGACGATGCCGGTCGAGGCGGCGAGCAGCGTGCCGACCGCGACCACCGCGAACGCGAGCCCGCCGCGCAGGGTGCCGAACAGCGACGCCATCGAGTCGAGCAGGTCCTCGGCGATCCGCGCCTTCTCCAGCATCACGCCCATGAACACGAACAACGGCACCGCGATCAGGGTCTCGTTCATCATCACGCCGAACACGCGCGACGGCAGCGACCCCATGAAACCCCAGTCGAACACGCCGAGCACCCAGCCCAAGCCGGCGAAGCCGAGCGCGGTGCCGGCGAGCGTGAAGGCGACCGGGAAGCCGAGCATCAGCACCACGATCACGCCGAGCAGCATCACCAGCGCGAGCCACTCCATCAGACGCGCTCCTCGGGCGCGCTGTGCTTGTGCGGCATCTCGGCAAGCGCGCCCGAGAGCACCAGTCCCGCGCGCAGCGCACGGGCGAGACCGGCCAGCAACAGCAGGCCGGCGGCGAGCGGGATCAGCGACTTGAGCAGGAAGATCCCGGGCAGGCCGCCGGTCTCGCGCGAGGATTCGAGGATCCGCCACGACGAGGCCACGTAATCGAGCGAACCGAACAGCAGCAGCGCGCAGAACGGCGTCAGCAGCACCAGCGTGCAGCCCAATTCCACCCCGGCGCGGGTCCGCGCCGTCCAGTGGCGCGAGAGCAGGTCGACCCGCACGTGCTCGTCGTGGGTCAGGGTGTAGCCCAGCCCAAGCATGAACACCGCGCCGTGCATCCAAGTGATGCCGTCCTGCACCGGTTGCCAGACCGCGCCGAACAGGTAACGCGACAGCACGCTGGCGCACATCGTCAGCACCATCGCCAGCGTGAGCCAGGCGACGGCGCGGCCGACCGCGTCGTTGAGCGCGTCGAGGCCGTCGGCGAGGCGGATGAGCATGGGCTAGGGCACGACGTCCAGCGCTCGGCGATGCACCGCGATCACGCTGCTCGAGGGCACCACGGAGATTTCGCCGCCGTTCCGGGCGCTGCCCAGGAACAGGTAGCGGTTCGAGGTGCCGAGCAGGTACCCATCGATCGTCGTCTTGCCGTCTGCGTTCGGCGCCGAGATGAACACGACCCGTACCGCGCGCGGGTCGGGCGCGTCGGGATACGCGTTGCTGTCGGACGTGATCGAGACCTGCGCGAACATCACCGACATCACGACGAAGAGTCCGACGCCGAACAGGATCGGGAGCAGCAACGGGTGCCGGGCCTGCCAATCCGAGGACTTCTCCTCGATGCGCAGCAGCCAGCGCGGGGAGTTGAGCCCGAACGCGAATGGCTCGCGCCCGGTGGAACGGCGCTCGGCGAGCTTGGCTTGTTTCCGGCGGTTCTCCCAGCTCACGAGCAGGCCGTAGACCGCGGCCATCCCGGCGATGGCGAACGACCAAGGCTCGCGGAACGCGGCGAGGAAGAAGTCCGAGGGCTCCCACCAGTCGAAGACGTGGATGCCGTATTGGCGGTACTTGGCATAGGCGACGACCATCCCGATCACCGAGGTGAGCAGGTAGAACGCACTCAACATGATGGCGGGGTTGCGCAGCACGTAGGCACCCAAGCGCGGGCCGGAGGCGGAGGCGCGAGGGTCGGCGCTCATAGATCGAGCATCCGCTCGCGTTCCTCGCGCGAGGGATCGAAGCCGCGCGTGCCGTAGTGCTCGAAGATCACGCGGCAGACGCTGTCGGCATCGTCGACGATGGTCATCAGGTCGGGGTCGCTGGCGTCGATGACGCCCTCGTCGACCAGTCGCCCGCGCAGCCAGTCGACCGCGCCCTGCCAGAACTGGCGGTCGACCAGGATGATCGGGATCCGCGGCACCTTGCCCGTCTGCACCAGGGTCAGGATCTCCATCAGCTCGTCGAGCGTGCCGTAACCACCGGGCATGCAGACGTAGGCGCTCGCGTACTTCACGAACATCACCTTGCGGGCGAAGAAGTATGTGAAGGTGAGCGAGACGTCCTGGAACGCGTTGCGGTCTTGCTCGTGCGGCAGCCGGATGTTCAGGCCGACCGACGGGCTCTTGCCCGCAAAGGCGCCCTTGGCGACCGCTTCCATCATCCCGGGACCACCGCCGGTGATCACGGCGAAGCCGGCGTCGGAGAGCTTGCGGCCGATCTCGGTGCCGAGCGCGTAGTGCGGGTTGTCAGGCTTGGTCCGCGCCGAGCCGAACACGCTGACCGCGGGCCGGATCGGCGCCAGCCGTTCGTAGGCCTGCACGAACTCGGCCATGATCGCGAACACCTTCCACGACTCGCGGGTGAGCTGGGCGTGATGCTCGGGCGTGAGCTGGAGCCGCAGGGGGTCGAGCCGGTGCATCAATCCCTCCAGAAGTCGGGGGTCAGGACCACCAACAGCGTGTAGATCTCGAGCCGGCCCAGGATCATGCCCAGCGTCAGGATCCACTGGCCGGCGTCGCTGACCACCCGCATGTCGTAGAACACCTGGCCGAGGCCGGGGCCGACGTTGTTCATGCAGGTGGCGAGGCCGGTGAACGCGCTGATGTAGTCGAGGTCGGTTGCCAGCAGCGCGAGGTAGAGCACCGAGAAGGTGCCGATGTAGACGCCGAAGTAGCCGATCACCGCCTGGACCACGCGGTCGGGGACGGCGCGGGTGCCGAGCACCAGCGGGACCTCGGCGCGCGGGTGGAGCAGGCGCCTGAGCTCGACCAGCGTCTGCTTGAACATGATCAGGAACCGCACCGCCTTGATGCCGCCGGTGGTCGAGCCGGCGCAGCCGCCCATGAAGCCGATCAAGATCAGCAGCATCGGCGCGAAACCGGGCCAGGCGCTGAACTCGGCGTTGATGAAGCCGGTGCTGGTGATCATCGAGACCAGGTTGAACGCGGTGTAGCGCAAGGCCTCGAACGCGTCGTCGTACACGCCGCGCAACATCAGGAAGCCGGCGACCAGCACGACCAGGAACACCACCGAACGAAGGTAGAACGCGAACTCGAAGTCCTGGAAGTAGGCGCGCGGGTCGAGCCGGCGCCAGACGACGAAGTGGAGCGCGAAGCTCACCCCGCCGAGGATCATGAACAGCACGGCGATCCAGTCGATCAGCGCGCTGTCCCAGTGCTGGAACGAGGCGTCGTGGGTCGAGAAGCCGGCGGTCGCGATCGTGGTGTAGGCATGGCCGACCGCGTCGAAGAACGTCATCCCCGCCAGCCAGTAGGCCAACGCGCAGCAGACGGTGAGGCCGAGGTAGACCAGCCACAGCGCCTTGGCGGTCTCGCTGATGCGGGCGGTGAGCTTGTCCTTCGACTGGCCCGGCGCCTCGGCCTTGTAGAGCTGCATGCCGCCGACGCCGAGCATCGGCAGCACCGCGACCGCGAGGATCACGATGCCGAGGCCGCCGACCCAGCAGATCTGCTGGCGGTAGTAGAGGATCGAGGGCGGCAGCGCGTCGAGGCCGGTGACCACCGTCGCGCCGGTGGTGGTGAGGCCCGAGACCGCCTCGAACACCGCGCCGGTGAAGTCGAGGTCAGGCTGGGTCGCGAACAGGAACGGCGTCGCCGCGATCGGCCCGAGCACGGTCCAGAACGCCGCCACCACCAGGAAACCCTGGCGCAGGGTCAGCTCCTGTTGCAGCTTGCGGGCCGGGAACCAGCACGCGAAACCGAGCGCCATGATCAGCGCCATCGAGACCACGAACACCGACAGCTGGCCATCGCCGTAGACCGCCGACACCAGCATCGGCGGCACCAGGGTCGCGCCGTACCAGAAGATCAGGACGCCGAGGACGCGGCCGAACACGCCGCCTCAGCCGAACGTCACGTCGGCCTCGAACAGGCGCTCGACGTCATGGATGTGGCTGCGCTCGATCACGAACACGATCAGGTGGTCGTCGCCGCGGATCACGGTGTCGTGGTGCGGCATCAGCACCTCGTCACCGCGGACGATCGCGCCGATGGTGGCGCCCTCGGGCAGCGCGATCTCCTGGACCTGGCGATCGACCACCTGCGAGCTGTCGCGGGTGCCATGGGCGACGAGCTCGATCGCCTCGGCTGCGCCGCGGCGCAAGGAGTGCACGGTGGCGACGTCGCCGCCGCGGACGTGCTGCAGCAGGCGTGAGATGGTGATCTGCTGCGGCGAGATCGCGACGTCGATCGCCGAGCCCTGCATCAGGTCGGCGAACGCCGGCTTGTTGATGATCGCCATCACCTTGGCGGCGCCGATCTTCTTGGCCAGCAGCGCCGACAGGATGTTGGTCTTCTCGTCGTTGGTCACTGCGCAGAACACGTCGACGTCGGCGACGCCCTCGGCGCGCAGGATCGACTCGTCGGCAGCGTCGTCCGACAGCACCACCGTGCGCTGGAGCTGCTCGGCGATCTCGCCGGCGCGCTTCTTGTCACGCTCGATCAGCTTGACGTCGTAGGTGCCCTCGAGCGCCTGGGCCAGGCGGATGCCGATGTGGCCGCCGCCGGCGATGAAGACCTTGCGCACCGGGCGCTCGAGCTTGCGCAGCTCGGAGATCACGGTCCGGATGTCACGCTTGGCGGCGATGAAGAAGACCTCGTCGCCCTCCTCAATCACGGTGTCGCCGTGCGGGATCATCGGCTGGCCCTGGCGGTAGACCGCGGCGACCCGGGTCTCGACGTCGGGCATGTGCTCGCGGATCGCCTTGAGCGGGAGACCGACCATCGGCCCGCCGAGCTTGGCCCGGACCGCGACCATCCGGACCTTGCCGCCGGCGAAGTCGAGCACCTGGAGCGCGCCCGGGTACTGCATCAGGCGTTTGATGTTCTCGGTGACCAGCTGCTCGGGGCTGATGGTGATGTCGACCGGCACATTGGCCTGCGAGAACAGGTCCTCGGTCGAGGTGTACTCGAGCGCGCGGACCCGCGCGATCTTGGTCGGTGTCTTCCACAGCGCGAACGCGACCTGGCAGGCGACCATGTTGACCTCGTCGCTGTCGGTGACCGCGATGATCATGTTGGCCTCGGCGCCGCCGGCGCGCGCCAGCACGTCGGGATGGGCGGCGTGGCCGTGCACGGTGCGGATGTCGAGGCTCTCGGCGAGCTGGCCGAGCAGCATCGCGTTGCGGTCGACGACGGTGACGTCGTTGCGCTCCTCGCGAGCGAGCTCGGCGGCGACGGTGGAACCGACCTGGCCGGCGCCGAGGATGACTATCTTCAATTCGACCCCCTCATGGGAGCCGCATCTTACGCTCCTCGGCGGAGGTCAGGCCGGGCCGGCCTCGGCGCGCGCCGCGATGCGCAGCGCCTGCTCCAGCGAGCGCGTGATGCGCAGCTCGCGGCGCGCGCCCTTCAGGCCGACGCGCTCCAGCACCCGGCGCGGCTGGCCGTTGACCCCGGCGAGGATGGTCAGCACCTTATGGTGGCGCAGCCGGGTGACCGCGGCCTCGAGGGCGACCGCGCCCGAGGCGTCCATCATCGGCACCGCCGAGAGGTCGAGGATCACCGTGCGCACGCCCGGGTCGGCGAGGTCGATGACCGAGGCCGCCTTGTCGGCGGCGCCGAAGAAGAGCGGTCCCGAGATGTGGAACAGCACGGTGTGCTCGGGCACCTTGCCGACGTCACCGGCGCGACGCCCGCTGCCGCGGGTCACCGCCTGGGTCTCGACCAGCGCCGCCATCCGGCGCATGAACAGCAGCGCAGCCAGCACCACGCCCACCCCGACCGCGAACACCATGTCGACGAACACGGTGAGCAGGAAGCAGATGGTGAGCACCGCGATGTCGCTGCGCGGCGCGAAGCGCAGCACGTGGCGGATGCGGTCGAACTCGCCCATGTTCCAGGCCACGCCCAGCAGCAGCGCGGCCAGCGCCGCCATCGGCAGCAGGTCGAGCAGGCCGCCCAGGCTGACCAGCACCAGCAGCACGAACGCGCCGTGGATCGCCGCGGCGAGCGGGGTGCGCGCGCCGTAGCGCACGTTGGCCGCGCTGCGCGCGATCGCGCCGGTGGCGGCGATGCCGCCGACGAACGGCACCGCCATGTTGGCGATGCCGAGCCCGATCAGCTCGCCGTCGGCGTTGTGGCGGGTGTTGGTCATCGAGTCGACCACCACCGCGCACAGCAGCGACTCGATCGCGGCGAGCAGGGCGATGGCGAGCGCCGGGCCGAGCAGCTCGCGCACCATCTCGAGCGACAGGCCCTGGGTCACGCGGTCGGCGGTGGCCTGGTCCCAGGGCCAGGCGAACGCTGGCAGCGACTCGGGCACGCCGTGGTGGAACGCGCCGTCGACCTCGAGGTGGCCGAAGCGCGAGGCGATCGTGGCCGGCGCGCTCGCCGGGTCGAGCTGGGCCAGCGCGAGCGCGGCGAGCGTGGCGAGCACCGCCGCGACCAGCGGCGCCGGCAGGTGCGGCACCTTGAACCGCGGCCACAGGAACACCAGCAGCAGCGCCAGCAGGCCGACCGCCGCGTCGCTCGGGTTCACCGTGGGCAGCGCGTGGCCGACCTCGATCAGGCGCAGGCCGAAGCGCTCGGGCTGGTCCATCGCCAGCCCGAGGAAGTCCCTGAACTGGAGCGAGGCGATCACCACCGCGATGCCGGCGGTGAAGCCGAGCGTCACCGGGAAGGGGATGTACTTGATCAGCGCACCCATCCGCGCCACGCCCATCGCGGTCAGGATCAGGCCGGCGAGCAGCGTGGCGGTGAGCAGCCCGCCGAGGCCGTACTTGGCCGCGATCGGATGCAGGATCACCACGAACGCCGCGGTCGGACCGCTCACCGAGTAGCGCGAACCGCCGAGCAGCGCGGTCAGCACGCCGGCGAACGCCGCGGTGTAGAGCCCGTGCTGGGGCGGCACGCCCGAGGCGATGGCGAGCGCCATCGCCAGCGGCACCGCGATGATGCCGACCGAGAGCCCGGCGCCGAGGTCGGCGAGCAGGTCGTGCCGGCCGTAACCCGCGTGCAAGGCGTGTCGCAGCGCGGTGGCGACCGGGAAGGCATGGAACAGGCGCGCGAGACGCTTCACGGCGCGGACGGTACCCGTCGCGCGGCCTGGAAAGTCATCCTCTTGAATCGACTGGGGAATCAGGCGACCAGCGGCACCAGGTGCTCGGCGAACTGCTCGGCCACCGTCCGCCAACTGTTGCGTTCAGCGTGGGCGCGGCAGGCTTTCGGGTCCAGGCCGAGCGCACGGTCCACTGCACGGCCGAGGTCGGCGTCGAGCGCGCCGGTCACGCCGTCGTCGATCACGTCGATCGGACCGGTGACCGGGAACGCCGCCACCGGCACGCCGCTCGCCATCGCCTCGAGCATCACCAGCCCGAAGGTGTCGATGAGCGACGGGAACACGAACACGTCGGCAGCGCGGTAGCAGGCGGCGAGCGCGCCGTTGTCGCGGTAGCCGGTGAACAGGACCTCGGGATGGGCGCGCCTGAGCCGCTCGAGGTCGGGACCGGCGCCGACCACCACCTTCGAGCCCGGCATCGGCGCGGCCAGGAAGGCGTCGATGTTCTTCTCGACCGCGACCCGGCCGACGTAGAGGCAGATCGGCCGCGGCAGGTCGCCGAACGCGTCGCGCGCGCCGGGGGCGAAACGCACGGTGTCGACGCCGCGGCCCCACAGCGCGACCTTGTCGAAGCCGCGCGCCTCGAGCTCGCGGACCACGGTCGGGGTCGGCGCCAGGGTCCGCTCGCCGGCGCCGTGGAAGCCGCGCAGCCAGCGATAGGTCCAGGCGACCGGGATCGGCGCGCGCAGTCGCAGGTACTGCGGGAACTGGGTGTGGTACGAGGTCGTGAAGCGCCAGCCGCGGTCGCGGCAGATCGCGCGGGCCGCCTGACCGAGCGGGCCCTCGGTCGCGACGTGCAGGGTGTCGGGCGCGAACCCGGCGAGCTCGCGCTCGAGCTTGCGCCGCGGCAGCACGGCGAGCCGGATCTCGGGGTAGGTCGGGCAGGGCAGCGAGTTGAAGCTGTCGGGGCCGATGTGGAGGACCACGTGGCCGGCGCGCTCGAGCTCGAGGCCGGTCTGGGTCAGGGTGCGGACCACGCCGTTGACCTGGGGTCGCCAGGCGTCGGTGACGATCGCGATCCTCATGCGGCGCGCTCCAAGGTTTCGGGGGTTCGGTCGAGGGTCTGGCCCGGGGTCAGGCGTTGCAGGATGCGGGTCTCGTCGCCCCACTGGATCAGCATCAGGGTGCCGTCGTGCGCTTCGCACAGCGCGGTGCACGACTCGACCCAGTCGCCATCGTTGAGGTACAGCATCCCGTCGATGGTCTGCATGGTGGCGCGGTGGATGTGACCGCAGACCACGCCGTCGGCGCCGCGACGCTTGGCCTCGCGCACCACCGCGTTCTCGAACGACGAGATGAAGCTGACCGCGCTCTTGACCTTGTGCTTGAGGAAGCCGGCCAGCGACCAGTAGGGGGCGCCGAAGCGGCGGCGGAAGGCGTTGATCACGGTGTTGAACTTGAGCAGCAGTTCGTAGGCGTGGCTGCCGAGCACGGCGAGCCAGCGCGAGCAGCCGACCACCGCGTCGAACTCGTCGCCGTGGATCACCAGCAGGCGCTTGCCGTCGGCCGTGACGTGGATCGCGTCGCGCTCGATGCGGACGTTGCCGAACTCGAGACCGATGTAGTCGCGCAGCAGCTCGTCGTGGTTGCCTGGGATGAAAACGACCGCGGTGTCGTGCTTGGCCTTGCCCAGCACAGTGCGGACCACGTTGTTGTGCTCCTGCGGCCAGTACAGGCCCTTCGACTGCAGGCTCCAGAGGTCGATGATGTCGCCGACCAGGTAGAGGTGTTCGCACTCGACCGAGCGCAGGAAATCGAGCAGGAAATCGGCGCGGCAGCCGCGGGTGCCCAAGTGGACGTCGGACACCCAGACCGACCGGTAACGCAACGGCCGCATCGGGTGCACCGCGTCGTTCATCGCTGTCGCTGCTCGTGGATCTTCATGGCGCGCATGCTGGGCGTCGCGGGTTAAAGAGGTGTGTCATTGCGGTTAAGGAGGCGTTAAACGCTTAGAATCCCGCGCGTGGAACGCCGGATCCCGGTTCCACGCGAGCCGCCACCGCCCGAGGTCCCGATGACCACCGTCCCGCCGCCCCACCTGCAGACCATCGCGGTCTGCTTCATGTTCCGCGCCGCATGACCGAGCGCCGCGACCGGGTCCGGGCGATCCGCGCCGCGCGCAAGGCCGGCACGACGCCGACCGCGCCGGACGACAAGCCAGCGGGCAAGCCAGCGGGGAAACCCGCGACCGACGCGCCGGTCGTGCCGCACGGTCGCGCCCGCTTCGGCCAGGCCAGCGAAGCGCTGTTCCGCGCGCTGTCGTTCCAGCATCCCGCCGACAAGGTGCTCGAGCGCTTCTTCAAGGAGCACCGCGAGATGGGCAGCAAGGACCGCGGCGCCTGCGCCGAGGCGGTCTACGGCGTGCTGCGCGGGCTCCGGCTCTACCAGCACCTGGTCGTCGAGTCGGGGCTCGAGATCGAGGCCCGCACGCTGACCGGTGCCTGGCTGCTCGACAACGCCGGCTGGAGCGCTCGCGCGTTGGAAGAGGCCGGCTTCACCCGCGATGCGGCGGCGCTGGTCCGCGCCGTGCGCACCGTCGACCGCAAGGCGCTGCCGTTCGCGGTGCGCTGGTCGCTGCCCGACGAGCTGGCCGAGCTCTTGATCCACCGCTTCGGCGACGACACCGAGGACCTGGTCCGCGCGCTCCACACCCAGGCGCCGGTCGACCTGCGGGTCAACACCTTCCGCACCACCCGCGACGCGCTGCGCGAGCGGCTCACCGTCGCGCTTGGCCCGGACGGCGTCGAGGTCAGCGTGGTCGAGGGCGCGCCAGCGGCGTTGCGGCTGTCCAAGCGCGGCCAGCTGTGGACGCTGCCCGAGTTCAAGCAGGGCCTGTTCGAGATGCAGGACGCCGGCTCGCAGCGGCTCGCGCCGCTGCTCGACCCGCAGCCGGGCGAGCGGGTGCTCGACCTCTGCGCCGGCGCCGGCGGCAAGACGCTCCACCTCGCCACCCTGATGCGCAACTCGGGCCAGGTCTTCGCCTGCGACATCAACGAGGCACGGCTGGCCAAGCTCTCGCCGCGGCTGGCGCGGGCCGGGCTCTCCAACATCCAGATGCGCGCGATCGAGGGCGTCCAGGACCCGATGCTGCGCGCGCAGCGCGGCTCGTTCGACGCGGTGCTGGTCGACGCGCCGTGCTCGGGGCTCGGCACGCTGCGCCGCAACCCCGACATCAAGTGGCGGCCGCTCGACCTGCCGTCGCTGCAGCGGACCCAGCGCTCGCTGCTCGAGGAGGCGCTGCGCCAGATCAAGCCGACCGGCCGGGTGGTCTACGCCACCTGCTCGCTGCTCGACGAGGAGAACGACGCGATCGTCGACGCGGTCGCCGCGGCGACCGGGGCGGTGGTCGAGGAGCGCTTGCACCTGCTGCCGCACATCGACGGCACCGATGGCTTCTACGCCGCGCGGCTGAGGCGCGCGCCCGGGTGAAGCGGATCGCCGAGCTCGATGCCGCGATCGCGGCCCACGGCGCCAAGGTCCGGGTGCTCAAGACCATCGACTGGCCGAAGCAGCTCGAGGTCCGCTTCCTCGAACGGCTGCGCGCCGGCCAGCCCGAGCTGCCGCAGCCAGTGCACGCCGCGCCCGACCTGCGCGAGGAGTGCGCCGCGCTCGAGCAGATCATGGCGCGCTGCGATCGCGGCGCGCCGCTCGGCCGCTTCCTCCACCGCACCGCCTGGAGCTACCGGGTCGCGGCCGAGATGCTGATGTGCGTCGGTCTGCCGCGCTTCACCGAGTGCTCGGCGCTGCTCTACGGCCGACCCGACTTCAGGTTCAAGACCCAGAGCGCGACCAACCTCGACGCCGCCGAGCAGATGCTGCGGATCACCGACGACATCATCGGCGGGTTCAAGGTGCCGCCGGTGGTGTCGGACATCCCGGCGCCTGAGTTCGTGCGCAGGCTGCAGGAGCGGCTCGGCGAGTTCTTCGGAGATGCCGGCGTCGAGGTCGTGCTCGACGAGCGCATCGGGGCCAAGGCGGTGGCGGGCTCGAAGCGGATCAAGGTCCGTGCCGACGCGCTGTTCTCCGAGCTCGACCTCGAACAGCTCGCCCAGCACGAGGCCTTCGTCCACACCGCGACGATGCTGAACGGCAAGGGCCAGCCGGTGCTCTCCACGCTCGGGCTCGGCGCGCCGCGCACCACCCGGACCCAGGAGGGCATCGCGACGTTCGCCGAGGTCATCACCGACGCGCTCGACATCGCGCGGCTGCGGCGGCTCGCGCTGCGGGTGCGGATGGTGCAGGCCGCGCTCGACGGCGCCGACTTCATCGAGGTGTTCCGCGGCTTCGTCGCCGCCGGCGCGGCCGAGGACGATGCGTTCCGCTCGGCGGCGCGGGTGTTCCGCGGCGGCGATCCGCGCGGCCGGGTCTGCTTCACCAAGGACGCCGCCTACCTCGAGGGCACCTATTCGGTGTCGCTGTTCATCAGGAAGGCGCTGCACGAGGGCCGGCCCGACCTGATCCCCAACCTGTTCGCGGGACGGCTCACGCTCGGCGACGCGATCGAGCTCGCGCCGCTGTTCGCCGACGGCACGCTCAAGCCGGCGCGCTTCGTGCCGCCGTGGGCCGCCGACCCGCGCCGGCTGCTCGCGGTGATCACGTTCTTCACCGCCTCGTCGGCGTTCACGCTCGACGCCCTCACGCTCGAGCGCTTCAGCGCGTTCGAGGACGAGATGGTGACGGCGTCGGGGATCGGCTGAGCCTCAGCTGCCGGCGGGGCGCGCCGCGTCGCGCTGCGCCTTCACGTGCTTCAGGTCGGCGACGATGATGAAGGTGACGATCACCAGCAGCGCCCAGCTCGTCATCTTGCCGAAGCCGACGAAGCGCCAGCCCGCCAGCTGGTGCGGGTAGACCCAGGCGCCGAAGTAGGTCGCGACGTTTTCGGCGATCCAGACGAAGAATCCGATTAGCACGAACGCCAGCGGCAGCGGCATCCAGCGCCGCCGGTCGAGCGGCGTGAAGCAGACCCGCGTGCCGCGGAACAACCACAGCACCGCCACCGCCAGCACCCAGCGCAGGTCGGGGATCAGCGGGTGGTGGTGGGCGAAGAAGTTGGCGTAGATGGCGAGCGCCAGCGCGATGCTGGCGCGGTGCGAGGGGTAGCCCTCGAGCGAGAGGTCGAAGCCGCGCCAGGCCTGGACCATGTAGCTCGCCACCGCGGCGTACATGAAGCCCGAGTAGAGCGGCACGCCCCACAGCTTGAACAGGCCGGGCTCGGGGTACGACCACGAGCCGATCCCGGGCTGGGTCTTGAACACCTCGAGCGCGAAACCGAGGGCGTGGAACAGCATCAGGGTGTAGACCTCGTCGCGGGTCTCGACCTTGAACGCGATCAGCGCGGCCTGCAGCGCCAGCGCCGCGGCCAGGATCAGGTCGTAGCGCGCGACCCCGGGGACCTGCAGATGGCGCGAGGCGAGCAGGATCACGAAGAACGAACCCGCGAACACGCAGGCCTTGGTGTTGATCCAGCCGAACGCGCTGAGCTCGATGACGGAGGCGCGGAACCGGCCGTCGGGCAGGGGCAGGGCGCGGGCGATCGCGACGAACATCCTTCGACAGACCAGCGCGGCGCTAGCGCGAGTTCAGGTAGGCGAGCTCGGCGGTGTCGGTGTAGGCGCGCGACGAGGCCGCGAACGCCGCGTACGAATCGGCGATGCGCTTGGCCAGCGGATCGCTGGCGGCGAGCTCGGCGACCACCGCGAGCGAATGTTTCTTGAGCTCGGCCATCACGTCGGGCGGGAACGGCTTGACGCTGACGCCGTGCTCCTCGATCAGGTTCCTGAGCGCGGCCGGATTGCGCGCGGCGTACTCGGCGGCCATGTCGTTGTTGACGATGCGGCAGGCGCCGGTGACCACCGCCTTGAGGTCGTCGGGCAGCGCGTCGAACGCGCTCCTGTTGATGAGGCACTCGAGCACCGAGCCCGGCTCGTGCCAGCCCGGGTAGTGGAAGTGCTTGGTCACGGTGTGCAGGCCGAAGGCGAGGTCGTTGTACGGCCCGACCCACTCGGTGGCGTCGATTGCGCCGGTCTGCAGCGCGGTGAAGATCTCGCCGCCCGGCAGGTTGACCGGCGTGCCGCCGGCGCGCTTCAGCACCTCGGCGCCGAGGCCGGGGATGCGCATCTTCAGGCCCTTGAGGTCGGCGACCGAGCGGATCTCCTTGCGGAACCAGCCGCCGCCCTGCACGCCGGTGTTGCCGGCCGGTTGCGGCAGCACGCCGAACGGGGCGAACAGCTCGGCCCACAGCTCGTTGCCGCCGCCGTAGTAGAGCCAGCCGTTGACCTCGTTGGCGGTCATCCCGAACGGCACCGCGCCGAAGAACTGCGCCGCGGCGGCCTTGCCCTTCCAGTAGTAGGCCGCGCCGTGGCCGAGCTCGGCGGTGCCGTTCTGCACCGCGTCGAACACCTCGAGCGCCGGGACGAGCTCGCCGGCGCCGTAGACCTTGACCTCGATCCGCCCGCCGCTCATCGCGGTGATGAGCGCGCCGAGCCGGGAGGCGCCGGTGCCGAGCCCGGGGAAGTTGGCCGGCCAGGTGGTGACCATCTTCCACTTGAGCTTCGGTCCCGCCGCGGCGGCCGCGCCCGGCGTCGCGGGCTTGGAACAGGCGGCGAGGCCGCCGGCGAGCGCCGCGCCGGCGCCGAGGGACTTCAGGACATCGCGACGATCCATGGGAGCTCCAGTGGCTCCATGGATGCTAACCCGACGCCGCGTACCGTCCTACCCGGCCGACACCCAGCTCCGAGAGATCAACGCGCGCGTCGACGCGCCCGTATGGAATCGAACATCTGGCGCCGCTTCGCGGCCAGGAAGCTCTCGCGGTCCATCTTGACCTCGGGACCGCGTCGCGCGACCTCGACGTCGCGGAACGACGCGAACTCGGCGTAGGCCGCCAGCTCGGCCGCGAGCTCGCGCGAGATGACCTCGACCATGACCGCATCGTCGAGGAAACCGAGCGCCGGGAGGTGATCGGGGATGAGGTCGTTCGGGTTCACGAAATAGGCGAGCGCGGCGAGCACCGGCTTGCGCAGGTCCGCCGGCAACATGTAGTCGGCATCGCGCAGCATCTCGAGCAGGCTGCGCAGCACGGCCATCCGGTCGCGCACGAAAACCGGCACCGACACCTTGGCGACCTCGCCGAGCAGCGCATCCGCTGCGCGGCAGACCTCGTCCTCGCCGAGCTTGTCCGCGGCGTGCTCAGCCTGCATCAGAAGCGCGTGCAGGTGCTGCAGGTCGTCGCTCTCGAGCGTGATGTGTATCTCAAGCCGTTCCATATCCTTGCTCCTCAGAGGATCAACCAGATGGAGACCAGCGCGGCGATGCTCGTGGTCACGGTGTACGGCAGAGCCATCCACACCATGCGGCCGTACGACAGCCGGATGTGGTGGGCCAGGCCGGATGTCAGCAGGAACAGGAACGCCGCCTGCCCGTTCGGCGTCGCCATCGCCGGGATGCCGGTGCCCATCACGATCGCGACCGCCTGCATGTCGAACAGCTCGCGGCCGATGAGGCCAGCCTCGAGCGCCTCGTGCACCTGGCTGACGTAGATCGTGGCGACGAAGACGTTGTCGCTGACCGCTGAGAGCAGGCCGTTGGAGAGGTAGACCATCGCCAGTTGTTCCTTGCCCTCCAGCGCCAGCACCGAACCGATGACCGGCTGGAACAGGTGTTGATCGTGGATCACCGCGACGATGGCGAAGAACACCACCAACAACGCCGCGAACGGCATGCCTGCTTCGAAGGCCTTCGCCAAGCGATGCTCGTCGGTGACGCCGTTCACCGCGGTACCGATCGCGAGCAGCGCGATGCCGATCAATCCGACCTCGGCGATGTGGAAGGCGAGCGCGACCACCAGCAGCAGGCAGGCGACGCCTTGTGCCGCCACCCGCACCCGGTCGCGCATGGCCCACTGAGCCTGGAGCTCGGCGTCGTGCCGGGCCAGCACTTGCTGCACGCCGGCTGAGAGCTCGGCGCCGTAGCCGAACCAGCGCAGTCGTTCGACCAGGATGCAGGTACCCAGGCCGACGACCAGAGTGGGGATGGAGATCGGCGCGACCTTCCAGAAGAACTCCATGAACGACCAGCCGGCCACGCTGCCGATCACGATGTTCTCGGGTTCGCCGACCAGCGTGCACACACCGCCGATCGCGGTGCCGACCGCCGCGTGCATCATCATGCCGCGCATGAAGGCACGGAACTCCTCCAGTTCCTCGCGATCGTGCGGCGCATGCGATGCCGCGCGCTGGTAGGCCTCGTGGAAGCCGACGCCGACCGTGATCAGCACCGCCAGCACGGTCAGGGCATCGAGGAACGACGACAACGCCGCCACCGATGCGCAAACCGCGAACGCACGCGTCACGCGCCCGTCGATGCCGAGCAGCACGCGGGTGAGGACCATGAACAGGAAGTCGCGCAGGAAGTGCACGCTGGCGACCATGAAGATCACCAGCAGGAGCACCGGCAGCCCGTGCTGGACCTCGGCATAGACGGTATCCGGCGAGGTCAGCCCGAGCGCCAGCGCTTCGATCGCCAGCAAACCGCCGGGCGCGAGCGGGTAGCAGCGCAGCGCGAGCGCGAGCATGAATACGAATTGCAGCAACACGAGCCAACCGAGCACGAACGGCCCGTGCGACAGGAGCACCAGCGGGTTCACGACCAGGAACGCGAGCAGGGTGACCTTGTACCAGCTCGGCGCATGACCGAGGAACGCGTCGAACAGCGCCGATGGCAGCTCGCGGGCGTCGTGGCCGAGGAGCGGCTGGTGAACTGACATCTCTTTCGCTCCGGACTTAGGGAGGTGGCAGGTCAGCGCGACAGGTCGCGGGGCTCGGCCTGAGCGAGATCGGCCGGGGGCGGCGCCTTACGGCAGCGGCCGAGCGAACCGGTGAGGCACCGCTGCCCGTCGACCCAGATCGCGTCGAGCAGCAATGCGCCGTGGAGCTTGCTGCCCTCGATCGTCGCGCCGAACAACACCGCGCGCTTGAGGTTGCTCATGCCGAGGTGCGTGCCGCCCAGCGAGGCACCGCTCAGGTTGGCCTCGGCGAGGTCGGCACCGGTGAGCTCCGCGTCGTCGAGCACTGCGCGCTCGAGGTCCGCGTTCCGCAGGTCGGCGACCTTGAAGTCGGACTGCGGCGCGCGCGCGTCGACCAGCTTGGCCCCGACCAGCAGCGCGTGCGAAAGCGTGGCGCGCCGCAGGCTCGCGCCGCTCAGATCGGCGCTCACCAGGTCGGCGTGGTGCAGTTCGGTGTATTCCAGGTTCGCGCCGGCGAGGTTCGCCCCGCGCAGGTCGGCGTAGCGCAGCAAGGCGAAACTGAGGTCGGCCCCGGAGAGGTCGATGCCCGCGAGCCGGGCTTCAGCCAGGTTGCGCATGCGCAGGTTCGCGCCGGCGCATTTGCCGTCAGGGACGAGTTCGCAGCCCGGCGGCAGCGGCGCCTGTTCGCGGCACGCCGCAAGCGTCAGCACCAAGCCGAGCAGGATCGACGGGGTCTTGCAGGAACGCGGCATCCGAGGCCTCCGGCCGCGCGCTCCGGGCGACGGCCGAGGTGGACGCTAGCGCGCGCCGTCGCGGTGCGGCATCCGGATGACTACGTACGGGGCGACCGCGCCCGGCGCTCAGCTCGACGCGGTGCCGGTCTCGAGCGCGAAGCGGATGACATCCGCGAGCGTGCGGGCGCCGAGCTTCTCCATCAGGCGCGCGCGGTAGACCTCGACGGTCCGCGGGCTGATGCCGAGCGCCTCCGCGATCTCGCGGTTGTGCAGCCCACCGGCCAAGGAGCGCAAAACTTCCAGTTCTCGCGGTGTGAGCCGTTCGAGCTGCGCCTGCCGCTCGCCGTGCGCGGATCGGCCGTCGTGGCGCTGGCCTTTCGCATCCAGCGCATGGCGCAGGGTCTCGAGCAGCAGGTGCTCCTCGACCGGCTTCTCGAGGAAGTCGAACGCGCCACCCTTGAGCGCCGCGCGCGCGGTCGCGACGTCGCCGTGTGCGGTCACGACCACCACCGGCATCGGGCAGCGACGCTCGACCAAAGCCCGGTTGACCGCGAGTCCATCTCGACCCGGCATGCGCATGTCGAGCAGCACGACACCCGCGGCATCATCGTCCAGAGCGGTGAGGAACTCGTCGCCCGAGGCGAAGCTACGGGTGGCGAAGCCCTTCAAGCTGAGCAGCAGCGCGGTCGAGTCGCGCACGGCCGCGTCGTCGTCGACGATGTATACGGTCGCGGTCATGGTGGCACCACTCTAGCCGCGTCGCGGGTCGCGTGGCAGCGTCAGCACGAAGCGCGCGCCGCCTCCAGGCAGGCCCTCCGCGGCGAGGTCGCCGCCATGTGCCCGGACCAGCGTGCGGCTGATCGCAAGCCCCAGGCCCATGCCTTCCGGCTTGCTGGTCGCGAACGGCTCGAACATCGTTGCCTCGATCTCGGGCGCGATGCCGGGTCCGCTGTCGTCGACCTCGAAGCGCACCGAATCGGGAAGATCATCGAGCTTGAGCCGCACCGATCGCTGCGCGGACCCGCCGGCCACGATCGCCTCGATCGCGTTGACCAACAGGTTGTGCAGGACCATTGCGAGCTGCGTACGGTCGGCGTCGATCGGGGGCACCTCCGGCGGCAGGACGATCTCGAGCTGTACCTCGGCCAGCGTCGCCCGATCGCGCACGGAGTCGGCCACCTCGTTGACCAAGGTGGCGACATCGACGCCGACGAGGTTGGTGGTGCCACGGCGGAAGAACTCGCGCAGCTGCTGCACCACGCGGCCGGCGCGCTGCGCCTCGCTGGCGGCCTTGTTCAGCGTCTCGTCCAGCAGCTGCTCGTCGCGCTCGGGCAACTGCAGCATCGTTTGCGCGGCGCGCAGGTAGTTCGACAGCGCGGTCACAGGCTGGTTGAGCTCGTGGGCCAAGGCCGAGGTCATCTCGCCGGCGGCGGCGAACTGCAAGGCCCGGTTGAGCGTCGCCTGTTTCTGCAGCAGGGTCCGCTCCACCCGCTCGCGTTGCGAGACCACGGTGCCCAGCATCAGACCGGTCATCGCCAGCGCCAGCATCAGGAACTGCAGCTGGACGAAGGTGGCGGAGTGGTAGCCGCCGAGCTGGATGGCGACGATCAGCCCAAGCTGCACGCCGCCCAGGGCGAGCGTCGCGCCGGGCAGGCCCCAGCGCACCGCGGTCCAGATCAAGGGCAGGAACAGCACGTAGAAGAACTTGAACTCGTCGGTCTGCGGTAGGCCGAACACCACCCACAGCGAAAGCACGATGCTCGCGGCCTGCGCGGCGATCTCGATCGACACGCGCGGCGTCGGCCAGTCGAACCCGCTCCGATTCAGCGCGACGACGACCATCAACATGGGGGTGAACACCAGGATCCCGATCAGGTCGCCGACCCAGTGCCGGAGGATGTTCGGCAGCAACTCCTCCACGCCCAAGCGTCCAACCGTGGCGAACAGTCCGACGTAGGTGCTAGCGACGAAGAACGTAGCCGGGACCACCACGAGGAAGAACACCCATAGGTCGCGGGCGGTCTCGAGCCGGGCGCCGCTGGGCAAGCGCACGCGCAAGAGATAGGCAGCACCGCCGTAGATCGCGGTGAGCAGCGCCGCCGCTTCGATGTGGACCGCCCAGGTGCCGGGAAGGCCGCGCACGAGCAGGTCTGCGGCCAATGCGGCGATGAACAGCAACGGCCAGTTGCGCAGTCCGAAGTACAGCAGCATGAAGAGGCTGAGCGCCGGGGGTGGGTTCCAAGGGGTGATGCTCAGGGGCAGCACCGGGTGCACGTAGCTCACCCAGTCGAGGAATACGTAGCCGACGAGGTAGCAGACTGCGATGCGCCAGTTCATGTCGATCTCGTGCCGTGGCGGCGAAGCGTCGGGCCCCGACGAGGGGCAGCGGACATACTAGACTGCGGACCATGCGCGAGCTCTTCCCGGCCCTCGAACCCTACCGCAGCTTCCGCCTGCCGGTCACCGACGGCCACGAGCTGTACGTCGAAGAGTGCGGCAACCCCAACGGCCTGCCGCTCGTCTTCATGCACGGCGGACCGGGTTCGGGCATCAACCCGATCCATCGTCGCTTCTACGACCCCAAGGTCTGGCGCATCGTGCTGTTCGACCAACGCGGCGCCGGCCGCTCGACCCCGCACGCCGCGCTCGAGCACAACACGACCTGGGACCTGGTCGACGACACCGAGCGCATCCGCGAGCACCTCGGCATCGAGCGCTGGGCGGTGTTCGGCGGTTCGTGGGGCTCGACGCTCGCGCTCGCCTACGCCGAGTCGCACCCCGAGCGCGTCACCGGACTCATCCTGCGCGGCATCTTCCTCTGCAGCCGCGAGGAGATCCGCTGGTTCTACCAGTCGGGCGCCAACCTGATCCGGCCCGAGGCCTGGCAGGGCTACCTCGCGCCGATCCCGCTCGCCGAACGCGGCGACCTGCTCGGCGCCTACCACCGCCTGCTCACCGATCCCGACCCCGCGTTGCGCGAACGCGCCGCGATCGCCTGGAGCACCTGGGAGGGCGTCTGCTGCACGCTGCTGCCCGACCCCAAGTTCGTCGAGGGTTTCACCGAGCCGGACAAGGCGGTCGCGCTGGCGCGGATCGAGGCGCACTACTTCATGAACGATTGCTGGCTCGAGCCTGACGAGCTGGTGCGCGACGCCGGCAAGCTCGCCGGCATCCCGGGCTGGATCGTGCACGGCCGCTACGACATCTGCTGTCCGGTCGACAACGCCTGGCGCCTGCACCAGGCCTGGCCGACGGCCCAGCTCTCGGTGATCGAGGACGCCGGCCACGCGGTGAGCGAGCCCGGCATCGCCGACGCGTTGCTGACCGCGGTCGGCGAGCTCGCGGCGCAGCTCCGCAGCCGCTGACCCGATCGATGATCGCGCTCATCCAGCGCGTCACCGCGGCGCGGGTCGAGGTCGATGACGGCGCCGGACCCGAGGTGGTCGGCGCGATCGAGCACGGCGTGTTGGCGCTGATCGGCGTCGAGCGCGGCGACTCCGAGCGTGAGGCCGAGCGCTTGATCGAACGGGTGCTGGGCTACCGCGTGTTCGGCGATGCCGAGGGCAAGATGAACCTCGCGCTCACCGAGGTCGATGGCGGCCTGCTGCTGGTCCCGCAGTTCACGCTCTGCGCTGACACCGCCAAGGGCAGCCGCGCCTCGTTCACCCCGGCCGCCGCGCCCGAGGACGGGCGCCGGCTGTTCGACCATGCGGTGGCCGTGGCCCGCGCCCGCCACGGCCGGGTCGCGACCGGCCGTTTCGGCGCGCATATGGCGGTGCATCTCATCAACGACGGGCCGGTGACCTTCAGCCTGCGGGTCGCCCCGGCCTGATCCCGGCGGCGTGACGGGCCGCGCCGCCGATGCTATTTTCTAGTCGCCACCACATACCGCGAACCGCACCCCACCCGCCCGCAGCCTGCGCATGTTGCTCATCCCCTCCATCGAGGTGAAGGACGGCAGGTGCACGGTCGGCGCGCATGCGGGCCACGACCCCGCAGCGCTCGCCGCGCGGTTGGTCGCGATCGGGGCCCGCCGCATCCAGATCGTCGACCTCGACGCCGCCGCCGGTCGCACGCTGAGCGCGCGCGCGGTCGACGCGGCGATCGTCGCCTGCGATGGCGTGCCGGTCCAGCTCTGCGGCGGCATCCGCGACGAGGACAGCGTGAGCCGCGCGCTCGACGCCGGCGCGCAGTTCGTGGTGCTCGACCCCAAGGCCTCGCTGGTCCCGCACATGGTCCAGGACCTCTGCCTCGAGTTCCCGACCCACGTGCTGCTCGCGCTCGACGCCCGCGCCGGACGGCTGGCGGTCGAGGGCAACTGGTCGAAGCTCCACCATCACACCGCGCTCGAGGTCGCCCAGCAGTTCGAACGCGAGGGCATCGCCGGCGTGATCCACGTCGACCGCGGCGGCGATGGCAAGCGCGGCGGGCCGAGCGTCGAGGCCACCGTCGCCATCGCCCGCGGCCTGCAGGTGCCGGTGATCGCGGCCGGCGGGCTCTGCGACGAGGACGAGATCGCGGCGCTCATCCCGTTCGCCGACGACGGTCTGCAGGGCGCGCTGCTCGCGGCGCGGCTGCTCGACCGCATCGACGCGCTCGAGGCGCTGTTCGCCGCCGCCTGAAGCGGGGGTATCATCCGGCAACCGCACGCGGAGCATCCCATGAGCATTGGCTTCACCGAACTGATCCTGATCCTGGTCGTCGTGATCCTGGTGTTCGGCACCAGCAAGCTGCGCAACATGGGTGGCGACCTCGGCGCCGCGGTCCGCAACTTCAAGCAGTCGATGAAGGAAGGCGAGGCCGACGCCGCCTCCGGCACCGGCAAGAAGGACGAGCCGCCGAAGCAGTAGCGCGCGTCGCGCCGCGGAGCCCATCGTGTTCGAGTTCGGCTTCTGGGAGCTCGTCCTCATCCTGGTCCTGATCCTGGTGGTCGCCGGTCCTGAGCGGCTGCCGGTGATCGTGCGCACGCTCGGCCGCTGGGCCGGTCGGGCCAAGGCGCTCGCCGGCCAGCTCAAGGACGAGTTCGAGCGCGAGGTCCACGCCGACGACCTCAAGCGCGCGATGCGCGAGGCCGAGGACGCCGCGAAGATGATCGAGCGCGAGGTAGATTCGACGCGCGGCGCGATGGTGCAGGGCCCGCGCCCACCGGAGCCGTCGCGCGCTGCGCCGCCGGTCGCGACCGCGGACGAGCCGACCCGGCGCATCGATGGCTGAGGACCCGCGCCCGACCGCGGACGGCCACAGTCCGCTGATCGTCCACCTGCTCGAGCTGCGTCGGCGCGTGCTGGTCGGTCTGGTCGCGGTGTTCGCGCTGTTCTGCGCGCTGATGCCGTTCTCGAACGAGCTGTTCGTTTTCTTCGCCAAGCCGCTGGCGGCCGCGCTGCCGGAAGGCTCGCACCTGATCGCGACCTCGGTCGCGACGCCGTTCCTGACGCCGTTCAAGCTCGCCTTCGTCAGCGCGATCTTCCTCGCTGCGCCGGTGATCATCCACCAGCTCTGGCGCTTCGTCGCGCCCGGTCTCTACGCCAGCGAGAAGCGGCTGATCGTGCCGCTGCTCTGCTCGACCGTCGCGCTCTTCTATTCGGGCATCGCGTTCGCCTACTGGGTCGTGTTCCCGCTGGTGTTCCAGTTCTTCGTCGCCGCGACGCCGCCCGGCGTGGTGGTGATGACCGACATCGCCTCCTACCTCGACTTCGCGTTGGCGATGTTCTTCGCCTTCGGCATCGCCTTCGAGATGCCGGTGTTCGCGGTCCTGTTGTGCTGGGCCGGGGTCGCCACGCCGCGCCGGCTGGGCGAGGTCCGTCCCTACGTGCTGGTCGGCTGCTTCGTGATCGGCGCGATCCTGACGCCGCCCGACGTGGTCTCGCAGACCCTGCTGGCGGTGCCGATGTACCTGCTCTACGAGGCCGGCATCGTGATGGCGCGCCTGCTGGTGCCGGGGATCCGCGAGCGCGAGGCCCAGGATTCCACCGCGAACGGTTGACCGGGCCGCGGCCAGCCGGTAAACCATGCGGGCCTTCAACACCCTCTATTAGGAGACGACCGCATGAGCGGAGCCGCCACCACGCCTGACAACGGCGCGCCGATCCCCCAGTTCGCGCAGAACCTGGGGCATCCGGCGCCGCTCTGGATGCTCTTCATGTCGGAGTTCTGGGAGCGCTTCGCGTTCTACGGGATCCGCTGGGCGCTGGTGCTGTACATCGTGGCGCAGTTCCACGGCGGCGATCCCTCGGGCCAGCAGCCCGCCGGGCTCATCTACGGCTCCTACCTCGCGCTGGTCTACGCCGGCGCGATCTTCGGCGGCTACGTCGCCGACAAGTACGTCGGCTACCAGCGCTCGATCCTGATCGGCGCGGTGATCATGGCCACCGGCCTGTTCATGATCTCGGTGCCGAGCGAGCAGATCTTCAAGCTCGGCCTCGCCACCATCATCGTCGGCAACGGCCTGTTCAAGCCGATCATCTCGACCCTGGTCGGCAAGATCTACGCCGCCGGCGACGAGCGCCGCGATTCGGGTTTCACCATCTTCTACATGGGCATCAACCTCGGCGCGATGATCTCGCCGCTGATCACCGACTACCTGGCGCGCCAGGTGTTCGGCAGCGACGGCATCCCGTCGTACAAGGTGGTGTTCATCGCCTCCGGCGTCGGCATGCTGATCTCGCTGGTGTGGTTCTACCTCGGCCGGGCCCAGCTCAAGGGCGTGGGCGAGGCGCCGGCCGGCGCCGACGGCCTCGACCGCGTGGTCAAGGTCTTCGTCGGCGCGGCGTTGGTGATCCCGATCGTCTACGCGCTGCTCGCGCTCGGCGCCAACACGCTGCAGGGCGTCCTGACCGTGATGTTCGTCGGCCTCGCCGCGGTGCTGATGATCGAGGGCATCAAGAACGGGCCGGTGGCGCGCGACAAGGTGATCGCGATGCTGATCATCTTCGCCTTCAACATCATGTTCTGGATGTTCTTCGAGCAGGCCGGCAGCTCGTTCAACTTCCTCGCCGACCAGATCGTCGACCGCGACCTCGGCGGTTGGATCTTCCCGGTGGCCTGGTTCCAGAGCGTCAACTCGGTGGCGATCATCGCACTGGCGCCGGTGATCGCGGTGGTCTGGGTCTGGCTCGCCAAGCGCAACGCCAACCCCTCGATCCCGCGCAAGTTCGGCCTCGGGCTGCTGTTCAACGGCTTCGCCTTCCTGCTCCTGATGTTCGCGCTGTCGAACCTGGTCAACGACGCCGGCCTGATCCCGTTCTGGACCCTGTTCATGGTCTACGTGATCCAGTCGATCGGCGAGCTGTGCCTGTCGCCGATCGGCCTGTCGATGGTGACCAAGCTCGCGCCGTTGCGGCTGGTCGGCTTCGGCATGGGCGGCTGGTTCCTGTCGACCGGCATCGGCAACAACCTGTCCGGCATCTTCGCCGGCCACGTCTCGGGCGAGACCGGCATGACCACCGCCTCGGCGCTGTCCGGCTACACGATGGGCTTCTGGTACCTGCTCGGCGCCGGCGTGCTGCTGTTCCTGATCGCGCCGCAGATCCAGAAGCTGATGCACGGCGTGAAGTGATCCAACCACCGAATCGACGAAGGTGATCCGATGAAGCTCCGCAACCAACTGCTCGCCCTGGGCGCCGTGACGGCGCTCGCCGTCGTCGTCGCCTGCACCAAGTCGCCGGCGCCCGCCACCGCGGCCGACGCCGATGCGTTCGTCGCGCGCATGAACCAGGACCTGCTCGGCCACCTGGTCAACGGCGCGCAGGCCCAGTGGTTGTCGGTCACCTACATCAACGGCGATTCGCAGGGCGTCGCGGCCCGCGCCAACGAGGCCTACCTCAAGTGGGTCGGCGAGACGGTCGAGGCCTCCAAGCGCTTCGACGGCGTCACCGGCGTCAAGCCCGAGACCGTCCGCGCGCTGACCCTGATCAAGCTGGCGACCGCGATGCCGGCGCCCAAGGATCCGGCCAAGCTCAAGGAGCTGACCGAGATCGCGACCCGGATGGAGGGCATGTACGGCGCCGGCAAGTGGTGCAAGGACGACAAGGATCCCAACACCTGCCGCAACCTCGACCAGCTGTCCAAGGTGCTGTCCGACCCGCGCGGCCACAGCTTCGAGGAGCTGACCGAGGCCTGGACCGGCTGGCACACCATCAGCCGCCCGATGCGCAAGGACTACCAGCGCTTCGTCGAGCTGACCGGCGAGGGCGCCAAGGAGCTCGGCTACGCCGACCTCGGCACGCTGTGGCGTTCGGCCTACGACATGGAGCCCGACGCGTTCCAGGCCGAGACCGATCGGCTGTGGGGCCAGGTCAAGCCGTTGTACGACGAGCTGCACTGCTACGTCCGCGGCAAGCTCCACGACAAGTGGGGCGACAAGGTCCCGGCCGAGGGCCCGATCCCGGCCCACCTGCTCGGCAACATGTGGTCGCAGCAGTGGGACAACGTCTACCCGCTGGTCCAGCCCTACAAGGTGAGCGGCGACCTCGACGTCACCAAGGTGCTCGAGGGCAAGCGCGCCGCCTACGAGAAGGCGGAGTTCGCGAAGTTGTCGAAGGGCGCCTCGCACACCGAGTTCGCCGACGCCTCGCGCCGCGCCGACCTCGCGATCGCGCACGAGATGGTGCGCTCGGCCGAGAGCTACTACACCTCGATGGGCATGCCCAAGCTCCCCGACTCGTTCTGGGAGAAATCGCAGTTCCTCCGCCCGCGCGACCGCGACGTGGTCTGCCACGCCAGCGCCTGGGACATGGACACGAAGGGCGACGTGCGCATCAAGATGTGCATCACGCCGAGCGACGAGGACCTGACCACCATCTACCACGAGCTCGGTCATCTCTATTACGACCTGGCCTACAACCCGCAGCCGATGGTGTTCCAGGGCGGCGCCAACGACGGCTTCCACGAGGCGATCGGCGACACCATCGTGCTCGGCATGACGCCGGGCTACCTCGAGAAGGCCGGCTTCGTGAAGGGCGTCTCGCTCAGCGACCAGGCGGTGATCAACAACCAGATGCAGATGGCGCTCAAGGGCGTCGCCTTCCTGCCGTTCGGCCTGCTGATCGACCGCTGGCGTTGGGACGTGTTCTCCGGCAAGACCAAGCCCGAGGACTACAACAAGGCGTGGTGGGACCTGAAGCTGAAGTACCAGGGCGTGGTGCCGCCGGGCGAGCGCAGCGAGGCCGACTTCGACCCGGGCGCCAAGTACCACGTGCCGGGCAACACGCCGTACACCCGCTACTTCCTCGCCCGCATCCTGCAGTTCCAGTTCTACAAGTCGCTGTGCGACTCCGCCGGTCACCAGGGTCCGCTCTACACCTGCTCGTTCGCGGGCAGCAAGGAAGCGGGCGACAAGTACTGGGCGATGATGGCGGCCGGCCAGTCGGCGCCGTGGCCCGAGACGCTGGCCAAGCTCACCGGCAAGCCGGAGCTCGACGGCGGCGCGATGGTCGAGTACTTCGACCCGCTGATGGGCTTCCTCAAGGAGCAGAACAAGGGCCGCAAGTGCGGCTGGTGATCTGATCCACGCTTGAGCTTCGAACACACCCCCTCTCCCTGCCCTCTCCCCCAAAGGGGGAGAGGGTTAGGGTGAGGGGGTTTCTCATTCCAGGGGGTCATCGATGAACGCCACCGCCGCCATCCCGCAGATCACGCTCAAGGCCGTCGTGCTCGGCATCGTGCTCGCCGCCGTGCTCGCCGGCGCCAACGCCTACCTCGGCCTGTTCGCCGGCATGACCGTGTCGTCGGCGATCCCGGCCGCGGTGATCTCGATGGCGGTGCTGCGCTTGTTCGCGACGCACTCGGTGCTCGAGAACAACATCGTGCAGACCACCGCCTCGGCCGGCTCCTCGGTCGCCGCCGGCGTGGTGTTCACGGTGCCGGCGCTCTACCTGATGGGGTTCTGGGAGCGCTTCGACTTCTGGTGGATCATGGCGATCGCGGGCCTCGGCGGCGTGCTCGGCGTGCTGTTCTCGGTGCCGCTGCGCCGGGCGCTGATCATCGAACGCAACCTGCCGTTCCCCGAGGGCGTCGCCACCGGCGAGGTGCTCAAGGCCAGCGGCTCGGGCGCCGGCGTCGGCTACCTGATCGGCGCGGCGCTCGCCGGCGGCGCGGCCAAGCTCGGTGAGATCGGCCTGCACCTGTGGAGCGGCACCGCCGAGCTCGCCCGCTACGCCGGCAACACCGTGCTGTACTTCGGCACCAACGTCTCGCCGGCCCTGCTCGCGGTCGGCGTGATCGTGGGCCTCAACATCGGCATCGTGGTGTTCTCGGGCGGCGTGCTGGCCTGGTACGTGTTCGTGCCGTTGTTCTCGACCTTCCCGCAGCTCGACCCCAAGCTCGCCGAGTTCGTCGCGACCAAGCCCGAGGCGCTCGACCTCGGCTACTACATCTGGAGCAACAAGATCCGCTACATCGGCGTCGGCGCGATGCTGATCGGTGGCGTCTGGTCGCTGATCGACATGCGCCAGTCGCTGGTCGACGGCGTGAGGAGCGCGCGCGCCGCGGCCAAGGCTGGCGGTTGGACCGGCGTCGCCGAGACCGAGCGCGACATCCCGATGAGCTGGGTGCTGTTCGGGATCCTGGCCCTGGTCGCGCCGATCCTGATGCTCTACTTCCAGATCGTCGGCAGCCTGTTCGTCGCCGCGGTGATGGCGCTGATCATGGTCGCCGGTGGCTTCCTGTTCTCGGCGGTGTCCTCGTACATGGCCGGCCTGGTCGGTTCGTCAAATAATCCAATCTCGGGGATGACCATCGCGACGCTGCTGTTCGCCAGCCTGGTGCTGCTGGCGTTGATCGGCCCCGACGCGGTGCGCGGCCCGGCCGCCGCGATCCTGATCGGCGGCGTGGTCTGCTGCGCCGCGGCGGTCGGCGGCGACAACCTGCAGGACCTCAAGGCCGGTCACATCGTCGGCGCCACGCCCTGGAAGCAGCAGCTGATGCTGGCGGTCGGTGCGCTGGTCTCGGCGATGGTGATGGCGCCGGTGCTGAACCTGCTGGTCGACGCCTACGGCATCGGCGTCGCCACCGCGGCCCACCCCAACCCGCTCAACGCACCGCAGGCCAACCTGATGGCGAGCGTGGCCAAGGGCGTGTTCGGCGGCGGCCTGCCCTGGGACATGATCTCGATCGGCGTCGGCGTTGGCGCCACGACCATCGCGTTCGACAAGTGGCTCGCCGCGCGCGCCTCGAGCTTCCGCGTGCCGGTGCTGGCGGCGGCGATCGGCATCTACCTGCCGCTCGAGGTCACCGCGCCGATCTTCATCGGCGGCATCGTCGCCCACCTGATCGCGCGGGCGGTGAAGGACGCCGACCCGGCGACCCGCGAGCGCGCCGAGCGGATGGGCATGCTGACCGGCGCCGGCCTGATCGCGGGCGAGGCCCTGATGGGCATCGTGATGGCGGTGCCGATCGTGGTGTTCCAGGACCGCGACGTGATCGCGATCGCGGACCACCCCTACGGCGGATGGCCGGGGCTGGTGGTGGCGGGCTTCATCCTGTGGGGCGTGTACCGGGTGGCGACCAAGCGCTGACGCGCTGAACGGCGGGCAGCCGCCGGCGGGGCCCGGACGACGACCGTGACCTTCACCCCTCGATGTGCGGCGTTGCCGCACATCGAGGGGTTCCCTTCGCATCGCGGCTCTTCGTGTGCGCCTGGCCTCCGCCGGCCATCCCTGGCCGGCGGACCCCGCTCATCGCGCGCGATGCTCGGTTCGGTCAAAAGTCGTCGTCCGGGCCCCGCCACCGGCCGCACATGTTCCGCGACCCACGATCGGTCGCGCCCCGACCCACGCGATGCGAGTAGTGCGCGCGCTCACGCGCGTGCGAGGAGGCGAACCGGAGCGGCCGATGCAGCGCGCGAGGGCGCTGCGCCACCGCTCATCCGTCGTCGGTGACGTCCAGCGCGTGGCCGACCACCAGCGGCTCTACGCCGGCGATGTTCGAGACCACGCTCTTGTAGCGCCAGACCCGGCGCTCGCCGTCGCGGCGCTGCACCGGCAGCAGCCCCTCGTCGCGGCCGATGTCGGCGAGCCGCGCCAGGTAGCCGATGATGTGGCGGGCATCGTCGGGATGCATGAACTCGGTCAACGGCCGGCCGACCAGGTCCTCGGGCGCGTGACCGAGCGCCGCAGCCGCCGCCGGGTTGACCTGGCGCAGCGTGCCGTCGAGGCCGTGGGTGCAGATCAGCCCGAGCGTGTTGTCGATGATGGAGCGGGCGTGGCGCTCGGACTGCTCGAGCTGGAGCGTCTTGCGCTTGAGCTCGAGGTGGGCCATCACGAAATCGCGCAGCGACCGCAGTGCGCCGCGCTGGTCGGAGCTCAGGGCCCGCGGCCGACGGTCGATCACGCACAGCGTGCCGAGCGCGTGGCCGTCGACGTTGATCAGCGGCATGCCGGCGTAGAACACGACGCCGGGGTCGCCGGTGACCAGCGGGTTGTCCTTGAAGCGCAGGTCGCGGGTCGCGTCGGCCACCTCGAACAGGTCGGGCTGCGAGATGGCGTGGGCGCAGAAGGCATGGCCGCGCGGGGTCTCCTGCGCATCGAGCCCGAAGCGCGACAGGAACCATTGGCGTTGCTCGTCGATCAGCGACACCAGCGCGATCGGCGTGGCGCAGAGGTGCGCGGCCAGCGAGGTCAGGCCGTCGAGCTCGGCGATCGGCGGGCCGTCGAGCACCTGGTAGGAGCGCAGCGCTGCGAGGCGCGCGGATTCTTGTTTCGGGTCCATCGAGCGCGGCCCTCCGGGGCCCGGGTCACAGGATCGCGGCGTAGTCCTGCTCGATCTGCTGCAGGTTGAGCCGGTTGAGGAACACCGAGTAGCACATCCACGCGGTCAGGGCGTTGAGGTCGGCGAACTGCTTGGGCAGGTACTTCGGCATCACCACCACGCCTTCCTCGACCGCGTCGTGCAGGACCTTGACGTCCTCGAGCGTGGTCTTGCCGCAGAACAGCAGCGGGATGCGGTCGACCTTGCCGCGCTTCACCGCCAGGCGCAGGTAGTTGTAGATAAGGATGAAGCCCTTGGAGTAGCTGAGGTCCTTGGTGAAGGGCCCCAGGTTCGGCGCCGAGCCGCGGAACACGCGGTAGGTCGCGGTGTAGGCGTTCTCGGCGTCCATCCCGCGGTGGCGGAAGGCGTTGAAGACCTCGAGGAAGTCGGCGCCCTGTTCGGCCATGTTGATGGCGTGGATCCGGTTGGTGACGCGCTTCAGGCGCGCCGGATGCGAGTTGAAGGAGATGATCTCCATGATGATGGCGAGCCCCTCCTGGGTGATGGTCGAGGAGGGCGGCCCCTTGGCCAGGAACGTGCAGACCGGCTGGTTGAGGCCGTTGATGGTGGTGCCGATGTGGACGTGGCCCTCGTGGACCTCGAGGACCCGCAGGTCGCGCTCGCTGAACATCCCGTCGCTGCGGATCTTGAGGTAGTCGGCGCCGGCCGCGGCGTCCGAGGCGATGCCGTCGGCGAGCTTCACCCGCACTTCGTCGGAATGGAAGAACTTCGCCAGCCGCTTCTGCAGCTTCTTGACCGCCTCCTCGGCGGGGATGGTCTTGGGCTCACCGGGGCCGAGCAAGGAGGCGTCGAGGTTCTCGAGCGTCTGCGACATCGCTTCGCCGAGGTCGGCGATGGTCGGGTCGCCGGCGTGGAACGCGTCGCTGGCCGCGCCGTAGAGCTGGGCCGCGAGCGAGGCGAACTCGGGCGTGCCGCGCGCCTCGAGCATCCGCACCACGGTCACGTACTCCTCGCACATCCGCATCATGATGTGGCCGATCGGGTTGAAGCGGCCGAGCTGGCGGTTGATGTCGCGCTCGATGGCGTGGAACTCGAGCTTCTTGGCCGAGGGGTCGAAGCCGAGCGGCCGGGCTGCGTAGTAGGCCTGGTCGACCTCGGGCAGGGCCTTGAAGTTGGAGGCGAAGAAGCGCTCCTGCACCGCGGCGTCCCACTTGATCGCGTCGAGGATGCGGATCTCGCGCTGGGCCTCGACGATGCGGTCGCTGAGGGCGCGGATCGTGGCGTGGTACTTGATCGGGTCGGGCTTGGAGTTCACGGCTGCAGCACCTTGCCGAGGTCGCCGCGCGTGATCCAGGCCCAGCGCATCTCGCATTCGACGGTGACCGTGCCGGCCTCGTCGGTGACGATCACCGGCACCAGCACGTCGCCCTTGTCCTCGGTCTGCATCCGCGCCACGTCGGTCGGCGGCAACCAGGCCTCGGCGCGCACCGCGCCCTCGGCGCGCTTGAGGTAGCGCACCGCCATGCTCTTGAGCAGCGGCAGCTTGCCGTCGGGCAGGTGCATGCCGACCGCCATCCCGGTCGCGGTCTCGGCCAGCAGCGCGGTCGCGGTCGCGTGCACGCCGCCGATGTGGTTCTGCACCCGGCGGCGGTTGGCGAGCAGGATCACGCAGCGCTCCGGGTCGAGCCGCTCGACGCTGAGCCCGGCGGTGCCGACGAAGGGGATGACGCGGCCGATCGCGAACGAGCGGGCCCAGGTCCGGAACGGCGCGGGCACCGCATCGACGCGCGCGATGGCGCGGGACAACCGGGTGCTCGGGGCGCGGGCGGACGAGGGCATGGCCTCATAATAGCCGCATGAACTACCGGCACGGCTACCACGCGGGCAACGCGGTCGACGTCGCCAAGCATCTCGTCCTGGTCGCCCTGCTGCAGGCGCTGCAACGCAAGCCGACGCCCTACGCGTACTTCGAGAGCCATGCCGGTCGCGGCCGCTATGCGCTCGATTCCGAAGCCGCCCAGCGCACCGGCGAGGCGGCGCATGGCATCCAGCGCCTGCGCGCACAGCGTGCCGCGATCGATCCGGCCAGCGCGCTTGCCCGCTACCTCGCGCTGGTCGACGCCGAGAACCCCGACCTCGCGCCGACCGCGGCGGCGCGGCGCTACCCCGGATCGCCGGCGCTCGCCGCGGCGCTCGCGCGCGACGGCGATCGCGCGGTGCTCTGCGAGTCGGACGCCGAGGAGGCCGAGGCGCTGGCGCAGGCCGTGCGCCACCACGCCCGGGTCGAGGTCCGCGCCACCGACGGTTGGAAGGCGATCGCCGGGTTGGTGCCGCCGCCCGAGCGGCGCGGCGTGGTGCTGATCGATCCACCGTTCGAGCTCGCCGAGGACTGGAAGCGGGTCGCCGACGCGCTGCTCGCGGTGCTCGCGCGCTGGCCGAGCGGCGTGGTCGCGGTCTGGTATCCGCTCAAGGCCACCGCCGAGGCCGCCGGCCTCGAGCATCGGGTGCAGGGCGCGGCCCCGACCAAGGTGCTGCGGGTGGTGTTCCGGCAGCGGGCCGACGGTCCGGGGCTGCTCGGCTGCGGGCTGCTCATCGCCAACCCCCCGTTCGGGCTCGGCGACCAGCTCAGCGCCGAGCTCGCCGCGCTGATCGGCCGGCTCGACGCCGGGCGCGGGCGGGCGACGGTCGATTGGCTGGTGCCCGAACGCGATTGACCCCCCCGCGGGGCGCTGCGTAGAGTGCGCCTCGCCTGGATTCGGCGCCGGCGGTGTCCTTGCCTCAACCCAACCCCAAACTCGCCGTGGCGCGTCGACTGGCGCCACAGTTCGTGCTGGCCGCGGTCGCTGGAACGGCGGCGGGCGGTCTCGCGCTGGCCGCATCGCGGCTGGCCGGTTCGACCTGGCCGATGGCGGCCGGGGCCGGCATCCTCGTCGCGGTGCTGGTCGCGATCGGCTTCGGCATCGGAGTGCTGGAGCGCGCCCAGCGCGCCGCTCGCGTGCCGCTGTCGCGCCTCGCCCACCTGATCCGCCGGCTCGCCGAGGAGGCCGATCCGCAATCGCGCATCTCCTCGGAGGGCGCCCTCGACCAGGCCGCGGTGATCGAGGCGATCAACGAGCTGATGGGGCGCTTCTCCCAGCGCGAGGAGCTGGTCGACCAGCGCACCCACGCGCTCGAGGCCTCGCTCGAGCAGCGCGACACCGAATACCGCCGCGCGATGGCGCGGGTCGGGATCGAGAGCAGCAAGCGCCGCCGCGCCGAGTCCGAGGCCCGCCGCCTGGCGAGCGCGATCCAGCACGGCGCCGACGCGATGATGGTGACCAGCCTCGACGGCGTGATCGAGTACGTCAACCCGGCGTTCGAGCGGGTCACCGGCTGGAGCCGCGAGGAGATCACCGGCCGGTCGCCGAGCGTGCTCAACTCCGGCACCCATCCCGCGTCGCTGTTCGCCGAGATGTGGGCGACGCTCAAGCGCGGCGACGTCTTCCGCTGCACGCTGATCAACAAGCGCCGCGATGGCTCGACCTTCCACGAGGAGAAGACCATCACGCCGCTGCGCGATGGCCGCGGCCAGATCACCCATTACATCGCCAGCGGCAAGGACGTCTCCGACCGGGTCAAAGCCCAGGAGAAGCTCGAGTACCTCGCCCACCACGACGTGCTGACCGGCCTGCCCAACCGCGCGCTGCTCGCCGATCGCATCGAGCAGGCGCTCGCCCGCGCCCGCCGCGAGAACGGCGCGATGGCCGTGATGTTCCTCGACCTCGACGGCTTCAAGGCCATCAACGACACCGCTGGCCACCAGGTCGGCGACCTGCTGCTGGCCGAGATCGCCAACCGCCTGCGCGCCGCGGTGCGCGAGCACGACACGGTCGCCCGCCTCGGCGGCGACGAGTTCGCGATCATCCTCGAGGGCACCAAGTCGATGTCGTCGGTCGGCGGCATCGCGCGCAAGCTGCTCTACTCGCTGGCCTCGCCGGTCCACGTCGAGGGCGCCGACCTCTACGTCACCACCAGCATCGGCATCAGCCGCTTCCCGCGCGACGGCGAGGACGTCCACACCCTGTTGCGCAAGGCCGACAGCGCGATGTACCGGGCCAAGGAGGCGGGCAAGAACACCTTCCGCTTCTACTCGCAGCTCGAGGGCGACGAGGACGCCCAGCGCCTCGAGCTCGAGCAGCAGCTGCGCCGCGCCATCGAGCGTCGCGAGTTCGCGCTGTTCTTCCAACCCCAGATGAGCATCGACACCGGCACGGTGGTCGGCTGCGAGGCGCTGATCCGCTGGAACCACCCGACCCAGGGCCTGGTGATGCCGAGCGTGTTCGTGCCGGTGCTCGAGGAGTCGGGCCTGATCGTCGAGGTCGGCGACTGGGTGCTGCGCGAGGCCTGCCGCCAGGCCCGCGGCTGGCGCCTTGCCGGGCTGCCGACGCTGCGGATCGCGGTCAACGTCTCGGCCCGCCAGTTCAGCAAACGCGACCTGGTCGGCGACGTGGCCCGCATCCTCGACGAGACCGGCACCGAGCCGCGCCTGCTCCACATCGAGATCACCGAGGGCACCATCGCCGCCAAGTTCGAGCGCTCGGTCGAGATCATGAAGAAGCTCAACGCGCTGGGGGTCAAGATCGCGGTCGACGACTTCGGCGTCGGCTACTCGTCGCTCAACTACCTCAAGCGCCTGCCGATCCACTCGCTCAAGATCGACCGCTCGTTCATCCACGACGTGACCACCGACCAGAACGACGCCGCGATCGCGCGTACCATCATCGCGCTGGCCCACAACCTCGGCCTCGACGTGATCGCCGAGGGCGTCGAGACGCTCGAGCAGATGTTCTTCCTGAGCCGCCAGGGCTGCAACGAAGTCCAGGGCTACCTGGTCGGCCAGCCGATGCCGCCCGAGCGCTTCGCCGAATGGCTGCGCGACAACCCGCGCGTGCGCGTCCGTCGCCCGACCAAGGCGACCGACGACGCCACCGCGCCGAGCGTCGCCGCGGGCTAGGGCCCGCGACGGGAACGCGATGAGCGGCGACGACGACCGGCCGGGCGCCCGCAAGGGCCGCGGCGCGGGCTCGAACCCGTCCGGCCGCTTCGACCGCACCACCCGCGGCAGCTTCGCCGGCGAGGTGGGCGAGGGCGTGCTGCCCGAACCGGATGCCGAGCCGCTCGCCGCGTTGCTGACCGAGGTCCGGCCCGACGCTGCGCGCACCATCATCACGCGCAACGAATCGCCCGACATCCCGTTCGAGGCCTCGATCAACCCCTACCGCGGTTGCGAGCACGGCTGCGTCTACTGCTACGCGCGCCAGAGCCATGCCTTCATCGGCTTGTCGCCCGGCCTCGACTTCGAGACCAAGCTCTTCTACAAGGCTGACGCGGCGCGGCTGCTCGAGCAGGAGCTCTCGGCCCCGGGCTACCGCGCGACGCCGCTCTCGCTCGGCGCCAACACCGACCCCTACCAGCCGGTCGAGAAGGACCTGCGGGTCACCCGCGGCATCCTCGAGGTGCTCCATCGCACCGGCCATCCGCTCTCGATCGTCACCAAGTCGACGCTGGTCGAGCGCGACCTCGACCTGCTGGCGCCGATGGCGCGCGACGGCCTGGTCCACGTGTTCGTCAGCATCACCACGCTCGATGCGGGCTTGAAGCGCGCGCTCGAGCCGCGCGCGGCGTCGCCGGCGGCACGGCTCGCCACCGTGCGCGCGCTCGAAGACGCCGGCGTGCCGACCGGGGTGTTCTTCGCGCCGGTGATCCCGGCCCTGAACGACCACGAGCTCGAGGCGGTGCTGGAGGCCGCGGCGGCGGCCGGTGCGCGCAGTGCGGGTTGGGTGCTGCTGCGGCTGCCGCACGAGGTCGAGGGCCTGTTCCGCGAATGGTTATCGTTACATCACCCGCTCAAGGCCGACCATGTGATGAGCCTGGTCGCGCAGAGCCGCGGCGGTCGCGCCAACGACCCGCGTTTCCACAGCCGGATGCGCGGCGAGGGGCCGTTCGCCGACCTGATCGCGCAACGCTTCCGCGTCGCCGTCCGCCGCCTCGGCCTCGAGCGGCGCCTGCCCGACCATCGGACCGACCTGTTCCGTCCACCGGTCGAGCAGCTCGCGCTGGGACTCTGAGCCCGCGACCAGCGTAGAATCAGCAGTTGTCGCGCCGACCGTGGGGGTCGGATGCGCTGCACGGAGAACACGCTCATGGAACGCAAGCACAAGCTCGCCACCGCCCTCGGCCTCGCGCTGGGCCTCACGCTCGCCGCTCCCGTCGCGACCGCCGACGAGGACCGCATCTACGCCTCGGCGATGCTGCAGTACATGTTCTTCGACGAGGCGCGGCCGCTCGAGAACGATTTCGGCACCCACCTCGCGCTCGGCTTCCCCATCACCGACATGTTCACGCTCGAGGTCACCTACCTCGCCCGCAACGTCGACGGCGCGTCCGGTGGCGCGATGGACCAGTCGGCCTACAGCGCCGACGCCGTGTTCTTCTTCGACCGCGACGGCGCGATGGACCCCTACTTCGTGCTCGGCCTCGGCCAGCAGACCGACGACTACGGCACCGGCACCGACGACTACACCTCGGTCGCGGTCGGCATGGGCGTGGTCGACGCGATCAACGAGAACCTCGCGTTCCGCGGCGACATCCGCATCTACGACAACGAGGACTTCGGCCAGTCGACCGACATCGCCTTCGGCATCGGCCTGATCTACTACTTCGGCGAACCGAGCCGGCAGTCCGCGCCGATGGTGGCCGCGGCGGCGGCGGCACCGGTCGTGATCGCCGACAAGGACAGCGACGGCGACGGCGTGATGGACAGCAAGGACATGTGCCCGGGCAGCGCGGCGGGCTCGAAGGTCGACGTCGCGGGCTGCCTGATCCCGGTGGTCGCCGCGGTCGCGGTGGTCGACAGCGATGGCGACGGCGTCGCCGATGTCGGCGATGCCTGCCCCAGCACGCCTGCCGGCGTGGCGGTGTTGGCCGACGGCTGCGCGCCCGACACCGATGGTGATGGCGTCAAGGATCCGATGGACAAGTGCCCCGGCACCCCGGCCGGCACCAAGGTCCTGGCCGATGGCTGCCCGATCCCGACCGTGGTCAAGCTCGAGGGCGTGACCTTCGAGACCGGCTCCGACAAGCTCACCGCCGGTTCCAAGCCCAAGCTCGACCTCGCGGTCACCAAGCTCAACGAGAACCCGACCATCAAGGTCGAGATCGCCGGCCACACCGACAGCACCGGCAAGGCTGAGTCCAACCGCGCCCTGTCGCAGAAGCGCGCCGAGGCCGTCCGCCAGTACCTGATCACCGGCGGCGTCGCCGCCGACCAGGTCTCGGCCAAGGGCTACGGTCCCGACGAACCGGTCGCCAGCAACGACACCGATGCCGGCCGCGCGGCGAACCGCCGCGTCGAGCTGCGCGTCAAACAGTGAGGAGCTGACGGATGAAGATGGACGGCGAGACGATCCTGCACCTGGTGCTGGCGCTGCTGCTGCCACCGGTGGCGGTGTTCCTGAAGAAGGGCATCGCACAGCACCTGCTGATCAGCGTGCTGTTGACGATGCTGTTCTTCCTGCCCGGCAGCATCTACGCGCTGTTGGTGGTGCTGGGCAAGGTCAAGTGACGGCGATCCGTCGCTGACGACGCACGAAGGCCGCCGCGAGGCGGCCTTCGCTTTCGTGGGGACCGGATGTGGTGGGCCTGCCAGGACTTGAACCTGGAACCAAGGGATTCACGTTGCCTCGCCGTTTCCGGCGAGCGTGGACTATCTCTTCACCCTTCCATCGTCGTCGGTGGAGTGGGGTGCGGGACGCTCTAGCCTGTCATCAAGGGCACTGAAGCCCCCAGGTAGTCTCTGCACCTTCCGGCGGTGTACCGCCGGCTTGGCTCAGGATCGCCATCGGCTCGGCCGGTGAGGTTCCCCTGAGTTCATCCCGTTCTCGTCCGCACCTTACGGTGCGGCGACACCTTCATCAGATGAGTCCCCTGCTCTGACCAATTGAGCTACAGGCCCGTAGTGATCGGTCGCACTCGATTCTAACCGCATGGAAACGAAGAGGGCGCCTTGCGGCGCCCTCTTGCATCACGACCCTGACCCGAAGGATCAGTTCGTGCCGTCGTCCAGGAACGAGCGCAGCAGCTCGGAGCGGGTCGGATGCCGCAGCTTGCGCAGCGCCTTGGCCTCGATCTGGCGGATGCGCTCGCGGGTCACGTCGAACTGCTTGCCGACCTCCTCGAGGGTGTGGTCGGTGTTCATGTCGATGCCGAAGCGCATGCGGAGCACCTTGGCCTCGCGCGGCGTCAGCGACGCCAGCACGCCGAGCGTCGCCTCGCGCAGGCCCTCCTCGGTCGCCGACTGCAGCGGCGAGAGGACGTTGGTGTCCTCGATGAAGTCGCCCAGATGCGAGTCCTCGTCGTCGCCGATCGGGGTCTCCATCGAGATCGGTTCCTTGGCGATCTTGAGCACCTTGCGGACCTTGTCCTCCGGCATCTCCATCCGCACCGCGAGCTCCTCGGGGGTGGCTTCGCGGCCCATCTCCTGCAGCATCTGCCGCGAGATGCGGTTGAGCTTGTTGATGGTCTCGATCATGTGGACCGGGATGCGGATGGTCCGCGCCTGGTCGGCGATCGAGCGGGTGATGGCCTGACGGATCCACCAGGTCGCGTAGGTCGAGAACTTGTAGCCGCGGCGGTACTCGAACTTGTCGACCGCCTTCATCAGGCCGATGTTGCCCTCCTGGATCAGGTCCAGGAACTGCAGGCCGCGGTTGGTGTACTTCTTGGCGATCGAGATCACCAGGCGGAGGTTGGCCTCGACCATCTCCTTCTTGGCGCGGCGGGCCTTGGTCTCGCCCAGCGCCATCTGGCGGTTGATCTCCTTGAGCTCGGTGATGGAGAGCTTGTGCTTCTCCTGCAGGGCGATCAGCCGCTCCTGGAGCTTGATGATGTCGTCCTTGCGCCGGTTCAGGTTCTGCGCCCACTTCTTCGCGCGCTTGCTCTTGTAGGTCTTCTCAGTCCACTTGAGGTCGGTCTCGTTGCGCGGGAACGTGGTGATGAAGTCCTTGCGCGGCATGTCGCATTCGCGGACCGCGATGCCGAGGATCGCGCGCTCGGTGGCGCGGATCTCGTCGATGGTCAGCGACAGGTGGTCGACCATCGCGTCGAACATCTTGGGCGTGAACTTGAGCTGCATGAACTTGTCGATCAGCTGCTTGCGCGCCTTGACGGTCGACTTGTGGTCGTTGCCGTAGGTCGCCATCGCCTTGACGACCTTCTTGTCGAGCTTGGCGATCTCCTTGAAGCGCTTCTCGGCCTCGACCGGATCGGGGCCGGTCTCGGCGGCTTCCTCGTCATCGTCGACCTCGGCCGCCTTCTCCTTGGCCTTGGCCTCGCGGGCGAGCGCCGCCTCCTCGAAGTCCTGCGGCCGCGGGGTCTGGATCTTGGCGTTGGGGTCGATGTAGCCGGCGATGATGTCGGCGAGGCGGCCCTGGCCGTCCTTCGCCAGCGCGTAGCGGTTGAGCAGGAACACCAGGGTCCCCGGGTAGCTCGCCAGCGACGACAGGACCTGCATCAGGCCCTGCTCGATGCGCTTGGCGATCTCGATCTCACCCTCGCGGGTCAGCAGGTCGACCGTGCCCATCTCGCGCATGTACATGCGGACCGGGTCGGTGGTGCGGCCGAGCTCGGCGTCGACGGTCGAGGCGATGGCCTGCACCGCCTCTTCGGCGACGTCCTGGTCGAGCTCGGCCTTGGGCTCGGCGAGCAGCAGCTGCTCGGCGTCGGGCGCCTCCTCGTGCACCGCGATCCCCATGTCGTTGATCATGTTGATCACGTCTTCGATCTGCTCGGGATCGACGACGTCGTCAGGGAGGTGGTCGTTGACCTCGGCATAGGTCAGGAACCCCTTCTCCTTGCCGAGGGTGATGAGGTTCTTGAGCTGGGACTGACGGTCGACGGTCATGGGGGATAACTGTCCTGGACCCGCCTGGTGGGGGCCATTTCCTGTGGATAAGCGAGCGGCGGAGTATAGGTGCCGGTTTTGGACTTCGCCAGGAAATTCAATAAGTTCGCAGTATTTCCGCAGGAATCAGGTGTTTTGACCGCCCGGCAACTCCTTTCGTTCCGCCCGGATAAGGGCTGAATATTCATCCTTCTCGGCCTGGCTCAGGCCGGGGTACCCCACCTCCTCGAGCCGGGCTTCGAGCGCCTGGCGCCGGTGGCGGAGCGTCTGGCGGGTCAGGTCGGCGACCAGACCCTCGAACTCGGCGGCGACACCGTCCTCGGGCACCTCGAGCGGCAGCGTCAACAACTTCTCGACCGTCGCGCCGCGCTCGGTCCCGGCCCAATGCATCACCACGGTCGCTGCGGTCGCCCCCGGATGGTCGCGGAAGAACTCGCAGAGCTCGGCCAGCAGCTCGAGTCCAGGCTGGCCGAGCAGTCGCAGCGCGGCCGGATCGGTGGTCGCCGTCACGCTGGGCTGGAGCAGGGCGAGCGCGAGCGCTTTCCGGACCGGCGTGACGGCGGGAGCGCGACCGGCGCCGCGCGGGCCGTCGGGGTCGCCGAAGCGGGGACGATCGCGTCCGCCGCTCGGCGCCGGACGCGCGATGTCGCGGGCCGCGACCCGGGTCAGCTCGGCGATGCGGTCGGTGATCAGGGTGCGGAACACGCTCTCGGGGATCCGCGCGATCAACGGTTTGGCCAGATCGGCGAGCTTGGCCCGGCCCTCGAGCGTGGCGAGGTCGACCTGCTCGCGCAGATGATCGATCAGGTACTGCGACAGCGGCTGCGACTTGCCAAGCCGCTGCTGGAAGCCGTCCTGGCCTTCGCGGCGCACCAGCGTGTCGGGGTCGTCGCCTTCCGGAAGGAACAGGAAGCGGACCTCGCGGCCGTCGGCGAGCGCGCCGAGCGCGTTCTCGAGCGCGCGCCAGGCCGCGGCCCGCCCGGCCTTGTCGCCGTCGAAGCAGAACACCACCTCGGGGACCACCCGGAACAGGCGGGTCAGGTGCTCGGGCGTGGTCGAGGTGCCGAGCGTCGCCACCGCGTTGCGCACGCCGTGCTGGGCCAGCGCGATCACGTCCATGTAGCCCTCGACCACCAGCAGGCGCTCGAGGTTGCGCTCGGCTTGGCGTGCCTCGAACAGCCCGTAGAGCTCGCGGCCCTTGTGGAACAGCGGGGTCTCGGGCGAGTTGAGGTACTTGGGTTCGCCCTGGTCGAGGATGCGGCCGCCGAAGCCGATGACGCGGCCGCGCGCATCGCGGATCGGGAACATCACGCGGTCGCGGAAGCGGTCGTAGCTGCCGCTGTTGTCGTCGCGCTTGATGGCGAGACCGTTGGTGATGAGGTTCTCGCGCGATGCCTCGTCGTGGCCGAGCGCTTTGACCGCGGTGTCCCAGGCGTCCGGCGCGTAGCCGAGCGCGAACTCGGCCGCGATCTCGCCCGACACGCCGCGCTGCTTGAGGTACTCGATCGCGCGCGGCGCGTCCTTGAGCAGACGCTTGTAGAGCGCGGTGGCCTCGTCGAGCTGGGCGTAGAGCGGCGCCAGCGTGGGACCCTCGGGCTTGCCGCCGGAGACCTCCGGCATCGGGACGCCGGCCATCTCGGCGAGCATCCGCACCGCGTCGAGGAACTCGAGGCGCTCGTACTCGATCAGGAAGCCGAGCGCGGTGCCGTGCGCTCCGCAACCGAAGCAATGGTAGAACTGCTTCTGCGGGCTGACCGAGAACGACGGCGTCTTCTCGCCGTGGAACGGGCAGCACGCCATGTAATCGCGGCCCTTCTTCTTGAGCGGGACGCGCGCGTCGATCAGCTCGACGATGTCCACCCGGGACACGAGCTCATCGATGAACGATTGCGGGAGGCGGGCCACGGCGGCAGGTTAGCACCGGGCTCCGGGCGGGCTGCCGCGGAGCACCGCAGCGGCGCGCCGCGGTGCGTCAGCCGGCGAGCTTGGCCTTGATCTTGGCACCGACGGCGGCCATGTCGGCGCGACCGGCGGCCTTGCCCTTCACGATGCCCATCACCTTGCCCATGTCCTTGATGGTGGTGGCGTTGGTCGCGGCGATCGCTTCGGCGATGAGCGCGTCGAGCTCGGCCTCGCCGAGCTGGGCCGGCAGGTAGGGCTGGATGATCGCGATCTCGGCCTGCTCCTTGGCGACCAGGTCGGGGCGGTTGCCGGCCTCGAACGCCGCGATCGATTCCTTGCGCTGCTTGATCATCTTCTCGATCACGCCGAGTACCGTGGCGTCGTCCATCCCGGCGGCGCGCGCCTCGGGCGAGAGCTCGTCGACCTCCTTCTGCTTGATCGCGGCGCTGATCAGGCGCAGCACGGCGAGCTTGTCCTTCTCGCCGGCGCGCATCGCGGCCTTGAGGTCTTCGGTCAGGCGGTCTTTGAGGGACATGGCGTGCGCTCCGGGAACTAGGGCAGGAAAGAAAAGGGCGCGCACCTCGCGGTGCACGCCCCGATCATCGACCGACGCTGGGGTCGATCAGTAGAGGCGGGTGCGCCGCGCGCTCTCGCGCGACAGCTTCTTGAGGTGACGCTTGACCGCCGCGGCGGCCTTGCGCTTCCGCTCCTGGGTCGGCTTCTCGTAGAACTCGCGGCGGCGGACCTCGGTGAGGACCCCGGCCTTCTCGCAGGCGCGCTTGAAGCGGCGCAGGGCGACATCGAACGGCTCGTTCTCGCGGACTCGGACGGACGGCATCTACTTCAACCTCGTCGAAAGGAACCGCCGCCCGGGAGGGCGGCGGAAGGGTGCGAATCATACGGGCGGGACGGGCGGGATGCCACCCCCGGGATGGGGTCGGGAGGGGGTCGGATGGCCCTGCGCGACCCGGTCCCGAGCGGGGGTGGAAGCCCTGCGCCCGCTAGAATCCCGGCCCCTATGCGCGTCCTTGGCATCGAAAGCTCCTGCGACGAGACCGCGGCCGCCGTCTACGACTCGGCCCGGGGCCTGCTCGCCCATCGGGTCCACACCCAGGCCGACCTCCACGCCCTCTACGGCGGGGTGGTCCCCGAGCTCGCTTCGCGCGACCACGTCAAGCGCGTGATCCCGCTGGTCGAGGCCACGCTCGCCGCCGCCGGGCTCCACGCCGAGGACCTCGACGGCGTCGCCTACACCGCGGGCCCCGGTCTGGTCGGCGCGCTGCTGGTCGGCGCCTCGTTCGCGCGCAGCTTCGCGCTCGCGCGCAACCTCCCGGCGGTGCCGGTCAACCATCTCGAGGGCCATCTGCTCGCGCCGCAGCTCGAGCATCCGGCGCCGGCGTTCCCGTTCCTCGCCCTGCTGGTCTCCGGCGGCCACACCATGCTGGTCGCGGTCGAGGGCGTCGGTCGCTACCGAGTGCTTGGCGAAACGCTCGACGACGCCGCTGGCGAGGCGTTCGACAAGACCGCCAAGCTGCTCGGCCTCGCCTACCCCGGCGGCAAGGCGCTCGCCGAGCTCGCCACCGGCGGCGTGCCGGGCAAGCACCGCTTCCCGCGCCCGATGTTGAAGCGCGATGACCTCGACTTCTCGTTCGCGGGTTTGAAGACCGCTGCGCTGCTCGCGGTGCGCGCGTTGCCGCCGGCGGGCACCCCGGAGCATGCCCAGGCCCGCGCCGACCTCGCCCGCGGTTTCGAGGACGCGGTGGTCGAGACGCTGGTCGGCAAGACCGCCCGCGCGCTCGATGCGATCGACGGCCTGCGCGGCCTCGTGGTGGCGGGCGGCGTCGGCGCCAACCTGCGCTTGCGCGACGCGCTGACGGCGCTCGGCGCCGCGCGCGGCGTCGCGGTGTTCTTCCCGCGCCTCGAGTTCTGCACCGACAACGCGGCGATGATCGCCTACGCCGGTTGCCAACGGCTGCTGGTCGGCGCCGACGATGCGCTGGTGATCCGCGCCCGCCCACGCTGGCCGCTCGGTGAGCTCCTGCCACCCGTCGCTGCCGCCCAGCCAAACACCAGGGGATCCCAGTGACCGCGACCGACGTCGTCCTCATCATCGGCCTCGAGGTCGAGACCCTGATCGGCATCCATCCCTGGGAGCGCAAGAAGCGCCAGACCCTGCGCCTCGACCTCGAGCTCGGCACCGACGTCGCGCGCGTCGCCGAGGCCGACGCGATCGCCGCGGCGATCGACTACGGCGCGGTGTCCGAGGCGCTGGTCAAGTTCGGCGCGGAGAGCGAGTTCAACCTGATCGAGACCTTCGCCGAGCGCGCCGCCGCGATGCTGCACCAGCGCTTCGCGCTGCAGCGCCTGAAGCTCACGCTGCACAAGCCCGGCGCGCTGCGCGAGGCCGACGAAGTCGGGGTGCGGATCGAGCGGAGCTGGAAGTAGGGCGGGGTCCCGCCGGCGAGCGCCCTAGGCGCCTTCGCGCGCCGCTCCGATGCGCCTACTCGCGAAGCCGGCGAGGTCAGGTCGACGACATCACCCGCAGCGCACGAACGCGGAATCGCGGCACCCCATACGCGCCGTCGGCATCACCCATCGACCTCGAACGACGCTGAGGTGCGCCTCGCCGGCTTCGCTGTGGTGGCGCATCCTCGCGGCCCGCGCGGCGCATGACCTCTGCGGCGCGGTCCGCGCCAACACCAGCGCCACTCTTCGACCACACCCCGACCGCGGGCGTTCGCGCCGGAGGCGCGCAAGGTCCAAGCGCGGACGATCGGGGTGCGGGGCGAGGGTTCGCCACCGCAGCGAACTGGACGGGGCGTTTCGCCGTCGGTTGAAGTGGGCGCGAACGCCAGCGGCGACGACATGTATGGGGTGTTCCGCGGCATGCCTAGGGCGGTTCCGGTGATGCCATCGACCCGACCCCGTCCAGTTCGCGAGGAGGCGAACCGGAGCTCCGCACCGACATCCTTCTTCGCCAGGCTCCGCGCGCCCCCGGCGCGAACGCCCGCGGTCACCAACCGATCGAGCGCCCGCCGTCGACCGCGATGATCTGCCCGCTGATGTAGGGCGCCTCGCAGACCAGGAAGCGGACCGTGCGCGCGACGTCGGCCGGTTCGCCGACCCGCTTGAGCGTGGTGGTGGCGATGATCTCGTCCTTGACCCTGGGGTCCATCGCCGACTCCGGCCACAGGATCGCGCCGGGCGCGACGCCGTTGACCCGCACCTCGGGCCCGAGGTCCTTGGCCAGCGACCAGGTCAGCATCGCCAGGCCGGCCTTGGCCGCGCAGTACAGCGCGTACTCGCGCATCGGCTTGCGGGCGTGGATGTCGACGATGTTGACGATGCAGCCGCGTCGGCGCCGGAGCTCGGGCGCGGCAGCCTGGCTCAGGAAGAACGGCGCCTTGAGGTTGCTGCCGACCAGGTCGTCCCAGTGGGCGGTGGTGGTGGTGCCGATCGGCGTGCGGTGGAAGCTGCTGGCGTTGTTCACCAGCGCATCGAGCCGGCCGTGCTTGGCGATCACGTGCTCGACCAGCGGCGCGAGCGCGGCGGTCTCGAGCAGGTCGCAGCGCACCGCGTCGGCCGAACCGGGCCGGCGGGCGACCAGCGCATCGCGCAGGCGGCCGGCCTCGTCGAGCGAACGGTTGGCGTGGATCACGACCGTGAAGCCGGCCTCGTGCAGCGATTCGACGATGGCGCGGCCGACCCGTCGCGCGCCGCCGGTGACGAGCGCGACCCGCCCCGCGTTACCATCCGAGCCCTGATCATCGACTACCCGGTGCACGCGCGCCTCCGGTGGTGTCGCAGCGTTCGAGCGCGGAAGTTAGCACACCCTTCCATGCACACCGCCTCCGGCACCGACCCGTTCCCCGCGCTCGACCCCGCCGCCGCGGCGCATGCCGCGCGCGTGCTGGCGACGGTGCGCGCGGCGATCGCGGCGCGCGGTGGGGCGCTGCCGTTCGATGAGTACATGGAGCTCGCGCTCTACGCGCCAGGCCTCGGCTACTACGCGGCCGGCGCGCGCAAGCTCGGCGCCGACGGCGATTTCACCACCGCGCCCGAGCTCTCGCCGCTGTTCGGCCGCGCGTTGGCGCAGCAGGTCGCCGAAGTCGCCGCGCGCGTCGGCGGCGACACCGTGCTCGAGCTCGGCCCTGGCAGCGGTGCGTTGGCGGCGACGCTGCTGCCCGAGCTCGCGCGCCTCGGCGCCGCGCCGGATCGCTACCTCCTGCTCGAGCCCTCGCCCGAGCTGCGCGAGCGCCAGCGCGCGCGGCTCGCCTCGCTCGACCTCTCGTCGAGGAAGACCGAGCTCGTCTGGCTCGAACGGCTGCCCGAGCGGCCGATCGCCGGCACCATCCTTGCCAACGAGGTGCTCGACGCGCTGCCCTGCGAACGCTTCGTGGTCCGCGACGACGGTCCGCGCGAGCTCACGGTCACCTCCCGCGATGGCGCGCTCGTGCTCGCCGAACGGCCGGCGGGCGAGGCGCTCAGCGCGGCGGTGCGGGCGATCGAGCAGCATCGCGGCGCGCCGTTGCCGACGGGGTTCGCCCACGAGCACCGCGCGCGGCTCGCGCCGTTCATCGCCGGCGTCGCCGACGCGCTCGACCGCGGGCTGCTGCTGCTGATCGACTACGGTCTCGGTCGGCGCGAGCTCTACGACGACCGCCGCGCGCGCGGCACCTTCCGCGCCCACCATCGCCATCGCGCGCTCGACGACGCGCTGTTCCGTCCCGGGCTCTGCGACCTCACCGCCTGGGTCGACTTCTCGGCCGCGGCCGACGCCGGGGTCGCCGCCGGGCTCGGCTTCGCCGGCTACACGACCCAGGCCCAGCTGCTGCTCGGCTGCGGTCTCACCGACCTGCTCGAGGCGCCGCTCGAGGCCGCCGATGGCGGACAGTCGGCGATCGCCTGGGCCCGCCGCAGCCGCGACGCGCAGCTGTTGACCCTGCCCGACGAGATGGGCGAGCGGTTCAAGGCGCTCGGCCTGCAGCGCGGTCTCGCCGACGGACCGCCGCTGCGCGGTTTCGCCGGGCGCGACCTCTCGCATACCCTGTAAGCCGCCCGCCCGAGGAGTTCGTCAGTGGATCCGATCCAAGCCATCGTCCTCGCCCTGGTGCAGGGGCTCACCGAGATCCTGCCGATCTCGAGCTCGGGCCACCTGATCCTGGTGCCGTGGCTGATGGGCTGGACCGACCAGGGCCTGGCCTTCGATGTCGCGATGCACATGGGCACGCTGGTCGCGATCGTCTGGTACTTCCGCGACGACATCGGCCGCTATTGGCACGGCTGGCTGCGCTCGCTGCGGACCCGCACCATGGACGCCGAGGGCCGGCTGGCCTGGGCGATCGCGCTCGGCACGGTGCCGGCCGCGCTCGCCGGTCTGCTGCTCGAGGACCTCGCCAGCGGTGCGCTGCGCGCGCCCGAGGTCGTCGCCACCACCACCATCGGTTACGCGCTGCTGCTCGGCGCCGCCGACCTGTACGGGCGCAAGACCCGCGACGAGCGCTCGGTCACCCTGCGCGATGCGCTGCTGATCGGCTGTGCCCAGGCGCTGGCGCTGATCCCCGGCACCTCGCGCTCCGGCATCACGATGACCGCCGGCCTCGCGCTCGGCCTCGACCGCACCGGCGCGGCGCGCTTCTCGTTCCTGCTCTCGATCCCGATCACCGCCGCGGCCGGCGTGCTCGAAGGCATCGAGCTCGCCCGCGTCGATGCGCCGCAGCCGTGGGCGGCGATGGGCCTGGCGCTGGTGGTGGCCGGCGTCACCACCTACCTCTGCGTCGCGCTGCTGCTGCGCTTCATCCAGCGCATCGGGATGTGGCCGTTCGTGCTCTACCGACTGCTGCTGGGGACGGTGCTCTGGATCGCGTTGACCTGAGCGAGCTCTTGACGCACCAGGCGCGCTAGCGCGCGGCGACGCCCCAAGCCGCGGCGATCGCGGCGACCCTGGCCTCGCGCAAGCGGGTCCTGATCCCCTCACCCTTCACGCCCTCGGCCGTGCAAGCCGCGGCGACGGCCTGGGCGTCCACCGCGCGCGCCGCGGCCTCGGCCGCTTCGAGCCGCGCGCGCTGCGGGTAGGGCGCGTCCTCGCGGCCGGTCCGACCGCGGGCGTCGGCCTCGCAGGCCGAGATGAACTGCGCCGCGCGCTGCGGTCGACGGAACGCGTCGAGGCCCTCGAGCAGCGCGAGCACGGTCGAGGGCTTGAGCTCGAGCGCGCGGTGCGCGATCAGGTGGTGTTGGGCGACGAGCTGGGCCAGCTCGGCGCAGGCCCGCGGCGCCTTGAGCCGCGCGCAGAGCTCGGCGACCAGCTTGGCGCCGCGCTGCTCGTGGCCGTGGTGCTTGGGCAGCATCTCGCTCGGCGTGGTGCCCTTGCCGAGGTCGTGGGTCAGCGCGGCGAAGCGCACCTCGAGCTCGTCGGACAAGGCCACCACCTGGTCGAGCACCATCAGCGTGTGCAGGCCCGAGTCGATCTCGGGATGGTGCTGGGCCGGTTGCGGCACGCCGAACAGCCGGTCGACCTCCGGCAGCAGCACCGCGAGCGCGCCGCAGTCGCGCAGCACGCGGACGAAGGTCGACGGCGAGGGCTCGCCGAGCGCGCGGGCGAGCTCCTGCCAGACCCGCTCGGGGGCGAGCGTCTCGAGCTCGCCGCTCGCGCTGATCTCGCGCATCAGCGCGAGGGTCGCGGGCGCGACCGTGAAGCCGAGCGGCGCGAAGCGGGCGGCGAAGCGCGCCACCCGCAGCACGCGCAACGGGTCCTCGACGAACGCCGGCGAGACGTGGCGCAGCACCCGTGCCGCGAGGTCGCGCTGGCCGCCGTGGGGATCGACGAGCCGCGCGCGGGCGTCGGCATCGCCCGCCGCGAGCGCGGCGAGGTCGTCGCCGGCGATCGCCATCGCGTTGATGGTGAGGTCGCGACGCAGCAGGTCCTGCTCCAGCGTCACCGACGGATCGGCGTCGACCTCGAAGCCGTGGTAGCCGCGGCCGCGCTTGCGCTCGGTGCGCGCCAGCGCGTGCTCCTCCTTGGACTCGGGATGCAGGAACACCGGGAAGTCGTGGCCGACCCGCGAGAAGCCCTGGGCTTCGAGGTCGGCGGCGCGCGCCCCGACCACGACCCAATCCCGCTCGCGCACCGGGAGCCCGAGCAGCGCGTCGCGCACCGCGCCACCGACCAGATAGACCTGCATGCGGGCATCATAATCGAGCCATGCCCATCCGCTTCCCCGTCGTGCTGCTGGTCGCCAGCGCCGCGCTCGCCGGCTGCTACACGCTGCAGGCGGTGCGCGGCGAGCTCGAGCTGCTCGGCGCGCGGCGGTCGCTGGCCGAGGTCCGCGCCGACCCGACGACCGATGCCCGCACCGCGGCCGCGCTCGGGATCGCGGTCGAGGCCCGCGACCTCACCCGTGCGGCGCTCGGCACCCGCGGCGGCTCCTACGCCAGCTTCGTCAGCTTGCCGCGCCAGTGGCCGGTCTGGAGCCTGGTGGTGGCGCCCGAGCTCGCGGTCGCGCCGCGCCGGCAGTGCTTCGTGTTCGTCGGCTGCCTCGACTACCGCGGCTACTTCCGCGAGGCCGACGCGCGCGCCGCGTTCGACGCCGCGCGGGCCCGCGGCGACGACGCCTTCCTCGCGCCGGTGCCGGCGTTCTCGACCCTCGGCTGGTTCGACGACCCCGTGCTGTGGTCGATGCTGCGCTGGGACGACGCCACGCTGGCCGGGATGATCGCGCACGAGCTCGCTCACGAGTCGCTCTACACCGGCGATGACACCGCGTTCGACGAGGCCTACGCCGAGACGGTCGGCGACGAGATCGTGCGCCGGATGTTCGCTACGGCCGAGCGTGCGAAGGCGCTTGCCCGCTGGCGCGCGCAGCAGGTCGCCGCGGCGCGGCGCACCGCGCTGCTGCTCGCGGCGCGGCGCGATCTCGCTGCGCTTTACGCCCAGCCGATCGCCGACGAGGCCAAGCGCAACTCCAAGCTCGAGCGCTTGACGCAGCTCAGCGCCGAACTCGGCGCGATCGATCCGCGTTGGGCGAACGACGCTTGGGACAACGCGCGGCTCGCGCTGACCGCGACCTACGCCGAGCTCAAGCCGGGGTTCGAGGCGCTGCTGGCCGAGGAGGGCGGCGAGCTCGCGCGCTTCAGCGCGCGCGCCAAGGACCTCGCGAAGCAGCCACCGGCGGATCGCCGCGCGGCGCTGGTCGCGGCGGCTGATGCGGCTCAGCTCGGGCCGTGGCTGAGCGGCGAGCGGCCGGAGTAGAAGCGGCCGCGCTCGGTGCGGTTGGCGAGGAACGCCGGCGCCACCGCCTCGAGCCGCTGCGGTCGGATGCCGAACGGCGCGAAGCCGTCGATGCTCGAGACCGACGGCACCGACAGCGAGCGCAGGTTGTCCTTGGTGAAGCGCAGCGCAGCGGGGACGAACGGCAGCCCGAGCAACATCGCTTGCAGGCTCGCGGCCCAGGCCGGCAAGCCGATGATGGTCTTGCGCGATCCGCGCCAGCCCGCGACCCTCCCGACCAGCTCGCGCAGCGTCATCTGCTCGGGTCCGCACAGCGGGTAGCGCTGGCCGTGGCTGCGGCGATCGTCGAGCGCGCGCACCAACGCCTCGACCACGTCGCCGACCCACACCGGCGCGAAGCGCGCCTCGGCGCAGGCGAGCGGGAAGAACGGACCGGGCAGCGCGTCGAGCAGGTCCGCGAAACGGTTGAGCGAGGAATCGCCGGCGCCGACGATCAGCGAAGGCTGGAACACGGTGACCTTGAGGTCGGGCCCGCTCTGCGACAGCACGATGCCCTCGGCCTCGCCCTTGCTCCGCAGGTAGTACGACGCTCCCTGGGTGGCGTGGGCGTTGAGCGCGCTCATGTGGAGCAGACGGCCGACGCCGTTGCGACGGCAGGCGTCGAGCACGCGCCGCGCCAGGTCGATGTGGGCGCGGCGGAAGCCGAGCCCGTTGTCGCGCGGCTCGTTGAGGATGCCGACCAGGTTCACCACCACGTCGCAGTCGGCGAACGCCTCGTCGAGCACGCGCTCGTCGTGGACGTCGGCCTGCACCAGCCGCAGCGTCGGCAGCACCGGCAGGCCGTGGTGGCGGACGCTGTTGCGGGTCAGCACCGTCACCCGGTGACCGTCGCCGCACAGCCGCGCCACCAGGTGGCGGCCGACGAAACCGGTGCCGCCGAGGACGCAGATCCGGTGACGGCTGGAGAACAGAGGTGACGACATCGAGGGGCTCCGCGGGGGCGGCGATGATGGCACAACGGCCCGACCCGTCGGCGGGGCGGCCTGCGCTACTCTCGGAGCGGTGATGGAGTTCGTCAGCATCGATCCCGTCGACGGCCGCGAACGCGGACGCTTCCCGGCGCTCGATCACGCCGGTCTCGAAGCGGTGCTGGCGCGGGCCGAGGCCGCGCGCCGGCCCTGGGCAGCGACCCCGCTCGCCGAGCGCAGCGCTCGGCTGCGCGCCCTCGCCGGCGTGCTGCGCGCGCGCCGCGAGCCGCTGGCGCTGCTGGCGACCGAGGAGATGGGCAAGCGCCTCGACGAAGCGCTGGCCGAGGTCGAGAAGTCGGCCTGGGGCGCCGAGCACTACGCCGACCATGCCGCGGCGCTGCTCGCCGACCGGCCGGTCGAGTCCGACGGCCTGCGCGCGAGCGTGGTCCAGGCCCCGCTCGGCACCGTGCTCGCGGTGATGCCGTGGAACTTCCCGTTCTGGCAGGCGCTACGCGCCGCCGCACCGGCGCTCGCCGCCGGCAACTGCATGGTGATGAAGCACGCGCCGCAGCTGCCGCGCACCTCGGCGGCGATCGCCGACTGCTTCGTCGCGGCCGGCTTCCCACCCGGCGTCTACCAGGACGCCCGCATCGCCGTCGCCGACATCGACCGCGCCATCGCCGACCCCCGCATCCACGCGGTCACGCTCACCGGCAGCGCCCGCGCCGGGCGCGCGGTCGCCGCCGCCGCCGGTGCCGCGCTCAAGAAGTGCGTGCTCGAGCTCGGCGGCAGCGATGCGTTCGTGGTGCTCGACGACGCCGAGCTCGCATCGGCCGCCGCCGCCGCGGTGCGCGCCCGCTTCCAGAACTGCGGCCAGTCGTGCATCGCGGCCAAGCGCTTCGTGGTGGTCGACGCGATCGCCGACGGCTTCGTCGAGCGCTTCGTCGACGGCGCCCGGACGCTGGTCCAGGGCGACCCGCGGGATCCCACCACCACGCTCGGGCCGATGGCGCGCGTCGACCTGCGCGACGCGCTCCACGACCAGGTCGCCGATGCGGTGGCGAAGGGCGCGCGACCGTTGCTCGGCGCGGCGATCCCGGCGCGCGCTGGCGCCTGGTACCCGGCGACGCTGCTCGACGGCGTCACGCCCGGGATGCGGGCCTGGAGCGAGGAGCTGTTCGGGCCCGCGGCGAGCATCGTCCGCGTCGCCGACGAGGCCGCCGCGCTCGCCGCCGCCAACGCCACGCCGTTCGGGCTCGGCGGCAGCGTCTGGACCGGCGACCTCGCGCGCGGCGAGCGCTTCGCGCGGCGGCTCGACGCCGGGATGGCGTTCGTCAACGGCATGGTCAAGAGCGACCCGCGCCTGCCGTTCGGCGGGATCAAGGGGTCCGGCTACGGCCGCGAGCTCGGCGCCGAGGGCCTGCGCGAGTTCGTCAACGCCCAGACGCTCTGGATCGGACGCTGATGGACGCCGACCTCGCGCTCACGCTGATCGCCCTGCTCGGGGTCGGCGGCATCGCCGGCATCGCCGCCGGCATGTTCGGCATCGGTGGCGGGCTGGTGATGATCCCGGCGATGGTCTGGCTGCTGCCGCGGCTCGGCGCGCCGCCAGCGCAGGTGATGCACCTCGCGGTCGGCACCTCGCTGGTCACCATCGCGGTCGGTTCGCTGACCGCGACCCGCGCCCATCACCAACGCGGCGCCGTGCGCTGGGACCTGTGGCGGATGCTGGCGCCGTCGTTCGCGATCGGCGCGTTCGCGGGTGCGCTGATCGGTCGCGCGCTCGCCGGCGGCGTGCTCGCCCTCCTGTTCGGGGCGATCACGGTGGTGCTCGCGGTGTGGTTCGTGCGCGGCGCGCCGGCACCGGCCCGCGCACCGAGCGACCTCGCCTTGCGGGTGGTGTGCCTGCCGATCGGGATGCTCGCCGCGCTGATCGGCGTCGGCGGCGGCTTGATGTCGGTGCCGTTGCTGGTGGCGCGCGGCATCCCGCTGCAGACCGCGGTCGGCACCACCAGCGCCTTGACGCTGCCGGTCTCGATCGCGGGCGGTCTTGGCTACGCGTTCGCGGCGCCGCACACGGTGGTCGGCGCGAGCGGCTTCGTGGTCTGGCCGGCGGCCGCCGCGCTCGCGCTCGGCGCGTTCAGCACCGCGCGGGTCGGGGTCGCCTGGTCCCACGCGCTGCCGGTCGCCCGCCTGCGGCTCGCGTTCGCGGTGCTGCTGGTGCTGGCGGCGGCCTCGACCGTCATGCGTGCATACGGCGTCTGAGGACGGCGGGAAGTGTTGTACGACCGCCACGGAATCGTTCGGTTCCTGTGACGTAGGTCAAATCCTGATGATGCGTTCAGGCAACTATCTTCGATTCCTCGCATATAATCAGGCCGGTACCCCCACGAGGGGGTCTTGCCTGGGCAACCATATAGGGAGATTTGCCACATGAAGACCAAGATCCTTGCACTCGCTTTCGTTGCGCTGGCGCCGTTCGCGGCCTCGGCCGACCCGGACAACTACAGCTATGCCGACGTCAGCTACCAGCTCGGCACCATCGACCCCGTGTTCGACACCGACGGTTTCCGCGTCCAGCTGTCGAAGAGCTTCAGCGACAACTGGTTCGCGTCGTTCGACTACCAGACGATGGGCACCGACCCGGACGTGGGCAGCATCGACACCTACGCGTTCTACGCCGGTTGGCACAACGACATGCTGTTCGCCAAGCTCGGCTACGCCTCGGCTGACTACGCCGGCTTCGACGACAGCGGCTACGCGCTGGACTTCGGCGCCCGCGGCAACGTCGGTGACAACATCGAGCTGAACGGTCACGTCGGTTACCAGGACCTCGGCAACCTCGACACCTTCACCATCTACGGCATCGGCGCCGTGTGGATGTTCGGTGACAACATGGGCGTGTCGTTCAACTACGACATCACCAGCACCGACATCGGTGCGGACGCTGACCAGTACGGCGTCGGCGTGCGCTTCGAGTTCGAGTGAACCCCTGAGGTCCGCGTCCGCGCGGACCTGTGGAGTCGCGAGGGCCCCTTCGGGGGCCCTCGTCTTTTTGTGTGACGCATTCCTAAGTTGTGATGGGGACCCCTGCCTAGACTTGTGACGAACCCGCCCGTCGGCGGGGGTGGATCGTGGGGGACCACCCAACCCGGAGAACGCGTCATGAAGTCCAAGCCCTTCGCTCCCGCTCTCGCGCTCGTCGCGCTGCTCCCGTTCGCGGCATCCGCCGCCGACGGCATCTCCTACACCCACCTCGACGTCGGCTACATCACGGTCGATTCCGGTGGCGGCTCGGTCGATGGCACCGGCTTCGAGCTCGACTACGCCTTCCATCCCAACTGGTACGGCTTGGTCGCGGTGAGCGACATCGACTCCAACACCACGCTCGAGATCGGCGGTGGTTGGCACACCGGCCTCAGCGGCAGCACCGACCTGTTCGTCGAGGGCGGCTTGCTGTCGACCGACACCGGCGGCGGCTCCGACCAGGGCTTCATCATCGGCGTCGGCCTGCGCGCGATGCTGACCCCGGACTTCGAGCTCAACGGCCGGGTCGACATGGTCGACTACGGCGGCGGCAGCGACTCCCAGCTCTCGGTCGGCGCCGTGTACTACTTCAGCAGGGTCGGCCTGTTCGGCGAGTACCAGTCGGACGATGCCGCCGACGCGGTCGTGATCGGGGCCCGCTTCCGGTTCTGAGCCCTGCGGGACATCACGCTGGTTGAGGTAAGGTCCGACCTCGGCTTACCTCAACCAGGATGACCCCATGAACACCGCTCGCTCGCTCGCCGGCCTCGGCCTGGCGCTCGCCCTCCCGCTCACGGTCGGCGCCGCCGACCTGAACTGGTCGTACCTCGACGTCCGCTACACCGGCTACGAGGAGCCCAGCGTCACCGGCGACGGCTTCGGCGTCACCGGTTCCTATGCGGTCGGCAACAGCGTCTACGTGATCGGCGCCTACGACGACCTGGGGCTCGAGATACTCGGCTTCGATGCCGACGGCACCTTGTGGCGCATCGGTCTCGGCACCCACCGGGCGGTCAACGGCTCGACCGAGATCTTCAGCGAGATCTCCTACGAGACGGTCGAGCTCTCGATCGGCGGCTTCAGCGCCGACGACAACGGCTACGGCTTCCGCATCGGCCTGCGCGGCTTCGTCACCGAGGCGTTCGAGGCCTCCGGCGGCCTGCGCTACATCGACACCGGGGCGTCCGACACGCTGCTCGGCATCGCGGGCGTCTACCACCTCAACGACCGCTTCGCGGTCACCGCCAACTACGAAGACGGTGACGCGACGATCTGGGCGGCCGGCATCCGCATCGGCTTCTGAGGCCGGTGCCGTCCCTCAGGGGACGGTGAAGAACAGGTTCATGTTGCCGCGCCGGATGGTGAGCGCGAACACCGCGTCGTCCGGCTGGCTGCGGATCAGGCGCTGGAACTCGGCCAGGTTGGCGACCGGTCGGCGGTTGACGCCGGTGATCACGTCGCCGGACTGGAGGCGGGCACGGCGCGCGGCGTTGCTGTTGCCCTCGACGCCGGTCACCAGCACGCCCTTGAGCCGGCCGTAATACGGCGAACGCTCGTCGATGTCGCCGAACGCAGCGCCGGCGAGCTTGGGGTGGACGGCCTCGGTCTGCGCCACGACCTCGGGTGCGAGCTTGGTCAGGGTCGCGGTCACCGCCCGCGGCTTGCCGTCGCGGACCAGGTCGACCTTCACCTTCTGCCCGGTGCGGGCGAGGCCGATGCGGTTGCGCAGCTCGGCGCTGCTGCCGATCGCCTTGCCGTCGATCGCGACGACCACGTCGCCGGGCAGGATGCCGGCCTTGGCCGCGGCCGAGTCCGGCGTCACCGAGTTCACCACCGCGCCCTGGCCGTCGGGCACGCCGAGCTCGCCGGCGAGCTCGCTCGGCAGATCCGAGGTGATCACGCCGAGCATGCCGCGGCTGACCTCGCCGTTGGCGATCAGCTGGTTCATCACGCCGCGGACCATGTTGACCGGGATGGCGAAGCCGATGCCCATGTTGCCGCCGCTGCGCGAGATGATCGCGGCGTTGATGCCGACCAGCTTGCCGTCGAGGTCGATCAGCGCGCCGCCCGAGTTGCCGGGGTTGATGGCGGCGTCGGTCTGGATGAAGTCCTCGTAGTTCTCCTCGTTGAGGCCGCGGCGCCCGAGCGCCGAGACGATCCCCGAGGTCACGGTGTGGTCCAAGCCGAACGGGTTGCCGATCGCGACCACGAAGTCGCCGACCTCGAGCGAGTCGGAGTCGCCGAGCGCGATCGCGGCGAGCTTGCCCGCCGGCACCTGCACCACCGCGAGGTCGGTGCGCTCGTCGGAGCCGACCAGCTTGGCCTTGAGCGAACGGCCGTCCTGCAGGCTGACGGTGATCTCGTTGGCGCCCTCGACCACGTGGTGGTTGGTCACCACGTAGCCCTTGTCGGCGTCGACGATCACGCCCGAGCCCTGCGACTGGGTCTCGCGCTCGCGCTGCTGGGGCGGGGCGCCGAAGAAGCGGCGGAAGAACGGGTCGTCCATGAACGGGTTGTAGGGAGCGGGCTGGGAGCCGCGGGTCGCGATGCCGACCACCGCCGGACCGGCTTGCTTGATGACCGGGGCCAGGCTCGGCAGTCGTTTGTCGTTGGCCTGCGAGGGCAGCACTGCGCTGACCGGAACCGGCTTCTGGGCCGGGGTGGGCGCGACGGCGGGGGCGGCCGCCGACGGCAACAGGACCAGGGCGGCGAAGGCGGCAGCGGCGAGCTTGGGACCGTTCACGGAAGACCTCCTGTCAGGGGGACGGAAGATAACCCCGCCGCGCGGGCCGTCTGCCACCGGCTCGCGGGCGGGGTGCCTCTATCGGATGCGCCGGTCCCGGGGACCGTCGCGTTCAACCGGCGACCGGGATGCGCTTGGGCAGGACCTTGGCCTGCTTGGGGATGCTGATCTCGAGCACGCCGTGCTGGGTCCTCGCCACGATGCCGGCGGCGTCGGCCGTGTCCGGCAGGTCGAACGAGCGGTGGAACGCACCGGTCGCGCGCTCGACCCGGGTCCAGCCGTCGCGCGCCTCGCGCGAGGCCTGGGGGCGGGTGCCGCGGATCGTCAGGGCGCCGTCCTCCATCGTGAGCTCGATGTCCTTGGGGTCGATGCCCGGGACGTCGGCGTGGACGACCCAGCGGGCGTCCTCCTCCTTCACGTCGACGGCGGGGGCGGAGGTCAGGGTCTGGTAGCGGATCAGGGTCATGGGAGCCTCCGGAAAGGGGTTGGGCGCGGGGAGTGCTTCCCCGCCCGCACGACCTAGGGGCGGCGAGGGGGCGATTCAAGGGGGGTGGGTGTCGTAGGATTCATGCTCGGTCCCCCGCCAACCAGGATCCAACCCATGAAGCTCAAGCATCTCGTCGCTGTCGCCGCGCTGGTCGTGCCCTTCGCCGCGACCGCGGACATCAGCTACAAGTACGCCGAGTTCTCCTACCTCGTCGGCTCGGGCACGCTCGAGTTCGCGATCGACGACGATTCCACGCTCGCGGCACCGGACACGATCGGCTCGGGCGACAGCGACTTCGAGGGTTTCGACGTGCGCCTCATGATGCAGGTCAGCGACGACTGGCTGGTGAGCCTGCGCACGGCTGACATGGAGATCGAGGGCGGTGGCAACTTCACCGACACGTTCTTCGGCGGCGGCTACAAGGTCGATCTGGGCAGCGCGGTCGACCTGTACGGCCTGATGGGCTACATGCGGTCGGAGGTGCCGTTCTACGCCAACGGGATCGGCACCGGCTCCGGTGGCTTCGGGGTCGACCTCGGCGGGATCGTGTCGATCGTCGACGTCGTCGAGATCGGCGTCCACGTCGCCTACAACACCGAGTCGAGCGAGGCGTTCGAGAACGCCGTGAACTACGGCCTCTCGACCTCGGTCAACCTGGGCAAGAACCTGGCGATCGTCGGCCGCTACGAGGTCTTCGATTACACCGATGGGACCTACACCGTGGTCGACACCAACGGCGCACCGGCTCCGGGCAACGTCACCCAGATCACGAACTTCGACGCCGAATTCCTGTCGGTCGGCGTCCGCATGCGCTTCTGACCGGCTGCCCGAGGCACCCAGCCTCACCGGAAGGGCCCCACACGGGGCCCTTTCTTTTTGCCCCGGGTAAGCCCAGAGCCCTTGATTTCATCCGCCACGCGGGTAGATTCGACGCGTCCTTGGGAAACCCAACATCTTGTGGTCCATCGCCCGGTCCAAAACCAGCGGTGTTGCAAGCAGTTTCTCAAGAGACTCTGATAACCCATTGTTCTATATAGGTTTTCAGTGTCTTGACAGTGTGGGGCAGCGGGTCCATACCTAAATCCGCTCAACACAAGATGTTGTGTTCAGGCTTTCCTCAGTCCGAGCACAGGTTTTCAACAAGATCGCCCACAGAAGCGGTCGAACAGCCAGGGGAAGCGACGCTGTGAGTTCCGTGCTGAAGCTCGATATGCCTGCCACGAAAGAGATCCCGGTCCAAGAGGCCTCCCAGGACATCTGGGACAAGAAGTACCGGCTGAAGGCGAAGGACGGCCGGGTCATCGACGGGTCGGTCGATGAGACCTACCAGCGCGTCGCCCGCGCCCTCGCCGACACCGAGAAACCCGAGCTCCGCGAGCACTGGTACGAGCGCTTCCTGTGGGCGCTGCGCCGCGGCGCGATCCCGGCTGGCCGCATCACCAGCAACGCCGGGGCGCAGGAGCACAAGCCCGCCACCAGCACCATCAACTGCACCGTGTCGGGGACCATCCGCGACTCGATGGACGACATCCTGAACAAGGTCCACGAAGCGGGCCTGACGCTGAAGGCCGGCTGCGGCATCGGCTACGAGTTCTCGACCCTGCGCCCCAAGGGCGCCTACGTCTCGGGCGCCGGCGCCTACACCAGCGGTCCGATGTCGTTCATGGATATCTACGACAAGATGTGTTTCACCGTCTCGTCGGCCGGTGGTCGCCGCGGCGCCCAGATGGGCACCTTCGAGGTCGGTCATCCCGACGTCCCCGACTTCATCCGCGCCAAGCGCGAGAACGGCCGCCTGCGCCAGTTCAACCTCTCGCTGCTGGTGACCCGCGACTTCATGGAAGCGGTCAAGGCCGACGCCGATTGGGCGCTGGCGTTCCCGGTCCGCAAGAAGGAAGCCGAGGCCGACGGCCTCGACGTCAACTCGGCGGCCTCGATCAAGAACGCCGGGGTCGAGATCGTGTGGCGCGAGTGGCCGACCACCGAGGGCTACGTCGCCAACGCCGAGGGCCTGGTCGCCTGCAAGGTCTACAAGACGATGCACGCGCGTCGGCTGTGGGACCTGATCATGACCTCGACCTACGATTTCGCGGAGCCCGGCTTCGTGCTGATCGACAAGGTCAACGAGATGAACAACAACTGGTGGGTGGAGAACATCCGCGCCACCAACCCCTGCGGCGAGCAGCCGCTGCCGCCCTACGGCTCCTGCCTGCTGGGTTCGGTCAACCTGACCAAGTTCGTGCGCGAGCCGTTCACCGACCAGGCCCGCTTCGACTGGGACGAGTACCGCGAGGTGGTCAAGGTCTTCACCCGCATGCTCGACTGCGTGGTCGAGGTCAACGGCCTGCCCTTGAGCAAGCAGCGCGACGAGATCCTGCGCAAGCGCCGCCACGGCATGGGCTACCTCGGCCTCGGTTCGGCCATCACCATGCTGCGCATGAAGTACGGCGCCACCGACGCGGTGAAGTTCACCGAGGACGTCACCCGCGAGATGGCGATCGCCGGCTGGGAAGAGGCGCTCGAGCTGACCAAGGAGAAGGGTCCGGCGCCGATCATGAACGAGGAGTTCAAGGTCACCGCCGAGATGCTGCGCAAGCGGCCCGAGATGAAGGCCCACGGCTTCAAGGTCGGCATGAAGGTGCCGGGCCGGGTGCTGCACGCCAAGTACAGCCGCTACATGCAGCGGATCGCGGGCGTCAAACCCGAGCTGGTCGATGAGCTGGCCCAGGTCGGCGCCCGCTTCACCCACCACTCGTCGATCGCGCCGACCGGCACGATCTCGCTGTCGCTGGCCAACAACGCCAGCAACGGCATCGAGCCCTCGTTCGCCCACCACTACTTCCGCAACGTGATCCGGCCCGGGAAGAAGTCGAAGGAGAAGGTCGACGTCTACTCGTTCGAGCTGCTGGCCTACCGCGAGCTTATCAACCCGAAGGCGATGCCGACCTCCGACAAGGCCGACGAGAAGCTGCCGGACTACTTCATCACGGCGGACCACATCAAGCCGAAGGAACACGTCGACATCCAGGCCGCGGCGCAGAAGTGGATCGACTCGTCGATCTCCAAGACCGCCAACGTGCCGACCGACTTCCCGTACGAGGACTTCAAGAACATCTACATGTACGCCTACGAGCAGGGGTTGAAGGGCTGCACCACCTTCCGCTTCAACCCCGAGGCGTTCTCCGGCGTGCTGGTGCGCGAGGCCGACCTCAAGGCCACCACCTACAAGTTCACGCTCGACGACGGCACCGTCATCGAGGCCAAGGGCGACGAGGAGATCGAGTACGACGGCGAGATCCACACCGCCGCGAACCTCCACGATGCGCTCAAAGAGGGCTACTACGGCAAGTTCTAGCCAGTAGCCCCGAAGTTCGGGGGAGGATCGGTCGCGCGGCCTTGGGGGGCGTGCGCGGTGCCGGTCAGGCAAGGGCGCGGTGAAGGACCGCCGCGCCCCGCCAGGGATCAACACATTTCCAGGTGAGACAGATGGCCATCAAGATTTCCAAGAAGATCGTGAAGTACGCGGTGCAGAAGCCCGAGGACCTCGAGGCGGCCAAGGTCGCCGCGGCGACCGCTGCCGCCGCCAAGCTGACGCTCGCGGCCAGCACCGAGGAGAAGCACCTCGCCAAGGTCATCCAGATGCACGAGCGTCTGGAGCGGCCCGACATGCTGATCGGCAGCACCTACAAGGTGAAGACGCCGGTCTCCGACCACGCCATGTACATCACGATCAACGACATCATCCTCAACCAGGGCACGCCCTACGAGCAGCGCCGGCCGTTCGAGATCTTCATCAACTCGAAGAACCTCGACCACTTCCAGTGGATCGTCGCGCTCACCCGCATCATCAGCGCGGTGTTCCGCAAGGGCGGTGACGTCACCTTCCTGGTCGAGGAGCTCAAGGCCGTGTTCGACCCCAAGGGTGGCTACTGGAAGCCGGGCGGCAAGTTCATGCCGTCGCTGATCGCCGAGATCGGCCACACCATCGAGCACCACCTCAAGATGATCGGCCTCATCAAGGAGACCGAGCTCGACGACCACCAGAAGAAGCTGATCGCGGCCAAGCGCGCCGAGTTCGAGGCCGCCGCGGCCCAGAAGGATGCGTTCGCCGAGGACCCGGCCTCGAAGTACCCGCCCGGTGCGCAGCTCTGCGCCAAGTGCTCGACCGCCGCCGTGATCATGATGGACGGCTGCATGACCTGCTTGAACTGCGGGGATTCGAAGTGCGGATAAGGCTTCGTAGTCAATTGAAGTGATCGGTAAAGGGCAGCACAGGCTGCCCTTTGCTTTTGCGAGGGGGCTTCATGCTTGTGGATGCTGTTGCGCTTACGGTGATGTCGATTGCAACGTTCTATTTTGTAAATTGGCTCGGATCTCAGGCTGCAACTGGATATGGATACGCCCAAATATCGCTCGTTGAGCAAGACACCACAGACCCTGCGTTCAACGATATCTTTCGAATTGTTTCGCCCGTGGTTGTATCAGTGGTATTTGCAGCACTCGCGGTATCAATAGGGTGGATTTCAGTCGCCAAGATTGCTTGGTTGGCCACCCCGGGTAGTTTTTTCTTTCGAGCACTCTTTGCAGTCTCATGGGAACGTGTCGCGCTTGTAAATGGACGGCGCTTCACTGGAGTGGCGCTAGCATCCACCGCGCTTGCGTACGTTGTTGCGGAACTTGTCTTGACTACGCCTGAGAAACTAATTCCGTCAGCTGACTCACTTGCAACAGAAGTTTGGCTGCTCGTATCGCTATTTCTCTATTCAACATTTAATCAAGTACGGTTCAGCAACCAGGATTCTCAGCAACGAAAGGAGCGATACGTTCAATCGCGCATTAGGTCGATTGAGACTGAGTTTGGAGCTGTGATTGAAGAGGAACTACACACACCCGCATTGCGCGCAGCAGCCAAGGCCATTCTTCTTGTGGAAACATACAATCGACCGGCACCCATTCGAGCGCTGGAGAGACTGTTAGTTCGGTTTGGCCCGAGGACTATCGGGCCGATGCAAGTTCGTGCGGAAAGGTGGATATCGGATTTGGAATCCGTCCGTATGGGCTGCAAGATATTGCAAACGAATCACACCAGGGCATTAGAAGCTGGCACTCAAGGAAACGAGACCTGGAGGGGATACGCAAGGACACCCGTATTCGAGGCTATTGCTTCGTACAATCGCGACGACAACTATGTTGCCTCGGTAATTTCGGTGCTTGGCTACATCGAGCCTCAGTGGTACAACGAAGGTCAAAGCGCCTCGCGCGCATTCGACAGATACGCTCTCAATACTCATTTGCAGGTTGGCCGATTGATAGGCCTCGTTAGAGCACTTGGATACGATTTTGAATCAATACTTCGGGCTGCGAAGCAGCAGAAAAAATATCGACGAGTCCGTTAGTGCGCACGCCGAAGAGTGGAATCAGGACGCCAGCGCGCCGTACGGGTTCCGAGGCACGAACATCCGCCGCGCCTTGGTCCGTTGGCGCTACGAGCCCGCGACCTTGGATGGCGTGCCAGTGGAGAGCGGGGATTGCGCGATCGGTGGTTGATCCAGTGAGTCGCAGGGGCCCAAACAGCCGTGCGATCTGCGCGACGATGTTGCTCAGTGCTTCGCTGGGTGTCACCGCCAGCGCTCTCGCGGACGAACCTGGAAAGCGCCTCGTCATCGACGCGCGCATTGCGTATCAGTTGTCGCCCGAGTACCCGTCGAGAGCGCTCGCTGACCACGTCGATGGTGAGATCACGGTCGGCTTCACCATCGATCTCTACGGACGCGTGCGTGACCCGCGGGTCGTAGCCGCCGAGCCCGCCGGCATGTTCGATGCGGCAGCGCTTGGCACCGTCAGGCCGTGGCTGTTCCTCCCCGCCTGGGAACCAGCCGCTTGTCTCCGCCACGAGCAGCCCGCCACGCAATCGTTCCGCTTTCGGGCCGACGCCCCGGAAGGCGAGCGGGTCGAGGCGCTCCCGCTGGTTCTGGATCACATCGCTTCGTCGCCGCCCTTTGTGGTCCGCGTTGGGACCATGGACCAGTATCGTCAGGCGCTCGACGAGCGTGCCTCGAAAGTACAGGGCCCACTCCACACGCTCGTCCCCACGACGCGCGTTAAACCTCAGTTCCCGCGCACAGCGAAGTACCAGGGAATCTCGGGGTTGGTGACGATGAAGTTTATGGTCACCGAGCGCGGCGCGGTCAAGGACATCGAAGTCGTCCAATCCGACCCCCCAGGGTTGTTCGACGTGTCCGCGAAGACAGCGCTCCGCCAGTGGAAGTTCGAGCCGCCGATGCGGGATGGTCGACCGGTGACGACGGCGGCGTGCCAGACCTTGAACTTCAACGTGATCAGCTGCCCCGCCGCCAAGGAAGGTCGTGTGATCGCACCGGGCGATCCCTGCCTGGAGTTGCGTGAGGCAGGCGAACTCTGATGACGACCGCTCGTCCCCAAGACCCCGAGCTCCCCCACCAAGACCGCCTCGCGCTGGTCGTCCTCGGCCTCGGCCAATCGCTGGTGCTGCTACTGCTGCACAAGGCCCTGTCCCACGCGGTCTGGCCGGCCACCGATGCGCGTTGGCTGTACGCGCTCTACGCCGTCGCGATCGGCGTGCTGGTGTTCCTCTACGCCGGCGCCGTGCGCTGGCGGGACCGCGCCAATGGCCACGCCGCAGCGGTAATCGCGGTGCTGCTGTTCGTGGGCGGTTGGCAGGTCGGCTGGCTCGAGGCGCCGTACTACACGCGGGTGATGGGCGACAGCGACTACGCCGCGCCGCTGTTCCTCAGCATGGCCGTCGCGTTGTTCATCGCCGGGGTCTACTTCCGCAGCTGGCGCGAAGCGGGGCGGCTCGACTACGCCCGCCTGCTCGACAACTCCTGGCGCAACGCGCTCACCGCGGCGTTCACGGTCGGCTTCCTCGCCGTGTTCGCGCTGCTGCTCGTGCTGTGGGCGAGCCTGTTCAAGGTCATCAAGATCGACTTCTTCGCCGAGCTGTTCACCAAGGCCGAGTTCGTCTATCCGATCGCCGGCCTGGTCGGCGGTTGGGGCCTGGGGCTGGTCCGCGCCCGGGTCGGGCTGGTCGCCACCGTCCGGCACCTGTGCGAGGTGCTGATCCGCGCGTTGCTGCCGCTGGTCGCGTTAATCGTCGTGATCTTCCTTGCCACGCTGCCGGTCACCGGTCTCGCGCCGCTGTGGGACACCGGCTACGCCGCGGTGCTGCTGATCGCGCTCGCCGCGGTGCTGCTGTTCTTCTTCAACGCGATGGTCGCCGACGACGAGGCCATCAGCCTCCACCCCTGGCTGCGGCCGTTGGTGCTGGCGGCGCTGGTGCTGGTGCCGATCAACGCGGGGCTGGCGGCCTGGTCGCTGGGCCTGCGCGTCGAGCAGTACGGCTGGACCGTCGATCGCCTGTGGGCGGTGTTCGTGATCGGCTGGGTCGGGCTCTTCAGCCTCGGATACGCCGCGATCGTGCTCTACCGCCGCGGCATGGACATCGGCTGGCTGCGCCGCCTCAACATCGTGCTCGGCCTGCTGCTCGCGCTCGACCTCGTGGTGGTCAACACGCCGCTGTTCGACTTCCACCGGGTCGCGGCCAAGAGCCAGGTCGAGCGGCTGGTCGAGGGCAAGGTCCCGCTCGCCGGCTTCGACGCCCGCTACCTGCGCTTCGAGCTCGGGCCCTACGGAATCGCCCAGCTCGAAGCGCTCAAGACCAGCAAGTTCGCCGCGGAGAACCCCGAGGCGGTCGAGGTCGCCGACGCCGCGCTCGCTGCCAAGACCCGCTGGCGGGTCGAGGAGTATTTGCCACAGAGCGACCTCGTCCAACTGCGCGCGCGGCTCGTCGCGCTGCCGGGCACCACGGTCGAGGATGCGTTCCTGCTCGAGCTCGGACGGAACATCTCCGGTGAGCTCAACCTGTTCTTCTGCTTCCGCGGCGAGCCGGTCTGCGTGATCGGCGAGTTCGAGCACCACGGTCAGCGTTACCGCGCGCTGGGCACCGCCGTGCGCATGGCCGAAGGTCACGTCTGGCGCCACGACGCGGGCGGCTGGGAGCGGATCGGCGGCCTGCGAGAGTTCGGCTGCCCTGAGCGGAGCGACGGCGGGATCGACCCGAGCCAGCCGTTCACGCCGATGGAGTCCGAGTATTTCCTGCTCCGCAACGGCGAGTGCCTGTACCAGGTGCTGCCGGAACGGGCGGCGCTCTAGCCGATACGCTCCCGACGCGCCTCAGGCGTATGCTCGTCCGGCGCATACCGCGCGGGACGAGGAGAGCCCCATGGCCGAGAGCGTGTACAAGGTCATCGAGATCGTCGGCACCAGCACCGAGTCGTGGGAGAAGGCGACGGCCGCCGCGGTCAAGCGCGCAAGCAAGTCGCTGCGCGAGCTGCGGGTCGCCGAGGTCATCGCGTTCGACGCCACCATCAAGGATGGCAAGGTCGAGCACTACCGCACCAAGCTCAAGGTCTCGTTCAAGTTCGAGAGCTGAGCGCGCGTCCCGGATAAGGGACGCATCAAGGTCGCGTGAACTGAGAACCCGTTCGTAGGGCGAACCCCCGCGTGCGCGCTAGCCTGTCTCCGCCGCTGACGGAGACCGCGATGCTCGACCTCGAACGCTTCAAGATCTTCCTCGCCCGGGTCTTCTCGGTGCTGTTCCTCGGCCTGTCGGTCGGGCTGATCGCGATCTCCTTGAGCGGCATCGTCCAGGCCCTGCTCGAGGGCCACGAGCCGATCACGCTGGTGATCAGCGCGATCAACGTGCTGTTCGTCGGCCTCGCGACCTTCGAGCTCGGCGTCGGCATCGGCAAGGAGTACACCGAGTCGACCACCCGCGCCGAGTTGTTCGACACGGTCCGCCGCAACATCACCCGCTTCGTCGGCGTGGTGGTGATCGCGCTGTCGCTGGAGGGCCTGGTGATGGTGATCAAGTACAGCCAGCTCGACCTCGCCGGCAACCTGTTCTACCCGGTGGCGATCATCGCCGCCGCCGGCTTCCTGCTGCTGAGCATGGGCGGCTTCCTCGCGCTCACCCGCCGCGACTCGGTGGCGCGCGGCGGTTGAGCGAGACCCCTGGGTCAGGGCCTCATGTAGCCGCCGTCCCCGCCGCCGCTGTCCGAGGCCGCGACCAGCACGACCAGGGCGAGGATCGCGATCACGACCCAGGTGGTGGTCGAGAGCCCGGCCGCCTCGCCGCCGCCACCGCCGCTGGTGTCCTCCATCTGGCGCAGGTTGCCGCAGCGTTCCGGCGTGCAAGCGAACGCCGGTTGGTAGCTCAAGGGGCCGTGGCTCGGCAGCGACTCGATCAGCGCCGCGTCCGCGAGCGGGGCATCGGCGAAGGCCGGCAGCGGTTGCAACGCGAGCGCTGCGACCAGCAGCAACCCGAGCGTTCTCGTCGTGCGCATGGGACACCTCCATCTCGGTTGACCTGAGGTCAACTGTAGTCTGCGCTACGATGCCTGCACGCGGCCGCGCCGCGAGGAGCATCGCGATGCCAGCATCCGACGCAGCGGAATGGGTCGACCTCGGTCCGCTCGAGACCCTGCGCGCGAAGCCGCTCCAGCAGCTCCAGGCCGGCCGGCGCAAGCTCGCGCTGGTCTGGAAGGACGGCGCGTTCAGCGCGATCAGCGGCAACTGCAACCATGTCGGTGGCCCGCTCGGCGACGGCCAGCTCGAGGGCGACTACGTGGTCTGCCCCTGGCACCAGTACCGTTTCCACTGCCGCACCGGTGAGGGCGAGCCGGGCTACGAGATCGACAAGGTCCCGAGCTACACGCTCAAGGAGGAGGGCGGCCGGCTGTGGGTCGACCTCGCCTCGGCGACCAAGCGCACCCACCCCAAGCACGAGCTGCACCCGCTGACCCGCAAGATCGAGCGCGGCGACGGACCGCTGCGGGTGGTCGGGATCTCGACCACCGCGATGGACCGCAAGTACCCGCGCTACTCGACCAGCGAGGCGCTGCTCGAGGTCGCGCTCGGCGAAGCGGTGGCGCGCGGCGCCGAGACCCGGCTGATCCGGCTCGATGCGCTCAAGATCGAGAACTGCCGCGGCTACTACTCGAAGGCGGCCCACGCCTGCACCTGGCCCTGCACCATCACCCAGCAGGACCCGACCGACCAGATGGAGCAGGTCTACGAGGCGTTCGTGCACTGGGCCGACGTGATCCTGGTCGCCACGCCGATCCGCTGGGGCGCGGCCTCGGCGCTCTACTACAAGATGATCGAGCGCATGAACTGCGTGCAGAACCAGGAGACCATCGCCAACCGCCACCTGATGCGCAACAAGGTGGCGAGCTTCATCATCACCGGCGGCCAGGACAACGTGCAGGCGGTGGCCGGCGAGCTGCTGACGTTCTTCGCCGAGGTCGGTTGCCAGTTCCCGCAGTACCCGTTCGTCGCCCACTCGCGTGGCTGGAGCGCCGAGGACATGGAGAACAACGAGCGCTTCGTCCGCGACAGCGTCGAGCTCAAGCAGGGCGCCCGGGCGTTGGTCGATCGCGCGCTGGCGATGGCGACGCTGGTCTGCTCCGCCGCCAACCCCGACCAGCCCACCGCGCGCGGCGGCCGCAAGGCTCACGCGCTCGACGGCAAGCCGCCGCGCTGAGCGTGCGGCACCCGGCCGCGATCAGCGGTTGGGGTCGTGGCCGTAGGCCGCGTACGCCACGAGGATGAAGGCGGCGGCGATCAGGATGTTCTTGGCGGTGTTCGGGCCGTCGTCCTCCGGCTCAGCGGCCGCGGCGGCCGCGTAGACCGTGGGGTCCGACATCGGCGCCTCGCTCGCGTCGAGCGAGGCGGCGATCGTCGCGCCCACGATGGCAGTCTCAGGTCCCGGTGGGACGACCAGCGGCTCGTCGGCGTAGGCGGGTGACGCGATGCTCGCGGCGAACGAGACCAGCACCACGCTGGCGATGGCTCTGAGGTTCATGTACGGCCCTCCTCGGACGGTCGTGATCCACTGTAGAGGTCGCGCTGAACTCCGTCCATGCCATGCCATATGCTGTGGCGATGGAGCACCACGGTCCTGCCGCCATCGAGGAACTGGGCTACGCCAAGACCCCGATCGGTGAGGTCTCGCTGCGGCTGCGCCGCGACCCCAAGGTGCCGGGCGTCGACCTCTACGAGATCAAGCTCGGCGACGAGTTCCTCATGTCGTCGCTGTTCCATGCCGCCGAGGACGCGCTCGCGGTGCTCGGCCTGGCGCCGTTCCGCGGTGCGCACACCGACGTGGTGGTCGGCGGGCTCGGCCTCGGCCACACCGCGGCCACCGCGCTCGCCCAGCACGGCGTGCGCACGGTCGTGGTGGTGGACTACCTCGAGGCGGTGATCGACTGGCATCGGCAGGGCCTGGTGCCGATGGCGGCGACGCTGACCGGCGACCCGCGCTGCCGCCTGGTGCACGGCGACTTCTTCGCCCTGGCGCAGGGCGCGCGGACCGCGTTCGATCCCGCCGCGCCGGAACGCCGTTACCACGCGGTGCTGCTCGACATCGACCACTCGCCGCGGCATCTGCTGAGCCCGCGCAACGCGGCGTTCTACTCGGCCGAGGGCCTCGGCGATCTCGCCCGCCACCTGCTGCCCGATGGCGTGTTCGCGCTGTGGGCCGATGGCGCGCCCGATCCGGCCTGGGTCGACACGCTCGAGACCGCGTTCACCACGGTCGAGACGCACGTGGTGAGCTTCCCCAACCCCTACCTCGACCGCGAGTCGAGCAGCACGGTGTACGTGGCCCGTACGCCGCGGAGCGCGAGATGATCGTCCGTTGCATCCTCTGTTCGTTCGCCTTGCTCGCCGCTGGCGTCGACGCCGGCCCCGCGCCGCGCCTCGTCACCGAGGACCTCGACCGCTTCTGGGCGGTGTGGGACGCCACCGGCGGCAAGCCCGGCGCCGCCGCGTTGCAGCAGGGCTACCTCGACCCCGGCAGCGAGGGGCTCGCCGATTTCCTCGAGCTGCGGATCGAGTCGGCGGCGCAGCTCGCCAAGCTCATCAAGGCCTTCCCCGACTACTACGCGGGCTTGCGTCGGACCAGCGCCGCGCTGCCGGCGGCCTCGACCGAGATCCTCGCCGCGCTCGAACGGATGCGCGCGCTCTACCCCAAGGGCGAGCTGCCGCCGGTCTACTTCCTCATCGGCGCGATGAACTCGGGCGGCACGACCTCCGATGCGGGGTTGCTGATCGGCATCGACATGTACGGCAAGCATGCCGACACCGACCTGAGCCGCTTCGGCCAATGGCATCGGACCGTCCTCGCCGGCCCCGAGCTGCTGCCGGCGATCGTGGTGCACGAACTGGTCCACACGCTGCAGCCGTCCGCGGGCGGCTCGCCGACGCTGCTCGCGGGGTCGTTGCGCGAAGGCGTCGCCGACCTGCTGGCCGAGAAGGCCTATGGCCGGCACATCAACGCCGCGGCCCACGCCTGGGGTCGGGCCAACGAGTGCCAGCTCTGGAACGAGTTCACGCCGCGGATGGACGGCAAGGACTACACCGGGTTCCTCTACGGCGGCCAGGCCGAGGGCCGCCCGGCCGACCTCGGCTACTTCATCGGCTACCGCATCGGCGAGGCCTACCTCGCCCGCGCCGCCGACCCCAAGGCGGCGATCGCGGCGCTGGTCGAGGCGCGCGATGCGAAGCGGATCCTCAAGGCCAGCGGCTACGCGCCTTGCGGTGGTCCATGATGGCGGCATCCCTGCCGCGGAGAGCGCCATGCAGATCGAGACCATCGAGGTGCGCATCACCGAGAGCGACCAGCTGCTCAAGGTGACCGTGTACAAGAAGTTCGCCGACCACATCGAGGTGGTCATCGGCGAAGGGCAGCACAGCATGCGGTGCACGCTGAGCCCGAACCGGATGGGCAACGCCTACGTCGGGTCGGTGCGCGGCCGCGAACTGGTCTACGAGCGAAGCCGGGCCCAGGTCGAACACGACATCGAACGCCTGCAAGGGAACGCGCCCGCGCCTCGCCGACGTTGACCGCTGGATGCGGTCCGATGGCTTCGGATGGCCGAGGATGTGAACGCTATCCCAGTTATGGCCTAGGATAGGGAGTACCGTCCCAGTCATCGCGGTCAGGGGGGCCTCCACGATGATCCTCAGTTCGTTCGAACGCGCGGTCGCTGTCACCGCGCTCACGGAACTCACGGCGTTCGCGTTCCTCGCCTGCGGCGCGCTGGTCTCCTGGGCGCTCTACAAGTTCCCGGCCCGTACCCCGTATCCCGAGGTCACCTACACCCAGGCTGGCGGCACGGTCGAGCGCGCCCTGCAGCGCGCGCGCAGCCGGCTCGCCTTGTTCGCCTCGACCATCTTCGTGCTGGTGCTGACCGGCGTGCTGCTCGCCTTCACCTTCACCCACTCGATCCCGTTCCGTCCGCTGTGGTGGGTGAAGTGGCTGGTGGTGCTGCCGTTGCCGTTCCTGCTCTGGGTCTTCGGCTGGGTCGTGCTGCAGTCGATCCGCGAGTACCTGAAGCTGCGCCGCGAGTGGCACGCCAAGCTCGCGGTCGGCGGCGTGCTCAAGGCCTTCGCGCTGTCCGGCCATCAGGTGTTCCACGACGTCGCGGTCAACGGCCTGACGATCGACCACGTGGTCGCCGGTCCGCGCGGCGTGTTCCTGATCAACGTCGCGGTGCGCCAGAAGCCGCGGGTGGTGAAGGACGCGATGGTCAAGATCCTGCCGATCGAGCGCCAGCTCGACTTCGGTTACGCCCGCGAGTTCGAGGCGGTGTTCAACGCCACCCGCCGGGTGACCGAGATGAGCCGCGCGCTCGAGAAGCTGCTCGGCCACAAGGTGCGGCCGCTCTCGGCGATCGTGGTGCCGGGCTGGGACACCGCCCCGACCGAGGACGGCGATCACCTGTTGTTCAGCCTGTCGAGCCTCGCCTCGTTGCTGTCGTGGGCCAAGCCCCAGCACGGCCTGCTGACCGAGGACCTGCCGGCGATCGACAAGCTCCTGGTGGCGCAGTCGCGCGACCCGCGTCCGGTCTGACGCCCCCGCGGTAGGCTCGGGGCATGGCCGTCGCCCCGCGTCCGCTCCTGCTCGCCGCCGCCCTCGGTCTCGTGGCGACCATCGCCTGGCCGACCGCGCGGGGTTGGTACGCCGAGCGCGCCGCGATCCATCGGTTCCAGGACGGTCTGCTCGCGATCGAGATCGCGCGGCAGGACCAGTTGCTCAAGGGCATCAGCCCGCTCGACCGCGGCCGCACCCCGGCCCACGACCTCGCGCTGCAACGCTGGGAGTTCGGCGAGACCCACGCGCTGGTGCGCCAGCAGCGTTCCGGCTCGCCACCCGCCTTCGGCAAGTACCTCGCGCTGCTCGACGGCGTCTACGACCGCACCCTGCGCTTCGGCGAGCGGGTGCGTCGGCTCGACGCGCTGAGGGTCGGGCTGGCGCGGCTCACGCTGGTCGACGTCGCCGATCGCGCGCGCAACGAGCGGGCGGTGCGCGACGCGGCCGAGGCCCGCCACATCAGCATGGGCCTGCGCGACGAGCTCATCGCCCACCACGAGCACGCCCGCAAGGCGGTCGCCGACAGCGGGCTCGACGCGCGGGCGCGCGCCACGGTGTGGCGGGTCGCCGACCAGGCCTACGTCGCGCAGCTCGGCGTGGTCGCCTCCGTCGAGCGCTGGGGCCCCGAGCTCGACCGGCTCGAGCAGCTGCTGCGGTTCTTCGACGAGAACCGGGAGGGCTACGAGATCGTGCCATCGCGCGGGCTGGTCTGGCGCAACCCGTCGACCGAGCTGCGCTTCATCCAGCTGATGCGGCGCCTGAGCGCCGAGGCCCGCGGTTGAGGCGGTAGGATGGGGCCGGGCCGCGGGTTCCGCAGCCGAAAGGGGGGCGCACGATGGACGGGATCCACGGTCGGTTGGCTGGCGCGCTGCGCCTCGCCACGCTGGTGATGCTGGGCACGGCCGGTGCCGCGTTGGCCGCCGCAGCCCTGTTGCCGCCGGTGCTGCAGATGGACGAGGAGGACGCCCGCACCAACCTGATGAACTCCATCGGCTGGGGCAGCGTGCCGCTCCACCTCGGCGCCGAGGCGTTCAAGCTCGCCACCCCGCCGCAGAAGGTCGAGCTGGTGCGGGGCACGATCGCCTGGGCCCGCGGCTTCGTCGCCACGCCGGCGTTCGCCCAGGCCTACGCCGCGGTGCGCAAGGAACGCGAGCCGGAGGCGCCGCAGGCCAAGGGCTCGGTCGACGATGAGCTCAAGGCGCAGCGCGCCGAGCGCCAGAGGAACCTCGCCGACATGAAGGCCTCGCTCAAGCAGATGCCGCCGGCGATGCAGAAGGACATGGCGGCGATGGTCAAGGAGACCGAGAAGCAGTTCGCGCAGATGGACTCCGACCCCGAGATGGTCGCGATGCAGCGCCAGGGCCTCGAGATGCAGCGCAAGAGCGAGCACGACAATCATGCCGCGCGGCTCGCCGAGTGGCAGCAGGAGTGGCCGGCCGATGGCCGGGTGCTGGTGGCGCGCCGGCTGCGCGAGTTCCTGACCACCTGCAAGGACGTCGACTTCAACGCCGCGCTCGCGCCGCGCGATCAGTACGGCAAGCGCAGCTTCGTCAACGCCGCCTACGAGGCCAAGCCCGCCGACTGGAAGGTCTGCTACCGCGCCGGCAAGGCACCGGTCGAGGCCGCGCGCGCGGCGGCGAACGCCTGGCTCGCGGAGCTGCCGAAGGCCTGAGCCCACCGGGGGTCCGGCCAGGGACTACCATCTGGGTGCCATGCCGCACCTCCACTTCATCACGACCCTCTGCGTCGCAACGATCGTCGCCGCTCCCGGCGCCGCTGCCGAAGGTCTGCTCGAGCGCGTCGAGATCTCGGTCCCGCGCGGCTACGCCGAAACGGCGGGGTCCGAGGGCGACACCCGCGAATGGCGCGCGGCGCGGCCCGGCCCCGACGATCCGACCGCGATCGTGGTGCTCGAGCGTTCGCGCGAATCCTGGGACACCGCGGCGCTGATGCTGGACCGATTGTTCGCGCTGCTCGAGCGCAATTGCCCGCGCTCGCGCAAGGAGGTCGAGAAGCTCGCGCCGACCGGCCCGTTCACCGACGCGGTGCGCGCCGTGCTGCTGTGCCCGAGCCACGAGGCGAGCGGGCGCGGGCTCGCGATCGTCGAGGACGTGCGGGTGGCAGGCGACAGCGTGATCATCGTCAAGGTCGCGTTCGACTACGAGCCGTTCAGCCCGGGCGTGATCCCGTTGACCCGCAAGCAACGCGCCCTGGCCGAGCGCGTGCTCGGTTCGGTGAGCCTGCCCGCCGCGCCCTGAGCCCGCTCAGGCCTCGACGCGCTTGCTCGCGTAGTGGCGCTTGGCCTTGACCCGGTTGCCGCAGTCCTGCATCGAGCACCAGCGGCGCGAGCGGTTCTTGCTCTGGTCGAGGAACAGCCACGAGCAATCGTGGCCACCGCATTCCTTGAGCCGGGCCGGCTCGCCGCTGGTGAGCAGCTCGGCGGCTGCCAGCACCACCGGCCAGACCACGCGGTCGAGCTCGGCGACGTCGGCGTCCCAGGCCCACTCGAAGGTCGGCGCGCCGTGGGTGTTGGGGTTGTTGCAGCACAGGGTGCGGTGGGCGTTGGCGCGCCGGAACATCTCGTTCAGGCGCTCCATGTCGGCGGCTGGTGCGGTCGCCTCGGTGGTCGCCGCGGCGTTGGCGGCGAAGGCCTTGAAGATCCGGTAGAGCGACTCGCGCAAGGCGCGGGCCTCGTCGAGCGTGCGGGCGGCGATCCGCGGGTGCTGGGCGGCGGCCTTGTTCAGGTCGCCCGGGGCGCAGTCGGGCAGGGCGTGGGCTTGGGCCGCGAAGGCGACCAGGTCGGCGTAGGAGGCCAAGCGGTCCCGCAGCGGGCCGACCTCGCGGCCGCTCGCCGTGTTCACGAAATCCAGGGCCAGCTGACCGCCGACCAGTTCGAAGGACTGCATATGCGCTCCGTATGAAACCTGTGGACTAACCACCTAAAACCATTTGACTGGTGAGGCGGCCTTGTCTACGCTAACCAGCAATCGGAGTTTAGGTGGTGAGGGCGCATCCCGCAACCTCCCCTGGACCCCGAAGGCACCCAGGAGATCCGCCATGGCCACCGTCACCCTGCACCGTTTGGCTCCCTCGCCGACCACCGACCGCCCACGCCTGCCGCCGTTCTGGAGCAGCCTGATCAACGGCGCGCCGGCGGCTGACGCCGAGCCCGCTCGGCCCGCGGCACCTGCCGCGCGGAAGTCGTCGGCGATCGTCGGCGACCTCTGGATCCAGATCCGCTGAGCCGCCGCGATGGAGCTCGACACGCTGCTGCTGTTCCTCGCCACCCAGATCGCGATGGCGCTGTCGCCCGGGCCGGCCGTGCTGCTGACCATGTCGCAGGCCAGCCGCCACGGCCTGCGCGGCGGCGCGGTCGGCGGCGCCGGCATCGTGGTCGGCACCGCGCTGTGGTTCGCGCTCTCGGCGCTGGGCCTGACCGCGGTGCTGCTCGCCTCGCCGCTCGCGTTCAGCGCGGTGAAGTGGGGCGGCGCCGCGTTCCTGGTGGTGCTCGGCCTGCGTCTGGTGTTCAGCAGCGACGCGCCGGCGGCGCGCGAGGCGACCCCGGTCGACGGCGGCCGCCTGTTCGCGCAGGGCGTGATGACCCAGCTCGCCAACCCCAAGGCGATGATCTTCATCGGCGCGTTGCTGCCGCAGTTCATCGACACCGCGCGCGACGCGCTGCCGCAGCTCGCGCTGCTCGGCGCGATCACGGTGGTCAACGAGTACCTGGTGCTGCTCGGCTACGCCTGGCTCGCCGACCGCGGCGCGCGGCTGGCCGGCGGCCAGCGGGCGCTGCGCTGGTTCGACCGCATCGCGGGCGGGCTGCTGCTCGGCGCCGGCGCCAAGCTCGCCACCGCCGTGTCCTGAACCCCGTCCTGGACTAGCATCAGGCACGGGGGGGCCTGCGTGCTGCGTCGAATCTCGCCGATCATCGCGTTGGCCGCCGCGCTCGGCTTGTCGGCCGAGCCGGCGCCGTTGCCGATCGGCGCCAGCGCCGAGCTCGCAGCGGGCGAAGGGCACCTGGCGCTGGTGTTCGATTCGCTCAACGAGATCCGCGACTTGCGGCTCACGCCGCGGCACGCGCTGTCGACGGCGCTCGCGCTCGATCTGGTCCCGGCCGGCGTCACCGCCCATTGGTTCCGCATGCCCGCCGGCGACTACTGCGTCGAGAGCCTGCGGGCAGGCCGCATCAGCTACAAGCGGCGGCCCGAAGATTTCGCGCTGTGCTTCGAGGTCGCGGCCGGTGCGCTGACCTACCCCGGGCACATCACGCCGCGCGGCGGAGGCGAGCGCGACGCGGTGCTGTCCATCGCGGTGAAGGTCCCGGAGTTCGTCGCCCGCCTGCGGACCGAACGACCGCAGTTGCTCGAAGCCCACCAGGACCTGCGCACCGGCCGCGGGGCGCGCGCCGTCGCCTGGGGCCTGTTCGCGCGCGGAGCGTTCGATGCGAACGAGCCGGCGCTTGGCGCGCGCCTGCTCGAACGTGCGGTCGCAGAAGGAGACGGCGCGGCCAAGATGGAGCTCGCCTTCCGTTCGGTGCAGGGTGATGGCGTGCCCGAGGACCGCCAGCGCGCGCGGTTGCTCTACGAGGAGGCCGCGATCGGCGGCAACCCGTTGGCGGCGCGCCACGCCTGCATGGCGAGCATCGACGGCTGGGACATCGCGCCGGACCCGGCGCGCGCCCAGCGCTTCTGCACGATGGGCGTCGAGCGCGACGACGCGGTGAGCGCCGTGCTGTTGGCCCAGCTCCATCGCCGCGGCGCGCTGCCGCGCGACGCCAAGCGCGAGCTCGCGTTGGCGAAGCTCGCAGCTGAGCGCGGCAACGCCGAGGGCTGGCATCTGCTCGGCCTCGGGCTGCTCGAGGCACAGCCGCCCGACCGCGTCGCCGCGCGTGCGGCGTTCGAGAAGGCAGCAGCCACCGGCAACGGCGGCGCCTCGTTCCAGCTCGGCCGCATGCTGCAGGCCGAAGCCGGCGACCAGGAACGCTTGCTCGAGCTGTACGAGGTCGCCGCGTCGCAGAACGTGCCGGGCGCGGCGATCGCCGCCGGCCGAATGCTGGCGCAGGGCGGCCTCGGTCTCGCCCCGGACCAGGCGCGGGCCGCCGGCCACTTCGAACGCGCCGCGCGCCAGGGCGCGGAGGGCGCGGCGGCGCTCGCCTGGTTCCTCGCCACCTGCCCCGAGGACGCGTTCCGCGATGGACGCCGAGCCCAACGCTTCGCGACCCAACTGCTCGGCTTGCGCGATCCGCCGCTGCCCGACGACTACGCCGTGATGGCGGCGGCCTACGCCGAGAACGGCGACTTCGATGGCGCGTTGCGCAACGTCGAGCGCGCAATCGCGGAGCTCACGCCGCGGGTCGCGGCGGGTGACCCGCGACTCACCGCATGGCACTCTCAACGACAGGCCTACTCGCTCCGGCGCCCCTGGCGCGAACCACCAAGGTGAACCGATGGAACTGCTCTACGCCGGACTCGCGCTGTTCATCGCCATCCACGTCGCACCCATCCTCGGCGGCACCCGCGCCGCGCTGGTGGCGCGCCTCGGCGAGGGCCCCTGGAAGCTGGCCCACACCCTGGTCTCGATCGGCGCCATCGTGCTGATCGTGATGGGTTGGAAGCGCAGCCCCTTCGAGGTGGTCTACGACCCGCCGGCCTGGGGCCGCCACGTCACCATGCTGCTGATGTTCGTGGTGTTCTACCTGCTGATCGGTCGCCGGATGGGCAGCAACCTCAAGCGCTGGACCGCGCATCCGATGCTGTGGGGCGTGGTGCTGTGGGCGGCGGCGCACCTGCTCGCCAACGGCGACCGGCGCTCGGTCGTGCTGTTCGGCACGCTCGCGGCGTACTCGCTGTTCGCGATGTGGTCGCAGGACCGGCGCGGCGTGGCCAAGCGCGCGACCGAGGTCTGGCCGATCCGCTCGGAGTTCTACGCGTTCTGCGCCACGCTCGGCATCTACGTGGTGTTCCTCGCCGCCCACCGGTGGATCGCCGGGGTAAGCCTGTACTGACAGGCCGGCTCCAGGTCGCCCGTTAGCATCCGGGCAACCCCGAGCACGAGGTCGAGTCGCGATGCCCGAGCCAAGATCCGACGCACGCCGGTCCGTCATCGCATCCATCTTGATCGCACTGTCATCGTCGGCCCCCGCCCTCGCCGGCGAACCCGTCCCGGGGTCGCGCCCGGTGCTGGCGATCGTCCCCGACTACCCGGACGCCGCGTGGCTGAAGGGCATCGGCGGGACGATCACCGTCGCGTTCCGGCTCGATCCCGCCGCGCTGGGCCCCGGTGACCTGAGCGTGCTGCGCTCGGAGCCGCGCGGGGTCTTCGACGAGACGGTGGTCGAGACCCTGCCGCATTGGCGCTTCCGCCCCGCCGGCGACCCCAGGCGCTGCCTCGCCCGCATCGAGCGCGGCTCGGTCACCTTCCGCTTCGACGCCGAGACCGAGAAGGTCTCGATCGTCGAGCTCTACGTCGCCGGCGAGCGCGCGGAGTTCGCGCCCCGCTTCCTGTTCGACGACGAGAGCGAACCGCCCGCGGAGGACGAGGTGCGGTCGGCGCTCAACGGCCTGCGCTTCACCGATGCCGAGACGCCTGACTATCCCAACGATGCCCGGCTGCGCCACGCCGAGGGCCTGGCGGTGCTCGGCTTCACGATCGATGCCAAGGGGCGGGCCCGCGACATCGAGGTGCTCTACGCCCGACCGCGCGAGACCTTCGAGAAGGCGTCGATCTCGGCTTTGAAAGGTTCGCGGCTGGCGGTGCCGACGCCCGAGCAGGCGTCGTCCGACGGGCGCTACTGCACCGTCTACCGCTTCGGGTTGCTCGACAAGTACCGCTACGAGCTCTTCCTGAAGGAACGGAAGGCGCGGAAGGCCGCTGGCGGCTGAGGTTCCTGGCTCCCTTTCCCGCGTGCGGGAGAGGGCCGGGGTGAGGGCGTCCTCAGACCTTGTGCAGCACCAGCGTCGCGTTGGTGCCGCCGAAGCCGAACGAGTTCGACATCACCGTGGTGAGCTTGGCGTCGCGGGTCCTGCTGACCAGCGGCAGGTCGCCGACCGCCGCATCGGGCGTCTCGACGTTGGCCGAGCCGGCGATGAAGCCGCCCTCCATCATCAGCAGGCAGTAGATCGCCTCCTGCACGCCGGCCGCGCCGAGCGAGTGGCCCGACAGCGACTTGGTGCTGGAGAACGGCGGAGCGTTGGCGCCGAAGCATTCGCGGACCGCGCCGAGCTCGGCGACGTCGCCGACCGGGGTCGAGGTGCCGTGGGTGTTGAGGTAGTCGACCGGGCCCTTCACGGACGCGAGCGCCATCTGCATGCAGCGCACCGCGCCTTCGCCCGAAGGAGCGACCATGTCGTAGCCGTCGCTGGTCGCGCCGTAGCCGACCACCTCGGCGTAGATCTTGGCGCCGCGCTTCCTGGCGTGCTCGTACTCCTCGAGCACCACCATCCCGCCGCCGCCGGCGATGACGAAGCCGTCGCGGTCGGCGTCGTAGGCGCGCGAGGCGGTGGCCGGCGCGGCGTTGCGCTTGGACGACAGCGCGCCCATCGCATCGAACAGGCACGACAGCGACCAGTGCAGCTCCTCGCCGCCGCCCGCGAACATCACGTCCTGCTTGCCGAGCGCGATCTTCTCGGCCGCTTCGCCGATGCAGTGCGAGCTGGTGGCGCAAGCCGAGGCGATGGTGAAGTTGAGGCCCTTGATGCCGAACGGCGTGGCGAGGCAGGCCGAGGTCGTGCTGGTCATCGTGCGCGGCACCATGTACGGGCCGATGCGCTTGACGCCCTTGCTCCGCGCGATGTCGGCGGCCTCGACCTGGTTCTCGGGCGAGCCGCCGCCCGAGCCCACGATCAGGCCGCTGCGCGGATTCGAGACCTGCTCGGGCGTCAGCCCGGCGTCGGCGATGGCGTCCTTCATCGAGACGTAGGCGTAGGCCGCGGCCGGTCCCATGAAGCGCTTGACCTTGCGATCGATGGCGGCGTCGAGGTCGATGACCGGCGCGCCGGCGACCTGGCTGCGGAAGCCCATCGTCGCGTACTCGGGCTGGTGGGTGATGCCGCTCTTGGTCTCGCGCAGCGACGCGCTGACGCTCGCCTTGTCGTTGCCTAGGCAGGAGACGATGCCGATGCCGGTGATGACGACGCGTCGCATGTTCAAAAGGCATCCGTTGAGGTGAAGAGGCCGACCTTGAGATCGGTGGCGGAGTAGATCTCGCGGCCGTCGACCAGCATGCGGCCGTCGGCGATGCCCATCACGAGCTTGCGCTCGACCAGGCGCTTGACCACCAGCTCGTAGGTGACGAGCTTGGCGGTCGGCAGGACCTGGCCGAAGAACTTGACCTCGCCCGAGCCCAGCGCGCGACCGCGACCGGGGTTGCCGCGCGACACCAGGAAGAAGCCGACCAGCTGCCACAGCGCGTCGAGGCCGAGGCAGCCCGGCATCACCGGGTCGGACTCGAAGTGGCAACCGAAGAACCACAGGTCCGGTTTGACGTCGAGCTCGGCGACGATCTCGCCCTTGCCGTGGGCGCCGCCGTCACCGTTGATCTTGGTGATGCGGTCGAACATCAGCATCGGCGGCAGCGGCAAGCGACCGTGGCCCGGCGCGAACAGCGTGCCGTGGCCGCAGGCGAGCAGGTCCTCGTAGCTGTAGGAGGTCTTCTGGGTCATGGCGCGCCCGTCGGCAGGGGGCGGCCAGTCTAACGGAACGAGGCCCGGTCCGGACCCGTCGGACCCCCGGTCCCAGCGCCGTCCGCTATCATCGCGCTCCCTCGCGTCGCCCCCGAGTTCACATGCGCTGGTCCCGTGCCCTGGCCTCGTTCTGCGTCGCATCCTTCGCGGCTGTCGCAGGCGCCACCATCGATCCGCTGCCGCCGAAGGCGCCGGCCGAGCTCGCGACCGGCTCGGGCTTCGTGGTGGTGGTGTTCGACACCCTCCAGGAAGTCAGCTCGGTCCGCTTCGTCGATCCGGACGAGCGCAGCCGGTCGTTCGGCGTCAAGGTCGTGCACGAGGGCGTCAGCGGACACGCCTTCGCGGTGCCGGCCGGTGCCTACTGCCTCGACACCCTGCGGGTCGGGCGCGCCCGGCTCCAGCGCGAGCCGCGCTCGAAGCTGGCCTGCTTCGAGGTCGTCGCCGGCGCGCTGACCTACCCGGGGCATTTCGTGCCGCGCGGCGGTGACCAACGCCCGGTCGAATCGCTCGACCAGCCGCTGCCCGAGGTCGAGCTGCGGATCGTGCGCAAGGGCGGCCTGCCGTTGGCGGTGCTGCCCGAGATCAAGCCGCGCGAGTTCCTGCAGCGGCTGCAGCTCGAGCAGCCCATGCTGTTCGCGCGCTTCGCCGAGTACCGCGACGGCAAGGGCGGCGAGCCGGTGGCGCGCGTCGTGCGCCAGCTCGAGTACGTGGTCGCGGCCTCGGAGCTCGGCGATGCGGCGCTGGTGGCGCGCCTCGCCGAGGAGACGGTCGCGATCGGCGGCACGCCGGCGATGCGCAAGCTCGGCGACCTCTACCGCAACGGGCCCGGCGTGCGGATCGATCCGGCCGCGGCGCTCGACTGGTACCTGCGCGCGGTCGAGGCCGGTGACCCGGCCGGCGCCGGGCAGGCCTGCGACCTCCGGCTCTCGGGCGAGCTCGGCGTCGCCGACCCGGCCAAGGCCCGGCCGCTCTGCGAGCGTGGCGCCTCCGCTGGCGACCCGCTCGCCGCCGTGCTGCTGGCGCGGATGCATCGCGAATCGCTCGCCGGCCTCGCGCCCGATCCAGCCCTCGAGTACGCCCTGGTCCGCGATGCGGCCGCTCGCGGCCTGGCCCAGGCCCAGCATCGGGCCGGCCTCGCCTTGCGCGACGGACGCGGCGTCGCGGCCGATCCGGTCGCGGCGGTCGCGTTGTTCGAGAAGGCCGCGGCCCAGAAGGATGGCGATGCGCAGGTCGCGCTCGCCGATGCGCTGGTGGCGGGGCAGGGCATCGCCGCCGATCCCACCCGCGCCGCGGCGCTCTACGAGACCGCCGGCCGCGCCGGGCGCACCGCCGCCTGGTTGCCGCTGGCCCGCCTCAACGCCAACGGCGTCGGCGTGCCGAAGGACATGGCCAAGGCCGGTCGGCTGTTCGACCGCGCCGGCGCGGCCGACCACGACGGTGCGATGGAGCTGGTGTGGTTCCTCGCCACCTGCGAGGACGAGAAGGTCCGCGACGGCAAGCGCGCGCTCGCCACCGCCGAGTACGTGATCAAGCGCCGCGGCGCATCGCGGCCGCTCGACCTCGCGGCGCGCGCGGCGGCGCGCGCCGAGCAGGGCGACTTCCAGGGTGCGCTGGCCGACCTCGACCGCGCGCTGGCGTTGCTGCCGGCCGACGCCGCCACGCGGCGCGAGGCCTGGCTCGGCCATCGCCAGAGCTACGCCGACGGCAAGCCGTGGCGGGTGGCGGTCTACGCGCCGCGTTGAGCCGGCGCGCAGACCTGCCCGGGGTCAGAGCTTGTCGGCGTAGTCCTTCGGCAGCTTGCCGAAGCGTTCCTTCAACTTGTTGTAGTCGGTCAAGGTCATCGTGAAGACCTTGTCCTCCTTCTTGACCGAGCCGGTACCGCCGCCCGCGATCGCGCCGCCGACGGCGCCGAGGCCGTTGGCGAGCGAGGTGGCGCGGATCTTGTCCCAGTGGCGGTTGGTGGCGCAGTTGATGAACGGGATGTTGCTGCCGGTCGGCTTCTGCTTGAGGCAGACGATCTTCTCCTCGTCCTCCGGCTTGCTGCTGCGGACCCGGTCCATGCCGAGCTGGACCTCGCGGAACGCGTACTCCATCCGCTTCTCGGCCGTGATCTCGACCGGGTCGAGCTGGGCGGGCGGTTCGTCTTGGGGCTTGGTCTCGTCGGCCGCGAAGGCGATGCCGGCGAAGGCCAGGGGGATGAGGATCGTGTGGCGCAGGTCCATGGGGTTCCCTCCTTGGGATATGGGTCTGGTCAACCAACTCGGGGGTCGGCGAGGGTTTAGATGCCCGCCGGACCCGGAAAGTTGCGTCCGGAAGGGGGGCAACCTTGAGCTCCGGCCCCGGTAGGTTGAACATGCGGGCAACAACCGCTGGGGTCACCGCCATGTCCGTCCCGTCCCGGGCTCCCAAGCTCGCCGCCGTCTGCGTCCTTCTCACCCTGCTGGCCGGCGGCGCCACGGCCGGCGAGGTCAGCCGTGCCGAGTTCATCGCCGAGACCAAGGTCTACCTGGTCCCGTTCAACGATGCCTCGGCCAAGATCAAGGCCCTGATCGCCACCTCGGAGTTCAAGGTCGTCGCGGTCGCCAACTTCACCGACATGAACGGTCAGCCGCTCCACGTCGGCCGCATCTACGCCGAGGAGATGTCGACCCTGCTGGTCGGCCAGCGCACCCTCTACAAGGTGATGGACTCCGCTGCGATCACCGAGGCGGTCGCGGCCAGCGGCGGCGCATCGATCTGGTCGAGCACCAAGAAGATCAAGGATTTCGGCAAGGCGTCCGGCGTCGAGCTGGTGGTCACCGGCAAGATCGAGATCTCGGCCACCGATGCGCGCATCTACCTCAAGGCGGTCGAGACCGACGAGGCCAGCATCGTGTGGGCGCAGACCATCAGCGTCGCGGGCCGCGCCAAACCTTGAACCTGTAGACTGTGCCGCTGCGCCGCGCTTCGAACGCGAACCGCAGCCCCGGAGGTCAGATGTCCCGTCCCTCGCGCCGAACCCGTCCCTGGCTCGCCTTGCTGGTCGCGCTGCCGTTGGTTGCTGCGGCGGCGGAGGGCAGCAAGCCGGAGTTCGTCGCCCCGACCAAGGACTACACCGACCTGTTCCAGGCGGCGGCCTCCGACCTGCAGGAGGTGATCCTGGCCGAGAAGTTCGGCGTGGTCGCGGTCGCCGAGTTCACCGACCTCACCGGCGGCAACCTCCACGTCGGCCGGATCTTCGCCGAAGAGCTCTCGACCATGCTGGTCGCGACGCCGATCAAGCAGGCGCCCAAGAAGGGCGGCATCGGCGGCCTGTTCGGCGGCGGCCCGCAGAAGTTCCGCGTGATGGACCCGTCGTCGATCGAGGAGTTCGTCCGCGCTGGCGGCGGCGCCTCGATCTGGAGCAGCACCAAGAAGATCCGCGAGTTCGGCAGCGACTCCGACGTCCAGCTGGTCGTCACCGGCAAGATCGAGATCTCGAACCGCGAAGCGCGCTTCTTCCTCAAGGCGGTCGAGACCAAGGAGTCGAACATCGTCTGGGCCCGCTCGCTCAGCGTGCCGGGCGTCGCCGCCGGCACCGAGACCGTCGCTGCGCCGCTCGCCGTCGCCACGCCGGCGCTCGACGTCCAGCCGCTCGCGGTCGAGACCGCGCCCCCCGCCGACAAGCCGGCCGATGCGCCGGCGCTGGCCGCCGCCACCGGGCTCGTCGCCGCCGCGGTCGATGCGCCGCCGGTCGTCGCGCCGCAAGCCGCAGCTCCCCAAGCCGCCGCACCGCAGGTCGCGCCGGCCAAGCCCGCTGCGCCGACGATGTCGAGCGGCGTGGCCGAGGGTGCCGCGGTCCCGCTCGCTGCCGCCGGCCTGCCGACCGAGGTCTCGTCTTTCGAGAACGGCTGGTTGCGCGCCCGGATCCGCTCGGCCTCCAAGTACGAGGGTTCGGGTTGGGTCACCGCGGTGCTCGACGTGACCAACCTCTCCGACCGGCCGGTGTTCGTCGACGTCGCGCAGGACGATCCCGGTCGCGGCATCGACGAGTTCAGCAACGCCTGGCGGGTCGAGCGGGTCTCGGGCCTGCGCCTCGCGCCGAGCGCCAACCCCGCGATGACGCCGCTCACCGCGCGCTCGACCATCTCGGTGGTGGTGGTGCTGGCGACCACCGCGCAGCCCTCGGGCAAGCGCCTGAGCTTCAGCCCCAACCTGCTGTGGTGGGGCTCGAACGGCGCCGGCGACAACGGCCGGGTCGCGCTCGCTTTCGCCAACGTCCGCGTCGATTGATCGCGCGGCGGTGGCCGCGCCGCGCTGGGCTATGCTCCGGTCACCTTCGGACCGGAGAGCGCCCATGACCCGCATCACGCTGCTGCTCGCCTCGCTCGCGATCGCGTTCGTCGCCACCGCCGAGGAGGCGGTCCCGGCCGCCCCGGCCGAACAGGCCGCGCCGCTCGAGGCCAAGGTCGAGCTGGTGGTGCCCGCCGGCGCCGCGGCTGGACCGGACTTCGACGTCGACCGCGCGACCCAGGCCTGGATCGACACGCTCTCGGCCGAGAAGCGCGAGCGTTCGGACGCCTACTTCGAGGGCGGCTACGGGCTGCGGGTGGTCAGCTTCGCCTTCGGCCTGTTGATGGCCTGGATCTTCCTCGGCCTGCGGGTCTCGGCCTGGATGCGCGACCGCGCCGAGAAGGTGACCGCGAACCCCACCGCCCAGTCGGCGGTGTACGCCTTGCTCCACGTCCCGTTCGCGACCGTGGTCGGGTTCCCGCTCGCCTGGTACGCCGGGTTCTTCCGCGAGCACCAGTACGGGATGGCGACCCAGACGCTGGTCGAATGGCTCGGCGACCAGGGCAAGGGCCTGGCGGTCGACATGGTGGCGACGGCGCTGCTGGTGATGCTGCTGTACTGGGTGTTCCGGCGCACCGCGCGGACCTGGTGGATGTGGGGCGCCGGCGTGACGATGGCGTTCCTGGTGTTCACGCTCACGCTCAGCCCGGTGCTGATCGATCCGCTGTTCAACGACTACAAGCCGCTGCCGGCCGGCGAGCTGCGCGACAACATCCTCGGCATCGCCCACGCCACCGGCGTGCCGGCCAGCGAGGTCTACTGGTTCGACGCTTCGCGCCAGACCACCCGCATCAGCGCCAACGTCTCGGGCTTCGGCGAGACCACCCGCATCGCGCTCAACGACAACCTGCTCAACCGTTCGCCGCAGGAGAGCATCGAGGCGGTAATGGGCCACGAGCTCGGCCACTACGTGCTCAACCACATCTACGAGATGCTGATCTACTTCACGGTGATCCTGTTCATCGGCTTCGCCTTCGTCGCCTGGGGCTACGAGCGCGCGGTGGCGCGCTGGGGCGCGGCCTGGGGCGTGCGCGGCATCACCGACCCGGCCGGCCTGCCGCTGCTCGGCGTGCTGTTCTCGATCTACCTGTTCGCGTTGACGCCGGTGATGAACAGCATCGTCCGCGGCAACGAGGCCGAGGCCGACCGCTTCGGCATCGCGAACTCGGGCCAGGCCGACGGCTTCGCCTTCGTCGCGATGCAGCTCTCCGAGTACCGCAAGATCTCGCCCGGCGAGTGGGAGGAGATCCTGTTCTACGACCACCCCTCGGGCCGCAACCGCGTCCGCGCCGCGATGGAGTGGAAGGCCGAGCAGCTGCGCAAGCAGGGCGTGCTCGCGGCGTCGCCTTAAAGGCCGAGCTTGTGCCAGGGCCCGGAGATCGCGAACGTGATCCCCGGGGTCTGGACGTTGACGAACAGCCACTTGCCGTCGGGCGAGAAGCAGGCGCCGGCGAACTCCATCGCGCGGAAGTCGCCGCGGAACCCGTTGCGCTCGCCGTCGAGGCGCACCGCGTTGCGGGCGAACTCGGTGGCGCGACCGTCGCGGTCGATCGCGATCAGGCGCTGCTCGTCGCCGGCGCCGTCCTCGCACAGCAGCAGCCCGCCGCGCGGCGTGACCGTGAGGTTGTCGGGCCCGCTCAGCACCGCGTCGCCCGGTGATTCGAACGCCAGCCGCAGCGAGTCGCTGCGCGGATCGAAGCGCCAGACCTGGCCGCGGCCGGCGTCGCCGCCGCTGGTGGCGGTGAAGTGCAGCACGCCGTCGTGGAACACCGCGCCCTCGCCGCGCGCGAACGCGGTGCCGCCGGCCGCCGCGCCCTGGCTGTACACGCCGAGCGTGTCGCGGGTCCCGGGCGAGTGGGCGCGCAGCGGATCCTCGATCCGGACCCAGCGCACCGGGTAGGCGTGGTCGCGGCGCACGCCGCGGCGCAGCTCGGGCGCGCCCTCGACCGCCATCATCTCGAGTACGCCGCCGCGGGCGAGCTCGCCGGCCACGGTCGGCGTGAAGCGGTAGAGGCCGCCGTCCGGACGGTCCTCGGTCAGGTAGAGCCGGCCGCTGCGGGGGTCGACCACCGCCGCCTCGTGGCGGAAGCGGCCGAGCGCGGGCAGCGGTCGCGCCGGCCCGCCGTCGGGATGGACCTCGAACACGAAGCCATGGTCCCGGGTGTGGCGCACCAGTCGTGGTTCGCGCGGATGCGGATCGTTGGGCCCGAACACTGTTTCCTCGTTGGAGAGCCAGGTGCCCCAGGGCGTGACGCCACCGGCGCAGTTCCAGACCGTGCCGGCGAGGCTGGCGTGTGCGCCGACCAGGGTTCCGGCCTTGGTGTCGAACTCGAGCGTGGTGGTGCCGCCGCTGACCGCGGGGTCGTAGCACAGCGCGCCGCTCGCGAACGCGCCGTCGTCCGAGCTCACCTCGTGGTTGCGCACCAGCGTGAGGCGATGGCCGCGGGCGCGGACCACGCCCATGCCGTCGTGGCGCGGCGGCGTCGGCGTGCCGTCGTCGAGCGGGTCGTCGGTCCAGCCGAACGAGAGGTAATCGAAGCCGGGCGGCAGCGCGAGCAGCCAGAGCCCGGTGCTGCGGTCGCGTTGCACCACCAGCTTCGGCCGCGCGACCGCGGCCAGCAGCCCGCCCCAAGGCAACGCGGCCGTGGCGCCGACGGCGAGACCGGAGAGCAGCAGGCGTCGTCGGGTGGGGTCGATCATCGCGGTCCACGGCAGGAAGGCCGGGGGATTCTCGCCCATCGCGGCCTGCCGCACACTCCGGTTTCCACCGTCGTCGCGAGCCTCCGATGCACACCTCGATCTGCCGATGCTTCGCCCTGCTCACGGTCCTTGGCGCTGCCGCCACCGCCGCCGGAGGCGCCATGACCACGACCGCCGACCCGCTCGCGCCGATCGCCGCCGACTACGTCCGGCTGGTCTTGGCGGTCGGCCAGCACGATGCCGACTACGTCGATGCCTACTACGGCCCGCCCGAGTGGCAGGTGGCGGCGACCAAGGCCGGCAAGCTCCCGCTCGAACGCCTGCGCGGCGATGCGGCGGCGCTGCTCGCGCGCCTCGACGCCATCGCCGCGACCGGCGGTCAGCGCCGCGACGACGGCTCGCGCTGGGCCTACCTCGCCGGCCAGCTCGACGCGGTCAAGGCGCAGTGCGAACGGCTCGCCGGCACCCGCCTCGGGTTCGACGACGAGGCGGTCGCGTTCTACCAGGCCCGGCCGCCGCGCATCCCGACCGATCGCTTCGAGGCCGATCTCGAGGCGCTCGGCGCGCTGCTGACGACCGAGGCCGCTGGCGACGGTCCGGTGCACGAGCGCTACCAGCGCTACCGCGCGCGATTCGCCATCCCCAAGGACCGCGTCGATGCGGTGTTCCGCGCCGCGATCGCCGAGGCGCGCACCCGCACCCTGCCGCAAGTCACGCTGCCGGCCGGTGAATCGTTCAGCGTCGAGTACGTCTCCGGCAAGCCCTGGTCGGGCTACAACTGGTACCAGGGCGCCGGCCGCTCGGTGATCCAGGTCAACACCGACCTGCCGATCTACATCGACCGCGCGCTCGACCTCGCCGCGCACGAGGGCTATCCCGGCCACCACGCCTACAACGCGCTGCTCGAGCAGCACCTGATGAAGGGCAAGGGCTGGGTCGAGTTCAGCGTCTACCCGCTGTTCTCGCCGCAATCCCTGATCGCCGAGGGCAGCGCGAACCTCGGCATCGCGATCGCGTTCCCCGGTGCCGAGCGCCTGCGCTTCGAGCGCGAGGTGCTCTATCCGCTCGCCGGCCTCGACCCCGGTGAGGCCGAGCGTTACGCCGCGGTCCAGGCTCTGGCCAAGGAGCTCGCCTTCGCCGGCAACGAGGCAGCGCGCAACTACCTCGATGGCCGCGCCGACCAGGCGACGACCGTCGACTTCCTGGTCCGCTACGCGTTGATGACGCCGAAGGCGGCCGAGCAGCGGATCCGCTTCTTCGACAAGTACCGCGCCTACGTCATCAACTACAACGTCGGCGAGCTGATGGCGCGCGAGTGGGTCACGCGCCGGGCCGGCAACCTCCCGCCTGACCAGCAGCCGGCCGCGCGCTGGAAGGCGTTCATCGACCTGATCTCGAGCCCGCGCCTGCCGGCGGCGCTGGGGAAGTAGGCCGCGCTCAGCCGCGTCCCGAGCGGCGCGCGGTCAGCAACTGGTCGAGCACGACCGCGGCGATCACCGACACGGTCAGCGGGCCCATCGGGCCGTCGAACGCCGCCAGCAGCGCGCCCGGCCGCGCGCCGATCGCGCTGATGCTGATCGCGCAGACCGCGCCGGCGCCGAGCGCGGCCGCGATCGCGACCTGCCACGGCGCCCATTCGCGCGACGCGCTCCGGTCCGCGTCCGAGGCCAAACCCGCGGCGGCCGACACCCGCGCCGCGAAGTCGGCCGGCAGCACCGATGGCGCGTCCTCGCGCAGCGCGCGGTACACCGCCTTGTAGGCGCCGAGCGCGCGACGGGTCTCGGGATCGAGCGTCGCCGAGCGCAGGCCGGCGTCGCGGCGGTCGCCGAGGCGATCGTCGAGCAGGGACTGGAGCCGCTGGTCGAGGAGAGGGTCGCGGTCGGTCATGGCAGCAGGTCCTCGGCGCGGGAATGCGCGAGCAGATGATCCTTGAGCGCCTTGCGGGCGCGGAACAGGTGGCTCTTCACGGTGTTCTCCGGCAGGCCCATCACCTCGGCGACCTCCTCGATGGCGAGGCCGTCGAGGTGGTAGAGCGAGATCGCGACCCGCCACGGTGCCGGCAGGCGCTCGACCGCGGCGCGCACCCGCGCCTCGATCTCGTCGTCGTCGCTGCGCTGGTGCGGACCGGGCGCGGTGCTCGGCAGCGAGTCGAGGAACGCGCCCTCGTCGTCATCGCCCTCGCCGAAGCTGCCCTCGAGCAGCGCCGGGTCGGCCCGGCGCTGGTGGCTGTAGGCCGCGTTGAACGCGATCCGGCCGATCCAGGTCGAGAGCCGGGCGCCGAACTCGAAGCGGGGCAGGTGGCGATGCACGGCGAGGAAGACCTCCTGGCAGACGTCGGGGACGGAATCGCGGTCGCGCAGCACGCGGCCCACGATGTGTTCGACCATCCGCTGGTGGGTCCTGACCAGGCGCTCGAAAGCGCGCCCGTCCCCCGCCAGGACGGCGTTGACCAGCGCACGGTCGTCGTCCATGGCTATCCGACGCGCCCCGGACGGTTCCGGTTGCAGCCGGGGCCGGCCGTCGGGGGCTGCAACCGGGTCCGGGGTCGCTGCGTCTGACCCCCCGAGACCCGGAACGGACCTGGGTCACCCATCCGCCACCGATCCGTGCAAGGAGATACCGCGATGCAAGAAGAACTGCTGGTCCTCATCCCCCTCGGCTTCACCTGGGGCTTCGTCGCCGTGGTGAAGGCGGTCGTCGAGAACGGCACCCGCCGCAAGGCGATCGAGAAGGGCATCCCCGAGGACGTCGCCCGCACGCTGTTCCAGACCGCGCCGGCCACCGGCGACGAGAGCCTCAAGTGGGGCATGGTCGTGAGCGCGCTCGGTCTGTCGCTGATGTTCATCAGCGTCGGCGGCATCGAGTTCCGCGACGATCGCCCGCTCGCCTTCGGCATCCCGCTGTTCTTCGTCGGCGCGGCGCTGATGGCGTACCACTGGTTCAGGAACAAGAAGGGCTGATCCTTCGCTGGCGCGTAGCTCACGCCAGGGACGGCGCGCGGTCGCTCACGGCGTGCGGGAGGGCGCCGTGGTCGGCGCCGCGGCGGGCGCTGGCAGCGGTGCCACCACCGCTGGTGCCCCGTCGCAGTGCTCGGCGCCGCGCGCCAGGGCACGCCAGCCGCCGCGGCGGGCGCCGCAATGCTCGAGCATCTCGAGCTGGTCGACCGGGATCGCGAGCAGCCGCGCGTCGCGCGGCTCGGCGGCCGGCAGCACCAGGAACACGAAGCGGTTGGTGGTCGCGAGCAGCTGGGCCGGCGCCAACGGCCGGCCGGCCAGCGCGTAGCGCACGTCGTCGCCGGTGCCGTGCCGCGCCTGGTTGGCGGCGCGGTCGGCGAAGCTGCCCATCACGATCACGAACCACAGCAGCGCCAGCAGCAACCCGAGCAGCGGACCGAACTGCGGGTTGAACATCCGCCAGTCGCGCCAGGTCTGGTACTTGAGGACGCGACCGAGCCCGGGGTAGCGCCCGAAGAACCAGTCGTTGACCCGCGCCGGTTGGGTCAGCGACAGGTAGAACGAGATCGCGATCAGCCCGAACACCATCGACAGCGGCTCGCGGAAGGTCGCCAGCACGAAGTCGGTGGCCTCCCAGTAGTCGAAGGCGTTGAGCCCGAACTCGCCGAGCAGCAGCGCGTAGTAGAGCGCGCCGACCAGCGCGACGAACGCGTAGAGGGCGACCGCGACCAGCGCCCGATGCCGCCACAGCGCGCCGAGCTCCGGATGCAGCGCGTCCGAGATCACGTCCTCCGACATCGATCCTCCTGGTCGGGACAGGCTAGCCCAGACCCTGCCCGGGGTACATCATGAGCCGATGAGCCATCGCAAGCGTGACCCCTACACCTTGTCGCGCAACGCGGCGGTCGAGCAGGCCCGCGCGCTGCCGCGCAACCGCCGCTTGCACGAGGCGCGCTCGCTCGCCGACTACGCGCCGCAGGCGCTCATCTACCCGCTGTTGCCGGAGAACCTGGTGCTGGTGCTGGCGTTCGGGCTCGGCCAGGCGCTGCTCGACGCGCTGCTGCCCGACCTCTGGTTGGCGCGGCTGCTGCCCTGCGCGCTGGTGGTGTTCCTGCTCGAGGTCATCGCCCACACCGCCCAGGGCTTCGGCGAGCCGCCGCGCTTCACCGCCGGACATCTGGTCGCCGCGTTCGGCCGCGCGCTGCCGGCGATCTTCCTGGTCGGGATCGCGGCGGCGAGCCTCTACGAGCTCGCCGAGCGGCGGATGTTCGGCGCGACGCTGCTCGCGTTCGGCGCCTGGTGCCTGGTGCTGCCGGCGATGCTCGGCCATCTGGCGCTCGACGGCGAATGGATCGAGGCGCTCGATCCGCGGCGCTGGCTGGACTGCCTGGTCGCTGGCGGTTTCGCCTGCGCGATGCTGGTGGTGCTCGCGGCGACGGTGCTCGCGGCGCCGGCCGGCATCGAGCTGGCCTGGGGCGCGATCGCCGCGCGCCTGCCGGTGGCGGGTTCGGTCGCCGCCGACCTGCTCCAGGTCTGGGCCTTGCTCGCGGTCGCCCACCTGCTGGGCGCCGCGTTCCACATCCGGCGCGAGGCGCTCGGCCTGCGCGTGATCCTCGCCGCCCGTTCCGAGGACGAGGCCGACGCCGAGTCGTTGCAGGAATCGGTGGCGCGGGTGCTCGCGCTCGCCGATGCCGAGGAGCACCACCGCCGCGACGAGGCGGCGGTCCGACTGCTGGCGACCGCGGGGATCGGCGGCCATCCGCCGCGGGCCTGGCTCGAGGAGCTGTTCGAAGGAGCCTGCCGCCGGCCCAAGCCCTACTTCGCCGACACCGCCGGCCAACGGTTGGTCGCGCACCTCTGCGCCAACCAGCAGTGGGCGCGCGCGCTCGAGGTCGTGGTCCACGCCGCGCAGCACTGGGCGCGCTTCCAACCCGGGACGCTCGCCGAGCGGACCGCGCTGGCGCACCAGGCGTTCGAGCGGCGCGCGGCGCTCGCGTTCCGCCAGCTGACCGAACGCCTCGACGAGCTCGGCGATGCGCCGCAGGTGGTCGAGCTCGGCTTCCTCGCCGCGCGCTGGCGCGCCGAACGCGAGGACGATGCGGCCGGCGCGCTGGCGCTGCTCGCGCCGCTGCTCGCGCGCACCGAGCATCCGATGCACCGCCGCATCGCGGCGCTCGACGCCGCGTTGCGGGGCGGCCGGTGACCGGTCGCGGTCAGAGCTTGTAGGCCTGGTTCGCCGCGGCGACCCGGCGCTGGAACATCCCGCTCGATTCGAGACGCGCCACCAGGTCGTTGTACTGGTCGACGGTGAAGCCGTGGTCGGCGATCGCCTTCGACATCGCCTGCTCCTGGGCCTTCGCGTCACCGGCCTTGCTCGCCTTGCTCACGCCGGCGAACGCCTTGGCGAAGCGCACCACCGTGTCGGTCGGGGTGTCCCACTCGTCCTTGAGCCGGCCCACCGAATCCTCGGCCGCGAGCTGGGCCAGGCGCCCGGCATGGTCCTCGGCGGGGAACTGCTTGCCGATCTTGGCCAGCGCGGTCGGCGACAGCTCGTAGACCGGGCCTTCGACCAGCTGATACGGCGCGCCGACCGTGTTCTGCGCGCCGAGCACGTCGCGGGTCGAGACCTTGCGGATGTAGTTCCAGGTCCGGTTGGTCGCGCAGTAGACCTTGGTGATGTGCGAGCCGATCTTCTGGCGCTTCTGGCAGACCACCACGTCGGCGTCCTCGGCCTTGTCGCTGCGGACGCGGTCGAGCGCGACCGCGACCGTGCGGTAGGCGGTCTCGACCTTGCGCGAGCCTTCGATGGTGACGACGTCGAGCTCGGCGGGCGCCTCTTCCTCGAGGCCGGCCATCGGCTTGGTCTTGGTCACCTGCTCGATCTGCTCCGGCGAGGGCAGGTCGTCGGGCGGCGGGGTGGTCGCGGCGCCGATCGCGGCGAGCGGCAGGCAGATCGTGGTGATGACGATGGCGAAACGGGTCATGCGGTCCATGCGGGTCTCCTCGGGGGGTGCGGGTCTACGGTCTCGAGATGACGGTCCTGATGCAGCGGCGGAGCTTACGGTCGCACGCGTTCGATGTCAGACCGTCCCAGGCTCAAGGAGTTCGGCCGGGCGATGCCGGTCCGACCTGGGGCAGCAGCTCGGCGAAGCCGTCGGCGACGAGCCCGCCCCAATCGCGATGCGCGACGAGCAGAGCACGCCGGGCGGCCTCGCGATCCCCAGCGGCGAGCAGGCCACGGACCGCGGCCAGCGCCTTGTCAGCCGAGGCTGACGCAGCGGTCTCGCAGCGCGCGCGGTCCTCGATCGAGGCGCGCGGACCCTGGTCGAGCCAGCGCAAGGCGTGGCCGAGCCGTCGGCCGTCGAGCGTGCGATGGCCCCAACCGGTCTGCAGCGCGAGCGTGCTGTCGAGCGCGCAGACCCGTCGGAAGTGCTTCAACGCGTCGCGGCTGATCGAACGGTTCTCGGGATCGTGGTCGCCGACCGCGGCCCAGTAACGGCCGCCGCGCAACGCGGCGAGCAGGGCGCCGGCCGGCAAGGGGGCGTCGCCGGTGCCGGGGCCATCGCTGGTCGCGACCAGGACGGCGCCCGCGAACAGGTCCGGATAGGCGATCGCGAGCCGGCTCGCGACCCGGCCGCCGCCCGAGAACCCGCCGACCCAGGTCCGCTCGGGATCGATGGCGAAACGCGATCGGGCCCCTTCGAGGCCGAACAGCGCCAGCGGCGCGCGACGGTCGAGCACCGGCTGGTCGTTGCCCGAACGATCGGCCGCGACGTAGATGACGCGCGCCGCGCCCAGCACCGGCGCCCAGTCGCGCGGCGCGCGGGCGTCGTCCCAGGGATGGATCCAGACCAGCACGCCGCAGGGCGCCTCGGTGCGGCAGTCGTCGGGCGCGATCACCTCCCAACGCTCGGCGCGCGGATCGAGGGCAGGACCGGTCAGCGCGCGGCCGGTCTCGACGGCCAAGGCCTTGGCGCGTTCGAGCTGGAAGCCGTGCAGCATCCGCGCGGCGATCGTCGCGCGGTCGGCGGCGGGCGCCGCGACGTCGAAGCCGACCGCCTCGGCGCGGACCGGCACCGCCGCGTAGGCCGTGGCGGACAGCGACGACACCAACGCCCACAGCAGCTTGCGACGCATGCTCCATGCTAGCGCGCGCGGTCCGCGCTACCATCGACCGCCATGGCCTCCCCCTCTCGATCGCGGTCGGACCGGACGCACGGCATCGCCGCCCTGGCGTTGGCGCTGCTGCTCGCAGCCTGCGGCGGCGGCGAGAAGGCGATCGAGGACGAAGGCCTGCTCCCGGTCGGCGAGGCGCTCGCCGAGTCGATCTCGTTCATCGACATCACGCTGCCGCTGACGCCGGCCGAACCGCGCGCCCGCTACGCCAAGCTGCTGTCGCAATGCGTGTGGAGCGCGCCGCGCAGCGCGCCCTGCGTCTTCGAGGTGCTGCCGACGCTGCAGCAACAAGCGGGCGGCACGCCGACCGTCGACCAAATCATGGGCCGGGTGGTGGTCTCGCACGGCTGGCAGGCGAACCGTTTCCGCGAGCTGCTCGAGCGGATGCCCGAGGACATGCGGCGGCTGTTCCGGCCGCTGACCGCGATCGTGATCAGCAACGACGTGCGACCGGCGTTCTTCTGGGTCTACACCGGCGCGATCTACCTCGACCCGGCCTACCTCTGGGTCACGCCCGACGAGCGCGCCACGCTCGACCTCACGCCGGACTTCCGTTCGGCCTACGGCCTCGACCTGCTGTTCACCATGCCCTGGCGCTACGTCAAGGACGACGCCTACGCCTACCGCAGCAACCCGGTGGCCGGCACCACCCGCACGCTCGACGAGGTGACCTGGTTGCTGGCCCGCCTGCTGTTCCACGAGCTCGGCCATGCCAACGACTTCACCTCGCCGCCGGTGATGGCGCGGATCGACGAGTACAGCTCGGTGTTCGAGGCGTTCCAGCGCAACTACCCGGGCGGCAACACCGGCACCCCCGGCATCGACCCGGTCTGGTACCAGCTCGACCTGCAATGGCCGCTGACCTCGGCGACCATGCGCCACCTGGCCTACGTGCGCTTCGGCGGCTCGCCCTCGACCTCGATCGAGCGCGCGCTGACCCCGGCCGAGGTCGCCCTCCACTTCGACCCCGACGGCGCCAGCGACCATTACGGCTACTCGGACGTGGCCGAGGACGTCGCGATGCTGTTCGAGGAGATCCTGATGCTCCGGCACTTCGGGGTCGAGCGCGACGTGGCGGTCACCAACCTGCCGACCGTCGCCACCCCGACCGCCGCCGACTACCTGATCGCCTGGGGTGTGCGCGGGCGGGTGCGCGACACCGGGGTCATGCCGCGCGCGCTGTTCGTCACCGACCGGCTGCTGCCGGAGTCGGCGCTCGCGCTGCGGGCCTGGGCCGGGTCGCTCGCGCCGCCCCAGGGCATGGCGGTGGGCAGCAACTGGGCCGACAGCGTGGTGCTCGGCGCGCCGGCCAGCCCGCTCGCGGCGGCCAAGCGCCGCGTCGCGCTCGACGAACCCGTGGTCACCGGACCGGACATCGACTGAGCCGCGGCCGGCTGGTCCCGGCCGACCACGCCGGCGGACGGCTGCCGCCGGGGGAGCAGGGGTGTTTCCGGTAGCATCGACGGGCACCCCCAGCCGAGGTCGTCGTGGCCGACAGCAAACCGCGCATCCTGCTCGCCGACGACTCCAAGGTCGTGCGCGTCTCCGCGCAGCGCATCCTCACCGACGAGTTCGACGTGGTGCTGGCCGAGGACGGCGAGCTCGCGTTCGAGGCCCTGAGCAAGGACCGCACCATCGAGGCGGTGTTCACCGACCTCGGCATGCCCAAGCTCGACGGCTACGGCCTGATCGAGCGCATCCGCGCCTCGCGCGAGCAGCGGCTCAAGTCCATCCCGATCATCGTCGTCACCGCCAACGAGAGCGACGAGGCGCGCCAGAAGGCGCTCGCGCTCGGCGCCACCGACCTCATCACCAAGCCGTTCAACAAGGTCGACCTCACGGCGCGGGCCAAGGCCCACGTCGAGCAGGCGCGCAAGGTCCGCGACCTCAGCGCCAAGACCAAGGAGCTCGAGCAGATCGTCACGATCGATCCGCTCACCCGGCTCGGCAACAAGCAGCACTTCGAGGACAAGCTCACCCAGGCCCGCGCCTTCACGCTCCGCCACCAACACTCGTTGTCGCTGGTCCGGCTCGAGCTCGACCAGGCCAAGGCGCTGGCGCACAAGCACGGCAAGGACGTGCTCGACGGCATCCTCAAGGAGCTCGGCGCGCTGATCCGCACCACCATCCGCACCGAGGACTCGGCGGCGCGCATCGGCGCCACCAGCTTCGCGATGGTCCTGCCGACCTGCGAGGCCGACGGCGCGCGGGCGCTTTCGGCGCGCCTGCTGCGGGTGATCGAGGCCGCCGCGCTGCGCCACCAGAAGCGCGGCATCGCCTACCAGGTCAGCATCGGCATCACGACGCCCTCGCAGCATCCCGAGCTCGCGACCGACGCGCTGGTGGCGCAGGTCGAGGAGGCGGTCCAGCAGGCCGCCGCGCAGGGCGGCAACCGGATCCAGGTCTGGACCGCGCAGAAGCCGGCGCCGAAGCCGGCGGCGCCGACGCTGGTCGCGGTCGGCGAGGCGCCGACCCTGGAGCGGGCGCTCGAGATGATCGCGGCGGGACAGGTGGCGACGCTCGCCGTCCACATCCCGGCGTTGCTCAAGCGGCTGGTGCCGCTGCTGCGGCTGGCGAGCAAGCAGCACCAGGCCGCGCTCGCCGACTTCCTGCACCGCAACTCGAAGAAGTCCTGATCCTGGAATGAGAAGAGCCCGACCCTTGCGGGCCGGGCTCTCCGTCAGCGCACGCCGGGGCCGTGCGCGGTCGTCAGGCGGTCTTGCCGAGCAGGCTGTGGTGGCGCGAGTACGCGAAGTACACGATCACCGCCGCCACCATCACCACGCCGAAGTACATCCAGGTGTGGGCGCTGAGGAACCACATCAGCCCGGCGCAGAACACCATGCCCAGCACCGGCACGATCGGTCCGCCCGGGGTCTGGAAGCCGCGCTTGAGGTCGGGATGGGTGCGGCGGATCACCAGCACGCCGAGGCAGACCACCACGAACGCCGCCAGGGTGCCGATGTTGGTCAGCTCGGCCAGGCGGTTGAGCGGCAGGAAGCCGGCCAGGCCGCACATCAGCACCCCGATCAGGATGATCACGCGGATCGGGCTCTTGGTCTTGGGCGAGATGTGCGAGAAGAACGGCGGCAGCAGGCCGTCGCGCGAGACCGCGAACAGGATGCGGGTGATCGCGAAGTACAGCACCAGCATCACGGTGGTCAGGCCGGCGATCGCGCCGATCGAGATCAGCCCCGCCATCGAATCCTTGCCGATCTTGAGCAACGCGGTCGCCACCGGCGAGGCGGTGTTGAGCTCGGTGTAGGGGACGATGCCGGTCAGCACGCCCGAGACCAGCATGTAGAACACCGTGCAGATCGCGAGCGAGGCGATGATGCCGATCGGCAGGTCGCGCTGCGGGTTCTCGCACTCCTCGGCCGCGGTCGAGACCGCGTCGAAGCCGATGTAGGCGAAGAACACCAGCGAGGCCGCGGTGAAGATGCCCTGGATGCCGAAGTGCTCGAGGCCGTCCGGACCCATCGCCCGCTCGGGGATGTAGGGGTGCCAGTTGGCGGTGTCGACGTGGCCGAAGGCGACCGCCAGGAACAGCAGGATCGCGCTGACCTTGACGAACACCATCACCGCGTTGAACTGGGCCGAGACCTTGGCGCCGGTGGCGAGCAGCACTCCGAGCGCTGCCACGATCGCGAGCGCCGGCAGGTTCACCAGGCCGCCTTCGGCTGGGCCGTGGAGCAGGCTCTCGGGCAGACCGGTCCCGAACAAGCCGGTGAGCCCGGCGTTGAAGTAACCGGACCAGCCGACCGCGACGGTCGAGATCGCGACCGTGTACTCGAGGATCAGCAGGCAGGCGATGATCCAGGCCGGGAACTCGCCCAGGCCGGCGTAGCCGTAGGCGTAGGCGGAACCCGCACCACCGACCGTCGAGGCGAGCTCGGCATAGGACAACGCCGCGCAGGCGCAGGCGATGCCGGCGACCACGAACGCGAGCGTGATGGCGGGACCGGCCTCGACCGCCGCGGCGCGACCGGTGAGGACGAAGATGCCGGCGCCGATGATCGCGCCGATGCCGAGCAGGGTCAGGTCGAACGCTGTGAGCACGCGCTTGAGACCGGTGTCCTTCGCGAGGTTGGTCTCGACGGGCTTCTTGCGGAAGAGGTTCATGGGGTCACCTGGTTTTGGGGACCGCCGGAGGATAGGCGGTCCCCCCTCTACATAACAACGAGAACCGGTGGCGGGAACCGGGCGGGACGGGCCCGGTCTGACCCCTAGCCCCCCTAGGGCAGGCCCGCTATGGTGCGGCGCCCCGGTCGGTCGACCGGTCCCGCTCGTCCCGATCACCAGATACCTGGGAGTCCACAGATGAACCGTTCGCTCGTCGGGCTGCTCGCCCTGTCCCTCGTCGCCGCCTGCTCCAAGCAGGAGGCCGCCTCGCCGGTCGCCGCGGCCAAGCCGTTGACCTCCGGCGTGACGGTCGCCAACTTCGACCAGTCGGTGCGGCCGCAGGACGACCTGTTCCGCAACGTCAACGGCACCTGGCTCGCGAAGACCGAGATCCCGGCCGACCGCTCCAACTACGGCTCGTTCACGATGCTGGCCGAGAAGTCCGAGAAGGACATGCAGGCGATCATCGAGCAGTCGGCCTCGGCCAAGGACAACCCGCCGGGCTCCGAAGCGCAGAAGGTCGGCGACTTCTACGCCTCGTACATGGACGAGGCCAAGGCCGAGGAGCTCGGCGCCAAGCCGTTGGCCCCGATGCTGGCCGCGGTCAGCTCGATCCAGAGCAAGACCGACCTGGCCCGGGTGATGGGCGAGCTCGGCCACGTCGGCGTGCGCGGTGGCTTCGGCGGCTTCGTCAACACCGACGGCAAGAAGAGCGACCAGTACATCGTCTACCTGTTCCAGGGCGGCCTCGGCCTGCCGGAGCGCGAGTTCTATCTGGACGCCAAGCACAAGGACAAGCTCGCCGCCTACGGCCCGCACATCGAGCGGATGCTGACCCTGGCCGGCGTCGCCGACGCCAAGAGCAAGGCCAAGGCGATCGTCGGGTTCGAGACCCAGCTGGCCAAGGCCCACTGGACCAAGGAGGACAGCCGCAACGACACGCTGACCTACAACAAGATGTCGCGCGCCGACCTCGCGGCCAAGGCCAAGGGCTTCGACTGGAACCTGTACATGGACTCGACCGGTGCGCCGATGGCGCAGGAGTTCATCGTCGCCCAGCCCTCGTACTTCACCGCGATGGCGAAAGCGGTCGACACCGTGCCGCTCTCGACCTGGAAGGCCTGGCTCGAGTGGAACGTGGTCAACCAGTACGCCGGCTTCCTCAACAAGGAGATCGTCGACGCCGACTTCGCGTTCTACGGCACCGTGCTCAACGGCACGCCCGAGAACCGCCCGCGCTGGAAGCGCGCGGTCGGCACGGTCGAGGGCGCGCTGGGCGAGGCGATCGGCAAGATCTACGTCGACAAGCATTTCCCGCCCGAGGCCAAGGCCCGGATGGACGAGCTGGTCAAGAACCTGGTCGCCGCCTACCAGGCCGGCATCCAGGAGCTCGAGTGGATGAGCCCGGAGACCAAGCAGAAGGCGCTGGCCAAGCTCGCGACCTTCAACCCCAAGATCGGCTACCCCGACAAGTGGCGCGACTACGCCAAGCTCGACGTCAAGCGCGATGACCTGGTCGGCAACGTCCAGCGCGCGACCGCGTTCGAGTTCGAGCGCCAGCTCGGCAAGCTCGGCAAGCCGATCGACCGCGGCGAGTGGTTCATGACCCCGATGACGGTCAACGCCTACTACAACCCGGGCATGAACGAGATCGTGTTCCCGGCCGCGATCCTGCAGCCGCCGTTCTTCGACCTCAACGCCGAGGACGCCGTCAACTACGGCGGGATCGGCGCGGTGATCGGCCACGAGATCGGCCACGGCTTCGACGACCAGGGCTCGAAGTACGACGGCGCCGGCAACCTCAACGACTGGTGGACCACCGCCGACCGCAGCGAGTTCGAGAAGCGCGCGGCGATGCTGGGCAAGCAGTACGACGGCTTCGAGGCGCTGCCCGGGCTCCACGTCAACGGCGCGTTCACGATGGGCGAGAACATCGGCGACCTCGCCGGCATGACGATGGCGCATCGCGCCTACCGCCTGTCGCTCGGCGGCAAGGAAGCGCCGGTGATCGACGGCTACAGCGGCGACCAGCGCTTCTTCATCGGCTGGGCCCAGGTCTGGGCCCGCAAGTACCGCGACGAGAACCTCAAGCAGCGCATCGCGACCGACCCGCACTCGCCGAGCGAGTTCCGGGCCAACGGCACGGCGCGCAACATCCCGGCGTTCTACACCGCGTTCGAGGTCAAGGAGGGCGACAAGCTCTTCCTCGCCCCCGACCAGCGGGTCCGGATCTGGTGAGCCGACAGCCTCGGCAGGAGATGACCATGCGCAAGCTCATGATCGGCGCGCTCTGCGCGCTCGCGACCGGCTCGGCGTCCGCCGCCGCGGACCCGGTCGCGGCTCCCGCCGTGGTCGGCACGACCGCCGGCAGCGGCATCGACCGCAGCAGCTTCGACCTGGGCGTGCGGCCGCAGGACGACCTGTTCCGCCACGTCAACGGCAGCTGGCTCGCGACGTTCGAGATCCCGGCCGACAAGTCGAACTACGGCGCGTTCGTCAGGCTCTCCGACCGCGCCGAGGCCGACCTGCGCCAGATCATCGAGGAGCTCGCCGCGGCGCCGCAGCCCAAGGGCAGCGTCGAGCAGAAGGTCGGCGACATGTACGCCTCGTTCATGGACGAGGCGGCGGTCGAAGCGGCCGGCGCCGCGCCGCTCGCCGACACGCTCAAGCGCATCGACAAGGCCAAGTCGAAGAAGGACCTGATCAAGCTGATGGCCGAGCTCGGCAAGCGCGGCGTGCGCGGCGCGTTCGGCGGCGGCGTCGCCCCCGACCAGAAGAAGTCCGACCAGTACGCGTTCTACATCTCCCAGCCGGGGCTCGGCCTGCCCGACCGCGACTACTACCTCGACGCCAAGTTCAAGGACAAGCTCGACGCCTACGGTCCGCACGTCGAGCGGATGCTGGCGCTGGCCGGGGTCAAGGACGCCGCGGCCAAGAGCAAGGCGATCGTCGCGCTCGAGACCCGCCTGGCCCAGTCGAGCTGGACCCGGGTCGAGCGCCGCGACCGCGAGAAGAACTACAACAAGATGAGCCGCGCCGAGCTCGCCAAGCTCGCGCCGGGCGTCGACTTCGAGCTCGCGCTCGACACCCTCGGCGCCGACCGCGTCGAGAGCGTGATCGTCGGCCAGCCGACCTTCTTCCCGGCGCTGGCCAAGGCGATGGACGAGGTCCCGCTCGCCGACTGGAAGGCCTGGTTGTCGTGGAACGCGGTCGACCGCGCCGCGCCGCTGCTGTCGAAGGCCTTCGTCGACGAGAGCTTCGCCTTCCGCGGCACCGTGCTCTCGGGCACGCCGCAGAACCGGCCGCGCTGGAAGCGCGGCGTGGCGTCGGTCGAGAGCGCGCTCGGCGAAGCCGTCGGCAAGGTCTTCGTCGAGCGCCGCTTCCCGCCCGCGGCCAAGACCCGGATGGACGGGCTGGTGAAGAACCTGGTCGAGTCCTACCGCATCAGCATCGACGGCCTCGACTGGATGAGCGCCGAGACCAAGGTCAAGGCCCAGGCCAAGCTCGCCAAGTTCACGCCCAAGATCGGCTACCCGACCCAGTGGCGCGATTACTCCAAGCTCGAGGTCAAGCGCGGTGACGCATTCGGCAACGCGGTGCGCGCGGCCGAGTTCGAGTTCCAGCGCAACCTCGGCAAGCTCGGCAAGCCGATCGACCGCAGCGAGTGGTTCATGACCCCGCAGACGGTCAACGCCTACTACAACTCGACCATGAACGAGATCGTGTTCCCGGCCGCGATCCTGCAGCCGCCGTTCTTCGACCTCGACGCCGACGACGCCGCCAACTACGGCGGCATCGGCGCGGTGATCGGCCACGAGATCGGCCACGGCTTCGACGACCAGGGCTCGAAGTCCGACGGCGACGGCAACCTCGTCAACTGGTGGACCGACGCCGACCGCAAGGAGTTCGAGGCCCGCGCCGCCAAGCTGATCGCGCAGTACGACGCGTTCGAGCCGCTGCCGGGCCAGAAGGTGAAGGGCGCGCTGACGGTGGGCGAGAACATCGGCGACCTCGGCGGTCTCGCCATCGCCTACAAGGCCTGGCAGCTGTCGTTGGGCGGCAAGCCGGCGCCGGTGATCGACGGCCTGACCGGCGACCAGCGCTTCTTCTACGGCTGGGCCCAGGTCTGGGCCCGCAAGTACCGCGATGCCGAGCTGATCAACCGCCTGTCGACCGACTCGCACGCGCCGTCCGAGTACCGCGCCAACATCGTGCGCAACCTGCCGGCGTTCCAGCAGGCGTTCGGGGTCAAGGCCGGCGACAAGCTGTACCTGCCGGCCGAGCAGCAGGTGAGGATCTGGTGATGGCGGGACCGTCCCTGCGCCGAGCCGCTCCGCTCGTCATCGTCGGCCTGCTGGCCGCGTCGCTCGCCGCCTGCGAGCCGCCCGAGCCGACCACGCCGGTCGTCGCGGTCGCGAAGACCGCGAAGCCCAAGCCGCTCGACCCGCGCCACGACGTCCACAGCTACGCCGATCCCACGGCGTTCGTGGTCAAGCACCTGGTGCTCGACCTGACCGCCGACTTCAAGGCGCAGAAGCTCGCTGGCACCGTGGTGCTCGAGCTCGAGCGCAAGCGCGAGGGCGCCACCGAGCTCGCGCTCGACACCCGCGACCTCGACATCGGCGGGGTCGAGTCGGGCGACGCCGAGGGCCGCTGGAACGCGGCGCACTTCGAGCTCGCTCCGCGCGATCCGATCCTCGGCAGCAAGCTCACGGTCCACCTGCCGGCCACCGCGACCAAGGTCCGCATCGCCTACGCCTCGCGCCCCGAGGCCACCGGGCTGCAGTGGGTCGAGCCGGCGCAGACCGCGGGCGGCAAGCAGCCGTTCCTCTACACCCAGGCCCAGGCGCTCCACGCCCGCTCGTTCGTGCCGCTGCAGGACACGCCCAAGGTCCGCTTCACCTACGACGCCACCATCCACACCCCGGTCGAGCTGACCGCGGTGATGGCGGCGGAGTTCGACGCCAAGGCCGCGCGCGACGGGTCCTTCGAGTTCCGGATGCCGCAGCCGATCCCGTCCTACCTGATCGCGCTCGCGGTCGGCGACCTCACGTTCCAGCCGATGTCGGACCGGACCGGGATCTGGGCCGAGCCCGCGATCGCCAAGAAGGCGGCCTGGGAGTTCGCCGACACCGAGAAGATGGTGCAGAAGGCCGAGGCGCTCTACGGCGCCTACCGCTGGGGCCGCTACGACGTGCTGGTGCTGCCGCCGTCGTTCCCCTGGGGCGGCATGGAGAACCCGCGGCTGACCTTCGCCACGCCCAGCGTGCTGGCCGGCGACCGTTCGCTGGTCTCGCTGGTGGCCCACGAGCTCGCCCATTCCTGGTCGGGCAACCTCGTCACCAACGCGACTTGGCGCGACGCCTGGCTCAACGAAGGGTTCACCACCTACTTCGAAGGGCGGATCATGGAGGCGGTCTACGGCGCGAACCGCGCCGACATGGAGCGTGGCCTGTCGCAGGACGACCTGCGCGCCACGCTCGCCGCGTTCGAGCCCAAGGACACCGGGCTCGGCAAGCTGTTGCCCGACCTGCGCAAGCGCGACGCCGACGACGGCTTCGGCAGCGTGCCCTACGACAAGGGTGCGCTGTTCCTGCGCAACCTCGAGGCGCGGCTCGGCCGCGAGCGCTTCGATGCGTTGGTCAAGGGCTGGTTCGACAGCCACGCCTTCACCAGCCAGGTCACCGCCGACTTCCTCGCCTACCTCGACGGCTTCATGACCGCCGAGGAGAAGGCCAAGGTCGACGCGGCGTTCCTCGCGGCCTGGATCGACGGCGACGGCATCCCGGCCGACGCGGTGTTCGTGAGCTCCGACGCGCTGACCAAGGTCGACGCCGCGCGCGAGGCCTGGCAGGCCGGCAGCGACCTCGCCGCGCTCGCGATCGCGGCCAAGGGCTGGTCGGTGCCGGAGTGGCAACGCTTCATCGACGGCCTGCCGCGCGACCTCGCCGGCGAACGGATGGCGACGCTCGATGCGCGGTTCAAGCTCACCGCCTCGACCAACGCCGAGGTCGCCCACGCCTGGCTCAAGCTCGCGATCTCGGCCAGGTACGCGGCCGCCGATGCCGCGCTCGAGAAGTACCTGTTGGGTATCGGCCGGCGCAAGCTGATCGTGCCGCTCTACAAGGAGCTGGCGAAATCGCCGGAGGGCTTGGCCCGGGCCCAGGCCATCTACGCCAAGGCGCGACCGATGTACCACTCGGTCGCGCGCTCGACCATCGAACCGGTCCTCGCGCCGAAGGCCTAGCCCTTCTCGTTGCGCTTGGACGCGGAGGGCGGCTCATCCTTGAGCCGCCCTTCGTCCTTGAGGGTCTTGCGCAGCACGTACTCGATCTGGCCGTTGAGCGAGCGCAGGTCGTCGTCGGCCCACCGCTGCAGCGACTCCAGCACCTTGGGGTCGATGCGCAGCAGGAACGCCTTGCGCGCTTCCTTGGTGGGATGGTCGGCCATCGGGCGCGTTCGCCAGGGTCAGCCGGTCAGTACAGCGTGCCGGCGTTGACCACCGGTTGGGCGCTCTGCTGCGAGCACAGCACCACCAGCAGGTTGCTCACCATCGCCGCGCGACGCTCGTCGTCCAGGTGCACGATCTCCTTGGCCGCGAGCTTGTTGAGCGCGTCCTCGACCATCCCGACCGCGCCTTCGACGATCTTCTGGCGGGCGGCGATTATCGCGGTCGCCTGTTGGCGCTGGAGCATCGCCGAGGCGATCTCCGGGGCGTAGGCGAGGTGGCTGATGCGGGCCTCGGTGATCTCGACCCCGGCCTTGGCCAGGCGCTGCTGCAGCTCGAGCTTGAGCTGGGCCGCCACCGCCTCGGTGTCGCCGCGCAGCGACTGCACGCCTTCGTCCGCGCTGTCGTAGGGGAAGTGGCTGGCGAGGTTGCGCAGCGAAGCCTCGGACTGGGTCTGCACGTACTCGACGTAGCGGTCGACGGTGAAGGTCGCATCGTAGGTGTCGACCACGCGCCACGAGACCACCGCGGCGATCTCGACCGGGTTGCCATCCTTGTCGTTGACCTTGCTCGGGCGACGCGCGCCGCCGGACGAGCCGTGCTCGTTCGCGGTGCCCGCGCCGTCCTGCTGTGACAATCGCAACGAGCCGAAGCTCACCAGCGGCTGGGATTCGCGCCGTGGCTGGCCGCCGGTCTCGAAGTTGTGCAGGCGCAGGGACACCAGGGTCTTCGACAGGAACGGGTTGGCCCACAGGAAGCCCTCGTCCTTGACCGAGCCCTTGTACTCGCCGAACAGCTGGAGCACCCGCGCTTCGTTCGGGTTGATGACGAAGAACCCGCAGCTCACCAAGATCGCGGCGGTCAGCAGCAGGAGCGCGGGGATCACCAGCACCACCTCCTTGTTGCGGATGGCGACGATGAACAGGGCGATGGCGGTGAGGTACGCGGCGAGGTCGAGGACCAACCAGAGCCACCCGGAACCGACCTTGATCACTTTCTCGTGGGACATGTCACACCCTCCTATGGGTGCTGCGGTGGGAAGTCATGCAATCAGGATGATATCATCACGATAGCCGATGTCAAGCCACCCTGAGCCCCTCTGCAACCGGTCCACCGTTCCCACGCTCTGATAGATTCGTGCCCCCCGGAGCGTCCGGGCCATCCCCTTCTGGAGTCCCGAACCATGCGATCCCTGAAAGCCCTGTTCGCCCTGGTGGCGTTCGCGGCCGGTGCCGCGCTCGCGGCGCCCGCCCCGTCGGCCACCGACGTCGAGAAGTTCTTCAAGAACCCGCGCTACTCGCAGATGACGCTGTCGCCCGACGGCACCAAGTTCGCGGCGCTCGCCACCACCAACGGCCGCCGCAACCTGGCGTTCGTCGACCTCAAGGACCGCAGCAAGTCGCGCTTCCTGACCGCGTTCAAGAAGACCGACATCGCCGGCTACTTCTGGAAGGACGATTCGCGCATCGTCTTCACCCTCGACTCCGACGGCAACGAGTCGTTCGGCCTTTACAAGATCGGTCTCGACGGCAAGCCGGTCGAGATCCTGATCGACGCCGAACAGCTCGAGGCGTTCAAGTCGGCCCAGGTCATCGACCCGCTGATCGACATCAGCAAGGACGAGGTCCTGATCTCGTTCAACAAGCGTGACGTGTTCCATCCGGACGTCTACCGGCTGAACATCGACAACGGCAAGCTGACGATGGTCGCCCGCAACGAGAACGACTACCAGGGCTGGGGCACCGACCACCAGGGTCGGGTCCGTCTCGCCAGCCGCGTCGACGGCAAGGTGACCGAGGTCCTCTACCGCAGCACCGAGAAGGCGCCGTGGCAGACGCTCGCCAAGTTCACGTTCCCCGAGCCGACCTGGGGTCCGTTCGCGTTCGACTACGACGACAAGACGCTGTTCGTCGAATCGCAGGTCGACCCGGTCACCGGCAAGACGCTCGACATGGGCGCGATCTACAAGTACGACCCCGAGACCAAGAAGTTCGGCGACCTCGTGTTCAAGCGCGAAGACACCGACAACTTCGGCCCGATCATGTCGCGCCACCAGAAGAAGGTGATCGGCTTCAGCTACTACACCGACAAGAGCTACGTCGAGTTCACCGAGCCCGGCCTCAAGCAGGTCTACGACGACCTCAAGACCGAGTTCGTGGGCAAGGAGATCGGCATCAGCTGGAACAAGGATGAGACCCGCGCGGTCGTCACCGTGTTCAGCGACACCGACCCGGGCACCTACTACCTGTTCGACCGCAAGTCGGGCGCGCTCGAGACGGTGGCCAAGGCCCGCGACGCGATCGACCCGGCGACCCAGTCGCCGCTCAAGTACGTGTCGTTCAAGACCCGCGACGGGCTGACCGTCCACGGTTACCTGACGATGCCGAAGGACGCCAAGGGTCCGGTGCCGCTGATCGTGAACCCGCACGGCGGTCCCTACGGCGTGCGCGACACCTGGGGCTGGAACCCCGAGCACCAGTTCTTCGCCGCCCGCGGCTACGCGACCCTGCAGGTCAACTACCGCGGCTCGGGCGGCTACGGCCGTGAGTTCTGGATGGCCGGCTTCCAGAAGTGGGGCCGCGAGATGCAGAACGACCTGAGCGACGCCGTGAAGTGGGCGGTCGATCAGGGTCTCGCCGATCCGAAGCGGGTCTGCATCTACGGTGCGTCGTACGGCGGCTACGCCACGATGGCGGGCCTGACCTTCACGCCCGAGCTCTACAAGTGCGGCATCGATTACGTCGGCGTGACCGACATCCCGCTGCTGTTCACCTCGATGCCCAAGACCTGGGAGCCGCAGAAGGCGATCATGAAGGTCCAGATCGGCGACCCCGACACGCCCGAGGGCAAGAAGCAGCTCGACGACCAGTCGCCGCTCAACTTCGTCGACAACATCACGGCGCCGGTGTTCATCGTCCAGGGCATGCGCGACCCGCGCGTGGTGCCGAAGCACGCCGAGATGCTGCGCGACGAGCTCAAGGAACGGGGCAAGCCCTACGAGTGGCTGCACAAGTACAACGAGGGCCACGGCTTCCGCAAGGAAGAGAACCGCCTCGAGCTCTACGCCCGCATCGACGCGTTCCTGACCAAGAACCTCTGACGCCCACGGTCGAGCGTTCGACGGCGAAGGCCGGGCTCGCGCCCGGCCTTCGTCTTTCCGGGACCGGCGCGATGGGCCACTATCGCGCCATGAGCCGCCCACCCGCCGAAGCGCTCGCCGACCCGCTCGCCACCGCCCGCGCGATGCGTGCGAGCGGTCGCGCAGCCGAGGCCGCGGCCCTGCTGGCGCCGCTCGCCGCCGAGCGCCCGGCCGATGTCGCGCTCCACGAGCAGCTCGGCCGCAGCCGGTTCGAGAGCGGCGATTTCGTCGGCGCCGTGCAGTCGTTCGAGACGGTGGTCGCGCTGCGGCCGACGGCAGCCGGCGACTGGATCTCGCTCGCCGCGGCGCGGGTCCGCACCGGCAGCCTGGTCGAGGCGCTCGCGGCCTGCGACCGCGCGCTCGCGCTCGAGCCGCGCAACCCGCGCGCCCATCTCCAGCGCGCGGTGGTCGGCTCCTGGAGCTTCGACCCGGCCGAGCTCGTCATCGCCGAGCGGGCGGCGAGCGCTGCGCTCGGGCTCGATCCGGCGCTGGCCGCGGCCCACGACGCACGCTGCATCGTGCTGCGCAAGCTCGGCCGGACCGACGAGGCGATCGCCGCCGGCCGTGCCGCGCTCGCGATGGCGCCCGCGACGCCCGGGTTCGGCGTCGGTCTCGCCGCCGCGCTGATGGATGTCCATCGCGATGCCGAGGCCGCCGCGCTGCTGGCGCCGCTCGCCGCGGCGACGCCCCACCATGTCGCGGTCCAGCGCGAGCTCGGCGTCGCGCTGACCCGGGTCGGCGACGCGCAGGCCGCCGCCGCGGCGCTCGACCGCGCGCTCGCGCTCGATGGCGGCGACCAGCGCGCGGTCGCCCATCGGATCGTCTGCCACCAACTGCTGGGCGAGAGCGCGGCGGCCCGCGGCCTGATCGGCGTCGGCCGCCTGGTCCGCGAGCAGCAGGTCGAGGAGGTGCCGGGCTGGGCCAGCGTGCCTGAGTTCGACCACGCGCTCGCCGCCGACATCCGCGCCCATCCCAGCCTGCGCTTCGAACCGGTCGGCCTCGCCGCGCGCGGCGGCTCGCTGGCCCAGGACCTGCTCAGCGCGCGCACCCCGGCGATCGACGCGCTCGAAGCGCTGCTGCGCCAGCGCATCGCGGCCTACCAGGACGCGCTCTCGCCCGACCCGGGCCATCCGTTCCTGCGCGAGATCCCGCGCGATTACCGGCTCTCGGTGTGGGCGACGCTGCTCGAGGGCGGCGGCGAGATCGCCTCCCACATCCACGAGCAGTCGTGGCTGTCGGGCGCCTACTACGTGACGGTGCCGCGGACGGTGGCCGCGACCGGTGCCGACCGCGCCGGCTGGTTCGAGCACGGCGATCCCGGCGTCGCGATCCCGGGCCATGCGCCCGAGCTCGGCGCGATCCAGCCGCGCGAGGGGCTGCTGCTGTTGTTCCCGTCGTACCTCTACCATCGGACGGTGCCGTTCGAAGCGGCGGGCGAGAGCCGCATCAGCGTCTCGTTCGACCTCACGCCGGCCTCGTCGCCGGCGCATCGCAGCGGGGCCTACCGATGATCGGCTGGCGGAGGCTCGCGTCGCGTGCGCGGTCGATCACGGCCGTGCTCGCGCTGGTCGGTGGTGCGTCGGCCGCGGCGCCGAGCCGCACGCTCGAGCTCGCGCTCGAGCCGGCGCCCGGCGTCACCCGCGTCCGCTTCGACGTCGGCACCGGCGACATCGCGCTGCGGCCCTCGCCCGACGGCCGGGTGCGGGCGCGGCTCGAGCTCATCGCCCAACCCACCGACCTGCGTTTCGTGCGCTGGACCAGCGCCGCCGCCGAGCAGCTCGTCGACCAGGCGGCGCTCGTCCACCTGCAGGACGGCGACCGGCTGGTGGTCTACGCCGCGTTCAGCGCGCCGGCCGGCGACCGGGTCCACGAGCGCTGGGAGGTCGAGGTGCCGGAGTCGCTGCTCGGCGCGGTGCGGGTCAACCTCGGCGATGCCGACGTCCGCGGCTTGCGGCGCGGCGTCGAGGTCGACGTCAACGTCGGCAACGTCCAGCTCTCGCTCGGCGCCGGCGATGCGCGGGCGCGGGTCAACGTCGGTCGGATCGAGGCCGAGGCCGAGGGCCGCAGTTACCGCCGCGCGTTGCTCTCGGCGAACCTCGGCGACGTGCGCGCCGAGCTCGGCGGCCGGGTGCTGCCGAACGATGCGGCGCCGCCGCCCACCGCAAGGCTCGACCTCGCCGGCGAGGGCGAGGCCGAGCACGTGCTCGAGGTGAACGTGGGGTCGGTCCGCTACGCGGTGCGCCGACCGTAGCCCCCGACCGGGGAGCCCTACTTGACGGTGTGGACCGGACCCGGGCGGCTCGCGAACCAACGCGCCAACGCCTCGATCTCTTCCTTGGTGAGCTGCGCGGCCTGCGCGCCCATGATCGGGTTGGAGCGGGCGCCCGACTGGTAGTCGTGCAGCGCGTGGGCGAGGTAGTCGCGATGCTGGCCGGCGAGCACCGGGAACTCCGGCGACGGGCTGTTGCCGTCGCTGCCGTGGCAGGCGGCGCAGACCGCGGCCCTCTCGGGCGCGGTGCCGGCGCGGGCCGGGCTCGGCTCGTGCTTCTCGGCGGTCAGGTAGGCGGCGATGTCCTGCATGTCCTGGTCGGACAGCGAGGTCGCCTGCGCCACCATCGTCGGATGCTTGCGCTCGCCCGTCTTGTAGGCCTGCAGCGCGGCGACGACGCGCCCGGCGTGCTGGCCGCCGACCTTCGGCACGTGGAACTGGGGGAACGCGTTGGTGTAGCTCGGCACCGCGTGGCAACCGCGGCAGGTCTCGAACCTGACCTTGCCGGCGGCGGCATCGCCATCGGCGTGGGCGGTGGTGGCGACGGCGGCGAGGCCGAGCGCGGCGAGCAGGCGCAGGGTCGATGTCATCGGGGGTGATCTCCATCTCGCGGCAGGCGGACCCCGCAGCGCGGCGCCAATGGTACCGGAATATCCGGGCCGGTCCGCAGCGCGGTCGCGGTCGGCGGCCCGCGGGGGATGCGGTTAGACTCGTTACGGTCCTTCGGGGGATGGACCGACCGAGCCCCCTGGAGGCCCCGATGACCGACGCCGACGCAGCCGCCCCCCCGATCTCCGACGCCGACCTGCGCGCCCGGCTCACGCCCGAGCAGTACCAGGTGACGCGCTGCAGCGCGACCGAGCGCCCGTTCACGGGCAAGTACTGGGACGAGAAGGCCGTCGGCACCTACCGCTGCGTCTGCTGCGGCGCGGCCCTGTTCAGCAGCGCGACCAAGTACGACTCGGGCTCGGGCTGGCCCTCGTTCTGGGCCCCGATCGCGGCCGAGGCGGTCGCGGTGCGCGAGGACCTCGCCCACGGCATGCGCCGGGTCGAGTCGGTCTGCGCTCGTTGCGAGGCCCACCTCGGCCACGTCTTCACCGATGGCCCGCGGCCGACCGGGCTGCGCTACTGCATCAACTCGGCTTCGCTCGAGCTCGAGAAGGACCCGCCATGAACCCGCTGCGCCTCGGCGCCTTCGCCATCCTGGTCCTCGCCACCGCACCGGTCGAGGCCGCGCCCGCCGCCTGCGTCGCCGGCACCGCGGCGGGCCATGCCTGCCACCGCATCGACTTCGTCGCGCGCCTCGAGCTCAACCAGCTCGGCTACAACGAGCTCAACGACGTCTGGGGCTGGACCGACACCACCACCGGCCGCGAGTACGCGCTGGTCGGCGCGACCCGCGGCACCGTGTTCGTCGACATCACCGATGCGGCCAACCCGCGCATCGTCGGCCGGCTGCCGGCGCACGAGGAGATCATCGCCGCGGCCGGGTCGTCGAAACGCTCGAGCGCCGACAAGATGTGCAAGAGCAGCGGGACCGGTGGCACCTCCGGCGGCGGCGCGCAGCCCATGCACGAGGACGGTTGCGGCGAGGGCGCCTCGGCCTGGCGCAACATCAAGGTCTACCGCGATCACGCCTACGTCGGCTCGGAGGCCGCCGGCCACGGCCTGCAGGTGTTCGACCTGACCCAGCTGCGCGCCTTCCCGCCCGGCAGCCCGGTCCAGATCTTCGACGAGACCAGCCGCTACGCCGGCTTCGGCAACTCGCACACGCTCGACATCGACGAGGCGAGCGGCTTCCTCTACGCGGTCGGCAGCAACACCTACTCGGGCGGGCCGCACATCCTGAGCCTGGCCGACCCGGCGAACCCGGTCGCGGTCGGCGGCTACGCCGCCGATGGCTACAGCCACGAGATCCTGTGCCGGGTCTACGCCGGCCCCGACACCCGTTACACCGGCCGGCAGATATGCCTCGGCAGCAACACCGACACGCTGACCATCCTCGACGTCACCGACAAGTCGAACATCGTGCAGGTCTCGCGCACCGGCTACCCCGGCGTCGGCTACACCCACCAGGGCTGGACCAGCGCCGACCAGCGCTACATCTTCATGAACGACGAGCTCGACGAGGTGCAGCAGGACATCCGGACCCGGACCCTGGTCTGGGACCTCGCCGACCTCCGCGCGCCGGTGCTGATCGACCAGATCCACCAGCCGCGCTTCGTCATCGACCACAACAACTTCGTCCACGGCGGCTTCGTCTACCAGAGCGACTACACCGCCGGCCTGGTGGTGTTCGACGGCCGCGACCCGCGCCACGCGTTCGAGGTCGGCTTCTTCGACACCTTCCCGGCCAGCGATGCGCGGGTGTTCGACGGCACCTGGAGCAACTACCCGTTCTTCGCCTCGGGCGTGGTCGCGGTCAGCGACATCTCGCAGGGCCTGTTCCTGCTGCGGCCGCAGTTCGGCGGCACGCTGAGCGATGCCAAGGTCACGCTGACGATGGGTGGCGGCGCGATCGGCGGCGAGCCCGGCGGCCTGTTGACCCCCGGCGTCGCGGGCGGGACCGTGACCTTCAGCGTCGGCAGCGGCGTGCGTTTCAGCGTCGTCACCGACATCGGCGCTGGCAACACCTGCGTCGACAGCGCCGACGGCCGCGTGCTGCGCTGCCGCTTGAACTCGGCGACCCCGGTCACCTACTCGGTCGCGGTCGTGGCGACCGGCAAGTTCCCGGTGCAGACCGAGCTGGTGGCGATGGTCGCCGGGGGCGGCGATGAGAGCGCGCCGATCGACAACCGCGTCCAGCTGACCGTGACCGCGCCCGCGAGCGGTGGCGGTGGTGGTGGTGGCGGCGGCGGTGCGCTCGACCTCGCGCTGCTGGTGCTGATGGTCGGCGCCGGCATGGGGCGTCCGAGGCGAACGCTCGCGCGCTGAACCTGCACCGATCCCTATCCCGCTCGACCTCAACGATCCCCACCGAGGACACCCGATGACCCGCACGCTCCTGATCGCCGCCGCGTTCGGCGCCAGCTTCGCCGCTGCTGCCGCCGAGACCGTCACGCTGGTCCACGCCGGCCGCCTGTTCGACGCCCAGACCGGCAAGCTGCTCGAGAAGCAGACGCTCGTCATCGAGGGCCAGCGGGTGAAGGCGGTCGAGGCCGGCTTCCGCGCCGCCGCCGCCGGCGAGACCGTGATCGACCTCTCGGGCAAGACCGTGCTGCCGGGCCTGATCGACCTCCACGTCCACCTGACCCAGGAGCAGAGCCCGGACCGGACCGAGCGCTTCCGCCTCGACCCGCAGGACTACGCGTTCCGCGCCGCGGTCTACGCCAAGCGCACGCTCGACGCCGGCTTCACCGCGGTCCGCGACCTCGGCGCCAGCAACAACCTCAACGTCTCGCTGCGCAACGCGGTCGATTCCGGCTGGGCCGACGGCCCGCGCATCACCGCCGCCGGCAAGAGCATCGCCACCACCGGCGGCCATGCCGACCCCAGCAACGGCGTGAACATGGAGCTGCGCGGCGACCCCGGCCCTAAGGAGGGCGTGGTCAACAGCGCCGAGGACGCCATCAAGGCGGTGCGCCAGCGCTACAAGGACGGCGCCGACGTGATCAAGATCACCGCCACCGGCGGCGTGCTGTCGCAGGCCAAGAACGGCTTGAACCCGCAGTTCACCGAGGCCGAGGTCGCCGCGATCGTCGCCACCGCCCGCGACTACGGCTTCAAGGTCGCCGCCCACGCCCATGGCGCCGAGGGCATCAAGCGCGCGGTGCGCGGCGGCGTCGACACCATCGAGCACGGCACCATGCTCGACGACGAGGGCATCAAGCTGATGAAGCAGAAGGGCACCTGGCTTGTGGCGACCATCTCGGCCGGCAAGTGGACCGCCGAGAAGGCCAAGATCGACGGCTTCTTCTCGGCGCTGGTGCGGCCGAAGGCTGCCGAGATCGGACCCAAGATCCAGGCCACCTTCGGCCGCGCCTACAAGGCCGGCGTGCGGATCGGCTACGGCACCGACACCGGCGTCTCCGAGCACGGCCGCAACGGCCAGGAGTTCCGCTACATGGTCGAGGCGGGGATGCCGGCCAACGAGGCGATCCAGGCCGCGACCGTCCGTGCCGCCGAGGCGCTCGGCCGCGACGACGTCGGCCTGCTCGCGCCCGGCCGCTACGCCGACCTGATCGCGGTCGACGGCGACCCGCTCAGCGACGTCGGCCTGCTCGAGAAGGTCTCGTTCGTGATGAAGGGCGGCAAGGTCGTGAAGGGCGCCGCGGCGCGCTGACCCGCACGACCACGCCGCGCGACCGACCCGATGACCGAACTGCTGTTCCGCGACGACGCCTACGCCCGCGAGTGCACCGCGACGGTGACCGCGCTGCATCCCGATGGCGTCGAGCTCGACCGCACGGTCTTCTACTACGAGAGCGGCGGCCAGCCCGGCGACGTCGGCGAGTTCGTGCTCGCCGATGGCCGCGTGCTGCCGGTGACCGACGCCAAGCGCGCGGCCAGCGCGACGCCGACCGCGCCCGCGGTCAAGCACCTCTGCGTGCCACCGGCCGACCTCGCGGTGGGTGCGACGGTGACGGCGCGGATCGACTGGGCCCGGCGCCATCGGCTGATGCGGATGCACACCTGCCTGCACCTGCTCTCGGCGATCATCATCGCGCCGGTCACCGGCGGCCAGGTCGGCGACGGCTACGGCCGGCTCGACTTCGACCTGCCCGACAACGTCGATGCGCCCGACGTCGAGCAGCGCCTCAACGCGCTGATCGCGGGCGACGCGCCGGTCGCGATGCGCTGGATCACCGACGCCGAGCTCGATGCCCATCCCGAGCTGATCAAGACCATGTCGGTCGCGCCGCCGCGCGGCGTCGGCCGGGTCCGGCTGATCGAGGTCGCCGGCGTCGACCTGCAGCCCTGTGGCGGCACCCACGTCGCGCGCGCCGGCGAGATCGGCCGGGTGGTGGTCGCCAAGGTCGAGAAGAAGGGCGCCCACAACCGTCGGGTGCGGCTGGAGCTCGCGCCATGATGCCGCGCGCGCTGCGCCTGCTCGGCTTCGGGGTCGCCGCGATCGCGCTCGCGTTCGGCGTCATCGCGTTCGTGATGTTCCTGTGGAACCCGCCCCAGGCGATCGAAGAGGTGGTCTACGACCAGATGGTCGATGACGTGAAGGTCGTCGACCTGACCTCCGATCCGGCGTTGCGCCAGGCGGTGCAGGACTCGATCGCGGGCCGCGCGCCGGTGGTCGAGGTCGAGAACCCGACCCAGCGCAAGGAGCCCTCGTACACCGTGCCGCCGCGCGAGGTGAAGGGCTTCGTCCAGATCGAGGTCAAACTCGATGCGCAGGGAACGGTGATCGACGCCAAGGTGGTCGGCGCGATCCCGCCGGGCATCTACGAGCAACAGGCGCTGGCCCAGGTCCGCGCCCGCCGCTACTCGCCGATCACCGTCGAGGGCCGCGCGGTGCCGGGCAAGGTCACCGAGGTCATCGACTTCAGCGTGCCCGCGCCTTCCCGATGAAGATTCGTTGAGCATGGAGCCCGGCACCAAGCGCATCGCGTTCGGCGGCCTGGCGCTGGCCGTGATCGCGTGGGGCGCGATCGAGGCCTGGTGGCCGGCCGCACCCGCACCCCAAGCCGAGGTCCGCAACGCCGAAGGCTTGAGCGCGATCCCGGAGGTCGCGAGCCGGCCCCGGACGCTGGAACCCAGCGCGACCGCCACTGCGAGCGACCCCGGCCAAGCGATCGCAGCGGTGCTGGTCGGCTGCTTCCGCGGCACCACGCCGGCCGGCGACGCGATCGTCGAGCGCTACCGCGTCGCGTCAGATGGCGCGATCGAAGGCGAGTTCGAGCAGACCTCGGCCGATGGCAGCGGCGTGTTCCGCGAGCGGATGCGGATCGCGCCGAGCGACGGCGTCTGGCGCTACCACCCGTCGCCCAACGGAGTGCCGGCGGCGGTGAGCTTCGCGCTGGTCGAGCACGGCGGCGGCGCGTTGCGCTTCGCCAACCCGGCCCACGATTTCCCGCAGACCATCGCCTACCGCCGCGCGGGCGGGAACTTGATCACCGAGGTGGATGGGATCGAAGAGGGGGCGCCCGACCACGACAGTTATACGACCACCGCTGAGCCTTGTCGTTAGCCGTCGGCCTACAGACCGCCGGTCCTGCCTCTGCCGTACTCCAGCTGAGACCTTGACCCGGATCGCCCCTCCCGTGCGTTGGCATGGATGAGGCCCGCTCCGGGCCTTAGGCCCCAGAGGAGGCGCCATGTCACCCCGCACGCCCGCCAGCATCGTCGCTGGCACGCTCGTCACCATGTCCCTGTTCGGGCTGATGCAGGCGATGGTCCACGAGCCGGAGTCCTACCCGGTGCCGCCGCCACCGACGCTCGATCCGTTCATCAGCCCGGCGGCGCTCGCTGCGCCCCCGCTCATGACGCGCACGCCACCGCCGAAGCCCGAGCCGCGCAAGCGACCGGGACCGGACAGCCCGGCCGCGACCATCAACATCGAGAGCAGCCCGGGCGCCGAGGAGGGCCTGCAGTTGCCCCCGTTCGTGCCGGGTCGGACGCCCGCGGTGTTCGGTCCCGTGATCGGCTCGACCAAAGGGTCTCCCGGCGATGGCGGCGGCTGCTTCGGCGGCGAGGCCCAGCCGCGCCTGCTGGTGACGCCGGACTACCCGCGCAAGGCGCGCGCGGCGGGGATCGAAGGCTCGGTCGAGGTCGCGTTCACGGTCACGCCCGATGGTCGCGTGCTCGATGCCGAGGTGGTGAAGGCGACGCCACGCGGCGAGTTCGAGCAGGCCACGCTGCGGGCGGTGCGCCAGTGGCGCTTCGAGGCGGCGACCGCGGAGTGCCCGCGCGCGGCCGAAGCGCGGCGCGAGACCGTGAGCTTCCGGCTCGAAGGCGTGGAGGATTGAGCGGCATCCATGGGGTCTCGCCCGCGGAGACCCCATGGAGACCTTGCCTTCACACTGGATCGATTCCATCGATGCGCATTGCGCCCGACTGCGGGCGCGCGCCTGCAGTCCAACGACGATCGCTGGACGCCGACGCCATCTCGTGCTCGCCGCAGCGTGGTTCGGCGTCCAAGGACACCGCACACCGTCGGCGATCACGACCAGGGACCTGGAGGCTTACGGTGCGCAGCTCGGTGGACCCCAGCCCCACCGCACGCCTGCCACCTGTCGGAACCATCTGACGGCGATCCGGATCTACTTCCGCGAGCTCCACCAATACGGTGCCATCGCCACCGACCCTGCGGCCCAGTTGCAACTGCCGCCCGCTATCCGTGGGCTTCCTCGCGCGATCCTCGATTCCCGCGACCTCAAGGCAGTACGGACCGCCGCGTTCACCGGGCGTTGCCATCGCGTCCGTAACCGCGCGATCGTAGAGACGCTCTACGCCACGGGCATCCGTCGCGCTGAATGCGCTGCGCTCGCGATCGGCGACATCGATCACCACCGAGAGACCGTGTTCGTCCGCCGCGGCAAGGGCCGGCGCCAGCGGGCGATCCCCATCGCGCCGCTCGCGCTGCGATGGATTGCAGCCTACCTTCGGCGAGAACAGCGACTGGCACGGCGGTCGCTCGAAGCGGCACAACCGCTGTTCACCCGTCCCGATGGATCACCGCTGTCGCCATCGCATCTGTCCGACCTGGTCCGCTCAATCCTGCGACGCGCGGGCATCGCGAAGCCCGGCGCCTGTCACATGTTCCGGCACAGCATGGCGACACACATGCTGGACAACGGCGCCGACATCCGCTTCATCCAGGCCATGCTTGGCCACGCCGACATCTCGACGACCATGATTTACACCCAAGTCTCCAACCGGGGATTGGCCGAGGTCTATCGACGGAGCCATCCCTCTTGCACAATCGAACAACGGCTCAAATGACAGAGAGAAAAGTGCGAACTCTAGTCCTTAACCCGGACTAGCACTACATTTCGTAGTGAGTCTGAGCCAAGGTTACCGCCACGGTAGAACTGCCCGATGGCCTCGACCTGACTTCCACCCAGCAACTCAAGTCGATTGTAATCATCGTCCGTGATGCACTTGGGAATCTCCAACTCAACCGCGCGTTTGTAGTCCTTCGATTCATAGGCCGTCATGTCATCGAAAAGTACAAGTCGATCAATCCACACTTCCACGACCCCAGTGATCCGAACCGCTATCCCGTTGTCTACTCCACCTCGAACTAGATCGCGAACCTGAACATCAGCCAGTGGAAGTTCACTAGTCGCAAGTGCATTGCACCGAATTGCAAACGCACCGGTCGTGGAACAGGCAGTACTCGTTAGTAGTGCAAGCACAAACGAAAAGATCGAAATAATCGAACTTGTCCGGTTCGTCCGCCCCGTCGGATTCCCGCGCGTACCAATCATGGCGTTATTTCCTTCGTAGCTGTCGGGGGTCAATAATTGCGTCTCGTGGTTTCCACGGATTCATGCGCAAATCAGGTGGGCCCATTGCGCCATCGGGCGAAAGAACTTGTCCCCACGAGTATCCAGTGGCTTTGGAATATTCGAGAACATTCCACGCTCCGTCCGTTCCCTCGAAGAAGTTGGGAACCATTAATTCCACCAACATCGCGTGATCGCCTGGTCCGGGACCGATGCGCATCTTCGTAATCTTGTCATTCGCCTCTTTGGTGTACTCGCCGAAGTTACTCTTAGTGTGCAAGTGTGCGCCAAGGAGAGGGTCACTCCCTGCAGGAAGATCCGGGAAGTCTCCGCAACCCGTGTTCGTGCCGACGCACTCCAAACGCTTTCCGTCTTTTGTTTTGATAACTCCGGTTTCAATAGTCTTGTGACGCTTCTCCCTTAGCAGCTTTCGTTCGTCAAGACTTTCAGCTATCTGTACTTCAGAGGAACCAACGTCACCGCTTGGGATTTTATCTGGATCATAGACACCACCGCCGGCTGCAGTAACTTCAGGTAGCTGAGCGCCAGCCCCCGAGTTCGGGCGCAATGCTTGATTTTGGCCGCCTCCTACACTTGCTTGCTTCGCAGCCATGCCTTGGCTTGACTGCTTTCCGTTGTTCACGCCGATTACCAGAGCACGGCCCGGTTGGTTCGTCCTGACAGCCGTGCCGCCATCCTTCTTTGTGTCGTACTTCGCTGTGTACGTCTTACCACCTTGCGTGTAGGTGCAGGTGCCATGTCCGCTGCCGGCGCTCGTACCAGAGCAGGCGGCGAATCCGCTTGGATCAGTGAGGCTCAACGAATTGTTGAGCACGTAGCTGTAGGGGTTGAGGCTCTGGGTGTTCTCCGGGAACTGGAACACCGGATCCACTGACATGAACCGCCCGATCTCCGGGTCGTAGACCCGGCCGTTCATGTGAATCCGCTCGCATTTACGCTGCGTGGCCAATCAGTTGCACCACCTCAAGCAGAACATTGAAAGTGGCACGATTTGCTCAACGCACTCCGCACATTCACGGGTGGGGGTTTATACGATGTCACAGTGGACTTTGTGCGCCGTGAGCAACACGCTTTGGACATGCTTCACCTGTGGCACCGCCCCCGCCGGCCCAAACAGAGTCAGAGTACTTTGGACATTGCGATTACTACCCCTGCCTAGGGGGCTTGAACGTCAATTCGAATGCCTGGCGCCAGATAGCTTTGGCCGTGCCGCCGTGCGATATCGGAACAATGACCATCACTTTCCCATCTCTCGTTATCTCCCTTACCGGGATTTTTGCATGCTCTAGTAGGCGCAGGAACTCAGCGCGATGTTCGTCATTCGGTGTTTCGAACAACACGGAATCGGTCGGAAAGTACTTCGCGCGCAGGCTCGAGGCGAGACTTTCGAGTGCCTCGCGATCAGAAAGCGCATAAACAACAAAGCCCGCATCATCTACGCGGAACTTCAGGCCCTTCTGTTTCAGCCCGTTGATGAGTTCGGACTGAGCTTCGGGAGCACCAAGTCGCACGGTCTCCTCGACAGGTGCGCTCGGGTCATTACCTGAACACGCACAAAGCACACATGCCACTAGAGTCCATACAAAGACACGACTGAAGGTCGTAAACATATCGCAATCTCCGCATTTAGAATTAGCGCTTGTTGAGGAACTGCGGAACGCCGTCCGAATTAATTGTTACGCCCTGCTCACGCCAGCGAGAACGAATCATGCCATCGTCCACGCCCGGGTATACCTTTGTAGTTGGCCCTCGCATCAACCACTCCGATCGCATGTGCGTCGAGCCAGTTCTCCAATCCGACGAGTGGAACACCTCTCGCAGCGTCCTCGTGGGAGTAACGCTCATGTTCAGACTGGCAATTTGCTTGTCGCCTTGGAACACGGAAGTGCTTGTATTCACTACGAGTTGCTCAAGACGAATGTTTACAAGCAAGGGAGCTGCGTCATACCCGCCAAAGAAAGCAGGGATGCTGCCTGGGAACAACGACGTTAGGGCATCCGCGGCCGCGACCATTGCCGGGCTCACGGGTGCAAAGCCGACGAGTTTTTGTCCCTCTGCAAGTGGAACCCATTGCCTTTCCGTCTTTTCAACGTAGTTGTACTTTGGGTCGGCGGTTTGTTTGGGCTCTTTCCCGTTGTTAGCTGAGGTCGCGTTTTGTGGTTCGCTCGCTTGCGCGTTGGCAGCGCCATAGTCGGCGTTATTGCGCTGTGCCATACCACCCGTTCCCGTCGTGGTTGCCGCGCCACTCTTGTCCTGAATGCTCAACCCTTGTTTTGAACCATTCCCGGCAAGCGGTATTCCTGGCGCCGCAATCACCAGAGGACGGCCAGGCTGGTTCGTCCTGACAGCCACGCTGCCATCCTTCTTCGTGTCGTACTTCGCGGTATACGTCTTGTCACCTTCTTTGAAGGTGCAAGTACCGTGTCCGCCAGCGCTTGTGTCAGAGCAGGCGGTAAACCCGCTCGGGTCCGTCAAGCTCAACGGGTTGTTCAGCACATAGCTGTAAGGGTTGAGGCTCTGCGCGTTCTCCGGGAACTGGAACACCGGGTCCACTGACATGAACCGCCCGATCTCCGGGTCGTAGACCCGGCCGTTCATGTGCACGAGCGAGACGTTGTCCAGCATCTCGTGATCGGTGAACCCCCGTGCCGACTTGTCGCGCTGCGCATCGATCGCGCCTGACTGCGCCGACCATTTCTGGAGCTGGAGCCAGTTCGCAGAATCGCGACGGTAGCCGTGGACGTTGAATGAAGAGGTCACGAACCCGCCGCTCGCGTCCGACACCGCATCCACGCTACCGAGGTGGTCCCGGTGCATGTAGCGGAACACTCGACCGGCCACCGCTTCTTCCTCGACCGTGACCACCGTCTGGGCGCCGGCCTTGATGTGATGGCGGTACTCGATCTTGCCGTTGTCCGAGCGCGTCATCCGCTCGAACAGCCCGCCCGCATAGAGCGTGGTCTCAGTTCGACCCAAATAGGTCGAAACCTGCTTATAGCGTGCCCTGCTCGGCGCGTAACTGAACTGCGAAACCTCGCTGTTGCCCTGAATCGACGTCGGAAGATTGGCGATGTTCCACTGGACAGTGGAGGTCACGCCGCCGCGGGTGCGGGTCTCCATGTTGCCGTTGGCGTCATAGGTGTAGCTCAGCGGCACCGGACCACCCGAGATCGAGCTCACCGCATGCGGCTGTGCGCCATAGGTGTAGGTGGTACCGACGCCGGCTTTGGTCGTGATGTTGCCGATGGCGTCGTAATTGACGTCCAAACTGGTACCCGCACCGCAGCCCGACACCGTGCCTGTGCGGACGCGGTTCAGTAGGTCGTTGGTGAAAGCCTCGGCGCAGCCGGCCGAGCTCCGAGTTCGAAGGTTGCCCAGGCTGTCCCAGGTGTACCCGAGGGACTGGATATTCACTCCTGCTCGCGTCGTACCAATCGATTGCACGATGCCGTTCACCGGATCGAACACCCGCGTCGTCACGGCACCGTTGTAGAACGATTCGCCGGTCAGGTTGCCTCGCGGGTCCATGCTGGTCGCGGTCCAGAGCACGTTCGACGTGGCCGCATCCGCGACCGAGCTCAGGTATCCGTTCGCGGAATAGGCGTGCTTCGCAGAGAAGCGCGCGAGCGCACCGATGCCCTGAGGGTAGGTCACCGTGTCGAGTCGGCCCGATGGGTCATAGGCCTGATCGAATTGTTGGGGCGTCGCGCTCGCATCGATGTAGGTCTTCGTGGTCTTCGGTCGACCGAACGCGTCGTACTCGAAGATCTCCTTGTGCTTCTCCGCGCCCGCGACGGTCAGCAATGATTGAGCCAATGCGCCGATTCCGTTGACCGCCGTATCCCAGGTCCAGGTGGCGACTTCGGTGCCCTCGGTGCGTGAGGTCATTCGGCCAAGGTTGTCCATGACCACAGCGGTCGACTGGCCTTTCGCATCGGTCTGGCCGGTGAGCTCGCCGAATGCGTTGTAAGCGTAGATCCATGACCCGAGGTCAGGATCTACAAGGGTGAGCTTGTGGCCAACCGCGTTGTAGCTGGCCTTGATCTCGTTGCCATGACCGTCCGTAATCGACACTGGGTTGTTGAACGCGTCGTACCGGAAGTGCGTGACGGCAGTGTGCGGATCCTGGGTCTGCGTCAGGCGGCCCATGCCATCTGTCCAACGGCTCGAGATGCGGGCGGCGCCGGCATCCGATGGCGTCATGGTGGCCCTCGTCTGAAGCACCTTGAACCCGTTCGAGACGTCTCCGATCGTGTACGCGAAGATCGTTTCGTTCCCTTTGGGGTCCTGGACCGCGATCGGTCGATTAAGGATGTCGAACTGCGAGGTGGCCGTGCAATAGGGGTAGTTGGTGCAAATACCAAGAGGAGCCACGCCTTCCATCGGTTCGGAAGATTTCTTCACGCGACTGACTGCATCGTAGACCTTGATGCGCGTCCACAGCGAGCCATTGAATCCCGTAGTGCTGCTCCTGATCGAACGGCCCCGCTCATCGAGCCAGGTGGTGCTGTCAGGCGCGCCCGGCTGATTGATCGTCACCTTGGAGCGTGAGAGCGCCACGCCGTCGCATCCGTTCGGCGCCATGCATCCAACCCGTGTCGTTGTCCGCGTAGGCAGTGCTCCCGCCGCGCTCGATGCAGTGCTGGTCGTCTCGCGGCCGAACGCATCAAAGGTATTTAAGGTCGTGACGACATTGGGCGTCGTCTTGCTCAGCAGCTCACCATGCCGAGCATTGAACCCGAGCGTCGTAACATGGTTTAGCGAAAGACCGCTTTGCGTCACCGTGTAAGGGAAATATCCGGAAGTCTCATACACGGTCGTCGTGGTCCGCGTGGCGGAAGCGACCCCGGCCGAGGTCCCGGATGCCGCCAACGAGGATACGTTCCCCGATCCGTCGTAGCCAAAGTCGTTGACGCGGGTGACGGTATTGCCGAGCGAGGTCGTCGTGGTCGTCTCGACATCGACCTGGCGTTGCGCCGTGTACGTGAACGACACGGTGGTCGCACTATTGACGCCCGCGATCGAGTGCGTTGGGCATGGCGCTTGTTTGCAGGTGGCCTCGGTCACCGTGACCGTCTGGCTGTTCACGCCGCAGAGCCACCAGTTCGCGCTCTCGTCGATCGTGAGATTGCCAAGGCTCGTCGAATTCTGAGTACGGTAGTAAAGATCCTCGACCGTTCGTACGGTCGCGGAAGGACATCCCGCAAGCTTGCTGGCTGATGTCGAACCTGTCGTGGTCGAACTGGTCACGACCGTCGGTAACGGGTGACTACCGATCTCGAAGCGTTGTTCAACCGACGACTCGAGATAAGGCACGTAGGTGCCCGTAGCGGTGCGTAAGCAAGCGGTTGACGGATTCGTCGAATCTGCGCACGTCCAGGTATTCGTCGTGAGAGCCAACGCCTGGCTTTCGGTATCGGTAGGCGTGAGTGGTGCGGTAATCGGACGCACTACCGACCGTCGAACCATGCCGGCATTCGGGAACTTCTGGACGAAATCCGTGATCGTGCGGAGACCGTTCGACTCACCGCTCGAAAGGTCGTCCTCGATGATGGTCTGGAACCCCTGGAACCCACGACCCTTGATGTTCACAACCCCTTCGCCGTAGCTATATCGCGTGGTGTTGAACCCGGCGGCACAATCTGGGCCACCGGTGCAGTCAGTAGTAGCCACTCCATGGCTCGTGTAGAACCGTTCGACCGCGTACATCGACATGCCGACAGAATGGTGCTGGCCGTCGATGAAGCCGTTCGCGAAAAAGCTGCTGGACTTGTAGTACTCCGGATCGTACGACTCGCCCTCACGACGCGGCGGACGAGCACTCAAAGGGACATATTCCCACTTCGCTTTCGCGCCGACGCCATCGGTCGCGGCCGTGAGGAAGTCCGGCGCGGGGAAGAGCAAGTTGCCGTCCACGCCACCAGCCCACTGCGGTGAGATCGTCCAATCGCCTCGCGTAGGCGGAACTTGGCACTGCGCGGGGCATCCCGTTCCCGAGGTCTGGTAGTACGTCGAACCGCTGTCCGAGGGGATCCAATACGAGAAATCGGTAAGCCCATCGCCATAGATGTCGCCGACCGCAACGCCCGCGGCTGCAGTTCCAACGATCGAGGTCGCGACGCTGCCCATGGTGACCGCGTTATGTGCGGCGGCTTCGATGAAAGTGACCGCGTTCCACTGGTAAAGGCTGTAGTCGAGTGCCGGGGAGCCAAGCGGGTCGGTGTACAACTGGTTCCCGCAGATCGTGCGCAGATCGGAGATCTGCTGGTCGTAAACATCGATGCAGTACTTCGCGAGCATGGTCCCCGGGAAGAGGAGCTCCGTCCGTCCATCGTTGTTGACGTCGGCGAAGGAGAAAGAAGCAGCGAACTTCGGTTGGTACGGCGTCGAATTGCAACCGGTAGATACGCAGGTCAGTCCGGCATTGGAGCCTGAATTGATCGCCGCTCCGAAGAGATCGTTCAAGGACTGGGTGGTCGTCCCTGCACCACGGTTGAACTGGACGTACCAGGTCTTGCTGGAGTTGCTCACATAGAGCAAGTCGACCGACCCGTCACCGTTCAGGTCTAGGAATTGGTGATAGTGGGTGTCGAGCGCCGGTGTGATCCCCAGCTGGCTCGCGGTACGACGAAGGAACGTAACGGGTCCGCCGCCGATCGGCGTCGTGTTGATGAGGAACACCTCTTTGACCACGCCGTTGACGGTGTCGAGGAGGGTGATGTCCGTCCGGCCATCGCCGTTGATGTCCTGGAACCCCGGTGTGTCGTGGTTCTGCCCGATGAGCCCATTGGTCTCGGTCTCGAAGATGTCGTAGATCTGGCCCTGGTTCGTGAACGCGGGGACGGGAGGGGTAGGAGGGGTCGTTGGAAACAACGGCGGCACCGTTGTGTTGCGCCAGTACTCGAGTACGCGCCCAACGGATGGCTTCACCGTGGTCTTGATGAGGTCGTCCAAGCCATCGGCGTCCAGGTCCATGACCTGTACCGAAAGGTCAGTGCCGGAAACCATCGGGATCCCGGTCGGGACTTCCGTCAGCGCCGTCGTTCCATCGAAAGGGTTGCCTGAGAAATAGTTGATGTAGATTGCGTTGTTCTTGAACGCTATCGCGTCGCCTCGACCATCCCCATTGAAATCCGTCCTGCTGCAACCTATGGAAACGCCAGCGATCAGATCTTCGGTGTGGATGAGGCTCCGGTCGCTGCTCACCCACACGATCTGGTTGACCGCGGTCCCGCTGCCGTTCTTGCCGGTGAACAGCATTTCGTCCCGCCCATCGCCATCGACGTCGCAATACGGCTGAAGGATGCTCTCAGGTCCCATGTTCAGGCCGCTGATGCTCACCGGCTGGCTCGTCATGTTGAGCGCATCTGCGCGCCAATCGAAGATCGTCGGCTTGAAGCATGAGGTGACGCCGGACTTGACGGCACACTCTTCCACCGAGCTCATCAGGCTGCGGCCGGTCGCACCGCTGTATTGATAGCCCAGGTAATACTCGCGCACGACCTCGGCGCCGACTTTGGTCTGGACCTTCGAGAGCCGGCGCGTCTGTGGCGAGCGGCCACCGCCCTGATACGAGGACGCGATGTCGGTGCGCGTCTCCCAGGTGAACAGCACGCTGCGGTCGCCGGGGCCACTCGCGTTACCGGTGTACCGGATCTCCGCGAGATGGAACTCGCCGGAGTTCGAACTCGGGCTGGTGTAAGCGAAGGTGATGCGGTTGCCGAACCGATCCTCGATCCGTCCGACGCCCCAGGCGAGCGCCGTGGTCAAGGAACCACCGCTACGGCTTTGCGGGAAGAACACGGAGTTGTTGGCCGCGGCCAACGCGGTGTTGCTACCCTGGCCGAAGTGGCCGGTCCGACCGTCCTTGTACTTGACGATGAACGACGCGGTCGCGTCGTTGATTGCGCCGGTCTGTTCGACGCGGACGAAAGATTCGAGCTCGGTGCGATAGACCGCGCCGCTTACGCCGTATGTGCCCGAGATCCGGATCAGCTTCTGGCCATCGAGGCAGAGCCGATCGCGTGCGCTGTCGAAGGCGACGCTCCCGCTGTAGCCTTCGCTGTCGGTCGCGAAGATCGCCGCACAGCGATGGATGGAGGATCCCGCCGAGAGCGACCAGCCAATCCCGAGCTCGCCGTTGCCGCCCCGGCTGGAGTAGTTGAGGGCGACCGCCGGCTGCATCCCGTTCCGTCCCGGGGGGACCTGCACGCTAACGCCGTACGCCGCCGAGCCTCCGCTCACTCCTGGGGATCCTGCGGCCGATCCCACAACCTCGGCGCCATGCGTCGGCGGCACGAAAGACATCATCGATACGGATTGCTTCGCCGAGACCTTCCCGGACGCGCTCAGCTCATCTTCGTCAGCGACATCGCCATGGTGGTCCACGGACGAAATCGGCCGGCGCATCTGCGCGAGCACGGCACGCGGGCTGCGGCCATCGTCCCAGCGAATCGGGTCGGCGAAGCCATTGGGGGTACCTAGCAGCAGTACGTCCGACCCGCCCTCACGATCGGACTTCAGCCAAACGTCGGCGATTCCATCTCCGTCGTAGTCCCAGACCCGCATCTGGTGCGTGGCAGGGTCCCAATCGACGCCGAGATCGTCGGCATCCCATGTCGACCCGACAGTGGTGAACCGGCCGTCGGCATCTGCCAGGATCAGCGCGAACCGTGCATCCTCGGGGTGACCAGGGCGGATGTGCCGCAGGGGCTGCAGCAGCAGGTCATCACGACGATCGCCGTTGAAGTCTCCGACATGGATCGTGGTCTCCTCCGCCGCCCATCGTTGGTCGAGGTAGTTCTCGATCCAGCCTTGACCGTGGGCGACGAACCGCCCTTCCTCGCGTCCGACAATCACGTAGAACACGCCGCTGGCATCGTTGCCCTGGAGCAGGATTTCGCTCTGGCCATCGCCGTTGAAGTCGCCGGCGACGATGCGGGTCTGATCCGCGGACCAACCGAAGCCCAGGTGGTCGGCCGGAATCGTATCGGCCACCGCATTGAACCGGCCGGCAGAGTCAGCCAGCAGCAGGTACTGCGGTCGACCGAATTCGATGGATTGGGCGAAAAGATCATCACGACCGTCGCCGTTGAAGTCGCCGACCTCGAGCACGGTGTCGTTCGGAGACCAATCGATCCCGAGAGCTCCGCGTGTGAAAGTCTGGACCGTCTCGAACCCGTCGCCCATGGCTGCACCGAGCCGGATCTCCGCCTCACCGCCCTGCTCGGCACTCTGGACCACCACGTCCTCGATGCCGTCGCCGTTGAAGTCGCCGAAGCGGATCGGTCGGGCGTTGCTGCCGGTGTCGGCGTGCGCTTCGCCAATCGCGAACGATGCGTCGATGAGCGGGAGGGCGGCCAGCGCGAGGACCAGACCGAGCGAGAACCCCGTGCCTGCGGCACGGAAGCGGCGAATGAAGAACATCGAGCCCCCTAAACGGGATGATTGGCGAACTCGACGTGCACAAGTTCGGTGAGAGAACGCAGCGGCGGAGCGTGGTGGAGCCCGCGAGCTTGGTCAAGCAATTAAGGCAAGCGTCCCGAGCGATGTCGGATCGACGAAGGCGGTCAGTACCATCACCGTCGATGAATGCTTACGCAGTAGGGTTTAGCGGACCGAATCCTGCACTCGAATCTTGGTCCGCACGAAGTCGGCGTGGCTCACGTAAAGCAGGTCGGCGACCTTGCGCACCAGGTGCTCCTCGTACTTGTCGAGGTGACGGTCGGCGAGCGCGACCCGCCACATCAGCTCGAGCACGTCGAGCTTCTCGGGCGGGGTGAGCGCCTCGTTCAACAGCTTGGTGAAACCGTGCAGCGAGATCGCGGCGTCGGCCTCGAGCTCGGCCGCGGCGATCAGCTGCTGGCTCTCGTCCATCCGCAGCTTGAAGTGCTGGCCGAGCTCGGCGTAGAGCGCGGCGGCCTCCTCGCCCTTGACCTTGGCGTCGGCGCGCATCACCTCGACCAGCAGCGCCGCGGTCGCCACCCGCACCGCCTCGGCGCGTTCGCCGGGCGCGGCGTCCTCGAGCTTGCGACCGACCAGCACCTTCAAGGAATCGAGCATCGACTAGCCCTCGCCCCCCGCGCGCCCGAGGAACTCGGCCACCGCGTCGCGCAGTTCGTGCAGGTGGCCGTGGAAGAAATGCGAGACGCCGGGCAGCACCACGAGTTCGGGGCGCGGGTCCTGGCGCTCGGCCCAGGTCTCGACCTCGTCGACATCGACGAGCTCGTCGGACTCGCCCTGCAACAGCAACCAGGGGACCGACGGCGACGCCGGATGGTCGGCGCGGAAGCGCGCCACCGCCGGTGCCACGGTGATGAGCTTGGCCGGCGGGCGCGCCGCCGCGGCGCGCAACGCGACCATCGCGCCGAACGAGAAGCCCATCAGCCAGAGCTCGGCGTCGGGATGGCGGGCCTGCAGCCAGCCGATCGCGGCCAGCGCATCGTCGGTCTCGCCGAGGCCGTCGCCGAAGGTGCCGGCGCTCTTGCCGACGCCGCGGAAGTTGAAGCGCAAGGCGGGTGCGCCCAAGCCGAGCGCGGCGCGCCCGAGCGTGGTCACGACCTTGTTGTGCATCGTGCCCTGGTGCTGCGGGTGCGGATGGCAGACCACCGCGATGCGGCCGGCGACCGGCTCGGTGGGCTGTTCGAGCACCGCTTCGAGCGTGCCGACGGGGCCGGGGATCGCGTGGTTCTCGGTGGTGAAGGGCGCGGGCATCGGGGTGGATGTTATGCGACCGCCGCGCGCTTTGCCCGACGAACGCAGGTCGGCGCGGGGGGCCGGGCGCCGCGCCCCGGGCGCGTATAATCCGCGCCCTTCCACGCCGACCTCGGGGTCGGCGCGCCACCGCGAGACGCCCATGCCCAAGACCGCCGCCCCGACCCCGGACTCCGCCGCCACCATCGCGCTCGAGGAGCGCTTCGGCGCCCACAACTACCACCCGCTGCCGGTGGTGCTGGCCCGCGGCGAAGGCGTCCACGTCTGGGACGACCAAGGCAACCGCTACCTCGACATGATGAGCGCCTACTCGGCGGTCTCGCACGGCCACTGCCACCCGCGCCTCGTGAAGAAGCTGTCCGAGCAGGCGGCGACGCTCGCGGTCTGCTCGCGGGCGTTCCATTCGATCCCGCTGGCGCCGTTCCTCGAGCGCGCCTGCGCCCTGACCGGGATGGACCGTGCACTGGTGATGAACTCGGGCGTCGAGGCGGTCGAGACCGCGCTCAAGGCCGCCCGCAAATGGGCCTACGAGGTGAAGAAGGTCGCCCCCGACCAGGCCGAGATCATCGTCTGCGAGGGCAACTTCCACGGCCGCACGCTCGGCGTCATCTCGGCCTCGACCGAGGAGGATTACCGCCGCAACTTCGGCCCGCTGCTGCCCGGCTTCAAGGTCGTGCCCTACGGCGATGCCGCCGCGCTCGAGCGCGCGATCGGCCCCCACACCGCGGCGTTCCTGGTCGAGCCGATCCAGGGCGAGGCAGGCATCCGGGTGCCGCCGGCGGGCTACCTCGCCCGCGCTGCCGCGCTCTGCAAGCAGCACAACGTGCTGCTGATCGCCGACGAGATCCAGACCGGCCTCGGCCGCACCGGCAAGCTGCTGGCCTGCCAGCACGAGGGCGTCACGCCCGACGGCCTGATCCTGGGCAAGGCGCTCGGCGGCGGCCTGCTGCCGGTGTCGATGTTCCTCGCCCGCAAGGATGTGATGGACGTGTTCACGCCGGGCAGCCACGGCTCGACGTTCGGCGGCAACCCGCTCGCCGCTGCGGTCGGCAACGAGGCGCTCGCGATCCTGGTCGAGGACGACCTCGCCGGCCGCTCGGCCGAGCTCGGCGAGTACTTCATCGAGGAGCTCCGCGCCGTGGTCAAGGCGCTCAAGCTGCCGCTGGTGACGGAGCTCCGCGGCAAGGGCCTGTTCATCGGGATGGAGATCGATCCGGCCCATGCCCGCGCCCGCGAGGTGGTCGAACGCCTGATGGCGCTCGGTCTGCTGTCGAAGGAGACCCACGCCACCACGGTGCGCTTCGCGCCGCCGCTGGTGATCACCCGCGAGCAGATCGACTGCGCGGTCGAGCGCATCGACTTCGTGCTGCGCGAGATGGTCGAGGCCCGCTTGGCGCCCGCCAGTCCGGCCGCCGCGTCCGCCGAGAAGGTGCGCGCCGCCGGTTGATCCCGACGGCGCGCGCTCGGCTCGACACAATCTAGTCCCCCTAACTCCGTTCCATTGGCACGGCGCGGATGTCGTCGCGTCGCATTTAGTTGATTCGCGCGGCCTTGCGTGCACATGAACGGCCGGGTCTACGACCCGGAGATCGGGCGGTTCATGAGCGTGGACCCGGTGTTCCAGTTCCCGGAGAACTCCCAATCCCTCAACCCCTACAGTTACGTGCTGAACAATCCGTTGAGCCTGACGGATCCGAGCGGGCTCACTGCTTGCTCTGAAACGAGCCACGAGGGTGGACACGGCACTTGCACCTACAAGCAAGGTGACAAGACGTACACCGCGAAGTACGACACGAAAAAAGATGGCAGCGTAGCTGTCAGGACGAACCAACCAGGCCGGTCACTGGTGATTGGTGCCCCAAGCAGGTCGTCCGCAGGGAATGGCGCGACTCAAGGGATTGGCACCCAAGCCAGAGGCGCCTCGCCAACCGCGACGGCAACAGGAGGTCAGGCCCAACGCCCGACAGTCGCGCCGACCATCACATTGCCGACCGGCGAGACGATGCCTATCGTCGATCTGCCGCTAGTGCCTGGCATGAGCTTCATCCCATTGGCAGACGCCGTTTTGGACGCTGGGGAAAAGGCGAGAAAGTTGGCCGCTGGTGGATCAGTCTCTGCGGAGGACGTCGCCGAGGCTGCTTCCTCGGTGTTTATGAAAAAAGTCCGCGCGCTTGCCGCAGTTGCGGACAAGGCCGGACAAACGGCGAAGGAAATGGCCTCGGAGTTGCGAAAAAAACTTGGTCGCAACTCCGTCGAGTACAGCACGGCATCCAAGAAGGGGCACATTGACCTTGAGGGGGAAGATCACTACGACAAGTTGACGGGAGCGCGAATTCCGACCCCACATGTGCAGGAAAAGCCCATTCATATTGGACCAAGTGGCAAGATGAACCTGGGTAAAGAGACGATTCGCCCAGCCACCAAAGCAGACATTCGAAATGCCGAGCGACTCACGAAAGATGAGGACTGAGCGATGCAACACACGAGTGAACTGGTTTGGTTGACGCAGTGGTACGCGTCAATGTGCGACGGCCTGTGGGAACACGGGAGGGGTGTGCATCTTGTGACCCTTGATAATCCAGGGTGGTGCCTGGAGATAGAACTCAACGGCACGACACTTGGCAACGTCGAGTTGCAGCGCGTGTTGCACGATTACGCTGACGATGATTGGTTTGCGTACGAGATTAGAGACACATTGTTCGTTGGCGCGTGCAGCATCTCGCGCCTGGATGAGATGATCGCGACGTTTCGAAAAATGATCACGGAGCGCGATGGGCAGCCTGAGGCCCCGTAGCGATAAGAGATCTGAAGAATTTGCCAACGCGGACGATGGCTAGCCTAGTGCAGCCAGTGATGTTTGCGTTTGAACACGCCCGCGTCGAGATCCTCGACGGCTGGTCTTGAATCGTGAGCTATACCTCGATTCCACCTCCCCCATCGTAAGACCAAGGCTGCCGCTTAAACAGCCGTCGTATTCGGGTACTTGAGCAACCGACCAACCGAGGCTGGGGGCATCCAGCGATTCACATGAACGGCCGGGTCTACGACCCGGAGATCGGGCGGTTCATGTCAGTGGATCCGGTGTTCCAGTTCCCGGAGAACACCCAGAGCCTCAACCCCTACAGCTACGTGCTGAACAACCCGTTGAGCTTGACGGACCCGAGCGGATTTAAAACCGATGCAAGTGACGCGGTTTCAAAAGTGCACGACAGAAAGGATTGGCGCTCTCTCGAGGCACACTCCTCAAATCGGAGCTCAAGTGGATCACTTTCTATTGCAAAGAGATCCTCCAAATCGGGAAATGGACACAACGAGAGGCAGTCTTTGAGAGCAGTGATCGGATCCAGCGATGGTTCTGAAGGGAACCACATGTCGCGGAGTCAAACTAGCCATCCAGGCAAGATTATTGATTTCATTAGCTACGATGGTGAAATTGATGGCCCAATCGTTGCAGGCAATGAGTTAAAGGCGCCGATCGAAGAAGCGCCGGACGATGCTGAGCGGCTGAAAATTCTGAAGGAAAGTGTGCAGGGCCTGGAAAAACTTGACTCTTTGGATTCAGAGTTCCGCAAGGATGCGGAGAAAGTCCTATACGACTTAGTTACCGACGAACACAAGCACAAGCTTCGTCTCATATGGGGAATTCGAACTGCTGAGGAAAACAAGAAATTAGAGGAACAGGGTCTCGCTATTCCAAACAGCAAGCATTTGCCTAATCCCGCGAAGGCACTCGATTTCATTGATCGCAAGATTGCGTATAGTGATAATCGTGACCTTCCCTACTATAAAGAGGTAGAGGACGCAGCAAAGCGTGCAGGACTCGAATCGGGCAACAGGTGGACAAAGCCTTGGGACCCCAACCACATTGAGATGAAAAATGATGACTAAAGCACCAGCAGCATTTTTCTTCGCCGTCGTCGTCTCAATTTCCAACGTCGCGTGCGCGGAGCCCCAACCCTGCAACATGTCCAACCTTTGGAAGGCGGACACCGCAGGGGTTTGGCGCTCCGGCGAATCGATGGGGTACTACCGCGTGCTGCTTCTGCGTGCGCCTGGAGAACCAGCCGTAGATGAAGTCTGCGTGCAGATCGTGGAGCGCAAGAGTTCCGGTGAGATGAAAACAGTTAGGACGATTTCGGTATCTGATGTGGGTTATCGAGGTACGGTGTCCGGCCTTGTGCTCAAAACACTTTCCGGAAATCGGATTGCAATCGCAATCGATGTGGCTATGCGCGGAATGGAAGACATCGAAGCCAGAGAAATCTACGTCGTTGGTATTGATGGGAAGAGTCGCAAAATCTCAGAAGCCAAGTTCGTAGATATCGAAGATTGATTGGATGCCAGAAAGACGAAGGGGTCGCTCGCGCGACCCCTCCATCTTCTCAAGCAGAGAACTTAAGGCGGTGGCTTAGGCCACCATCGCCTTCAGGTTCTTGAGCGGCTGCACCTTGACGACCTTACGGGCCGGCTTGGCCTTGAACATCATCGGCTGACCGGTGAACGGGTTGACACCCTCACGCGCCGGCACGGCCTTCTTCTTGATGACCTTGACCTTCATCAGGCCCGGGACCACGAAGAAGCCCGAACCGCGAGTCAGGCTCGCCTTCATCATGATGCCCATCGCTTCGAACATCGCGGCCACCTGCTTGCGCGACAGGCCGGTGCTCTCGGCGAGGTAGGCGTAGACCTCCGACTTCGACGGCGCCTTGGTGGTGCTGACGGTCGGGGTCTTCGGCTTCGGCATCGCCACTTTCTTCATTGCTTTGGCCATGGGAGTGCTCCTGAAAGGAATTTGGTTGAATCCACGCTGGAAAAATAGCACATGGAATGACGGTCTTCCATTTTTTCTCGCTATTTTCAGGATTTTCTCGACCCCTCTCCGGGGAACCCCTATGGCCACCGAACGGAACGCGAACGATTGCCATGCGCGGCCTGCATACCGCGCGGCAAGGCTGTAAACAAAGGGGTTCGCGGCGATCAGCGCGCGAAGAACTGGTGCTGCAAACGCAGGCGGATCGGGGTCTCGACGCCTGCCGGCCTGACCAGGAGCTCGAAGGTCACGGTCTCCTGGTCGGCGACCGTGATCTCGCCCAGGTAGTAGATCGCGGGCGGCTCGTCGACCCGGTGCATCGCGATCGGTTTGAGCTGGCCCAGCAAGTTCACCGCGGTCACCCCGACCTGCGCCGGCACCGGCGTGCCGAAGCTCCGGCCCGGTTCGTTGCGCAGCACCGCCACGTTGAGCAGGGCGCGGTTCGGGCTGCGGACGATGCTATAGGCGCTGGCGACCGCAGCGGTCAGCTGCATCGTCGAGAGGGCCGTGTAGTGGACGGTGTAGGCCCCGGCATCGAACTCCTCGGCCTGCGCCGGGCCGGTGGCCAGCGATGCCATGGCGATCGGGAGGGCGACCGGAAAGGCGAGCCACAGGGCGCGCACGAGGTTCATCGGCTGACGCCCTCGGGTAGGCGCGCAGGCGCCTCGATCCGCACGGTCTTGTCGCGACCGGACTCGCCTGCGGTCAACGCCACCCGCGACGGGGCCACGCCGCAATGCGCGGCGAGGAACGCGCAGAGGTGCGCGTTGGCCTTGCCGTCGACCGGCGGCGCGGTGATGCGGACCTTGAGCCGGTCCCCATAGGGTCCGGCGAGCTCATCGGTCGATGCCCGCGGCTGGATCCGCAGGCGGAGCACGAGCGCCGTGCCGTCCCAGCGGTACCAGGGCGCCGCCGCCGTGGGCTCGGATCTAGCGGAACCAGCCATCGAGCGGGATCAGGATCGCCACCACCTGCAGCGCGATCAGCGCGAACAGCGGGGCGAGGTCGAAGCCGCCCATCGGCGGGATCAGCCGACGGAACGGCTTCAGCAGCGGGGCGTCGACCGTGGCGAGCGCGCGGGCCACCGGGTTCCCGCCGGCCTGGCCGGTCCAGGACATCAGAGCCTCGAGCAGGATGGTGACGGTGAAGGTGCCGACCACCACGGTGGCGAGCCGCAGCAGCGTCCACCAGGCGAAGGTCAGGCCGTCGATGCCGTGCCCGAGCAAGGCGAGGTCGACGAGCAGGTTGGCCGCTGCGAGCGCGACCAGCAGCACCACCGAGGCGAGGTCGATGCCGCCGACCGGCGGGACCATCCGGCGCAGCGGCCACAGCAGCGGGTTCGTCACCTTGACCGTGAGCTGGGCCAGCGGGCTCGAGAAGTCGGCGCGGACCCGCGCCAGCATCAGGCGCAGCAGCACCGCGCCCATGTACAGGCCGAACAGCGTGTTGACCAGGAAGCCGAGCGCGACGACGAAGTTGCCCATCACTTGCCTCCGAGTTCGACGCCGCGGTCGCGGGCGGCGGTGAGCGCGTCTTCGACCAGGCGGGCGAAGCCGCCCTGGTCGAACGCAGCCAAGGCCGCCGCCGTGGTGCCGCCGGGCGAGGTCACCCGCCGCCGCAGTTCGGCCGGCTCGACGTCGGCATCGACCGCCATCCGCATCGCGCCCAGGCCGGTCTGCAGCGCGAGCCGTCGCGCGCTCGCCCGCGGCAGGCCGAGCGCGACCGCCGCCGATTCCATGTGCTCGACCAATTGGAGGAAATAGGCCGGACCGCTGCCCGAGAGCGCGGTGACCGCGTCCATCAGCGTCTCGTCGGCGATCCACTCGACGATGCCGACGCTGGCCAGGATCCGTTCGGCGCTGGCGCGGGCCACGGCGTCGACCTTGGCGTTGGCGACCATCCCGGTCGCGCCGAGGCCGACCAGCGCCGGGGTGTTCGGCATGCAGCGCACGATGCGGCGTCCGCCGCCGAGCCAGCGGTCGAGGTCCTGGATGCGGGTGCCGGCGGCGACGCTGATCACGAGCGGATCGCCGGCCTTGGCCTCGGCCGCGATCGCGCGACACGCCGCTTCCATCACCTGCGGCTTGACCGCCAGCACGACGACCGTCGCGCCGTGCGCGGCGGCGGTGTTGTCGCCGGTGATCGTGAGCGGGCCGAGCGCTTCGAGCGCGGCGCGGTCGGGCGCCGGGTCGGCGACCCGCAGCGCCGCCGCCGGCGTCCCGGCGCGGAGCAGCCCACCGATCAGGGCGCGCGCCATGTTGCCGCCGCCGATGAACGCGATCGAGTCCGCCACTGATGACCTCCGAGTTGGGTCGATTCTACTCGGCGGCTCGTCGACTAGCCGCGCGCGCCGAACACCGCGGTGCCGATCCGCACCCGCGTCGCGCCCTCGGCGATGGCCTCGGCGAAGTCGTCGCTCATGCCCATCGAGAGCTCGGTCAGCGCGAGACCTTCCCCGCCAAGAGTGGCGCGGAGCTCCGCGGCGAGCGCGCACAGCCGACGGTAGGGCGCTCTTCGCTCGGCGCGCGCCGCGGCGGGTTCGGGGATGCACATCAGCCCGACCAGCTCGAGCCGCGGCAGCGTGACGACCGCGTACGCCAGCGCGAACAGATCGGCTGGGGTGACGCCGCCCTTGCCCGGTTCGCCCGAGAGGTCGACCTGGAGGCAGACCTTGAGCGGTGGCAGCGCCGCGGGGCGTTGGGCCGAAAGCCGCTCGGCGATCCGGAGCCGGTCGACCCCGTGGACCCAGGCCGCGAGCTCGGCCACCGGCTTGGTCTTGTTGGCCTGGAGCTGGCCGATGAAGTGCCATTCGATGCCGAGGTCGGCGAGCTCGGCGGCCTTGGCCACCAGTTCCTGCGGGTAGTTCTCGCCGAACGCGCGCTGGCCGGCGGCGAAGGCGCCACGGATCGCGCTCGCCGGCTGGCCTTTGCTGACCGCCACCAGCGCGACGCTTGCAGGGTCGCGCGCGGCCGCCCGCGCGGCGTCGGCGATCGCGTCCCTGACTGCGGCGAGGCGGGTGCTGGTCGACAAGGTTGCGGCCATCGGCTGCGGCGCTATACCTTAGCCGGCGCGTGGGGGCGATCTTTCACCCCTGCCGCAGCAGCCCCGGCGTCCGCCGGGGTCAGTCGCACCCGGGGGCACCATGGCGGTCGACATCGCGCAACTCCTGACCTTCAGCGTCAAGAACAAGGCCTCCGACCTCCATCTCTCCGCCGGCGTGCCGCCGATGATCCGCGTCGACGGCGACATGCGGCGCATCAACATGCCGCTGCTCGAGCACAAGGAAGTGTTCGACATGGTGTACGACATCATGAACGACAAGCAGCGCAAGGACTACGAAGAGTTCCTGGAGTGCGACTTCTCGTTCGAGATCCCCGGCCTGGCGCGCTTCCGCGTCAACGCCTTCAACCAGAACCGCGGCGCCGCCGCCGTGTTCCGCACCATCCCCTCCAAGATCCTGTCGCTCGAGCAGCTCGGCGCGCCGAACATCTTCAAGGAGATCGCCGAGACCCCACGCGGCATCGTGCTGGTCACCGGCCCGACCGGTTCGGGCAAGTCGACCACGCTCGCCGGCATCATCAACCACATCAACGAGAACGACCCGGGCCACATCCTCACCATCGAGGACCCGATCGAGTTCGTCCACGAATCCAAGAAGTGCCTGATCAACCAGCGCGAGGTCCATCGCGACACGCTCGGCTTCAACGAGGCGCTGCGCTCGGCGCTGCGCGAGGACCCCGACTGCATCCTGGTCGGCGAGATGCGCGACCTCGAGACCATCCGCCTGGCGCTGTCGGGCGCCGAGACCGGCCACTTGGTGTTCGGCACGCTCCACACCTCGTCGGCGGCCAAGACCATCGACCGCATCGTCGACGTGTTCCCGGCGGCCGAGAAGGACATGGTCCGCGCGATGATGTCGGAGTCGCTGCGCTGCGTGATCTCGCAGACGCTGTGCAAGAAGATCGGCGGCGGCCGCCAGGCCTGCCACGAGATCATGATCGGCACGCCCGCCATCCGTAACCTGATCCGCGAGAACAAGATCGCGCAGATGTTCTCGGCGATCCAGACCGGTCAGCAGTACGGCATGCAGACGCTCGACCAGAACCTGGCCGACTGCGTCAAGAAGGGCCTGATCTCCAAGGAAGAGGCGGCGGGCAAGGCGCAGAACAAAGACAACTTCAAGTAAGGACAGGACGATGGAACGCGATCAAGCGATCAAGTTCATGCAGGACCTGCTCAAGGCCATGATGGCCCGCGGCGGCTCCGACCTGTTCATCACCGCCGGCTTCCCGCCCGCGATCAAGGCCCACGGCAGCGTGACGCCGGTCACCGACAAGCCGCTGACCCCCGATCAGAGCGCGATGCTGGTCCGCGCGATCATGAACGACCGCCAGACCAAGGAGTTCGACTCCACCAAGGAGTGCAACTTCGCGATCGCGCCGCCCGGCATCGGCCGCTTCCGCGTCAACGCGCTGGTCCAGCAGGGCCGCACCGCCGCGGTGCTGCGCACCATCACCGTCGACATCCCGGACTTCGACAAGCTCGGCCTGCCGCCCGTCCTCAAGGACGTGATCATGACCAAGCGCGGCTTGGTCCTGGTGGTGGGCGGCACCGGCTCGGGCAAGTCGACCTCGCTGGCCGCGATGATCGGCCACCGCAACAAGAACACCCGCGGCCACATCATCACGATCGAGGACCCGGTCGAATACGTCCACCCGCACCAGGGCTGCATCATCACCCAGCGCGAGGTCGGCGTGGACACCGACTCCTGGCATGCCGCGCTCAAGAACACGCTGCGCCAGGCGCCCGACGTGATCCTGATCGGTGAGATCCGCGACCGCGAGACGATGGAACACGCGGTGGCGTTCGCCGAGACCGGCCACTTGGCGCTCGGCACGCTGCACGCCAACAGCGCCAACCAGTGCCTCGACCGCGTGATCAACATGTTCCCCGAGGAGCGCCGCCAGCAGCTGCTGATGGACCTCTCGCTCAACCTCAAGGGAGTGGTCGCCCAGCGCCTGCTCAAGAAGCCCGACGGCCAGGGCCGGGTCGCGATCCTCGAGATCATGCTGAACTCGCCGTTGATCAGCGAGCTGATCTTCAAGGGCGAGGTCCACGGCATCAAGGACATCATGGGCAAGTCGGGTCAGCTCGGCATGCAGACCTTCGACCAGGCGCTGTTCGATGCCTACGAGAAGGACCTGATCTCCTACGAGGAGGCGATCCGCAACGCCGACTCGCAGAACGAGCTGCGCCTGCGCATCAAGCTCGAGTCGAAGAAGACCAAGCAGGCGGGCGACGACGAGATCGCCGGCCTCAAGCTCCAGGAAGAGGACAAAGGCGTGAAGCTCAAATGAACATCGGTCCCCTGCTCAGGTTGATGGTCGAGAAGAAGGCCTCCGACCTCTTCTTCACCACCAAGGCCCCGGTCAAGATCAAGCTCGAGGGCAAGCAGCACGCGGTCGGCAAGCAGGAGCTCGACTCCGAGACGGTCAAGGCCGCCGCCTACGGCATCATGACGCCGGAGCAGATCCAGTTCTTCGAGTCGAACATGGAGGTCGACTTCGCCATCGCCGAGGAGGGCGTCGGCCGCTTCCGCGTCAACGTGTTCCGCCAGCGCGGCAACGTCTCGATGGTGCTGCGCTACATCCCGAGCAGCATCCCGGAGATCGACTCGCTCAACGTGCCCGAGGTCCTCAAGGACCTCATCATGAACAAGCGCGGCCTGCTGCTGATGGTCGGCGCGACCGGCTCGGGCAAGTCGACCACGCTCGCCGCGATGATCAACCATCGCAACGTCAACTCCACCGGCCACATCCTGACCATCGAGGACCCGGTCGAGTTCACCCACCCCAACCATGGCTGCATCGTCAACCAGCGCGAGGTCGGGGTCGACACCCACTCGTACCACAACGCGCTCAAGAGCTCGTTGCGCGAGGCGCCCGACGTCATCCTGATCGGCGAGATCCGCGACCGCGAGACGATGGAGGCGGCGCTCGAGCTCGCCGGCACCGGCCACCTCGCGATCTCGACCCTGCACGCCAACAACGCGTTCCAGGCGATGGACCGCATCATCAACATGTTCCCGCAGGAGCTGCACAAGCAGCTGTTCATGGACCTCTCGCTCAACATGCGCGGCGTGGTCTCGCAGCGCCTGGTGGTGGGCAAGGACGGCAAGCGCTGCGCTGCGGTCGAGGTGCTGATCAACACCCCGCACATCGCCGAGCTGATCCTCAAGGGCAAGATCGACGACCTCAAGCAAGCGATGGCCGAGAGCAACGAGAAGGGCATGCAGACCTTCGACACCGCGCTGTTCCAGCTGTTCAAGGCCGGCAGGGTCGAGCTCGAGGAAGCGCTCAAGAACGCCGACTCGCGCACCAACCTCGAAGCGCTGATCAACTTCGGCGGCTAGCGCCGCCGCCACCCGGGACGCCGCCATGGGCCCTGCGCCCACCGACGCCGCGCAGGCGCGGATCCAACAGGCGCTGACGCGCGACGACGGGCCGGCCGCGATCGTCGCGCTGCAGGACGCCATCCGCCTCGACCCCGGCCACGGGCCGTGGTGGCGCGCGCTCGCCGAGCAGCTCCACAAGCTGGGTCGCGATGCGGAGGCCCGGCCCGCCGCGAGCCGCGCGCGCGCGCTGATGCCCGACGACCCCGATTCGGCGTTGCTGGTGGCGGTGCTCGACCACCAGCTCGGCGCGACCGCCGAGGCCGAAGCCGCGCTGCGCGAGCTGCTGGCGCGCCAACCGCTCAACGCCGCCGCCCGCGCCAACCTGGCGAGCCTGCTCGAGCGCAGCAACCGCCACGCCGAGGCCGAGCGCGAGGCCCGCGAGGGGCTCAAGGCCGCGCCCCACGAGCCCTTGCTCCTCCACGTGGTGGCGCGCTGCGCGTTGCTCAGGCGCGACCTCGACACCTGCGCGCTCTACCTCGAGCGTGAGCGGGCTGCGATCGCGCGCGAACCGCGCCACGCCCGCAGCCTGCTGCCGCAGCACGCCGCCTACCTCGAGGGCGAGCTCGCCAACGCTCGCGGCCGCGATGCCGAATGCTTCGCGGCCTACGCCCGCGCCAACGCGATCGCGGCCGGCAACGCGGCGCGGCTCGGCTTCGACGGCGGACGCTTCCACGCCGAACTGGACGCCGAGGCCGCCGCGGCGACGCCGGAGATCGTCGCGGCCTGGCGACCGCTACCGGGACCCGCGCCGCTGCCGTTCCAGCCCGCCTACCTGGTCGGTTTCCCGCGTTCGGGCACCACGCTGCTCGAGCAGATCCTCGACGCCCATCCCGGCGCGGTCGGGCTCGAGGAAGTCGGCTGCATCGAGGACGCGCTGCAGGCCATCCCCGGTGGCCACCCCGCCGGCTTGGGCGCGCTCGACGTCGCGGCGCGCGAGCAGGCGCGCCGGTACTATGCGGCGCGGGTGCTCGAGCGGGCGCCCGACGCGGCGGGCAGGACGCTGATCGACAAGCTGCCGCTGCGGCTGGTGCGCGCCGGCGGCGTGCAGCGCTTGGTGCCGGAGGCGCGCTTCATCCTCGCCTTGCGCCATCCCTACGATTCGGTGCTGTCCTGCTTCATGCAGGAGTTCGGGATGAACGACGCGATGGCGAACTTCTTCACGCTCGAGGACGCGGCGCGGCTGTACGACCGGGCGATGACGCTGTGGACGCGCCACGCCGAGCTGCTGCCGCTGCAGGTGGTGACCGTGCGCTACGAGGCGTTGGTCGCCGACCTCGAGTCCGAGGTCCGGCCGGTGCTCGCCCACCTCGGCCTCGGGTGGGACGCGCGGGTGCAGGGCTTCGCCCGCCATGCGGTCGAGCGCGGCGGCATCCGCACCCCGTCGTACTCGCAGGTGACGCAGGGGCTCTACACCCATGCCCGCGGTCGCCATCGGCGGCACGCCGAGCGCTTCTCGCCCGCGGTGCGGGCGCTGCTCGACCCCTGGGTCGAGCGCTGGGGCTATCCGTCGACGAAGGACTAGTCGACGAACTGCTACTCGATGAACACCTGGCGCGCGTCGAACACCGGGCCGTCGACGCAGACCCGCTTCATGTAGCGCTTGGTCTCGGCGCCGTCGGGAAGGTGGACCTCGACCGCGCAACCGGCGCAGCCGCCGACCGCGCAGGCCATGTGCTCCTCGAGCGAGACCTGGCAGGGCAGGTCGAACTCGCGGGCCAGCGCCGCGACGGCCTTCAGCATCGGCGTCGGGCCGCACGACAGCACCTCGACCTCGGCGCGCGCCTTCGCATCGAGCGCGCCCAACCAGGCGCGGGCGAGGTCGGTGACGAAGCCGTCGAAGCAACCCGGGTAACCCTGCTGGCTGGCGAGCCGCGAGGGGATGCCCCAGTCCTCGAGCAGCGGCATGCAGGCGGTGGCGCCACCGCCGATGCCTGGGACCATGAACTGCGAGGGCTTGGGCGTGAAAGGGAACGGCACCTCGGAGCCCATCACCGCGAACGGCTGCCACTGGGCGCGCCTGTCGGTGCGCAACGCGTCGGCGACGAACACCATCGGCGGGATGCCGACGCCGCCGCCGATCAGCAGCGGTCGCGGCCGCTCGGGATGGAGCACGAACGGCAGGCCGATCGGGCCGAGCAAGGAGAGCGACTCGCCCTTGGCGCGCTGCGCCAGCAGCGCGGTGCCCTGGCCGACCGCCTTGTAGAGCACGTCGATCCAGCCCGCCGCGGCATCGGCGCGCATGATCGAGAACGGTCGGCGCATCCGCAACAGCGGTCCGCATTCGAGGTGGATGAACTGGCCGGGCAAGGCGCGCTGCGCCGTCTCTGGTGCGCGCAGGCGGATCACGTGCTGGGCCGCGGCGAGATGCTGATGATCGAGGACCTCGGCGTCCTCGACGAAGATGGTGCCGCGGTGCGCTCGTTGGGCGGGAGGGTCCGCGCGCTGGTCGGGGTTCAAGGGCGGTCCTTCAGCAGCGACTCGAGCACCGCCATCCGGACCGCGACCCCGTTGGCGACCTGCTGCAGGATCACCGAGCGCGGTCCGTCCATCACCTCGTCGGCGAGCTCGACGCCGCGGTTGACCGGGCCCGGGTGCATCACGATGCAGTCGGGCTTGGCCTTGGCCAGCCGCGCCGCGGTCAGGCCCCAGGCCCGATGGTAGGACGCGTCGTCCGGATGCTTGGCGAGCGCGCCGGGCGGCATCCGTTCCTTCTGGATCCGCAGCATCATCACCACGTCGCAGCCGGTGACGCCGGCGTCGAGGTCGTTGACCACGCGATGGGCGTTGCGGCTGGCGTCGGGCGGCAGCAGTTCCTGCGGCGCGACCAGCCGGAGCTCACCGACCCCCAGCGTCTTGAGCGCGGCGATCGCCGAGCTCGCGACCCGCGAGTGGAGGATGTCGCCGACGATCGCGACCGTCAGCTTCGACAGGTCGTCGCCCTTGTGCTGGCGGATGGTGAGCGCGTCGAGCAGGCCCTGGGTCGGATGCGAGAGGTGGGCCTCGCCGGCGTTGAGCACCGCGACCCGGCCGGCATGGGCGGCGAGCGTGCCGAGCGTGCCGGCCTCGGCGTGGCGCACCACGATCGCGTCGACGCCGAACGCGGCGAAGGTCAGGAAGGTGTCGAGGACGGTTTCGCCCTTGCTGGTCGAGCTCGACTTGACGTCGAGCGTCAGCACCTCGGCGCCGAGCAGCTGGGCGGCGAGCTCGAACGAGCCGCGGGTGCGGGTCGAGGGTTCGAAGAACAGGGTGGCGACGGTGCGACCGGCGAGCGCCGCGAGCCGCGGCGGCCGGCCGCTGCGCTCACGCTCGGCGGCGAACCCGGCGGCGCGCTCGAGCAGCGCCTCGAGCGTCGCGCGCGGCAAGCCATCGAGCGTGAGCAGGTGTTGCAACCGTCCGCTCGCGTCGACCTGCCGTGCCGTCGTCAAGGTTGCGCTCCGAGCCAGCCGTTGAGGATCACGCAGGCGGCCGCCGCGTCGACGTCCGCCTTCGCCACCCGCTTGCGGCCCTGGGCGCGCTGCTCGCGCAGCGTCGCCTGGGCCTCGGCGGAGGAGAGCCGCTCGTCGACCGTGTGCACCGGCAGTCCGGTGCGCTCGCCGAGCGCGCTCGCGAAGGCGAGCACCTCGTGGGTCAGGTCGTGCGGCGTGCGGTCGGCATTATACGGGACGCCCACCACCAGGCTGGTCGGACGCCATTCGGCGACCAGCGCCAGCAGCCTGGGCCAGTCCAGCCCGCTGGCGGTGGACTCGAGCGTCGTGACCGGGGTCGCGCTGCGGGTCACGGTCTGGCCGACCGCGACGCCGATCCGGCGCCGGCCGTAGTCGAAGCCGAGCACCGCGCCGGTCGAGCTCAGGCGCGCCCCGACTCGCCGGAGAGCTGCACCGGGTCGAAGCCGATCGCGCGCGCCGCCGCGTCCCAGCGCCGCTCGATCGGGGTGTCGAACACCAGTCGCGGGTCGGCCGGCACCGAGAGCCAGGCGTTGTCGGCGAGCTCGGCCTCGAGCTGGCCGGCGCCCCAGCCGGAGTAGCCGAGCGCGACCAGCGCCTGCTGCGGGCCCTTGCCCTCGGCCATCGCCGCCAGCACGTCGCGCGAGGTGGTGACCGAGAACCGCTCGTTGACCCGCAGCGTCGAGTCGAAGCGCGAACCGGAGTCGTGCAGCACGAAGCCGCGCTCGGGCATCACTGGTCCGCCGTAGTAGACGATCTGGCCGGCGAGCGCGTCGTCCTTGGCCTTGAGCGCGAGCTGCTCGAGCACCGCGCCGAGCGTGAGCTCGAGCGGGCGGTTGACGACGATGCCGAGCGCGCCGTCGGCGCTGTGCTCGCAGATGTAGGCGACGCTGTGGGCGAAGTGGGGGTCGAGCATCGCTGGCATCGCGATCAGCAGCTGGTCGGTCAGCGAGGTGACCGGCGGAGCATCGGCGGGCGGGGAGCGGCGCGGCATGCGCGCAGTATCCGCCCCTGGTCGCGGTGCCTCAACCGGTCAGCCGGTGCGGACCTGGCTGGTGGCGGCGCTGACCGTGCCCGCCTCGTAGCGCCATTCGTAGAGGAAGCGCAGCACGTCGGTCTCGGCGCGGATCCGGCGCGGGAACGGCGCGAACGGCGCGGCCTGCCGCACCGCGCGGTAGGCGGCGTCGTCGAGCTCGGCGTGCGCCGAGGCCCGGCGCGTCGCGAGCTGACGGATGGTGCCGTCGGCGTTGAGCACGATCTCGAGCACCAGCCGGCCCTGCAGGCCCCGGGACCGTGCCTCGACCGGATAGTTGGCGTTGCCGACCCGTTCGACCCGGCGCCGCCACATCTCGAGGTACTGGGCGTAGGACGACTCGCGCGATTCGACCGAGACGAAGCGCTCGCGCGGTCGCTTGGCCTGCGCCAACGCCGACTGGTTGACGTCGCTGACCGGGTCGGCGTCCTCGCTCGCCAGCGTCATCAGGTGCGAGACGATCAGGCGCGGCGCGTCGACGCCGGTGATCGGTCGCGCCGCGGTCGGCACCGAGCGCGGCGAGCGCTCGGCGGTGACCGTGCGGTGGAGCGCGGTCTGCAGCGGATCGCGCGCGGCGATCGAGTCGGGCGCCTCGCTGCTGGCGGTGCCGGGCGTCGCCGACAGCCACTCGTCGCCGGCGTCGAGACCGGCGAGCTCGAGCGGCGCGGCGGTCGCGAACGGCGCGCGCGGCCGGACCCGCTCGGCGGTGTTGCCGCCGCCGCGCGCCGAATGCTGGGCCAGGTACTCGGGATCGTCGGGGGCCTCGACCGACTGCTCGCGCACCAGCGTGACCTCGATGGTCGAGGCGGCGAAGCGGGCGAGCTCCTCGGGCGCGAAACGCACGCCGAGGATCACCGCGGCGTGGACCAAAAACGCGAAGGCGAGGGTGGTCGGCAGCCGTTCGCGCGGTGAGACCGGGGCCGGTGGCAGCGTGAGGATGCTCATCGCGGCGCGGGCGCGTCCGGGACGGAAGGCGTTGGCAGGCGCTGGAGCACGGCGTGCGCGAGGATACCACCGGCGATGCCGAGCCCCAGCGCGGCGGCCATCAGCAGCGGCGCCAGGCGCAGCAACGCTGGCACCGGCAGGAACAGGACCCAGGCCGCCGCGACCTGGCTCGCCATGTGCGCGGTCGCGCTCGCCGCCGAGTAGCCGACCGCGCCGACCCGGCCGCGACCGAGCGCGTCGACCAGCGCGAGCGCGGCGATGCTGCCGAGCGCGCCGGCCAGCGACAGCGCGAAGGTCGGGGTCAGGAAGGTGCCGGTCGCGAGCGAGGCGACCAGCACCCGCAGCAGCGCGACCCAGATCGCGAGCCGCAGCCCGTGGCGCAGCAGCACGACCAGCACCACCAGGTTGGCGAGCCCGGGCTTGATCCCCGGCAGCGGCATCGGCACCGCGGACTCGAGCACGTGGACCACCACCGCGAGCGCGGTGAAGCCGGCGACCAGCAGGTCGTCGCGGACGACGCCTGGCTCAGAAGGTGAGCGCGTCATAGTCGGGCTCGTCGCCGACCAGGGTCAGGCTCACGCCGTTGGGGACGCAGGCGGCGGTCTCGCCGGCGCGTGCGAGCCACCCGGCGCGGACGCAGAGCTTCTGCGGGCAATCCGAATCGAGGAAGCGGGCGCGGCCGCCGCGGACCTCGATCACGCTCGGGCCGCGCCGGCCCTCGACCTCGAGCCGCGCGTCGCGGTCGAGCGCGAGCGCGTCGCGCCGACCGTCGTGGCGTTCGATCAGCGCGGTGTGGGCGACGCCGCCGGGTGGCGCGAGCAGGGCCGCGCTCGCGGCGACCAGCGCCGCGCACAGCGCCACCACCACGAGGTCGCCGCGGCCGATCATCGTCCGTTGGACGGCGGCGCCGCCACCAGCCGCAGGTCGTCGACCATCGGCTCGAGCCGCGAGCGCAGCAGCGCGGTGGCATGGACCACGCCGTCCTCGGTCACGGCGACGGCGCCGGTGAGCCCGAAGCGGCGCGCGACGTCCTCGAGCGCGGTCGGACCGCTAATCATCACCGCGATCGCGGCGGCGTCGGCGCCGGCGCAACCGCGGCGCTCGAGCACCACCGTGACCGAGGCGGCGCCGCGCGCCGGTGCGCCGGTGGCCGGATCGAGCACGTGATGGAAGCGCACGCCGTCGTCGACGAAGGCGCGCTCGTAGTCGCCCGAGGTGAAGACGCAGGCGTCGTCGGCGACCGCGAGCCGCGCCAGCACCCGTGGCGCGCGCGGGTCGCGCAGGCCGATCCGCCAGGGCTGGCCGCCGCGGACGCCGTCGCGCCAGCCGATGGCGCGGACGTCGCCGCCGGCGTTGACCAGCGCCGAGCCGACGCCGCGCGCGCGCAGCGCGGCGATCGCGCGGTCGACGGCGAGACCCTTGGCGTAGCCGCCGAGGTCGAGCCAGGGCGCCGGCGCGGTCGCGTCGAGCGTGCGCCGGCCGATCGCGACCCGCGCGATGCGCGGGTCGGTGGTGAGGGCAGCGGCGATCCGCGCCGCGGGCGGTGGCGGACCGGCCGGCCGCTCCTCGCTATGGAAGCCCCACAGCTCGACCAGCCGGCCGAGCCCGGGCTCGAAGCGGCCGTCGCTCTGCGCGGCGAGGCGCTGCGCGTCGCTGAGCGCGGCGGCGAGGTCGGGCGCGACCTCGGCGTGGCCGGTGGCCTCGAGCGCGCGGTCGGCGTCGGCGAGCTGGCCCTCGTCCCAGGCGCGGAAGCTGCGTTCGACGCGCCGCAGCTCGCGCTCGACCGCGGCGACGTCGGCGGTGGCCTGGGCCGGCGTGCGACCGATCAGGCTGACCTCGACCAGCGTCGACATCGCGTAGAGCTGCTCGCGATGCTCGCGCGGCGCGCAGGACGCCAGCGCGCCGGTCAGCGGGACCAGCAGCGCGAGGAGGAGCGGGGTGCGTCGGCCGATGCGTCGCGGCATCGGGGGCGGGTCAGGGCGCGGGGCGGACGCGCGGCTTCCCACCTGGGAAGGCGGCGCGCGCCGCGGCGATCGCGTCGATCACCTGGCCGCCGATGTCGAGGCCGAACGCGGCGTCGAGCTCGCGGGCGCAGGTCGGGCTGGTGACGTTGATCTCGGTGAGCTGGTCGCCGATCACGTCGAGGCCGACCAGCAGCAGGCCGCGCTCGCGCAGGGTCGGGCCGACCTCGGCCGCGATCCAGCGGTCGCGGGCGGTGAGCGGACGGCCTTCGCCGCGACCGCCGGTGGCGAGGTTGCCGCGCGCCTCGCCCGGCGCCGGCAAGCGCGCCAGCGCGTAGGGCACCGGTTCGCCGTCGACCAGCAGGATCCGCTTGTCGCCGCCGCTGCCGTCGGTGGCGGCGATCGCCGGCAGCCAGCGCTGCGCCATCACCTGGCGGGTGCCCTGCGCGGTGAGGATCTCGATCGCGCTGCTGAGGTTGGGGTCGCCGGGGCCGAGCACCAGGATGCCGGCGCCGCCCATCGCGTCGAGCGGCTTCAGCACGACCTTGCCCTGCTCGGCGTGGAACGCGCGCAGCCGGGCCGCGTCGCTGGTGACCAGCGTCGGCGGGCAGCACTGCGGGAACCATTGGGCGAACAGCTTCTCGTTGCAGTCGCGCAGCGCGGCCGGGTCGTTGACCACCAGCACGCCGTCGCGCTGCGCCATCCCCAGCAGGTGGGTGGCATGGAGGAACTCGGCATCGAACGGCGGGTCCTTGCGCATCAGGATCGCGTCGAGCTCGGCCAGCGGGCCGTCGTGCTCGGCGCCGAACGACCACCAGCCTTCGCTCCGGTCCTCGACCCGCAGCGCGCGGCGGTGACCGCGAGCCACCCCGTCGCGGAGGTAGAGGTCGGCGAGCTCGAGGTACTCGACGGTCCAGCCCCGGCGCTGGGCGGCGAGCAGCAGCGCGAGCGTGGTGTCCTTGTGCGGCTTGATCTCCGCGATCGGGTCCATCACCACGCCGAGGCGCATCGGTTCAGCCTCCGGTCGACGCGGTCGCCGGCCGCGGCGCGGGCGGCGCGATCAGGGCGGTCTCGCGCGCGACCTCGCGCGCCGCCGCCGTCATCGCCAGGCGCGCGATCACGCCGTAGGCGTAGAAGCGGTTGTGGCAGTCCTCGGGGCCGGCCTCGGGCACCGGATGGTTGCAGGGCTCGGCGAACGCCAGCGGCTCGAAGCGCGCGCCCGGCGCGTTGAGGTTCTCGATCTGGCTGCGCGCCGAATGGACGCGGTAGAAGCCGCCGACCACGTAGCGGTCGATCATGTAGACCACCGGTTCGGCGACCGCGTCGTCGGCGCCGAAGGTCTCCGAGGAGTGGACGCCCTCCTGGATGATCACGCGGGTGACCTCCTTGCCCTCCTTGGTCGCCGCCATCTTCTTGCGTGCGTCGCGGTTCATGGCGCGGACCTCGGCCACGTCGCGGATCGACATCACGCCCATGCCGTAGGTCCCCGAGTCGGCCTTCACGATCACGAACGGCTCGCGGTCGATGCCGTAGTGGGCGTACTTCTCGCGGATCTGCATCAGCAGCAGGTCGACGTTGGAGGCCAGGCACTCCTCGCCGCCGCGTTTCATGAAGTCGACCTCGCCGCATTCGCGGAACAGCGGATCGATGAACCAGGGGTCGAGGCCGATCTCGCCGCCGAGCTCGGCCGCGACCTCGGCGTAGATGCGGAAGTGGTCGCTCTTGCGACGGTCGCTCCAGCCCAGCGCGATCGGCGGCAGCACGGTCTGGCTCAGGCCCTCGAGGATCGGCGGGCGCCCGCCGGAGAGGTCGTTGTTGAGGACGATGGCACAGGGCCGGAAGTCGCCGACCGTGAGCCGGCTGCCGTCGCGGCTGATGCCCTCGAGCACGACCTCGCGGCCGGACGGGGTCGGGAACGCCTTCTGCTCGCCGGGCTGCAGCATCAGCGCGCCGATCCGCACGTCGTAGCCGGCGGCGCGGATCACGTCGACCAGCGTCGCCAGGCTCTCGTGGTAGTAGGGGTTGCGGGTGTGGTTCTCAGGAACCACGAGGATGCGGCTGGCGGTCGGGCAGCTGCGCTCGAGCGCGGCCTGCACCGCCTGCACGCACATCGGCTTGAACGCCGGGTTGAGGTTGTTGAACCCGGCCGGGAACAGGTTGGTGTCGACCGGCGCGACCTTCGAGCCCGAGTTGCGGAGGTCGACCGAGGAGTAGAACGGCGGCGGCGTGGTCCGCCATTGGCGCCGGAAGTAGTCCTCGATCCGCGGTTGGGCGGCGAGCAGACGGGACTCGACCTCGAGCAAGGGGCCGCGCAACGCGGTGGCGAGGCGAGGGACGAGTGGGAGGGATTCGGCGTGCATCGGTGCCTCGGGAATGGGGAGATTTCCCCAGTCCGTTCAATGGATTATGGCTGACTAGTGTGTTACAAGTCGAACTGCTGTGGATTAAGTGGTCAGCGTCGCCGGGCGTTCGCTCGTTCGCTGGCAGGGCGGGCAGCGTAGGGGCTAACTTACGCCGCAGTCTTCGACAAGTGTCATGCGTCGCAGGTTCCACCGCGAGGCGGGGACGCCGGTCGGTCGCGGTGGAGCGCTACGCCAGCGCCCGTCTCGGTGTGCTCAACGGCGTCGTGGTGATGGAGGTTCCGTTCGTGGCGAGTGACACGCAAGCGGCCGACCTGCAGGGCCTGAAGGTCCTGGTCATCGACGACAGCAAGACCATCCGCAAGACCGCGGAGACCCTGCTCAAGAAGGAAGGCTGCGAGGTCCTCACCGCGGTCGACGGCTTCGAGGCGCTCTCCAAGATCGCCGACCACAAGCCCGACATCATCTTCGTCGACATCATGATGCCGCGCCTCGACGGCTATCAGACCTGCGCGCTGATCAAGCACAACCAGCTATTCAAGAGCACGCCCGTGATCATGCTGTCGTCGAAGGACGGCCTGTTCGATCGCGCGCGCGGCCGCATCGTCGGTTCCGAGCAGTACCTGACCAAGCCGTTCACCAAGGACGAGCTGCTCGGCGCCATCCAGAACCACGTCAAGCGGCCCGCGTGAGGACGCGTCCGCGCTCATCGAAATCGGAGGACAGCAGATGGCTACCGTGTTGATCGTCGACGACTCGCCCACCGAAGTGCACGTCATGAAGACGTGGCTCGAGAAGGCGGGTTACACCGTGATGACCGCCGCCAACGCGGAGGACGGCATCAAGCGCGCCGCCGAAGCCAAGCCCAACGCGATCGTGATGGACGTGGTGATGCCGGGCATGAGCGGCTTCCAGGCCACCCGCCAGCTGACCAAGGACGCCGACACCGCGCACATCCCGGTGGTGATCGTGACGACCAAGGATCAGGAGACCGACAAGGTCTGGGGCAAGCGCCAGGGCGCGACCGACTACCTGGTGAAGCCGGTGACCGAGGCGCAGCTCGTCGGCGCCGTGAAGAAGGTCCTGGGCGGCTGAGATGTCCGCCGTCGCCCTCCGCAGCCTGGTCACCCAGCCGTTCGAGCTCCTCTCCGAGCTCGAGCGCCGCTGCCGTGCCGCCGCCGCCGGTCGTTCGACCGCCGCGGTGCAGGCCGAGTGGGTGGGCGTCGGCTACCGCATGCGCGACGCGCTGCTGGTGTCGTCGCGCGACCAGGTCAAGGAAGTGCTGACCTACCCGTCAGCGGTGACCCGCCTGCCTGGCGCCAAGCGCTGGCTCCGCGGGATCGCCAACGTCCGCGGTTCGCTGCTGCCGATCGTCGACCTCGCCCAGTTCCTGGGCGGCGAGGAGACCCCGACCGGCCGCAACACGCGCGTCGTGGTGGTCAACCACCGCGACGTCCCCGCCGGCCTGGTGGTCGACGAGGTCCGCGGCTTCCGTCGCTTCACCGGGGACGAGGGCATCAGCCCTGACTCGGTGGCGCTCGGACCGATCGCTCCGTTCGTGTCGGGCGCCTACGCGCGCTCCGACGAAAGATGGGCTGTGCTCGACCTGCATCGTCTGGTCGAGAGCCCGGTGTTCCTGCAGGCCGCCGAGTGACCAACACGTAGGGTGATGACATGGCCAAGAGTTCTGCCCGATCGCAGTTCCTGATCCTCTTGCTCGGTGGTGGCGGCGCGGCCGCCGTCGTCGCGGGAGCGTTCGCGATCTTCCTCGCCGGCACCCTGGCGAGCGCGAACGCGGAGTTCCGCGTCCACCTCGCCGAGCTCGGCATGCTGTCGCAGGCCATCGCCAAGACCGCCGACGGCGCGGCCAGCGGTGACCGCGACTCGTTCGCCACGCTCGCCCAGGCGCGCGAGCGCTTCGACACCCTGCTGCGCGAGACGCGCTCCGAGGCCAGCGGCAGCACCGCGTCCGAGCTCGAGCAGCTCTCGACGACCTGGAACACGGTGGGACCGGCGGTCAAGGTCGTGCTCGACGCGCGCGACCAGATGCAGGTCGCCCGCGAGCAGGCCGTCATCGTCAACGACAACATGCCGCAGATCCTGAAGAACCTCGCTGACATCTCCGACGTCACCTCGCGCACCGCCGGCAACCAGCGCCTGCTCCACGCCATCGGCCAGCAGATCTCCTACGGCCAGCTGATCCAGCGTGACGTGATCGCCCTCACCAGCGGCGGCGGCGACGTCAGCGGCGCCAGCCAGCGCCTGACCGCCAACGTCGCCTACTTCGGCCGCATGATGCGATCGCTGTACGACGGCGATCCCGAGTTCGGCATCGGCCAGCAACCGCTCGCCGACCCCAACGCGCGCGGCTTCCGCGACGCGGCCAACGAGCGCTACCCCAAGCTCAACGGCGCGCTGACCACGCTGACCTCGATGCAGACGACGCTGGTCGCGGTGCGCGGCGCGGTCGCCAGCGCCTCGAGCTCCTCGCAGCTGCTGCTCGACAAGGCCCGCGGCGCCCAGTCGGCGTTCACCCGCGACACCGCCGGCACCGAGTCGGGCACCCGAATCCTCGGCTTCGTCCTGCTGTTCGCCGGCTTGGCCTTGCTGATCGTCCTGTTCTACATGTTCAACCTGTCGTCGGACACGCGCCGCGCGGCCGAGCTGCAGCAGCAGCAGCAGGAGCGGAACCAGGAGGCGATCTTGAGGCTGCTCGACGAGCTCGGCTCGTTGGCCGACGGCGACCTCACCGTCCAGGCGACCGTGACCGAGGACATCACCGGCGCGATCGCGGACTCGATCAACTTCGCGATCGAGGCGCTCCGCGACCTGGTCGTGACCATCAACGACACTGCGCTGCAGGTCGACGCCAACGTCCGCCAGACGCAGCAGACCGCCGCCCAGCTGCTCGAAGCGTCGACGGTGCAGACCAAGCAGATCGGCACCGCCAACCAGCAGATCCAACAGATGACCACCTCGATCGAGCAGGTGTCGGCGAACGCCGAGCGCTCGGCCAAGGTCGCCCAGCAGTCGGTCGAGATCGCCAACAAGGGCGGCGTCGCGGTGCGACGCACCATCGACGGCATGAACAGCATCCGCGAGAACATCCAGGAGACCGCCAAGCGCATCAAGCGACTGGGCGAGTCCTCGCAGGAGATCGGCAACATCGTCGAACTGATCAACGACATCGCCGAGCAGACCAACATCCTCGCGCTCAACGCGGCGATCCAGGCCTCGATGGCCGGCGAGGCGGGCCGCGGCTTCGCGGTGGTCGCGGACGAAGTCCAACGACTCGCCGAGCGCTCCGCCAACGCCACCAAGCAGATCGAAGCGCTGGTGAAGACCATTCAAAGCGACACCAACGAAGCGGTCGCCTCGATGGAGCAGTCGACCGCGGGCGTGGTCTCGGGCGCGCAGCTCGCCGAGAACGCCGGTTCGGCGCTCGACGAGATCGAGAAGGTGTCCAACCACATCGCGACGCTCATCCAATCGATCTCCGCCGCCGCCCGCCAACAGGCGGTCCAGGCCGGCGAGGTGTCGCGGACCATGAACTCGATCCAGGACATCACCTCGCAGACGGCCGCCGGCACCAACGCCACCGCCCAGAACATCGGCAAGCTGGCGACGCTCGCCACCGAGCTGCGCAAGGCGACCTCGGGCTTCAAGCTGCCCGGCCAGGTGAACGTCCAGACCATGGTCATGCGTCAGGAGACGGCGTGACCGCGGACCACCGCGGGGACGCGCGACGCGAGGCGCTGGAGAGCCGGTGAGCACCGTCGCATCGGATTCGCTGCTCTGGATCAAGCGCGAGCTCGATGAGACGCTGCTGCGCGCGCGCCAGGCGCTTGAGGCGTACGTCGAGGACCAGGACGACGCGCGCCACATCAAGGAGTGCCACGACCACCTCCACCAGGTGCAGGGCACGCTCCGGATCGTCGAGGTCTACGGCGCGGCGATGCTGGCCGAGGAGATGGAGGCGGTCGCCGCGGCGATCGGCGAGGGCCGCGCCCGCGAGCGCAACGAGGCCTTCGAGATCCTGATGCGGGCGATGATCCAGCTGCCCGACTACCTCGAACGGGTGGTCGCCGGCCGTCGCGACGTGCCGTTGGCGCTGCTCTCGCTGCTCAACGACCTGCGCTCGGTGCGCGGCGAGCCGCTGCTGTCCGAGTCCTCGCTGTTCACCCAGAACCTCTCCGAGCGCGGCTCGGCCGAGGTCGCGGCGCGCGTGCCGGCCCCCGGCCGCGGCGACTCCGCCGAGCTGGCGCGCCAGCTGCGGCCCAAGTTCCAGTCGGCGCTGCTCGGCTGGTACCGCGGCGACGCCAAGTCGGCCGCCCACCTCAAGGTCCTGCAGAAGGTCGCCGAGCAGCTCGAGCACGCCTCCAGCGCCCCGGCGACCTTCCAGCTCTGGTGGATCGTCGGCGGCGCGCTCGAGGCGCTCAGCGACGGCGGCCTCGACGCCAGCGTCTCGCTCAAGCAGATGCTCGGCCAGGTCGACCGTCAGATCAAACGCCTCGGCGACGAGGGCGAGGGCACGCTCGAGGGCGATCCGCCGACCGAGCTCGTCAACAACCTGCTGTTCTACGTCGGCAAGGCCTCGAGCACCGGCGAGCGCATCACCGCGATCAAGGAATCCTTCAAGCTCGGCGAGGTCGTCCCCGACGACGCCTCGGTCGAGCAGGCCAAGCACGGCCTGGGCGGGCCCAACCTCAACCTGATGCGCACGGTCTCGGGTGCGATCAAGGAGGACCTCGCCCGCATCAAGGACGCGCTCGACATCTTCGTCCGCACCGGCTCGCACTCGATCGCCGACCTGGTGCCGTTGCCCGAGCTGCTCAAGAAGATCGGTGACACGCTCGGCGTGCTCGGCCTCGGCAACTTGCGCGAGCAGTGCGAGCAGCAGCACCTGGTGCTGGCCGAGGTCGCCGCCGGCCGGACCAAGGTCACCGATGCGGCGTTGATGGACATCGCCGCGGCGCTGATCCGCGTCGAGAGCACGCTCGACCGGCAGATGAGCGACCTCGTCACCGGCGACGCGCCGCGCACCAGCGAGGAGGTCGGCGGTCTGCGGGTCGAGGAAGGCGACTTCCGCGAGGTGACCCAGGCGGTCATCCGCGAGTCGATCATCAACCTCGCGCGGGTCAAGGATGCGATCGTCGAGTTCGTCAGGGACACCTCCAACAAGGCGGTGCTCGAGCCGGTGCCGCCGCTGGTCCACCAGATCGTCGCCGGCCTGACCCTGCTCGACATGGGGCGCCAGGGCGAGGTGCTGCGCAGCGTCAGCCGCTACGTGCGCAAGCGCGCCAGCAGCGCCAACCCACCGACCCATGAGCTCGACCGCCTGGCCGACGCGATCGTCTCGGTCGAGTTCTACCTCGAGACGGTCCAGCAGGGCCGTGGCAACCCGTTGTCGATGATCGAGAACGCCGAGGCCTGCATGAAGGCGCTCGGCTTCCCGGTCGGCCAGGGCGCCGACGACGATGACGAGGTCGGCATGGTGCCGCTGCCGCCGATGGCGGCGTCGTCCGGCGAGCCGACCCAGCACAAATCCGCGACCCGGCCGATCTCGGGCGAGCCGACCTCGATCGCTGCCGAGCCACCGACGCTGATGGGATTCGCGGTCGAGCTCCACCCGCCGGTGTCCCGGCCCACCGCCGCCAAGGCGATGGTGGCCCGCGCCGAGGAGATCGATCCCGAGATCGTCGAGATCTTCCTCGAGGAATCGAAGGAGGAGATCGGTTCGCTGCGCGACCACTTCCCGCGCTGGCGCGAGCACCCGGAACTGAAGGAGGAGCTGACCACGGTCCGGCGCTCGTTCCACACGCTCAAGGGCTCGGGCCGCATGGTCGGCGCCGAGGCCATCGGCGAGTTCGCCTGGTCGATGGAGAACATGATCAACCGGGTGATCGACCAGACCATCCAGCCCGGACCCGAGATGTACAACTTGCTCGAGCGCGCGATCGCTGCGCTGCCCGAGCTGATCGAGCAGCTCGAGTCGGGCACCCCGCCGCGCACCGACATCAGTGCCCTGATGGAGGGCGCCCAGGCGATCTCGCGCGGCGAGAGCCGTCCCGCCCACGTCGACCTGCCGCGCGCCGAGGTCGAGCGGCCGTTGCCGGCGCCGACGATGGAAGCGCCGTCGATGGACCTGCCGCGCCTCGACGCGATCCCGCCGCCGCCGATCGGACCCGATTCGACGATGTTCGGCGACCACACCGAGACCCTGATGGTCGTCCCGGTCGAGATGCCGCCGGTGGCCGAGCCCGAGCCCGAAGTCGGGATGGACCCGGTGCTCTACGAGATCTTCAGCCGCGAGGTCCAGGGCCATCTCGAGGTGGTCGAGACGTTCCTCGCCCAGGCCGCCACCGACCCGACCATCACCGACGACTTCGTCCGCGGCCTGCACACGTTGGCCGGCAGCGCGGGCATGGCCGGCGCGATGCGCATCGCCCAGCTGGTCGATCCGCTCGAGCGTTGGGCCCGGCTCTCGGCCGAGAACGGCAAGCCCGCGAGCGCCGAGGCGCTGGCGGTGGTGGCCGAGGTCGCCGCGGCGGCCCGCGACCTGCTCGCGCGCTACGCCCGCGGCACGCCGAGCGCCGACCCCGCGGTGCTCAAGCGCGCCCAGGCGCTGGTGCCGGTCACGCCGCTCGCCGCGCGCCGCCCCGAGGCCGCGGTCCGCCACATCCCGATCTCCGAGCTCGGCGACTTCGACGCCGAGCTCGCCGGCGTGTTCCTCGAGGAGGCCAACGAGCTGCTCGAGGCCACCGACGCCTCGCTGATGTCCTGGCAGCGCGAGCGCAGCTCGCCGGCCCACGTCGCCGAGCTCCAGCGCCATCTGCACACGCTCAAGGGCGGCGCGCGCATGGCCGGCATCACGCCGATGGGCGACCTCTCGCACGAGATGGAGACCCTGCTGACCGAGGTGGTCGACGGCCGGCTCAAGGTCACCACCGAGATGTTCGCGTTGGCCCAGCGCTCGGCCGACCGACTGCACCGGATGCTCGAGCAGGTCTACGAGCGCAAACCGATCATCGACGGCTCCGACCTGGTCGACGACATGCAACGCCTGATGCGCGGCGAGCAGGAAGAGGCCGAGGTCACCCAGTTCACGCCGACCCTGATCGCGACCGCCGGGGTGGTCGCCGCCGAGGAGCTCGCCCGCGAACAGGTCGAGGCGCCGGTCGCTCCGGTCCGCGCGCCGGCCCCAGCTGACGCGCCAGCGTCGGCGCGCGTCGCGGTGCAAGCCGAGCCCGAGGCCGCCGAGGAGGGCGACCAGGCCGACCGCCGCCGCGGCTCGCGGATGGAGCAGGAGATGGTGCGGGTGCGCGCCGACATCCTGCAGAGCCTGCTCGACGTCGCCGGCGAGGTCTCGATCTACCGCGCCCGCCTCGGCCAGCAGGTCAACACCATCAACTTCAACCTGCGCGAGCTCGAGCAGACGGTGGTCCGTCTCCGCGAGCAGCTGCGCCGGCTCGAGATCGAGACCGAGGCGCAGATCCTGTCGCAGTACGTCGAGAAGGCGGGCAGCGAGCAGCGCCCCGACTTCGACCCGCTCGAGCTCGACCAGTTCTCGACCCTGCAGCAGCTGTCGCGCGCGCTGGCCGAGTCGGTCAACGACCTGCTCGACCTCAAGGACACCCTGGTCGAGCAGGCCAAGGAGGCCGACACCCTGCTGGTCCAGCAGTCGCGCGCCAACACCGCGCTGCAGGACGGCTTGATGCGCACCCGCATGTTGCCGCTGACCCGCCACGCCCAGCGCCTGCGCCGCATCGTGCGCCAGACCGCCGACGAGGTCGGCAAGCAGTGCGAACTGCGCTTCGTCGGCGCCGAAGGTGAGATCGACCGCGAGGTGCTGGAACGCATCGTCGCGCCGCTCGAGCACATGCTGCGCAACTCGGTCATCCACGGCATCGAGATGCCCAACGAGCGCGTCGCCAAGGGCAAACCCTCGGCCGGCACGGTCTTCATCAAGATGCACCGCGAAGGTGCCGAAGTCGTGATGGTGATCGAGGACGACGGCGCCGGCCTCGACCTCTCGGCCATCCGCAAGAAGGCCGAGGCCACCGGCCTGTTGCGCACCGACATCGAGTACACCGACTACGACGTGATGCAGTTCATCCTCGAGGCCGGCTTCTCGACCGCCCGCACGCTGACCCAGGCCGCCGGCCGCGGCGTCGGCATGGACGTGGTCGCGAGCGAGGTCAAGCAGCTCGGCGGCGCGCTGTCGATCGACACCACCTCGGGCCATGGCGCCAAGTTCACCATCCGCCTCCCGTTCACGCTCGCCATCAGCCAGGCGCTGGTGGTGCAGGTCGGCGAGGAGGAGTACGCGATCCCGCTGCCCTCGATCGAGGGCATCGTGCGCATCCGGCGCAAGGACCTCATCGCGCTGCTGGCGCAGGACGACCCCAAGTTCAACTACGGCGGCGTGGCCTACGACGTCTACCAGCTCGGCGTGCTGCTCGGCGCTGGCGCGCCGACCTTCGCCGAGACGGTCGAGACCATCCCGATCTTCCTGGTCCGCGCCGGCGACCATGCCGGTGCGCTGGTCGCCGAGGGCATGTCGGGCAGCCGCGAGATCGTGGTGAAGAGCGTCGGCCCCCAGGTCAGCAGCATCCGCGGCATCTCGGGCGCCACCATCCTCGGCGACGGCTCGATCCTGCTCATCCTCGACGCCGGCGGCCTGGTCCGCGGCGCCGCCCAGGCCGCCCAGGCCGGCAAGAAGCTGCTCGCCGTGCCGCGGGTCGAGGCCGAGGAGGCCGAGGACACCCGCATCTTCGCGATGGTGGTCGACGATTCGATCACGGTGCGCCGCGTGACCCAGCGCCTGCTCGAGCGCTACGGCTTCCGGGTCCTGACCGCGAAGGACGGCGTCGACGCGCTCGCGCTGCTCGACGAGAACATCCCCGACGTGATGCTGCTCGACATCGAGATGCCGCGGATGGACGGCTACGAGCTCGCCACCCGCATGAAGGGCGACGAGCGCTTCCGCGGCATCCCGATCATCATGATCACCTCGCGCACCGGCGAGAAGCACCGCGCCCGCGCCACCGAGATCGGCGTCGAGCGCTACCTCGGCAAGCCCTACCAGGAAGAGGAGCTGATCGAGACCATCCACGGCCTGGTCGGACGCTTCGACCCGTCGCGGACGAGCTTCGGCTGAACCGCATGACCGAGGTGACCTCATGAGCGCGGTGTTCGAGGAGATCTACTCGCTGCTGGTGCCGCTCGCCGGCAGCCGTCTGATCGTGCCGCGGGCCGCGGTGGTCGAGGTCATGGGCTACAACCCGCCCAAGGAACGGCCCGCCGACGCGCCCGAGTGGCTGCTGGGCTGGGTCAACTGGCAGAACAACAAGATCCCGCTGATCTCGTTCGAGGGCGCCTGCGGCCAGCCGCTGCCCGAGTTCAAGAGCCGCACCCGCATCGCGGTGGTGCAGGCGATCTCGGGCCTGCTCGACCCGCCCGCGTTCGCGGTCGCGACCCAGGGCTACCCCTACCTGTTGCGCGTCAACCGCAACGTCCTCAAGCTCGACGACGCCGAGGAGTCGCTGCCCGAGCAGCTGCTGGCCCGGGTCCGGATGGCGAACGAGCGACCGGGCATCCCCGACCTCGAATCGCTCGAGCGGATGGTCGCCGAGGCGCTCGGCATCCGGACGCTCGAACCGGTCACCGAGGCGGTCGAGGTCCACGCCGACGAGCCGACCTCGCTCGGGATGGGCGGCATGGGCGCGACCAACCTCGGCGTCAGCTTCGACGACGACAGCGAAGCGCTCGAGATGCCGTCGGTCGCCGACGACGCCCTCATCGACGACGAGATGGACCTCGAGGCGGCGCTCGACGATGCCGGGGCCGCGAGCGTGCCCGGCGATTCCGCGGACGCCGACGAACCCAAGTTCGAGGATGACGAGATCGTGCTCGACGACCTCTCGACCGACGGCATCGAGGTCGACGAGAAGTAGCCGACGGCGCGACGCGTCCGCCCGGGTTCAGTGCCCCGCGATCAGCCCCACAGCGCCTGCACCGCCGCCAACGCGGCGAGCGCGGCCGTCTCGGTCCGCAACACGCGCGGACCGAGGCTGGCGCGGACGAAGCCGGCGCCCTCGGCGCGTGCGAGCTCGGCCTCCGCGAGGCCGCCTTCCGGTCCCACCAGCAGCACCAGGCCCGCCGCGCTGGGACGCGGCAACACCCGCAGCGGGGCGCCGTCGGGCGCCAGCACGAGCTTGCGGGCGCCGCCCAGCAGCGCGTCGAGGAACGCGTCGAGAGCCTGCGGCGCGCGGACCTCGGGCAGGCGGTTGCGACCGGATTGCTCGCAGGCCGCCCGCACCACGCCCTGCCAGTGCAGGACGCGCTTGGCGGCGCGCTCGGCGTCGAGCCGGACCTCGCTGCGCTCGGTCGCGAGCGCGGCGATCGCGGTCGCCCCGAGCTCGACCGCCTTCTGCACCACCAGGTCCATCCGCTCGCCCTTGGCCAGCGCCTGCCCCAACAGCAGCGGGAACGGCGGTTCAAGTTCGGTCGCGCGGTTCGCCCCGACCAGCGCCTGCACCGACGACTTCGCGACCCGCGTCAGCGTCGCCGGATGCTCGCCGCCGCGGCCGTCGAACAGCGTGAGCGGCGCGCCGACGCTGAGCCTGAGCACCGCGACCGCGTGCTGCGCGGCCGAGGCGTCGAGCGCGACCTCGCTGCCTTCGGCGAGCGGCACGGGCGAGAAGAAGCGGGGCACGCGCATCTAGTCGGTGACCATGGCGTTGACCGCTTCGCAGGCGACCGCGCCGAGGTGCTCGATCTCGTCGGGCCGGATGCAGTAGGGCGGCATGAGATAGACCACGCCGCCGAGCGGGCGGATGAGCGCGCCGGCGGCCAGCGCATGACGGTAGCCGCGCAGGGCGCGACGCTCGCGCCAGTCGAACGGTTCGCGGCTGCGGGCGTCCTTGACCGTCTCGATCGCGAGGATCATGCCGGCCTGGCGCACCTCGGCGACCCGCGGATGGCCGTCGAGCGCACGCACCGACTCGCGGAGCTGCCGGGCCCGCTCGCGGTTGCGCTCGAGCGTGCGGTCGGACTCGAGGGCGTCGAGCGTGGCCAGCGCGACCCGGCAGGCCAGCGCGTTGCCGGTGTACGAATGCGAGTGGAGGAAGCCCTTGAGGCTGGCGTAGTCGTCGTAGAACGCCTGGTAGACGCGATCGGTGGTCAGCACCACCGACAACGGCAGGTAGCCGCCGGTCAGGCCCTTGCCCAGCAGCAGGAAGTCGGGGCTGACGCCGCTTTGCTCGCAGGCGAACAGCGTGCCGGTGCGGCCGAAGCCGACCGCGATCTCGTCGGCGATCAGGTGCACGCCGTGGCGGTCGCAGATCGCGCGGGCCTGCCTAAGGTACTCGGGGTCGTGCATCCGCATCCCGCCGGCGCATTGCACCCGCGGCTCGAGGATGAAGGCGCAGACCGAGCCTTCGTGCTCGGCGAGCAGCGCGTCGAGCGCGGCGGCGGCGCGCTGCGCGGCGGCGCGGGCGTCCTCGCCGGGTGCGGCGAGGTAGGCGTCGGGCGACGGCGCGATCAGGCACTCCATCAGCAGCGGCGCGTAGGTTCCCTTGTAGAGGCCGACGTCGCCGACGGCGAGCGCGCCGAGCGTCTCGCCGTGGTACGAGTTGGCCAGCGCGACGAACTTGGTCCGTGCTGCCTTGCCGTCCTTCGCCGGCGCGACGTTGCGCCAGTAGTGGAAGCTCATCTTGAGCGCGATCTCGACCGCCGCTGAGCCCGAGTCGGCGTAGTTGACGCGGGTCAGGCCCTCGGGCGCCAGCGCGACGAGCCGCTCGGCGAGCAGCACCGCGGGCGGATGGGTGAAGCCGGCCAGCAGCACGTGCTCGAGCGTGCCGAGCTGGCTGCGCAACGCGGCGTCGAGCCGGGGGTCGGCGTGGCCGAGCAGGTTGACCCACCACGACGAGATGCCGTCGAGGTAGCGCTTGCCGTCGAAGTCGACCAGCCAGACGCCCTTGGCGCGACGGATCGGTACGAGCGGCAGGTCGCGCTCGTGCTCCTTCATCTGGGTGCAGGGATGCCACAACACCGCGAGGTCGCGGGCGATCCAATCGGCGTTGCGGCTCATGCTTCGCCGAGGCAGGCGCGGCCGATCATCCGTTCGAGGAAGCCGACGTAGGGGTCGAGGGTGTCGAGCGCGAGCCGCTCGTCGGGCTGGTGGGCGACCTCGATGTGGCCGGGTCCCGCGATCACGGTCTCGATGCCGAGGTCGCGCAGGAACGGCGCCTCGGTCGCGAACGCGACCGACTCGGCGCGGGCCTCGAGGATCGCCTCGGCGGCCTCGACCAGCGACGAGCGCGGCACCGCCTCGAGCGCTCCGACGCCCTCGATCAGCGCCTCGTAGGCGACCGCGGCGCCGGTGCCGGCGACCGCGCGCGCGATGCGGGCCCGGACCCGCTCGCGGGTCGCGACCAGGTCCATCCCGGGCAGCAGCCGCACGTCGAAGTGCAGCTCGCAGGACGGGCAGATGCGGTTGGGGTTGTCGCCGCCGAACACCCGGCCGAGGTTGAGCGTCGGGGTCGGCACCGCGAAGCCCTCGTCGCGATGGCTCACGGCGAGCTCTTCGCGCGCCACCAGCAGCTCGGCGATGACCCGCTGCATCACCTCGATCGCGTTGATGCCGAGGCGGGGATCGCTCGAGTGGCCGGCCTGGCCGTAGACCTTGACCGCTTCCATCAGGATGCCCTTGTGGCGGTGGACCGGCTTGCCACCGGTCGGCTCGCCGATCACGGCCCAGCGGCCGCGCAGGCGGCGCTCGCGGGCGAGCGCGCGCGCCCCCGACATCGTGCTCTCTTCGTCGGCGGTCGCTACGACGATTATCGGTTCGCGGAGCTTCCTGGGGTCGACCTTGGCCGCCGCGGCGACCGCGAAGGCGAAGAACGATTTCATGTCCGAGATGCCGAGCCCATGCAGCGCGCCGTCGCGTTCGGTCAGATGGAACGGATCGCTCTTCCAGAGCTCGGGGTTGCAGGGCACGGTGTCGGCGTGGCCGGCGAGCACCAGGCCGCCGGGGCCGCCGCCCAGCGTCGCCACCAGGTTGGCCTTCCGCGGGTGGTGGGGCAGCGGCTGGACCTCGACCGTGAAGCCGAGTCCGTCGAGCCAACCGGCGACGAGGTCGATGACCGCCCGGTTGCCGGAGTCGAACTGCGGGCTGACGCTGCTGATCGAGGGGGCCGCGATCAGCTGGTCCAGCATCTCGCGCAGAGGGGGATGGCGCATGGGGCCATGGTGCGCTGGCGGGCGCGCTCCGGCAACATCGACCCATGCCCGATCGACCCAGGCCCGCCGCCTCCCGCCCCCGCAAGTCCCGGCCCCGGCTCGCGCTGCGGCCCGACGGCTGGCTCTCGGGCGTCAGGAAGGTGCGCTCGCCGAACCACGACGCGCGACCGGCCGGCGTCGCCATCGACCTGCTGGTGGTCCACGGCATCAGCCTGCCACCGGGTCGCTTCGGCGGCCCGCACATCGAGCGGCTGTTCACCAACCGGCTCGACCCCGAGGCCGATCCCTACTTCGCCGGCATCGCCGGGCTGACCGTCTCCTCGCACCTGCTGGTGCGCCGCGACGGCCGGGTGGTGCAGTTCGTGCCGTTCCCGGCCCGCGCCTGGCACGCCGGCGTCTCCGAGCACGGCGGGCGCACCCGCTGCAACGACTTCTCGATCGGCGTCGAGCTCGAGGGTGCCGACGACGTCCCCTACACCGCGCGTCAGTACGCGCAGCTGGCGCGGCTGGCGCGCCTGCTGATGGCGGCCTACCCCGGCATCAAGCGCGCGCGGATCGTCGGCCACAGCGACATCGCACCGGGCCGCAAGTCCGATCCCGGTCCGGCGTTCCAGTGGCGCCGGTTCCGCGCCCTGCTCGCGCCGCGGCGGCGGAGCGCGCGCTGATGCATCCCTTGCTCGCCGCGCTCGCGTTGCTGTTCGACCGCCTCGCGCCGTCGCTCGACGCGCTGCGCGACCGACCGTTCGCCGCGCGCTACGTCGCCGTGATGCACGAGCAGTTCGGCGACCTCGACCCGCTCGGCCCGCTGGTCGCGGTCCTGTTCCTGTGGGCGGTGCCGGTCGCTGCCGCCGCCTTGCTGCTGTGGCTGGCCTGGGGGCTCGGTCCGCTGGTCGCGGTGGCGCTCGGCGCGGTGCTGGTCGAGCTCAGCCTCGGTCCGCGCAGCGCGTTGCGACTGCTCGAGGCCTATCCGTCCGCGCTCGAGCGCGACGACGGCGCCGGGACCGAGCTCGCGGCGCGCGCGCTGCTCGGCGGCGCCGCGGTCCCGGTCGAGCCGGTCGGTCGCAGCCTCGCCGCGGCGCGCGCGATGCCGCAGCGCCTCCACGACGCCGCGATCGCGCCCGCGTTCTGGTGCCTGCTCGCGGGACCGGTCGGCGCGGTGGCCTGGCGCTCGGCGTTCGAGCTCGAGCGCGCGCTGGCGGCGTCGGCCGAGGGCGCCAGCACCCGACCCGCGCGCGCGGTCGCCGACGAGGCGCGCCGCGTGCTCGGCGTGCTCGGCTGGCTGCCGACCCGCGCCTGCGCGCTCGCGATCGCGGCGATGGGACGCAGCGAGCTCGCCTTCACCGAATGGCGCGCGGTGCGCAGCGCCCAGCGCGCCGAGCTGCGCGAGTCGCCGCCCGCTGGCGGGCCGAGCTTCGACTTGCGCGGCCGCGACGAGCACCTGTTGGCCCAGGTCGCCGATGCGGCGCTGCGCGTGCATCCCGACGAGGAGGACCACGGCCTGCACCTGGCCTGGAGCATGGTCGCGCTCGCCGAGCGGGCCTGGCTCGCTGCGATCGCGGCGCTGGTCGCGGTCGGCGCGCTGGTGTGGATCGCATGAACGCCACGCTCCGCGCCCTGGTCGTGCTCGGATCGATCGCCTGCGCTGCGTCGGCCGACGCCGGTGAGGTGGTGGTCACCGACGATGCCGGCATCACCCATCGCTTCGTCGCGCCGGTCACCCGCATCGTGACGCTGGCGCCGAACCTGACCGAGCTCGTCTATGCGGTCGACGCCGGAACGGCGCTGGTCGGGCGCGATGCCTGGAGCGACTTCCCGACCGCGGCGATGGCCGTGCCGAGCGTGGGGGATGCGTTCCGGCTCGACCTCGAGCGGGTGGTCGCGTTGCGGACGCAAGTGGTGCTGGCCTGGGGCGGCGGCACGCCGGCCGCGGTGGTCGAGAAGGTCCGCGCGCTCGGCGTCCCGGTCGTGCTGCTGGAACCGAAGTCGCTCGAGGATCCGGCGCGCCACCTCGAGCTCATCGGCGCGCTGACCGGTCATGCCGCGACCGCCGCGCCGATCGCGCGCCGCTACCGCGAGCGGCTCGCGGCGCTGCGCGCCAAGCACGCTGGGGCGGCGCCGTTGCGGGTCTTCTACCAGGTCACCGAACAGCCGCTCTACACCGTCAACGGCCAGCAGCCGATCGGCCAGATGATCGCGCTCTGCGGCGGCATCAACCCGTTCGCCGCGCTCACCGCCTTGGCGCCGGTGGTGAGCGAGGAGGCGGTGGTCGCCGCCGACCCACAGCTGATCCTGACCCACGGCGGCGAAGGCGGTTCGGCCGAGGTCCTGCGCGCGCGCTGGCGGAAGTGGCCGACGCTCGCCGCGACCCGGTCCGATGCGTTCCAGGCGCTGGATGGCGACCTCGTCACGCGCTCGGGGCCGCGGACGGTCGATGGCGCGGTCGCGGTCTGCGCCGCGATCGACGGCGCGCGCCGGCGCTGATCCTCGGCGCGGATGGCGCGCTCAGCGCCTCAGCGCTGGAGCTTCGGGCTCCGCCACATCACCTCGCCGGCGCCGCTCGCGCGGGCCAGCACTCGCGCGATCACGAACAGCAGGTCGGAGAGACGGTTGAGGTAGCGCAGCGCCTCGGGCCGCACCGCCCCGCGGTCGGCGGTGGCCAGGGTCTGGACCCGGCGCTCGGCGCGACGGCAGACGGTGCGCGCGACGTGGCAGTGCGCGGCCGGCGCGCCGCCGCCCGGCAGGATGAACTCCTCGAGCGCAGGCAGCTCGGCGTTGAAGCCGTCGAGGTCGCGCTCGAGCGCGGTCACCATCGACCCATCGATCGCGGCGTAGCCCGGCACGCAGAGCTCGGAGCCGAGGTCGAACAGCTCGTGCTGGACCCGGGTCAGCACCGCGCGGATGGCGGCGGGCAGCTGCGCGTCGTCGGCGAACGCGAGCAGCACGCCCAACTGGGAGTTCAGCTCGTCGACAGTGCCGTAGGCCTCGACCCGCGGATCGTCCTTCGCCACCCGCGTGCCGTCGCCGAGGCCGGTGCTGCCGTCGTCGCCGGTGCGGGTGTAGATCTTCGAGAGCCGCTTGCCCATGGCCCGACTGTACCAGCGGTCAGAGTTGGAACGCCGCGCCGACGATCAGCGTGCGGCCGGGGTTGGCGTAGCCGGCGGCCGTGACGTAGTCCTTGTCGAGCGCGTTCTCGAGCCGGACCCTGAACGCGAGCGCGTCGGTCGCCGTCCATGACGCCGTCAGGTCGACGAGCCCATAGCCGGCGTTGTGCACGGTGCTGAACGACGAGTCCTTGGTGCCCGACGAGCCGAGGACGTCCAGGCCGAAACCGAACGGGCCGAGCTCGCGGTGGTAGCGAGAGGTCAGCGTGCGGTCGGCACGCCGCGGCAGCGGCAGGCCGGTGGTGAGGTCCTCGGTGTCCTGCACCAACGCGCGCAGCTCCCAGCTCCAGCCGGAGGCGACGGTGCGCCAGCCGGCCTCGAGGCCGCGGATCCGCGCCCGGTCGATGTTCTCGAGCACGAAGCTCGGACCGAACGAGATCAGGTCGTCGATGCGGGTCTCGAACGCGCCGAGCCGCAGCGTGCTCTCGGTCGACGCCAACCAGTTGAGCGCGAGCTCGGCGTGCTCGGCGATCTCGGGCTCGAGCGCCGGGTTGCCGCAGCAGGGCGTGTAGCGGTCGGTGCTGTCGGGGGCGCGGAAGCCCGAGCCGGCGTTGGCGACCAGGCGCCAGTCGGGGCCGAAGGCGTGACCGTACTCGAGGTTCCACGACAGGTGGTCGCCGGCGGTCGAGTGGTCGGTCTGGCGCAGCGCGATGGCGAGGGCGTGCTCGCCGATCGCGATGCGGTCCTGGGCGTAGAGCGCGGTGACGCGGGTGGTCTCCTGGTAGGCGCCGAAGGCCTCGGCTGCGCTCGACTCGTCCGACCAGGCGGCACCTACGGTCAGGGCATGGCGGCCCAGCCCCAGGTCGTTCTGCCAATCAGCTGAATCGCGTGCGGTGCGGACGAAGTCGGTCGCGGCGGTGAACGGGTTGGGTTGGTCCTGCACGATCTCGTCGTCGAAGGTCGCCAACGACAGCGTCGAGCGCCAGCTCCCGGAATCACGGCTGAGCGTGAGCGAGGTGGTCGCATCGCGGTAGGACTGGCTCACCGGCGCCGCGGTGAAATCGAAGTACTCCTGGGTGCCGTCCGAGACGAAGTGCCGCAGTCGCGCGTCCCACAGCCCGCCGCGCCAGCCGACCGCCGCGGTCGCGCTGCTGCGGTCGTTGCCGCGCTCGACCGGGATCGCCGGCTGGATCTCGAAACCGCCGGTGGCGAAGCGCTCGAGGTCGAGCTGGAGGTCGAAGGCCCCGGCCTGGCCGCCGGCGGACAGCGAGTACTGCTCGGTGTCGTCGCCGCCCGCAGCCGCGGTGGCGGCGAACGCCGGCCGTTCACCACCGCGCTTGGTGATGATGTTGATCACGCCGCCGATCGCCTCGGAGCCGTACAGCGCCGAGCGCGGGCCGAACACGATCTCGATCCGCTCGATGCTGGTGAGCGGGATCGCCGCGAGCGGCGCGCCGCCGATGGTGCCGGGGTTGAGCTCGACGCCGTCGAGCAGCACCAGCGCGTGGTTGCTCTCGCTGCCGCGCAGGAACACCGACGAGGTCTGGCCCGGTCCGCCGCTGCGGCCGATCTCGACGCCGGCGGTGAAGCGCAGCAGGTCGGTGAGGTCGGCGGCCAACGAGCGGGCGATGGTGGCGCGGTCGATCACCACCACCGGCGCCAGCGACTCGCTCAGCGCGAGCGGGGTGCGGGTGCCGACCGTGACGATCGGGTCGAGCGCGGTCGACTCGGTGGCGGCCTGGTCGGCGGCGCCGGCGGGGGTGGGACAGAGGATGGTTGCGACGGAGAGGACCGCGGCGGCGACGGCCGAGCGGCAGGGACGGAACGACATCGACATCTCCCATGCGTCGCACGCCCGCGACGCCTTGGCGTAGTGAACGCCGGCGCTGCGGAGGGAGGGTGGGGTGCGGGCCGAACGCCCGGGACGGTCCCACCGCATCGCCCGCCGCGACGCCGGTACCAGTGCCTGGGATCGGTCTCCGGACTCATGGTTGGAGGCATGGCTTGCTGCCGTCCTCCGGGTCCCTCGCCTTCCCACGCTGATCGCGCAGTGGCATCCGAGGCACCTGACCATTCACCGTTGCGGGGGCAGTGCCGGGTTCGTCGCTCTTGCGAGAGCGGACCCACCGGCTTCCCTACATCCGAGGCGCGCGCACTGTGCGTGGCCGGGGTCGCGGCTGTCAACCGGCCCCACCGCACTGCGGCGGCACCATCGTCGGCGGCCCTCCGCCGGACCTGTCGCGCACCGCGTGGCTCGCGGACAATCAGCCCATGAGCCAGCCCATGAGCGGAACCACTCCCACCGAGCTGCTGGTCGTCGCGCGCGAAGCCGCCGCCGCCGCCGCCGCGGTGATCGCGCGCCACTACGCGGCGGGCGTCGACGCGCGCCGCAAGCGCGACGGATCGCCGGTCACCGATGCCGACGTCGAGGCCGAGCGCGCGATCCGCACCGTCATCGCGCGCGCGTTCCCCGCCCATGCGGTGTACGGCGAAGAGCTCGGGCACGATGCGACGCGCAGCGAGTTCCTGTGGTTGGTCGATCCGATCGACGGTACCAAGTCGTTCGTGCGGCGCTACCCGATGTACTCGACCCAGATCTGCGTCTGGCGCGGCGGCGTGGCCCAGGCCGCGGTGTCCTCGGCGCCGTGGTTCGGCGAGGTCGCCTGGGCCAGCCGAGGCGGCGGCGCTTTCCTGCAACGCAACGCACCCGACGGTTCGTCGCTCGGCGGACCGCAGCGGCTCGCGGTGAGCGTGGTCGATGCGCTCGAGCAGGCCCTGCTCTCGACCGGCAACCTCAAGACGCTCGCCAGCGGCCCCTCGTGGGCCGCGTTCGGACGATTGATCGGACGGCTCGACCGCCTGCGCGGTTACGGTGACTTCTGGCATTACCACCTGCTGGCCCAGGGCAGCGCCGACGCGGTGCTCGAGTCCGACCTCAACATCCTCGACGTCGCGGCCCTGGCGCTGATCGTCGAGGAGGCCGGCGGGCGGGTGACCGCGCTCGACGGCGGCCCGCTCACGCTCGCGACCCGCGACCTGCTCGCCACCAACGGCCGCCTGCACGACACCGTGCTGTTGGCGCTGCGCGGTTGAGCCGGCGACCAGCGGATCCATCGCGCCATCCACCTCGATCGCCAGGAGCTCCGATGACACGCCCCACGCTCATCATCGCCACCAAACGCCACTCCTCCTGGTCGTTGCGCGGCTGGCTCGCGCTCAAGGCCTTCGGGGTCGGGTTCGAGGAGCGCCGCCTGCCGCTCGAGACCGCGGAGTTCCATCGAGAGATGGACAAGCTGGGCCTCAACCGGCGCGTGCCGGTGCTGATCGATGGCGCGACCACGGTGTGGGATTCGCTGGCGATCGCCGAGTACGTCAACGAGCGCTGGCTCGAGGGCAAGGGCTGGCCCGCCGACCGCGCGGCACGGGCGATGGCGCGCTCGGCATGCGCCGAGATGCATTCCGGCTTCTCCGCCTTGCGCAACGCGCTGCCGATGGACTGCCGCGCGCCGGGCACGCCGGTGCCGGTCAACGAGGCGACCCGCCACGACGTGGCGCGGCTGCGCGCGCTGCTCGCCGGGTGCCGCGCGGCGCACGGCGCCGATGGACCGTGGTTGTTCGGCGCGTTCTCGCTCGCCGACTGCTACTTCGCGCCGATCGTGGTGCGCTTCCGGGGTTACGGCGTGCCGGTCGAGGGCGCGGTCGCGGCCTGGATGGATGCGCTGTGGGCGCATCCAGCGCTGGTCGAATGGGTCGCGGCGGCGCAGGTCGAGACCGACCTCGTGCCGCCCGACATCCTCGCGATCCCTTAGTGGGATCCCTACGGAGGCATCACTAGAACCTCTACAAGGGAAGGAAGTGCTGCCGTCCGCCGTGCTGGAGCGCGGCGAGCTGGATGCCGTAGAGGCGCTCGAGGTTGGCGACGGTGAGCACCTCGGCGGCCGGACCGAGCAGGGACTGGCCGTCGCCGAACAGCAGCAGCACGCGGTCGGCGACCCGGGTCGCCTCGTTGACGTCGTGCATCGAGACCACCACCGCGCGGCCACCGTCGGCCAGCGCGCGGAACGAGGCCAGCAGCTGCGCCGCATGGCGCGGGTCGAGGCCGTCGGTCGGCTCGTCGAGCAGGAACACCTGCGGGTCCTGGACCACCACCGTCGCCGCGGCCAGCCGGCGCCGCTCGCCGCCCGACAGCGTGTGCACGTCGCGCTCCTCGAAGCCGGCGAGGTCGAAGCGCGCCAAGGCCTGGTGGGCGCGGGCGACGTCGTCGGCCGATTCCCACATCCAGAAGCCGAGGTGCGGATGGCGGCCGATCAGCGCGGTCTCGAGCGCGGTGGCGGGGAACGGATCGTCGTGGTGCTGCATCATCAGGCCGAGCCGTTGCGCGACGCGCCGGCGCGGCAGCGCCGCGAGCTCGTCGCCGGCGAGCCGCACCGAGCCCGCGCTCGCCGGATAGAGCCCGGCCAGCGTGTGCAGCAGCGTGCTCTTGCCGGCGCCGTTGGGGCCGAGCACCGCGACCACCTCGCCAGCGCCGACCGTGGCGTCGAGCGCGGCGCAGATCCGCTTGCCGCCGATGACGACGGTCAGCGCGCGGACCTCGAGCGGCGCGCTCATACCGGGCTCCGGGTGCGGTTGAGCAGGTAGAGGAACAGCGGCACGCCGATCGCGGCGGTGATCACGCCGACCGGCAGCATCAGCGGCGCGGCCACGGTGCGCGCCAGCGCGTCGGCGGCGGTCAGCAGCGCGCCGCCAGCCAGCACCGCGCCCGGCAGCAGGATCCGATGGTCGGCGCCCTGCCACAGCCGGAGCAGGTGCGGCACCACCAGGCCGACGAAGCCGATGCTGCCGCCTTGGGTCACCGCCACCGCGGTCGCCAGCGAGGCGAGCGCGTAGACCGCGAACGTCAAGGGCTCGACCGCCACGCCCAGCGCGCGGGCCTCGGGCGCGCCGCGCGCGAGCACGTTGAGCTCGCGCGCGAACGGCAGCGCCAGCCCGAGCCCGAGCACGAGCACGATCAACGCCGCCTGCGGGTGTTCGGCGTAGCCGAGGTCGCCCATCAGCCAGAACAGCATCGAGCGCAGCCGGCCGTCGGGCGCGAGCGCCAGGCCGAAGCCGATCAGCGCGGTCCAGCCCGCCGCCACCACCACGCCGGTCAGCAGCAGGCGGGTCGGGGTCCAGCCGCCGCGCGCATGCGCCAGCGCGAACACCAGCAGGGTCGAGGCCAGCGCGCCGAGGAAGGCGTTGCCGTGGGTCGCCACCGCGCCCAAGCCGAGCGCGAGCGAGGCGAGCGCGCCGACCGCCGCGCCGCCCGAGACGCCGAGCACGTAGGGGTCGGCCAGCGGGTTGCGCAGCAGCACCTGCATCAGCACGCCGGCCAGCGCCAGCAGCCCGCCGACCGCGAACGCCGCGATCGCGCGCGGCAAGCGGAGCTCGACGATCAACGAGACGGTCAGCGCATCGCCGCGACCGAGCAGGGCATCGAGCACTGCGCCGGGCGGGGTGGCGACGCTGCCGAGCCCGAGCGCGACCAGCAGCGCCAGCGCGGCCGTGGCGGCGAGCGCGGCCAACACCAGCAGGGCGCGACGCGGACCGGCCATCTCAGGCGCTCTGCGCCGTCGGCGCGCTCGCGGCCGCGACCTCGGCCAAGGCTGAGTCGAGAGAGGCGAGGCGCGCCGACTGGCGCGCCTCCCACCCTGGCGCGCGAAGGGCCATCACCGGCCAGCCGCGCTCGCGCGCGATGCGCGCCAGCACCGGATCGGGGTTGACCGCGACCGGCCGGCCGACCCGCTCGAGCAACGGCAGGTCGTTGTGCGAATCGGAGTAGAACCAGGCCGCGGCGAGGCTGGCGTCGGCGCGCTCGCCGTGCACCTCGCTGAGCCACGCCTTGACCCGCTGCACCTTGCCCTCGCGGAACGAGGGCACCCCGAGCGGCTCGCCGGTGAAGCGGCCGGCGGAGTCGGTCGCGGCCTCGGTCGCGATCAAGCGCGGCACGCCGAGCTCGGCGGCGATCGGTGCGGTGATGAACGCGTTGCTGGCGGTGACGATCGCGAGCTCGTCGCCGGCGGCGCGGTGACGGGCGACCAGCGCGCGCGCCTCGGCGGTGATGTGCGGGCGCACCAGCTCCTCGAGGAAGCGTTCGCGCCAGGCGAACAGCGCCGACGGCTCATGGCGGGCGAGCACGCCGAGGCAGAAGCGGACGTACTCCGCGAACACCAGGCGGCCCTCGAGGTACTCGCGGTAGTAGCGGGCGTTGGCGGCGCGGTAGTCCTGCGGGTCGACCGCGCCGACCTGGCACAGGAACTCGCCCCACAGGAAGTCGCTGTCGGCGTCGAGCAGGGTGTTGTCGAGGTCGAACAGCGCCAGCGCCATCGTCGGGTCCCGGGTTGGAGGGGTGCCGCCGCTCGGTCCGCGGGGCGGCTAGCCTAGCGGAGGCTCCGCAGGGCTGCCACGCGCGGCGGCCGTGCCAGAATGACCGCAACCTCGAGGGACGGACGGATGATCGACCAGGACGGTTTCCGCGCCAACGTCGGCATCGTGCTCGCCAACGCGCTGGGCCAGGTGTTCTGGGCCCGCCGGATCGGTCGCGCCGGTTGGCAGTTCCCGCAGGGCGGCATCGAGTCCGAGGAGTCGCCCGAGGCGGCGTTGTTCCGCGAGCTCGAGGAGGAGGTCGGCCTGACCCCCGCGGCGGTCGAGCTGATCGGCGCGACCCAGGATTGGCTGAGCTATCGCTTGCCCGAGCGGTTCCAACGCCACGGTGCCGGACCGCGTTGCATCGGCCAGAAGCAGCGCTGGTTCCTGCTCCGCTTGCGCGGCGACGACAGCCTGGTGCGGCTCGACGCCAGCGGCGACCCCGAGTTCACCGATTGGCGCTGGGCCGACTACTGGGAGCCGCTCGACGAGGTCATCTTCTTCAAGCGCCGCGTCTACCGCGCCGCGCTCACCGAGCTCGCCCCGCTGCTGTTCCCGCAGGGCGCGCCGCCGATCCCGGCGCCGAGGCCGGTGCGAACGCGCTGAGGCTCAGCTGCCGCAACCGGTCTCGGCGCCGAGGTAGAGCGCGAGCCGCGCCATCCGCTCCATCGCCCGCACCGAGAGCGTGGCGCCGGTGAGGCCATCGAGCGGGCCATCGAGCTCGCGCGCCGGGTCGAGCCTGCGGCCGACCAGGTCGGCCAACCACTCCGGGCGTCGCACCGCTCCGCCGCGCGATTCGCGGTAGACCAGCACGCGGGCGTTCTCGATGCGACCCTCGCGCACCACGAACCCGGCCGTGATCGGGAGCGTATGCGCCACCTCTTCGAGGACCACCGCGCAACGGCCGGCCGCATGCCAGAGCCGCACCCGCGCCGCCGCCGGCGGATGCCCGAGGATCTCGGCCACCACCGGGCGCCGGGCGGCGTCGTACCAGAGCAGGGTCGGCGCCGGCGGCGAACCAGCGAAGGCGTCGGCGAGGAACGCCTCGGCCGTCGTGGGCGCTCCCGCCGCGACCGCTGCGTACAGCAGCACGCCGGCTAGGAGGCCGGCGTGCTGGATGCGTCGGAGAGGGCGTGGGGTCAGAAGCGGTACCCGATGCCGAGGTTGAAGCCGTCGTCGTCGACGCTCTTGCCCTGGTCCTGGACGTCGAGCTTGATCACGACGTTCTCATGCGGCCACCAGTTCACGCCGGCGTTGACCTGGCTGCGCTCGGTGATGCCGACGCCGCCGTTGTCCCACTCGGAGTAGCGCGCGAACACGCCCCAGGTCGCGCCCGGCTTCCAGGCGCCTTCGAGGTAGGCGCCCTGCTGCTCGTCCTTGAGGGCCGCCGCCGGCGCCGTGCCGTCGAGCAGCCACTGCGCACCGAGCGCCTTGAAGGTGAAGGCGCCGACCATGTAGGCGGCGTGCGCTTCGACCAGCGTCCCCGCGCCCGCGCCCGGGACCAGCCCCTGCGAGATGTCGCCCTGGTAGTACACCGAGCCGCCGACCTCGAGGCCGCCGCCTTGCCAGCGCAGGCGGACGGTCGAGGCGAGCTCGTCGGCCTTGGCCGAGGCGACCTTCTGGCGACCGTTGCGGAGGTTGAACGTGCCGTCCACGTTGAGCCCGGAATGCAGGCCGACGTCGTAGCTCAGGCCGCTCGAGCCGATCGGCGCCGAGACCAGCGCGCCGGCCTCCCACCAGGTGCTCGGGATGATCGCGTTCTCGATCGGGTTGCGCTCGACGCCGTAGAACGTCGTCGGTTCGTGGGTCTCGTTGATGAAGCCGACCGGGATCAGGAACAGGCCGCCCTTGACCTTGGTGTCGGCGCCGACGTCGAACTCGAGGTAGGCCTGCTCGAGCTCGACCTCGCCGGGCTCGCTCTCGCCGGCGAGCGCATGCTCGAGCTCGAGCTCGGAGAACAGGCGGATCCGGTCGTTGAACTCGTGGCCGAAGAACAGCACGAAGCGGTGGAAGTCGATCTCCTTCTTGGAGTCGAGCGAGTTGTAGTGGAGCTCGCCGTAGCCACCGACGGTGGTGCGGCTGGTGCGAGGCGAGCCCTCGAGCTGCGCGGCGAGCGCGTCGAGCTGGGCCTGCTGTTCGCGGACCTGCCGTTGCAGCTCTTCGAGCGTTACGGACGGTTCGGCGGCGCCGGCGAGGCTGGCGAGGACGAGCGTGGCGGCGAGCGCGGTCGGACGGGACGAGGCGGCGAACATGGGTGCTCCAGCGGGCTTCGGGGGAAGGGACGCGGAATGTACCCAATGAACCCCTCTAAACGCAAATCATTCTCATTTGCCTTAGATTCTCATATAGGAACTATTCGCATCCATAGTGGATCGCCCTGCGGGCTGCTGGACGGCGCCCCGACGCTCAGGCCGGCTGAAGCTCGACCAGCAGGACGATGCCGATCAGCAGCAGCGTCGGCACCTCGTTGAACACCCTGTAGTAGAGCGCGCTGCGGCGGTTGGTGCTGGCGGCGAAGTCGCGCGCATGCTTCCAGCACAGCGCGTGGTGCACCAGCAGCGCCGCGACCAGCGCCAGCTTCCACCACAGCCAGCCGGGGAAGGGCCGCCACCACGACAGCGCGAGGCCGAGGCCGGTGCCGACCACCGCGGTCGCGGCGATCGCCATCAGCATCAGCAGCCGGCGCTCCATCACGACGAAGCGGGCGTGTCCCGGCTCGTCTCGAGTGTCGGCGTGGTAGACGAACAGCCGCGGTAGATAGAACAGCCCGGCGAACCAGGCGATCACCGCGATGACGTGGAAAGCCTTCAACCAGAGCATCCCGCCTCCGGCTTGGGTGGGTGGGCTGCGGGCGGTACCATGTCGGCCCCCGCTATCGTGGGGCCCAGTTATACAGGGGCGTGCTGCGCGTGCGGAAGCATCGGCTGGTCGTCAAGCCGCATCGTCCATGGAAGGACGGACTGACCTACGCCGGCGCTGCGCTCGCGGTCGCGGCGCTGGCCTGGGCGGCGTTCGAGTACGGTCGCTGGCGCGCCGGCTACGATCATGTCGGGGCGGCGCGCGAGCAGGCGCGGCTCACCGCGGCGTTGCGCGGCGCGCAGGCCGACAACGCGGCGCTCACCGATCGGGTCGCGCTCCTGGCGCGGTCGAGCGAGATCGACGAGACGGCGCGGGCCCAGGTCAAGGGCAGCATCACCGAGCTCCAGGACGAGATCCTGGAGCTACGCGAGGAGCTCGCGTTCTACCGCGGGATCGTCGCACCCGACGACAGCGGCGGGCTCCGGATCCAGAGCCTCAAGCTGATGCGAGGCGCGGAGGATCGGCATTGGCGCTTCCGCCTGGTGCTGATCCAGTCGATCAAGCAGGAGCAGCGGGCCAACGGCACGGTCGCGGTGACGGTCCACGGCGTGAGGGGTGGTGCGGCGGCGACGTTGCCCTGGTCGGCGGTAGCGGCCAAGCCCACCGTGCCGCTGGGGTACTCGTTCAAGTACTTCCAGGATTTCGAGGGCGACCTCCTCCTGCCGGTGGGCTTCACCCCCGGTCGGATCGAGATCGAGGTCCAGCCCCGCGGGGGTGGCGAGGTCGTCCACCGCAGCTTCGAATGGTCGACGGTGACGGGATGAAACAGAGGAGTGGCATCGATGTGGGGCGGTAGCAGCAAGCGGCGCAACATCCGCATCGACACGCTGGTGGGGCGCAACACGACCATCACCGGCGACCTGCGCTTCACCGGCGGCCTGCACGTCGACGGCCGGGTCAAGGGCAACGTCGTCTCCGAGGACCACGAGTCGGTGCTGTCGCTGTCCGAGCACGGCCACGTCGACGGCGAGGTGCGGGTGCCGCACGTGGTGATCGACGGCGAGGTCCACGGCGACGTCCACGCCAGCGAGAAGATCGAGCTCGGACCGCATGCGCGGATCAACGGCAACGTCTACTACAACCTGATCGAGATGGCGGTCGGCGGCATGGTCAACGGCAAGCTGATGCACCGACCAGCCGCCGAGACCAAGCTGCTCGCCCACGAACCGGCGAGCGAACCGCGCGGCTGAGCCGCCCGAGGACACCATGGAGACCGCCGGAACACCGACCCCCACGCCGCTCGACTTCACCGAGGCCGCTGCGCGCAAGGTCAAGCAGCTGATCGACGAGGAGTCGAACCCCAGGCTCAAGCTGCGGGTGTTCGTCACCGGCGGCGGCTGCTCGGGCTTCCAGTACGGATTCACCTTCGACGAGGAGGCGGCCGAGGACGACACTCGCGTCGAACGCGCCGGCGTCATGCTGCTGGTCGACCCGATGAGCTTCCAGTACCTCGCTGGGGCGGCGATCGACTACACCGAAGGCCTCGAGGGCGCGCAGTTCGTGATCCGCAACCCCAACGCCTCGACGACCTGCGGCTGCGGCTCGTCGTTCTCCGTCTGAACCGCCGGCGCAGCACGCCGGCATGACCGGCCCCCGCGAGCTCTACGTCGTCCGCCACGCCCCGGCCGAGGATTCCAGCCCGCGCGGCGATGGCGGCCGCGCGCTCACCGCCGAGGGCCGCGCCGAGATGGCCGCCGCCGTCGCCGGGTTCGCCCGACTGATCGACCCGCTCGAGCTGATCGTCGCGAGCCCGCTGGTCCGCGCCCGCCAGACCGCCGACCTGCTCGCCGAGCGCTTCCCGAAAGCCGAGCGGGTCACGCTCGACGCGCTGGCGCCGGGCCTCGACCGCGAGGCGCTCGCGGTCTGGATCGATGCTGCACCCCAACGCCGGATCGCGCTGGTCGGTCACGAACCCGACCTCTCCGAGCTGGTCGGCTGGCTCATCGGCGGCGGCCAGGGCGCCCGCGTCCGGATGCGCAAGGGCGCGATCGCCGCGCTCGCGCTCGGGGGCACGCTCGGGCCGCGCAGCGCAGAGCTCGACTGGCACCTGACGCGCGGCGCGTTGCGCCGGCTCGGCGACCAGCGATGACGCTCGCCGCCCGCCAGCTCGGCCTGCCCGCGGCGTTGGTCGTGCGCGCGCAGGCGCGTGCGCTCGCCGCTGAATCGGCTGGAGCTTTGGTGCGACTGTCGGCGCCCGAGGATCCCGAGGCCCTGCACGATGCTCGCGTCGCGCTCCGCCGCCTGCGCAGCTGGTTGCGCGCGTTCGAGGTCGAGGCCGGCGTGCCGGCCGGGATCGCCCGGCGCCTGCGCCGTTTGGCGCGTTCGACCGGCGCCGCGCGCGATCTCGAGGTCGCGGTCGAGCGCCTCGACGAGCTCGCCCGCCGCTCGCGCGGCACCCGTCGTGTTGCGCTCGCGCGGCTCGCCCGCGCGCTCGCGGCGAACCGCGACGCCGGACGCCCGGCGCTGGTGCGCGACGCCACCAAGCGCTGGCGGGTGCTGCAGCGACCGCTCGAACGCGCGCTGCGCGTCGATCCCGCCGCGATCGCGCCGCGCTTCGCGACGCTGGTCGCCGGCCGCATCGCGGCTGCGGCCCGGCCGTTCGGGGCCGCACCGCCGCCGGCCAGCGACTGGCCGGCGTTGCACGCGCTGCGCATCGCGGGCAAGCGGGTGCGCTACCTGCTCGAGCCCCTGCGCGAGGCGGTGCCAGCGGCGCCTCGCGCGCTGCGGGTGCTGAAGGAGCTGCAGGAGCATCTCGGCGCCGTCAACGATGCGGTGGTGCTGGAGGCGCTTCTGATCGAACATGCCGCCGAGCTCGCTCGCGACGCGGTGAGGGTCGACGCCGCAGCGCAGGTCTCGGCCCAGGCGGCGTCGCGGACGCTGCGTGACGTCGCGCTGGCGGTGACGGTGGTGCGCGACTGGCGCACGCGTCTGGCGCGGGAACACCGTGGGGCGGTCGCCTTGCGGGTCACCCGCCTGCGGCGGGCGATCGGCGCGGTGGTCGCCGACCTGCGCACGCGCCGGACCGTGGGGGCGACGGTCACGGCGACGAGGGACCGGGCTTGAGCGCGACGCGCGAGCAGACGGTCGCAGCGGTCGACCTCGGCTCCAACAGCTTCCACATGGTGGTGGCCCAGGTCGCCGATGGCGAGCTGCGCATCGTCGACCGCCTGCGCGAGACGGTGCGGCTCGGCGCCGGGCTTGACCGCGACAAGCGCCTGACCGACCCGGCGATCGTCGCGGCGCTCGACTGCCTGCAGCGGTTCGGCGAGCGCGTCCGCGGCCTTCCGCCGGGCTCGGTCCGTGCGGTCGGCACCAACACGCTGCGTCAGGCCCGCAACTCCACCTCGTTCCTGCGTCGCGCCGCCGACGCGCTCGGCCACCGCATCGAGGTCATCTCGGGCTTCGAGGAGGCGCGCCTGATCCATCTCGGCGTCGCCTCGGGATTGGCGGGCGACGCGCAGCGGCTGGTGGTCGACATCGGCGGCGGATCGACCGAGCTCATCATCGGCCGCGGTCTCACGCCGCTGCAGATGGAGAGCCTGCACATGGGTTGCGTCTCGATGTCGCTCGCGCACTTCCCCGAGGGCAAGGTCGGGCGCAAGGCCTGGCGCCACGCGGTGCTCGCCGCGCGCCGCGAGCTCGAACCGCACGAGGCCTCCTACCGCGCCCGGGGCTGGAGCGAGGCGCTCGGCGCCTCGGGCAGCGTGCGCGCGGTCGGCGACGTCGCGCGCGCCGCCAGTTGGAGCAACGGGGCCATCACCCGCGACGTGCTGGCGCGGATCGAAGAGCGGCTGCTCGAGGCCGGCGAGGTGGCGAAGGCCGGCCTGCCCGACCTGTCCGAGGATCGCCGCCCGGTGTTCGCCGGCGGGGTCGCGATCCTGACCGGCCTGTTCGACGCGCTCGGCCTCGAGCGGCTGCAGGTCGCGAGCGGCGCCCTGCGCGAGGGCCTGCTGTTCGATCTGGTCGGCCGCCTCGGCGGCCAGAGCGACATCCGCGCCGCGACCGTGCGCGGTCTCAGCACCCGCTTCGGCGTCGATGGGACGCATGCGGCGCGGGTCGCGGACAGCGCGGCGGCGCTGCTGGCCCAGGTCGCCGAGCCCTGGGGCTTGCAGGCGCCGCCGCACGCGCTCCTGCTTGGCTGGGCCGCCGAGCTCCATGAGGTCGGCATCTCGATCGCCCACAGCCAGTACCAGAAGCACGGCGCCTACCTGCTCGAGCACGGTGACCTCGCCGGGTTCTCACGCGACGAGCAGTCGATCCTGGCGGCCCTGGTGCGTGTCCATCGCCGCAAGTTCCCCAAGGACACCTTCGAGAAGCTGCCACCGCCATGGGACCGCAAGGCCCGGCGTCTGGCGGTGATCCTGCGCGCCGCGGTGCTGCTCAACCGGGCGCGCAGCGCGACCGCGCCGGCGACGCCACGCGCCGAGGCCTTCGCCGAATCGTTCCGCCTCACCTTCCTGGAGGGCGAGCTCGACGGCCATCCGCTGCTGCGTGCCGATCTCGAGGAGGAGGAGGCCTACCTCGCGGCGGCCGGGTTCGAGTTCCGCCACGGCTGAGGCTCAGCCGCCTTCGGAGAGGTGGGCGAGCTGGTCGGCCTGGATCGAGTAGCCGGACGAATCCTTCGTCGGCACGGTGCGCTTCCAGCCACCGCTGCTGTCGAGCTCCCAGGCCTGCAGGTCGTCGCGCAGGTACGACTTGAGGTCAGCGATGACGCGTTCGCGGTGCTTCTTGTCGCGGATCGGGAAGCAGACCTCGACCCGGCGGTACAGGTTGCGCTCCATCAGGTCGGCGCTCGCGCACATGACCTCGGGGTCGTCGTCGTTCCGGAAGTAGAAGACCCGCGAGTGCTCGAGGAAGCGGCCGACCACCGAGCGCACCCGGATGTTGTCCGACACGCCGGCCAGCCCGGGACGCAGCCCGCACATCCCGCGCACGATCAAGTCGACCTTCACCCCCGCGCTCGACGCGCGGTAGAGCGCCTGGATCATCTCGGGGTCGACCAGCGCGTTCATCTTCATGATGATCCGCGCCTTCTTGCCCTTCTGCGCCACCGCGATCTCGCGCTCGATGCGGGCCTCGAGCCCGGCCTTGAGCGCGAACGGCGACAGCAGCAGCTGGTTCATCTTCGAGACCTTGCCCAGGCTGGTCAGGTGCATGAACAGGGCGTGGACGTCCTCGCCGATCTCGGGGTCGGCGGTGAGCAGGCCGTAATCGGTGTAGATGCGTGCGGTGCGCGGGTGGTAGTTGCCGGTGCCGAGGTGGACGTAGCGGCGCAGCTTCTTGGCCTCGCGGCGCACCACCAGCACCGCTTTGGCATGGGTCTTGTGGCCGACCACGCCGTACAACACGTGGGCGCCGGCCTGTTGGAGCTTCGTCGCCAGCGCGATGTTGGCCTCCTCGTCGAAGCGCGCGCGCAGTTCGATCACCACCGTGACCTCCTTGCCCGAACGCGCCGCGGCGGCCAGCGAGTCGACGATCATCGAGTCAGGCCCGGTCCGGTACAGCGTCTGCTTGATGGCGAGCACGTTCGGGTCGGTCGCCGCCGAGCGGATGAAGTCGATCACCGGCACGAACGACTCGTAGGGATGGTGGAGCAGGATGTCCTGCTGGCCGATGGCATCGAAGATGTCGGCGCCGCGCAGCGCGCGCGGCAGGCCGGGAACGAACGCGCCGTACTTGAGCTCGGGACGCTCGACCTTGTCGATCAGCTCCAACAACCGCGGCAGGTTGACCGGCCCCTCGACCGGGTAGCAGTCGTCCCGATCGAGCTGGAAGTGCGACTGCAGGTAGCTGACGATGTCCGCGGGCGTCTCCATGGCGACCTCGAGCCGCACCGCGTCGCCGTAGCGCCGCTCGTGGAGCTCGCCCTGCAGCGCGCTCATCAGGTCGTCGGCCTCGTCCTCGTCGACGAACAGGTCGCTGTTGCGGGTCAGGCGGAACTGGAAGCAGCCCTTGGCTTTCATGCCGGGGAACAGCTCGTCGACGAAGGCGTGGATCACCGACGACAGGAACACGAACTCGAGGCGGCCCTCCTTAGACTTCTCCTTCGAGAGCGGCAGGGCGATGACCCGCGGCAGCGAGCGTGGCGCCTGGACCACCGCCAACGCGTTGCTGCGGCCGAACGCGTCCTTGCCCTCGAGCGAGACGATGAAGTTGAGCGACTTGTTGATGATGCGCGGAAAGGGGTGGGCCGGGTCGAGGCCGATCGGCGTCAGCACCGGCAACACCTCGTCGCGGAAGTAGTGCTTGAGCCACTTCTCCTGGGCATCGGTCCACTGGCCACGGCGCACGAGGTCGATGCCGCTGTCGGCCAGCAGCGGGATGATGGTGCCGTTGAGTACCTCGTACTGATCCGCGACCAGTGCGTGGGCCTCTGTCGAGATCGCGCGCAGCAGCTCTTGCGGCGTGATGCCCTCGGGTCCGATCGGCTGGGTCGCCTCGAGCCCGGTGCGCTGCTTGAGGCCGGCCACGCGGATCTCGAAGAACTCGTCGAGGTTGCTGCTCGAGATGCAGAGGAAGCGCAGGCGCTCGAGCGCCGGGACGCTCGGGTCGCGGGCCTGGTCGAGCACGCGCCGGTTGAACGCGAGCAACGAGAGCTCGCGGTTGATGTAGAGGTCGCTGCGCTTGAGGTCGGTGGTGTCCATGGTCGGAGGCTATTGCGGTCGCGTTGCGGTTCGATGACCGGCCTCGGGCCCGGTCAATCCGGCAGCCACAGCCCTCCGAGCAGGGCGGGACGGGAGGCACCGGTCACCTGGGGAAGGTTACCCGGTCGCCCGGCCAGGGCCTCGCGGGCCAGCCAGGCGAACGCCGCGGCCTCGACGTTGTCGACGTCGATCCCGAGCTCGGCGGTGGTCGCCACCGGTGCTCCCGGAAGGAGCGCCTCGATCCGACGTCGGAGCTCGAGGTTGTGCGCGCCGCCGCCGCACAGGTAGACGCGTGCGGCGCCAGCTCGCCGGACGGCGTCGGCGATGGTGGTCGCGGTGAGCTCGACCAGCGTCGCCTGGACGTCGGTGGGCGCCAACGCGCGGTCACCGAGCTTGCGCTCGAGCCAGTCCAACGAGAACAGTTCGCGACCGGTGCTCTTGGGCGGCGCCTGCCGGAAGAACGGCTCGTCGCGCATGTCGCCCAGCAGGCGGTCGTCGAACGTCCCTGTGGCGCCCCACGCGCCCCTCTCGTCGTGACGCGCGCCGGTATGGCGTTGGCACCAGGCGTCGAGCAGGGCGTTGCCGGGGCCGATGTCGCTGCCTTCGACCCGGCCGCCCGGCGCGAGCGCCGTGAGGTTGGCGATTCCACCGATGTTGACGACGGCTCGGTGCTCGTCGGGCGCCGCGAACGCGGCGGCATGGAACGCTGGCACCAACGGCGCACCCTGGCCGCCGAGCGCGACGTCCTTGCGGCGCAGGTCGCCGACCACCGGCATCCCGGTCATCGCCGCGATCGTGTTGGGGTCGCCGATCTGGAGCGTGAAGCCGGGAGGACGATGGCGCACGGTCTGGCCGTGGCTGCCGATGGCGCGCACCTCACGCGGCGAAAGTCCTGCGCGCTCGAGCAGCGCGAGCGCGGCGGTTGCGAACGCCAACCCGACCGCGCGGTCGAGCCGACCGAGGTCGTCGATTGGATCACCGCGGTAGCGTCCGGCGGCGAACTCGAGCAGCTGTTCGCGAAGCGAGGGGTCGAACGGTGTGATGGAGGCGGCCCGCAGCCGTAGCGCGGGGCCCTCGAACTCGACCAGCGCAGCATCGATGCCGTCGATGCTGGTGCCGGACAGCAGGCCGATGTACAGCTCGGCCATGGCCCGGATCAGGTGGTGGCGACGGGTCGCGTCACGGCGGGCGTGCCGAGCTCGCGCAGCAGGCGCCTCGCCTCGACTTCGAACGCCGCGCGATCGGTGGCCTTCAGCGGTGCGGCGTCGGGCAGGGCGACCGTGCGCGGGTTGCGGTGCACGCCGTTCACGAGCACTTCGTAGTGAAGGTGCGGCGCGGTGGCCAGGCCGGACGCGCCGACGAAGCCGATGATCTGGTCCTGGGCTACCCGCGAGCCGACGCCGAGGCCGCGGGCGAACTGCGAGAGGTGGCCGTACAGCGTCGAGTAGGTCGCGCCATGCTGGATCACGACGGCGTTGCCGTAGCCTCCGCGGATGCCGCGGAAGACGACCTTGCCGTCGCCGGCGGCACGGACCGGCGTGCCGGCAGGCGCAGCGTAGTCGACGCCCTGGTGGGCGCGGACGCGGTTGAGGATCGGGTGTCGGCGCGAGGTCGAGAAACCGCTCGAGACGCGGGTGAAATCCACCGGGTTGCGGGTCAACGCCTTGCGCATCGAGCCGCCGTCAGCGGCGAAGTAGTCGGTCCGACCGTCGCCTTGGGTGAAGCGCACCGCATGGAGCACCCGGCCGTCGTTCTCGAAGCGAGCCGCCAGGATCGGGCCGTCCCGGAGCTTCTCGCCGTCGCGCCAGATCTGCTCGTAGATCACCACGAACCGATCGCCGCGGCGCAGGTCCTGCAGGAAGTCGACGTCGTAGCCGAACACGCCGGCCAGCGCCATGGTCAGGCTGCCGGACAGTCCGGCATCGGCCGCGCTGGCGAACAACGACGACTCGATCGAGCCCTCGGCGCGGACCGTGCGTCGCTCGAGGGGGACCTCGACCGTCCGCACCGCGAACCCGCGGGCGCCACGCTCGACCTCCAGCCTCCGGGCCTCGTCGATGTCGACCGCTAGGCCGATGACCCGGCCAGCGGCCGAGGACCGGACCTGGAGTTGATCGCCGGGCATCAGGGTCCGCAGCCGGGCGGTCGGGCCACCCACCGCCATGATGGCGTTGAGGTCATCCAGCGCGAGGTCGTTGCGCTCGAACAGACGCGAAAGGGTGTCGCCCGGGCGCACCGCGATCTGGAAGCTGCGCGTGACGCGGGGCAAGCCCGGGACGATGCTGCTGCTGGCCGTCCACTCCACCGTCGGCTCGGGCAGGGATCGCGCGGCGGTGAGGGTGCCCGCCAGGGAGATCGCGCCCAACGCCAACAGCCACGCCAGGCGACGCGGCACAACGCGGTCGGCACCGAGCGCCGCTCGCTTATACTCGCGATGGCTTTGATGGATCGGGTCGGACACCAGGGCCCCAGCGGTTTTCTTCAGACGAAACAAGGCCTTGCACAGTAGCGGCGGGCATCCACGGGGTCAACCAGCAGGTGGCCCCTTCGAACCCAGGGCTGCAGCTGAGCACGCGCCGATCGTGAGGACGGATGACGCAAAACGTCGACCAGGCCTTGGGGCTGATCAAGCGCGGTGCCGCCGAAGTGATCGGCGAAGCCGACCTGATGCAGCGTCTCGAGCGCGGCCGCCCCCTCCGGGTCAAGGCGGGGTTCGACCCGACCGCGCCCGACCTCCATCTGGGGCACACGGTACTCCTCAACAAGATGAGGCACTTCCAGGAGCTTGGTCACGAGGTCGTGTTCCTGATCGGCGATTTCACCGGGATGATCGGCGACCCGAGCGGGCGCAACGTGACCCGCAAGCCCTTGTCGCGGGACGAGATCTCGGCCAACGCCGAGACCTATAAGGAGCAGGTCTTCAAGATCCTGGACCCGAGGCGGACGCTGGTCGAGTTCAACTCGAGCTGGATGGCGGGGCAGAGCGCCGCCGACCTCATCCAGCTCGCCGCCAAGCACACCGTGGCCCGGATGTTGGAGCGCGACGATTTCGCCAAGCGCTACGCAGGCCAGCAACCGATTGCGATCCATGAGTTCCTCTACCCGTTGGTGCAGGGGTACGACTCCGTGGCGCTCCGCGCTGACGTCGAGCTCGGAGGCACCGACCAGAAGTTCAACCTGCTGGTCGGCCGGCAACTGCAGGAGCAGTTCGGCCAACCCCCGCAGATCGTCATCACGATGCCCTTGCTCGAAGGCCTCGATGGCGTGCAGAAGATGTCGAAATCCCTCGGCAATTACGTCGGGATCACCGAAGCCCCGGCCGAGATGTTCGGCAAGGTGATGTCGGTCTCCGACACCTTGATGTGGCGTTGGTTCGAGTTGCTTTCGTTCCGCAGCAACGAACATATCGAGGGTCTGCGGGACTCAATCGCTGCGGGGGCGAACCCGCGCGACATCAAGTTCGAATTGGCCGAGGAACTCGTGGACCGGTTCCATGGAGTCGGCGCGGGCGCTGCCCAGCGCCAGGCGTTCCTGGCCCGCTTTTCCGCTGGCGAGTTGCCCGACGAGATCCCAGAGGTCACGGTCCGGACCGTTGCGGGCAAGCTCGGGCTGGCGAAGCTATTGAAGGAATCGGGCTTGACCCCGAGCACCGCGGAAGCTGGCCGGATGGTGCGCCAGGGAGCGGTCCGCATCGATCAGGAGAAGGTCGAGGACCTGGAGCGCGAGTTCGCAATCGGCACGGTGGTGCTCGTGCAGGTCGGCAAACGCAGGATCGCGAGGGTCACTCTGGTCTGAGCCGGTGTCGATAACGATTTTGCGGCAGGCCGTTGACCGTTCGGTGAACCGCCCGTATAGTCCGCGCCCCCTCGTTTCCACGGGGGGTTCCCCAAGCCCCTTCCGGGGCCCGAAAAAGACTCGATTGATAGGGTTTTAGGGGTTGACGGCTTCGCAAGAATCCGTAGAATGGTCCGTCTGCCTGGGACATTTTCCAGGCCCGCTGTTTAACAATTTGGTCAGGTGTTTTGTGTGGGTGCTCGCGTCGGTGGGTGAGTCGTATTGATTCGACCCATTCGAACCGAGTGACCATTAGCGTCAATGAATATCGCAAGTTGTTCATGGATGCCGTGGTCGAACTTCAGGTTCTTCGAAATGAACTGAAGAGTTTGATCCTGGCTCAGATTGAACGCTGGCGGCATGCTTAACACATGCAAGTCGAACGGCAGCACAGTGCGTAGCAATACGCATGGGTGGCGAGTGGCGGACGGGTGAGGAATGCATCGGAATCTGCCCAGTAGCGGGGGATAACTCGGGGAAACTCGAGCTAATACCGCATACGACCTAAGGGTGAAAGCGGGGGACCGTAAGGCCTCGCACTATTGGATGAGCCGATGTCGGATTAGCTAGTTGGTAGGGTAACGGCCTACCAAGGCGACGATCCGTAGCTGGTCTGAGAGGACGATCAGCCACACTGGGACTGAGACACGGCCCAG